>JAABUX010000001.1_pt1 | contig 417346 bp, 367 predicted proteins | sample 5561851 | NCBI WGS metagenome assembly JAABUX01 (sample SAMN10711883, study PRJNA513361) | rock metagenome | isolation source: Antarctica rocks | place: Antarctica: Victoria Land, Richard Nunatak red sandstone | collected 2016-01-03 | reverse complement strand
GTCGTTCATTTGATTGCTGGGCTTCTTGCCTACAGCCATCAAGACAAAAAACCGGGCTTGCATCTCGATGAGCGTGCTCTCCTGGCTGCTTGATCCGCTTGGCTTATCCAGAACTCACGTTATTTACTCTAACTTGAAGCTTAAACGACAAAATAAAGGGAGGTTATCATTCCTCCCTGCATTCTTTAACGCCTACGCTGTCTCTGCATTTTTCAATCTGTTTGACTTACTAGTTCTTGACTACCTGTTTGTCATCGCACTACAGCCAGACTTTGTTGTGCTTCCAGGAACAGAAGGAATGGCCTCGTATCATGATTATTTTTTTCCCTTCGTCGGCTTCCTCAAGGGTCTAGGCTATGGACTGGTTCCAAGTCTTTTGATTGCATTTCTTACGAGCCGTTCATGGAGAAAATCTGATCACGTTAATTCCGTGAAATCCTGACAAAGAGCCGGCTGTATTCTATTCAAGCTTACTACGCAAGCGTCGCGATTTCCAGCTTCATATAGGAATGAAGCAGGAACGACTATCACATTAGAACGTAACCATTACCTTGGTAAATGTGGTAGTATAGAAACAAGACAGTGGAACGAAATTGCACTGATCTCCCTCCTGGCTCTCAGCCACTGGGGTCACAAACAGACTGTTTGAGAAACGAGAAGTGCGATGGCACCTCGTCTCCTGGTCATTGAAGATGAAGAAGTCCTGCTTTTTCTCTATCAACTGATCCTCGAACCGGAAGTATCTGACATTCACCTTGCTACCTCTGGATTACAGCAGGTGATGGACATCGACCATTTCCCTCTTGACCTGATTATCTCGGATTACCATTTGAGGAGAGAAGGTCGGAACGCATCGCTTTGGCAGCAATCGAAAGCCGATCCACTCATGTCTACTCTTCCGCCGCTTCTTTGTACTGCCGATACGAACGCTCTCCATAAACAAGAAGGCTTCTCCCGAGAAGCGGGCGTGCGTGTTGCGCTCAAACCATTCGACATCGGCGCATGTCTTCAAACTCTACGGCAAGCACTCCAGGAAACGGTTGTTTGACTCAATTCGAGGGAGGCTCGTACTGACTCCCAGAAAGAAGGCTATGCGATGAATGGTCCCGCCCAATATCTGCATTTCGGGTTTATCTTGATCTCACTGGCGAACTTGCTCGTGATCGCTCTCCTGATCGTTGTCTTCCTGCTTGCTGTTGCGCTTCGACGACCGGAAAAGCAGCACATCTCCACCATCGAAGCGGTAGCGCATCCTGATGCAACAAGTGATGGAGAAATGGCAAATGTGGAGGTGCGCGAATGAACATGACCACCGAGATTCGTGAAAGGGTGCGCCGCTGGATACCCCTGGAAGATTTACTTCCCGATCACCTGCCAGCGTTTGTGCGCTCACCGGCCTATTTCTTCGGCGTTTTCTCCCTTTCCAGCCTTGTCATTTTGATTCTCTCCGGCATCATGCTCGCCGCCTTTGGACCGCAGTGGTGGCATACTAATGCCGTTGGTCATTTTGTGAACAGCCTCCATTTCTGGTGTTCTGAGTTGTTCTTCTTCTCGATGACGCTGCACCTGTGGACGGAGTTTTTCAAGGGATCCTGGCGTCATGGACGCCGACTGACCTGGGTCTCCGGAGCGATTATCTTCCTCGCGGCTATCGGCACCGCCTTTACCGGCTACCTGTCGATGACGAACTTTAGCGCGCAGTGGATCGCCGCGCAGGGTAAAGATGCGCTCAACTCTATTGGGATTGGTGCCTTCTTCAACCTGATGAACTTCGGGCAGATGTACGGCTTTCACATCATCCTCCTGCCACTGCTAGTCATCGTTCTGGTCGGCATGCACCTGCTGCTGGTACGCATCCGTGGCATCGTGCGTCCCTACGCTGCGACGCCTGGGGAGGAACGCGCCAGAGAAGTTCTCTGGAGAGGCGGTCGAGGGGAAAAGCGCACAACGTCTCAGGCCACTTCAACGACGCCGCGCCCACGACCCTCCGACCAAGTCAGCTACTATCGCGGCCTCCGCTTGATGCCCTACGACCTCATCCGTGAAGGCGTGATCGCGCTGGTCGCTGTTTTTGTCCTGGTGGTCGTCTTTGCCGGATTTTTGTCATCGCCGGATGAGCCACCGTTGACGCTTCAGCAGTACGCCCAGCAGAATCCGGTCGGCTTCGTCACTACCGCCATGAAGGAACTCAGCGGCACGGGTGTTATTGCCCAATATGGGCCACCCTACAACCAAGGGACTGGCTCCGTACAGTCTCTCGGGCCGATTTCGCTCCAACAACTGGCGAGTGTAACCATTCCCATCGATACGGCACACGTTTATGTCCTCGATCCCTTAGCCATCGCCGCACAGAGCGACCCGCAGGCAGCAGTGGTACTCCAAGCGTTTACGCGAGCCGGAGCGAAGCAGCAAGCGACCTGGGAAGATACCTATACGAAGGCATTGGGGAAAGCGACAGGAAGTAATGGTCATGTGGTTGTTCCGGGGGGAGACGACGGTCCGCTTCCCGCCATGATGGACCACCTGCTGACATTAGGCACGAGCGGCGCGTTAGACGGCTTGCTTCTCCGTAGTGGAGGCTTCTATCAGAACGACTTTACCAAGCCGCTGCTCTTCTTGTCGGAGGATGCGCTGCCGACGAAGGCAGCACAATTCAACCTGCTGGGTTCACAATGGGGAGTGATGAACGAAACAGGTAACTACCCTGGGCAGGCATGGCTCTGGCTCTACACCTTCTGGTACCAGATACCACCCTACAACACCTCGTCGAACGCCGATGCGTTGGTCCTGGTCACCATGGGAATACTCTCTGCCATACTCGTGCTGTTCCCTTTCCTGCCCTATCTCAATCGTCTGCCATATTTCCTCGGCGTCCACCGCCTGATCTGGCGCGAGTACTATCACGATGTACGGCCCGAACACGAACACCGAAGCGAAGGAGCGAGTCCGGGTCCAGTAACATAGACACCGAGAGGAGATGACTCCATCAGCTTGCCTCTCTGATGGAGTCATCTCCTAGCTAAAGATGTAACCTCTAGCTTCATAATATGGATGAAGCGGAAATCCCTCCAGCTCCTTCTCTATCGCATCTCTCGACTCACCTTTCATCACAATCCGGCCACGTCCACCAATTTCGTAGCTGAGATAGAGTGAGCTTACACTATTTTTCTTTATACGGATAGTGCAACTTTTTGTCGCCTTCCCAGCTTTCGCGCAATCCGGGTGTAGACAGCTCCCAGTCGGGCCTGTTCTTTCGTGTGACCTCGCGCAGGTCTTGCCATAGCTCACTCGTTGAGGGTCGTCCCCAGAACCAGTAGCCATTGTAGATTTTGTAGATGAGCAGCCCTGGCTCTAACACAAGTGTATGTGGAATCATGGGATTATGGAAGGGGTCGGTGTATTCCTGGATATCCAGGTCTTGTTGTACCTTGCGGCCAGAGTCCGATAGAAAAGTCCATTGTGCGCCAACTGCGCCACGAAACTCGTTGCTTTCCAGAATATTGTCGGTAGAAATAGTCACGATTTGTGTGTACGCGACGGCAATTTTAGAATAGAAGGCCGCCAGGTCGAGATGTTGTTGAGCATCTTTAGGGCAATAATGCCCACGCGATAACAACAGAATCATAGGGTCAAATCCCTGCAATTCGCTTAACTTACGGCGCGTTTTGGTGTGATCGGTCAACTCATAATCAGGGAAATGTGCCCCAGGTACGATGTCAGTACGCATAAATGTTCTCCTTTATGTCACTTTTTGCTCTGTTAACAGCGTATTCTCTACAAGAGCATAGCATCTCAGTAACGGCAACAATCAAGAGCATTCGTGTATTCCTATCTCAAAAGAGGTTTCTAGGCGTGATAGTGACACCATATCAAGCGTATGATATGGAGACCTCAAAAATTGTGGACACAAGGAGTTATTATGAGCGAGGAACAACGCGGTCCTTTCAGCGAATTGGAAGAGGCAACGATTCATGAGTTGCAACAGGCGATGGATTCCGGTTCGCTTACTGCACGAAGACTGGCGGAGATGTATATAGAACGTATACATGCGCTCGACCAGAACGGGCCGACACTGAGGTCGGTCATTGAAGTCAACCCCGATGCCCTTGAAATCGCCCAGGCACTTGATGATGAGCGGCGCAGCAAAGGACCACGCGGTCCTCTACACGGTATCCCGTTACTGCTGAAAGACAACATAGCAACACTGGACAAGATGCAGACAACGGCTGGTTCACTCGCGCTTGTGGGTTCGCGTCCACCACGTGACGCTTTTGTCGCCCAGAAACTACGAGAGGCCGGAGCCGTTCTCCTCGGCAAAGCCAATTTGAGCGAATGGGCCAATTTGCGCTCGACCACCTCATCTAGCGGTTGGAGCGCGCGTGGCGGACAGACGCGCAATCCCTATGTGCTTGACCGCACACCCTGTGGCTCTAGTTCAGGCTCCGCCGTAGCTATCGCGGCAAATCTTGCAGTGGCCTCTCTTGGCAGCGAAACAGATGGCTCGATCATCTGCCCCGCGACCTCTAACGGTCTCGTCGGCATCAAACCTACCGTCGGGCTGACCAGTCGAGCCGGTGTTATTCCTATCTCGCACAGTCAGGATACAATAGGTCCATTTGGGCGTACCGTCGCTGATGCCGCCATTATGCTTGGGGCAATTACTGGCGTTGATACACATGATAGCGCAACACAGAGCAGTGATGGCAAGTTCTTCAATGACTACACCCAATTTCTTGACCCTGACGGTCTGCGTGGGACACGTATTGGTGTAGCACGCCAAACCTACTTCGGCTATAACAGCAATACCGACGCCATAGCCGAGGCCGCTATCGAAACGATGCGCGGACTTGGTGCCGAAATCATCGACCCCGCCAATATCCCCACGTCGAAGGTTATGGCGACCTCTAAAGCAGAAATGACCGTCCTGGTCTATGAGTTGAAGGCGGATATGAACGCCTATCTCGCGGAATTGGTAGAGTCGCCGATGCGTTCACTTGCTGACCTCATCGCCTTCAATATTCAACATGCGGAAGAGGAAATGCCGTACTTCGGGCAAGAACTCTTCTTGAGGGCACAAGCCACGACATCGCTTGACGACCCCGAATACCTGAATGCCCTGGCGGAAAATCACCGTCTCTCGCGGCAAGAAGGTATTGACGCCGTAATGAATGAGTACCAACTGGATGCCCTTGTGGTGCCGAGCGGTGGACCATCCTGGTGTATTGATCTCATTACAGGGGATCACGCCATCGGCGGTAGTGAGCAGGCTGCCGCCCTTGCTGGCTATCCTCTGATAAGCGTACCAGCAGGTGAAACCTTTGGCTTGCCCGTTGGAATCACCTTCATGGGACGTGCCTATAGTGAACCTACGCTCATCAAGCTTGCCTACGCATTCGAGCAAGCCACCAAAGCGCGTCGTGTCCCACAGTATCTCGCGACGACGCCACCTGTTATGATGCGTCATTACTAAGCACAACAATGGAGTAGAGATATGCTATGGCATATCTCTACTCCATTGTTGCAGGGCCATTTAAAAGTTCATGAGGGGATATAGACGGGCGATCCCTTGCGGTCGCCCGTCGGTCTCTCCACGTTTTCTTCGACTTTTAAATGGCCCTGTCATTATTGTCCTTGCTATTGTAGCAAACAACTCTCTTCAGGTATACTCAATAAGAGAAATTTCTCACAGAGAGATATGTCCTATTATGTATCCAAATGCATAACATATGTGTTGTATATGTTATACCACACACGATGCTAATGAAAGCGAGCAAAAGTTATATGCGAATTGGTATAGTAGAAGACGATCCCTCAATTAGTGGCTTATTGTCCGAAACATTAGAGCGCATCGGGCATACCCCTAACTTGTATCCTGATGGTTGGTCGTTTCTTGAAGCACTCACAAACGATCAGAATGCAGAACCTTTTGATAGGGTTGTTGTTGATGTCTTGTTGCCAGGAAGCATTTCGGGACTTGAAGTTATCAATTACCTCAGAATCACACGTCCCAATCTCCCTATTGTGGTTGTATCCGCAATCGACAGTGATAATCTGGCAAGTATTCAGAGGCAGTTTCCTGGCATCAAAGTTCTACACAAACCTTTTCATCTAACAGATTTACAGACTTCTATTGAAGCGTAAGCACTACCATGCAACTATCCAACTTTTGGGTGTAAAATAAGAGTGTTTCATCGGATGACGCAACAACGCATAGAAAGGCGCGTCGCATGACAGATATGCAAACACTCTTCAGTTTACAGGACCGCACCGCTGTTATCACTGGGGGCAGCGGAGTCTTAGGAAGCGCGATGGCTCGCGGCTTAGCCAGTGCTGGTGCGCGTGTTGCTATTATAAGCCTCCACGCCGAATCATCGGCGAAGGTTGTGGAGGAGATTCGTGCGGAGGGCGGACAGGCAATCGGCATGGCCTGTTCCGTCAATGACCAGGAAGGGCTTGAGCAAGCTGTAGCTCAAATCACGACGACCTTCGGCCCTGTCGATATCCTGGTCAATGCGGCAGGTGGCAATAATCCACTCGCGACAACTTCAGATACACGCTCCTTCTTCGATCTGGATATCGAGGCGGCCAATAACGTATTTAGTCTGAATCTCATGGGCACCGTGCAAACGTGCCGCGCATTTGGGCATGGCATGGCGGAGCGCAAACAAGGTTGTATCATCAACATTACCTCGATGAGTGGCTTACAACCGCTTACCCGTGTTCCTGCTTATAGTGCCGCCAAAGCTGCCGTCGCGAATTTTACGCAATGGCTAGCCGTTCACATTGCACAGGAATATAGTCCACAAATTCGCGTGAACGCTATCGCCCCCGGCTTCTTTCTTACTGAACAAAACCGCTTCCTGTTAACCGATGCTCAGAGCGGCGAACTTACGCAACGTGGTCAGACCATCATCAACCACACGCCGATGGCTCGCCTGGGCTCGCCGGATGATCTGGTGGGCACGCTGCTCTGGCTCGCAGGTCCGGCTTCGGCGTTTGTTACGGGTATTGTCGTCCCTGTCGATGGCGGCTTTTCGTCCTTCGGAGGCGTCTAATACTATGTGGTACACGTTAGGAGGAAGAGAGATACGCAATGTTTTACAGCAAAGGCTCGACAACAGCAACACTGACGGAGAGCGATGTGCAACATGCTATAGCGCAGGCATTCGATACGATACCATTAGAGGGCAAGCGCGTTCTGCTGATTATCCCTGATAGCACACGTACCGCGCCAATACCGCTTTTCTTTCGCTTGCTTTATGAGCAGATTGGGCGACGGGTTGCACGTCTTGATTATCTTATCGCATTGGGCACACATCCTCCGATGGATGGTGCCGCAGTGAATCGACTGCTAGGAGTTTCGGCGCAAGAGAGAAGTGAACGCTATCCGAATGTCTCCGTTTTCAATCATTCCTGGTCACAACCGGATATGCTCCGCACCATTGGCACCATTTCGCGTCGGGAGGCACGCCAGATCACCGACGGACTGTTGGAGGACGAGGTGCCAGTTACACTGAATCGTATGATTTTCGAGTACGACCAGTTGGTTATCTGTGGTCCAGTTTTCCCACATGAGGTTGTAGGTTTCTCTGGCGGCGCAAAATATCTCTTTCCAGGCATCGCAGGTGCCGATATCATCAACTTTACACACTGGCTCGGTGCGCTCGTCACCAGTATGCACACGATTGGCGTGCAGGATACACCCGTGCGTCGCATCATTCATCGCGCAGCAGAATTTGTGCAACAACCGTTGCTCTGTATCACAATGGTCCTCAAAGGTGAAGAGCTACACGGCCTGTATATCGGCTCGTATCTTGAAGCATGGCAAGCGGCGGCGGAGCTATCCGCACAACTCAATATCATTGCCGTCAAAACGCCTTTCAAACGGGTACTCTCCATGCCTTCCCAGATGTACGATGATCTCTGGACAGCGGCAAAGGCCATGTATAAAACAGAGCCTGCAATTGCAGATGGCGGCGAAGTTATTATCTACGCCCCTCATCTCACCGAAATATCCTATACACATGGCGAGCTTATCAACGAGGTAGGCTATCATGTGCGCGACTACTTCACAAAGCAATGGGACCGCTTCAAAGACGTTCCCGGTAGCATTCTGGCTCATAGTACGCATGTAAAGGGAATGGGCACATTCGAGAACGGCATTGAGACGCCACGCATTCAGGTGACACTCGCCACCAGCATACCAGAAGAACGCTGCAAAAGGGTCAATCTCGGCTATCTCGACTATAAGCAAATTCGTATCGAAGAGTGGCAAAATCGCGAATCGGAGGGCATAGTGGTGGTACCTCATGCTGGCGAAATGCTTTATCGCGCCGAATCGCTCTTTGCAAGGAATAAGTAGATGAAGAAAGGTATGCTATGAAATTCGGCATTTGCGCTTCTTACCAAGAAGTTGCTCCTTTGCAGGGAAAAGCCTTCGATTACCTGGAAGAAAACATACAACGCTTTCTCGTACCAGAACAGAAGCAGGAACACTTCGAGCAATTGTGGCATGAAGCTCGCGCTATCGGCATACCAATCGAAGCGTGTAACAGTATGCTCCCGTCCAACCTGCCAATTATAGCGACACCGACGCAGCAGGTGGACAGCATGCGCCTAGAACGCTATATCAAAACGATGCTGCAACGTGCTGAACAGGTAGGTGTGCGCGTCATCGTGTTCGGTAGCGGCGATGCTCGCAGATGTCCACCCAACTATGACTACAATGCCGCCCTACAACAAATTGGCGAACATCTCGCGACGTGGGGCGCATGGGCGCAGCAACACGGTGTACAGATCGCGCTCGAACCATTGCGTTACGAAGAGACGAACATACTGAATACCATTACAGAGGGGGGTGCGCTTGTCACAAAGCATAGTGCCTCCGGTGCGACGCTACTGATCGACACCTATCATATGGCCTGCAATGGAGAGGCACCAGCAGAAATTGTGGCGTGGGTGCCGTTGATTTCGCATGTACATGTGGCAGAAAAGCAGGAGCGAGCCGCCCCAGGTCGTTTTTCCGAAGACCTACGCCCCTATTTTCGCGCTTTGCATACAGGCGGCTATGACCACCGCATTTCTATAGAGTGTCTCTGGCAGGATTTCGCACATGAGGCAGGTCTCGCAATTGAGAGCGTAAAGCAACAATGGAATGATGTTATACGATAAAGGAGATACAAGCGCATGGCAAACCCATTACGCTTCGGCGTTGTTGGCTGTGGTGTCATCGGACCGACACACGCCGAAGCTATCACCAGCTTACCGGATGCACAGCTTGTCGCCGTTGCCGATCCTCTTCCTAGCAGGGCAAAGAAGCTGGCGGACAAATATTCCGTTACACCGTATACAGACATTCAAGAAATGTTGGACCGTGAACAATTGGATGTTGTCACTATCTGCACACCAAGCGGCGAACATGGCAAACACGCACAGCAAGCTATGCGTACAGGTCGGCATGTTATCGTCGAAAAGCCGATGGAAATTACGGGGGCGGCAATGGACGAGATGTTACGGACGCAGCAAGAGATGAGCGTCAAACTCTCGGTCATTAGCCAGCATCGTTTCGATCCAGCGACGCAACAGATACAGCAACTAGTGCAAGAGAACGCTTTTGGTAGACTCGTTCTCGGCAACGCGCTTATTCCCTGGTGGCGTTCACAGGCGTACTACGACAGTGGCGCATGGCGTGGTACATGGCAATTCGATGGTGGTGGCGTGCTGATGAACCAATCCATTCACTCGATTGATCTGTTGCAATGGCTCATGGGTCCCGTGAAAAGTTTGTACGCCTATGCCGATACACTGGCACATCGCATGGAAACAGAAGACGTGGCGGTCGCGGTGCTACGTTTCGCGAATGGAGCCGTTGGCACAATTGCAGCAACAACAGGTGCCTACCCTGGCGTTACCACGCGTGTCGAGCTATATGGCGATAAGGGATCGGCAATCATCGAGAACGACAAACTCAGCTATCTTCACCTTGCACGCTATGAGCAAGAGGCGGCAGGCGATTATGGTGTAAGTCCTAAAATCGAGCAGACACGCCCTGTGGCGGATGCTTCGGCGGCACAAAATCCTGCCGCACTCTCGGCCAATAGTCATGCGTTACAGATAGCCGATATGATTCGCGCTATCAGAGAAAATGGTACGCCGCTCGTCGATGGCCGTGCAGCGCGACGCCCCGTTGATATTATCCTCGGCATCTATGAATCGGTTCGCACGCATAAGGAGATAGCTCTGTCATGATTCGCCTCTCAGCTTTCGCGGACGAAATCTCCGCCAACCTCGACGAACAGGTCGCGGTCCTGCATAACGAGAATATTTCCTACCTTGACCTGCGCGGTGTGTGGGGTACCAACGTACTCGACTTGACCGACCAGCAGGTTATGACAATTCAGCAGACGCTCAATAAACATAACATCGGCGTTGCCTGTATCGCCTCACCGCTGGGCAAGGTTCCAATCGACAGCCCGTTTGCTGACCAGATGACAAAACTTGAACGCGCCATAGAGTTAGCGAACACCTTTCAAACACCATTTATCCGCATCTTTTCTTTCTATCCGCCCATCCTGTCCGAGGCGGATGCAGAGAGCGGCGAGGTCGTTGACCCATCGGAATGGCGTAGCGAGGTACGTTCCCGTTTACAACGCATGACTGAGAGAGCGCGTGTAGCCAACATCACACTGCTCCACGAAAACGAGAAAGATATCTACGGTGATACCATTGCGCGTTGCGTTGACCTGCTCAAAGGCATCAATGACAAACATTTTCAAGCAGCATTCGATCCAGCAAATTTCATTCAATGCCAGCAAATTCCGTTCCCCGATGCCTATGAAGCACTACATCCCTGGATACGGTATGTGCATGTGAAGGACGCGCTGGCCGATGGCAGTGTCGTTGCAGCAGGCGAAGGCGAGGCGCACTGGTCTGATATCTTGCAACGGCTCCGCAAGCACGGCTACGACGGCTTCTTCTCGCTCGAACCACATCTCGCCATTGCAGGAAAATTTCAGGGCTTTAGCGGACCCGAACGCTTCCATCATGCATCGCAAGCCTTCCAAAAATTGCTGCAAGCGATGCAGTGGGAATACGAATAAATACAAAGGGTATGTGATGTGGCACATTTTTGTGGGGATATCATCGTCCACGTCATCGCACCCGCTCTTCTTATTATTCTCCTAAAGTAGTAATGTTTAAACCAGAGTAACCGAGGCTTGAACATCAGATGGGAGAATCATGCCAGAGGTCTGCGGAGTTGGAAAAGGTGCGAGTCCTCAAAGATGTTCGCCGCCTCACGAGCGTCAGTTCACCCTTGTTGATGTAATTCAGCAAGCGTGCAATCTCCTGTTACGGCTCTTGCTTATCGTCCAAAGGAGCCGCAACAGGTAGCAACGACTTTTGCCCAAAGGTCCATGTAGACGGAAAGCGTAGCAACATCTCATCGTCGTGTGTAGTGAGCTTGACACTATGGTAGTCGGGCTGATCAACAACACGTCGCACCGTAAGCGTAACTATCGGGTTGCCTTCGAGTTCAACGCCACGAAAAAACGCAGCGATGATGTTCTCACGCTCTCGTTCGCGCTCGACATACTTGATAGCATGCTCACGCAAAAAGCGACGTTGTGCAATCTCTCGTCCACCAACATAAAACGCGGCGCGATAGACGTTACCCTGATCAGTGACACAGGCCAGGACGATATCGGGAAACACTTCTTGTAGTTCTGACAAGAGCGCAAATTGCTCATGATACAACACAAACTCGATCAGGGTCGTTTTCGATGTGATCGTGTTGTACGTTTCTTGTGACATACGTATGGCTCCTTTTCTGCTTGAAGTTGTAGCGTGGCTATTTGTAATTGCTTGGCGCGACAAACTGTTGTTTGAGATGAATGCCCTGCATATCCTCAAAGCACACTTTGTGTCCTGCTCGTTGCGAGAACACATTGAGGATACGGAGGGCTAGCGTAAACTCAGTTGTATAGCCGCGCTCCATCCAATACACAACACAAGGTCGCACCTGTGCTTGTCGCGCAATCTCGAAATAACTCAAGTGATAGCGTTCACGAAACTGCTTGAAGGTGGGACGCCGTGCCCACAATGTGGCGACGGGTTGCGTGTCTTGTTCGTGGATCATGAGTGTATCTCCTTATCTAGCCTCAAATTTCTTTCCGAGTTGCTGAATATAATTTGTAACTTTTAATGCTTACACAATAATTTTTTTATCGAAAAGTGATTATTGTGCTTCGACAAGCATACCTAAATGTCATAGAGATTACGACCTTCTTTAGCAGTGTGCTACCAGTCTTTTGACAGTCTTTCTTAGCAATGGCCCACTTATAACTTGTTCATTGACACTGAGTTTGGATACAATGAAGGAAGATAACTCTCTTCCAAGAGGTATATAGAAGCATGAGTCATACCGGCAGGCAAAATAGTTTCTTGCGACACAACCGCCTTGCACGCGGTTGGTCGCTTAGACGTGTAGCAGATGAAATACGTATAATCGGTGTTAAGGAAAATGGTAAAGAGCCAGGTGTTAACGCTGACATGGTTGGTGAGTGGGAGCGAGGCATCAAGATACCTAGTCCTTATTATCGAGAAAAACTCTGCCAAATCTACAATGCTACAGCGAACCAACTCGGATTTCTCGCCGATACAACAGCATCGTCAATACGCGAGTCTCAACCTTCAATGAGTGGTGTGTTGACAGGAAACAACGATATGAACAAGAAGCGTCGCGAGTTGCTCAATCTTTTGAGTCTCGCTAGTGCTACACTCGTTTTACCTTTTCCTGATTTAGATTGGGAGCGAATCGAAGATGTCTTAATAAGGCAATCTCAAGTGGATGAAGATACACTACGTGACCTTGAAACGATGAATGTCCATTACTGGAGTATTTACCGTATGTCTTCTTCCAAAGGACTTGTGCTAGATGGGGTCTTGAAACAATTAAAAATGCTTGTAGACATGCTTAAAGTATCACATCCGTCTTCACAGCATGACTGGTTGTGCAGGGTTACTAGCGACCTGAGTCAATTGGCAGGAGAAATCTTTTTCGATGTCAATGATTACGATGCCGCCCAATCTTGTTATGTGTTTTCAGCTACTGCTGCAAAAGAGGCGGCAGGGTATGACCTTTGGGCTTGTGCGCTTATACGTCACTCTTTCTTACCGATTTTTGATGAACAGTATACAGAGGCACTACCGCTATTACATCAAGCAAAAAGGCTTGCACAACGTGGTGATCAATCACTTTCTACACGCTTTTGGGTAGAAGCTGTTAGTGCGGATGCACAATCTGGAATCGGTAATTTAACCTCTTGTCAACGGGCACTTGACATAGCTCAAGGGGTACTTACTATGCAAGGTAAATCAAGTAACGGTGGTTGGCTACGTTTCGATGATACAAGACTCTTGGAGCAGAGAGGAGCTTGCTACGTCAATCTTGGTCAACCATATTTAGCAATACCTGCCTTGCAAGAAGCACTTACACAACAAGGTGTTGTTAGCCGTCGTAGAGCTATAATATTAACGAATCTTGCTAAAGTTGCTCTTCAGCAAAACGAAATTGAGCATGCATGTGATATCGTGGGTGACGTTATAGACATCGCGATAAAGAAGCCATCAGGAGTCATTTCCAAAGGAATTTATAGTTTGAGTACTCAATTGACGCCACATAAGTCACTACAAGTGGTCAAGAATCTCAATCAGCGTATGAAGTTGCTTGTATAGCTATTTTAAGAAAGGACAAAGAGATGTTCAATCAAGAGCAAGGCGGACGCCTTTTTAGAACTGCCTGGATTACTGGTGTTCACAAATACTACCCTGGAACACCAAAAGAAGGATACGTGAAGCCCTGGGAACAGATGGATGAGTGGGAACAACAAAGTGCAATATCAGTGTATCAACAAGTATACACATTCCTCCTAACTGGTGTTCAGGAAGGACAACAAACATCGCTGACAAGAAATCAGGGAAGCCAACTTGTACGCATTGCATGGGTAGGGCAGATATATAAACACATTCCGAACCCCAAACCATCATATATCAGTAACTGGGAAGATATCCCTACTTGGGAACAGGAAGTTGATGCAGATATCTTTGCAGCTATAGAAGTGTCCGTAGTACAAGAAGCAATACAAAAATAGTTTATTTCATAAGTGCAGATGAACGAATAGAGTAACTGCCCCATTCGTTCGTCTACACTTATTGACCGTCTTCTGGTTGCCCAATCGTGAGAAAGCGTAACTGCTCTTTGTAGTGCGGTGCCCGCTCTATCGCCGCGTCGTAGGCAAGCGTCGCGGCATCGTAACATCGTAGTTGCCAGAGGAGCGTACCCTTTGCCCAGTAGCTCTCTGGCCTGCTGGCGTCGTGTGCAATAGCTTTATCATATGTTGCAAAAGCATCGTCGTATCGCCCCATCGAGCTATAGACATGTCCCAACGCATTGTAGACAGCTACAGGGTCTTGCGTATGGGCTAATACCTGTTCATAGGTTTGTATAGCGTCCTCGTAACGATGCAAGAGAGTAAGAGCATTCCCTTTACGCATCTGCATAGCGGCATTTTCCGGGTCGAATGCGAGCACTCGTTCGTAGGCTTGCAAAGCTTCCTCATGGCGATCAAGGAACATCAGGACCACCGCCTTATTCTCGAAGAAGATTTGTTCAGCGTCGTCAAGCTGGGTAGCCTGTTCATAGGCGGCGTATGCCCCTTGATAGAAACGCAGCTTGTACAGCGAATTGCCGCGATTGTTGTGTGCGTGGGCATCGTTGGGATTAAGCTGGATACAGCGTTCATACGCTGACACAGCCTCAGTATGGCGTTCAAGAGCCGCTAGCACAACCGCTTTGTTGTAGTAAAATGTCGCCTCGTGTGGTGCAAATAACAACGCTTTTTCATAGAATATGAGTGCCTGTGGATAGCGACCCAGACGATACAGAGCCGTTGCTTTTCCATTCAGTACGTAGGCATTCTCCGGCTCATACATCAGGGCATGAGTAAATGCATCTATCGCTTCCCTGTACTGTTCTACTGTTGTATGTACATCGCCTTTATTGATATATGCACGAATGTACGAAGCGTCAAGCACCGTTGCCTGCTCGTATGCTTCAAGGGCAAAGTCGAATAGTTCGAGAGTGCGTAACACATCACCGCGCTCACACCATGACGATGCAGAAGTAGCGTCAAACGCCTCTTGCTCCTCGTATACAGGCGCACCATCAGTACACTCTCCTAGCTCATCTGTACTAGGCTCGGTTGTAGTAAATGTATCTTCTCCCCACTCTTCCGTCACAAAGTCAGAAGAGCTATCTTCACGCCACCCTTTTGTATTCATAGCTTCCCCCAGGTTTCGTAGGTGGTGTATCGAAAAATATATCTACTATACAATAACATTGTATAACGAGAAAGAACAAGGTGTTAATGGGAGTGTTCTCATTCTTTAGCACTCACAGCCTTAGGATGGTGAACGACACACATCCTTACGAGGGCTTGTTTTGTCTTTTCGATTAAAACATTGATTTTTACAGGCTTGAGAGTAGCCAAAGACCTTTTTTCTGGTCCCTTTGCAAGTTGTATAAGCTCATTCATGGAAGTAAAGACTTCTCCCAACACATATCTTTTACGTTGTGCCCAATCATTCCGCGTGTCTAAATCTCCTGTAATCCGAATATTTTCATCTGAACCTTGCTTCGGACGATAGCTTTCTGGTCGAAAGTCGGATGTATTACGAACTAGACTTAGTGTTACCCATTCGTATTTCTTATACTGATCCTTGTAAGCTAGAGCGCGAAATGGAACAGGATAAATTCTTATCCATTTTCCATCATCAAGCAGACCTGCTGTACATACTAACTCTTCATACTTGCTAGAGGGGAGGGGATACGTTTTGACGGTAATGAGGACACGCACATCAGGAATTTCGTAGGGTAAATACACAAAGCACCTCCAACCAGCTATGGTTAGTCACCTGCTACTACTGTTAATGACCGTTCTGAGGATAGAGAAACAGCATTCGTAACAGTAGTATACACGGAAGATGCATTGCATGTATAGGTCTTATCAAGGTGAATTATAGGCAAAGCAAAACTTTCATCTCTTTCAAGGTAATCGGTGATTTCATGACGATGACAGCATTGTGGATTAGCTTCAAAGCAAGTAAGCACTATTCGTTCTTGAGTATTAGCAATACATTTTAGCTGCTCGATTGCTTCATTTTGCTCTGGCAGGATATGAGAACGATAATAGGCAAATAATGTCTTATATGCACTTACACTGTTTAATTCCTGTCTTAATACTGAGGGAATACCAAGTTTGGGCAGATGAAAATAGGAAATCCCGACTTGTTTGAGATAGTTGTTTAGTTTCGTTTTAGAAAAACCATATTTCATCGAGAGCGGATTTTTGCGTACATCTACCAGAGCGAAGATATTATTGACAAGCAAGATATTTATATAAGCATCTATTGATAGTCCCTCATAACCTAAAGTGAAAAGAGAACTTGTTATGTCTTTATGCCATGTACGTTGAACCTCTACATATTCGGAACGTGACAAAATAGACGAAACGTTTTCACTGCGAGAGGCTATAGTAGGACACTCTAAATACATTTTATGTGTAAGCTGTTCACCACGTATCTCTCCCACCTCACAGAGTAGGGCGTGCAAAACAAGTATGTCTTCTTCAAGCAATTGTGGGAAGAAAGAATCTCGATTATTGCGACAAAAAATACTTTGGTCTTTCAAAAAGCCTAAAGCAGTGAGTCTAGCTTTATCCTGCTCCAACAAAAAGCTGTACGGGCCAGAGATATAAGGAAAGAAGTCGTAAAAGTTCTTTCCTTATATCTCTGGCAAAATAGCAACAACAAATTACAGCACTCTGCCACCGCAAGCGAGTCGCCAAAAGTTTCAAGTAGCGCAAGTAAAATTTTTCTACGATAGAGCATTGTGAGCACTCCCTTTATTATCATGTTACTAATAAGACGCATAAGCATCATCTTTGGTATAGTTTGTATGTCTCTACAAGAGGAATGTTGTATAACCGCGCCATAAAATATTTTATTTGACACATCCCCAAATCAAGCCATACAATCAAGTCATAACTACTGAACCACAGAGACGTGAATATATCATACGAAGGACACCCCATCATGCAACAAGCGTCATCAGAGCGACCCAAACGAGCCGAAGAGCCATTGCCAGAGGCTCGCGAGGTTGCGACGAATATCTGGAAGCTCACAGTGCCTATCCCGTTTCCTCTACGCACCGTTAATATGCACGCGCTGGTTGGGCAGGATGGCACTTGGGCGATTGTCGATACAGGAATGGGAACGCCTGATGCACGCGCCGCCTTTACCACTGGTCTACAAAGAGCCGGTTTGGACATCGAAAAGTTGCAGGCTATTGTGCTGACACATCACCATCCCGATCATATCGGTTTGTCGGGTGAGTTGCATGAGCAGAGCGGTGCGAAGGTCTACATGCATCCTATCGACGAAGAGAGCGTACAGCGCATCTGGTCAGGGACGATGCCCGAACGATTCGGCATGGTCTCCGATTTCTTCACGAAGCACGGACTTACGCAAACCTCGCTCTGGCTGAATAGGATGAATCGCGAGGAGTCGCGTCGTATCCTCAGTGTGCCACCACACGAAGCGTTTACGCTGGTCGAAGATGGCGAATACCTCGACCTCGTTGGTGAGCGTTATCGCATAATCTGGACACCTGGACACGCCGATGGACAAATTTGTCTCTTTCGCGAACGTGATGGCGTCTTTCTGGCGGCGGACCATGTTTTGCCCCGTATCACGCCCAACATCGGCCTCTATTCGGAGAATGATCGGCCTAATCCACTCGGCGATTATCTCGCATCATTAGAAAAAGTCTCTACACTCCCTGCAAGCATTGTGCTACCAGGGCATAACGAGCCGTTCACTGGACTGAGAGAGCGCACGCAAGAGATTACCAAGCATCACCATGAACGCATGCAGCAATTGCTGACAATGATTCGGGAACGCCCACAGCATGCCTACAGCCTGACCGAGCAACTCTTCCATAATCGCCGCCTTAGCAACGACGAAACGAAGCGTATGGCGGTCGCCGAAGTGCTAGCACATCTTGAGCATATGCGGCATAACAAGCTTTTAGAGCAGCAAACAACGTCCAAAGGTATCATTTTGTATGCCGCAGTATAAATCGTACCGCCCACAGAGCCAAATCACTTGTATTTCTGGAAAGTGCGTGCTATACTCTCTTACGGCAGTGAGGTTGTAAAGTCGCTCCACAGGCTTGCTAATACTCTATTAAAGGAGGAAGGTTGTTGGAAGCGACGAGTGTCAGCGTTGTAAGGAGGATATCAAACCTATGGCTGAAAGTAAAGCTACAAGTAAAGCTGCAAGTAAAACCGAATCTACTAAAGCTGCAAGTAAAACCGAATCTACAGCAAATACTGTTGGTCGGCAGGAACTGGTCAAACGCATTGCTAAGCAAGCAAATCTCACCCAAAAGCAGGCGGCTGACGTACTGGAAGTGACTCTCAACTCCATCCGCGAGGCTCTCCAGGACGGCAGCGATGTACAACTCGTGGGCTTCGGCTCCTTCAAGGTGCGTCAGAGCGCAGCCCGTAAAGGCGTCAACCCACGGAACCGCGAAGTCATTGAGGTGCCCGCGAAAGACCGTGTGCGCTTCACGCCCGGCAAAGAACTCTCGGACGCAATCACCAAAAAGTAGTTGTATTGTTGCTCACTGCCACAGCGACACATCCGTCTCTACGGAAGAGACACAAAGCAGCAAGGGGTGTGGCAATCCAATTTCGTCGGATTGCCACACCCCTTGTTTGGTACAAGTTTTCGGAGTACGTCCTTTGCTTTCGTTCATGATACTATGAAACTATGTGTTTGAAGTATAGAAAGTTAACAGAGCTTCAAAGGATACCTATATGTCTCCGCGACTTACTGATTGGAGTATTGCCCTCGCCACTTTTCTTGCCTTCATACTCGGTCTCGTCAGTTTAATAAGCGGCCTTCCGCAAGAATGGATTATCTTTGCACTGCACGGTATCGCGGGTCTCTGGCTTTTGCTACTCCTGTGGGGCAAGTTACGACGTGTTTTGCCTCGCTTGCTTCACCCTAAAAACTGGAATCGCCGCACTGTTTTTGGATTACTGGCACTATTATTTGTCTCATTGACACTGGGTTCAGGCATCTGGTGGGTTGGCGGTGGTGAAGAGTATGTGGCAGGCTTCAACCTGCTGAATTGGCATATTGTCTTAGGTTTCGTCTTGACAATCGCTATCATGTCTCATATGTTCGCTCGCTTCAAATGGTTACGCAAACGCGATGTTGTTGGTAGGCGCCGTATACTACATTTCAGCACACTGCTCCTCAGTGGAAGTGTTCTCTGGCCGACACAACAACTTGCTGAACGTACTCTTCGTTTATCCGGCGCGGAACGTCGCTTCACAGGTTCGCGTGAAAGTGGGAGCTACGCAGCAAATGCCTTCCCCACCTCAAGTTGGGTAGCAGACCAACCCCATCCCATTGACATGCGAACTTGGCAACTCGTAGTGAGAGGTGCCGTTAGCAACCCCCACAACTTCTCTTACGATGAACTAACAGCAGGTGATATGTTGGAGGCAACACTGGATTGTACTGGTGGCTTCTACAGCACACAGCACTGGTATGGCATCTCTATTAGTCGTCTGCTTGATGCTGTTGGTGTCAACAAAGACGCGCAGTACGTAAGTTTTGTCTCTGTAACTGGCTACCGTTGGGGCCTTCCATTGGACGAGGCACGCCACGCACTGTTAGCTACTCATGCTAGCGGTGAGCCACTTTCGCATGAACACGGTTTTCCCTTGCGTTTAGTCGCTTCTGGGCGGCGCGGCTTTGAGTGGGTCAAATGGATTACACGCGTAGAGGTGCTTACGGCACCCGATCCTGCCCAGGCCCTAAGTATTTTTACAAGTAGCTTCACCGACGCAGGACGTGGAAAATGAAATCTGTCATTAATAAGAAGCAAGCTATTTAAAAGTTGAATGAGAGGACTGGGGCACCCGCAAGGGGATGCCCTGGAAACTATTAAATGGTCCTGAATAAGAAAAATCCACTATAGCATCCCGCCGACGAATAAGGTAAAATAGGGGGGAGAGATAAGAGAACACAACGGGGTGTGACACGAAGGCTTCATCGCATACAGCGCGGTATGTCAGGGAAGAGCAACGCACATACAATGCAAAACAATATTTGTTTGATACAAGATAAGGGGGGCTTATGGCGATCAGTAATGCGACGCTAGCTGGCTTGACTCGCACCCAACTCCTGGAAACGCACTACAAAATGGCTCTCTTACGCCGCTTCGAGGAGAAGAGCGCGGAAGAATATACACGCGGCAAAATCGGTGGTTTCATGCACCTGTACATCGGGCAGGAGGCCATTGGCGTCGGCAGTATTGGCACGCTACGTCCCGACGACAAAATTCTTTGTAGTTACCGCGAACATGGGCATGCCATTGTCAAAGGCATGGACCCACGTGCAGTTATGGCGGAATTGTTTGGCAAGATTACCGGATGCAGCAAGGGCAAGGGTGGCTCTATGCATATGTGGAGCAATGACCTGGGCATCTATGGCGGTAATGGTATTGTCGCGGCACAGATGCCGATTGCGGCAGGCGTTGCGTTCGCGGCACAATATCAGGGGCAGGATACCGTCGCGCTCTGCTTCTTTGGCGATGGAGCCGTTGACGAGGGTGCCTTCCACGAATCACTCAACCTTGCTGCTCTGTGGAAGCTACCCGTTGTCTACATCTGTGAAAACAATCAATATTCAATGGGTATGGCTGTCGAAAAAGCATGGTCGATCAGCAACCTGCTACCACGCGCCTCCGCCTATGGTATCCCTGGCGAGCAAGTTGACGGCATGAATGTTCTCGCTGTACGTGAAGCAACTGCAAAAGCCGTCGAGCATGCACGCAACGGTCAAGGTCCATCGCTGCTCGAAGTAAAAACCTATCGCTTCCGTGGACATTCCATGACCGATCCAGCCTATTACCGTACACGCGAAGAGGAACACGACTGGCGCACTACACGCGATCCAATTGGCATCTTCGAGAAATTGCTGCTCGACAATGGCCTCGCCACACAAGCAGAGTTCGACGCCAACGACGAAAAAGCCACACAAGTTGCGGAAGACGCCGCAGAGTTCGCTGAAAACAGTGCCGACCCTTCACTCGAAGAACTCTACGCCGACGTTCTGGTCGATAATTCCACCGCCATCGTGCATCGCAACAAATAAGCTGAATAACATTCGTTTGGGACACCTTCCTTGCCTGAACAGAAGAAAGAAATAATTATCATGCGTACAATAACGTATCGCGATGCGCTCCGCGAAGCTATCCGTGAGGAAATGCGGCGCGACGAGCGAGTGTTTATCCTCGGTGAAGATATTGCTGGCTACGGTGGCACCTATGCTGTCACCAAAGGACTCATTGAAGAATTTGGCGACAAGCGAGTACGTGATACTCCACTCGCGGAAGAGGTCATCACGGGTGCCGCAATTGGTGCCGCACTCGGTGGTCTTCGTCCTATCCTTGAAATCATGACCATCAATTTCAGCTTGCTTGCCAGTGATATGCTCATCAATAATGCGGCAAAGTTCCGCTATATGTTTGGTGGTCAACCCGCCCTGCCTTTTGTCGTGCGTATGCCCGGTGGTGGTGGCGCACAACGTGGAGCGCAGCACTCGCAAATGTTCGAGTCGCTCTATGCACACGTCCCTGGCCTGAAAGTTGTCATGCCAGCAACTCCTTATGACGCCAAAGGCATGCTCAAATCAGCGGTGCGCGACCCCGATCCTGTCCTGTTCATCGAACACGAATTGTTATACAACGTCAAAGGCGAAGTGCCCGATGAGGACGTAGAATATACGGTTCCCCTCAACGAGGCCGATATCAAACGTGCTGGACGTGATGTCACCATTATCACCTTCTCGCGCATGCTCCACGTCACTCTGCAAGCGGCGGAAGACCTGGCGAAAGAGGGCATCGAAGCCGAGGTAATCGACCTGCGTAGCATCCGCCCCATCGACATCGACCTGATTGTTGACTCTGTGAAGAAAACCAATCGCGTCGTCATCGCGGAAGAGGGTTGGAAATACTACGGCACAGGACAGGGTCTCGCTGCTCTTATCTACGAACATGCCTTCGACTATATGGACGCACCCGTTCAACATGTCACGGGTGCCGACGTGCCAATGCCTTACTCGAAGGTGTTGGAACGCGCCGCCCTTCCTAAGAAGGCCGATGTTATCGATGCTGTAAAAGCTATCGTGCCAGTAGCAGTCGCACACAGGTAGAAAAATGAAAACAGTAGAAATGCCCAAAATGGGCGATACAATGGAAGAGGGAAAAATCCTGCGCTGGATCAAACAGGTAGGAGATTCAGTCAAGAAGGGCGAACCCCTCGCGGAAATAGAGACCGATAAGGTCAACATCGAAGTTGAAGCATTCGCCAGCGGCGTTCTACGTAAGATTCTGGTGCCAGAAGGCGAGTCTGCCGCGATTGGCGCAGGCATCGCCCTCGTCGGTGCCGCCGATGAAGCACTTCCTGGTGAGAGTAATACGCCAGCCCCCGTTGGCAATGTCGGTGTTGAGAAAGCTACTGACGCTCAAAAATCGGTGCCAACGAATGGTAACTACGCGGTCAAAGAAGCTTCGACATCAGTCGTTGGGAACGCACAAACACAAGGTGTGATAAATCCGACCCGTACAGCAGTTGGTGAGCAGGGACGCGTTTTTATCTCGCCCCTTGCACGTCGCTTTGCGGAAGAACACAACCTAGACTATACGAAAATGCATGGCACTGGTCCTAATGGGCGCATCATCAAGATGGATGTAGAGGCTGCGCTTGCAAGTCCTGCTATTTCGGCACCCACACAGCAAGCGGCAAGCCCACCAACATTGCCATACGCTGAAACGTATGTCGAGCCGCAAGCCGAACCAGAGATCGTGGCTCCTGTTGCGACAAGCACTAGCGATATTGTCGAGATACCTTTAACAGCTATGCGGCGCACCATTGCTAAACGGCTCTCACAGAGTATGCAGACTGCACCACACTTCTATGTTACAAGTATAATTGATACGGGCAAACTGGCAGAGCTACGCAAGCAGATTAACGAGTTCGCGGCGAAAGATACGACGCCAATCAAGATCAGCTTCAACGACCTGATTGTCAAGGCTGTCGCTCGCACACTTGTACGTATGCCAGAAGTGAACGTCTCCTTTGCAGAAGATCGCTTGCTGCAAAAGAAACAGGTCAACGTCGGCGTCGCAGTCGCGTTGGAACAGGGCTTGATTGTGCCAGTTGTGCGTAACGCCGATCAGCGTAGTATGCTTGATCTCGCACGCGAAACGCGCCGCTTAGCAGAGGCGGCACGACAGGGTAAACTGCGACCAGAAGATTTCAGTGGTGGCACCTTCACCGTCAGCAATCTGGGCATGTTCGACGTTGATAGCTTTACCGCTGTTATTAATCCACCTGAATCGGCTATCCTTGCCATTGGCTCGATCACACCAACACCCGTTGTCGTCGATGGGCAGGTTGTTGTGCGCAACCGTATGAAGGTCACGCTCTCCTCCGATCATCGCGCCATTGATGGTGCCATCGCCGCTCGCTTCTTACAAGAGGTGAAACGCCTGTTAGAGGAGCCATTCGGCTTATTAGTATAAGAGTAAGAGTATATGGAAGACTTCATGTCAACTCAAGTTGTTCATGGTGTAACGCTTGTACTGCTACGTGACAACATCGTAGAGGTACAGGCGGACGCCATTGTCAACGCGGCAAACTCGGCTCTCGCTGGGGGTGGTGGCGTCGATGGTGCCATCCATCGTGCAGGTGGGTCAAGCATCATGGCTGAGTGCAACACATTCGATGGTTGTCCCACGGGTAGCGCGGTAGCGACAAAAGCGGGTCGCCTCAAGGCACAATACGTTTTTCATGCCGTTGGACCAATCTACCACGGACGCGCAGAAGACGCTCGCCTGCTTGCCAGTGCATATCAAGCGTGTCTAAAGCTAGCGGAGGAGCGACAACTGAAAAGCATCGCCTTCCCTTCACTAAGTACAGGCGTCTACGGCTATCCCATCAATGAAGCTGCTCCCATCGCATTGAGAACAGTGATCGAACACATTCAACAGCCAACGAGCCTGCAACAGGTAACGTTCGTTCTCTTCGATGGCAATAGCTATACCGTATACAAAAATACACTTGCACAGTTGGTTCCATGAGGCAAGGGCACCCGCAAGGGGATGCCCCTCCCATACGACCAATCTCCACAAGCATATTCGTGTATAGGAGGGGCATCCCCTTGCGGGTGCCCTGGTTTTGGTGTCATATGAACGTTGACTATAAGGAACAAGGGTATACATGTCTTCTATTCGTCTTCTGATTCTAGGTGTCTTATCAAAAAGGCAACCTATACATGGGTACGATATTCGGCGCGAACTAGAGTTGCTACACGCCGACCGCTGGGCCAATATTGCCTATGGTTCGATCTACTCAGCACTTGGCAAGATGGCAGAAGAGGGTCTTGTTGCTCAGACAAACAAGAGCGAAAAGCAGACAGCGAAAACAGAATACGTCATCACAGCGCAAGGCAAGGCTGAATTTGATCGCTTGCTCCACGAGTACTGGTGGGAGATGAAACCGACTGTTGACCCATTCCAAATCGCCCTTGCTTTTATGGACAACCTTCCTCCATACGAGTTACAAGAGGCATTGCGCCATCGTGCCAATGCCCTGCAAGCCTCGTTAGACACCCTAAACTCCGCGCACAATAACAACGATAGCAACTCCGAAATAGCTCCTCTTCCTATAAGCATACGGCTTATGAAGGCGCACATCGAAACAGAGCTACATTGGATTGAAGAGACACTACGTACTGTAGAGTATAATACACCATTGTAACTATCTGTTTTTTGTTGCTTGACAAACATACAAATTTGAATAATAATGATGATAGCGATATACAAATTTGAATAGTAAGGATAGACGTTATGAAGAATGATATCAAATCGACGCAGGAGATCGTGCTGATGCGGAAGGCAGGTTTACTTGTCTGGCAAGCGCATCAGGTCGCGGCAGAGCTAGTGAAACCAGGGATTACGACGGGTGAGATTAACGCTGCGGTCGAAAAGTTTATCGCGGACCATCACGCCGAAGCACTCTTCAAAGGCGTTCCTGGACCAAAGTCACCATTTCCAGCCGCTGCATGCATCTCCGTCAACGAGCAGATTGTGCATGGTATTCCAGGTGCACGTCGTCTTGTGGAGGGTGATATTGTGAGTATCGACATTGGTTGTCGCTTGAATGGCTGGTGTGGCGATGCAGCTGTAACGCGGCCTGTGGGCAAGATCGATGCAAAAAAACAAAAATTGCTCGATGTGACTGAAGAGTCGCTTCATCGTGCGATAGGACTCATTCCACAGCGTCGTAAATGGAGCCAGATTGCCAGGGAGATTGAGGCATACGTCAAACGCTCAGGCTTCTCCGTTGTCGAAGGCTTGGTGGGGCACAGCATTGGCCGCGAATTGTGGGGACCGGTGCAGGTTCCCAACTACTATACGAGGCAGTATGAGGTCTATGGCGACTTCGAGCTTGTGCCGGGGGTGGTAATCGCCGTCGAGCCGATGGTCAACATGGGCGTCAAGAACTTCAAGATGCTCGACGATGGCTGGACCATCATCACACAGGACCACCAACCCAGTGCTCACTTTGAGCATACCATCGCGATCACTCCCGAAGGTATACAACTACTAACTGCAGGACCCGATGGCAAAGCGTGGGCAGCATAGAATAGAGCATAGAATGGAGATGACCCGATGCTAAACGGCATCGGGTCATCTCTATTCTATGCTCTATTTGGCAATGGTGTAGCCTGCGTCGTCGAGGACTTCCTCGATTCCCGCCATCGAAAGTTGATTGGCATCATAGCGCAGATACACCTTTTTCGTTGGAATATCGGTCGAAACAGCCTCAACTCCTGGTAGCACACCGAGTGCTCCATTGACAGTTTTCACACAATGCTCGCAGCTTATATCAGGAACTGAAAGCACGATATCTTGTACATTTGCCATTATGATTACTCCTCAGACGTTAAAACAGAAGTTAAAGCTAGCGATTTCCAGCCAGATTGTAGAGTTGAACGAGTTCGTCAATAATCTCTTCACTTCTCCCATTAGCGATTCCATCTGGCACACAAGTATGCAGGTGACTCTCGACCAACAATCCCTCTAGCTTCTCAATTGCCTTGCGTACCGCGTAGGTTTGACGCAAGATATCAACACAATACTTGTCCTCTTCAATCATTTTACGTATCCCGCCCAAATGTCCCTCAATATAATTGAGCCGTTTGAGGACATCCTGTTTATCAGCGTGCATCTGCATATCCCTTTCTTCCCTACCCGCCAGGGAGGGGTTTACCGCTATAATAGCATATGCTGAACTTGTATGCAAGTTGACACCCTTGACACAATAGACTATACTCTCTATATACCCCCTCGCGGGGGGTATGGGTTTTATGTAATTTATTATTTATGGTAGGCAATTTCAAAGGATTTTTCCAATGACGATAGAAACACACAATGCAAAAGTTCCTATGCAAGAGAACGTTCAGCAACAGAGCAGTCCTACGAGCCTTGCGACGTTTGCCATTGAGGGTATGACGTGTGCATCTTGTGCCATGCGCGTGGAGAAGGGACTTAAAAAGGTTCCAGGCGTCGCCGATGCTCAGGTCAACCTCGCCACTGAAAAAGCTACCGTGGCATACAACCCTACTCTTACAGGGGTCGAACAGATGGAGCAAAAGGTAGAGGCCGTTGGCTACAAAGCTATACCTCTTATTGTTCCAAATCCGGTAACCTCCGTCCATGAGCTGACAATAGATACCGATGCAGTAGCTACTAGTTCCGCTAGCGAGCAGCAGGAAGACAAGCGTAGGCAGCGTAAAGCCGCTGAACTTATTCGTAAACGCAACCTTCTCATTTTTAGCATACTACTTTCGCTGCCTATCGTCATTCTCAGCATGTTCTTCATGGACCGTTTTCCTGGCGAGAATGTGCTTCTGCTGCTACTTACTACTCCTGTGTGGGCACTCGTCGGCTGGGAATTTCATCGCGGAGCCATCAATGCTGTGCGTCATGGTGGCGCGAACATGGATACTCTGGTCTCGTTAGGCTCAACCGCATCATACCTGTTGAGCGTAGTGGCGACCTTCTTACCAACACTGGTAGGTGGTACAACATTTTATGATACAACAGCACTCATTATCACGCTGATCTTTCTTGGCAAGTACCTTGAGGCACGCGCTACCGGACAGACCAACGACGCGATAAAAAAATTGGTTGGCCTACAGGCACGAACAGCCCATGTTATCCGTGCTGGCAACGAGGTTGAGGTGCCACTTGAACAGGTGCGTGTCGGGAACGAACTTAGTGTGCGTCCCGGTGAGAAACTGCCTGTCGATGGCGAGGTTATTGCGGGTAGTTCTTCCGTTGACGAGTCTATGATTACAGGCGAAAGCATTCCCGTCGAAAAAATTGTAGGTGATACCGTCATCGGTGCCACCATCAATCAACATGGATTATTGCGTCTACGCGCAACGAAAGTTGGCGCGGACACCGTGCTTGCCAACATCATCCGTATGGTCGAACAAGCGCAGGGGTCGAAGGCACCTATTCAGCGTCTCGCCGATACTGTGTCGAGCATCTTTGTACCTGTTGTGCTGGTGATTGCAACCCTTACTTTCATCGTATGGGCAATCATTGGGAATGTAGCAGGTTTTCACAGTGCAAATACAATGGGTGCGAGTAGCAATCCCTGGATTGTTGCGCTTGTCGCGGCTGTTGCGGTTCTGGTAGTTGCGTGTCCCTGTGCGCTTGGTCTCGCGACTCCAACCGCGATTATGGTGGGCACAGGTAAGGGAGCCGAGCAAGGCATTCTCATCAAGGGTGGTGAGAGCCTGGAACGGATTCAAGCTGTGCGTGCCATCCTCCTCGACAAAACAGGCACGATCACTAAAGGCAAGCCCGAACTCACAGACGTAGTGACGCTTCCTGGCATAACGTCAGACGAACTATTACGCCTTACAGCTCAGGCAGAACAGGGGTCGGAACACCCACTTGCCACCGCCATTGTTGCAAGTGCGAAAGCGCGAAATCTGATCCTGAATACATATCCCGAACAGTTTGCAGCACTCGCCGGACGTGGTATAGCCGCGATCATCGCAGGACACACCATAGTCATTGGCACACGTACACTGTTACGTGAACGCTCCATCTCCTTCGATGCGTTAGAAGCACAATTAAGCGCATTAGAGGCTCAGGGTAAAACTGCTATGCTGGTCGCGCTCGATGGAAAGCCAGCAGGCATAGTAGCGGTTGCGGATACGCTCAAAACGGGTTCAGTAGAGGCAATCCAGCAACTACACGCACAAGGCTTAGCGGTATGGATGATTACCGGTGACAATCGACAAACAGCACAGGCTATCGCGGCACAGGTAAGTATTCCTTCTGAACATATTCTTGCCGAAGTCTTGCCCGAAGAGAAGGCGAAGCAGGTAAAACGACTACAGAAGCGAGGCTTAGTGGTTGCCTTCGCAGGTGATGGCATCAACGATGCACCAGCATTGGTGCAAGCCGATGCTGGTATCGCAATGGGAACAGGAACCGAAGTAGCAATCGAGGCGTCTGATATCACATTGATAAAGGGCAATCTCAAAAGTATCGCAACAGCACTTGCCCTCTCAAGAGCCACAATGCGTACCATACGGCAAAATCTCTTCTGGGCGTTCGCATATAATGTCATCCTGATTCCTTTGGCAATTCTCTCACCACTCATTCCTTTCTTGAAAGAGCAGGCACCCATTTTCGCGGCTGCGGCTATGGCTCTTTCATCCGTCACGGTGGTTAGCAATTCCTTACGGCTGCGGCGTTTTGGACGCTCTCCCCAACGGTAAAGCAAGACAAGATGGAGAGAAGCAATGCTCGTCTTCATCTCGTCTAATAACGCATTTCTTTCCCATAGGAGGAACCTTGATATGCAGATTTTCCAAAGTCTCGGACAGGCATTGTTTATGGCATTCAGTATGGCGTGGGAAATCCTCTGGCCGCTCATCCTTGGCTTTGCGCTTTCAGGAGTCGTCCAGGCGGTAGTGTCACATCAAGCACTGGCAAAAACGCTGGGGGGCAATGGGCCAAAGAGTCTCACCCTTGCCACGCTCTTTGGCATTGCCTCAAGCTCGTGCTCCTATGCATCTGTCGCACTTGCCCGGTCTATCTTTCAGAAAGGCGCGAGCTTCACCGCGTCGATGGCCTTTGAACTGGCCTCCACCAATCTCGTTATCGAGTTGGGCATTATCCTCATCGTGCTAATGGGATGGCAGTTTACCGCAGCAGAGTTTGTGGGTGGCATTCTGATGGTCATCTTCATTGCCCTGATCTTCCGGCTGACACTCACGCCGAAGCTAGTGCAGATGGCAAAGAACCAGGCGGAAAAAGGGCGGGCAGGCAGAATGGAGGGACATGCGGCGATGGACATGAGTGTGGAGGGTGGCTCCTTCTTCTCAAAACTGTTCAGTGGTAAAGGCTTTACCTCCGTGAGTCAGTACTTTGTGATGGATTGGGCCTCGGTCTGGGTGGATATCGTGGTTGGGCTACTGATTGCAGGAGCATTGGCGGCATGGGTTCCCGACTCGTTCTGGCGCGTGTTTTTCTTCGCCAATAATCCCACCCTTGCAAAATTTGAAGGTCCTCTTGTCGGACCACTCGTTGCCATTGTCAGTTTTGTCTGTTCAGTTGGCAACGTGCCGCTCGCGGCGGTGCTATGGCGTGGAGGAATCAGCTTTGGCGGCGTGGTGAGCTTCATTTTTGCTGATCTCATCATCCTGCCCATTCTGGACATCTACCGCAAATACTACGGCTGGAAGGTCATGAGTTTCATTCTGGTCACATTCTACATCACGATGGCAGCGGCTGGCTATGTGGTTGAGTTCCTGTTCGAGGCTCTCGGCATCATCCCCCAAAATCGCAATATCGTTGCGATCACAGAGGGCATCCAGTGGAATTACACCACGATTCTTAACATCTTGTTCCTTGTTCTGGCTGCAATCCTGGTGATCCGCTTTCTCCGCTCGGGTGGCGCGGCGATGCTACGGATGATGGGAACGCCAGAGCAGGATATGCAACACGAACATTCTAAGGCTCAGCATGATATGGCTCACTAATATAGAGATGTGAAAGTACTGTAAAGTAGGAAAGGGATATGGATTACTCATATCCTGTAACAATACGTTTTTTAGGAGGAATATATAGCGATGAAACGCTACATTCTCGTCGGATTCATTCTTGCACTGTTTGTACTTGTGCTTTCTGCCTGTGAAGGTGTGGGAGGAAGTACGACCTCTTCAGGAACCCAGCAGGTTCAGGTGAATGAAATGGACTTCAAAATTGCATCGTCAGTCACACACTTTATCCCCGGAACCCCATATCACTTTGTCGTGACGAACAACGGTCAGGCAACCCATGAATTCATGATTATGCCTTCTGGGATGAGTATGAGTGGCATGCCGATGGGCGATATGGACAAGCAAGCTCTTGCCAAAGTGGAGAATATTGCTCCGGGGCAGACAGCGACGCTGGATTACACGTTTCCCTCAAACACAAAAGGCTCCCAACCACAATTTGCCTGTTACTATCCTGGACATTATGAAGCGGGAATGAAGCTCAATATAAACGTGAAGTAAAACAATTTACACCACCCGTACAGCTATATAACCCTTTGGAGATATCTTCAAAGGGCTATATAGCTGTATCACTACTCATCGCGTAAAGCTTTTCTCAGTTCGCGCACAAAACCGAACGCACCCTGCACCCACGTCATTTTCGGCTCCTCAGCCTTCTTGCGCTTTGCCACCTCTTGCTGATGCCGAATCGCGTCGGCAATCACGGCGGCTCTCTGCTCTTCCGCGCGAAGATTATCGTAAGCAGCGCGGCGTACACTACTACTCAACACAGCGTAGGCTTCGTTGAGCTTCTTCATATGCGTGTCTTTGCTCTGCTTATTTAGATCGGGATGATGCAACCGCACCAGACGACGATACGCTGCTTTTATCTGCTCGCGAGTCGCATCCGGTGAAACTTCTAACCGCGCATAATAATCCGGTACAAGCATACTCTGTGTACCCAGTCCTCTCTCAATTTCCTGTACTGCCGAAACCGCCGCGTCCCTTGCCAACGGAATCAATCTCGTTCCATACGACATGTAACACGGGCACAAACATCCCTTGCGCGATACGCTCGCCTCGATGCACAGTGGCCGCTTCATCGCGAAAGTTGTACACCTGTATCATCAACTCGTCGCCCTCGCCACAATAATCCTGGTCGATCACGCCCACACCGTGCGGAATTAGCAAGCCTTTACGACGCGGTGTACTACTACGCATGGTGAGCAACAACATATATCCCGGTGGCGTCTGTACAATCACGTTGCCTGGAATATAGCCCAGTTTGCGCGGTGCAATCTCCGTCTCTTCACGGCACACAAGATCAAACCCTACAGCACCTGCTGTAGCATACGTTGGTAGAGGTAAACTTGTATCTATACGTTTAATTGCCACCTGTAGGCGTTGTGCGTCTATACTCATAGCCGTTATTCTACCACAGCACAGCCTGTGATGCGCCCTCATTTTTTTCTACGCACGACCTATCTCATCAGATCATAAGATTTGATAAAATCTTGAGCTTTTCTTTTGGTCTAACATATAATAAGCTGTTATGATAAAGAACATACAAACGATTACATAGAGGTAGACTTTTGAGATCACGTACAACAACTATTATTATTATAAGTATACTACTGTGTGTGGCGTTGGTCGCCGTTGTCATTACCACATTAGGTACGGTTCGCGCCATACAAAGCTTGCAGCAACAACATACGTTGGCAAAGGCGGGCGATGTAAGCACGATTCGCCCCTGGATGACCATTCCATATATCGCGCATACCTATCATGTTCCCGAAAGCTACCTCTACAACTCATTACACATTTCTGACACACATACATCGAAACATATGCCATTACATACACTTGCCGCTCACTATCAGCGTCCAGTTTCCTCTATTGTTCATGACGTGCAGAATGCAGTAACGCTCTATCGCAAGCAACATCCACATACCAATATCCCTTCACACAAAGGAACGCCCACACCCACAAGTGGGCATGTGACAGCAGGAGGGCATTTGCGTTGAGTACATTTCTTCCCACGTTGCTCACCTGGTTACAACAATATAGTTATCCAATGTTATGGATTCTTGTCTGCATCGCTGCTGCTGGTGTTCCACTACCGATGATACTCGTCCTGTTGGCGGCAGGAGCCTTCGCAGCACTAGGCGATTTCAACATTGTTATCCTTGCACTCGTCGCAGTAACCGCTTCTTGTTCTGGTGACTCACTAGGCTATTTGCTGGGGAGGTGCGTCGGTCCTCCTCTTTTCAACTGGCTCACACATCAAAAACGCATCCCTTTTCTTTCAGCACAACGCCTGACGCAATCGCAAGACTACTTTAAAAAACATGGTGCGTGGGCGATATTTCTCACTCGCTTCCTCTTTTCTGGCTTCGGTGGCCCTATCGACTGGTTAGCGGGGGCGGAACGCTATCCATATCGTCGTTTCCTGTGGATTGATATATGCGGGCAGATATTGAGTGCGCTGATCTCGCTGAGCCTGGGCTATATTTTCGGTGCAAGTTGGGAGGCAGTGGGTGATATTCTGGGCGCAATTTCTGGTGTCGCCATCGCTCTGCTCATTGTAATTGTACTAACTGCGCGGCTACTTAAAACCATACGTAGTACACAAAATGCTAAAAAATCTGAAACCACCAAAAATACGGTTTCGCTGAAAGATATTACAACACAGATATCATTTTTACCGCAGCAAAAACTTCTACAGGGTGATACCCCTTCTGAACCATTGCTCCCTTGAAATGTGCAGACTTTCCTGAAAAGCACATCAATATACGTCTAAATGCCACTTTTGGGTCACGTCAAACGTATTAAAAGGAAGAAGAAATTCGTCTATCCTGAAAATTGGGGGTAAATGGGCATCCAGGGGACTAGAATGATAGGCCGATATGGGTTATAATGAGGGCATGGAATATTTTCCAGTCTCACGCTGTTTTATTATGTGTATTTGGAACACGATAAAACAGCTACGTGTCCTTGATTCTTCCCGATTAGACACTTGGTCAGGGCAATCCGTGTAAACGGTGTGTTTTTTCCGAGTGCAGGACCGGACAGACTGATGAACGACGTATCTTGCTGCTTAGGATACTACTTTTCATGGAGGGCGCACGATGATTGACTTAGAGCGTGCCATGACGGGAACAACGCTTACCTTGAATACTACAGAAGCCGCGACCGGTCTTGAGAAGCCGTTCGACATTGTTGAACAGATGCTGAACAAAGACCTCGATTATACTCAAGACGACGTAGAGGAGGAGAAGGAAGAACCAGAACTTGAAGAAGACTTGACCAGTTTAGAGCCTGCTTCCCTTGAGATTGATGACCTGCCTGATATGCAGGAAGATAATTTACAGGAAACACCCGAATTGGAAAAGAAACCTCTCCTCACACCCGTTCCCGTCGCTTCAGCACCAGAGACGGAATCACCTACACGCCGCACGATGATGCGCCGTCGTCGCTCGGAAGAGCAGGATGAGAACGCCGTCAATGCGACTGACGCAGGCGAATCTGACGCGGTGATGACATACTTACGCGAAATTGGTCGCGTCCCGATGATTACTCATGATCGAGAAATCGACCTTGCGAAACGCATCGAGAGCGGAGACCGTGATGCAAGAAAACAGTTCGTACTGGCAAACTTGCGTCTTGTAGTGAGCATCGCGAAACGGTATGTTGGACGTGGCCTCTCGCTCCTGGACTTGATTCAGGAAGGGAACATTGGGCTTATCCGTGCGGTGCAACGCTACGATTGGCGGCGTGGTCATCGCTTCTCCACTCACGCAACATGGTGGATTCGCCAGGCCATCAGCCGTGCAGTCGCCGACAAAGGCCGCACCATTCGTCTCCCTGTCTATGTAAACACCGCTCTCAATCGTATTCGCCGTGAACGGCAACGCCTCCTACAAGAACTTGGACGCGAACCAACTGAGATAGAGTTGGCAGAAGCGACCGGACTAGACCCCATTCGCATGGTTGAGCTACAGGCGGCCCCAGGTGCCCCCGTCTCGCTAGAACTTCCCGTCGGCGAGGACGAAGAGCAAGAATTGGGCGATGTCTTGGCTGATACCGAATCAGCATCTCCAGAGGATATAGCAACAACTCAAACGTTGAAAGACGAGGTGCAACGCGTACTTGAGTCCGTCCTGACCCCACGCGAACAACTTGTCTTGCAACTCCGCTTTGGCCTGGGCAATGGTCAGGCACATCCGCTCGAACAGGTTGGACGCGAACTAGGCATAACGCGTGAGCGCGTGCGCCAGATCGAGGCAGGTGCGTTGGCAAAACTCCGCCAGCCCCCAGTACTAGATCGCTTGCGTGGCTAAATCTAACAGTCTTACATCGAAGACAAGCATGGTGGCAACCGACTTTGTTGGTTGCCACCATGCTTGTCTTCGCCTGTTCCTCACCAGGCAACCTTCACGTCCTCTTTAAGCTTTTCTCGCGCAGAGTACAGTACAAAGAAGACCAAAGCGGCGAACAGCAGTACCCATGTTGCAATCATGCCAGCCTGGTTAGGTAAGAAAAAAGAGGGAAAAAGATCAGTGAGATGATGCCCAAAGAGTTGTAGATAGATTAAAGTGTGGTTACGCCCCGTCTCACCATTAAACCCATTCTGCACAGGTAGAATTGAAAGCACGTTGTACACAAATCCGTACACAAACGCAAAAATTAACAGACGCCGCGAGACCCTGTTATCTATCTTCTCTAAAGCATAAGCAACGTAAAAAGAATAGAGCGGAAGCAGAGTCATGAGAAAACGCGCTGGTGGACACCAGCCACCTGACCAGTGACGTAACGTAGAGAACGCCAGGATGTAGGGCAAAGAGACAATGAGTACGGACGCTGTATAGAATGCAAATTGCTTTTTAGCCGCCAACACTACTCCAACAATGAGGAAAAGGAACATGGGGAAGTTGAGGAGTATACCATATTCCTGATCGAAGAAAATACCTAACATGCCGGGGAGGGGATTCCTCGCAAAAGGAACATTGTTGTTATTGACCTGATCGATAGCGGGGTTCAGCGTTCCCCATACTTTATAGTTGTACACTTCTAGCAAAAGAAATAAGGCGGTAACAGGTAGCAGATAGAAAAGATAGGGCTTCACCTGCCTTAGCCTATTGTCTCTGTATATCCGGTACAACAAAAGAAAAAATAACGGTATTTCTATAACGGCAAAGCGTATATGTACCCAGGGCAATATACCTAATAGCGTCGAGCTAATCACAATATCAGAAACATGTAGTTTTTTCTGAAATACCTTTCTCAGCACATAGATACTGACCAATGCTCCAATTGGCTCTACAAAGGTGAGATGGGCATACAGGTAAATGGGCGAAGCAATGCCATAGGCAAGGCTTACAAGAAATGCGTAACGCTCACTAATCTTCATGGTAAGCAGGAATTTGTAGATATTCACGACAATAAGCACCGAGATGACCGAAATAAAGAAGACGGCTCCCAGTCTACCCAGAAGCGAATACGGAATCAACCATAAGACAGGAGCACCAATATCATGCATAGCCAGCAATTCGCCTCTTGTATTATGTGTCACCTGTGGGTTGAGGAGAGACGGATAGAAGACGCGATAATCACCATTGGTGTAGTCGCGCATGACATCAAACGAGTGGTATTTTAGTATCGTCTGACTGATTACAAGATAGTGTGGTTCGTCGCCTGAAGGCAGAAAACCAAGTGCTACATACACAATGGCAGTGAGCAGGAAGAGTAGACCACAGATTCCAACAAGCATTCTGATAGCATCGCTACGAATGTAACCATACAATGATTTCAAAAACATCGAACTACTTTCGTTGACTACCCACAACTCTCACGACCGCTTGCCCAGATCGCGTTCGACGTGGCTCACATCCTTGATTTTTTCCAGGCGTGTGAACAGGCGTTGCATTTGCTCCATATCGTTGACCTCTAAGGTTGCGTTGACCACCACGAGTTCGCGGTTTCCTCCTCTGCTCGCAGCACTGCTGCGCGAGCTTACTGAGGTCATATTGACACCGACATCGGAAACAGTGGTGGCGATATCGCGAATAAGGCCGGAGCGATCACGAGCATGAATAACAACCGGAACCAGATAGCGAGTCTGACTCATACCTGACCAACTGACGTTGATGAGGCGTTCCTGTTCACGTTCACGGTAGCGTTTGAGGTTGCGACAATCGGCACGATGCACGATCACGCCTTTACCACGACTGATAAAACCAACAATCTCGTCATTGGGCAAGGGACAACAACAGTTCGCTAGCTTTGTGAGCAGACCACTAACACCCGCAACTTCAAGGCTTGCCGATCCCTCTTGTTTGGGTGTTGTCGTAGGTAAGCCCAGCATCTCCTCTTGCTCTTTTGTCTCTTTCCCTTCGCGCAGTTGCCAGCGCTCAGTTACTTTGACCGCTGCCGGATGCGGACGAATATCGTCGGCACCAATAGCAGCCAGCAGGTCGTCGAACTCAGCCATGCGATATTCTTCACACAGCCATTTCGTGGCCTCTTCGGTCATACTCTCGCTACCACGCGCACCCAGCACTTTGAGTTCGCGGTCCAACCGTTCGCGTCCAATCTGTATATTGATGTGACGCTCATGAATTTTGAGATAGCGGCGTATTTTGCTTCTGGCGGCGGCAGTACGTGCGAAATTGAGCCAGTCACGCGTCGGGTGTGCGGTTCGACTGGTGACGATATCGACAACCTCACCGCTCTTGAGTTCATAGTCGAGCGGCACCATACGCGTAACAAGCCGATCACCAGCACCATTTTCGGAGTTAGTAATGATACGCGCTCCTGCACAACTATCTCCAATTTTCGAGTGAACACGATAGGCGAAGTCCAGCGGAGTCGAACCTACGGGCAGGTCTTTGACCTCGCCACGCGGCGTGAAGATGAAAATCTGCTCTTGAAAGATATCGTCCTTGACCGCCTCGACAAAATCGGTATCGCTTGTATTGGCCGAGTGCATTTCACGCTGCCACTCAGTCAGTTGACGGAGCCACGACAACAGTTCTTTGGCCGAAGCCGAGGCATTATCGCCCACGTCTTTATAATGCCAGTGCATCGCCACCCCATACTCTGCCGTCTCGTGCATCTCATGTGTGCGTATCTGCACCTCCACCAGATGATCACCCTGGCAAAAGACCGTTGTATGCAGAGCGCGGTAGCCATTAGGCTTAGGGTTAGCGATGAAATCTTTGATGCGTCCCTCTTTGGGCTTCCACATGCTATGAACATGCCCGAGCGCGACGTAACAATCCTGCGTGGTGTCAACCAGGATACGGAAGGCGATGAGGTCGTGTATTTGCGTGATGTCAACGGCTTTTTTGAGGTCGTCCAGGCTCTCGACATTGCCTGCACTATTGTAGAGTTTTTTATAAAAACTATAGAGATGCTTTACACGGCCTGATACCTCGGCTTTGACGCCGATAAGCTTCATCTCATTACGCAGAGTGTTGCAAATCGTCTCGACATAGGAACTCCACTGCTTGCTCTCTTCCTCAACTTCGTCGCGTACCCATGCATACCGCTCCGGCTCCAGGACGCTAAAAGCCAGGTCCTCTAGTTCGCTCTCGACGCGCGACATACCGAGGCGACCTGCCAGTGGTGCATAAATCTCGCGTGTCTCGGAGGCCATCGTCAACAATTCTTGACGGTCTCCTTTATAAAGGGAAACAGCAATGAGACGCATGGCATGCAGACGATAGGCAAGCTTCATCAGCACAACTCTAGGGTCGTCCGCCATTGCGATAAACATTTTTCGCACGGTCTCAGCCTGCTGGCGACGCATTGCCTCGCGTACACGACGTTTTTTGCTTTCTGCTGGCGTGCTTTGTGAAGTCTCTTCGCGCTCTTCACCAGCTTTCGATGCGCTGACAGCATCGGCAACACTTTGCTTCTTGCGCTCAAGAATGTTGAGACGCGACATACTACTAACAATGCGTGCAGTTGGCGCACCAAGCACGCGCTCGACCTCTTCAAGTGCGAGCAGTTCGGCATCTACCGCCTCGAAGATGAGGCCAGCCGCGATACCAACGGCGTCAACGCGCATGAGTTTTGCAAGAATAGTAGAGACGGCGAGGGCATGTTCCAGAGGTGGAATAGAGCGGGCGCCAACAACGCCTTTGCATGTCTCCTGTGCAAGGTGTAGGGCTTCGATCACGCTATTGACCTCGGCTTGACTCATATAACGCCGTACCAGGGTCAGGAGTCTCTCAATTGCTTCTAAGGATTCAGGTTGTATCACCTGTTGTACTACAAATCTATCAACCATACGTATCTATCTATATTCTCGTTATTGATGCGTCTATACTGTCTATTTCGCTTGCACTGCTCGCTCTACGCTGACCACATTCTTGACTTGACGTAGACGGCGGAAGATGCGCTCGATCTGATTCAGCACACCGTTCGCGGCAGCTATTTCTAGTGTAGCCGTAATGACCGCTTTCTGCAACGTGGCGTTCGTCGAAGATGTAACCATTGTCATGTTTACCCCCGCGTCGGCAACCACCGCCGCAACATCTCGCAAGAGGCCAGAGCGATCATGAGCAACGATAGTGATGGGCGTCAGATAGGAATCCGGTTCGATTTGTAGCCAGTTCACATCGACTAGCCCATTCTTACCACTCCGCTTCCGCTTCAGTACGCGACAATCGTTGCGATGTATCTGCATCCCGCTTGTAGGACTCACGGCACCAACAATCGTATCTCCGGGTAAAGGACAACAACAAGAGGCGAGATTTACTGCATACACTTGTGAAGCCATTTCACCCTCTTTATAATGTCCGTCTTTCCCTTCGCGTACACTGGCACCATCGAACAACGGCAGATCATATTGCTGCAAAAACGGTTGCAGATGTACCATAACCTGCTCTATCAACAGGTCCTCACGTCCCAGAGCCACGTACATGTCGTCAAGGGTCGCATACTGCTTCAAGGTATCATTCGCCGCAATATCATCAGTACGTATACGTTGCAAAAGGGCCTCGGTTTCAGCATTCAAACCAGGAGTACGAACAGCTTTCAGTGCTATATCCAGGCGTTCCTGTCCGAGTTGCAGGTTGATCTCACGTTCGTATGTTTTCAGATAGCGACGAATCTTGGTGCGAGCAGCAGCAGTGCGAGCGAATGAGAGCCAATCACGTGTCGGATGAACAGTACGATTCACAATGATATCGACGATCTCGCCGCCCTTCAACTCGTAGTCGAGGGGAACAAGGCGTGTGACAAGACGACCCGTATCATCCATATTGGTGATAATGCGTGCGCCGGCACAATGATCACCCAGATCAGTATGAATTCTGTATGCCATATCAAGCGGAGTCGAACCACGCGGCAGGTCTTTGACCTCACCTTTGGGTGTGAACACAAAAATCTGCTCTTGAAAGATGTCACCCTTGACCGCCTCGACGAACTCATCTGCACCTTGCGGGAGAGCACGCTGCCATTCGCGTAACTGCTCGATCCACGTTACCATTTCGTGATACGAGAGTCGCCAGCTCGTCAACGAATCGCCAGAATTGCCAGAAACACGTTCGCGCAAATACCAGTAACTGGCAATACCATAGTCGGCGGTGCGCTGCATGTCATAAGTACGAATTTGAATCTCCGCAAGCTGGTTGTTCAAACAAAAAACAGTGGTATGCAGCGATTGGTAGCCGTTGAGTTTGGGCGTGGCGATATAGTCTTTGATGCGCCCATCTTTTGGTCGCCAGAGGGCGTGAATGTGTCCAAGCGCGAGATAGCAGTCGTGATCGCTATCAACCAGGATGCGAAAGGAGACGATATCATGCACCTCGCTGATGGCACTATGCGACTCACTCTCCACACCAGCCTGTTGACGTGGCATATCTTCCAGTTTACGATTGATACTAGCCAGGTTCTTCCAACGCACCGTGACCTCGGCATGAATACCCGCATGTGCCATCTCGTCGCGCAACGTCTGACAGACCTCATCGAGGTACGGCTGACGACGTATCATCTCCACCTCTACCTCGTGCGCCAACCATGCATACTTTTCGGGATCAAGGAAGCTCAAAACAAGGTCCTCTAACTCACCCTGCACAATCGCCATACCCAGACGACGCGCAAGGGGGGCAAAAATCTCGCTCGTCTCACGGGCCGTGCGTTCCTGCTGTATGGAATTCATGACACTCAACGTCCGCATATTATGTAAACGGTCGGCAAGTTTGAGGACAACAACACGTGGGTCTTCCGCCATTGCCAGCAACATTTTACGGACTGTCTCGGTCCGTTGATGACGTTTGTCTATGGGCGAAGGGAGCGTGCTATCGGCGCCGTGTTCTTTGCTCTGCTTTTCCGCGATAGCGTCGAATTTGGTTAAGCCATCGACAATATTTGCAACGGCAGGACCGAATAGCTCGCTCAACTCTGCAAGTGAGTAGTGAGTATCTTCCACCACGTCGTGTAGCAGGGCTGCGATAATACCATCGGCATCAATACGCATGCTTGCGACGAGAAGCGCGACTTCAAGGGGATGTTGAATATATGGCTCACCAGAGCGACGAATAGCCCCTCCATGTGCCTTATTTGCCAGGTCGTAGGCACGTTGAATCCCCTCCAGGTCTTGTGGTGCTAAGTACAGCCGAGCCTCCGCAAGCAAGGTTTCAAGGGTAAGCTGAGATGGGATCAATTTCGTCTCCCGCGACACTGTTTTCATAATAAAAGTCCAATTGTATAATACATAATGAAAAAGATAAAATAAATGCTCATACAATGAGTGACACATGTTGTTTCCCCTATTATAGAGGGGAATGAACATCTGTCAAGCAATATGTATTATCTCCTAGTTTGACATCCTCCCCACGCGTAAAACGCGGGGGATTCCCTCTCATCGCTAAGAGGGGCTTCCTGCTTCAACGGAGCCAGCATGTCCAGACTTTCGCCTGCCACGTCTTACAGTTCCTCCACAGGCATTGAGTGCCGAGAGCCCCTCGGTCACAATATTCTTGGCGGCGTTGATGTCCCTATCGTGACACACGCCGCACTGCGGACACACCCACTCACGTACCTCTAAGGGCATGTCCTCCATGAGAAAGCCACACCCGCTACACGTCTTACTGCTCGGATACCATCGGTCTATTTTCACGATGGTCCGCCCGTACCACGCCGCTTTGTACTCTAACTGCCTGGCAAACTCAGACCAGCCTACGTCTTGTATGGCTTTGGCGAAACAGTGATTTTTCAGCATGTTTTTCACGGCGAGCGATTCAAGACAAATCGTTTGGTTCTCACGTATCAGTCTTGTTGACAATTGCTGCTGAAAATCACGACGAGTATCGACTATCCTGGCGTGGAGACACGCAACCTTCTTGCGTGCTTTGTCACGGTTCTTTGACCCTTTCTTTTTCCTGGCATGGTGCCGTTGGAGCTTTGCTAACTTCTTTTCGTTGCGAACGTAGTATTTCGGGTTGTCTATCGTCTCACCATCGCTGGTGATGAGGAACGATTTGAGACCGACATCAATCCCAAGGTTCTTCTCCGTTATGGGAAGCGTAGCTATCTGTTCGTCAACCAGTATGGAGAGGAAATAGCGACCTGCGTTGTCCTTACTCACTGTGACAGATGAGGGGGTACACCCTTCTGGCAACGACCTTGACCACGCGATGTCGAGTGGCTCTTTCTGTTTGGCGAGCGTGAGGGTAGAGCCGTTCCACACAAACGCACTTGCCGCATAGGTGGCACTCTGTTTCTGATGCTTTTTGTGGTACGTGGGATAGTCGGTGCGATGCTCAAAGAAGTTGACAAATGCTTTGTCCAAGTGTCGCAATGATTGCTGTAACGGCACACTGGATACCTCAGCTAACCATGTCGTTCCCTCTTCTCTCTTCAAGGCCGTGAGTGCTGCTGAGAGGTCATGGTGATGCAACCGGGTGTCATGCTCGAAGTAGGCCGTCGTCCGCAACTTCAATGCCCAGTTGTACACGAAACGACAACACCCGAAGGTACACGCGAGGGTGTGTACTTGTGATTGCGTTGGGTAAAATCGGTACTGGTAGGCACGTTGCGACATCTGCTACTTCCTTTTCTGCTTTGTGTGCTTCTCGACATGGGCGCGGACTATGGTGATGACCTCTCCATTGAGAGAGCGGTTATGGTCTTGTGCGACTATTTTTAGTTGCTCTAACAGGTCTACGGGAAACCTGATGGAGACTGATTTTTCTTGCTTGTTCATATATCTACTATATATTCAAATTAGATATATTTCAAGGAGATAGTCCCAACCCATCACGCCCCGTTAAGGAACGCCGCTCATATCCCCGTAGCTGGAAGCCAGGGATTTTACGCGGCCTCGGGATAAAGAGACGTAAAGCGAGCAAAGTAGATAAAGTAAAGCAGCCTAATCTCCTTACTATAAGAAACAGCGGAGCCGTGGAAACTTATTCCAGACGGGGGCAGAAGAAAATAGCAATAAAAATGAGGCACCGCCAGGAACACCCCCTGACTTTGCCTCTCCGTTCTGAAGAGTTTCCACACACATCTTCTTGCAAAGAATTGTGCCAGCACTCCACATAACAAAGCTATAGCATAGCGTATTTCTTAGTTACGGGCTACGCGAACCTTGTCGTAGCAAGGGCTACAGTAGACAGGGCGATCATTCTTGGGCAAGAATGGGACCTGTGTCTCAGAACCGCACTCAGCGCAAATAACTGTGTGCATCTCACGTGGAGCGCGTTCCGCTCTTCCACCTGCGCCACTCGACGAATTGCGGCGTGCTGTGCGACAGGAAGAACAACGACTGGGCTGATTCATCAGTCCTTTTTGCTGGTAAAACTCTTGTTCACCGGCGGTGAACACGAAATCGTTTCCGCACTCACGGCATTTTAGGGTTTTGTCTTCGAAGTTCAACTAGGGACCTCCTTGTGATATGTTGGTAGTCCTCCGGGTCCATATCCTTGCAGAGTTCACCAGTTGTTCTGTCCCCCTACCAGCGTGAGGAGGAATACTTGGACGACCACTGTATTGCGAGACCGAGACGGGATACCGAGAAAAAGCATACACTATTCATGCTCATTTTACAAGACATTTTGGGCACATTGTCAGCTAGCTAACAATTTCTTTATGAAATTTTTATGTGAATTTGTATGGTTAAGGACAAGTATCTGATATGTTATAGTGACAATAATTATTTTTGTGTGGAGACTCCATGAAACTTACTACTGAATTATACACGCAGCAATTCATCAGTTGGCCGAAAACGGGTAAACATATTCTTGGGCAATACGACGACCACTCTTTTGTTGTCTATCAAGCCTACAATACAGAGATTGGACGCTATGCGGCCTCGCACAACACCTTTGGAGGTCCATTCAAGTTCGACAGAATGAGTCGGATCAAGCCCAATTTCCTGTGGATGATGTATCTAAATTTTCCTTATCGGGTATAATATGCGAATGGCTCACCGCCGTTGCTTTTCTCAATTTTATGATGTTGTCTGGTGAAAGGCCGTATCTCTCTATTACCTGACAATCTTCAAGACTAAAATTTTTGTGAAGTTGCCATATTGCCGAGTTATCACCTGTGTAGATATGTTGTTTGCGATAAACACCCAAAGAGTTTGCCCTGTCTTGTATAGAGCCATAGCTCCTTGTTGGTATGAGTTTCATCAGTTCCGCTTTCGGGGTTGTTTGATACAGTCGGCGTACTATATCGACGTAGTAATGGGCTTTCTGCCACATCAACTCACACTGTAGCATCTTCTCGCTCCGCCTTTTAACATCCTGCTCACGCTGCATTGCGCCTTGTATGGCGTGCTGAGGAGTATCGAAGTGAAACTGAAAATATCCATGAATCGGTTCGGCATAGTACGCGAAAAACGAAAGAGGAATTCTAGGATGCTCCGTCTCCATGAAATGAATTGCTCGCTGTGCATGTTCAAACAATGCATTTTCAGTAAATTGCCAATCAGGTGAATTTGCCATATATTACTCTTCTTATGTATGCGACTCAACATTTCCTTCAAACGTATACTTTTTAAGCAGAGCAATAATTTCTTTCAATGCACACTGGTTAAATGTCATTCTCCCCAAACCTTCTACATCCAATTGATCAAAGACTGGTTCTTCAAGCCTTTGTACATCAAACGTTATGAAGGAAATCGAATTCGACTGAAATTGTCCAGTTGTAGAGGACCACGATGGAGGACTGATAATACTTATCTGGTCAGAATGCTGCGCTTTCTCATTTGGAGTGTAGAGATAAAAATCATTCGCCGATGAGTTGAGCAAGTGTGCGTTAAAGTGAAGAGCAACAAGTTCCTCTCTCTTCATAAGAGAAAAGTGAGAAGGCATATTACATTCCTCCTCTGATTGCTCTTTGACAAAGGATTCTAAGAAATCAATAAATATCAGAAATTCTGCTGGATAGATATGAATGGAGCCATCAGCATCATGTATTGCGTCAAAAGGCTTCCAAGCAAGAGCAACCTCTTCAATATGCATAAGCTGTACATCAAGCAAGAAATGTTCTTTGTTTCTTTGTCGTATACCAATAATGTTCCAATTCGTCATATCTTCGAGACGCCAGCCCTTGTCAAAGGTGTAATAGACGAATGTACCTTTTTCATCTTCTGTTTGACGAATTTTGAAGAATGATACGTCGTGGCCCAGTGACTCAATACTTTTTATGGCTGTCATGACAAATTCAACCTTTCTCAAGAACTCTCAGTTAATATTACTAGCATTTGTGTAAAATAGCAAAGTATTGCTGAAAGTTCATTAACCTCCACTCACTTAGGAAAAGCAATACTTGAGTGAAGGCTAATGAATTCGTTATGCCAGTGGCTATAGCATTTCTACTAAGCCAACTAGAGCAAACCAAACGTTTGTCTACCTAATAGCACACCTCTATGCTCACGCCTTCATCAGTTGTACTGAACTTGTAGCGTTGCTTGAATAAAAGTTCAGTATCACTACTCACAATATCAACGGGTATATCAGTAATACCAGCCAATTTAAAGGCATACAGTCGTCTATTGTCTAAACTGTACCATTCATCGTTAGCAAGGTTAGCTGGATCACCTGTATACCCGTACTTCGTTCTAGATCCCCATTTATCCATATCTCCAGTTTTTCTGAACACTCTGATCGGATCAAGATCGTCCGGCGACAAACTACCATCCTTCAAAGATTGTATGTTTTGTTCAACGGTATAGCCTTGACCTTGATTATCACATTGATGCTGAGTATAACGAACATCGTCAGGATTCATCCTTCTTCGCTCAGGAGGTGGAGGCGGAGCAAGTGAGTTTTTGGGCGATTTTATTCCTCCTCTGCCACCTCCTCCGCCTGTTTGCGTATGAGGGACAGTCCAAGGAGATGTCCACGATGTCGTTGGAGGTGGAGTCCAACCACCACCACCATTGCCTCCGCCGCCACCACCACCACCATTGCCTCCACCTCCCCCTGTAGAAGTGGAATGGTTCGTGCGATAGCGAGTCAAGGAATTGATCGCCGTCATCGGAGGTGACGCACCACCCCAATCAATCGTACCAGGAGCCAAATCTATTACTGGAGGGACCGTAAACCAGCCAACAACAGTAGCAATACCTGTACCAATCACTCCAATAACTGGAGTCAGCCAATTACCACTACCACCACCATTGCTACCATTATCATTCGCAATTTGCACCTCCCCTCCCATTTCTGCTGTAGGAATTTGGTGTCCCGTCGGGTCCGTCTCCGTCTCAGGGTTGCCGCCGACATAGGCATACGGGTCCATCCCTTGCCCATTGCCTTGTACCGTGTCCGCCGACAGGAACCGCCCCACCACTGGATCATAGTAGCGAGCGTTGTAGTAGTCTAACCCTGTCAAGCTATCATTGTACTGCCCCGTATAGCCCTTGCTTGTACCAAGACTACCTGACCACATAGCGTTGGTTGCCGTAGGGTCCATAGGCTTGATTGCCCAACACCGCCGCACTGCCCGCCGTGTTGCTCATACTTGCCACCACACTGCCCAAGGTGTCGGTGAGCAGGAAGGTGGTGGAAAGCGTCGTGGTCCCACTCAACGTGCCCAGCAACTTGCCGCCCAGCGTGTAGTAGTAGGTGTTACCCGTGTTGGTCGAGGTGGTGCCAGTGCCACTGTACTGGTACTGATGCTCCTCCATCCCAAAGGCGTACACCGTGATGGTGGTGTTCGTCCCATCGTAGGAGCGACGCAAGACCCGACTCCCACTGCCATCGTACATGTACCACTCCGCCTGAGTGCTCGCGGAGCCGTTCCAACGCACCAGCAGGTCCTGTGGGTCGTAGGTCAACGTCCCTGTGTTGCTCGCAGTACTCGTTGTAGTGCGCGTGCTCAGGTTGCCCCAGCTATCGTAGCTGGCCCCATAACTCTGCACCTTGCCGCTCGTGTTCGCACAATTCGTATTGGTTGGATACACCGCGGTCAGTTGATGGGGTTGGTTCGGGTTGCAGTACAGGTACTGGTACGCCCCTTTTCCATTGAACGGACCTTGCCACAATTGCCCCAGGTGCGTGTAGACGTAGCTGCTGGTGTAGGTCCCTCCCAAGCGCTGTTGCAGGGCAGCAGTGCCACAGGTGCCATTGCCTGCCGGGGGCGTGGCGGTGCTGTTGCTGGCATAGACCAGACGGTTCTGCTCGTCGTAACAGAAGTTCTGCGTCTCAGTGCCACCAGACCCTGTTTGCCCTGGCACCACCGCCTGCGTCATGGTTTGCGTCAGCACATTGCTTGCCGGGTCGTAGCCCACCCCTTGACTGAAAATGGTCCCGGTTGAACCACTGCCGCTTTGCCATGTCGCAGTGCTCCCAGCGGGTCGCAGGTTGCCATCGTAGGTGAAGGCATCCGTCGCCAGCGGCGAGCCAACCCCCGCTGTGGTCAGGTCGTTGACACTGCTCACTAAACCCTGCGCGTTGTACGAGAGCGTGGCGAGGTTGGCCGTGCCCGTCGCGTTGTTGCTGAGTCCAATCGAGACGCCAGTGGTACTATCATATGCTTGTGAGAAGGTGTAGCCGGGCTGCCCACCAACCGTAGTCGCGGTCGTCATGACCTGATTGGCGTCGTTGTAGCTCGTCGTCTTCTCGTTCGTCGGCAGGCTCGGCAGGGTCAGGGTGCCACCCTGGATGGTTTCCTGTTGCCGCCCGGTGATACTGCGTCCGCGCTGGTCGTACTGGAAGGTCTCCTTGACCTCGCCCTTGCTGACCTCGGGAGCAGGGTAGTAGGTGATGGCATACGTCTGGGTCAGCCGACCAACGGCGTAGTTGGGACTGCCCCAACTGGTCCCCGTCAGATCGGCATCATAGGTGTTCTTGACATAGGGTTCGGTGTTGGCAGAACACGCTCCCAGTGGATCGGGAGTTGGTACCGTACTTTGCGAACAGCCGAGGCGTCCCAACAGGTCGAAGCTATAGCCCAGGGTACGTGTCCCGGAGACATCGCTGGTGACACGTCCATCAGCATCGTAGCTGTAGGTGTGAGTGCCTCGATCAGGATCATTGAGGCTGATCATGTGCCCCAGATCGTCGTAGCCTGTGGTGGTGGTGACACTGGTCACGCTTTGCCCTGTTTGCGGGGCAAGGTCCGTCACTTGCATCGAGGTCTGTTCGTTAAGCACGTTGTACTGCATGCTCTTCTGCTCGTTGACCGAGAGCGTGCCGCCATTGACGCCACTGTCGTACTGCACGTAGCGCACCCGTCCCAGCCCGTCGTTGTAGTTCAGCACGACATGGTTGTTGGGGTCGATGCCCGTAGTCACGCTGTAGGTGTTGCTATCACCGCTGACCGTACCTAGTCCATAGGTAGTACACGAGGTAGCGTTGCTGCCCAGCGAGGCACAGGCAATGCCTGGTACCGTCGGTGGGTTGAACAGCGCATCTTTGGTGGCAATCGTGCGTCCTAACGCATCAGCAAAGGTCGAGGTGCCGCCAGGAGTTGCTCCCGTGTCGTCGGTGGCACCATTGGGATCGAGCCACGTGCTGCGACTGATGACGACGAAGGGCTGACTCTGGAAGGTCGAGTGGTGCAGGTCGTCATACACGAGAAAGGAGACGGTTGTATGGGTCCCATCAGGTCCCGGTACCAGCGTCTCGACCTTGCGTCCCAGGCTATCATAGAAGGTCTGCGTCACCGCGCTACTGTACTGCGACGTGTTGCTGTCCATCTCGAAGCAGGGCTACGTGGTACTCCCAGGGATGCTGCTGGCACAGGTCGAGTTGGTCGAGGATTGACTGGTATAGGCTCCCGTCTCTCCTGGCTGGCTCACCTGTACCGTATGCTTCCCATTACTGCCACTATTGGTATCAAAGCTGTAGGCCGTCTTGGTCTGTTGCCCATTCGCATCTTGTTGCACCGTTGGCAATAAGCCCTGTGTCGAGTCGTAGGTGTTACTGCTTTGCTGAGCAAGAGCATTGGTACTCGTCAGTGGCATCGCAGCATTGCTATCATAGGTCGTACACGCGGTATACGTACTCGCAGTCCATGCAGCCGACATGAGTGCAGGTTTGGTTGCAAGCGTACACCCTTTGCTGGTGTAAAGCGAAGGAGTTGCTTGCGCGACGCCATCGACCCCTGCGACCACGTTGCCATACACGTCATAGTCCGTGTAGGCCGTGATGCTTGGATTGGTTTGGGCCGCACAGTCGCTGTTGTTATAGGTTTTTGCCGTCGTCAGCCACCCTGCTGAAGGCGTTATATTTCCTGCTGGTGCCCCTTCGTCATAGATATGAGAGACGCACTGCCAGATGTGCCCACTACTATCGTCTACCTCACTCTGTTTCGCCTTGTCAACAGTATAGTAGACCCAGCCGCCAGAGTCCGTGGTATCGTTGGTAGAGTAACTCCATTTCTTGGTCAATGTGGACGCGTTCGAGCTGGTTGTCACATCCCTGGTCATGTTGTGATAGCCAGCCGTGAGTCCACCACCTGTATTCGGGTTGAAGTCGTCGTAGGTATAGTCATGCTGCGTCCACGGCGCGTTGGTGGTGCCGCTCCCCGTCCCATCGTACTGCGTGGTGCGACTCTTGAGAATCATCACCTCACACGGGTTGTAGACAGGGCTGAGAACGCCGATACACGAGTTCGGATTGAGCGTATAAGTGTTGACCTTTTTGCTCAGCAGCGCACTATCGACCGCTGCATTGCCCGCGTAGACATCCTCCTCGAAGAGGTGTCCAGAGTTGTAGTTGCCACTATTGGAGTTCGGAGTACCCCAGCCCTCGGTGCTGAAGTAGCTATCGACGGTCAGGTCTTTGGCGGGACTGGTGATCGCGACCACGTTGAAGCCGTGAAACTCCGAGTGATAATAGTCCTGCCAATCGGTATCTTGAGCACCACTATTGGTCGGTATCCAGCTATCGACGACGCAATCCGTCTGTCCCGGCGGGGCCGTGCCCGTACCCGTTCCAGTCGGACAGGTCGCGCCCCCGACAACGGCGAGGCGATAGGCATACGTCGTCGTGGCAGGTTGCAACGCTGTCGCGCTACTATCGGTGCCCCATGCACGAGTCTGCGTCACTACCTGCTGGCTCCATGCACGTTCTTCGGGATGCAGATAGGCACCAACACACTGCGTACTTGCTGGATCGTTGCGATGCACCCAACAATAGAGCGGGTTGTGGCGATCATCGACGTTCGAGCCATTGACCACATACGGCGTGCCATGTGTATTGCCAAAGGCTGTCCCATAGTCGATATGTCCACCAACACCTGTATTGCTATCGACATAATCGGTCAGATACTGCCAGAAGGTTTGTCCACCATAGGGTTGTGTGCCATTTTGCACTGTGTGCTGGCTATCGAAGTAGACATCCTGCAAGCCACCGCTATAGGTGAACAGTAGAGGCTTGAGATCGTGCGCTGTGCCATTTTGATACACATGCGGCACGACTTTGGTCAGCAAATGCTCTCCAGAACAGTCGATGCCGATGAGAGTATACGGGTCTTTACAAAACGTTGTCACCCCATTTCTGGTGAAGCCATCTTTGGAGTAGGGACCATCTTGATAGCTCATACTGTAGCCGTAGGCTTTACTGCCAGTGCTATCACTCCCGACGTAACTCGTGACGCTCTGCAACGTCAATGTACTCATCACAGATGGTGCAGGAATCGATCCACCATCGGCAGGATTGGGATCGTCACAGCGCAGCGTGGTTGTGGTAGGTGGCGCACTGCTACAATTGTAGTTATTGCCATACGCCGTTGCCCACGGCGCACTGGCTGTCGGGGCGAGATACGAGAAGTCAACGGTTCCATTATAGGTACCAATGCGATTGTAGTCGCTGCCATAACTCGTCCCATAGACGATCTGCTTGATGGCAGCATCACGCACACTGGTATAACCGCTTACGGTCGCTTTGTCTTGCAAGTAGAAGACTTGAATGAGCTTGTAGTTCGCGTTCGGACCTTCGTTGGGCGCGATAATGCGATCAAGGTCCCAACGATAGTTGTGTTGCCCCGTCGAGTCGGTGCGATATTGCAACGAGTCGGCGGTACAGCCAAGTTCGTAGGCAGTGCCAGAGGTATCCCACACATGGAAACAAATTTGGTTGGTAACAACACTGGTAATTCGCTGAATTTTGAGACGCGAGACATGCTCGGTCTGATAGTAGGTACCTGTTGTAATCGTCGTATCCTGAATCAGTCGATCACCTGTATTAGCGACACCGCTTAGGAAGTACCACGTTCCAGGTGCCGCACCAGAGGGATAGGTGTCAGCACTGATGGAGCCAAGTGAGAGCGACCAGCCATCACCAGCACTGCCAGCAGGGGAGGTGCGGCTATGACGCTCGTTAGGACCACTACTGGAATAGCTGAGTGAGAGTTGTGGCGAGAAGCCCGCGGGACCTGGAGGGACCTGCAGAGGATAGCCATACGTCAGTTGTCCGGCATTGCCACCCACCGAGGCAAGATGGGGCGTTGGTGGACTCTGGTTCTGAGCATCGCCACCACCCACATCGAGCGGTGCTGGGCCAAGCGTGTTACTTTGCGCGGTCAGCGTGTGCGCCTTTGCATCGTTGGTCATGGGCAGCACAAAATCGCTCGTTGGCTGTTTGGCCTGTTGCGCGGATGCGAGCAGCGTCGGCCAGACGGCAACGAGATGACCAGGGTCCAGGTCTAACGCGGTCACTTCCGCGACCTGATAGTGATAGAGAAAGGTGACGGGCTTGAGCAGCTTGACACCAGAGACAACGCGTTGCTGAGCATCGCGCACCTCGACCTGATACGCCCCGAGCAGATTGATCTGCCCCACATAGTGGCCGTGCAGTTGCGTGATGTGCAGCGACAGCGTGCCACTCGCCGCCGTTGTTCCTTTCCCAGCAGGAACAACGGCCTGTGAGAGATCGAGCGAACTAGCTTGAATCTGCACCTCTAAACGCCCATCGCTGCTCTTCACATCGAGCGTGGCACCGCCAGAAGCTGCAACACGACCTCCAATCTTCGCGCCCGCAACGACATCCTGGTCGAGCGTCTGCACAATCGGAATCATCTTCGCAGGCTCCGCGCTCGGCGGTAGCTTGGTATAGTTTGCTGGTTTATCGTGGGGAGAAAGAGGAGCCGAGGTGCCTCTGGGCACCTTCTGTAAGGGACCACGGTAGACGGTATCGGATCGTCCCTGCTGCAAAAATTGTTTCATTGTATGTGACGCAGGAACAACGGGCGGTTTTTTGGGTCCTGCCGCGAAGACTTGCGGCACAGCAACCGTCAGGTTGGCAAAGACACCAGAAAACAGAAGCAGGCATAAGAGACTTACAGACACCAGTGAAGAACGCGTTCGACGCGGCCTCGATGAGGGGGGACGCGAACTAGTAGAGCAAGAAGCCATGAAAAAATCTCCTATAAACTTACATATAGAGACAGATGTAAATACAAGAGACGCACTACAGAAATGCCCACAACGAACACAAAAGAACACCCCTCAAGCATAACTGGAAAAAGAGGCAATGTCATGGCTTGCAGACATACCTTTTTCTAGCTTCTTGACGCTATGTTTTATGGCGTCTACACACCATATACAAAAAATGGAGGAAACGGGAATTTACACAGGCGACCACAAGGGACATGGTCTCAACGCATTACACGTATTTGACCGATAGTGTCCCTTGTGGTCGCCCGTTGGTCTAATATCCATTCGTTGGTAGTCTAACTAATCCCCCCGTTCATCCAATACCAGAATATTACGGATTGAGCGGGGAAAATAGCTTTAATTGAAATGCGACCATGAGAATATCGCTCTCGCTATTCACGTGCAAGATATTGTAAATAGCCTGCCGATGTTTCTGCAATGTCGAGGAGGTTATGTGAAGCTTCTGCATTATTTGCTCTTTTGTATTTCCTCGACAAATAAGCTGCAACACCTCCCATTGTTGTTTAGTAAAATCTGATTGCGATACAGAAACACTCTCTGGTATGGGAACACTTCTACGTGCATGCTCCTGTACTATCCAATGAAGCTCATAGGTAGAGAACACAAACCCACACAGCCATGCAATCATGACAAAAGTTGAATCCTGAAGCGCACCCTGTACAACGTTCTCATTAAGAAATACTAGTAGCATTCCATAGACCTTACTATCAAAGCAAATAGGAACTTTTCGAGCGTAGGTAAAGTTTGACGGTTTGCTCTCTCCATCAAATAGAAGCAACGCCTGTCCTTCTGTAGAAGCAACAACTTCTTGACGTAAGCATACGAGCAAGTCCTTTCTTTGCACATGTAGTTGTTCGCAAATTTTCATAAAGCGAGCGAAGACTGTTTTTTCATCAAATTCATCAGAACTCCCCAATGTTCTTTGCATGACCAAACACCTTTCAACTATTAGACGCAACACGCGCAATCCCCTGCTATCTCTATAAATTCGATGAAACAATTACACGAAAGCTACTTGTAAAGGTGCAAGAGCATTTCTACGAACTTCCCGTGTATCATCGCTATCAATAACCGATACAGGAAGATTAGCGTCATCGACACATAAATCTACAGAGCATAGCGTAAAAGTCGCTCACTCAATGTATATACTATTTTATTACTATTTGCAAGTTTTGATACACAGGATACAGATGATTTAGCAAGTCTATAGTAGACATAATATAGGTACGCAGGCGACACGAGGGATCGCCCATTAGAAAACTCAAGTCGTCGTTGAAATAATTCTGTACAAGTTCACACATCACATAAAAACCTCCTCCCCTTGACGGTAATGAGAGAATACACCTAGCAATTGCATACTCTTGAAAGACATAAGAAGACACATGCCACCATTTTCATTTACAATTGACGCCGAATGCCCCGATACATGGGCGCGAGCCGCTACCATTCAGACGACGCACGGCAGCATTCACACACCTATCTTCATGCCCGTTGGCACACAGGCGACGGTGAAGAGCGTCTCACCGGAGGAGTTGCACGCGGCAGGCGCACAGATTATTCTCTCCAATACCTATCATTTGATGCTGCGACCAGGCTCCGAACTGGTCGCGGACTTCGGTGGTCTGCACTCGTTTATGCACTGGGACGGCCCCATTCTCACCGATAGCGGCGGGTTCCAGGTGTGGAGCCTGGGTCATTTACGCAAGTTGAGCGAGGAGGGCGTTACCTTCAAATCGCATCTCGACGGCTCGGCGCACACACTCACACCTGAACGCGTCATGCAGATCGAGGCCGAGCTGGGTGCCGACATCATTCTGCCGCTCGACATCTGTGCCGCCTACCCATGCCCTTTATTAGAGGCAAAAGCAGCGATGGAACGTACTCATCGCTGGGAGGAACGTGCGCTGCTCGCCAAAGAACGCTACAATCCCGCACAGGCTCTTTTCGGCATTGTACAGGGAGCCTTCGAGCCAGAATTGCGCCACGAGAGCGCGGAAACCATCGGCAACATGCCCTTCCCTGGTCTCTCTATCGGCGGTCTCTCTGTTGGCGAACCAAAGGCGATGATGTGGGAGATGCTCAACGTCGTCACACCAGCATTGCCGCGCAATAAGCCGCGTCACCTGCTCGGCGTCGGCTCACCTGAAGACCTCGTGGTAGGCGTCGGTCTCGGTATGGATATGTTCGATTGTGTGCTACCGACACGCGTCGCACGACACGGCGGACTCTTCACACGCCAGGGCCGTGTCAGCATCAAGGGGGCGCGTTTCCGTGCTGAGCATGGTCCCGTCGAGCTTGGCTGCGATTGCTACACCTGCCGCAACTATAGTGCCGCTTATGTCCACCATCTCGCACGTACCGAAGAGCAACTGTACTATCGTCTCGGCAGCATTCACAATATCCGTTTCATGTTACGACTCGCAGGTGAACTACGCGCCGCAATTCTCGCTGGAACCTACGTCGCGTTCCGTGACGAATTTCTCGCCACTTATATGCCCGCCTCCGAACAGGTACGCGAAGCCCAGCGCGAAAAATGGAAAATGGCACGCGCAAAACAATAAGGAGACACCGATGCCTACAACTCAATACCGTTTCATCAGCACGGAACCACTGGATGCGGCGTTAAACATGGCAATTGACGAGGCCATCCTGACGCACTATCTCAAAGAGCAGGTGCCGCCTACACTACGCGTGTTCCGCTGGACACAAACAGCGATTACGCTCGGTCGTTTCCAGAATATCGAACGTGAGATCGAGCAAGAGCGTTGTCAACAGCAAGGCGTGAAGCTTGTACGACGGCCTACTGGTGGACGTGCCGTCTATCACCGCGATGAATTCACCTATAGCCTTGTGATTGGTAAACGTGAGAACACCCCTGCAGGCGTTGTCGCCGCCTATGCCTATCTCGCACAGGGACTACAGGCCGCTTTGCAGCATCTTGGTATTGCCTCGGAACTGAGCGAGGAGCATGTCAGCAAGAACCCATCCGCCGCCTGCTTTGCATCCTCGACTCAGGCGGACCTTACCGCCAACGGCTTCAAAATTATCGGAAGTGCCCAGGTCTGGAAAGACGATGGCTTGCTCCAACAGGGATCGCTGCCACTCGACGACCACGCCGCCGAATTTTTCTCCTTCCTGCGCTTCCCAAACGAGACTGCACGCGCCGAAGCACTCGCACTCTATCAAACAAAGACAACACCTCTGCACGCATTCGTCCCTGATGTAACGAGAGAGCAGGTGGCAGAAGCGTTCGCCACAGGTTTCGGTGCTGCACTACACACAGAGTTTGTACAAGCAGCATTAAGTCAATCGGAGTGGAACATGGCGCACCAACTTGCCGAAGAGAAATATAATAAAATTGTGTGGATGAAAGAGCGGATATCCTTAACCTGATGGAATTATGAATACAGAGGAAATAACGTGGATATCTGTAGGGGCCATTATTCATAACGCCCTCGTGCCGACACACAATGATGGCAAGGATTGAGGGAAGTACCTAATGATGGGGAAATGGGGTCGATGGGGACGAGGGCGTTATGAATAATGGCCCCTACAGGTCGTATGTTCGTGCTACTAGATGATGCCATAGGAAATTGGCATCGACACGTTGCGTCCATAGGAGATGTGAGGTACAATAGGCGCAACGTTCAGGTTTCAAAATACACAAGGTCGCCACATATATCGTCACCTTAGAAGGAGAATAGTGCGCGTGAGCATGTCTATAGACACGGCGCGGAGAATATTGGAAGCCAGCAAACAACGTGCCAGAGAATTACGTAGTCCAGTGAGCATCGCCATCGTCGATGCCGGAGGACATCTTGTCCTTTTTGAGCGCATGATGTCTCCCTATGGCTGGGCGACCGGAAATATCAGCATTGCGAAGGCAAGCACCGCCGTAATGTTCAATCAATCTACTGACGCCGTTGCACAGTGGGGCGGCGGCATCCCCGGTTTCGCCTCAAGTATGGCAACAATGACCGAGGGGAAATTTATTATGGCCGCTGGCGGCTGGCCTATCCGTTCAGGTGGTGCCACCATTGGTGGTATCGGTGTCAGTGGTGGTAATGCACCTGGCCGTGATGATGAGATAGCGCGTGCGGGTATCGCGGCAATCGAAGCACAGGCAGTGCAGATGCAACAACCAATGCCACAACAGCCAGTACAACCACCACCAGCTATTGCATCCCAATCCTTGCCACCTATCTCTTCTACACGTCCTGTTGCCCCATCCGTACCATCCGTACCATCCGTACCATCGTACTCGTCAAACGAGATACCGCTGTACTACCAGCCAGCACCACAGCAACCACTACCATCACAACAGCCAGTCGAGCGTGCAGCAACACCAACACCACACCTTGATTCACAAGATCAGCCAGATGGCATAAAAAATAGCGTCACAAACCAGGATGATCCTTATGCGGATAGTACAATTAATCAGTTCAACCCAGAGCGTTCGGGAGACCAACAAGCATGAGCCAAGACTATTCCAATAGCAAACGTGCAAGAAGAGCAGCACGTTCGCAGCGCAACAAGCCCATCCTCGTCACCACCACAGATAACGAAGTGGGTAACATAGAAGACGAGCGTTCTACCATAGGAACGGCAACACAAACAATCGACGAGCCAAATCCACTCGTTGTCCCTGCACCAGAGCCTGTCGAACAGCCTGCGCGGAGACTTCCACGTTTCTTCTCGAATGTGAAAAAGAGCGAGGAAGATACCGACCAAAAAGAGGCGAAGGAAGCTGAAGTCGTACAAGCGCGACTCGCGCGTGCCACACGCGGCAAAGCAGGCACTGAAGTTTCACCTTCTAAAGCAGTTACAGTTGAAGGCAAAAAAGTGGCACCTGCTACTCCCGCTAGACCTGCACCTGCCAAACCGCAAGGAATGTTCAAAACACGCTACATCATCGGTATGGGCGTCTACCTTATCGCTGCAGACTTTCTCGGTCTATACGTGCAGAAGCTTCTTGTCTCTCTTGGCATGGAAAAAGAACTGGTACCGCCAATTACCCTTTTTGGTGGGAAATTCCACATCATGACTTCGACAATTGTGTTCCTGGCGTTACTCGTCATTATCCTTGTTCTACTCGCACGCTTCGATCTCATTCCCCGCAGTCTCGGTGGTACGTCAAGCGCACGGGGACGCTTAGGACAGCCACAAACAAGAGGTAATGGCACAACCACGCAAGGCGAGAGAGTTATCCCGCCGACAACACGTCAGGGCGTCAAAGGAGCTGATGACACACTCTATCAACAGTATCGTAACAATCAGCGCAAAAAGAAGTAAGGCATACTGTGTACATTATGTATAGCTTACCTATACATAATGTACACAGTATTGGTTTTCTGTAAAACGTTCTTGACTTATTTGGAGAGTGTGCTTATAATCAAAGCAGAGACCAGAAAAACTGGGTCGAGAAAGTATACGAAATTATCATGAATCTCAGCTATAAACAACCAGTGCAACAGAATAGCTTTTATTATTGGTTTAGCCCCCCGGCATGATGGTGGGCCTTTTTAGGCTGAGCGACACGAACCACCAGCATGCTGGGAAAGCAGAGGATTTCTTCCTCTGCTTTTTTGTTTCCCAAAACGTAAGGGTCTAATTTGTACGGGTCTAATGTATTACACCCACTCATTGAAAAGAGGATTTGTCCCATGATTATCACCATTCGTAGCCAAGCCACTAGCGAAGAACGTTCGCACTTGATGACCCAGGTATGTCGTATCACGGGAAGCCTACATCCCATCACCACAACAGTCATGGATGGGCGCGAACTGCTTATTCTTGATGGTACACAGCTTGACCACGAGGCCCAGGCACTACTGGGCGAGCAAACGGCGGTAGAACGCATTACACGTGTCAAGACCGCCTACAAGCTGGTCAGTCGCGCATTTAAAGCCGAGGACACGATTATAGAGGTTGGTAATGGTCACAATTGCGAGCAAGTTCTTATCGGTGGCCCCGCGCCAACGATTATCGCAGGACCTTGCGCCGTCGAGAATCGGGAACAACTCCTCACAACAGCACACGCGGTCAAATGTGCAGGTACACACATTCTACGTGGCGGCGCATTCAAGCCGCGCACCTCGCCCTACCAGTTCCAGGGGCTTGGCATCGAAGGACTGCTCTTCCTGGCAGAGGCACGCGCCGCAACTGGTCTCCCCGTGATAACGGAGGTTATGGAACCTGATCTCGTCGAGACCGTCGCACAACATGCAGATATCTTGCAAATTGGTAGCCGTAACATGCAGAACTTCCCCTTACTGCTCGCGGCTGGACGCCACGCGGAAAAACGGCCCGTTCTGCTCAAACGTGGCCTCTCGGCAACAATTGACGAATGGTTGTTGGCGGCAGAATACATCATAGCGGCTGGCAATCCCAACGTTATCCTGTGCGAGCGCGGTATTCGTAGCTACGACCAGCACACGCGCAACGTCCTCGACCTCGCCTGCGTCCCCCTCCTACACGAATTGACACACCTTCCCATTCTCGTCGATCCAAGTCATGCTACAGGCAAACGTGAACTCGTCCCCACGATGTCGCGTGCCAGCATCGCTGCCGGTGCTCATGGCCTGATTATCGAGGTACACGCGGACCCAGACAATGCCCTCTGTGATGGTCGCCAGTCGATCACGCCTCCACAACTACAAAAAATTGTGCGTGAGGCGCAGATGTTGACACAGATGATGCACGAGGAGGTAATGACAAAGGTAGCATAAGCGAATGACAAAGGTAGCATAAGCGAATGACGGGAATGCAAGTGACATGACAGGGCTTGCCCCTGTCATGCGAACGCAATCTTCAACCCCTTAAAATCACCCTATATCTTGTCTATTCTCTCTCGACTCATCTTACGTGATATGGTATACTCGTTATACGTAGAGAGGGCTAGTTTAGAATACTTGGTCGGGACAGACCAAAGGCTTGAGGTAACACTATGCCAACACGAATTATTATTGCAGATGATGAAACGATTCAGCGCATGGACCTGAAAGATGTGCTGACAAAGCAGGGCTATCTCGTGGTCGGTGAAGCAGGAGACGGTTTGAGTGCCGTCAACCTGGCCCGCGAGTTACGACCAGACCTGGTAATCATGGACATTCGGATGCCCGATATGGATGGCATTGCCGCCGCTGAGACCTTGACAGCAGAGAAGATCGCACCAGTGTTGTTGCTTACGGCCTTTGGAGATCAACCCCTTGTCGAACGCGCCAAAGAAGCGGGCGTTGTCAACTACATTGTCAAGCCATTGCGTGAGAGTGAGGTTACACCTGCAATCGAGGTAGCACTCGCACGCTATAACGAATTTCGCACACTTGAAGAGAAGACACGCACGCTGACCGATCAGCTTGAGACACGGAAGATTGTCGAACGCGCCAAGGGTCTCCTGATGGAGAAGCAAGGCTTATCCGAGTCAGATGCGTTCCGTAAGATTCAAAGGGCGAGTATGAACAATCGCAAATCTATGCGTGAAGTTGCGGAGGCCATCCTCCTCACCAACGAAATGTAGACGACGTTCTGTAGGGGCCATTATTCATAACGCCCTTGTCGCAACACATGTCTAGGCCAGGGCGTTATGAATAATGGCCCCCTACAAAGACCCTTATCATTTTTGATTTGCAAGAACACAACATATTGTAATACTATATAGAGATAGAGCAGCTATGTCATCGCTCACGAGTACAGAAAATACCGTTCTCATTGTTGGCATTCGTTTTCGCCCCGCCGGGCGCATCTACCATTTTGATCCGCAGGGGCAAACGTATACTACTGGACAATACGTCATCGTCGAAACGGTACGTGGCATAGAAGCTGGTCGTGTGGTAATTGCTACCAAGAAAATTGCCGAAGGTGATCTCAGCGACCCGCTCAAGCCCATTCTCCGCGTCGCCACTGAAGATGAACTACGTATGATGCTCTCGTTCAAAGGAAAAGAGAAAGAGGCGGTCGTGATATGCGGTGAGCGTGTCATGCAGCACCAACTGCCCATGAAACTCGTCGAGGCTGAATACACCTTTGATGGAAGTCGCCTAACATTTTATTTTACCGCTGAAGAGCGTGTAGATTTTCGTGCCCTTGTGCGTGACCTTGCGGCCACCTTTCGTACTCGTATCGAGTTACGTCAGATCGGCGCACGCGATCAAGCTAAGCAGCAAGGCGGTGTTGGTCCTTGTGGTAAGACGCTCTGCTGTAGTTCCTGGATTACCGAATTTGGTGTTGTCTCAATCAAAATGGCAAAAGAACAGGGTCTCCCACTCAACCCGTCGAAAATCTCTGGCGTCTGTGGTCGGCTCCTCTGCTGCCTCTCCTATGAAAATGACAACTACATTCAGGCAAAACAGCAAATGCCGCAAATTGGTTCCATGCTCTCAACGCCCAGTGGCACTGGCAAAGTCGTTTCGGTCAATGTACCTAAAAACGCTGTTGAAGTCATGCTTGAAAGCGGCATGACCATTCAAGTACCCGTAAGCATACCAGAAGACGCTGCTGCCCAGGCATGCAAAACAGGGAGTTGTACGGGCTGTGGTGTTACAGGTGGAGGTGGCTCAGGGGGCGGTTGCGGCTCATGTGGTAGTGGCGGTTGTGGCAGTGGCGGCTGTAAGACTCAGAAGAGTGGCGGCGGTTGCGGCTCATGCGGCGTAAAACAAAAACTTCAGGTGTAACAAGCAACGACGAGAGGAAGGTATACATACCCATGCCTTTAGACAGGAAAGACTCAGGAGCTACCTGGCAAGGTCCTCAATCCCATAAAGTTACTGAGGTGCCACCAGATGCTCCCTGGGAACCATCAGACGAAGATGCCATTCCGTCAGACCAAACGGAGCAAGAGTTAGATACAGACCCTTCAGATACAAGCGCACTACATCTTAATGCAGACAACCCAGACGATGATGAGGGCGAGGCTCAAACAACCTCCGCACGCACGGAACTTATGAATCAGTTTGGCTATTATGCTTCATTTATCCTGACACCACTACTCTTTGCAGGTCTGACAAGCCTTCTTGTGTTACCAATTGTGGCAATGAACCATGCGAAACTGCCACCACAAACACTATTTCCCCTTGCACTTATCATTATTGTTATTGCCCTTGCTCAAGGTGTTGCAATTTATTATGCAGGAACCAATAATGGCCTATGGGCAGTCTATACCGTCGCAGGATTTTTCCTTTTTGTGCTTGTCGGTTGCTTTGCACTCTTTGGTCCCGTCACAGGCATCATTATCTTACTGCTTCTTATCGGTATCTCTATTTTCCTATCACGACGCTATATCCATTCAGTAAGCGAGGGCTACGTAGATATTGTGCGTTCCTTTGGCAAATATAGCCGCACACTCTACCCCGGCTTCAATGTTCTCCTACCCTGGGAAAAGGTGTCGGATCATCTGCATACTACCGAAACTGTATGGCAAACACCTGTACAACGTGTACAGATGACACGCGACGAAGATGTATTATTGCGTGGCACTATCACCTATCAGCTACAACCCGAAGACGCTCACCTTGCCGTAACCAATGTGCAACATTGGGAAAAGAGCCTCCACAATCTTTTCATCGCATCGCTACAAACCATTGCCGCGACCTTCACACCAGAAGATTTTATCGCGTGGCCGCAAGGAATGCATACCCGGCCAACGCATGGCAGCACTATGCCACTAGCGGAGGGCGAGCCACGTTGGGAGCAGGTAAATGGCCTGGTGTACCAACGTATTCGTGACCGTGTAGCTCTCTGGGGTGTTCTTATCAACGAGGTACGCCTGCACGACATTTTCCTTGCATCACATGAAATTGCGGCTTCACCGAATGATACAACGGCACCTGTGGCCCAACAAAATACGAACTCGCCTGCACCACAGCAGAAGTCACAAAAGCAAACAGCGCAATCACAGCTACAGCAGCCCGTAAGAGAGGCCGTCCCATCGCAACAATCAGTACCAAATAATGTGCCAGTTCCAAAGGGGTTAAAAGAAGATATTCTTCGTAAAGCATATACCGAGGTCAAGAATGGCAATATCAAAGAGCCAGAAACCATTCGCAATCTTGCAGCTCAATTCGACACCGTTGCACGTACTCCAGAATTAAATGAGTCGTTCACATTTGATGCTGCACATGCAGCCGCCAATCTCTATGCCGAGGCAAACCGCCGCGAAGAAGAGGCCGATGCCAACGCGGGAACGCTCTTTACCGACGAGACGAAGCCCGACTGGACAATTCGTCGTCCTACCGACGAAAATCTCATGGCTGGCGGCTAGTAACGCTCAACCGTAGGGGCCATAATTTATTACGCCCTCGTCCCTGTTGATCATTGGGACGAGGGCGTAATAAATTATGGCCCCTACCTAGTTCTTGGCCAGGGTTGTTGCAACCTTTTCCGCTTGTCCTTCTTCCATCGAACGAAGAGCAGAGAGCGCTTCGTTAGAAACAACTTTGTTTACCTCTGGATCGAATACAACGTCGTCACGTTTGCAATAACGCAGCTTGTTCCATGCAGCCGTTGCACGGTCCCATTCTGGGAAACGCTCCGTTGCCTCGGCATCGCCCTTCACCACACGTTGGAACGCGATGTAGGATGTCACAAGCGCACTTACAATGCAAATGAGCGTCAAAGCGACAAGCACCACCATCCACGCCGGATTGAAGCTCGCCTCTAATCCTCCAATAAGCACAACAATGAGAAAGACACAAATGCCCACGAGAACGGCACACACAAGGATATACGGCATCATCGCTACGCTGCGCGTCGGCATATCAGGCGGTGCAGCACGTGCAACACCCGAATCATACGCTTGCGCCATTGTCATCACCATGTCATCTTGATGACAAACAGGACATGTTACTTTTTCTGCTTCAGCAGACGCCATAGAAAGACCCTCCTTATAAATAAGACATAACAGTCGCACTGGAATGCATATATTGAGCAGAGATTGCTCTATTTATTTCTTTGTCACAGGTAGCATAACACGTTGTGGCTCTTTCGACAATATTTTTTCTCGTTTCAATCCGAGCTTTTGCTCCCTTGACAACAACGAGGAGATGTATTACTGTACTTCTGATAATAATAATACGAACAAATGTTTGACTGAAAAGGATGGCACCCTAGCATGACCCTTCCGTCTTACCTTTTTTGCGATACCTGTGGTGCGGCCAATCGTACACAGGCCACCTTTTGTAAGGCATGCGGTCAACATCTCTCCACACCACAGCCATCTACCTCTATAACGCCTGGACCAACCATTTCTACTACACTCACTGGCCTATTGATGCAGCAGCATATCTTGAAGCAACGCTATGTTGTGCTGGCACAGGTAGGACGTGGTGGCTTCGGTGCCGTCTATAAAGCGGCAGATACTCAACTTGGGAGTCGGGTCGTCGCCATCAAAGAGATGAGCCAGAGCAGCATGAACACGCAAGAATTGCAAGAGGCTACCAGCGCGTTCAAGCGCGAAGCACTGATGCTTGCCAGCCTGAAACATCCCAACTTGCCGCACATCTATGATCAATTTACGGACATGGGTCGCTCATATCTTGTAATGGACTTTATCGAAGGCAAGACGCTGGAGGAACACCTGGTAGATTTGCAAGGTAGCCTGCTCCCCATCGACAAGACACTTGACATCGGCATACAACTCTGTGATGTCCTTACCTATCTGCACTCGCTTCAACCGCCAATCATTTTTCGCGATCTCAAACCCGCTAATATCATGCTTACCCTTACAGGACATATCTATCTGATCGACTTCGGCATTGCACGGCACTTCAAGCCTGGACAAACAAAGGATACTACTGCCCTCGGCTCAACTGGCTATGCCGCCCCCGAACAGTATGGTAAGGCACAGACAACGGCCCGTGCAGATATCTACGGCCTCGGCGCAACGCTTCATCAACTTCTCACGGGTCATGATCCGTCAGAGTCGCCCTTTACCTTCTCGCCTCTTGTGCTGAAAAATCAACCGACACTGGCTGGCCTCGATACCCTCATCGCGAGTATGGTAAGCGTCGATAGTAGTAAACGTCCAGCCAGCGTTCTGCTCGTCAAACAAGAACTGCAACGCATACAGCAGCATGTGAGACAAACGCATCCAATACGGAGTAGCGTTCCAACAAGCAATCAGGCACCTGCAAACGTTCCCAGGACGCCCAGAGGCACGAAGGGAACGGTTCTCCCATCCATACCACCGATGGCAAACATGCTCTTCGCCTGCGTCGGACATAGTAGTCGTGTGACCGCGCTGGCGTGGTCTCCCAATGGAAAGTGGATTGCATCAGCGAGCTACGACAAAACGGTCCAGCTATGGGATGCCACGAATGGTAAACAGCTTTTGACCTATAAAGAACACAGGAGTCGCGTCAACGCGCTGGTATGGTCGCCCGATAGTATGCGTCTTGCGTCGGCGAGCGATGATGGGACAGTACGCATATGGAACCCGACAACAGGGACCACACTCTTCACCTATCAGGGACATAGCGGACCAGTCAACGCGCTATCATGGTCGCCATTCCTCTCCGCGTATGGTGGCGGCTTACCTTCACAAATCGCATCGGCGGGAGCCGATAAGACGGTTCATGTATGGGATGCTACGACAGGTATTGTGCAGTACATTTTTCGTAACCATAGCGATGCATTGCATACGGTGGCGTGGTCGCCCGACAGGAAACATATTGCCTCGGCAGGCGAAGACCGTAACGTATTGCTGTGGTACCCGATTAAGGAACCTCCAAAGAAATCATTCTTCAACACGCTAACCTCTATACTCTCAACGCAGCGCGATGTACTTCCATTACGTGGTCATGAGGGGCGCGTCAATAGCATCGCGTGGTCGCCCGATAGTAGATATATCGCCTCAGCCAGTAGCGATCAGAGGATACTTGTACACGATGCCGCGACGGGAACGACGTTACACTCTTATAGCAATCGTAGTAAAGGTATGAAGAACTGCGTGTCCTGGTCGCCAAATGGGAAGCATCTTGCCTCCGGCGGTAACGACAAGACGGTAGATATCTGGAGCATGACAACAAAAAAAGTTAGTTTTACCTATCACGGTCATATTGGCTATGTCACTGCCGTTGTCTGGTCACCCGACGGCACACGTATCGCTTCTGCTGGCGTTGACCGCACGATACAGGTGTGGCAAGCGGTGTAACACTAACCCTTGTGATCATTCATTGAAGTTTTGCTCTATCCATACGTCTTTGTATGTAGATATAACTTGAAATGTGATAAGATAGTAGGACATGCCGCACCAGAGCAGTATGGCAAGGCACAAACCACTCCTGTTGCCGACATCTATAGACTTGGTGCCATGTTGCACCAAATGCTCACGGGCAACGACCCCAGCGAGATTCCCTTCCGCTTTCTGCCGCTACACACCTATCGTTTGAATGGTCCCACACGCTCTGCCTCACTACAATTGCTCGATCTCCTCATCGCTCAGATGGTCGAACTAGACCCTGCGAAACGTCCAGGAAGCATAGCTCTCATAAGACAACAATTGACGTATATCGCCGAACAATGCGTGGTATGATAAAAACGGCGTAGGGGCGCGTCCTCGTCGGCACATACAATTTTCCACAAGGGCGCAATAAATTATAGCTCCTATAAGAGACAATCGTAGCAGGTTTTTCACGCCTTATGATGCATCTATAACAACCAGGAGGACCACAAACGCATGAACTTTGATCTCAATGAAGAGCAATCAGATATTCGCGGCATGGTACGTCATTTCACTGCACAGGAGATTACGCCACACGCAGAGGAGTGGGACGAGACGTATTCTTTTCCGCGCGTTGTGTATACGAAGATGGCGGAATTGGGCTTGATGGGCATGACCACACCAGAAGAATATGGCGGCACCATGCTTAGTCGCCTCATCGGTGCCATCGTCTACGAAGAACTGGCACAAGGAGAGATGGCAACCGCCGTCGGTCTCTCCGTTCACAATATGGTGACAGGTTCACTTGCTCGCTTTGGCAACGACGAACAACGCCAACGATGGGTGTCTCGTCTGGCAACGGGCAAGTTGCTCGGAGCGTTTTCGTTGAGCGAGTCGGCGTCGGGTTCAGACGCCGCGAGTTTGCAATGTCGGGCCGAGCGCATTGGCGATGAATACGTGTTGAATGGCTCGAAGCTCTGGGTCACAAATGGTGGCGAGGCCGATATCTACCTGCTCATGGTACGAACAACACAGGCAACAGGGTCAGCAGGAATTACCTGCATGGTGGCGGAAAAAGGCACGGTCGGCTTCTCATTCGGCAAGACCGAGCGTAAAATGGGACTGCACTCCTCACCCACGCGCGAACTGCTCTTCGAGAATTGCCGCATTCCCATTGCCAACCGCATTGGAGAAGAGGGGCAGGGCTTCAAAATCGCCCTCGCCTCGCTTGATGGCGGACGCATCAATATTGGAGCCATCGCCGTTGGGGTTGCACAGGCCGCCTTCACTACGGCGCGGGACTACGCTCGCGAACGCGAACAATTTGGCAAGCCGATAGCCGCCTTTCAGGGCATCCAATTTATGCTCGCGGACATGGCAATGAAGCTAGAAGCCTCGCGCCTCCTCGTCTACGAAGCTGCCCACAAACTCGATACAAACCAGAGTCCTGGCCTGTACGCAGCAATGGCAAAATGCTTCGCCACCGATGCCGCGATGGAGATCACCACCAATGCCGTGCAGATACTCGGCGGTGCTGGCTACGTCCGCGATTATCCCACCGAACGCTACATGCGCGATGTTAAAGTCTCGCAGATTTTTGAAGGCACGAACCAGATACAACGAGTCGTGATTGCGCGTGCCTTGCTAGGAGATATACGATAAATTTCTAGCACACTTTCTACCTTAAATAGTATAATGCATCAATACATGCAATAAAGAAAATGAGAATAGCCAAGTGTTGACACTTTGTCAACACTTGAAGCATGGAGGATGGTATGCCAGAAGATAAGAAATCTGAAAGTTCGACATCTTCACAGATTACTCACGTATCGCCATTTGACGCAATACGACATACAGACGGGGAGCATGGAGAACATTGGAGCGCACGCGAACTCTGTAAAATTCTTGGCTATACAGAGTGGAGAAACTTCAATAACACCGTCATTAAAAGGGCAATGAAAGCATGCGAAGAGAACGGGCGAGCCATCTCAGATCACTTTGTACAATCATACAAGGCGATCATCGGCGGCAAAGGGGCCAAGCAAGAGGTAAAGGATGTGTTGCTCTCTCGCTACGCTGCCTACCTTGTGGTGATGAACGGTGATCCCAAGATGCCAGTCGTCGCAATGGGACAAGAATATTTCGCCGAACAGACACGGCGTCAGGAGATCAACGATGAGCTTTCAGAGCTTCCAGAAGATCAACTTAGGTTGCTTCGACGCTCACAAATGAATGTGTACAACACTCAACTCGCGGTATCTGCTCGCACCGCAGGAGTTATTCAAGCGCGTGATTTTGCGGTATTTCAAGATCATGGCTATCGGGGTTTATACGGAGGAATTGGGGCAAAAGCTATCCATCAACGCAAAGGACTCAAAAAGAGCCAAGATATTCTTGACCATATGGGTAGCGATGAGCTTGCGGCAAATATCTTTCGCACCAGCCTTACCAAGCAAAAATTAGAGCGCGAGCAAATTCAGGACAAAGGTGAGGCGAATAAAGCACATCATCAGATGGGCAAACTTGTACGTTCGACTATTGAAGAAGCAGGAGCAACACTCCCTGAAAACGCTCCAACGCCAGCCAAAAGTATTCAACAGCTTGAGCGTGACGAACAAAAGCGTATCGAACGAGAACAGCAACCCTCACTATTTGACTTCCCCAAAAATCCGCAAGAGTAATATCGTCTCTGCTAGAGCAGATAAAAACGGCCATGAACATTGCTCATGGCCGTTTTTATCTGCTCTAGCTAACTATTACCTTACAGCAGCACCCGCGAACTCGCGGACTATGTTGTTGAATTGGGCAGCCTGTTCGTCCTGAACCTGGAAGCTGCTCTTGTCGAGGATGCGCGTCTCGGTGTTCGGATTGACACGCTTGAACGCCTCGGACGACTCGGATGGTGTCAACAGTGCCTCACGTCCCCAGACAGCGACAACAGGCACTTTGAGGCGTGCAAAAGCCTCGTGTACATCGAGCGACAGGAAGCTACTGATGAACGACGCGGCAGCGTAGCGACTATTTGGCTGATGCGCGGTGGTGTAGATGTACTCGACCAGTTCATCGGTGATGAGACCCGGATTGTGATAGCCCTGACGATCATAATAACCACGAATGGCCTGACGCGAGGTCAGCAAGTTATAGAGGAACTCACCAAGGATGGGTGCGCGGAGCAATCCCTTCAACCCTGAATACACAGGGCCTGGGAGTGACTCCTGCAAGATAGATGGATTTGGTGCGACGAGAATCAGACGCTCGAACAACTGCGGCTTGCGGTATGCAGCGTCGATCACATAGGCATTGGTGAGGCCGTGCGCCACCACAATCGTTGGCTTGTTGATGACTTCCTTCACAAAATCACCAATCAGATCGGTAAAGGTTTCGGGTGTGTAATCAAGTGCGGGATGGTCAGAGAGACCAAAGCCGAGCAAGTCGATCACGTAGACGCGGAACTGTTCCGCAAGTGTGTCAACGTTCTTGCGCCACTCGTATGAAGAGGCACCAGGACCAAAACCATGAATGAGCAGAAGAGGCTTGGCGTCACGTGACCCCTTGACCTCATAGAACATATCGCCATACTTCCAGGGATAGCGACGCTCTTCACCGCGCAGGACGGTATCAAGCTCACCTGCCATCGACTCGGTTACTTTATTGTAAATAGCAAGTGCGCCCAATGTGCCACCAATAACGGCACTTGTGGCTACTAATCGTTTTGCGAATGCCATAATAGATCACTCCTACATGTTGTTTGTTTATTCGCTAAATTTTACGTGAGTGAGGAGCAAACATTACTCCCTTTATTACTATTCTATACATACCTTACAAGTATATAAGTACACATCTTTCAATAAGAAGAAGGACTCACCCAAATCTAACTATAGCATGTCCATTCGGGAAGTGCAAATAGTACGCGAGAGGTCATGTTTTCCCACGTGATATAGTACAGAAGTAGTAAGATATTTTAGACAGAGGACCAATGCAAAATTTTTCAGCATACATACACATTTCCAACGAGGTGCAGACCGCCCTGCATGAGCATAAGCCCGTTGTCGCACTTGAATCGACAGTCATCGCACATGGCCTGCCCTATCCTGATAACGTCACCATAGCACAGGCGATGGAGGCTGCGATACGCCTGGAAGACGCGGTACCTGCCACGATAGGCATTCACGATGGCAAAATTGTAATTGGGCTGGCGCAAGACGAAATCACGCGACTCGGCACGGCACCATTCGTACAAAAGGTAAGTCGCCGTGACCTCGCGGTCACACTTGCAACACGCCAATTAGGAGCCACAACGGTTGCAGGTACGATGCTCTGTGCAAGTATGGTTGGTATTCGCTTCTTTGCTACAGGTGGCATCGGTGGTGTTCATCGCGGTGCTCAGGCAAGCATGGATATCTCTGCCGACCTGATCGAGCTAAGCAACACGCCGATGCTGGTGGCATGTGCAGGCGCGAAGTCTATCCTCGACCTCGACCTGACACTTGAATATTTAGAGACACATGGCGTACCCGTTCTCGGCTGGCAGACCGACGAGCTACCCGCCTTCTATGTACGTCACAGTGGTCGCCTCCTGAACCATCGTATAGATGACATACAAATATTGGCGGACACTGCACGTATTCAGTGGGAAGGTGGTCTACATGGCATCGTCGTTGGCTGCCCTATCCCTGAACAGTACGCAATGGACGCCGAGCCACTGGAAGCGGCGACAGAAGAGGCATTGCGACTGGCGCAAAAGCAAGGTATTCGTGGTGCTGCGACCACGCCATTTTTGCTGGCCCACGTCGCAAAGGTTACGGCAGGCGAAAGTGTCGAGGCTAACAAAGCATTATTATTGAACAACGCAACGTGGGCCGCCCGTTTCGCCAAAGCTTATTATGCCTCTTGATGCGAATTGTCAGATCAACGGGCGACCATCCATATCCCAAATAGACTTTTGAATAACTCTAGCGAATTGTGCTAGGATATTGATTTATTGAGGCACAAGGACTACAATACATATATCTTATCGACTCGACATCATGCCCAACGTTTCCATGATTGAACTGAACTCCTCGAAAGGACTCTATAGTCGTGAATAATCCTTTAGAAATACGCAAAGTCGTTGGCGGCGTCATTCTCACACTTATCTATGTCTGCTGCTTCGTATTTATCAAACCTTCGCTCGTTATAGATTGGATAGGGGATGGTAGCGTCACAACAAGCCTTATTCTTGTAGTTGCGGTCATCGGTATTCTTGTACTTGCCTTTTACCACATTCTCTATCAATCCAGTGGTGAGACGACAAAACTCAGCCTTACCGCCTCGCTCACCCTTATATGGCTCGCGCTCGTCATCTTCTATCCATTCCAGCCAGCACAGGTTGGGCAGAATGATGGTGCCGTTGGTTTCTTCGCCCTTATCGGTGGCCTCGCAGTCTGTGTCCTCTGGGTTCGCTTCTTCTCCGACGAAATAATTGCTTAACATGGCGCGAAACCATACATGGGTGCAGTCAACTAGTTGACTGCACCCATGTATGGTTTCGCGCCATGTTCTTAATGTCTGAAGTGGCGCTGCCCGGTGAAGATCATGGCAATCGCGTAGTGGTTTGCCATACGAATGCTCTCCTCATCGCGGATAGAGCCACCGGGCTGAATAATCGCTGTCACGCCAGCTTTCGCGGCAGCCTCGACCCCATCAGCAAACGGGAAGTAGGCATCGGATGCAAGCACAGCACCGTGTGCGCGTTCTGCCGCCTTCTCTACTGCTATCTGTACGCTTGTTACACGATTCATCTGTCCTGCACCAACACCAACCAACATCAATTTATGCGCCAATACAATTGCGTTCGACTTGACGTGGCGCACTGCTTTCCATGCAAACATCAAATCTGTCACCTCTTCAAGCGTTGGCTCACGCTCGGTGACAACCTTGTATGCGATTTCGCGTTCTCCCACCGCATCAGGCGTCTGGAGAAGGAGACCACCGCTTACTGAACGTACATCGAGTTTACTGGCATCGGTACCTACTGGCTCGATGGGGCGGTGTGTTGCCTGCAAACGAATATTTTTCTTTTGACGCAGTATGTCAAGCGCATGCGATGAAAACTCTGGTGCAATCACCGCTTCATAAAACAGGTGGCTAATCTCTTGAGCCGTCGCCGCATCAATCAAGCGATTGCTGCCAACGATACCTCCAAAAGCCGAAACGGGGTCGCCTGCGTGTGCCTTCTTATATGCCTCTACCAGTGTCTCATCACAAGCCAAGCCACATGGATTCGTATGTTTTATAATCGCGATAGTCGGTGCAGTGAAACTTTGTACAGCCGATAACGCACCATCGAGATCGAGCAGATTATTGAACGATAACTCTTTCCCGTGCAACACCTCAGCATCCGCCACTGTCGCAGTTGTGTTTCCACCGCGCATACCTGACCAACGATAAAAGGCCGCCTGCTGATGTGGGTTCTCGCCGTAGCGCAATGCCTGGACCCGTTCGAGCGGGAGAGTGACCGTTTGTGGAAACGTCTCACTCCTACTGGCGACAGAACGAAGGTATTCAGCGACGGTTGTATCGTAGCTAGCCGTCTGCTGTAAGGCAATAGCGGCAAGGTGGCGACGTGTCTCCAGACTGACCTCGCCCTGTTCTCGCCACTCGTACATCACAGACGCGTAATCCTCCGGTCGTGTCAAAATCAGAACCGACTCAAAGTTCTTCGCGGCAGCACGCGTGAGTGTCACGCCTCCAATATCAATCTTTTCCAGCGCATCTATCAGCGTCACATCAGGTGCCGCAATGGTTTTTGCAAAGGGATACAGGTTCGACACGACAATATCAATCGGAACCATCGCATGTGCCTGCAATTCCTCTCGATGAGCGAATACATCGCGTCGTGCCAGGATACCCGCGAGAATAGCCGGGTGCAGCGTTTTCACGCGCCCATCGAGTATCTCTGGAAAGTTTGTCAAAGCACTGACCGATTCCGCCTCGACGCCACCTGCTTGTAGCGTTCTAAGCGTTCCTCCGGTTGCGAAAATAGTCACATCGTGGCTTCGTAACTCTTGTGCCAGTTCGACGAGGCCATTCCGATTATCAACACTTATAAGTGCTCGCATATGTATAATCCTTTCGGCTAATTATTCGTTGTAATATTCGGTCCTCTTTCCATTGACCATCCATCGTAGGGACCCGATTTATGACAGAGCGGTGAAAAGTGGAGTATCTTCTCAACAGTATACTATATGGAGGTTGAGAAGCCTTAACCTGAATTGGTACTTTCATACCAATTTATTGTGGTATCCACGAATGTATGGATGAAAGTATGGTAATATCGCAACCAGAGACGCATACATAGACATGTGTACTACATACAACAAATGACAGTTTATTTGGCATTGAGAAAGGTCACAGTATTCACGGCACGCAAACGTGAACATTTCGTAGCCGAGCATAAGAACGCGCAATGAACGGTGTAATCTTGCAACAGGACGTAGCGCGTCAAAGCAAGCGTTGGGAACACGCATCCGGGCAAGTATTCACATTACATAGATTTGCTTCGATAAACGAAGCCCGGATTTGTGCACTCGTTTTTCTGAAACGTCATCTAAAGATCGCGACACAGTACAAGTATTTGGAAGGAACAACGTAGGAATGCAAACACTATCACGTCCACAGCCAGCACCACGTCCCGGGAGCAATCTCCCGAAACCACGTCGTGGCCGACGCTTCTCACCTTTGATGCTTATTGGTATCATCGTCACTCTTGTCATTGCAGTAGGTGCCGGAGCCTTTCTTGTTTCACAGCGCAAGACAGGTTCTCATGCAGCGGGTGCTGCTGCAGTTGACATGGATTGCACGCTCATCGTGCCGAACAATCCACTCAGTGCTCAGGGTTTAGCAACACCCTATCAACTGGTAGCAACAAATCCAAACAACGGTGCGTGTAACGAGTCTAACACCGCTCAAACCGCATTTGTGCAAGGTGCAGTCTTCGACCCGGAGACGGGCCAAATCTCGGCATACAACCCTCTCGTCATTGATCAGGGCACGAAAGCAGCCGTTGCACCAGTTGTGCCAACAATTCCGCAAGGTGCTGTTGTAGGCATCTGGTTCGGTTTCAATGGCACCAATCTCACGTTGCAAGGAGCAGGCAACAACAGTTTGGCTAAAGGTAGATGTGTGAACGGCGTCAACGGTTCTATCTTCGGCCAGTTTTCCTATTGTAACGCACCCGAATTTTTCAAGAATGCAAAGCGAGCCATTGCGAATGGACAGCTCGTGCCTCCTGCCCTTGGCATTGGCAAAGATGGACAGACTTGCCCAACGGTGCGCGACTTCTCAGTCGTTGACCAGGACCAGAGCGATAACGTGACAACCGCTTACCTCGTTACTAGCAACAATCAAATTGCACAGTTGAATGCTGCAAATACAGCACAGTTACAAAACGCAACTGTACTCGTCAATGGTAGTGATAATCGTCTCTTGAGTATTGCTATAGATGGTGCTCTGGGTTGTACGCCCTGGAAGGTTGCCGACCTCGCCGACCCAGGTCAAATGATCACGTCACTTCCATTGAATGAGTTACAAGCTTCGGTGTTACAAGCAAAACCTGTCGCGCTGACACCCAATCTTGATCCAATGGTTCTTGTCAATAATCAGCGCGATATGAATAAACTTAATGCATATCGTGCAGGTGTTGACCAGCCGCAGACACAAAACTCTCAGCAAGCTAACACGCGTGCATATTGTCTCAACTTGATGAACACGGCTCCAAGCCGCCTTGCACTCGATATGCAATTTACATCACAAGCGGCATCGCTTGACGCTGCTGCCGCTAACAACCTGTTCAACTTCCTGGGTCAGCGTTTCGCCGCCACCTGGACCAACCTGACTTGCCAGGCATTGACGGGCAAGACAAGTCCGATCACAGTGAAAACAGACGCGAATGGCGTCGCAATCATGACTCTGATTAACGGCGTCGCCATGACACCTGCTACGAAAACCGTTAACTGTTCAGTCAATGGGACAGTTATAGCTGGTTGTACTGGTACAACCACCATCAACGGCCAGACATGTGCATTGGCTCTGGATGCGAACACCAATCAGGTCAATATCACCTGCCCGGCAGCAAATGCTCAAAATAAGCAACAGGTTGATGGACAAACGCAACCCGTAGACCCACAGCAAGGAAAAGATCACAAGCAGGTCAAAAACCAATAACGTGTTACGGATTATATCCCAAAGGAAAGTGCTGGTCTGGCAACCTTGCCAGACCAGCACTTTCCTTTGGGATGTATCAGGTAATCCAATGTCCAGAGAGATACTGTGTCAGCAGAAAGAAAAACAACGCTCCCGCAACCATCAGGTAGTTGATACTGAAGCCACGATGCCTACCAATACCCGCTAGCACAATGAACGCCGGGAATATTTCGATCATAAAACGCGGCACAGAGGTTAGCGGAAAAGGGTTCGCGATTGGGAAAAGCTGGAAAAAGACGTAAATGACCAGCGCATACAAACCATATGAGAGTAAGTGACGCGGCAAACGCCAAGGGCCAACGAAACTTAATACTACCAAAACCAGCACAAAAAGGTCGAGTACCAGGTCCAGACTATTCCGTAGGCCCAGGAAGCTGAGGGAACCGTTCGCTCTAATATAATGAAACGTCGTAAAGTAGGCAACACCAGGAAAGGCGAAGACGCGTGACCAGTGTGCCTGTGCGTGCGAGAAGGCAAGCGCATCATGAAATTTGCTATAGCAGTACGCGGCAAAGATGCCCATACCGGCAGCGATGAGTCCACCACTCAGAATACTCAAGCGAAATTTCCTCGGATCGAACTGATGCTGATATAAATACTCGTAGGCAAAAGGCACCAGCAGCAATATCCCTATAGAGCGTGTCAGGCCCGCTAGCAGACCGAAGAGTCCCGCCACCCACCATCGACCATGACGCATATAGTAAAAGCTCAGCAGCGTCAAGCACACAAAAAGCGACTCGTTATATTCGGCAGCAAAAAAGAATGCCGTAGGGAACACAGAGAGATACAAGACGCTGCGCCACGCTTGCTCCGGGCCAAAGTCCTCGCGCACAAGACGATAGAGGACAACCAGCATCACAAGGCCAGCAACGTTAGAAATGATTAGTCCCGCAATATAGGGAGTAGAAACGAAATGGAGCAAGCTTCTTTCAAGCAGAGGATAAAGAGGGAAGAAAGCCGTATGATATGCTTCTTTATAACCACTGAGTGCGATTTGATTGAACCAACTGGCATCGTAACGTTGCCAGACATGCCATAACGTATATATATGTAGCGATTTATCTGAGAAATCGGGTAGCACAAAGAGAATCGAAAAAATAGTAGTAGCAAGAATGGCGAGATGGACTGCAAGATAGCAAGAGAATATCTGTTTGAACGCGTCAAACCATGCCAGTGCTGAAGCCCTAAACCTGTGAGGAAAAGTAGCTGAGGATGCAGCTTGATCAGCGGCCTGCTCCTCTGTAAGTTCTACATTACGTTGAGCGATGCCCTCAGCGGTGTCTTGTAGAGGTTGAGTTGACATAACTACTCCATACCATAAATTTTACAAAAAAGAAGGGCATGGCAGGATAAACCCTGCCATGCCCTGATACCATCAACCACGCTAACTTATTTATTCACCTGTAACGGCGACTGGCTCCTCCATCTCAAAACTCGCAAGTATCTCAGCGATTGAGGGACGATTAGGAAACTCGGTCAGAATGCTTACATCGCGCCGTTTGCGCGAGTTATGCCCAAATTTGACGTAGCCATCGATCAAAGCGTACAGAGTGTGGTCGCGGCCAACGCCGACCTTCACGCCAGGCTTGATCTTTGTTCCACGCTGACGCACGATGATGCTGCCAGCAGAAACGAGTTCGCCATCATATTTCTTCACACCGAGCATCTTAGGGTTGCTATCTCGTCCATTACGAGAGCTACCCATACCTTTTTTATGTGCCATGACGTTTTACTCCTCTGTTGTGCTTTCAGTCCCCTCACCCGATGAGGTGCGGCGACGACGCGCCCTTTGCTCTGTCTCGGTTGTGGGAGTTTCGTCAACTGATGCAACGACAACGGCATTTGCGCCTGTCGCTACGCCTTCATCCTCTGCAACCGTCTTCTCTCTGGGAGCCTCGCCTGTTATCAGGCTCTTCCCATTCGCTACAATGTCGTCAATGCTCAAGACGGTCAACTCCTGACGATGGCCTTTGCGATGACGAATACGCTTCTTTGGTTTGTATCGGAAAACGATCAATTTTTCGCCGCGAGCCTGTTTGACTGCCGTTGCCACCACCGATGCATTCGCAACAAATGGCGTTCCCACCATTGCGCTGTCGGCATCAGAGATCAGCAACACTTCGTCGAACAAGACCTGCTCGCCGTCTTCGACCGCGAGTCGATTGACTTGGAGCGTCTGGCCCACAGAAACCTTGTATTGTCTTCCACCACTTTTAATTACCGCAAACATGATTCTCTCCTTATATTTTCCAGCCCCACCACCCCTCTGCATATATAGCTCCAGGGGATACGTGGGTGGCATAGGTGGAGAGCCATCCATCACAGTTCCAATTCCCAGATGCTTATCTTCAATGTTCGATACATTTGGTTGGTGTCGGTCTGTTCGCGACACACCATCGAACACGTTTACTGCTTCGCCTTGTGGCGCAAGGGGTTTTTGCCTACACGCATCCAACAGCCGTAGGCACACGGTAGCCACGATATGATAGCAGGATAACAAGGGTATGTCAAGCAATCTTTGTCTGCCCACACCACGTATCTTGTTAAGTAGACGCGAAACGCGGTCCTCAATCTTGTCGCCGATGGATTATCCAATCAGGAAATCGCGCTACAACTCGTGATTACAGTGGGTACCGTGAAAAAGCACATCGAGCATATCTACATCAAACTCGACGTATACAGTCGCACACAAGCTATCGCAAAAGCACGAGCATTACAACTCCTCTGATAACCTCCTTCATCAAAAAATACGTCTTTAACATCATCACTCGTAGCGTAACACCTCTAACGGGCGCACATGGGTTGCATTCCAGGAGACCAGCATCGCCACTAGCATAGTTACAACCGATGTCACTGCGACAATGAGCGCGATAAGCCAGGGACCTACTACTATCTGCACTTGAAAGATGAACTGGCTCAACGCGGTGATTGATCCCGCCACAAGCAACATCGCCACAAGTGAACCAAGCAGACCAACCAGACCATTCTCGATCAGCACCGTCGCTAATACCGAGCGGCTGGTGTAGCCAACGGACTTGAGAATGCCAATCTCGCGTTGCCGTTCCAACATCGCCAATGCTACCGCGTTGGCGATGATAATCAAGCCAGCAATCATTGCCAACGATGCAACGGTGGTGAGCATGACAATCAGGTTGTTCAACACTTGATTGATAATGGCGTCGATATCGACAACGCTAAAGACAAGCGCATTAGGAACAGCTATGTTGATGTTTCTCTTGAACGCCGGTAACTGCTCAGGATCAACTCGCAACGAGTAGATATCTAACGTTGATGCACGTCCCAATTGAGCAGCAACCTGTTCATCGCTCAAAATAGAGGCAAACGTAGGATTTTTGGTAGGATCGCTATCTTGATAGAACCCTACAGTGGTTAGCTCCTTCGTTATAGCACCATCAGCACTCTGCTCGATTATTGTATCACCAACATGCAGGTGTAGCGGTGCCCCTAGTAGCGATGCGTTGACAAGTATATTGTTTGTGCCTGCATCTGCTACGCTCAAATTTCGCCCACTCTGCAGCGTCACTACAGGAACATTGTTCCCACCATTCTTCAGCATATAGCCCTCGATATTTGCGAGCTTATTGACAACACTCCTGGGATTTGCCTTCCCTTTTGCACCAATACGTTTAAGAACCGTGTTCAGGTCTTGTCCTTGAATGAACAATGGATACACTTGCCGCACCACCGTATTGACAATGGTTTTGCTTGTATCTACGCCTCTTTGTTGTGCAATTTGCATATTGATTGTGTTACTCTGTTTGGGCGAGGCCGCGATAAAAACATTGCGCGTGAACAGAGAGTCGAGCGTACTGTTAATCGTATCTTTAATCCCTTGACCCAACACAAGCACCAGTCCAATCGCGAATACACCAACGAAGAGTGCCGTCAATGTGGTAGTTGTACGAACCCGTTGGCGTCCCATATTGCGATACGCCAGCATCACTGGTGTTTTCCATGAGCGCGGCGTGAACATCACTGCACCATCAACCAGTGTCGCAAAAAAGAAGACCAGCGCACCGCCCAGTAACACAATACCTAATCCGCCAAAGACCGCTAGCGCATAGACTCCAAGCGTACTATTACCAGCATGCGTCGCATAGCGGTTGACTACTGCCCCTAACAGTCCAAGTAGCCCAAAGGCGATGGTAGCCAGCACAATGATACCAAGTGCGGCAAGTATCCAGAGCAGAATACGCGGCTGTGGTTTTTCATACACAGGCAATTTTGAGATTGCGAGAACCAGTAAACCAAGCCCCAGTGCTATCGCGAAGATGAGAATAGCTCCCCCGTAGACGGCAATAATTGCCGTTGTTACGCTGCCAAGAATGCTAGCAGCCAGCGCGACAAACAGCACGGAGAGGACAATCAGCAAAAAAAGCGTGGTCAAGCGCGAACCTGTACCCGTCGCCTCGCCACTGTCACGTAACACCACAAGCGGACGTATCTGGCTTGCCTGCACAATCGGTAGCAGCCCGAAAATGAGCGCAGTTGCGAGGCCAATTCCAAAGCCTGAGAGAATCGTTGTTGTGTCAAGCACAATTGGCAGATGCAGCGTGAAGGCATGTTCAACAACGGTCCGTACTAGATAACTGGCTCCAATACCAGCAAGCGTGCCAACCATGCCGCCGATGATACCGAGCAGAGCCGCCTCTAAACCAAAGAGTCCGTATAAATCAACCTGCCGATAACCCGTTGTTTTGAGCATCGCAATCTCGACCTGACGTCGGCGCAACAATACCTGCATGGTATTGATAATGCCAATACCACCAATGAAGAGAGCCAGCAGGCCAACGATACGCAGAAAGAGGCGAATCTGATCGACCTGGCTCTGCCTTCGTTGTAGCAGGTCCTGGGCAGTGATCAGCGTAACAGTTGGAAAGCTTTGACTAATCTGTGCTTGTACGGACTGTAAATTTGCGGCGGGAAGCGTTGTATAAACAGTACTGTAGGTCGCAGGAAGCGATGAGCCATCCGCGCCGGGGATGGCTGCGAGTGTATCCTGCGCGATAAGAATTTGTGGTCCCTGGAACGCTCCCCCTTCTTGAAATTCGGCGGCAATGGTGATGGGAACAAGTCGCCCATCCGTTGTCTTCACCTTGTAAGTGCTACCAATGTGCGCGTTCAACATTTGAAAAACATGCATACTTACGGCAACATCATTACCGTGCACAACCTGTTGTACCATCAAGTTTTGTGAGGGTGCAATAAAATTTGCCTGCCCGACCAGGGGGAAATTGCTCGATATCGCTACAAGGTTCAGTGTTTGTTCATCACCTGAAGAGAGCGTGATAGTACCACCAGTATCGTTCGATGTTGCATAATCTATGATACTGCCGCGCTTTTTCAACTGCTCAAAAAAGGGGAGATCACGCTGACGTAGTGGTGTTACTCCTGCATTGACACGTAGATCACCTCCGTTAGCCTCCACAATGTTCCCGACCAGAGCCTGATTGATGCTCAAACCCACAAGTTGCAATGCCACAATCGCCATCACACCCACCGCTACGCAAAATATAGCCAGTACCGTCCTCTGTCCTCCACGCACCAGCGAACGTGTTGCATAAGACCAGTATAAACCGAGTCGCATGGATACCTTCTTTAGTAAGAACACTATTATCTAGTTAAGAATACTATTATCTTTTGACATGTACGTTACAGCACATAGAATGATGCATGTTTCTTCTGTGTTAAGACGTTAATGAAAGAAGTATCAGATAAGGTATATCGTATATATGAGAAACTCTAACGGGCGACCACAAGGGATCGCCCGTCCGTTCCCCGTTTTTCACGAAGAACTTTTATTTGAACAGTATTGACCCTTACAGTCTCCCCCACGAATAAAAAACCACTCGCTTTTGTTACAATGATATGTAGCATATTTCAAGACCATTGGCTACTATTTCTCATTGTCTACTACTTCACAGCGTATTTTGCGTAGATATGTTATGCTAGCTACTATCAAGAACCAATTTTTGTATATTCTATGAAATCTCTCTACTTTGCATAAGGTTAATGTAACTGATGGATACCTCTATCCGTTTCTACAATACGAATAGCAATGTGCATTCTCCATTTGAGGATGAACGCACTGGCAAATTCACCGTTCCATTACCGACGGATGAGGAAGGCCGTGTGTCTGATGCACGAGTAACAAGTGCGAATGGTTCTTCGCCTGAGATTGCTTCACAAGAGCAGGTTCAGGAGAACGAGCAGGCAAAAGCTGTAGATGTCGCCGACTTTGAAGCGATATTCATACGCTTCCAGACACCAATTACGAACTACATTTATCATCTCATCGGCAATCGAGAACAGGCATATGATTTAGCACAGGATGTGTTTGTAAAAGCTTACAAAGCATTGTTGAATGGAACTGTCGTCCAGCCAGGGGCACTCTCGGCGTGGCTCTATCGCATAGCAACCAATACAACCACCGATACGCTCAGGCGCAGACGATTGATTTCATGGTTGCCGCTCTCGTTGTTTAACGAGGATCGTGGCATCGGTGCTGGCGTTCTATCCGATTCCGGTGGGACAGCCGATGGCTTTACAAACCCTACTGAAGATAGCCAGAACGAAAACCGCGCCAGCTCTGTAAGTGCTATTTATGAGCGCAACAGCTATGACGGCGGACGTTTTGAAAGTCGCGTTGCGGACAGAGAAATCGTCGAACATGTCATGAAGCAGTTGCAACCCAAATATGCGGTCTGCCTATGGCTCTATGAAAATGATGGCCTGTCCTGTGCTGAAATCGCTGAGGTTCTCAATATTAGCTCGTCAGCGGTCAAAATGCGGCTCATGCGAGCGCGGGAACGGTTTATTGGACTATACAAAAAAGAGGTCGGTGAAGAGTGAATTGTAACCAGGCGCGGTCAATGCTCGCAACATATCGTGATTTGAAAAATGGGCACGACGATACGAAAGAATTAGGTGTGCATTTGGAGCAATGCGCGGCATGCAGAGACGTACTCGCACAACAAAGCATTGTTGGAAAGAGTGTTCGTCTTCTGCCAACACTCGAACCTGCTCCTAATGCACATGGCAGGCTCATGCGAACGTTAGCGACAGAACATGCACAATTTCTGCAACATTCTTCTCATGCTCACGCATCTTCTGCCTCCTCTGTCCCTGACTTCCTCAAGCCATACATGAAAGAACAGACACGAGCAGCAGGCACACACAATACTCTCACCTCGTTCTCTACCGCCGAGACCGGCCCATTACCAATTATTCCCATAAAACGCAAAAGGCATATTGCTCCAATGGGGCAGTTCGCTGTGCTTGGACTCGCAGCAAGCTTTTTGATGGTATTTTTAGTGGGTGGTCTCGTCTCGCTCCTTGTCTTAGCAAATCACGGCGGCAACAATATAGCCAGTACAGCATCGTCTATCACGCCACCCTCGCTTGTCGCACCAGTCAATTATACTGCCACAACAGCGTACTCTCATGTCTCAAGTGCGGTCGCAACCCGTGAGCATATTTATTATTCGGCTTACGGCGATGGTCAGACACAATGGATGATCGAACAGGTGAATGGAACGACAAAGAACGCCACCAGCACACCGCTTCTTGTAAAGGGGAGCGATAGTCCTCTGTTCGTTCTGAGTGCCTCGCAAAAATGGTTGATCTGGCTACAATTTGATACACCACAAAGAGAAACAAAGGGACAACACGTGGGACATACAAGTACGTCAACGCTCACGCGTAGCTGGAGCTTGAAAGCACTTCCTCTCATGGCCCCACAAGATACGACGCAACCCTTTGGGCAATCAATTACGCTACAACATGGCACATTCGATACCGCAACCGTTCCAGGTTGGGTTCGCACACCAATTCAAGGCGTATCGTTCATCCAGCAAGACACGCTTCTCGCGGCAACAATCGATGCAAAGGGTGACGCACAACTTGTGCGTTATCAACTCAATGTGGGACAGGGCGCAACTGCTACCACTATCGCAACAACAAATAGCGGTCACATCTTTACGTCACCAACGGCAACAACCGATGGCTCGCAGATATTCTGGTCGGAAGAATGGTTTACAGGGGATACGCAACCACACAGTAACATCTGGATACAGGAAACAACTCATGACGTAACGCGTCAGAATGGTGCGTGGCATCCGAGCATTACAGTCGATAAACGACTTTTCCTTTCGGATGAGGTCTCGTTCCATCCACAGGTCATTAATGATGCACTCTTCTTGCTCAGTACAGGAAATCCTGCTGTGCAAACACCTAAGAAGCCAGATGTAACAAACACTCCTTCGGGACAGGCGACGGTAACGCCAGTGCCTGTATCGACGGCACCTGTTATTCCTCGCTTCACCGATGTTTATGTACCACAGACAGATGAGGCTATTCACGGTACGGTACTGGCCTTTGCCCTTGATGATCCTGCTGCAGCACCGATAACGCTTTCTAGTGACAACACGGCTGCAGCCCTTCAGGGCGGTACACGCTTCTTATTGTGGCAAAGTAGCAATGGGTATCAGATGTATGATGCTGTAGCAAAATCACCAGTCGAGGTCAAAAATAGCACAAGAAGTGCTGCATTCCTGGCAGTCAATACCGATACTGCTGTATGGGTTGCGATAGAAAACCCTGCGTCAGTGAATTCCACAGGCACACAAACTGCCACGTTCAGTATGTTCAACTGGCCTGCATAAAGCTTTCTTAGGGTAATGACAACAAGCGCGTCGGAAATTTCCGACGCGCTTGTTGTCATTACCCTATAAGCGATCACTTTTACCCTCTATAATATCCTGGTGCATATGGTGCAATTTTTGCTCTATCTCTCGCATCTTCACCGTCATAACGCTCATCTCCAATTCCGTCTTCACGTTGACCTCATAATCCAGGTCGGCTTTAATATGGTCTTTAGCCGACTGGCGATTCTGGCTGATAAGCACAAAAATAGAGAGGAAAATGGCTTCGAGCGAAACCGCCATTGTAAGGAATTGGAATGGATAAGGGTCAAATTGAGCATTCTTTGGGCCAAGTGTGTTGATACCAATCCAGAACATAAAGGCAACCAGATTGATGAGGAGAAACGGCATGGAGCCACTAAAATCCGCAATCAGGTCCGCGATACGTTGCGCCAGTGAAGTATGCTTCTCTTCAGCATCATTTGGGTTGCGACTGACACGTGTACGTAAAATATCGTCCGTGTGTTTCAGGCGTTGCCCAAGTTCCATGAGTACGTCGATAGCGGCATCTGGACGCCGACGCAGAAAATCGAAGAACTCTTCGCGGTCAAGTTCAAGTGTGACAACCTCTTCAGCAGTGGTTGCACTGGCCGAGCGTGTTTCTCCTGACAGCATCGACAACTCGCCGAAGAAACTTCCGGGTCCGATGGTATCCAGTACAACCTTTTGCCCATCGGCATCGGTCAGCCACACTTCAACTTCGCCGCGCTCGATGATATTGAACCCGCAACCCTGTTCGCCCGCTGTCATCACCTGCTGCCCTGGCTTAAACACGCGCTCAGTCATGATGGAGCGTAACTCAGTACGCTCCTCATCATCCATGTTGGAAAAAAGTGGTATCTCTGCCAACAATTTTGTTGTTACCACACTCATTACATTACGCCATCCTTTTTAACATCCCAGCAGTTTCGCGATCAGCATGCGCTGTACCTCGCTGGTGCCTTCGCCAATTTCGTTGATCTTGACGCTACGGAAGTAGCGCGAAACAGGATATTCGTCCATAAAACCATAGCCACCGTGAATCTGCACAGCTTGATTGGCGGCACGATTCGCCATCTCGGAGGCGAAAAGTTTCGCCATCGACGCTTCACGAGTATACGGTTTACCCTGCATATGCAGCCAGGCGGCCTTATAATACATTAAACGCGCCAACTCGATTTCAGTGTCCATATCGGCCAATTTGAACTGAATAGCCTGGTTTTCGCTGATAGGCCGTCCAAATTGTTTGCGTTGTTTCGCGTAACTCAATGACTCGTCGAGACATGCCTGTGCGAGACCAACTGAGAGGGCGGCAATAGCGACACGGCCCGCGTCAAGTATCTGCATAAACTGTTTGAAGCCATCGCCACGATTACCGAGAATGTCACCCTCTGGCACCACACAATCCTCGAAGGCTAATGGTCGCGTATCCGATGCCTTCCAGCCCATCTTCTTATAGGGTTTGCCGATGCTATAGCCAGGAGTACCTTTGGGGACGATAATATTGGTAATCTCTTTACGCCCATCAGGACGCGTGCCAGTGATCGCGGTAATGGTAACGCCACCTGTCATATCTGTACCCGCGTTGGTGATAAACGCCTTCGAGCCATTGATATGCCACTGTCCATCATGTAGTATCGCGCGGGTCTGTGTACCGCCAGAGTCGGAGCCAGCTTCTGGCTCTGTCAACCCAAAGGCCCACAACTGCTCACCGCGTGCGAGGGGAGTAAGAAAACGCTCTTTTTGCGCCTCACTACCAAAGAAGTAAAATGGCGACGCGCCAAGTGAGGTGTGCGCCTCCATCGTGATGCCAACAGAGACATCGCCACGCGAAATCTCCTCGATGGCAAGACAATACGATAAAAAGTCTGCACCCGCGCCCCCGTACTGCTCAGGGAAGGGCAGACCGAGCAAACCAAGCTCGCCCATTTTACGAATCACGGCATAGGGAAACTGCCCTGTCGCATCTATCTCTTCCGCAATTGGCTTAATCTCTTGTTCAGCGAACTCGCGACAGGTGTCACGAATGGCTATCTGCTCCTCGTTGAGTGAAAAATCCATTGTGCTTTGTTCTCTTTCTGCTGTTAGATTGGAACGATAGACTAAACAATAGTCTCTATTCATTATACGAGATTGCACCGACTAAAAGGGAGGATATATTTTTATAGTTTTGTGGTAACACAAGTTTTCCGCCCTCATCGCGGAACAGACTCCTCTTATGCTACCAAAACATTTCATTTAGGAATTGCTACAATCATTCTCGTTGTACTGCTACGAGCAATTCGTACTACTCTGCATGTCACGACATTACTTTTGCTACTTTTATTTTTAGTTTCACTATAGCTTACAACGCACACATATCTATCCTTCAGGAGGTTTTTAAGTTCGTTCTTCCTATGCTCATCGCGATTATAATAGTTTTTCTCGCTACGCAAGATGAAACAGAAGTAGCACAGGCACAAAAAGAGTGGCTTGAACTAGAAAAACAGTGGGGATAAAGTTTTTGCACAACTCGTCGGAGGTCATAACCTCCGACGAGTTGTGCAAAAATAAGTCTACACTTACAACTACGAAACCGTCTCGCCACTCTCCACACGCGCACCTACGCCTTTACGCAGCATCGGCACCTTGTTGAGTGCTTCCCAGGGAGCGTCGATATCGGTACGTCCAAAGTGGCCGAAGGCCGCCGTTGGCTGGTAGATGGGGCGGCGTAGGTTCAGCGATTGGATGATACCAGCGGGGCGCAGGTCGAAATGCTCGTTAATAAGCTGGATGATCTCTTCGTCGGAAACCTTGCCTGTACCGAAGGTGTCAACAAAAAGTGAGAGCGGACGCGCAACGCCGATAGCATAGGAAACCTGTAGCTCGATGCGATCAGCGAGGCCAGCGGCGACAATGTTCTTAGCGATGTAACGCGCCGCGTATGCCGCCGAACGGTCTACCTTTGTCGGGTCTTTGCCGCTGAACGCTCCGCCACCATGACGCGCCATACCACCATAGGTATCGACGATAATCTTGCGCCCCGTGAGACCTGCGTCACCCATTGGACCACCTGTAACAAAACGTCCAGTTGGGTTGACAAAAATCTTGGTGGCAGAGTCGATCAGATGGGCAGGAATAACGGGCTTGAGAACATGCTCTAACACATCGGCGCGAATCTGCTCCTGGTCGATGTAGCTAGCGTGCTGCGTCGAGATCACCACTGTATCGACACGCACCGGACGACCATGATCGTACTGCACCGTTACCTGGCTCTTGCCATCCGGTCGTAGATAGGCTAATGCCCCACTACCTGCCCATGCCTTGCGCCGCTCAACCGAGAGCTGACGCGTGAGCTTGTGTGCAAGACTAATCGGCATCGGCATATATTCGGGCGTCTCGTTGCAGGCAAAACCAATCATCATGCCCTGGTCGCCCGCGCCAATCTGCTCCAGTTCGTCATCGCTCAAATGTTTCACGACGCCATCTTTCGCCTCAAGCGAACGGCTCACGCCCATGTCGATATCCGGCGACTGCTTGCCAATCGAGGTCACAATACCGCAGGTGCGATAGTCGAAGCCATACTCGGCGTTGACATAGCCAACCTGCTCGATAGTCTTCCGCACAATCGCGGGCATATCGACCCACGCCGATGTTGTAATCTCGCCAGCCACCAGTACAAGGCCAGTTGTAGTCGCGGTCTCACAGGCAACGCGTGCCAGTGGGTCCTGCGCTAGAATGGCATCGAGAACCGCGTCCGAGATCTGATCGCATAGTTTGTCAGGGTGTCCCTCCGTCACCGACTCACTGGTGAAGTATGACTTGGGACTTTCCATAAAATTGCTCAAAGGTGAGCCTCCTTCTTTCTGTATCAAAAGCCACATGCTATGGCTATAGGATGTTTGCAACTCAATATGGCAGTGGGAGCGTCTTGAGGAGATACAGGGCATAAAAAAACCCCTCTATTTCAGGGGTATGGCGAATTGCACATTCCCCTCATCTCGCGGACTCCATCATGCAGTTCCGCCGGAATTGGCACCCTTCCTGTCCCGTTTCGGAACAGATGGGTTGCCGGGCTTCGTAGGGCCGTTTCCCTCCACCTCTCTTGATGAGAGCGATCTCATTGCTGATATTCAGTTGTCATGTCTGCATTCTTTTTTGTGTTGTCTCTATTTTACGTCAAACAAAGGTTGGTTGTCAATTCGGTGAAATTTATCGGTGGCTAAAAACGAATATGACAAGCGGTAAACCCTGTAGGGGCCTTTCTTTAGAACGCCCTCGTCCCAATACACAATGTGAGCGATTATTGAAGGACGTACCCAGTGGATGGGAAACGTGATCAATGGGGACGAGGGCGTTCTAAAGAAAGGCCCCTACCAATTGTCGTGTTCCATTTTCATAAGGCCATTATTTACGTGCCGGACTCCCACGAATTGAGGTATTTCTCCTGCTCTGGGGTCAGCGTGTCGATGCGAATACCCATGGCATGGAGTTTGAGACGCGCAATCTCTTTGTCCATTTCTGTAGGTATGTAATAGACCTTTGGCTGCAACTCTTTGGCATGAATCAGCATATACTCCGAACCGAGAGCCTGATTCGCGAAGCTCATATCCATGACGCTTGCAGGGTGTCCCTCTGCGGCTGACAGATTGACGAGGCGTCCTTCGGCAAGCAGGTGAACGTGGCGACCGTCGCTATAGGTGTATTCATCCACAAAATCACGGACACGACGTTTGGCGGTTGCCAGTTTCTCCAATGCAGGAATGTTGATCTCGTCGTTGAAATGTCCCGCGTTCGAGATCAACGCCCCTTCCTTCATGTTCTCGAAGTGCTGCTGATCGATCACGTTGACATCACCAGTCACAGTCACGAAGATGTCGCCAACTTTAGCTGCTTCGACGCCGGGCATGACACGATAGCCATCCATAACGGCTTCCAGCGCACGCGTTGCATCTACCTCGGTTACGATGATGTTCGCACCCAGACCATGAGCGCGTGAAGCCACGCCACGTCCACACCAGCCATAGCCGAAGACAACGACGGTACGCCCAGCGATAAGAATGTTGGTTGAGCGAATAATCGCGTCAAGCACGCTCTGGCCCGTGCCATAGCGATTGTCGAACATATGCTTGGTATCGGAGTCATTGACAGCTAGTACAGGAAACTTGAGCACACCGTCGCGCTCCATACTTTTCAGACGAATCACGCCCGTTGTTGTCTCTTCCATGCCACCGATAATGGTGGGGATGAGTTCGGTACGATTTTTGTGAATCGTCGAAACGAGGTCGCAACCATCATCCATCGTCATCTGTGGCTTGTGGTCGAGGACCGCGTTGATGTGGCGATAGTACGTCTCCTCGTCCTCGCCTTTGATGGCAAAGGTGGGGATACCGTATTCGTGAACGAGGGCTGCGGCTACGTCGTCCTGCGTCGAAAGCGGATTAGAGGCACACAGCACGAGATCGGCACCGCCAGCCTTTAAGGTGATTGCGAGGTTCGCGGTCTCGGTAGTGATGTGTAAGCAGCCAGACATACGCACACCCTGCAATGGCTTGTCTTTCTCGAAACGTTCGCGAATGAGGCGTAGCACAGGCATCTCTTTCGCCGCCCACTCGATACGGCCTTTACCGCGTGCCGAGAGAGTTATATCTTTCACATCTCCGGAAATTGAGGTGGTCATAATCTATGGAGTTCCCTTCTTTGTGTCTAACAGTACAGCAGGCAAAATATCACAAAGTGCCGACACACTGTATGTGTAACTATGGCTATATCTTACAACATTTAGAGGATAGGCGTGAGGCGAGGGCACTCGTAGTTCTGGGAACGGGCGACCACAAGGGTCGCACCCTACTATATGACGGTCATATAGTAGGGTGCGACCCTTGTGGTCGTTGGTTTTCCATTGCCACAGTATTTTCTTAAAGAGCAACATCGGTTCCTACATCTTCGTTGGACGCCAGTCGTGGTCGAAGTGCGAGAAGACGACCAATTCGTGGTAGCGTTTCGCGATATCGTCCAGCGTCAAAGTACGTAGACGGTCGATGCTGAAATCCGCGCACACAAAAGAGCCGATAATGTTACCATGCACAACGGCACGTTTGATATCCTCAGTTGCATACCGTCCGTCGGCACCAGGTTCAACGCTAGAGAGATAGCCAAGCAGTCCGCCCGCGAAGCCATCACCCGCACCCGTTGGATCAACAACCTCTTCAAGCGGATACGATGGGGCACTGAAATAGGTACCGTCGTCCCCGAAGAGCAGTGCCCCGTAACTACCAAGCTTGACCACCACATATTGCAGTCCCATATCTAATAGCTGGCGTACACCTTTGACAATGCTTGCCTGCTCTGTATAATGGCGCACCTCTTCCTCGCTGAGCAGCAAGATATCCACGCGTTTGATAACCTCGGTCAGTTGCGGCTTTGCAATGTTAATCCATAGCTCCATCGTATCGAGTACTGTCAGACGAGCATGAGGCATCTGGTTCAACACCTCAGTTTGTAGCTCTGGCTGAATATTGGCAAGAAAGACGAGTGGGCTGCGTTTGTAGTCTTCCGGTATAATCGGATGAAAGTCGCCGTAGACGCCCAGTTGTGTATCGAGGGTATCACGAGAATTCATATCCATGTGATAGCGACCAGACCAGTAAAAGGTCTTTCCCTCCACGACCTGTAAACCGCTCAAATTTATGCGGAGGCTACGAAAAAAGTCAAGTTCCTGCTGCGGAAAATCACTTCCCACAACCGCGACGAGATTCACCTGATCGTAGAGCGAAGCAGCAGTCGAGAAATACGAAGCGGCCCCACCAAGCACGCGATCAACCTTCGCAAAGGGCGTTTCCACACCATCCAGAGCAACAGACCCAACGACAAGAATAGACACAAAATAGCTCCTTTAAGTAACAATAGAAATAGTACGTGTATCACACAGGAGTAGCATCGCTGAGATGCTCAATCACACCATCAAGAAAGGCCAGAGTACTATTAAATTTCTCACGTGCCATATCGCGAGCAGGCTCCGTATTCAATGATTGATACAAATCAATAAAACGTTCTTCGATATGACGTAGAGCTGCCGCAAGCATGTCCCCTGTCACAGTTCTGTTCGTATAACGCGCTCCGAACTCAATCAGCGATGTCACAACGGCCAGACCACTGAGTCGTCCCAGCTTATCGGCATCGTAAAGAATACGTCCTTCGAGCGAAACTATAGCACGTTGCTCCCCCGCATGGGGAGTCATATGTGTCAAAATTGCCTGCTCGACTTTTTGCACAAATTCAGGTGTAGCACCTTGCCCTCGCAAAAAATCAGCCGCCATGTGCGCTGATGCAACATTGTGCTGCTGAAAACCCTGTGATGGAGTGGAAATATCATGCAGATAAGCTGCAACTACCAGGGCCTCCATATCCACTGTTTCTCGCTCACCCTCAGGGGTCTCTTCCATTTGTGTCTCGTGTTGCAATGCCAGCATTTTAGCGTTCGCCACCACCACGCTAGCATAGCGAAAGCCCTCATTGCCAAGCGTCTTTTCGGCGTATTGCGTCACCGATTGTAATAAAGCTTCCATAAAAACTACCCCTTCCCAACAACATCGCTCTGTGTATCGTCATCGAATGTTGTACAAACGTCGTAAAGTGTTTCTGAATACGGAGGTCGCACGATACCTCTTTCCGTAATAATCGCCGTCACATAGTTGGAAGGCGTAACGTCAAATGCAGGATTAGCCACATGAACACCTGTGGGTGCAATTCTCGTACCACGTATCGTTGTGACCTCCTCACCAGTGCGTTGCTCGATAGGAATAGCATCACCGGACGGCAGCGAAAGGTCTATCGTCGAGCAAGGAGCCACAACATAGAATGGAATTGCATGCGCGGAAGCAAGCACAGCCACACTATAGGTGCCAATCTTGTTGGCAACATCACCATTGGCGGAAATGCGGTCTGCACCGACAAAGACAGCTTTTATGCCGCCACGACGCATGAAATGTCCCGCCATGCTATCGGTAATCAATGTCAACGGCACACCTGCCTGCTGTAGCTCCCATGCCGTAAGACGGGCACCTTGTAGCACTGGGCGTGTTTCATCGACAAATACATGGACATGCTTGCCAGTTGAATGAGCGGTATAGATTGGTGCTAAAGCGGTGCCACTACCAGCAGTCGCGAGCGCACCAGCATTGCAGTGAGTCAATAGGATATCACCATCAGCGATTAAACTGGCACCATGCAAACCCATCTGCACGCACGCAGCAACATCTTCAGCGGCGATTGATAGTGCCTCATCACGTACATGCCACGCTAAGTCCTGTACCGTTACCGCTTCCTGTGTAGCACAGTGCAGTATACGACTAACTGCCCAGGATAAATTCACGGCGGTTGGACGAGTGCGACAAAGCATAGCCCCAACGGTTTGCAAGTGAGCTTGTGCCTGTGCGATTGTCACGTTCGCATTCTGTTCTCGTAAGAGACGGAGCAGTGCGAGAGCCATACCAAAGGCGGCAGTGACGCCAATAGCTGGAGCGCCGCGAACTTTCAGCGTAGTAATCGCGTCAGCGACCTCCGCTTCGTGCGTGAGTCGGAGAATCAACACCTGTTGTGGAAGTTGTGCTTGGTCTAACATACAGACAACTGCACCAGAAGCATTCTCTTCCCACCAAACCGTTCGCATCTCCGTCGCCGTCGATTGTCTCTTCTTCTCTAGCATCACATGCACATTTTTCTTTCGTTTTTCTTAACGACACGTACTTGTAAAAAGTTTTTTGTTGTAACGAGTAAACATTGCTACAAGAGCGTATAGCCCCAATAGTACTAGCACAAACACTCTTTATAGCGTGATTTCCATATGAGTATGCTAACATGATAGTCGATACCTAACGCGAGTGCAAGTAAACATGACTAATCAGGTATGTTACTAGTAACGTCGGTTGTCCGTTCCACTACACAGAAGGATGAAAAGCCTTTCCAACTGGTCGGTATGACAGTAATGTGTCAAACTGCACAGCCTGGAGATGTGCTACCTATCACTTGCTTTGGAACGGACAAGATGATAATTGTAGCCATCGAAGGGATTGTAGCGCATGGCCCAGGTGGAAATGAAAGAAACTTCCTGGTCGTTTGACCAAATTTATGATGAATACAAAACACCTATTTATAACTATGTCTATCACTTGGTAGGAGACCGCGAGCAGGCCGACGATCTGACACAGGATACCTTCTTGAAAGCGTTCAAAGCCCTTCCGAAAATGGATGGGAACTTGAAATTGTCGGCGTGGTTGTATCGTATTGCCACAAATACAGCGTATGATGCATTACGTCGTCGTAAATTGATCGCATGGTTGCCCTGGCAAGACCTCGACCACGAACCGGCAGATGTTGAGAGTGCAGACCCACAGGAAATTTATGGTACGACAGAGTTAGTTCGTTCCGCACTTCGACGTATGCCTCAACAGTACAGATCAGCATTACTTCTGTACACCCAGGAGGGCTTCTCCTATAGCGAGATTGCCCACACGCTGAATATCGCCGAGAGTGGCGTCAAGATGTATCTCTCACGCGCACGACAGTCGTTTCGAGAGCATTATCGGTCCCTTGAACAGGGAGGAGGTACGCAATGAGTAGTGAGCAACATGTCGAGGATTTATTAAGTGCTTACCTTGACAATGCTCTTACTCAAGACGAACGCGCCTCTGTTGCCGCACATATACAGACATGTCCATCGTGCAACGAAGTTCTCGCAGACTTTCGCTATTTCGATGCTCTTCTCGCAAAACAACCACACATCAGCCCTACGGCTGCATTGCGTGAAAGAATTTTCTCCTCGCCAGAGTGTAAAGAACTTGCAGGAGAAGCATCGCACCCCAATACTCCTGTACAATCGTTGACCAGTAGTACAAAGAATCAGCAGACAGTACCGCAGAAAAGAGTACAACGCGCGCAGACAAGTCAACCAAATTTTGTCTCGATTCCTGGAACGCTCAGATCAACGTCGCAACAAGAGACGAAAGCCAACATACGTGTCCCTCAACGTCGAAGCAGGCAGCTACAACGTCTGATGCAGGTGATGATCGCTGCCAGTCTCTTACTGACGGTTGGAGTTGGCAGCTTCATTGGATGGAGCCTGTGGCAGGCGCAAAACAGGGTCGCACAAGATGCTCATGGCATTCTTCCACCACAAGATTTGCGGCAAGGGGGACCGTTGCCAGCAGGAATACGCTCCGTCTTTTTCTACGATGGCAGCCTGTGGAGTGCGCCAACAGATGGACATTCGCAAGCGGTGCGTTTGACACCCGCAACGGTAACAGTGGCTCCGCATTGGGTAGTCAGGCCAGCACTTCCAAATTCCAGAGCGGGTAATCTCCTTGCATATGTCGATATGCGACAAGGCTTGCTGCACATTATTCGCTCTGATGGACAGAGCGATACCGCGATTCAGCAACTTCTTTTGAAAGATGGTGCAGCCTCTTCCTGGAACACTGATGTCAGCTCTACTATTTTGAGCAGCCTATCATGGTCCCCTGATGGTACGATGCTCGCATTTCTTGCCGCACCTACGGGAACACCTGCACTCTATACCTGTACAGTGAGTACAGGGCAGGTGCAGGCAATAGCAGTATCAGGTAAGGGTGCAGTCTCGCATCCTGTATGGTCGCCGAATAGTATACGTATCGCTTTCGAGTCCATGCACAATAACGTAACCAGCATTCTCGACTACAATACACAAACGCATAGTATACTGACCGTTGTTCCGACAGTTGCCACAACAAACTATCCAGATGACAGCGTACTCGCACTGGATTGGGCAGCGTCTAACGCTACGACCGCTATCACCTGGAGCGTCGGCACACAGGGACATATTCACAGTATATGGTTACGCTCTGTCGGTGTCGATATAGCGAATGAGAATGACGCACACACACTCATCAACGGCGACTATACACAGGCGATCTATAGTCGTGCCGGTGACAGTGGTATGGGCGGCTGGATACTTACCCGTTCCCTTACGCCAACAACAGACAAATTGCTTACACTGACTCTGACCTCGACATTTCACGAACTGATAAATAGTAATCGCATACAAGCGATGCAGTGGCTCTCTGATGGCAGGCACATTAGTTACCTCGCTCTTGATGCTTCCAACTCAGAGACGTTACATAGCATAGATGTAACCTATGGCAACGATACGCTACTGGCAAGGAGTGTAAGCAGCAATCCACGTCCCTCATGGTCGCCAGATGGACAGCGTGTCCTCTATAGCACTGGCACACATAGTTTCGTTGCCGATATTTCCAGTGGCAAGACACAAATCTCATTACAAGGCTCAGCTACTGCATTCCTGTGGTCTACAACAGTACCGTACACTGCAATTCTTGCGCTACAAAATAATGGTCAAGGCGTTTACCTGTATGATACACACGATGGCAAAGCAACCTTGATGAGCAAAAATGCTGTTATTGCTCCAATCATGTGGACACAAATACCCTGAGAATCAGAAAATACAGAAATTGTTCTTTTATCTATATCGACTGATATTCACACAAAATTTATACTCATCTAGCAAAAATTTATGCGATTTTCACAGGAAATGTTTATAGTGTATAAGGAGTTGTTTTCGTGACCACTAGTCTTTGGTGGGGTGTATGTGTGTTTTGGAGGAATATTCGATGGTGACAACAGAACAAGCGGTTTTTTCAGCAGTTGCAAATGGTCGTCCATTTACTCACACGGCGGTTCGCACTGATGAAATGACAAAACTAAGTGTACACGCAATTTTTCAAGCGCGTCCCTCAGCCGTCGTATCGCGTGTGCTTCAGCAAATGGACAGACAGGACCGACGCGTACTCATACTCCTGGACGGTCGTCGGACAATTCAAGATGTCACACGCCTGCTTCACAAGAGCGAAGTCGAGGTTGCTCAGGTGTTGGTGCGTCTTCTCAAGAGTGAGCACATTGATTATATGGGGACACAAAAGGCATAGCCACAACCAATTTTCTTAACCTGAAGAAATTGGTAATAAAAGCGATAACAATTTTGCCCTTCATGCGTTATAATACATAGGCTTAGTACGGAAGGCGGGATATATGTGAGCAAGCAGATCCACCTCGACGAGCAGCTTGTACCATATATTTATTTATCCGTGCAACCTTTTCCCCATAGGGTTTGCACGCGCGCCGACTATAGCTTCGCGTTGCACTATGCATACGCGTGGTAAGGGAGAAACGAGTTGGCACCCTGTTTTTCCCTTACATTTCAGCACGGCAAGCGAGAAAGGGTCGCATGCGATCTATAATGCGTTCATTAGGGGTAAAGCTTACAGTAAGCGCGGCATTAGTTCTTTTATTATGCACGCTACTATTCATAGTCGCTTCATGGAGTCTACTTGCATTCTACACTGCACATGAAGTGAAGAATACGGTTGCCCTGCACAACCAGCATGTACTGCTACTTCTACTGGGCGTAGGCATATGTACATTTGCTCTCGGCATCTCTATCTACATTCTCATTATATTTAAATTTTTTATACAACCTCTACAGCAACTACAGGCACAGGTGCGAATACAAATAGCCGAAAACGCAGGCATTATCCTTGCACCACAGGACGAACTCAGCACCCTCGCACGCTCGTTTGACCTCCTCTCAGAATCGTTAGAGAGCGAGAGTCAGGCGATGCTGGAACAGATGAGTAATGTTCTCATTTTAAGCGATGCCCTTATTTCGACCGTCAACCTGGAACATCTTTTAGGAGAAATTGTCGCCAGGCTTGGACGTATTATGCAGGCAAAGCATGTATCGATGTTACTCTATGGGCGCGAAATGCTCTCGCCCTGGGCGGTTGCACAGTGGTCAGAGGCAACGGCGAAGAGTTCTACGTCCCCCCTGTCTTCGTCAACACTCGTGTCGGCGTCCTCTGCACTCCAGCAGAAAGGTTCAATTACTGTTCATGCCGATCCTGATGGCGATGTGACGATGGCGGTAACAACAAAGATGGCCGCCATTGCTACTCCTAATAGCGGCAAGCGCAAAGCTGTTAGTTCAACACAATCTCCACAGGCAACCTATGGTATACGCCGTCCACGTATTCCACGTCCAGCACTACGCGACCTGGACATGATTCTTGCTCGTATGGTTGTGCAGAAACAAAAAATCGCGTATGGCGAAGATATCGCCACCATCTATCACGAACGCCCTGACACCTGGGCACGGATGGCACTGGAAGCTGGCTACCAATCGGTTATCGCCGTGCCACTACTACTGCGCGATCAGGCCATTGGAGCATTCATGATCTACTCTGATAAACCCTATCAAGTGAGCAAACGTGACACCTTTCTCTTGAGTACCGCCGCGATTCAAGCATCAATGGCGATTCAGAATGCATTGCTCTTTGCGGAGGTAAAGGAAAAAAACGCTGCCCTTGAACGTGCCAATACCTTGAAATCACAGTTTCTCGCGAATGTTACGCATGAATTGCGCTCGCCACTACACAGCATTATCGGCTATGGCTCAATGGTCGTCGATGGCTTTGTCGATGGTGAATTGACACAGCAGCAAGAGGAAGATATTCGCTTCATCGTAAGACGCGCCGAAGACCTTTCCTATCTTGTGGACGAAATGCTCGACCTCTCAAAGATCGAAGCCGATAAGATCGAGGTCAAGCCAGAGCCAATAGAACTTGCCACCAGTTTACAGGACATCATCAACCAACTCAAATTGATGGCAAACGAAAAAAAGCTGTATCTAACACTAGAAATGGAAGAGGACATACCGCTGGTCAGTGCCGATAGCTACCGCTTACGACAGGTGGTTACGAATCTCGTCTCCAATGCTCTCAAATTTACAGAGCATGGTGGTGTCACCATTCGCTGTGTACAGACCTGCGACGGCAATATGGTTCGTATCGCTGTACAAGATACGGGTATCGGCATCTCGCCAGCAGCACTCGGCTTCATTTTTGAAGCATTCCGTCAGGCAGAAGGTGGCACCACGCGCCGCTTCGGAGGCACTGGCTTAGGACTAACCATTGCCAAGCGACTCGTTGAATTACAGGGAGGAGAAGTCGCAGTAGAGAGCATTGTAGGTCAGGGAGCAACATTTTCGTTGACACTTCCTGTCGCACTATAATCCGGCATAGAATGTCATAGGGATTCACAGAAGAAAGCATACGAGCAAAATATATGAGTACACCGACAGTACGTACACCAGCCATCCTGATAGTCGAGAATGAGGTATCGAACCGCATTCTCATCGAGCGTGTCTTATCCACACGCGGCTACCATTGTATCTCGGCCTCGAATGGTCAAGAGGCTCTCGACCTGCTTGATCGTGAGCCAGTAGACCTTATTCTTACCGACCTTTCAATGCCTGTGCTGGACGGATATCGTACCACACAACTCATTCGCTCACGACCACAGATGGCAAACGTTCCTATTGTCGCAGTCACAGCCTACGCACTGAGCGACGAAGGTGAGGCCGCTAAACGCATTGGCTGCACAGAATATTTAACGAAGCCATTCAAGCCACGCCAACTACTAGAACTGGTAGACCGCCTATTACCAGCTACATAGACAAAAAACTACTCTATCTTATTGACCTCATCCGTCATAGTAAGTGTATCACCTTTGACCGACCACTGGCTTGGTCGGTCTCTATTTTAGGTTGTAGGGACCACGTTTACGGCGTCCGATGACGTGATTTCGCGTGCGAAATCACTCCTAATTATGTCTGCAAGCCCTGTCAAAATCTATTTCATGCGATAAATCGCGCATGGATGCCGTAAACGTGATCCCTACGAAACATTGTCATATAAAGATTAGCGTGAGGAGTTTTTCACATGGACATTCAAACAACAACGCAAACAGCACAAGCGGTGGCAACCGATGTATTGATCGTGTCGGCGGCACACAAAAACGGTGAGCAAGGCGTGCAGCTATCACAAACAGCCGCTACGATAGATAAAACACTGAATGGCCTCATTAGTGAGCGCAGTACCGATGGTGAGTTCAAGGGCGGATTGGGCGAGATGTTGACGATTCACACGATGGGGCACATGACAACAAAACGTGTAATCGTTGTCGGTCTAGGGTCACAAAACAAGGTCAATGCACAGGCTATTAGACATGCCAGCGCAGTTGGGGCACGTCATGCACAAAATACAGGGGCGCATACAATTACACTCGCCCTGACGTGGAACAGCTCACAGAGCGAGACGCGACAGGCAGAGATACAGGCGCAGGTCGAGGGCGCATTGCTGGGACTCTACACATTCAGAATGTACAAACAGTCAGAACAGAGCAACAATGGTAAAAATGTCTCCCAGATAACGCTCTTGACAGAAGAGAACACCGATACAGCCATCGTCGAACAGGCAATTGAGCAGGGACGTGTTCTCGCAGAGGCCACGAACTTCGCACGTAACCTCGTCAATGAGCCACCCAATGTCCTGACACCAACGGAACTTGCGAATCGCGCGAGCAATATGGCAAAACAAGCTGGATTGGAGTGCGAGATATTCGACAAAGCCAGGATTACCGAATTAGGCATGGGTGGACTTCTCGGTGTGTCGCAGGGCAGTGCCGAGCCACCACAGTTTATCGTTCTACGCTATCGCGGTGGACAATCTTCCGACAAAGGCATGGCAATCGTCGGCAAAGGCATCACCTTCGATACGGGCGGCATCTCGATCAAGCCTGCCGCTGGCATGGACGAGATGAAAGGTGATATGGGCGGTGCCGCTGCCGTGCTGGGAGCCATGCAAGCTATCGCAACACTAAAACCACGCATCAACGTGACCGCACTGGTACCAACATGTGAAAACATGCCGAGCGGCACCGCCTATCGCCCCGGTGACATTCTCCGCATCTCGAACGGCAAAACTATCGAAATATTGAATACTGATGCTGAGGGGCGTTTGATCCTGGCTGATGCCCTCTCTTACGCAGCCAAAGAAGGTCTCTCGCCTATTGTCGATCTCGCAACACTCACGGGAGCCATCGTTATCGCGCTTGGCAACGTCACATCAGGCGTCTTCAGCAATGATGAACAGCTCGCGAACGAGATTGTCGCTGCTGGTCGTGTCGCCGGTGAGAAATTCTGGGCAATGCCAATGGATGAAGAGTACGGTGAATCGATTAAGAGTGATATTGCCGACGTGAAACAAACTGGCAGCCGTGCCGGTTCGTCGATAGTAGCCGCGAAAATCCTGGAACATTTCGTAGGAGATGCGAAGTGGGCACACCTGGATATCGCTGGCACAAGTTATGTTGATAGCAAGAAACCCCATCAAGAAAAAGGGGCAACCGGAGTTGGTGTTCGCACACTTGCGGAACTCGCACGCGAACTTTCAAAGTAATTTTAGATGAGATAGGGTGCAGAGAGGGAGTCGCTGGCGACTCCCTCTTTGCACCCTATCTCATTTTTCCTAAAAGACGCGATGCAGTGCAGCTTGCGCTCCATAATAGCCACACATACCATGTACGCCGCCAGAAGGTGGCGTCGATGACGAACAGATATAGATACGCTTGTTTGGCGTCGTGTAGGGATTGAGACGAATGGTAGGACGTGTGAAGAACTGTAACAGATCGGCAACGCCCCCATTGATATCGCCACCAATATCGTTTGCATTGTAACGTTCGAGTGCTGCAGGTGGTATAGTATTTTTCGCCAGGATACGGTCACGAAATCCAGGAGCGAAACGCTCAATTTGCGCGTCGATACGCTCAGTCATATCGAACGTCGAGCCGTTGGGAATGTGACTATACGCCCAGACAGTATGCTTACCTGCTGGTGCGCGTATATCATCGAACAGGCTTTGTTGTGCCAGCAGCACGAACGGTTTTTCCGGCGGTATACCTTGCCCTACCTGTCGCTCGGATAGTGCCACCTCTGCTAATGTTCCCCCAAGATGTACTGTACCCGCTTGCAAACAATTCTGTGCTAGCCAAGGAATGGGACCATCGAGGGCATAATCAATTTTGAATACTCCAGCCCCGTAGCGATAGCGTTCCAGGCTATGTCGATAGCCATCAGGGAGATGTTGACCAGCGATGCATAGCAGTTGACGTGGTGTTACATCGAACAAGAGAGCGCGTGCAGTTGGCAGCATTTCGATTGAAGTCACATCAACCCCTGTCACAATCTCGCCACCAAGAGAACGTAAGTATGCGGCAAGCGCATCGACAATACTCTGCGAACCACCGCGTGGAATGGGCCAACCAACGCCATGCCCGAAGAGCGCAAGCATCAAACCAAAGGCAGCACTTAGACTATGATTCAGTGGCAGAAACGAGTGAGCCGCCATGCCTGCGAATATGGCACGCGCACGCTCACCCCGAAACAATTGTTTCGCGAGACTCTCAGCAGAGCGAATAGCCTGTAATCCAAAGGGAGCAAGTAGCAAGGGATGCCGAAAGAATTGTGGGCGTAAAGGACCAAGCAAGGTATCGGCAAGAGTCTGCCAGTGAGCTACAAGTGGTGTCATCAGGTGACTATAGGCATCGGCGTCACAGCCGAGCGTCGCACTTGTTGCCGCAATGGAACGCTCCAATAACATCGCAGTACCATCATCAAAAGGATGCGCGAGGGCCGCAGGAGGTTGAATCCATTCTAACCCGTACTGTTCCAGTGGAAGCGCACGAAAAAACGGCGATGCCATGCCAAGTGGGTGAATTGCCGAACAGACATCGTGCCGGAATCCTGGCAACGTCAAATCTTTTGTGCGTGAACCACCACCAATAGTATCCTTCGCCTCGAAGACGACAACTGATTTGCCCTCCTGTGCTATGGTAATAGCTGCTGCCAAACCATTCGGGCCTGAGCCAACCACTACTGCATCGTAACTATGCTGTAAAGCCATAAAAGCATCCGATTTCTATGCTTGCTCTTTGGCTTGACGCATAATCTCTCGCAACTGCTCAATGTGGGCTTCACCATGCATGATACCCAGCATGTGCATACCAACTGCATTCATAGGCCCAAAGCGCGGAATACGTATAACCGTGACATCGAGATGTGGTGCATCCGGCCACGCATCAAGATATGCACGACACATACGCCAACTCTCTTTGAGACGCTCATGTATCTGCTGAGCAGTATGAATACTTTCCCAGGGCACTTCATAGCGCAAGCGACCATCAAAGGCAATACCACGCGCTAAGACAGAGGCGACTGATGCTGACTCTTCGAGGGTAGCTGTTAAGTGAACAATAACATGTCCCAGCGTGTACGCCTGCTCCCCTGGGTCTTTCAGCGCGGCATCGTGAGGGACAAATGTGGTGGCCCTATCTGTTACATCCGCAACAATAGGCTGGATAGTAGAAAAATATTCATCGGTAAATCTGTACAAGTCAGAATGCGTAATGTCGCGTACAAGGTCGGCGTAACTAGCTTTTCCTGAACGGAACGCTTCCGTGTCAAAAACCATAATCTAAAAGCTCCTATCAAAATGTAAACTTACTTATTATAGGATAGCACACAGCAGGTTTTTTATGCAGTGCTTTTAGCAGAGAGTAAAGACAAGAATTGGCTTCAGGGCAAAACAACATGGAGAGTATTCAAATATCTCTGCATAAACGTGTATAATACAACAAGATTTGCATGAGTATGATGCCCTATGCAATAGACAACAAGGAGGTTGAGTTATGAGCAGTCAACAGAAGATATTTTCCCCATTACAAGGTGCCATTGCTGGTTTTGTAGGCACTCTACCAATGACCATCTTCATGCTTAGCACACAGAGATTTCTACCAAAGGGGCAGCGTTACGATCTACCGCCAGAGATCATTACCAAGGATATAACCGAACGAGTACACATCAAGCAGCACATGAATAAGGCTCAAATGCTAGCTGCGACCACCGCTTCTCATTTTGGCTATGGGGCTACCGTTGGATTGCTCTATGCTGTTTTAGCAAAGCGATTACCATTTCATTCCGCATTTAAGGGCATTGTGTTCAGCCTGCTAGTCTGGGCAGCAAGTTATCAGTTCCTATTGCCTGTACTTGGCCTCAAAGAGACAGCGCAGGGCGAGACCACACACCGCAATCTCTTGATGGTTGCGGCTCACATTATTTGGGGAGCGAGTACGGGCATAATCGCAGATTTGCTATAAGAAAGCTTTTCAGGATGTGCCTTGAAGAACTTCAACTTTTTATGAGGAACAGCCAGGGTTCTGCAGCAGTAAACAGTTGATACAGTCTTCAAGGTTTGCACAATCGCAATGGAGCCTCTCTAACAGCATTCTCTTCATCTCTGAGGCTCTTTGAATGAGTGTATCCACCTCGGCGAGTTTTTGGCGAGCGAGCGTTTGCCATTGTGCCGCCGATGCTGTTTCAGTATCCAAGCTCTCGAATAACGTTTTCATCTCAGCTACAGTGAAGCCCACCTGTTGTGCCATCTGAATAACCGCGAGCCTACGGAGTATATCAGCATTATAGCGTCTATGCCCACTCACGCGTCGAGGCGCGGGTAAAACGCTGACACTTTCGTAATATCGAATGGCTGAAGGCCGAATGCCTGCACGTCGCGCAACCTCGCTAATAGTCAACTCTTCCATAAAGATTTGTTTCTATCCTCTTGACTTAAAGTTCGCTTTAAGTATTAGACTGTCTTTTAGATACACATCCTTTGTATCATCTATGTTAGCACAAAAACGCCCATACTGACTCAAAGAAAAAAGTGTGAAGAGCCGGGCTGGGTACTAGCAATGAAAGAGAGTAAAGTAGTGAATGTGCAGACAAACGTGTTTGTAGTGGGGGATCAAGACTTTGAGACGACAGTACTCAAGGCCGAGATTCCCGTTATCGTCGATTTCACAGCGGTTTGGTGTCCACCTTGTCGCGCGATTGCACCTGTTTTTGAAAGGCTGAGTCGGGAGTATGAAGGGAAACTCAGGTTTGCTAAAATAGATGTTGACGAACATCCAACGACGGCTGGTCGTCTCGGCGTACAGGCATTCCCGACGCTTTTGATGTTCAAAGACGGGAAGGTTATTGCACGACTAGTCGGTCCACAACCAGCACGTCTCAAGAACACAATTGATCGTGTGCTTGCGGAAAGCTCCATAGCCTAATTTCCATCATAGTTGTATAGTACAGCAGGGAGGCTCTCGTAGTCCTCTCGTTTCCAGAATAGCCTTAAGCTAATGAACGTTATGTAGCAAAGTGGAAAACGGGATGACAAATGTCATCCCGTTTTCCACTTTGCTACATAACGTTCGCTACCTCCATGTCCATCAACTGCTGTAGCTTTGCTAGCGTGTCCGTTTCGGGTAACGGTGTATAGATCATGACTTTGAGTTCGGGTGTAGTGGGTACCTGTAAGGTCGTATGCTCGAACATCAGACGTCCCACAACTGGATGCTCTATATTCTTCCGTGCATCGTTTCTGCCGCGTACATCGTGATGCGGCCACCATGTGCGAAATTCAGGGCTTACGCGTTGCAAATCGGTGATCAAGCGTTTGAACCACTCATCGTTGGCATAACGTACACTATCAGCTCGAAACTCTGCCAGCACTCTCTGCGCGACCTGCTCCCATTCAGGGTCGCGTATCTTTTTCTCCGAGTCGGTGAAGATACGCCAGACGATGTTGTATTCATAGGGTGGCAAGAGTTTCGACGGCGAAAAGACGTGTTCAGCAGCAGTATTCCAGGCAAGATAATCCCAACGCCGACCAACGACATAGGCAGGAATAGGATTGAGTGCATCAATCACGCGCCGTAGTGCAGGGCTTACTTCTTCGTTAGATAATTGTGTACCAACAAGGTATTGCTGATCGGCGAGCAACAAAAGGTGCTGACGCTCATCAGATGTGAGTTGTAGCGCATCTGCAATACTATGTAGCACCTCGATAGAAGGGTGAATGTCGCGTCCCTGTTCTAGCAAGGTGTACCACGAAACGCCCACATTCGCTAGTTGCGCCACCTCTTCGCGCCGCAATCCTGGAGTGCGACGCCGCCCACCACTTATCAGCCCTGCCTGTTCAGGTGAAAGGCGCATACGCCGTGTGTGTAGGAAATCTGCAAGGTCTTGTCTACGTTGCTCGTCACTCATCGTCCTCTTTGCTCCTTATCCTACTATCCCCAATCATACGATAAAGGGACTCTGGTCATATGATAGTCTTCGTGTCATACTCTCAAGTGTATCACACATCGTGATTGTCGTAGTTTCAATGAGAAAGAGGAAATTTTCTATGGTATCGCATTCAGCGAACGAACATAGTAACCAGCCAGCCGCAGCCGCAGGAACGGTTACACTGGGAAAAGATACAGTTGTCAATCGCTTCGGTTTTGGCACAATGCGCCTCCCTGGAGAGGACATATGGGGTGAGCCAGTTAACCCGAACGAGGCTAGAGCTGTCCTGCGCCGCGCAGTCGAACTTGGCGTCAATTTCATTGATACCGCCGCGTTCTATGGACCAGAAGTATCAAACCGCCTCATTGCCGAGACGCTCTATCCCTATGCCGATGACCTCATCATAGCGACCAAAGTAGGTGCGGTGCGTGGTGCGGATAAAAGCTGGAATCCTGCTATGCGCCCGGAGAGTTTGCGTGCCGCCTGTGAGGACAACCTACGCCAGTTACGTCTCGACCAGCTTCACCTCGTCCATTGTCGCCATATGGAGAACTCGGATGTACCCTTTACCGATTCGGTAGCGGCACTCGCAGAGCTACAGCGTGAAGGAAAAATCCGTTATATCGGTGTCAGCAACATAAATATGCAACAATTGAACGATGCACAGGCCATCACGCAGGTTGTTTCAGTCCAGAATCTCTACAATCTGGTTCACCGTGACGGAGAAGATATACTGGATGTCTGCACAAAACAGGGCATCGCGTTCTCTCCATTCTTCCCCTTAGCTATCGGGCAGCTTGGGCAGGGACACGGCGTACTGGCAGAGATCGCAGAAAGGCACCAAGCCGCACCAGCCCAGATTGCCCTCGCGTGGTTGCTAGCACGCTCACCCATCATGCTAGCAATTCCGGGCACATCATCCGTGAAACACCTGGAAGAAAACATCGCAGCAACGGCAATTCAGCTTACAGATGCCGAAGTCGCGGAACTTGAGGATCAAAAATAGCCCAAACTCTGTTTCAGTATAGAAATTGGGCGGTGCCACATTGTCACCGCCCAATTTCTATATCTTCATATCGGCTCTTTGCTATTAACATTATGCAGAAGGGGCGAGACCCAGTTGCTGCAACATACCTAATTGATCTGAGCTACCCCAACGCTCGACGAGCTTGCCGTCAACGAACCTGCCAATCTGCACACCTCGTGCCTGTTTGACATTTCTCAAGAAATTCTAAAATTAGCAATGGACATGCACAGCAAATCTACCCTTTCCCACACGTTCCCATGAAGAGAAAAGTAACAAAGATACTCTATCTCACTCCTTCATGCCTTTGTAGGGCAAAGCTACGATAGGCCGCGCCTTGTAGACCCACTCTTGGATTGAGAATCACATGCACAGGCATAAGCTTCAACACTTCCACGAGACGCCCCTTGTGCAAGAACGACTTCATGAACAGTTCGTCTTTCAAAAACGGCAAGATGTGACGTGGAATGCCACCACCAATATAGAGACCACCGGTAGAAAGTACCTTGAGTCCCAGATTGCCAGCTTCGGCGGCAAGGATGGACACAAACATATTGATGGTCGCGACACTCAACGGGTCGGCTTTATCAAGGGCGGCCAGTGCCACGACCGCGTTCGGGTCTTTCGCCTGCGCTAATTGCTCCCTCAGCCATGTCGGCTCCTCCGCATAATGGCTATCCTTCAGGTAGGCATAAATATTAGGCATACCACGTCCAGAACAGACCCATTCATAACTCACATGCTCATAGCGCGGCTGCAAGTACCTGAGCAAGCCTATCTGTAGCTCGTCAACAGGGGCGAAATCGGCATGTCCACCTTCGGACGTGTGCGCGACATAGGTTTGACTATCCCAGGTCAAGAACGCCTCTCCGAGTCCTGTACCGGGGGCAATCACAGCAAGTGGGCCATTCACGGCAGATTGCCCAATATTGATGGTTTCTAGTTCGTTATACTGCAGAAATGGTACACCAGATGCAATAGCCTCTAAGTCATTCAACAATAGAACCGATTTGAGGTGTAGTGACTCTTGAAGTTGTGCGGCGTCAATGATCCAGGGCAAGTTTGTAATTGTAGCCTTAGCAGCGACAACTGGACCAGCAACGCCAAAGGCGGCACGGTCAACTTGCACATCATGTTTCCCTAAAAATTCACGAATGATCTCTTCCAAACCCTTGTATTGCTTGCTTGGAAACGTGTCATTCGCAACAGGCGTTGTTAGCGTGGTAACAGATGCATACACTGCAAGCTCTGTCTTCGTACCACCGATATCACCAACCAGGAGCATACTCTAGTTTCCCTTCACTTCTCTGTAGTTTGACAAAAAACGTCGTCTGGTTCTCTTCTATTGTACCCATATCTCGGCAGACGTTGCCATCTACATATGAGATACGTCCATCTCTAACACATTTCAAGCGTAGCAATATTCGCTTCTTTGAGCGTATCAAGCAAGACATTTGCCATTATCTCATACCCAAGCGCATGAGGATGCAGCCCATCGTCGGAGATACCATCACGCAAGGTCAGACCATCATCGGCCACAAAATGACTGTGATAATCGACAAAAACAGCACCTTGCAGTTCGTGTGCAAGGTGTCTCAGTCGTTCATTAACCTGTTTAATCGTCTGATTGCGTATTAGCGAATTCATGTTGAAAAGGATGTTTGTGGGGAGAATACTGCATAACACAATTGGAATGTCGTGTGTCAACGCATTCTTCACCATCGCCGAGATATCGCTGACAATCTCCTCCTCAATCGCCTGTGGTGTACGTCTAAGAGGTGCCTCCCATGCATCGAGGTCCCATAGATTGTTGACGCCAATCGCAAGAACAATCAGGCCAGGTCGCAACTGTAACGCATCGGCCTCAAAGCGTTTCCGCACATACCTTGTGATATCACCCCCGATGCCACGATTGACGAGTAGGCCGCGTGTTCCACAAAAATACGCATCCAATGCCCACATCTCGGTGATAGAGTCGCCGATAAAAACGACATCGACAGGGCTATCTTTCGCTAGCATGCTCTCGTTATGAGCATCATAAACACCGCGTCGTGCATCCGCTGCAACGATGCTCCCAAATACTCCTGGTTTGATAAGCTGTGGTCGTGTCTGTATCATCAATTGTTCTATCTTTCTCTGTTATATCATGCCAAGTAAGCTTTCTCTATTGTACTACACACTGATAGCTCTTAATTATGTCAAAGGAGAACACATATTTATGGTTTCACAAAATAGCACTGCCCCTCTTTATCTTGACCTTGAACGTCCATTTGTCGATCTAAACCTACTCAGGAAAGATGGTCAATGGCAACAAGAACGCTTTCTTGTTGATACAGGTGGAGGAACGCTCCTACTTCCAGTAGAACTTGCAGAAACTTTAGGCATTCCCATTTCCAACAAAAATGGAATACAAGAATTTGGCATGAACCTACAAAAAATACAGATGCCATCAATTTCTCTTGGAAATCTACCACTCAATCTTCATGGCCCTGCTTTTGTCAGATTGAATGATGGTGGATTAGACACTGAAGTTGGTATGGCATACCCTATGCTTTCAACTCGTCTCTTAACGACATACAATGTTCTCTTTGATTTCCCATCACGGCAATTTGCATTGCTATTACCTTCATCTTCTACACCACGAGGAGTTACTATTCGCACAGGTATTCATGCTCAGTCACGCTTTCCTCGTATTGAAATAGAGATCGAGGGGCAGTATTATGGAATGTTACTTGACACAGGAGCAGGTTGCACAATGATCTCGCCAGCATTCTTTGATCAGTTAGTAGAACAACATCCCAATTGGGTACGCACAATAGGTGCGATAGGCAGTGCGAACAAAGGACTTAGCATCATCGACAATGGAGCGAGAATGCTTCGTGTTCCTCAAATCAAACTTGGTCCATTCGTACTCGAAGGCGTCTGTGTTGTAGCGCGACAAGTTGGCGGTAACTTTGCTCAGCTCGCGGCTCAGGCGTTAACAGGTCCTGCTGTAGGTGCGTTGGGAGGCAACATACTCAAACATTTCCGAGTAGAGATAGACTTCGAGGCTGGTACGACCTATCTTGAGCAACACATACAGATGGATCAGCACGATATGGATATGATTGGCATTGCGCTCTCGCCTTATAAAGATGGAACATACAGGATTACAGCAGTATCGGAACGAAACAATCCGCAGGTTTTACAGTCGATAAAAACGAGTGATAGCCTGCTGCAGATTGATGGACAAGAGGTACAAGGCCGCTCGTTAAACGATGTTGTAAATGCGCTAAGGGGAAAGCCTGGACGTACACATGTACTCTTGCTGAAACGTGAGGGAGAACAGTTTACGGTAAACGCTCCAACAGCTCATATTTTATAACAAGCTTCGTCCTCCACATGATAGAATGAATGAGAAGGGCCAAAACGCATAATAGTAGTTTACCAATGTTGATTTGATAGTTTTCGTAGGGACCAGATGTATCGCGTCCGCTGCTCAATTCATTGAGCGAAATCTTTACGAACCCGGTATACAAGCCGTATTAGGCATTATATCGCGTGATAAATCACGTCTCGGACGCGATACATCTGGTCCCTACGAATTCCACCGAATGAAGATTGATAGACTGACTAGTAGTTACGCCTTCCTCATAAAAACAGATAGCAATAACGATAAAGGACATGGTATCATGGCAAAGCACCCCTTGAAACTGGGATATAAGGCTTCGGCTGAACAATTCGGGCCGCGTCAACTGATTGACTTCTCGGTTGAGGCCGAAGCGTGTGGTTTCGATAGCGTATGGCTCAGCGACCACTTTCAACCCTGGCGTCACACCAATGGACATGCTCCGTCCGCACTCGTCTGGTTGGGTGCGGTTGGTGAGCGCACCCAGCACATCGAGTTGGGAACAAGCGTCCTCACGCCGACATTCCGCTATCAGCCAGCAGTGATCGCGCAGGCTTTTGGTACACTTGGTGTACTCAATCCTGGCCGTGTGATTCTCGGCGTCGGCTCAGGCGAGTCGTTGAATGAGGTTGCCGTTACAACGGCGGACTGGCCGCCGGCGAAAGAGCGATTGGCACGCTTACGTGAAGCGGTTGCCCTGATTAAGCAGTTGTGGACAGAAGACCTTGTAAACTTCGATGGTGAGTATTATCACACACGCAATGCAACGATTTATGACAAGCCCAAACAGCCTGTTCCAATCTACATTAGTGCTGGTGGCCCTGTCGCGGCGAAGTTCGCGGGTAGAGCAGGCGATGGCTTCATCTGCACATCGGGTAAGGGCGATACGCTCTATCGTGACCAGTTGTTACCAGCGGTAGAGGAGGGCGCGAAGGCGGCAGGCAGAGACCCCGCGTCTATAGAGCGTACCATCGAGATCAAGGTTTCGTTCGATACTGACCGTGACCGCGCCCTTGCCGACACACGCATCTGGGCAGCCCTTGCACTACCCGCAGAAGATAAGGCCGATGTCCACGACGCCCGCGAAATGGAGCGCAGAGCCGCGGCCGTTGCCGATCAAGCATATAAACGCTGGCTCGTCTCTAGCGACCCGGAAGAGCATATCGAGCAGATACGCCCTTACCTGGAACTCGGCTTCACCAACCTGATTTTCCATGCCCCAGGTGACGACCAGTCTCGTTTCCTGCAACTCTACTCGAAAGAAATTCTGCCTCGCATTCGTCAGCGTTGGGGATAATAAAATGAGCAGGCACCAGTGGTACATATGTTTCGTGTACCACTGGTGCCTGCTCATCTCACTTTTGGTAGGACTGCTTGAGCAGAGTACGGCGATACTTCCACTGCCACCAGATCAACCATGCAAAACCCACAAGCGGCAACAGGCCAATCGTCCATCCTTCCCAGGGTGGAATCGCGTTGGATGCGGCAACTATCACGTCCAGACTTGCGGTACCGGAGCCTTGCGGCCCGTGTAGCGTTACCAGGAGCGTCCACGCCCCACGCACAGGCATAAGCACCACGCTATCCAGCATATGCCCACCGTCAGCCCTCAGCGTCCTCTTCACCACAATAGCATCGGTACCTGCACCGGGTTGAGCAAGCAGTATCCCCGAAAGAGGGACCGACTCACGCGGAGCAATAGTGACGGTAAGGTCTTGACCTACAATAGGTGGGTCACTAGATAAGCCCATGACGATAGTATACGGCCCTGCAATAAGTGTCTCACTCCTCGCTGGTTTGCTGTATGTAGCGGCCACTGCTGGCATAGTAGTCTGGAATAGCATGCATGTGAGTAGTACAAAAAACATTATCGTGAAATTCAGAGGTCGCCAGAAGCGTGAAGACGAGGCATGACAGGGGCTTGCCCCTGTCATGCCTTCCCAATACCATGTAACAAGCTTTAGCATATCACGCATTCTCATTATATTTACCTCTCCGTACACATGCTCATCGTTTACTCCAGTGCCAGATATCGCCGAAGAGAACTCCAATTGGGATCACGATTACCGCTATACAAAACGCGAAAGGTAACGCAAGCAATACCTCTTGCCAGCCAGGAGTGAAGATACGCACAATATCCTCACCAAGTTTGATAAAAGGAATGAGATGGAGTAGGCGCACAAGGCCAGCAGGCACCACCGTCACCGCCACTGCCAGTACACCTCCGCTGAGCAGTACATATACAAGTGAGTGTTTCTCTACGGTCTCCTGTCGTCTATAACGCCAGAATGCCATACCATCAATAACAAGCGCACATAGTACGAAGAGCAATGGTATAAGTACAAGCGCAATACTAAAAGTAGGTGTGCGGTCAGCAAAACGATAAGATAGTCCTAAGCGTGCAACAGCATAGCTGAGCGCGATGGGCACAAACGTTTGTGTGACGAGTGAGACGAGAAAAAGCAAGATGGCTGTAAGTGTAGCGGCACCAGTTTTACGTGTTGCCTGTATCGCACTGATTAAGCAGAATCCACCGACTGCTGCAAGAGGGAGTGGATACGTCAAAAGCGGCCATGATAGCCCAAGAGCAACGGGAGGGAATGCCGTGAGTGCCGGCAGAGCAATCTCCATAAAAGCTGCTAGCAGGAGCAATAGTCCCCACTCAGGTCCATTTAAGGTAAGAAAGCGTTTTGATGATGTATCTTGCTGTTCAAGGACAGCTTCAGAAGCAAAGGCATAAATGCTACCCAGACCCATAAGAACGCCACCAATAGTGCCCATGACGTGGAAGGGGGACCAGAGCGTTACGTCGATACCGTATAATTGGTGCCAATAGTTGTCCAGGGGCGCTGCCAGCAGGTCGTTCAGTGCCCCAAAGCCGAGAATGGTAAAGCCGAGCGGGGCGTGAAAAAAACGGAAAATGGGAATGGTCGAACTATCATCGACCCCTGCTTTTTGTTGATAGTAGCGTCTGGTATCCAGTAGTACAAGACCGAGAGTAACGAGTCCTGCCGCCGCGATACCCGTATAGAGCAGAATGTGGGGGGGAATCCAGAACTGATCACGTCCAAGCAAATCGTGCCACTGCCTGTCCCACGCTAACCCTAACTCCGCCTGCATCAAAAAGTAGAGTACCAACCATGCACATGTCTGACGTAGCCGACGCTCTGGCCGATCAGACGCTACCAACGAAGTTACAGTTTGCTTTGCATGAAGAATTGGTTGTGCCATAGCAACCTCTCTTGTATCAATATGTCATTCACAAAAGGACTGAACAATATGAACGCAGAAATTACTTCTCCTCAGTTGTAGGATCACGCAATAGGATATTCACCATATTCTCTCTGAGTGATCGAGATAAACCTGAACATTCACGACATCAAAAACAACGTACACCAAGTATTATATGACATCCTTCTGGCACAAAAGAAACGGTTATGCTACTCAAGTTTGCAAAGTTCTAGTTAAGAGGGTTACTATCGTTCGCAGCATACAGACAGTACGATGTGATATAAGTATTTTATAAGGCATACAGGATAGCAGTTATGCTGTATCTTCAAACCAGAGGAGAAGTCTTTTTCATGACAACCCACGAGGCACAAACCGCTGACCCATTCGCGTTTCTCGCTCCACATGAGTTCATTGTACTCACTACTTATCGTAAAAATGGCACCGCTGTACCTACCACAGTCTGGTTCGCATACGATCAAGGGAAGTTATACATTACGACCAGCCGTAGCACAGGCAAGATCAAGCGTATTCGCAACAATGGACATGTCCAAATGACGCCTTCTGGTCGCACAGGCAATCTACTGGGCGAGCCACAGGTCGAGGGGCACGCACAAGAAAGCACATCAGAAGAACGCTCTCATGCATATGCAGTCCTGGCAAAAAAGTATGGCGAGATGTTTCAACGTATTGCCGGACAAGACAACCCGGAGCGCACGTATATTGTGGTGGAACCATAGCATGGTAAAAATTCAAGCGTGGCAAACAGCCTCTGTTTGCCACGCTTGAATTTTACCTTCCAACGACCCTTTGCAGTTCCAGTCCTACACGCTTACTCAGTGCGTGCAAGGCGGAGCGATAGAGGCGCGGATGCTTTCCCAATAGGCTCTGCATTAACGCGAAAAAGCTACTATCCATACCGATAATTGGCACGCCTAACAAAGCTTTTTGTAACACTTGACGACCTTCTGCTGATTGAAACAAGCCATAGAGCATAGCAACATCATCATTCGAGTTCATACTATCGAGGACCCAACGTAGCCAGTCCTCAATACGTAGATAGTCCCCAAGTCGGTTTGCATGCGAAAGATTGTGGAGATACGCAGTAACAGCACCCTTCTCACCGTTCAATACCTCACTTGCTACAGCATGAGCGGCAAGGCGTCCGCTCAGCAACGCGGGATAGATGCCCCCACCTGTCGCAGCCCCACACAAACCAGCAGCATCGCCGAGCAACAAGACGCGTCCTAGCTCGTCGTCACGATAGACATGTTTCAGACGCCCACCAGTCGGAATCGTGCCAGCTTTGCGCTCGACGACATGCATTGTATGTAAATCAGCGACTCCCTGGAAGAGTGTTTGCGCGACGTGGAGCGAGTTTGTCGGGCTAAATGTGCGCGGATGACCTGCAACGCCGAGGGCGGTAATCGAGCCATGAGGAGCCAGCCAGACACAATAGCCGGGAGCTAGCTCCTGGTCCATCACAAGATAAAATGTCTCGCCATCGAGCGGTACGTTGTCGATCAACCATTCAGCACCCGCAAGATAATGCGTGTTCTGCTCCAACTTGAACCAGCGTGCGACCTGGGAGCGTGTACCATCAGCACCAATCAAGAAACGTGTCGTGATAGTCACATCTCGTTCCGGCTGTGATGCACTTGCTACAGAAATATGCATCAGACCGCTCTGCTCGCGCGTTGCCGACTGAAATTTCACGCCGCAGCTTATCTCGGCTCCGCGTTGCTCCGCCTGCTCTGCCATCCACTGCAACACCCCTGGCACATCAGCCATGTAGAAGCGATATGCCCGCGCACCGATCTCCAGTGGGGACTGACCGGGTGCCTGCACATGGATGCGGCGTACAGCGTTCATCAGGTAGCGGTTGGGTACATCGAGGATATCAAGTACATCGTTAAACAACACACCCGTTGTACGCACAACGCCACCAACCCTCGCATCACGTTCCACCACAAGTACACGCAGGCCCAATGCCGCCCCGACACTAGCAAAACTAAGACCCGCGAAACTAGCACCAACGACAACAACATCGTAACACTCGTTCTCTTGTGGAATAGGTGAGAGCATGAAATAATTAACCTCTTCTTACAATAACGTTCTACAATATGTTATAAAAGAATTATATCTCGTAGGAATGATTCCACGCGCTTATTTGTTTGAATAGAGAGGACTATTTCAACATATTTCCCATTCATATCACCTATATTGGCTATATCTTTCTTAAAAGCCAACTAAATGGTATAGTAAACGTACTCACTATAGGAAAGGGAATATAGAAGTATGCCCATACAACGATCAGGCAGCCGCGGAGATGGGCATGACCATCTTCGACGAACGGATGATGTAGATACAATGTATCCGAGTACACCAACGCGCTCCTCTCGTCAAAGCGCAGCACGACCAGCCCCCAGAACAGATGAGGATATGCTGCCGGAGAGAGACACGACACGTACTCGTTTCGATTATGATACGCAAGATATTATCTCGCTTGAATCAAAGTCACGCAAGCCTCAGTCAAGCAAGCGTTTACCTGCGACGAAACAACCAATCCGACAAACAACGTCGGCACGACAACCCACGAATACACGATCAGCGGTCAGACAACCGAGCGATACACTTAGACCAGCACGCCAGCCTGCACGACAAACTGAACCAGTCAGACAGACCACGCAGCCAAGAAGGGCGGAAAAGCTCAAGCCGCAAGTCCAGAGACGGCAATACCACTGGCTTGTGCCAACGGGTATCATTTTGCTTGTCACCATCGCCTGCTACCTGCTTCTATACGGAGCATTGGTCGGTGGGAAGTCTGTCTATAACAACTGGGCCTACGGTTCAGGCACACGCACCTCGCACCTTGATGCGGTTGTAGGCGATCATGACTCTTCGGCCTCGCCCACACATTTTGTTGCGTTGAATCTACACGGCACCATTGATATCATCGAATTTCCAGGTGGTGATGTCACGCACGCCAAGGTCTTTCCAGGGCCACATCTGCTCTGGTCCAATGCCGATAGAGCAGTTGTCACACTAGAGGCTAAAGATGTCAATGGCGATTCAAAGCCAGATATCGTCATTCATGTACAGGGAGATACAAACATGCTCTTTCAGCAGACTACTGCAACCTTTATACTCCATAACAATGGCTCAGGCTTCTCACCGATGAGTCCCCTACAATCATAAAAACTGAGATATGTAGATGTGCCCGATATCCTCTGGATATCGGGCACATCTACATATCTCAGTTCAACCACTCGACCTCGCCCTGGGGCCTGAAACCGAGTGGGTTGAGATTCTGCATGTCGCTTAGCACAAACCAGTTTGTGCTGGTGGGATCGGGCACAAGACGTGTAACACTGACTTTGACATGCGCGGTACTATTGAGCCACGCAATCGCATCTTCTCGCTGTCCAAACGGACGGTAGATATTGACATTACGTGGTCCATCGCGCTCGACCTGGAATGCTGTCGCAAGGTAGACCTCAGCAGGCACCTGCTCTTCTCCCTGCTCCCCCGGCACCTCTATCACATTTGTTGTCTCAAAGTACAAGCCGCGAAAGAAAAAGCCTAGTGCTTCCTGCCACGGTACATACTGTGGATTGAGCCATTCAAGAGCGTCGCGCTTCTTACCCTGTGGCAAACTAGTCTCGCTATAGTAGCGGAAAATCAGGGCACCATCAGACGTTTGTGCGTAGTCGATAGCTTGTTTGTACGAAAGATGTGTTTCAGCTTCCACAGAGCTAGACCATGTACGGTGAATCTCTATCACATCGTAGTGCTGTTGTTGCTCAACATGCTCACGTCCCATCATACCTGTTGCAGAAGGCGCACGCTGCATACTTCCTGTTGACCGCTCCTGTGTACCGTCTGTTTGGTGTAGGCTATCAAATGTTGCAAGGGACGGCAAGACAAAAACGAGCGGAGCCGGTACCTCTCCATCACTTACCGCGACACGCACATCTTCTTCCTGAGCATCCGGGACAGTGGATAAAGCAACAGATACGACAACAGCCCTACGTGAGTTGACTTCTTGCACCATCTGCATCACATCTGCACCTTTGAGTGAGTGCTCCTGCAATGCGCCCGTAAACTGTGGTACCCACTGCTCTTTCGGCTGCACTTGCCCAGCCTCATCGCGTGTATTGATCCACCTATACACAAGCTCATAGAGTCGTCTCTCAGTTAAAAAGTAAATCTTGAAGTCGCCTCCATCATCCCCGCCAAATCCTAAGTCCTGAGCCATACCATGAATCCTTTTGCCATATCTCTATAAAAGTGCATATATTAGCCATACTGTCAATCACGTATAACAGTATGACTAAGTTTGTCATTCTTTAGTTTCACTGGCTCTAGTAGCTTTTTGAGGTACTAACGGCTTATTGTTTTTACATTTTCTCGTTAAGCTGCAACGCATGGGGAAGGAATAGGCCATCCCAAATCTTTTGCCGTTTCAAGCCACAGTTCGATGACCTCAAGTGCATTTTTAATGGCTTCATCGTAAGTTTTGCCGTGTGTCTTACAGCCTGGAAGTTCAGGTACTGTGACAATGTATATTTTATCTTCTTCATCCCATTGGATGAGCATAGAATAATGTTCAGGTTTCATAAAAGTGCCTTGAGTTTTCTAATTTGGGCGGCATTTCTTTTCTGCCTACTAATTATAACATTTTTTAGGGACTTACATGCCTTCCTGGGCTGCAACGATAATATTGTTGATCTCTTCGACGGGTAGCGGCTCGATGTCCACACGGTCGCCCTCTTGAGTGACAAGGAAAATTTTCTTTTGCCCTTGCACGCTTTGCTCTTCGTGTAAGAAACTATAGAGTGTCTGTGCAACCTGTTGATGCGCTTGTTCTGCACGAGCGTCGATACCGACGCCGACAAGAACAGGTGCGTGGTGATCGCGTGGCACAACAAGTTCGACACGCACACCGTGAATATGTTTGAGTTGATGTTCGAGTTCTTTGAGATGTTGTTTTTCCTCAAAAATAAATTCGAGCGAAAGAGTGGTTTCCATTGAAATTTCTCCTCTTCAGTGTTGGACAGCGACACATATATTTCCCTTGTAATTGCTGCTATTTTACACGAAGCATAAGGAGGATGCAATAGAGACAGAGTACAGCAGTAACAGAAAGAAGCACATATGAACCGACAATTTAGTCTAACACATACCGTTCGCTACGACGAGTGCGATTGCGATGGCATGCTTACCCCAACGGCAGTTTTGCGTTATATGCAGGATATCGCAGCACTGGATGCCGAGGATGCTCAACTTGCGGGAAACGGCTACTGGGTCGTCAAAAGGACGACTATTACCTTTACAGCACCCTTACATGTGCATACGAAGCTCGAATTGAAAACCTATGGCATTCATTTTACACGCATCACGGCTCAACGCGGATATGAAGTATGCATTGTCGGCGAGCAAGAGCAACCAGTCATCTCCGCGCGAACACTCTGGGTCTACGTTGATGCTCACGGACGACCAATGCGCCTTCCCGAAGATACGGGCCGTATCTGGCTCCCTGATGGCTCCCTACTACAACATCCAGAGACCCCCTTTCCAGCATTGCCCGGAACTACACCAGAAACAACCACTTCGGTCGTACAATTCTCTGATATCGACCTGATGAGGCACCTTAATAATGCCTCTGCTGTCGAGATGTTGGACAATGCAAGCTGGCAAGCGTATGCAAAGGGTGGGATACTACCCGATACGACGGCACTTGATGTTCTTTCTTACGACATAGAATACGTCAACAGTCCTCGCTTCGGGGACCGCCTCGAAATACAGAGTTGGCTTGATCCTCTCTCAGCGACGAGTCAGGAATGTAACAGACTTCAGCAAATCACCTATGAGGGTAAGGTAATGGTAAAAGCGTTCTCGCGCTGGCTTTACAGGACGAAGCTGTGAGGGTAATATACAAGGGTTAATTGTGTGAAGTAACGTTAGCATCCGAATTGGGACCAGGGCGCCCGCAAGGGGACGCCCCTCCCATACACGAATCAGTCCAGATGTCACTTCATATGGGAGGGGCGTCCCCTTGCGGGCGCCCTTGCTAGATTACAGAACATCAAACAATCGAAGGAGATGTTGCGATGAACGAACTTACTATACTGGTCGGAGCGGAACCCTTTCACACTGAACGTGGCAGAGTCGGCGTGTTAGTTTCGCATGGTTATACAGGTAGCCCACAGAGTATGCGCTACTACGCCGAAGGACTTGCCAATGCAGGTTTTACTGTTGCGCTACCTCGCCTTGCAGGGCATGGCACAACGCCGGACGATATGGCGCGGAGTACCGCCACCGATTGGATTCGTGACCTGGAAGCGGCGATGGCGTGGTTACAAGCACGTTGCGATACGCTGTTCGTCACGGGTCTCTCGATGGGTGGCACGCTCACGTTATTTATGGCGGGTCAATATCCTGATGTATTCAAGGGCATCATCCCCATCAATGCCCTCATTTTTAACAACAACCCCGAACTGGCCGCTCTTGTCTATGGGCAGGGCATACCTACCGAGTTGCCAGGGATAGGCAGTGACATCAAGGCGGAGGGTGTCAAAGAACTAGCCTATCCCGTTATCCCGACTCCGACGCTCAAAGAACTGTTCGCGCTCACGAAGGTCACAGACGAATTGTTGCCGCGCATCAACTGCCCCGCTCTCATTCTCACCTCGCGCGAAGATCACGTTGTGCCGCCCGTGAATGCCGAGTACATCCTGCAAAAGCTGCCTAACCCCGATAAGCAGATTGTATGGCTGGAAAACTCCTATCATGTCGCCACGCTTGACAACGATAAGGACTTGATTGTGCAAAAAAGCGTCGAGTTTATTAAGAGCCATGTATAAGTTTTCGTGAAACATCCCAACGGGCGACCCTTGTGGTCGTCGATATAACACTATGCATTGACATCACATTTACTATGATGTCGCACGATTATTCGCGTTGCGATAGCGATTGATCAGCGTGTTGGTCGAGCTATCGTGGGTCAGTTTTGGCTCATCGGCATTTTGCAGTTCGGGGATGATACGCGTGGCAAGCACCTTGCCCAGTTCAACGCCCCACTGGTCAAACGAGTTGATGTGCCAGATTGTGCCCTGCACGAAGACCTTATGCTCGTACAACGCGATCAGTTTGCCCAGCAGTCCCGGTGTGAGACGGTCGGCAAGAATAGTATTCGTGGGATGGTTGCCCTCAAAGGTGCGATGAGGTACCTGTGCAGGGGCGACACCATCGGCTGCGACCTCTTCCGCCGTTTTGCCAAAGGCGAGGGCCTCGGTCTGGGCGAAGAAGTTCGCCATCAAGAGGTCGTGGTGTGGTGGCAGGTTGTTCAGCGAGTGCGTGAAGCCGATAAAGTCGCACGGAATGAGCTTTGTACCCTGATGGATAAGCTGGTAGAATGCATGCTGCCCATTGGTGCCGGGCTGTCCCCAGATGATGGGTCCAGTCTGATAGTTTACCGTCTTCCCATCGAGATCAACGTGCTTACCGTCGCTCTCCATATCAAGCTGTTGCAGGTAGGAACTGAAGTACTCAAGATACTGGTCATAGGGCAGGATGGCTACCGTTTGCGCCCCGAAGAAGTTGTTGTACCACACACCAATTATTCCTAGCAAAACGGGCAGGTTGCGCTCAAAAGGTGCTGTACGGAAATGTTCATCCATCGCGTGAAAGCCCGCCAGCATCTGGTTGAACTGCTCCGGCCCAATCGCGACCATCAGCGAGAGACCAATCGCGGAGTCGTAGGAGTAGCGACCACCGACCCAATCCCAGAACTCGAACATGTTGGCGGTATCAATACCGAACTTGGCTACCTCTTTCGTGTTCGTGGAGACGGCGACAAAGTGTTTTGCCACCGCATCTTCGCTACCCAAAGCGCGGACACACCAATCGCGAGCGGAGCGTGCATTGGTTAGCGTTTCCAGCGTTGTGAACGTTTTCGATGAGACCACAAACAGCGTCTCAGCGGGATCGAGGTCGTGTGTGGCCTCGACAAAATCGGTGCCGTCAACGTTCGAGACGAAGCGTGCGGTGATGTCACGATCACTATAGTAGCGCAGTGCGGCATAGGCCATATGTGGACCGAGGTCCGAGCCACCAATACCAATATTGATGATGTTGCGAATACGCTTGCCCGTGTAACCCTTCCATTCGCCGCTACGTATGCGGTTCGAGAAGTTCGCCATTTTGTCGAGGACGGCATGCACGGCTGGTACGACGTTTTCACCATCGACCATAATAGTCTCATCTTTAGGTGCGCGTAAGGCGACATGCAACACGGCGCGGTTCTCGGTGACGTTGATCTTGTCACCCCTGAACATCGCGTCGATACGTTCGCGCAACCCTGATGCTTCCGCGAGGGCGAGTAGCAGTTGTAGCGTCTCATCGGTGATGCGGTTCTTCGAGTAATCTAAATAGATACCTTCGGCCGCAAGCGCGAAACGCTCGCCACGTTTAGAGTCTTCATTAAAGAGGGTACGCAGATGCGTGTTCTGCACCTTCTGAAAATGCTCCTGTAACGCCTTCCATGTGCTACGCTGTGTCAGTGGGGTTGTATCGATAGCCATATGTCTAATGCTCCTTTTCAACGAGGCAGTTTATTTTTGTGTCCCTTGCACCGTCTCTACTATATCACGTTGCAAGGGACCATTCGTTGACGGAGTTATGAGGTGGATGTCAGAATGACAACGGGTATTTCGCGTGGGGCGCGTTTCTGGTAGCCCACGAAGTTCTTATGGTTCTCAGCGATAATAGCCCAGAGGCGTTTGCGCTCCTCCGGGTCCGCCTGTTGCGCGGTAACAGAGATGACCTGTGGGCCGACCTGTATCTTAGCCTGTGGATTGCCTTGCAGGTTCAACCACCACGTGGGATGTTTGGGTGCCCCACCATTGGAGGCGATGATAATGTAACGGTCGCCATCACGAAAGAAAAAGAGCGGCGTATCGCGTGCCACTCCACTTTTACGACCAGTGGTTGTAAGAAGCAGCAAATGCTCGCCGCCCCCGACTCTACCACCCGTCGAGCGATACACCGAGACATGGGCCTTCATGAAGAGGCGTTGCAACCTTCTTCCCACGCTATCCGTTTTAGTATTTGACTTCGTAGCCTGACTATCAACCGACATGAATGTTCTCCTTGAAAAACGAAATGAAATGTTCTCTATGTGCAGTATAGCACGAACGAAGGGGGATGATGACCTGTAGGGGCCTTTATTCATAACGCCCTGTGAGCAAGCCAGCACGTAGGCAAGATTTGAGGAACGTCTCCAACGGTCGGAAACATGGTCGATGCGGGCGAGGGCGTTATCTATGATATGCCCAACCAACAAACAATCCATAATTGCGTGTTACCAACTGATATGCTATCATGCAATTCAAGAGCATTTATTGATTGAAAAGGGAGACGTGCGTTCATTATGAACACAGACAACGAAACATCCTATTTGAAACAGGTAACATTATTTACGGGCCTGAACGATGAAGCGTTGCGCGAACTTACTAGTGTCATCAAGAGACGCGCATTCCGCTCTGGCGAGGTTATTTTTCATCGCGACGATCCCGGTCAGGTTCTCTATATTATCAAAGAGGGCAAGGTGAGGATTTGCCTGATTAGCCCCGACGGACAAGAGATTTCGCTGGTAGTCTTTGGTAAGAGCGAATGCTTCGGTGAGCTTGCCCTGCTTGATGGCCTGCCACGCTCCGCCGACGCTATCGCAGTAGAAAAGGTCGAATGCTACACCTTGCAGCGTAGCGATTTTCACAATACGATTATGAAGAACCCGAAAATCGCGATTCAGGTGTTGGAGGTTATTTCTAAACGGCTCCGCAATACCAACGAGCAGGTCGAGGACCTGATATTTCTGGATGTATATGGGCGTGTGGCAAAGAAACTGCTGGAACTGTCGGAGGCGCACGGTACTAAGGTCGAGGACGGTATCCGTATCGAGGTACGCATGACACAACAAGAATTGGCTTCAATGGTGGGGGCATCACGCGAGAGCGTTAACAAGGTCATGGGCTATTTCGCAGATAAGCAGTATATTAGTACCGATAAGCACCGCATTACGCTGCATCGCATCAACGACTTGAAACGCCGTATTTACTAAATTACCGACATAAGCAACGCCTTAAACTTTTAGGCAATTTGTTACTTGCTTTTTTTCTAACACGTCTCAAGATAGGTAGCAGTTTGTCATTACATACACATGGCATCGAAGGGATAGAGCAACTCTTGAAAAAATCAATTGTAACGCAAGAGGTACAGGTACAAACTACGGATACGCCACCATCTGACGTAGCACAAACAGGTAGTAACGATGCACTCAGTACCCCACAGAAGCTAGGGGCCATTTTCAAGACCATGCGCCCCCGCCAATGGACCAAAAACCTTACAGTATTTATCGGCATTATCTTTGCACAGCAGTTATTCAGCACACCGTCACTTATACGTACCGTTCTTGCTTTTATAACATTTTGTATCGCTTCAAGTATTATTTATCTACTCAATGATCTACTGGACCTGGAGAATGATCGGCTACATCCTAAAAAACGTCATCGTCCACTTGCCTCTGGTCGCCTCCCTATCTCATGGGCGATTGCGGCTATCGCTATTCTATTCCTTGTTTGTGTCGGTCTCACTGCCTGTGTTTTCCTGGTGCCAATAGGAACGCATCGCGATATATACGCGGCTTACGGTGGTGCAAACCTGCTATTCGCCCTCACTATCGCAACATACCTGATTTTAATGGTGTTATATAGTACACATCTCAAACATGTCGTACTCATCGACGTATTTATTATCGCGGCAGGTTTTGTGCTACGTATCATGGCGGGTGCGGTGGTTATTCCAGTCTCCATATCACCTTGGCTCTATCTTGTTGCCTGCCTGCTCTCACTCTTCCTGGCTCTGAGCAAGCGGCGCAACGAACTGGTACTCTTGCAGGGACAGGCCAGCAATCACCGCAAAATACTCAAAGAATACAGCATTCCCATGCTGGACCAGATGATTACGATTGTGGCGACCACAACCATCATGGCCTACGGTCTCTACACAGTGCAGGGTACAACGGGCAATCATCGCCTGATTGTCACAATTCCACTGGTCCTCTATGGTATCTTTCGCTACCTCTATCTCGTGTATATGCGTATGGAGGGTGGAAGTCCCGAAGAGGTGCTGCTACGTGACCGTCACATGCTGGGAACCGTTATATTGTGTACAGTCTTAATATTCGTCATACTGTATGTCTTACCACAATAGGGCACATAAATGTACCACGTAACGAGCAAGAGGGCCTGGTTCCAACAATACTACGTTAAAGCAAAGACAACACCATACCGATTGTATAGGGTAGAGCAAGACATACACCTAACGATACAGTACAATTTTCCAGGCGGATGGTTGGTCGGGAGGAAGAGAATGACTCAAGAGATAAGAAGCTGCTCGTTGCTGAACAACTATCAGGGAAGACGCCTGAGCTAGCAGTCCGCATCGGCAAGTAGTGGAGAAAAATAGTAAATGAAAACGCTTATTATCATCCCAACGTATAACGAACTCGACAACCTGCGTCCCCTGCTGAGCGAGATTTTTACGTATGCGCCCACCAGCGATATTTTGATTGTCGATGACAATTCGCCCGATGGCACAGGGGCAAGAGCCGACGAGATCGCTGAAGAGGATACACGCGTGCATGTGCTACATCGCGCAGGTAAGCTTGGTCTCGGCACCGCCTATATCGCTGGCTTCAAGTACGCCATCGCCAACAACTACGATGCCGCCTTCGAGATGGACGCCGACTTCTCGCACGATCCACGCTACCTGCCCGATTTTCTCAAGGCCATCGAGAGCGCGGACCTCGTGATCGGCTCTCGTTACATTCCGGGCGGCGACACCCCCAACTGGTCATTCTTGCGCCGCTTCATCAGTGGGGGTGGCAACATCTTCGCCCGTACCGTACTTGGCCTGCCCATCCACGACTGCACAGCAGGCTATCGCTGCTACCGCCGCGAGGTGCTAGAGCGTCTCGACCTTGATGCCATCCGCGCACAGGGCTACGCCTTCCAGGTGGAGCTTGTCTATCGCGTCTTGCAGCAAGGCTTCAACATCGTCGAGATACCGATCATCTTCATGGACCGCCGCGTCGGAAAATCCAAGATGTCACGCACAATCTTCTTCGAGGGCTTCCTCTCGGTCCTGCGTATGCGCTTCGGCAAACAAAACGCCGCTCCACGCCAGCCCGTCTATAACGCCGCTCTCGACAGCATCGACAGCGAGATGGGCGAATTGCCCTCGATGGTACAAAAATAACACATTAACGGCCTCTGTAGGGGCCTGATTTATCACGCCCTAGGGTGGGGCGGTGGGGCACACGTTGGGGTGAGAGAATCGTTGCCACCGCGTTCCCCCACCCCAACCCCACCTATTGGGCGTGATAAATCAGGCCCCTACGGGTGTTGTTCACCCTCCCCCATTGCCCGCAAACGCTCGAACGTCGCCGCAACACCATCCGCCTTGCACACACGCAACACCGCAAGATACATCTCTAACAACTCTACTGCACGCTGCTCCCCACTCACCTTCGACTGCTTGATATACGTCTCGAAGACTAGCTCGGCCTCTGGTCTGAACAAAACCTCTTGTTGTGCCTCCACAACCTGCTGAATCGCATCCCAATTCTCGGCGGTGACAAATGCATTAACAACCTCTACTATCTCCGTTATCTCTTCCTCCGTCAATGTCACATTATCAGCAGATGAACCCACCTGTACATCGTTCAACCATGCAGGTTGCGGTTCAGATGCTGCCTGTTGCCAGAGCGCATCGAACGCTTGCTCATCGCTTGAAAAACTCTCTTTGAATGACACTAGAATGCCTTGCATCCGTTGTACATCAGGTAGAAAATCATGTTCCGGTAAGCTTTCGTGTGCTTGCCACACCATTGTAAGTGCTTTTACGTACTCTCCCTGTTGCCACAATAAGTCACCCAAATTTGTCTGTGTTATCGCGATACCTCGCACATCCCCCAACTCTTGTGCGGCTTTAAGTGACTGCTCATACAACTCCATCGCCTCTGTCACTCGCCCTTATTGCACCAACACATCCGCCATCGCACTTTGTGTCACCGCGATGCCTCGCACATCCCCTAGTTCCTCATACACCTTGAGCGACTGCTCATACAACTCCATCGCCTCTGTCACTCGCCCTTGTTGCCGCAACACGTTCGCGGTTGTGTTACCTTTCAGATACGCGGGCGGTAAGGTGCCGCTCAGAGCCGTGACCGCGAACAGGACGGTGAGGAAGGTGGCGATACGCTCGATCAAGCTCTTGCCCGTCGCGTCCAGGAAGTCTAGCTGCTTGCCGCGCATGTCGGAGAAGAGGGCAACGATGCTTTTGCTCTCTTCGGACGGTTCAGGATCGTGCTGCTGTAGCGGCTGTCCGATCTGTTGTTGATTGCTCATTGGCTCAATATCCTGCACAGTCTATCTTTTTGTAGATGTTGAGACCACATGTCGGACACGTTAGGTACACCTCTTCCATGCGTGGACCTGGCTGCTTGCTACTACTGGTCGTATTCCCTCTGCTTACATCATCCGTGAGGCGGTATATAGTATCTCCTGTGTGAGAGCAAACGTCGTGCTTATCGAAGGTATTTATATGCCCGTTGCCGCATGTCGCGGTGAAGAAAGAGCTATTTTGTGATTGTTGCGGAACACTATTTCCTTGCGGCGGCAGTGTCGGTACGATATTCGTTGTGCGGCCAAGCACGTCGCGTGCTACATCGCTGACGCTGGTTATCGTGTCATCGCTGGCGAGAATTTCCAGTAGTACGCCGACCTCTTTACGGTGCTGGCCCTGTTGAAGCATCTCTTCGGCGCGTTCAATCGCCTCTCTGCGTACCGGAGCCGAGGCATCTATCGCTTGCTCGTAGAGAGTAAGCAACGGGTCCGTGTTGTGCGTAGGTGGAAGGTATGGTGCAAGCGACGTGGCGAGAGTATCACATGTTGCCCTGCTACTTGTAATAGTCTGGTTTGTTTGTAGCGTTGCTGGAAGGAGTACATTGTCGAGCGTAACAGCCACAATATTTTTATGCATGCCCTGTGCAAATTGGAGTGCGTTATGTACCTTTTCTGCCTGTGGCGTATCAACGCTCCACAGCAGAATTACAGCGGCACAACCTACGAGATTGAGTTTCGGGGTGTAGGGTTGCAATTCGCCTTTGGCATCGAATGCTTGCACATCTTTATCAACGTGATAGCCGCTTGTTGTAAGGTCCAGCATAATACGGTCGGCGCATGTGGCGTCGGCATCGGCGTGTAAAACGAATAGGCGCGTCATAGTAGGGTTGCCTCCTTGCTCTTCGACAACAATGCAATCGCTATTTGTACATGTTGTATGTTCGCTGCTATGTATAAACAAACTATACTATAAAACGCACGTTTTGTCTTGTTGTCTAATTACTTGTAACGACCACGCTTTTTTTTCTTGTCCTTCGCGTGCTTGAATTGTTGATCGTATTGGCCTTCGTCTTTTTTGGAGGGGTCGATGCCATAGATGCGACGGGCGTGTTGGCGGTGAGCGGAACGGATGGCAACGTCGCGTGGAGCTTCGTTCAATTTCCTGGTGAGGTCTTGCGTGGGGAGGGGTGTGCCACCTTGCTGAGAGACGCCTTCACGCACATCCATGTCGTCGCTGTACATCAGTACGACACGGCCCGCTATTTTGGCCTCCGCCGACAGACGCTTGATTACGTCGTCGGCGATTTGATCATGGCGTGAATAGATGATGCGGATATGGTCTTGATGGCTTACATCTTCATAGTCGCCGTCACCATCGAAAACAACGATTACCTGATGGCTGGTAAAGCGAAATTTGTTGTGCAACTGCCGAATGAGTAGGGCGCGAGCATACGAGAAATTCTTGATCTCCATCGCCTGAAACATGGCGTTATTTTTTATCACGTTGTAGCCATCAACCAGGATATCAACCATGTCCTATCTTTCTTCGCTTGCCTGCTCTCTTGCATTAGCTTTAGTGATTTTGCTGTATTTGTTGCAAAAGATACTCTATCTCCATACGAATGTCAACATGCAAGAAGTGGGCAATGAAGATATTGGCCTGTTGCGAGAACGAGGCAACAAAGATGAGGACAGCGATAAGAAATACGATTATTCCCAGCAGCAGCGTCACCATACGCTCGGTACGCTGCCATATATGTCCTCTACGCGCTTGTTTTACTACTGGAATAGGGCGCGTATCAGTCTCCTGTGGAGGTGTTTCGTGTTCCTCTTTTGGCAGTGGAGTTGGAGGAACGGTAGGCATGACAGATGGCTGCTCTATAGGGGTTGCGTTTACAGGCTCGGTAATCACGGCGCGTTCTGCTACGGGTATCAAAGCATGAAAACGACCGGGGGAGACACAGATGAGCGGGAAATTCTGTGGTTTCGCAGGGCTTCGTTGTGGAGTAGTTTTCAAAAGAGAGCTATTCATAGGCAACGGCTCCCCCTCGCGGCGAAAGGGCAGGTGTACCTCCTCTACACACGCACCACAGATACTATGTACATCATCCCAGCACAACGGGCAGGCGGGCCGACGACAGCGAAAACAGAAATGGCACATACTCATAAATGCCGACTCCAGAGCGATTTTCGGAGCCTGCACCAGCGATGCATGGGCCTGTGACGGTGCATACTGAGCCGAGCAGATTGTACATGCTATCGTTGCGCTGTTATTTGGTGGTAAAGAAGATTGAGCTACCTGTACCGATTTCTGTGGTGACGATACTATTTTGACCATCGGTGCCTCCCAGCAAAGCCTCTATGAGAGTTCGTTCGCTAACATCACCTTTAGTATACATACTTCTAAAATGAACCGATTTCCTGGTCTTTTTTACGCGGTGTACGTTCATTACGGGAAGGAATTTCAGTATGTTGCAGGATAAACGACTTGAATGCACGGGCGGTAGCAGAGAGGTTTTTGTCTTTCAGATGAACAAGGAGCCATTTACGCATAAGTGGGAAGCCTTCGACATCGAGTATGACAAGGCGGTTTGTTTCCAGTTCCATGTCGATAGCGACACGTGAGATCAGCGCAATGCCTAGACCAGCAGCTACACTTTGTTTGATGGCACTATTGTTACCCACTTGCATGCTGACCAGCAATGGAAAGCCAGCATCGCGGAAGGCCGCTTCCAGAGCCGAACGCGTACCCGACCCCGTTTCACGCATCAAGAAGTGTTCGCGTGCCAACTCTGCGAACGGCACCTTGATACCCGCGAGGCGATGCGTGGGAGGCGCAATCAACACAAGTTCATTGTGCGCGAACGGTGCCGCGAAGACGGGTGCATCGTCTGGAATTCGGCTCATGATCGCCATGTCGATACGGTTATTGCGGAGTTCTTCGAGCAGGGGCGTCGGATTGACGACCTCAAGCGTAATCTCGACTCTAGGGTAGATTTGGCGAAACTTACCGAGCAGGTTGGGAATGACATACGTGCCAACCGTAGTGTCGGCACCAACGCTGAGACGGCCAGAATGTGGACTCGCCAGCGAACTCATTGTCTCTAACGTTTCGTCGATCAGCGAAAAAATCTTCTGACTATAGAGATACAATTCCTCGCCCGCCTGCGTCAGGTGCGTCTTACGTCCAATCTTATCGAAGAGTTTGACGCCAAGCGACTCCTCAAGCTGGTGTATTTGCGCGGAAACGGCGGGTTGACTGAAGTGAAGTTCTTCAGCCGCACGGACATAACTACAGTGTTTCGCGACGACCTGAAAGGTAGCGAGCTGATGCAAGTTAATGTTGTGCATAGGTCATGTGTGCCTCTGGAAGAAAACGAAATGCTTATGTAAATTATAACATGTAACGGACTGCTGTAGGGACAAGTTTTGTGATATAAATTAGGTTGCCGTTGCGCTTGCATTTTTTCTCTCATCCGCTATACTATAAAATTTATAAAGAAAAAATGTATCATTGCCCAGTGAACAAGGAACAGTCATGGTAAATCTCTTTCAAGAGCCTGGACAGGTCAAGGCACAACAGAATACGACACAAATCCTTCCCGAAACAGTCTGGAACAATGAGCCGCTACCTTCCGGTATGCCGCCGGAAGACAAGATTGTTGTGACTATCGCACGTCAGTTTGGAAGCGGCGGGGCAGAGATTGGGCACCTTGTCGCGGCAACAAGCAATCTGCAGTATATAGATTATGGCATTATCGAGGAGGTCGCTCGTAGATTTGGCGTAGACGTGCAATATGCATCACGCCAGGACGAGCAGACAGCGGGTATGGCGGGTCACATCCTGGATGCAATACGTGTGAGCAATCCATTTATTGCCAACTATGGCTCTCTTTTTACACAATCCTCTATGCCGACACAGGCCAAAGAGCTAGCCTTCCTACGCCTAACACAACGTATCGTCCTGGAACTCGCAACTGAGGGTGACGCTGTGATTGTCGGGCGTGGCTCACAGTTTCTTTTGCGTAATATGCCGCGCACACTCCATATTTACATCTTCGCGCCGCTACCACATCGCATCAAGAATGTGATGGAGCAGTATCACCTGAATCATACAGCAGCCGAGAGACTCATCGAGCAGCGCGACTACGAGCATGACAGCTACCTGCGCCGCTATTACGGTACCGATGGACACCAACCAAGTCTCTATCACCTGCTCATCAACACCAGCCTCTTCCCACTAGAACTGGCCGCGGACCTTATTCATCAAACCTTGCCCGTGATTAAAGCTCTGGTATAGCGAATAACGGTTGTAGGGGCCATTATTTATAACGCCCTTGTTATCATTGACAAGATGCATTGTGAACAGTGAACAGGGCGTTATAAATAATGGCCCCTACAAAAAATTCAATTTATTCATCCATTATCATTATTCTATAACATCCATAGCCAAATGGTACGGCTATCCTACTATGATAGGACAATGTCAGGTATACTATATGCGTCTATACGTGGTGTTGATAATTGTACAGGCGATATCTTTGTAAGGCAAAAGTATGACCCAGAAAAATCCGTCCGGCAACCTGCAAGGCCAATCATTCCGTCCCGTCCGTCTCACAACAAACGAACTTGCACGGCAGCAGTTTCCACAAATACCAGAGACGCCACGCGAAGAGGTATCCTTCGCTCACTTCCCAATGTCGCAGCATGATGGTGGTACTTCGCAACAACAACCTGTACAGGGAAATAGCACAGAGGAGTGGAATACAAGGACGCAGCCGGTACAAAAAAAAAGCGATATTAGCACATTCAACACCATGAAACATGCTGTGACGCCACGACCTGCTGTGCCCGCAACACCTGTCCCACAAAGCGATCTTGCACACGATGCGCGTGTCTATTCAAATTCCGCTAAGTTGAATGCCTTTGTCACACCTCAAAGCGATGAGCGACAGACTGCTACCTATACGCCAGCGCAACAACAATTCGGCCAGCCAACAATACAACCAGCTAAACGCAACTCCACTCTGTCTGTCTTTCTCGCAATTTGTGTCGGCCTGACAGTCCTGCCTTTGCCATTTATCGCGCACTTCTTGCTCGATCAAGCATTTGTGTTGAAGGATGGTACACTGGTCTTCTGGTTATTCGCGCTTATCCTCGGCCTTCTATTTCTGCAAGTCGTTTTACAATTTATGAGCCGTGCCGCTACCAGTTCCCTACAACGCTCGCAAGCGAATACTAGATTGACCGCTCTCTATGAACGTGTGTTACGTGTGCGGCACGCATCCCATCAAACCATGAATAGCATAGAGCAAGTATTGAGTCGCTTGAACGCAGTTACAACAGCACAAGAAGCGATCATACAAATGGGTAGCAGTATTGCGGTTGCCAGCATCATGACGATCATTGAAGTGGGTACACTTTTTCTTGTCGATTGGCGACTTGCCGGAGTGACCGTACTTGTTGCACTATTGTATGTTGGCATAGGTACTTCTTTTGGACGTAACTACCGACAGGCGAGTCGGCAGATGCTAGAGGGTTATAGTCGTATAAACGATGTATTTTCGCAAGGGTTAGCAGCGACGCAAACAAAAACAGCCGTGCCATTCTTTGAACACATTGTACAAACCACGCTAAACGAGACAGCCCAACGTTCCTATCAACGCACTTTTGTACAAGCTAGCATCAACATGACACTGAGTGTCATACGAAGCATTGGTGGCGTCGCTCTTCTCGGCTTAGGTGGCTACCTGTTCCTGACACACTCCATTACAAGCGGACAACTCGCCGCGTTTGTCCTACTCCTGCTCATCGCCTCCGTGCCACTCACCACGCTTACCACACTGATGCAGCAGAATCAGGTTGTGGCTGCCGCCGAAGAGCGTGTGACGGAAATCTGATAATACGCGTTAAATGTTCATGTTCTCTGGTCCCTACGAAATAGAATTGCAGGTGAAGATTCCGGTGTGGTGGAGGCAAACAATTCTTTGCGTGATATAGTATCAATACACAATGATGCTAATATATCTTGCAGCGACAATTTCCAAAGAAGGACAGGTCATGAGCATTCAATCAATCAATCCAGCAACTGAAGAAGTTATCGAGACGTTCGAGCTATATAACGAGAGACAGGTACATGAGGCTCTGCACGAAGCACGTCACGCCTTTCTAAGCTGGCGTGACACCTCATTCGAGCAACGCAGCATCCTGCTCAAGCGTGTAGCCGCGTACCTCCGTGAACACAAGGCACGGCTTGCACAAATCGCGACATTAGAGATGGGCAAACCGATTGTCGAGGCCGAGGCCGAGGTTGAGAAATGTGCCTTCAACTGCGAGTTCTACGCTGAGAACGCGGAGAAATTTCTCGCCGACGAACCAGTGAAGGCGAACGCGACCGAAAGCTATGTTGCATTCCGACCACTCGGCGTCGTGCTGGCACTCATGCCGTGGAACTTCCCCTACTGGCAGGTCTTCCGCTTTGCCGCGCCCGCGTTGATGGCAGGCAATACGGCGGTCCTCAAGCACGCCTCGAACGTTTCGCGGGTGGCATTGGAAATCGAATATATCTTCCAGGCATGCGGACTGCCACAGGGTGCATTCAAAACCGTGCTTGTCCCTGGTGCCGAGACACGACCTCTGATCGAAGATCAACGTATCGCGGCGGTGACACTCACAGGGAGCGAAGAGGCGGGTATCGCGGTTGCTGCGGCAAGCGGTCACGTTCTGAAAAAGAATGTTCTCGAACTTGGCGGCTCCGATGCATTTATTGTGCTAGAAGATGCCGACCTCGATGCTGCCGCACAGATGGCGGTGAAGGCGCGTTTTCAAAATACTGGACAAAGCTGTATCGCGGCGAAACGCTTTATCGTTGTTGAGGCTATCGCCGACGCATTTACGCAGAAGTTCGTCGAAGCTGCATCGAAGCTCAAGCTTGGCGACCCGCTCAACCGTGAAACACAGATCGGCCCGATGGCTCGCGGCGACTTGCGCGAATCGCTGGAGCAACAACTTGCGGCTTCCGTGAAGATGGGTGCAAAGGTTGCACTTGGCGGCAAACGTGCCGAGGGCAAAGGTTACTTCTTCGAGCCAACCATCGTAACAGGTGTGACAACAGAGATGTCACTGTTCCGCGAAGAGACCTTTGGTCCCGTTGCCGCCGTCATTCGCGCACGCGACACCAACCACGCAGTTGAACTGGCAAACGATTCCATCTTCGGGCTAGGTGGCAATCTATGGACACGCGATATCGAGCGTGGACGCCAGATTGCGCGTCGCCTTGAGTCTGGCGGCGTCTTCATCAATGGCATGACCGCCTCTGATCCACGTCTGCCCTTCGGTGGCGTCAAGCACAGTGGCTATGGTCGTGAACTCTCCTCGTTCGGTATTCACGAGTTTGTGAATATTCAAACCGTGTGGATCGGTCCCACCGTGAACGCCCCAACGACCGCTCCTAGCGAGTAAAAAGAACAAAAAATAACAGGGAGACCGCAAGGGTCTCCCTGCTTACTTACAGGTTGCAAGAAAAAAGATACAATGCTACTATCAACCCAACAAAACGTTCTTTATAACAGAGAGGCCGAATAAAAGGACAGGAGCGAAAAACAGTGGAACGTCAAGTTTCGGATGAGCAAAAAGCGAAAAACTGGTGGGCGACGGGCGATACACCGGTACATACAGATTCGCGTGTCACCTACCTTGTAGACGGACGAACGGCGATGTTGGAGATGTGCATACACTTTCTCAAAGCGCAAAAATACATCTACCTCGCGAATTGGGGACTTACCTCACATATGCACATCGTGCGTGGCACTGATCACCGTGCTGGACCAGATGGCAGTCCAGAGCAAGAGGCACTCCTTGCAATGCTACGAGCAGAGGGTTTACAGGCTGCCGATATTGATTTCTGGTGTACCCACGAACTTTCGGTGCGCTCTGTGCTTGGCTATGCTGTAAGCAAGGGTGTCGAGGTGAAGGCTCTTGTGTGGAAGGGTTCGCCAATCGTGGTTTCCTGTAACGTCGAGGAAACCTATGAGCAGTTGACCGCTGAACACGTTGACTGCATCCTCGATGATAGCTCATTCGGTATTTTGCACCACCCCGTTGAGTCGTTACATCAGAAAATATCTATTGTCGATGGCACGCACGCTTTTGTTGGCGGCGTCGATCTGCTGATAGAAACTAGTGGGGACTTTGACCGCTGGGACACACCAGCACATTATTTCAACTCGCCACAACGCCTGAACCCGAACGGTACGACGCCGCATCCGTGGCATGATGCACACGCCCTAATCGAGGGTCCAGCCGCCGTTGATGTCGAGTTGAATTTCCGCGAGCGTTGGAATGACGTTATTCATCATCATCATATGGACAAGAGCCGTTTAGTAGAGGAGCATGCGATACCACCACCGATAGAAACGCAGACGGTGATGCAGATAGCACGTACCATACCAGAACATACCTACAAATTCAAACCACTGATTATACGAGGCATTGCCCAATTCTACGCCAATGCGTTCAACAACATCGAACAATTTGTGTACCTGGAAAACCAGTACCTGTGGCTACGTGCTTATACTGGCATCAACATTTCGATTTTTGGGCAGGACAGCCCCGAAATGGAGCAAAATCTGCGCGAGCTTGGTAATGCATTGGAACGAGGAGCCAGCGCGTCCATTATTTTGCCCGATCATCCCAACGTCGGACGTGCCTTCAGCGATGCAGGCGTCGATTTGTTACGCAGCAAGTCGCCCGAAGGCGTCGAAGAGGGACGCTTTGAAGCATTCTGCTTAGCCACGTCACTGCAAGACGGCAACACGACACATTATCGCCCCATCTATGTACATGCAAAAGTTGCCATTGTCGATGACGTGTGGACGACGGTCGGCTCTGGTAACCTCAACAATCGTGGCATGCGCGACGATACTGAAATGAATGTCGCCACGCTCGACGCAAACCTCGCATACAGCCTACGCCTGATGTTGCAAGCAGAACACCTCGGCCTTGCCAGTTCACAGGAGTTGTTCGCGCTCTCACGCTTCCTGGGCAAGCAGTATCAACAACAGGCGGAAATAGAGCTAGCGCAAAAAGTGCTACAGCGCCTGGAAGATTTGATTGGAGACCACAAGATTGCGCTCCGCATGATGCATAATTGTGCGTGGGAAAATCTGCGCCGCTATAAAGCGAAGCTACCCCTTGTAGGACATCTACTGCCGTATCTTTCAGAGAGTGAGGCGGCAGAGCAAGACATCGTGATCAATGGCGATCACGGGTGGATCGAAGAGAAGTCATAATAAAATGATTGTGCTTGTAACAAGACCACATGGCCTTGTTACAAGCACAATCATTTTATATGTTTTTGTTATACACCTCTGGCCTACGATGTTGCAGAGCAGGGATTTGTGTACGCACGTGTTCTATCTGCGATAGGTCCATATCAACGACAACAACTGTTGGCACGTCCTGCGCCTGTGCTAGTACCAGACCCCACGGATCAACGATCATCGAGCGACCATAGCAGTGCCTGTCGATTTGATAGCTCCCGACCTGTGCAGGTGCAACAACATAACACAGGTTTTCAATTGCACGAGCGCGTAGCAATACTTCCCAGTGGTCTCGTCCTGTATGCAAGGTGAAACCCGCTGGAACCAGTAAAATTTGTGCATTGCGTAATGCAAGTGCTCGATACAGTTCTGGGAAACGCAGGTCATAGCAGACAGACAGGCCGAACGTGATACCATCAATTTCGGCGGTGACAATGCCGTCGCCAGGGATGATGCGCTCCGACTCGTAATGCTTCTCGCCGTTCGCCAGGTCTACATCGAAGAGATGTATCTTGCGGTACTGCGCGACAATCTCGCCATTCCGATTGATGAGGACGGAGGTATTGTGAAATTTTCCCACAAGAGTAGGATGTGGCTCGACGATGCTGCCACCATGCACAATCATGTTATGCCGACGCGCCTTCTCTTGTAGCATCGTAATCGCGGGACCAGAGAGCATCTGTGCCGCCTCCTCAAAACCTGAGTAGGGACCAAGATATGTCCAAAATTCGGGCAACGTCACGAACTCTGCACCAAGTGCCGCTGCACGCTCCAATGATTGTTCCACAGCAGACAAATTTTCGGCAACATGCTGACGTGAATTGAGTTGCACAATCGCCGTTCTTAGAGAAGCCATGACTTGCCCTTTCTAAATAAAGCATTTGCAATACTGTAATTATACGGTCCATGCTCATTTGACCCTTTTCGTAGGGACCAGATTGATCATATAAAGCTTGACGACGTACTCTCTTCAACAACATTGTAACATAAAGAGTATCTGCACCAATCATTTGATGCAGATACTCTTTATGTTACAATGTTCCCCGCGTTATGGCGTGGCAGCAACACCTGGTGAAGGGTTGAGCGGTAGTGTCATCGGTTGACGCGGCGACTTGGTAAAGTCGAAATCATTGACAAGGTTGCCGAGAATCGGCTGGTTTTCACGTACATCGGGTCGTGGGTCGGGTCGCCCATCGGTTTTGGGGTCGATACGCGAACCATTGAGAAAATCATCCTCGATGAACTTGAGGTAGGCATCAAAGCTCAATGTCTGATGGTCGATTGAACCCTGCTTGGCATAGGGACTGATAACCAATCCTGGTACACGCAAGCCATAGCCATTTTCGTCCACATGCGGCGGCGTGATGTGATCATAGAAACCACCCCAATCGTCCCAGGAAAGGAAAATGGCGGTGCTGTTCCAGTCTGGCCCCTGCATAATCGCGTTGATCAGCGAGGTCGTATACGCCTGTCCGGTGCTGACAAGGGCGGGCGGATGCTCGCTATCTTTGCCATTTGGCACAACCCATGAGACCGCCGGAAGCTTGCCCTGTTTCGCGGCAGTCGCAAAGTTCGAGATATCCTGAATATTGCCAACCTGTCCGTCTGTTTTCACAGTATCGAATTGTGGCAGGGGATTCCAGATACCAGGGACCTTGACGTTCTGGGTATGCTGAACACAGGTCATCTGATCGTCCTCGCAATCCGGTTCCGAGCCTTGATCGAGGTAATACGCCCAGCTTACCTTATTTTTGTACATCAGGTAGGTCAGGTCGGTCCAGGCATAGTCATTTTTTAACACAGCTTTGCCTGCTCCGCTCGCTCCATTTAATGAATTGACACAACTTTCCGGGTCGCCTTGCTTACTACATTTCGCGGACCACGCCGAGACCATAAACAGGTGTGCTGGTAGACTCCACGAGGCATTTGGCTCATACATGTGATCCTGCAAAACAAAATTCTTCGCATACGACCAGTAGTTAGGAATTTCTCGTGCGTCGTGATAACCCATCACATCTGGCGTCTTGGCGTTGGAGCAGTTCGGGTTGGTCGGGTCAACACAGCCTTTCTTCCCCTTTTCCGCTTCGGCAATAAAGCCGTCCATCTTGCCCCCATTAATATCAGTACTGGCGGCGGTTTCGTCATGTGGTCCACCGCCGTTCTTATTATTGGGGTCATGATATGGCTTGATGCATTTACCAGTCTTTGGATCATTGACACATACGGTTGGCACACCATTCTGCATCGGTATACCGTCGGCACCTGGATAGGTGCCGAAGTACGAATCGAACGAACGATTTTCTTGCATGATAACAACCACATGCTGTATCTTGTGAATACCTGTAGCGCTATTTGTTTGCGTGGGAGATGCTCCCCCACACGCGGCTAGCATGGTCGTAGTCAGTACACAGACCATGAGTACGCTAGAGAGTTGCGCGAGACGAAGGGATACGCGCTTCATAGGTGTGTCTCCTTTCTTCTTTGCCTTCGGCAATCAAGGCCGCAAGAGCTTTTGGTATTACCTGTGGTGGTGCAGCCGAAGCCTGCTGGTAAAGTTGCTCAGGTGGTTGTTCCAGTACCCCCTGTGTTGCAAGGAGCGTGAAAAGTCGCCTTAAGAGATACCCGCGAATCTGTGGCATAGGTTCCTTTCTGTGTATATGAGTAGCATACTCTGCTGTACATACTTTCCTGTATGTACAGAGCATAACAGTCCACATTTCAGGAAGCATCAGGAATATCTCAAGTTTTTCTCTGGGGAAATGTACGGGCCTGATGATTGGTACATCCGCAAAGTAACGGGGGAACGTAGGGCCTCATTTATGACGCCCAAGCACGAGCGAAGCAATGTGCGAGTCCACGTTGCAGTTAGCGGATGCACCAATTGATGCTCTTTAAGCAAATAATGAGAAAAAACCAACGGGCGACCCTGGTGGTCGCCCGTTCCCAAGTTTAATTTTTAAAGGCATCATCAGGCACGTACAAAAAATATTTTCTTACGCATTACCTGTCTGCTGCGTGTCGAGAGTGGGGGGCGACGGTGGTGCTGGATTCGCACTACTCACAACCGCACTTCTCAAGAGGAGTGTGTTAGGTAGCGAGACGGTGCTTTGCTCGCCAGCTTCGTTTGTGACATCGAGAACAGTGTACGTGCCGAAGGTGGTACGCACCGTCCCACTGTACGTACCATAGGTCAGGCGTTGACCGGGTTGAAATGCCTGCCGTACATAGTAACCCGCGATAACATTGCGAGCGGAGTCACGCGCACCAAAGGCAAAGGTTAGCGCGAGGGCGAGTCCAGCAGCAGCAATGATAATGGTCAGACTGCTGGTGAGAATAGTCGTATCTACACCTAGAGTCGAGATGGCAAGCACGACTACAAAGGCGATAATAGCATACTCGATGATTTTACCGAGCGCATTCGCATACGTGATATTCACACTGTCAGCAACCGAGGTGACAGTACCACCAAGGAAACGCGCAAGCATAGAACCGAAGATTACAATCAGTGCGCCACTGATGGCTCTGGGTACAAAGGCCAATACGTTTTGTAGCAGTACGGCAACAGTCGTTAATCCCATCAATTGCATAGCGGCTGTGGCGAAACTGAGGATAAGAAAGAAAAATACAATCTGCGCGATGATTTCAGAAATAGGGGCGCGTACTCCCAGTCCCTCTAAGACTGCTGTGATACCACCACGCTGTGCGATTTGCTCTAAATGAACACCACGCAGGACCGCGCGTACAATCCAGCGAATAAGCGCACTCACGAGATAACCTACGATGAGTACAAGCACACCGTTGACGAAACCCGGCAAAAAGTTCAAGATGTCGGTGAGTATCTTCGTCAGAGTGTTAAGAACAGGTTGGAAAAACATACACAGCCTCACTAAAACTTACAATTTTTATTTATGCACCACCAGGGCGCGTTGATCTCGAAGGAGACGCGACAGGCACAAGCAAACCACCAATAAGGTTGATAAACTCCACGAGCCATGCGGTGAACGTTGTACAGGAGAGATCGAGTACATCAAGGCCAGCACTACGCTGACGCACACGGGCCAGCAGTCGTGCTTCAAAACCTGTGGGTACGCGCATCTCAGGATAATTCGCCTGTAACGTTGCCAGGACTGTTCTCACTTGACGTGCAATTTCCAGGTCCCGTTGCAGCTCTGGATACTGTTGCAATGCCGCCTCTGCCTCCGCACGCACATCCTCGGTCAGCGTCCCATCGACAAGATCGGACAATAGTTGTGTTACTTCTTCCTGGCTCATCATGATTACTAGTCCTTTCTCGTCTGATCCTTGCCGGACGTATTTTGATTTGTAGTGGTTGAAACTGGCAAATAAGACGCGCCACAAAACTGATTGAAAATCTCTTGAAATGCTAATCGCGCACGGTGAATACGCATCTTTACCGCACTCAGCTTCGCCTGTAGCACATCAGCAATTTCGTCATAGCTCAGGTCTTCAAAGTCGCGCAATAGAATCACTCGCCGATGGTCAAGATCAAGAGTTTTCAACACACGCTGAATACATTCCCTCAGTTCGGATTGCACAGCACTCACCTCTGGCCCAGGTGCTGGTGACTCTTGCAGGTTCAGTGCTTCAACCACCTCTTCTCCATCAACACGGCTGCTCACAAATGATGTATCTTTCCTGTGCTTTTTGAGTTTATCAAAGGCATCGAGCGCACTATTTGTGGCAATACGATAGAGCCATGTCGAAAAAGAGGATTTCTGGTCGAATTTATTGAGGCCGTTAAACACTTTCACAAACACTTCCTGCGTTATATCCTCTGCCTCTTCTCTGTGGTTAACAATCCTATATACAATTGTGTACACACGATCCATATAGCGTTGGACCAATTGTTCATAGCTACGCGTGTTATGAGGTAGTTCTGCTTTGCAACGCGTAACTAGCTCTTCATCGGTTAGGATAGCGACGCTAGACATGTATTCACTCTCCGCTTATCTCAAGACTGAAGCCTAGTATACAAGCGTTAGAATTCCTTGTCTAGCATTACTATTTCCCGTAAAACATTGTCTTGTAGATAATACTCTTTATAAAAAATTCTTTTTGTACTATCACACCCTCTTTGACGGTGCCGAAAAAGAATAGTCACATGAGAGATGAGAGAAAGCTCACACCCAATTTGGATACTAGCTCATAATAAACGTGTGACTTCTATGAGAGAGTAGCGTCCAACAGGTCAACTAGCTCGGCTAGTTATCTTTATTTCAGGGCAAGTAGGAGACAATATTTTATGAACGCAAGAATTGAACAGGCAACTCCAACGACTCTCACACGCGGCTTCCGCATCGGGCATTATCTTCTGCGTCGTCTCTTGCAACAGGGCGGCATGTCCAGCGTGTACCTGGCATACGATGAATATACATATACAACTGTCGCGATCAAGATTATTGATGTCCAGACCAATTCTTGCAGCACATTCTCTACAAAAAGCGAGCGGCTTACACAGTTCCGCCGCGAGGTGCAAATGATGAGGTGCTTAGAGCATGACCATATTTTGCCAATTCTCGGAGCGGGTCGTCAAGGAGAATATGCCTACATCGTGACGCCATACATTTCAGGTGGCACACTTAAAGATCGCCTGGAGCAGGGACCACTCGCGCCAGAAGAGGCACGCGACATTTTCGGGCAACTCGCCGTTGCACTTAAGTATATGCATACATGTGGCATTCTACACCGCGACATCAAGCCTGCGAACATTTTCCTCGACGAAAACGGTTTCCTCTATCTCGCCGACTTTGGCATCGCATCCTATATCGGTGAAAGTGCAATCGAGCGCAACAGACGCGTGATGGGAACGCCAACCTATATGGCACCAGAGCTATGCTACGGACACGCCAGCGTGAGTAGCGACATCTACGCCCTCGGCATCCTGCTCTATCAGATGCTCACAGGCCACGTACCCTTTGAAGGCACCGACTCCTGTGACGTCTGCTTACGTCAAATAGAGGAGCAGCCTCTACATCCCTCATATCTCAACCCGACGATCTCCCGCGCCGTTGAGCAGGTTATCCTTTACACGTTGGACAAAGACGTAACACAGCGTTTTGCAACCATTGCAGCATTTGCTGAGGCGTATGAGCAAGCGTGTCATCCTGCGTCTCTCCTAGGAAAGGCACATGCCTTGTTTGGGGCGGTCGTCTCCTCACTCGAAACACGTTTGCAGGGCAATGACGATCCGTACAGATCACAAGCAGATGGTATGTACAACACCGAGGCCATGCTTTCTTAGCGATAACGTAAGAAAAGCAGAATGCAGAGCCGCCAGCGCAATTAGACGATTGCGCTGGCGGCTCTGCATTCTGCTCTCTCCCGACTACTATGATACTTTCAGCATAAAAGTTGACGACATGTACGAAAACTGAATAAAATAGCTGACATATTTTCGTCTGTTTGCGGTATAATACCTGTGCTAACAATAGTAGGCACAGGCAAGACCAATTATCATTGAGAGGATAGCGCGATGCGCGAAACGCCGTTAGGCGACGAACAAGACAACAGAAGCTCGCAGAAATTGTCTACCCGGCGTTCTCAACGTCCAGCACAACAATCACACATTCAGCGACGCAAAGATAGCGGAAGAGCAACGACGTCCAATGCGTATCCCAGTGACGAGTATCCAATTGTTCCCAAAGTGCGACGCGCCTCACGCCGCGCTGAAGGGGTGCCGCTACCCTCGACTGCAAAACTCCCTGTAGTGGACGAGATAGAGGAAGACATACAGGACGAAGAACCAGAAAGCATTTCTACACCGCACGATACAGGCAAAATCATGGTGTCGCCTCGCTCTCGCCGCCGTCCTTATGTCTATGAGCCGCCATCTAAACCGCGTTCGCCTCGGGTACAGTCACAGCGCGTTCAACGTCCACGCCCAACACAGAGAGCAGCACAAACACGGGGTACAACAACACGACGCCCACAAGAACAATATGCACGCTATGGGCGGCGTGAGAAGCATCGGCAACCACGAACGCTCTTAGCCGCCTTGCAAGATTTCAGTCATAACCGCACACTTGTCGCGCTTACTATTGGCGTGATACTCGCGCTTATTTTCGTACCAATTCTCGTCAACCTGACCACAAACGCACTGCATGCTTCGACTGGAGGTATAGTAGCGGGAACGGGACAAAATAGCAACGGAGGAGGCAATTCGCAAGGCGGTGGTCAGCAAACGACTGACCCACACACTCTCGTCATAACACCACCAGAGAGCGATCATCCCGCACCTCCCGTCTATGCAACATCGGCATATCTGCTCGATGCCGATACAGGCGATACTTTGTACGCACAAAACCCGTTTATGCATCTGCCGATGATGAGTACCACAAAGCTCATGACCGCGACCCTTGCCATCGAAAAAGGTAATCTCGACCAGAAAGTTACCATTACCGATGCTCTCGCCAGAGACCTTGGCACATTATCGGCAGACAGTTCAGTAATGGGCATTAAAAAGGGCGAGACCTATACGCTGCATGAACTGATGTATGGTCTGTTACTCGTCTCCGGCAATGATGCCGCGATTGCGATTGGCGATACGATTGGTGGCAACCAGGCCAATTTTATCTCCATGATGAACGCGAAGGCAAGAAGTCTCGGCTTGCTCGACACACACTATATGAACCCACATGGCTTGCTCGCAACGGATCACTATTCGAGCGCACACGATCTCGCCATGCTAGGCCGATACGCCATGAATATGCCAGCCCTGCTTGCGATTAGCGGTACTCGCACCTACGATGTTGCCAAAACTAATAGCCACCCCCACCACTTTCTGATTAACGGCAACCAGTTTCTCTGGTGGTATCCTGGTATCAACGGCGGCAAACCCGGCTGGGATGGTGGTAGCAACTTCGTACAGGTTGTCTCCTGTGTTCGCAATGGTCATCACCTCATTGGCGTTACGATGCACACAGGCGACTGGTGGACCGACATGCGCGACCTGATGAACTGGGGCTTTGACAATTTCACCTGGACATCGCCGCACGATGTCGATCTCCACAACCCCATCCCATACGACAACCTGTGGGGCTTCTTCAATCGCGATAAAAAAGAGAATACCATACCGATCATCAATGGGGGGCGTTACTACATCTATACGGGTTATAGCGTCTCTGGCCTTATTCTGGACTACTTCGATAAAAATGGTGGTCTCGGCAAGTTCGGTTATCCTATTGGCTTGCTCACTACAAGCGGTGGCTCATTGACAAACCAGAAGTTCGAGCATACAACTCTTCAATGCGATACATCGTCAAAGCAGTGTAGAACGCTCTAAAAATAGAGTTCAATTGCTGCGCCAGGAGAATGTGCATTTTCCTGGCGCAGCAATTGAACCATTGTAACTATTTCACTTGCCCACATCATGCAGGTTTGGTATACTGCTTCCGTTCTCTTATAATAAACATTGATTCTCTATACTAAACAATGAGGACCCTATGGCAACAGAAAATGCAAAAATAGCACAAACACCTGCTCCTACTACTCCAACTACCACTCCTATGACATCACCTTCTGGTTTAGGCCGGGCACGTCTCGCCCTTGCGATATCCGCAGGCAAGTTGGCAGGTGCATCGGGACGCTTCTTTCGTATCGGTGGCGGCACCAGTCTTCCAGGTATGATTGCACGTCGCATCGACCCCAATGTACTCAAATCAGTCGTGGGGACGAGCAAGGCGAAGAAGATTGTGATTACTGGCAGCAACGGTAAGACGACCACCGCTCGCATGACCGCCGCTATCGCCGATGCAAGCGGTAGACGTGTCTCGCAGAACCGTACCGGCTCGAATTTGTTGCAGGGTATCACCTCTGTTGCCGTCAATTTCGCGGACCTGTTCGGACGACTCGATAGCGACGTGCTACTCTTCGAGATCGACGAGGCAACCATTCCCCTGGCCGTTCCTGAAATTCAACCAGATGTGGTGGTTATCACCAACATCTTCCGCGACCAACTCGACCGCTATGGCGAACTCTATGCGGTGGCGCGTGCATTGGACACGATGCTTGAGAACCTACCCGAAACCTCCACCATACTGCTGAATGGCAACGATCCACAGGTTGCCAATTTCGGCTTGAAGGCAAAAGCGAAGAAACTTTACTTCGGTCTGGAAACAATGGAGGTCGGGACGCCAGTGCCAGAGCAGTCGGCGGACATTATTCGCTGTGTCAAATGTAATGAAGACCTGGATTACAAGGTCGCATACATGTCGCATCTCGGTATCTATAGCTGCCCCAACTGTGGCTACACGTTACCAAAGCTTGATATAGCCGTGACATCCGTCAAGCTGGCTAGCGATGGCGAAGGTCCAACGCACATCAAAATGCGTACCCCACAGGGCGAGATGGAGCTAGATATTCCTCTGCCAGGCTTGCACAATGTCTATAATGCGGCTGTCGCAATTGGAGCCGCCCTTGCAGCAGGCTTCTCGAAAGAAAAGATACAGGCAGGATTGAGCGGCATCAAAACCGCTTTTGGACGCCTCGAAAAGATTCAAGCAGGCGACAAAACAGTATACCTTTCCTTTGTAAAAAACCCAACCTCGTTCAACCTGATGCTACGCTTGATCGCACAACACGCGGGCAACAAGCACCTGCTACTGGCCGCGAGTAACACCGTCGTCGATGGCGAAGACTTCGCGTGGCTCTGGGACGTAGAATTTGAAGAGATTGCTGATACCATCACGGATGTCGTGTGTAGCGGCAACAAAGCTGAAGAGTTCGCCATGCGTTTGAAGTACGCCGAGGTACCAACGGAGAACGTGACCATCGTTCATGACCGCGAGGGGGCACTCGACGCTGCACTCAAAAACGTCGCTCCCGGCGAAACTCTGTATATTATGTGTGGCTACACTCCAACCCACGAACTGCGACGCATCATGCAGAAACGCGGCTGGGTCAAGCACTTCTGGGAGGAATAGTACGGACGTTCTTGACCGTTTATAAACATTTAAGCTCTACCTCATGAACAAACGCTACAAGCTCGTTCATGAGGTATTCTTATGTGTTATAGACGGGTTTATAGTAATGAATGAAGGGCGTTTTCGCGCATTGGGTGAAACATTTCTTTCAGTTTTGTAAGTGGGCTTGAGTATGTAAGCATTGAGCAAATCTTTTCCTCTTTTTTATCCTTTGCTTTCCAAAAGCAGGAAGTAGTTGCTTCTTATTGTACGGGTGTTGGGGTGCTCTGGTCCCAGCACCTGTTCTCGAATGGCTAAGGCTCGTTGATACAAGAGTTCGGCTTGCTCGTACTTGCCTTGTGCTTTGTAGAGGGCTGCCAGATTGTTGAGACTTTTTGCGGTGTTGGGGTGCTCTGGTCCCAGCACCTGTTCTCGAATGGCTAAGGCTCGTTGATAAAAGAACCTCTGTTCTATTTATGCCTTACTTTTGTACTTTTGTCAAGGAACCAAGCTATTATAAAATTTATTGATTAGGAGCAAAATTTGTATTGTTATACAAGAAAAGAATAATGTTGAAATAAATTATTTTATGTTATATGATGCATCCTACTGCTAAGATGAGTCCTCAAAATGGCTAAGCTAAAAGGAGCGTCGCAATGGGTAAGTATGATGACAACTTTTTTGAAAAGAAGCGTGTTTGGTCCATTATAAAAGACCAAATTTTAAAAGATTATCTGCCAGCCTATATAAGTAAGGTCAAGGATTTACGTCGTCCGATAGCATTAATTGACGGATATGCTGGTCCAGGAAATTTTGAAGATGGTCGTGAAGGTTCTCCATTAATAATTTGTTCGGCTGCCGAGCAATATGCAAAAGGTAACTACTCAGCGTATTTCTTTAACATAAAAAAAGAGTATCATGATAAGCTAGAAGCTACAATTAGGGATAAGGGTTGGTCGTATACTGCCAGTTGTTATCAAAAAAACAGTTTAAAACACATAAAAGAAATACCTCAAACTTTGGAAGATCATACAGTGTTTCTTTATTTAGACCCCTTTGGACTAAGAGGATGCGGTTTTGATCAATTGGAACCTTATCTTACTCGTTCTTCAAAATACAGCACTGAAATTGTACTTACTATGTGTATGCCTGTTGTACATCGTTTAGCTACTTCTAATGCTGTTAAGAGAGGACAAACGAATAAAAAGAACGAGAGGTATCATCAAACACTTTCATCAGTATTTGGTGGAGACTATTGGAAAGACATTCTTTATCAGGATAATATTGAAGCTGAAGAAAAGGAGTTACAGTTAATAGAAGCTTACTTAGCTAAATTAAAACAATATTTACCCTATGTAGGTTTTTGTCCAGTGCGAAAGAAAAGCGATGGGCGAATAAAGTACTTTATAGTTTTTCTTTCTAGGCATCCAGGCACAATGATTCTTATGAATGACATTATGTACAAAGCTTACTTCTCTAATATGCACAAGGCGGATTCTAAAGGAACTCTATTTGAAGTGCTGGATTGGGAAGATATGCCTTTGCCGGAGGAAAGCAATTTAAAGATTTTAGGTGTGATAATTGAAGATTTGATTTCACGACATCCAGGGGAAACTAGAGATTCCATTTGGCTTACACTTGTACAAGAAAATTTCATGCGTTATAACCAGAAACTATACCGTGATATGTTAAAGAAACTTTCACAAGAAAAGAAAATAAATTACATAGTTGATCCTGCTACAAAAAGACATAATGGTGAAAGTAAGTTATTTCCTATTTATAGCTTGCTCTGAGATCAAGTATCTGAAACTCGTACATTTTCCATCTTCAGATTTTTAGAGTATGCTCAATATTCATTTGTGGAGTACTCTTTCATGTTGAGCTTTACTCAATCTTATCCCATCGACCGATAGGGCCATCTAATATATCGCTTAGTTCCTCATCAGCTTTCGCATATTCTATAGCTTTTTTACTTAGATATCTTCTCATACCATAAATGCGTTCTAGGCGTCTTCGATGGCCTTGCTGTTGAGATATTTCTGCTGCTTCTAAAGCTAGCGGTAGCCCATCGTCTACTTGTCCGTTGTATACCAGAACTTCAGCACGCGCTATATTAAGTAACGTGTCCCAAAAATTTGTCTTTGGGCGTGCTGCCTCTGCTAGATCAAGATAGTCCATTGCTTTCCTGGGTTTGCCTAGTATACCGTAACTCTTCCCGTACTCTTCGTACACAGCTGCTAAGTTGAATTGCCCCCGTGTACTGTCTGTATCTGGATTGATCTGATACGTCAGTTCCTCTGATGCTGCCATCGCTTGGTCAAAACCGCGTTTGTTTTTAGACAGTAGGTATGTGCGTCCTAGTAGTTGCAGGGCGTTTCCTCTTGCTGATGCATCGGCTTGAGGCGTTGTATCTCGTGCTGCTTCAAGGTATGTAATAGCGTTTCTCACATCTCCGCTCCGACGCAGCATATCACCATGATATGTTAATGCAATGTTCAAGTAGGTGTCGTCGTTGATGATACGTGCAATATTTTCTAATTGTTGATAGTAGTAGATTGGAAGGGCTATTTCTTTCGTTCTTGTTCCCATGCCAGTTATATATCCTGCTGCATGATATACACGGGCTAGCGTTTGTAAAAGTTTTTGGTCTTCCGTTGTTATTTGCCTGCTTGTATCTCTTGCGAGCTTTTCAACAAGGGTGCGAGCTTCACTTACTCGTGGCTCGTCCATGAGTGTCCATATGTGACTAAGAGCGATATCAATCTCTTCAGATGTTTTGGGGACATAAATTGGTGTCGCTATACCTAGAAGTTCAGGCTCAATGCCTAATATCTCAGCAATTTTTCGTAGTTCATTGATGTTATTAAGCTGGCGTTCCCCATTTTCATATGCTCGAAGAGTACGAGGTTCGATGTTGAGATTGAATGCGAGTTGCTCTTGGGTAAGTTTATGAGCATTGCGGTAATTTTTGAGAAATTGACCAGCAAATGAGGGCGTATGTTTCTGCTGCTGAGTAGCCACGTTTTATCCTCCTGATGTGTCGTGTAGTACAACATCGCCACATTTTGTACCTGTAGTATTAGGCCAAAAAGACTCATAATTATAGTGGGTGGATGAATTGGTGATACTACGAAGAAACATCAGTTGTCTGCTTCTTGCGTGGACCCTTTGGTCCAGGCTTCGGTCCAGGTTTACGTTTAGTCGCAAGAAATTGTTCGAGGGAGTCGGTATAAATGAACCCATCTCTACCAAGTCGAAAGCCATCTAAAGTACCTTTTCTCAGCAATTGGGCAAGATATACTCTGCTCAATCCTGAGCGTGTAGCTGCTTCAGGTGTAGGAATGTATTCACGACTTGTATCAATATCTTTCAGCATATTGCCTCAACATTTGTTCTTGCTCTGTGTATTGTATCACAATTAGCATCGCTTGACTACTAATCATGCGTATGCTACAATCATCTCAACGATGATAATATCGCAGCGATGATAATTGAAAATTTATAGAGATGCTAGCTAGTGTGCTGGTACACACTAACCAGCGAGAGTTACCGATAGTTCGCACGTTGTTGAGCGTTGCTAGGTTCCTCGGTGTAAGTATCGTGCATCGTGCCTAGCCTGTCAATTTTCTGAAGGAGGAAATAATGACAACATTCGTTTCTTGTTACTCGCGGGACCGTGTTGAGGGGGTGCGTTCGCGTTTCCTCAATCGTCACATCCGGTTTGCGCTGTTCGATCAGGTGTTTCGTGGTGACGTGGTTCGGGTCAGTGACGATGGTGAGGTCGAGGTACGGTGTGAAACGCTTTCACCAAGTGTTCAAGCTTTCTCGATTTGTACGAATGTCAATCTTGCTCATGTCAAATTTATGTTGTTTGAAGAGTGGGTTGCTCAACAGTATGGGCGGTCATAGGAGGTTTTAGGTCTATGGTCAAAGTGTTGTTGGTTGTCCTGGTCGTACTGTTGGTGCTGTGGTGGGTCGGTGTTCACTACGGCTCTGTCGTCTTACTGCATTTCTAGTCTCTTGAAAGGAGAAATTCAATGGTCATCTACTTGGTTGCAATGATGCTGGTCGTGATCCTAGTTGCCTGTTGGATTGGCGACCACAATTGGTGGACGTGGTAGGGTGCCAACCAGTGTGCGCCAACACGCTGGCTGGCGGTGAGAGGTCGTAACAAAACGTTGTCGCGCTGCTAGGCTCTCGAAGTAAGTATGCTTCACCTGGGCCTAGCTTGTCAATCTAGGAGGTGTGTATGCTTCTTACAACTTCGATGTCTGCTGCTCCTGACGCCCAGGATGCATCGTTACTGGCTTTTCAGCAGTATGATCGCTTGGTCAAATCGACGCCCCGCTTGTCAGAACAAGAAGAGGAAAAATTATTGACTCGTGTGCGGCGTGGGCTACATGAACAGAGGCAAGTACAGCCAAATCAGTGGGTGCTCTCCCTTGCGGCTGCCGCTCGTGAAGAGCTGATCGAACGCTCTCAGTGGTTGGTGCTGCCGATGGTCTACAAGTTTGCTCGTCGTGCTTCCAGCTTCGAGGTGATGGATTTGGTTCAGGAGGCCAACATTGCTTTGCTCTCGGCTCTCGACCACACTGAACGCTATATCGCCATTCCGTTTCAGAAGCTGGCTGTTACCTTCATGACCAATTCTCTTCGCAAGGCTCTGCGTCAACGCGATTTACCTGTACGTCTTCCGGGCAATATTCGGGAGGCTCTTGGTAAATTGCAGCACGTTGAAACAGCGATCCAGCAACGTGTGCAACGTCAGCCTAGTGAGACGGAACTGGCACACGAGATGCAGGTGAGTGAGCAGAAGGTTCGTGAGTTGGTAGGGTGGCGAGAACAAAGCACGGTGATCAGTGTGCAGGCTTTGATGGAAGCGTGCGATGTAGAAGAGGAAGATTACTTTTCGTTCGCGGCGTTGTATGAACCTGCCAGTACTGCTCATGTGCAACAGCAAGAAGACTTGATGAAACAGGTGCAACAGGTGTTCGAGCAGGTCTTGACCCCACGTCAGCGGGAAGTGCTCACGCTGCGTTTTGGAATGGGAAGCGATGAGCAAGGTGTCTCGGCGAGTGAGGCTGCCCAACGGTTAGGCGTTTCAGTGGTGTCGATTGGCATTGTTGAGCGTCGAGCGGTGGAACGGTTGCGGGCGGCGTTAGAGCCAGAGTCGCATGTATCGTTCGCTCCAACCCCACAGGCATTCTATACGGTGGCTCAGGTGGCGATGAGAGCAGGAGTCCAGGGGAGGTCGGTCTACATGTGGGCGGAACGGGGCAAGCTGACCAAGTGCCTTCCTCCTGTCATGCCGCGTTCAGCAGCAGGTGGGGCTGTACCTGAATATGTCTTTGACCAGCAGGAAGTCGAGCGGTTTCTGGCTGAACGCAACGTGTGCAAACGACAGACTGAGCGGGTTGCGTAGTGATGGGGTGGAGAGATAATGATGCAACGTTGGTGGGCCTGGGGTGGCCCGAAGGAGGAGGGAATATCTCTAGCCCTCCTCCCTATCGGGAATGTTCGGCGAGTGCTGAACTGTCGAGAGATGGTGGGGTGGGGGTGAGCGTCTGCGGCGGGGTCCCCTCTGGGGTGCCGCTCGCCCTTTTTGTTTTCCTTCTGGCGCGGGACAAGTATATCGCGCCCCTTAATCTACAAACAGCAAGCGATGAGGTGAGAAGTCGATGAGCAAACAAGCAAAGATAGTCGCGCGTGGCATAGATACGCTGGTCGTCAATGGGTTTTATACCGATGAGCAAGGCAACCCTGTGAAAAAAGACTTAGAGGATACGCTGTGGGGGGAATTGCGCCACCTGAAAGAGGGGGCAATAGCAGAGAGTGGAGAAATACCGACACAGTGGACGTTCGCGGGGCAAACGTTGCACATTCAACCGAACGGGGGCAATCATGGGCAATTCCCCTATCTCCTGAAATGTCCCTTTGTGACACTGGCGGTCTCGCATGGCAAGTGGAATGGCATCGCACAGGTGCGCCTTTCGTCGGAATACTTGTGGGGTTGTCAGGGGTTAAGTGCTGCGCTGGTTGAGGTCAACGCATTTCTCAATGAGTTCTTTCAAGCGGATATCTACCTGCAACTCTCGGATACAGATTTGTGCGTGGACATTGCAGGATGGGATGAGCTGCTTACGTTGAATATACGGCGTGATTTTGTGTCACGTTCGCGCAAACGAGTGCCGCATTATGAGGCGGATTGGACGTGTGAAACAGCGTCCGAATATTCCTATGGGTTGCAACCATCAGGGTTTGATTTCTCGCCTCGTGGTTCGATGTCCTGCACAATCTATGATAAGACGCGTGAAATTAAGAAGTCGGGCAAGCTGTGGATGGAAGACGTGTGGAGGGTGAACGGATGGGATGAGGACGAAGACGAAACGGTGATACGTCTGGAATATAAGTATAGTCGGGAGGCGGTGCATCAGATGAAACAAGAGGGGGTGTTTCATGGGATCGAGAGTGCCTATGAGTTGATAGACCGTTTAGAAGTGCTGTGGGCGTATGCAGTAGGGCAAGTAGGCGGCGGGTCTGACGCGGAATATCCTGATGGGTGGTTGCGCTGCGTGGTGCCAACGGAGGACGATAGCAACCGCTCACGCTGGCCGACGCATCCCAATTGGGTGATCGTGCAGCAAGCCTTTACGGTCATTTGTGAAGTCCCTGTACAGTTTGGGAAGATTATTCGCAAGCGCAAGGAACAGCGCAATATAGATAAAGCGGTTGAGTCGATGTTTGGCTATGCAACCTCAATGGCGGCATGGGAAGGGGATGACCTGATCGAGCCTGATACGGATATCTCGACGTTTTTAATGCGGTTTGTCGAGCGGTCGTTAGTGTATCAAAAACGGTCAAAGAAAGACTTTGCGGCGGAAGTCCAGCGCAAGCGGGTCAAGCTTGGGCTGCAAGCAGCGTAAAGGGAGGTGATGCATGAAAATTAAGCAAGCTATACGCGACTATATGACTGCTCACAGAGTCAATAATGATAGCGAGGATACCTTAAAGAACTATCATTATGTGTTACCTCGTTTTGCTGACTGGTTAGCATCTCAGGATGTAACGGATACGGATGATTTGAAGTTGAAGCATCTTCGGGAATATGTAGTATACCTGCAAGAGCATTTGATTAAGTATAATGGCGAAAAGTTGAAAGACTCTACTGTACAGATGTATGCTAAGCAGGTTCTAGCGTTTTGTCATTGGTTGGAACAAGAGGAGATTATAGAGAAACCTATCACGACTCGTTTTAAGCTACCTCGTATGGAAAAGCGGTTTATTCCTACTCTTGTTCCTGGCGATGTTGAAAAGCTGTTAGCTGCATGTGAATTGGGAGATGATAGGCAACCTCAATTGAAAAAAACGTTAAGTGCTCGTAACCGTGCTTTGGTGCTACTTTCTATTGATGCTGGACCTCGGCGAAAAGAGTTAGCAGGATTGCGGCTTTGTGATATTGATCGTAACTTATGCTTGCTGAGTATTCACCGTAAAGGTGATACATGGCAACAAGTTCCGGTGTCCAGAGAAGCATTTAAGGCACTCCACGACTACATTAAGAAACACCGTTCTTTTTTGGTGAGTCGTGGTGATACAACGATTGTGAGAAAAGAGGATGCGGTGTTTTTGTCACATGAGGGGAAACCGCTTACCCGTGTTGCTATCGGGCTTTTGTTTTCCGATTTGGGTAAAAAGGCTGGTATTGATGGCAAGCGATTTTATCATCATCAGTGTAGGCGATATATGGCGACAACACAGCTTTCTATGGGTCGTAGCCCGCTTGACGTACAGCGTCAGATGGGGCATACTACTCTCGCTATGACCAATCATTATGCATCGCTGACAACCGAGCATCTAAGGGTATCTCATGAAAAATTTTCTCCTTTACGTGCGAAAGACGTATTAGGTGAGGGAGAAATGGGGGATAATTACTGGAATGAGTGACAGGGTAAAACATTTCTTCGTTAAATAAGTAATGTCTGGTGGTAAATGGGCTGGCTCTACAGGCCGATTTACGACGTTTGGTTAAAGCATTTCTGGGAGGAATAAAACAATCATGGGCAAAGATATTCAAGATACTGGCATGGTCATCAAGATTGGGCACCTCTACCCAACTCTGATGAGCGTAGCCGCAGACCGGGGCAACCTGTACTCGATAGAGAAACGCAGCAAGTGGCGTGGTATCGCTACCGAGGTCGAGCAAATTTTTGTGCGCCAGACACCCGACTTTACCAAATATGATCTCATCCTGGTTCATGGAGCGGCGGACCGCGAGATGGAAATTGCCTCGCTGGACATCCAGGCAAAGGGACCATCTCTGCGCGAGGCCGCCGAGTCGAACACCGTGTTTTTAAGCGTGTGTGCAGGCTTTCAACTACTCGGTCACTACTACAAGCCGTTCGAGGGACCAGAGCTACAGGGCGTCGGCCTGCTCGATCTGTATACTGATGGCGGTGGTACACGCTTCATGACGCACATGGCCCTGAAATGCTCCTTCGAGGAGACAGGTACAAAAGTGCTTGTTGGCTATGAAAATCATAGTGGGCGCACTTATCTTGGCTCGAAGGCACAACCACTCGGCAAAGTGTTGGCAGGTTGGGGCAACAATGGTAAAGATGGTGGTGAGGGTGCTGTCTACAAAAATGTCTTCGGCACCTACCTGCACGGGCCAGTACTCCCGAAAAATCCCTGGTTTACCGACCTCATCATTCAGCGTAGCCTCGAACGCCGTTATGGAAAAATCGAACTCGCTCCGCTGGATGATACAACGGAGAACGCGGCCCACGATGCCGCCCTCAAGCTAGCAATGGAGTTCAAGGGAACGATGTCCGCTATCGAAGCGGTTTCCTGGCAGAAATAAGTACGTTTGTAGACACAAAATATGCTTCAGAGTTGCTGAAGCATATTTTGTGTCTACAAACTCGGAAAGATATTATAATGTTGCCTAAGAAGTTTTACACACTCAGTATTCTCCTCCTCCTGCTTTTGAGTACGCTACTTGCCTGTAGCGCGCCCACGATTACTATTGGTGGGAGTAGTACACCAACGGTCTCACCAATACCGTCGAATGGCACACCTACGTTAAATCAGTGGTTAACGGCTAAATCGGGTGTAGAGATTCGCTACGAGGATTGGAAAAGTCCAGGCAACAACGAAGATACTGTGACAATTGCTCGCTTCGATCTCAACAAAGTGCATCTCAAAATTGGCTATCAGCCAACGAAACCACTAGCAATGGATGCATGGATGAATCAGGAGCAGGCTACAGCAATCATAAATGGCGGCTACTTCAACCAAAACAATGAGACAACCGCCCTCGTTGTTTCCGATGGCCAGGCATATGGCACATCATACAATGGTTTTGGTGGAATGCTCTCCGCCGATGCACAGGGCAACATTAGCCTGCGTTCGCTCAGCCAGCAACCCTACAATCCCAACAACGAACAGGTACAGCAGGCCACACAATCTTCCCCTATGCTCATGATGAACGGCCAACGTACACAATTCCAGGCCAACGCCGCCAGCCAGCGTCGTAGCATCGTTGCGCAGGACACGCAAGGACACCTCCTCCTCATCGCCAGCCCTGGTGATGCCTTCTCACTCGGCGAGCTAGCCGACCTTCTGGTTTCCTCTGACCTCTCCATCAAAACCGCCCTCAACCTCGATGGCGGTGCCTCCACTGGCTTATACGTCAACGCTGGCAATCAGCACATAGCAATAGACTCCGTAACAACGCTACCAATTGTGATTATTGTGAAGTAAAAAAAATAAATGTAGATATTGTGTTGAGTGTCAAGAGGCCAATTGGCCTCTTGACACTCAACACAATATCTACATTTATTCATGCTATTTTTCAACGTCATTATCAAGCCGAATAATTTGCCTCGAACGTAGTTACAAGTGGACGCCCCACATTTGGTATTGGAAGCTCTTCAAGATAAAGTTCTGTTGCTTCCTTCAAATTAGCTATCGCGTCTTCAATTGTATCTCCTTGACTTGTGGTATCTACTTCGGGGCATTCTGCAACGTAAATTTCATCTTCCTTGTACACAACAGCGGTAAATGTTTTCACAGACATGATAGTGCCTCATGTAGTATACTCCCCATTCACGCGCACATACTCATACGACAAATCGCAGCCCCACACAGTAGCCTCGGCTTCACCTAGACCAAGCCCGACCCGAATAACAATCTCTGGCTCCTGCAAATACGCTTTCAATTGCTCCAGATTATCTTCACCAAGACTTTTCCCATCATAAACGAGGATATCGCCAAAGGCAATCGACACTTTTTCGGGAGTGATGTCTGTTTGCTCGTCACATTTACCAATTGCCATTGCAACACGTCCCCAGTTCGGGTCGGCACCAAAGACCGCCGTTTTGACGAGCGGTGAGTTCACAATCGCTTTCGCTACACGTTTCGCCTGTGCAAACGATGCCGCGTTCTGTACCGTTACCTCTAGCAGTTTCGTCGCACCTTCACCATCGCGAGCAAGCTCTTGTGCCAGTTCTATCGCCATTGAACGCAAGGCTTGCCCGAATGCTGCAAGGTCTACCTCACCCGCTAAACCGTTTGCCATAATCGCAACGGTATCACTAGTGCTGGTGTCGGTATCTATACTGACCATATTGAACGAGACATCGACCGCTTCTTTCAAGAGGACTTTCAATATATCAGGAGCAATCTGCGCGTCGGTCATAAAATAACTGAGCATGGTTGCCATATTTGGCTCGATCATGCCTACGCCCTTTGCCATACCTACCAGCACGGCGTTTCCTACTTGACAGGAGCGTATCTTGGGTCGTGTGTCCGTCGTCATAATCGCCTGTGCCGAAAGTGCAAGTTGTCCCTCTTGCATCTCGGCTTTCAGCCCCTTAATACCGTTACGAATACGCTCCATCGGCAATTGTCGCCCAACAACACCTGTCGAGGAAACGAGTACATCACCTTCTGGGATCGCTAGTTCAGCCGCGACAAGATGCACAATCTCGCGTGCGTTGGCAAGACCTTGTTCGCCAGTTGCCACGTTCGCGTTTTTGCTAGCAATCACAAACGCTTGTAGCCGTCCATCGCGCACCTGTTCGCGGCTAACAATTACTGCTGGTCCACTAAAACGGCTCTGCGTAAACATTGCGGCAGCAGAGGCGGGAACGTCTGAGGCGATTACCGTGAAGTCGTATGTATCATCTTTAATGCCAATATTTTTCGCACACGAACGAAAGCCTTTTGGGTGTACTGTTGTGATACTCATATGTTCATCCTGTCTTCTTGACAATCAATCTTGCCTTGTATTTTTTCTTGGATGACTCTCACGACATCTCAAGCGGCACAATGCAACTCTCGCTCTAAGTATGCAGTTTCATTGCGACGCTTGCTGAAGAAGAGATGTTTTATATCTCTGCATCACGTTTTTCAGCTTCACCACCAGTGATGCATGTATTTCTGGATAGTCCTGGTCATTCGCAATATCCATTGCACGAACGAGCTTAGCATAGGTAAAAATATTTACCATTCTCCTGAATGTAGGCAGATGGGAAATCAGCTCATTATCCAAAGGATACTGTTTGGAATACCCACTTATGAACGCTTGCAGGAATGCGTTACTAGGATCGATAGAATTATCAAAGAGATCGCGGAGGGCGAATGCGATATCTGCAACATACCAATAGTGCGAACAATCGTCGAAGTCCAACATTGCAATAGCGTCATCTTGCCAGATAAGATTATCGAGTTCAAAGTCAAAGTGAATGATGCCAAAGTTGGTTTCGGTTACTGGAAGCGTAGAAAGCAGCGAAGTAATTTGCTCAAGCTCAGCTTGTACCACTCCATCATCTTTTGGCACATACATTCGTACAAACTCCAGATGATCTTTCCATGTGCTTCGAGCGGACAAGCTTACATCCTGATACAAGTGCATAGTCGCATGAAGTTTTCCTAAAGTAGCTCCCCATGTCTCGAAGCGAGAAGCATCAAGCTCTTCAATATCAAATTGAATGCCTTGCAGTCCAGCAAACACCACAGCATGAAATATACCTACATCTGTCTCGACGCTTTCCACATCTAGTCCATTCTTGGACTGAATGGGAGTCGCAACTGTCATTCCTTTCGTTGCGATCCAGTGGAGGAGAGACATCTCCGACTCAATAGCCTCCCGTGTTCGCCCGGTGCTATCAGCGAAACGCAGAAAGTAACGCTTCCCCTCTTTGTGAAAGACATACACGAAGTTTGTGCTAGACCTGAAGAACTGTGCAGACCCCTCGTCATGCTCCCAACGCTCCAGAATTCGTTCCGCGATTGGGCTATGCCAGTCCGCGTCCACAGTACTGTCAACCTTGAACATTGTACTCAATTTCATCATAAGCAATTTTCCTCCTAAAACATTTTCCCGCCCAGGGGAACCTCAGTCGTCGGACTGAGCAGCACGACATTGCCTTCATCGTCGGGCAAACCAAGCGTCAACACCTCGGAAATAAACGGGCCAATTTGTTTGGAGGGAAAATTTACGACACAGATAATCTGTCGCCCTACCAACTCCTCTTTTGTGTAGTGCTTCGTGATTTGAGCCGACGACCTCTTTGTGCCGATTTCTGGCCCAAGGTCAATCGTTAGCTTGTAGGCAGGCTTGCGTGCCTGCGGAAAATCCTCTGCCTTGATAATCTTGCCGACCCGAATATCAACTCTCTCAAAATCGTTGTAGGTAATCATGGGTGTCTCCTTTGGGGAAATTCTGTGTACGGGTTGTATGCATGCTTGCAAGCATGCATACAACCCGTACACAGAATTTCTTCATTTCATTATTAATACGCGCGAGCGAATATAGCTTCACAGGTGGCAGGTTTGCCTGTGTAGATACATTTGCCTTGCACCTCCGGCTGATCCAGTGGAATGACACGTAGCGTGGCCTTTGTCTCTTCCTTGATGGCCTGCTCCGCCGCGCTATCCTCGGCCCATTTGACGCGCACAAAGCCACGCTTCTCGGCGATGATTTGCTTGAACTCGTCGTAGCTCTCAGTGTAGTGCATGTTCTGCTCACGGAACTCAAGGGCGCGTTGGAACAAAGCCTTTTGCACCTCTTCTAACAGTTCCGGCAGGCGCGTCTCCAATGCATCGAGCGAGACAGCTTCTTTGGCGCGGTTATCGCGCCGTACCAGCATCACACTGTTGTTCTGAGCGTCGCGCGGACCGATCTCCATGCGAACAGGCACGCCGCGCATCTCCCACTCGTTGTACTTCCAGCCCGGCGTGTTGTCGCTGTTGTCGATCTTGAAACGTACCTTACCTTTGAGCATCTTCTGCACACGCTCGACCATCTCACCAACGGTGGACTTCTCCGCATCCTTACGCGCAATCGGGATAATCACAGTCTGGTACGGTGCAAGGTGCGGCGGCATAATCAAACCCGATTTGTCGCCATGCACCATGATGATGCCGCCGATCATACGTGTACTCATGCCCCAACTGGTGGTGGCACAATACTTACGCTGACTATCGGCATCGAGGTATTGCATATCGAAGCCCTTCGCGAAATTAGTGCCGAGGTTGTGGCTTGTTCCTGCCTGTAGTGCCTTGCCGTCGCCCATAAGTGCCTCGATGGAATAGGTACGCAATGCGCCAGCAAACTTCTCGTTTTCGCTCTTGCGCCCAACAATGACCGGCATCGCCGCCTCTTCCTCGGCGAATGCGCGATAGACCTCAAGCATCATCAGAGTGCGCTCCTCCGCTTCTTCGAGGGTGCGATGAGCAGTATGGCCTTCCTGCCACAAAAACTCCGATGTACGCAAGAACAAGGTTGTGCGCTTCTCCCAGCGCACCACATTATTCCATTGATTGATGAGAATCGGCAGATCGCGATAGCTCTGAATCCACTTGGCGTAGGTATGACCAATGATGGTCTCACTTGTCGGGCGAATGGCAAGCGGCTCCTCAAGCTCCTCACCACCACCACGCGTGACCCATGCCAGTTCCGGCGCAAAGCCCTCGACATGCTCCGCCTCACGCTCTAAGAAACTGCGCGGGATGAGTAGCGGAAAGTAGGCATTCTCAACGTCCGTTTCCTTGAAGCGTGCATCCAGGTTACGTTGCAGATTCTCCCAGATGGCATAGCCATAGGGACGAATAATCATGCAGCCGCGTACAGGAGCATAATCGGCTAGTTCGGCCTTGCGAACAACCTGGTTGTACCACTTTGAAAAATTGTCCTCTTGATCGACGATATCCTCGACGTATTTTTCCTCGTTCGCCATAAGTCCTCCTAAAAATGTACATAAAAAAACTCGCCCTTCATAAGGACGAGATTTAACCCGTGTTACCACCTCTATTGAACCGCGCAATAAACACAGCCCCTCTCAATACGGCCAGGCGTGATAAATCAGGCCCGTACACCGCGCCTCTGTGATAACGGTGAGGGTCCGGTCAGTTTTTTGTCGCTGACGCTCTCAGGTGGGTTCGACGTGGTATCTATCTGCCGCCTTACACTGTCACGGCTCGCTACTCGACAATACCAACGTGTAGTAATCCTGATCTGCGCGTTTCTCTTTAAGCAAAGAATAACACTACCATGTCCTTGTGTCAAGCGCAAAGCGTTTTCTCGTTTTCTTTCTCTCAGTGATGACGTGTTAATAAAAATTTCCGCGATTTTTTGCAAAAACGTGCGTTGTCCTAAACAGGATTGAAGGTAAGTCTTAGCTGTTCAAAACACTCGTTATTCTGGAGTACATGACAAGAAGAGGTGCTACGATGCAACACGGTAATGACAAACGAACTCGATCATTGTACACTCTGATACTCTCCACTGTAGGTTGTTGTTTACTACTCATTCTTTCTGCTTGTGGACAATCAGCAGCACTTACTTCCAATTCACTGAATGCGGCAACTACTACGCATAATACTACTATTGGTAATGCAAGCAAGCATGTCACAACCGCGCCCATGGCGCCAACACAAACAAACTGTCCCGCGAACGGACAGGGACGACCAGCTATATTCGCACCACTTTCACTCGGCTCCCATCAAAATCTCGTGTACGTTTACAACGCCTCCGGTTCAGCCTCGCTAAAACGTGTGGATGCCACGACAGGAACGAAAACTACAATTATTAGTCTGGGAAACGGTGCGGCTATCCACTCAGCACAACTCTCGACCGATGGTCAGTTCATTCTCTTTGTCACGCAGTATACAAATCATGCCCAGTTACAAATGGTGCGTCTGGATGGACAAGGCTTGCAGACGTTATACTGCGCCGGACCAATAAATGGCATTCCCAACTTTATATCAAACGCCCTCTGGTCTCCTAATCAACAATTGACGGTGTTTGAGGAGGCGAACCCTGGCGGCGGTCCTGGCGCTCCTGTGGTCAGACTGTATAACCTGCTTACTGGTGCCGTGCTGACATACATTTCGCCAACATCACGCGCAGGTTATACACCACGCCAATGGCTGAATGATACTGAAATTTACATGACTGGCTCGTATATAAGTCTTGTTGCACCATCAGCCAATGTCTTCATCCTTGATATTGCAAAAGGACCAAACCAGATTAACAACACACGTCAGATTGCTGCCATTGAAGGCTATAACTGGGAAATGAACATCTCGACGGATCATACCAGGCTCATACTGAGTCAGAGTGCAGATAACGCCAATAACACCGAGCTTGCGGCACCCAGTATCATCAGTTCACAGAATGTTACTGGTGGAGTACTCAATCCCATCTATATTAGCCATGTATTCGCTGTCACACAGGTACGCGCCATTAGCCCTAATACTCTGCTGATGGTCCTTGGTGGTCAAACGGGTAGTCTCCCAGAGGACGGTCTCTGGAAAATCAATATGGACGGCACTGGACTCGTTCACCTTACCTATGATGGTAGGTTGTTGAGTAACACACGTACTCCATGGTCAAGCGTCTCACGTGATGGCAAGCTCTATGCAACGATTGGTTACGACAATACGGGAAACGAAAACACAGCACCATACAAAGTTCTCTATGGTTCGCTTAGTGGTGGTGCTACGACGCTGGTTGCACTCACCAACAGAGGGGAGAATGCCGAAATTGCTGGCTGGACAACGTTGTAGGAGATAGTCAATCGGAAATACACAGGGTGTGATAAATCAGACTCGTACTCATTGTCAACGCCTTCCAGAAGTATCGTATGACGAGAAGAAACGAGTGTACAGGTTTGATTTATCACACCCTCTTTGGTGATATGATATGTAAAAAGTACAATGGGAGGACAAAGAATGAGTTTCCAGGAAGACTCTTTAGGTGTGCGCGTTATTAAGCCGCACCAGTTCGACTCGAACACGCCACAGACACCAGGGATGCAACGTGTCGCCGCCGTTTCACGCGAACTAGCTGGCTCGGTCGGCATCTGGGCAGGAGTCACGGTTGTTGGACCACACATCGCAAGTGGCAAACACCATCATGGCGAACTCGAAACAGTGATCTATGTGGTTTCGGGTCATGGTCAAATTCGTTGGGGTGACAACCTGGAATTTTCCGAGCAGGTTGAGCCAGGAGACTTTATTTATGTGCCGCCGTTCGTGCCACATCAAGAGCTGAACCCGTCCGACGAACCCTCACAATGGGTCATCGTGCGTAATTCGCAAGAACCCATCGTCATCAACCTCGAACCAACCAACGAGACTCAACAGGACACGAACGATGCAACACATAAATTCTAACAAAGGAACCAACGCTTCGTGAACGAATCCATAACAGAAGAGAGACCACAACAGCCACGTCCACTACAATCCAGCACACCAAATAGGTCCCTCTTCTCGCTTATTCTCTATACTCTACTGGTAATATCACTGCTCGGCTGTACAATACTCTTGCTTTTCGATTTCTTCCCACGCCTTTTACCAATTATAACGCATGGCCCTGTTTCGGCCTTACCGCTCTTGCTGATTGGAGTTGCCTATCTGGTCCTGCAAGCACGGCTACGACCACACCCTCTCGAACTACTAAAGCGAGTCATGCTTGCCTCGGCATTCATCTTATGGGGCATCGACCAGTTGTTACCGCAAGGAGCCGTAGCAACAACACTTGGTGACGTGGTGATTGTGCTATACATCATTGATCTGGCCTTGATGATACGTGATGCATTGAACACACAACACAAAAGCTAATGGAGAAACTAGGTTTTTTTGAAAGCGTGAAGAGTTCACTCACAGCAACGTATCCATATACATACGCAACGAAAGGGTATGCTCAAACGTCTATATCTATAAATACATTTGACGGAAGAGAAGAGTAATGCGGCCTGAAGAGATGGTAGGCAAGGCAATAGGACATTATCGTGTTGTGCGTTCTCTGGGCATAGGGGGCACATCAACGGTCTTTCTTGCTGAGGATGTAAACCTCAAACGCGATGTTGCACTCAAGTTATTTCAAACACGCACGGGCGAGACACAAGATTTTCTACGTCGTTTTGCACGCGAGGCTCGCGTTGTGGCGCAACTCGATCATCCCAATATTGTGCCTGTCTATGAGTATGGCGAAGAAGACGATACCGCTTATCTCGTCATGCCACATATGACAGGTGGCTCATTGCGAGATCGTCTCCTTGCTCAAAAAACGCTACCACCACGAGAAACAGTGCAGCTTATAAATCCAATCTTACAGGCACTTCAATATGCTCATAACCGTGGTTTGATTCATCGCGACATTAAACCAGGGAATATTCTATTCAAAGCTGATGGAACGCCAATGCTCTCCGACTTTGGATTGGTCAAGATCACAACACCTGCTTCTAGTGAGTCAACGGCATTGATGAACGATACAGCAAGTATGACGGGACATGCCCTCACTGGCACACCCGATTATATGTCGCCTGAACAAATTATTGGCAACGTCACACCGGTAAGCGATATATACAGCATCGGAGTAGTTCTCTACGAAATGTTGACGGGGGAACGTCCCTTCAAAGCAGACAACTACATGGCCGTATTGATGAAACAGATGTATGAGCGACCACGCCCGTTACATGACCTCAATCCACAGCTATCGCCAGCACTTGAAGCGGTTGTCCTTCAAACGCTGGAAAAAGAGGCTGCTAGACGTATACAACGGCCCGAAGAGCTGCGACAGGCATTGATACGTGCGTTGGTGGAACCCATAGACACAACACCAGAGGTGGGTGCCGCCACCATCTCGACATGGCCCACAGTCGCACACGGTGCGCTTCGACCACAGCAAGGCAACGAACACACCCTCAACGCAGACATACTGTCACCTCCTGTCAAGGCGGCAAAGCAATCCGAAAGTCAGATGCTATACAATCAAGCCACTCCTCCTGTGGTCACGGCTGGAAAAATCAAACCCAAAAGACGTATCATGCTTCCACTTGCGCTCACACTTTTCCTTGTCGCGTTGCTCCTTGTTGGCGGCCTGGGAACCACTCTCCTTGCGCCACAACTGCTCGGTTTTGGCAAGCGTGTACATACACATCTCTCACCAACAAGCACTCCAGGAACGACCCACACGCTTGTAAGTACCCCTGCACAGGGCGGCTCAACAGGGGGAATTACCACAGTGACACAAAACGTGCCTGCGACCACGACAACGTGTCCAACGACCGGCACGGCACGGGCGGCGGTCCTGGCTCCGCTCGTACTTGGTTCTCATCAAGACCTTGTGTATATCGTCAACCAGTTCAACCCGTCGGCGTATGGCACGTTGAAACGACGAGACGTGAATGTACCCGACCTGAAAGCCACTGAAATTGTGAAAATGCCCAATGTCTACATTAGTTGGGCGCAGGTTTCGCGTGATGGACAGTGGATTCTCTTTACCGCACGTCTTGGACAGCAGGACCAGCTACGCATGGTGCGCGTCGATGGGCAGGGGCTACAGACATTGTACTGTACTCCCGTTGGCAACTTTATTCTCGGCAGTCAATGGTCATTTAACCAGCAATCGGTCATCTTCGACGCCGGTGCAGGTGTAGTGATACCGAGCGTCTATCTACTCACGCTGAATGATGGAACTCTGGAAACGGTGATGACACCACAGGGGAGGAACATGGGCTACTTGCCGCGCACATGGTTAGATGCAACACATGTCTACATGGTTGGCTTTCTTCCGCAAGCAAGGGATGCCGCGTTCCAAAATGTATATCTCCTCGACCTACAAAAAGGTGCGAACCAGCCTGAAAGCAACCTGCAACAGGTTGTTGCTAGTACGCAACTGTGCATGAGTTTTGACACAAGCTTCGATGTAAAACAATTCTATGAGAGTACCTGTAGCGGTGATAACACGTATGGCTTTAATGGACCAAGCAGTGTTACGGTGCAAGATGCAAAAGGCAGTCCACCCAAAGAAATTTTCACAAGTCAGACGATGGCGATCACAATGATACGCGCGATTAACCGAACTACGCTGCTACTCATGGTCGAGAATACTGTGGGTGATACCAGCCAGAACGGTTTGTGGAAAATGAACATTGACGGCACAAACTTGACGCGCCTCTCGACCGACCCTGGCAACACGCAATCGTTATGTCCATTTTCGCAATACGCATGGTCAAACACCTCATTAGACAACACCTTCTATGCGCTCCAATCCAATCAGCAAGATATTCACAGCTACGGCATGTCTTATGGTTTGCTCGCCAGTGGCGACTCAAATCAGTTTGCTGACATAAGAGATGGTACACAATTGTTTCTCGTCGGATGGACACAAATGTAGGAATGTTTTCTATTGCGGCTCTTTTGGGGTGAAACCTTTACGACGCGCTCCAATCGTCTCTGTACGAAAACGTTCGACAAGCTGTCGTGCTTCATCTTCATGCCCATGAGGAATCAAGAGATGAATGGTATCACGCCAACTTGCCTGACGCAGCCCGACATGTTTTCTACGGAACACCAGTTGAGGAGGATTTTCCGTCATTTTCACACTGACAAGGTCCAGGAGAAGTTCTTGTAAAGGTACATACAGGCCAGCTTGCCAGCTAGCTTGATCGAGGAGAGAGACGTTCCCAATTGTCACCCTTCTTGACCCTTTTAGACGTGCACTATGCCTTTGTCTTGCCTCTCGAAAGTTTCTGCCAGGGATCGTTAAACCAATGATAACAAGTACGAATAATAGCACCCCTGGAATGATGAGCAATGGGAATAAAGCGTCTGGCTCAGTTGTCGCAACTGAGAAGAAAATAATCAGGAAGAAGCTCAATATCAACAAGAATGGCAGCCCAGCGCAAACAATAAATAACAGTACGCGCCGCTTTGCGCTACCCCAGTCCAACTGATCGAAGCGTGTCCACTCTTCAGGTGTATACTCCCAGCGTGCCCAATAGTTAGGACGCGTTGGGAACTGCTCACTTTGCGTAAAGGTCATATGGCTTTCAACGGTAAAAGGCGAGGTATTCACAGTCCATTTTTGTCCCTGCAATGCCTCATTAAGCGTACCATTTTTTAACGATTCTAATACGCCTTCGACCAGATTTCTTGCCTGCGGCGGAATATCCTGCGGAATATCATTTTGCGACCAAAATTGTGGCTCTTCTGGTGTGTTCATATGCAGCCTCAAGGATTCTCTAAAATAATACATCTATTATGAAAGCTAGTATAGGAGGCGGGGAAAGTTATGTCAAATGGAATGGGTAGCATTGTTAATGACACTACTGTAAAACCATAAAGTATATCACACAGTTCTACGGAGAACACCCGACACAAAAGTTCAGGTAGACAGAATAAGAAGAGCAGCTTTATAATCTCCCGTAGAAATGTAGATACAAAACGTTTCTGTATATGGCTGATTCTTCAGCCATATACAGAATTTTTTTAGGAGAGCAACATATCACTTATGAAAAAGATTCTTGTAAGTATCATACTGGTAGGACTCGCCACCATTTTGTTTGTCGCGTGCGAGGGCGTTGCCGGTAGTGGCACCCCCACAGGCAACACACCCAATACCGTACATATGACCGACTCGAATTTCGCGCAAAACTCAATCACTCTCACAAAGGGCAGTAAGCTCACGCTCATCGACGATAGCTCACAGGCTCATATTATCGACAATGGTTCCTGGGGCAGTGATGGTCTCCCACATCCAAAAATAGAATCAGGTGCCCCCGTCGTCAAAGATGCGAACTTCCAGGATAGTACACCACAATCATTCGGTCCATTCAACACTCCTGGCACTTTCCACCTTTACTGCACTATTCATTCCAGTATGGACCTAACCGTCATCGTGAAGTAACACAATAGACATTGAGGAAAGGCGCCCGCAAGGGGAACGCCCCTCCCATATAACGGCTCGTCACTAGCAGTTCGTCTATGGGAGGGGCGTTCCCCTTGCGGGCGCCCTAGTTTTCGGTGTGGCAAATTGGATATCTACTGTGCGGTCACACTTACATCATCGACAAAGAAGGACGTTGTGCGAGATGAGGAACCTGCCTGTGTACTGAAGGCCAGCGTTACCGTCTGACCCGCGTACTGCGAAAGCTGGCTCGTGACATCGAAAGTTTTCTGCCCCCAGTTGCTTGATGCATCCGTATTGCATGCATGCTGCAACTGACCAATAACCTGACCACTACTGTCGAGGACAGAAACGGTGAGATTAGCGACACAACTATGCGCCGTACTCTTTGTCGTAGCCTGCCACCAGTAACTGATCCTGACGTTCGACACACTACCAGGGACGGTGAAATCTTGCGAGATTACATCATTACAATAACTGTAGCCACAGAGGTAAGCTCCATAGTTACCAGAGTGGGGATGCTTTGCGCTGATTAGCTCATAGCCGCCAGCGGAAGACCCCTGCCATATGCTCCCACCATCTTCAAAACCATTGTTCTGAACCAATGAACCAGAGGCTGGCCCTGAAGGTGGCGTATTAGTTGGCACAAGAGTCGGTGGCGGCGTATCCGTCGGTGTAGGGACCGTTGTGCTGGTTGGATTGGGCGTTGGCGTTGTTGGTACCGATGTTGGCGACGGCGTGGGTGTGCCAGTACCACCTGCAAGATCGCGTGCGATATTGTAGATGTCGGGCGAGCCAATACCACTCGCTTCATCATAATTCGCTGTCGCAGGATAGTACAGATTGGTGCCACTTGTCACGTCGTGAAATGGCGCGTACTGTTGCTGTGAGCTTGCCAGTGTATAGAGTTGTGGACTGACAAAACCAGCACCTGGCTTCCCCTGAGATTGCAAGTAGTTGTTAATCATCGCCATGCTACCAGCCCAGAGCGGAGCGGCAGCACTTGTGCCACCGACCGTGATACTGCCCGTTGAGGGACAGCCAGCAGCCGAGACAGTACAATAAACCGCGTAACCCGTTGCGGGATCGGCATCGTCGGAGACATCAGGCACCTCGCGATTGCCGTTGCTATACTGGTTCTTGACGCCGGGGCCAGTTTGCCAGCTTGATTGTGCGAAGGTGTTGCTGATACCACCACCACCGCCAGAACCCTTTGGGCTACGCTGTGTATCGCTGGGATTGCTCCATACCGACTCACTACTATAAGCACCGCCGTTGGTTTGAAGGTTTGTACCACCTACACCAATAACGTTGGGATCGCTTGCAGGAGAATCAACGGCGAGATTGCTGTCGTTACAATCATAGGCACCAGAGTCGCCAGCAGCCGCGAACATCGACATACCCTGTGCGGCACCCTGTTTGAAAATACCGTCAAGGGTTTGCAGTTCGGCGGCACCAGATTGTGTCTCACACTCGCCCCAGCTAATCGTGGTGATCTGGGTCTTGTTGTCGGTCACAATCTTGTTGTAGGTGTCGTTGACGCCCTGTGTCGAGTTTGGACCCTCATACACAATTTGTGTGGCACCGGGAGCCATTGCCGCCACAACCTCGATATCGAGTTCGACCTCGATGGCTCCCGCACCAGCGGCTCCTGTTGAGCCATCAACCAGAACATTGCTGATGCTAGGATTGCCGAGGTTGTAGGTTTGCAGGTACTGCGTGATGTCGCTCTGCTGGTAGCCATCCAACTCGAACACTGCCACACTCTGGTTATTACCTTTGGTGCCCGCTTGCTGTAATGCAGCACCGTCATATGCACCAAGTAGGTCTGTTGGTCCAAGACCAGCCATTGCACGTTTCGCTTTTGCAGGGACCGTAGCCTTCTTGCTTCCCTGTGCTTGCAAGTGGTACAGCGGACGCATATGCGTACTATTGTCCATGCCACCAATCGAGACGATCAATGAGGAGACTGCACCAGGTATAGTTGGCGCATTCGCATTGGCATAGAACTTTTTCGCACCGATCTGATAATTATTGATCTTGACTGCAAAAGCAGCCTCGACCTGGGCAACATCAGCACTAGCGTCGATGAGCAGGCCGTTTGATGAGACATGTGAAACAGCAAAACCCTGATTGTGCAGATAATTGATAACCTGCTGCTGCTGGTCCACCGTCGGACCGAACTCCGCCGCAAACTGCGGCGGAGTGAGATAGTGATGATACAAGGACGAATGGCGGTTGTTCTGATTGCTCAACAAGACATTCAATTCCTGCTGATTACGCATCTGTAACCCTATTGAGAGGCTCAACTGCTGCTCTCCACTCGCGGCCCCGATAAGTTTAGATTTGCCGATGAGGGGAACGGTCTGCCCACTGAGAGGGATGCCCGCTGCTTGCCTGGCACGTGCAATCAGCGTAATGCTGAAAATGCCGACACCGACAACGAGCAAGGCTACAACGGCAAGTACGATCTTGTGAGCAATGCTACTACTACGTTGCATGTAGTTCTCCGAATTTCATAAGACACACTACGACGACGAATACTGAAAAGTGAATTCAGTAGTAGTCCGGGGATATCTGCATCACGTGACATCCTGACATATAAAGATGAACGTAGATACACATTTGCTTTGTGGATTTTTTGCCTGGATAGGAGAGATGGCTAAAGAGTGGTTAAGGACATATCATTACAAATTCTTAATACATTTGGTACGGAGGCTTATCCATTTTAGTGACTGCGTGGGGTGAGAAAGCATAAGGGGGAGAGAAGAGAGCAGATGGCAAGCACCTTGTGCTTGCCATCTGCTCTCTTCCTTTTATGACCCTATCTGTAAGGGCACATTTATCCCTGTCATATTGCCTGTGACAGTCACAGGAGTACTACCCGTATAATGAATGCTGGCAGCATTGAGACCACTGGCGGTGATCGTGCAGGCACCGAGCGGCACATTCGAGAATGAATAGTTACCGTTCAGGTCCGCCGTAGTATTCATCGACACGCCACCAGGACCAGTCAATGTAACTGCGGCACCAGGAAGAGGTATAGAAGTAGCACACGGGGCATCAGCACATGCATTCACGGTACCACTCACCGCAAAACCCGTCACGGTAACAGAAACAGGGATAGTTCGAGTAAGTGTATTTGACGCTGTACCACCATTGACAGTTATAGTTACATTTCCTGCGTATGTACGCGGAACCAGTCCAGAAGCATTCACGCTCACCCCTACCGAGGCACCACTACCTGTATCAGACCCCGTTGTAGAAGAAAGTGTAAGCCACGTAGAGTCACTCGCGGCAGTCCAGGTGACAGGGCGTGTGCAAGCTCCAGTCTCACTGATAGAGAGCGTTTGAGCAGAAGATGCCTGGCCCTGCGCCACATTGAAGGCGAGACTCCCCGGGGAGACCGCCAATTGACACGGTGGCAAAACGGTCAGAGTGATAGAGAAGACCTGTGGACTTCCCTGCGCCACCACACCCGAATTATCCGCGGTAGTGATTGTAACCGACGCCGTATAGGTTCCTGCTGCTAACCCAGCACTAGTAGGGTTGATATTGATCGTCGTAGAGAGACTACCTTGCCCGAACTTGCCACCATGGGAGGAGAGCCTCAGCCAGGAAGCCCCAGAACTCACATCCGCAGTCCAGCCTAAAGGCCACGCACAATTGCCTGATGCGGTCAGCGTCACTGATTGCGATACTGGATCACTACCACCCTGTATCGCGGAAAACGCAAGGGCACTCGATGAAGGCTGCACCAACGCACAAGGTGGATTGACCTGTAACTGTACTGATACGACCTGAGGACTACCACCAGCAGCTATTGCACCTGTTTTGGCATCATAGCCATTCAATGTTATTTGTCCATTATAAGTATTAGGATTCAGCCCGCTTGATCCTGCTACCACTGTCAAGGTCGCCGTTTGTCCAGGGTTAATTGTGCCACCCGTTGGTGAAACACCAAGCCATACTGTTGCTAATAGACCTACGGAGGCACGCCATTGCATAGCACTCTGCCCAGAATTGGTAATCACCACTGTCTGTCCAGAGGTTATTGGTTGTCCCTGAACCGTGCTAAAGTTCATTACAAGTGGAGCCGCCGCCATAATTGGTGATCCGGGAGGCGGCGGTGGCTGCACAGTCAGTGTCACCGATACAGTCTGCGTACTCCCATTTGGACCTTGCCCGGATACAACGGTAATCGTACCGGGATAAGTCCCCTGTGTCATACCTGTCGTATTCACACTAACGGTGATAACCGAATTTGCCCCCGTCTTTGCCGAACCACTCGCGGGCGTCACCGACAACCATCCCGCGGATGAGTTTGCAGTCCAGGCGACAGCAGAGCCACAACTGGGTGCTGCTGTCACACTCAATGCCTGATTACTGGTATTACTACTACCAGCAACAGCATTAAATGTCATACCACCTGTGCCAAGTGTCAAACTACAATGCTGCTGCACCGTAAGCGAGACGCTTACATTTTGCGTCTGGTTAATAGTTGTCTTGTCAGGAGCATTAAACACAAGCGGATCAGTATACGCCCCTGGCAGGAAATCCTGGCTATTCACCGTTACATTGATGCTCTCGGTAGCACCTGGAGGAACGGTACCCGACTTTACATCGGTGTTCAACCAATTCGCTACCGTTCCACCCATACCCGGAAACGAGCCTTGAGGCGTCTGGGCGATGGACGACTGGTTGTTCGTCAGAGACCAGGAAAGTGTTTTTCGTCCTGGATTGCTTACGGTCAATATTTGGCTGGTTGAACTGGCAACACCATCCACTGCCGTAAACGACAGTACCACCGGCGTCACTACCATTACCGCCCCAGCGTCTGGTGGAAGGGGTGTCACCGCCATTGTTACTTTCACAACTATCGGCGCACCTACGTTCGACGAAAAGGTAATCGCGCCGCTGTAAGAGCCAGGAGTCATCAGTCCGCGTTCCACACCAACAGATAGCGTTTGACTATCACTAAATGTGCCTTGATTCGGAGTCAGCAGCAGCCAGGGACTATTGCTGCTCGCGGCCCATGTGATAGCTCCACTAGCATTCTCATCATTATAGAGTGTCAAAGATTTAATAGTATTTGAGCCTTGATAACCCGAACCTGCATCGAGAGAAAGGTCTTTAATTATTAAATGTGAAGGTTTAGATGGACCAGCATTGATAATTTGCAACGTTGCATTCGCAGTATAATGGGTTGTCATATCCTCAGCTTCGATATTGTGGAAGCCCGGTCCCCAGCTAGATGAAATAACAGAATAGGCAGTAGCGGCACCATTGTTATTGACATGCACGATTGGAAAGTTTGTACTCAGTATAACTGGCACACCGACATCATGCGTGATATAGACATTGGTGGATGGATTAAAATGTACGAGATGAAAAACTACACTTTGCCCGTTGCTCACTTTGTTATCGTTGCTACCTTCCACAGTAATCGTGAGCGTCGGAGGGCCATTAACAGGTGCTACTGTATGATGTGGATGCAAGAAGGCCACAGAAACAAGCACAGTATCAATCGTAAGCGCGAGAATTGCTAAAATTGCCAGGCTCACAAATACGATTCTAAGTTGTGTTTGACGTGTGGTTTTACGCGTAGAGCGGTTTTTTAGTACACCCTCTGCTTTAGCTCTACGTTCGTCTTCGGCTTCGATACGCGCCGCTTCGGAACTACTTGGGAAACGACGTGCAAGCAGTGGATCAGTGTAGTTCTCAAAGGTATTATTGTTCTCGATATCATCGGCGTCATGCAACCAGGGCCATAAGTCGGGCATATCGTTGGCTGAGGCTTCAGCGCGGTTTTGCTGCATACCGTTTGCCTGTGCGATAGCGCTGGGTAACGGTGTGCTATGACGTTGTATGTCGGCAGAGATGTCACGGATTGGTGAAAGACGTGATGCATGTGGTTGACGTTTATCGCTCTGATCCACTGCCGCGATACTCCGCGCCGCATCATTCAAACGATGAATGGCATGTTCCACCATGTTTACATACATCCCGTGAGCCGAAACCAATGACTTCTGTGATGCCTCTGAAGAAAGAGGAATTTCATCTACCCCAGATCCCAGAGGCAAAGGTGTATTTTTGTCTTGCCAAACTAGCTCAGGTTTATACGCTTCTGCAGTCGCTGCAACAATGGGATGCGACGCAGTTGAAGCCTCTGCAATATCAATATACGGCACCTTCGATGCTGCTTCTAATTGATAAAGCTGCGCCTGACACGAATCACAAAATAAAGCAGTTGCCTCACGTGGCTCACTGCAATGGAGACATTGGCTCATGTCTCGTTTTTGCTGGTCGTCCAAACTTTCTACCCGCATGTCCAACCTTCATATCAACTATTTAGGGCGAGTGACACAGTAGCAATAAATAAAAAACCTTGCTTTCTTGCGTCCCATATCCTTTATGAATAATTATTCAGGCACTTTAATTAATATATCTGTTGTATAGAACGTGCCATATACAGTATTTGTCACTCTCATAAACGCTGGTATAGGACTTATTCCTTATTGATAGGGACCGATTGAGCGCGTCTTGGTCACCGTTCGTTGCAACCCGGACATGCTCAATCGGTTACTACAGATTATCGCAGCGTTGCACTATAGGTGTCATGTAGTGCACGCACGATTTTTTCTTGTAGCGTGTTAGCCTCGGCATCCGTCAGGGTACGATCCTGCGCTTGATAAACAAGAGAATACGTCAGGTTTTTCTTGCCCTCTGGAATAGGTTCACCAGTGTAGATGTCGAAGAGCGTGACTGAGCGCAATAATTCACCACCGCTGGCAACGATTACATCACGCACCTCCTGAGCTGAAAGCTGGTGCTCAACCACAATCGCCAGGTCACGTGTGAGTTCCTGGTGACGCGAGATAGCCTGATAGGTCAAACGCGATGGCACAGCAGCGTAGAGCATTTCCAGGTCTAGCTCGCAGAGATACGCACGCTGCGGCAAATCATAGCGTTGCTGCACGAGCGGATGCACCTCGCCCAATACACCAATTGGGCTGAAAACCTCTTCACCAGTGCCAGCGAGACGCGGTATCTCTACCAGCGCACAGCGTCCAGGATGAAACGTAGGATGCAGCGTCGGCGTGAAACGATATGACGCGATATGCAGACCATCAAGCAATCCCTCTACAATACCTTTCAGATCGTAGAAATCGGCTGGACGCCCTAGTTCTGGTAGCCACGAAATCTCCGCTGGACCACATAGCGCGATACCAACACTACGCCGCTCGTCTGGTTGCTTGTGCATGTCATTAGAGGGAATGTAACGGCGTCCAACCTCGAAGAAGCGCAGGCCAGCTTTGTTGCGTTTACTGTTCTCCTGCACCGTCTCTAGCAAACCGCTCATGAGGGTCAAACGCATTGCCTCAAGATCACTTGTCAAAGGATTAGCCAGCACAACGGCACGGATGTTCTGTGCCTCGAATGGTGCAATCGTCTTGCCATTTCTCGCTTGCGTGACAACCGCATGTTCTTGTTTATCGTTCGAGGAGGCAATTCCCGAACCCGACAGAAAACGCACTGAGGATGCATCGGCCTGCGCTAAGAGCTTCGCCATACGTGCCCGGCTCGTCATAGCATACGTGATAACCTCGTTCAATCCCGCGCCGACCAATCGCGTGCGTATCTCCTGTTCGCGGTCAAACCATGACTCGCCCTGCGGTTCTGGCAAAGGTCCCGTTGGAATAGTGCCAACAATGGTATCGTAGCCAATCATGCGTAGCACCTCTTCCACAAGATCGGCCCCCTCTTCGATGTCAGAACGGTACGTTGGCACCGTAACCAGCATCTTCGCACCCAGTTCATCAGGGTCAGCTACCACCTCGAAGTGTAATGCTTGCAGTGCGTCAATCACTTCATTTTGTGTTACCTTCATACCTGTAAGCCACTCAACCTCATGCGTGGAGAAAGCGATGGTACGCGGTTTCACCGGGGCAGGATAGACATCAATAATGCCTGGATTGACTACACCGCCCGCGAGTTCTACCATCAACTGAGCAGCACGATTCGCTCCTGCAAGAGTCAATTCTGGGTCCAGCCCCTTCTCGAATCGGCTCGAAGCATCAGAACGCAACCCTAGAACGGTAGAGGTGTGACGTATGCTCACTGCGTTGAAGTTCGCCGCCTCCAACAAGACCGTCGTCATTTTATCGTTCACTTCGCTAACTGCTCCGCCCATGACGCCCGCGATACCTGTCGGTCCTTCTGGATCGGCAATCACCAGCATATCCGGTGTCAGCTTTCGCTTCACGTTGTCGAGTGTTGTCAGCATCTCCCCTTCATGAGCACGACGTGCAATCAAGGAATGTTGACGCACCAGATCATAGTCGTAGCCGTGCAGAGGTTGTCCGAACTCCAGCATCACATAGTTGGTGATATCGACGATATTACTGATGGGACGCATTCCTGCCGCGAGCAATCTACGTCCCATCCAGTTTGGTGACTGGCCCAGCTTAATGCCGCTAATGATACGGGCGGAAAAACGTGAACACAGGTCAGGTGCCTCAATCGTCACATGCGCCATCTCTGTTGTAGGCGTTCCCTGCTCATGAAGAACTGGCTGCGGAATACGTAACTCCTGTTTCGTCAGTGCCGCAACCTCACGCGCAATACCGATAATCGAAGACAGGTCGCCACGATGCGCCTTGATTGAGAAATCCAGTACGGTCTCACCCAGGATATCTACAAGCGGCACACCAAGCGGTGTATCGGCATCAAGGATATAAATGCCGGAGTGATCGTTGCCCAACCCTAATTCGCGTGGTGAACACAGCATGCCCTGCGAGACATAGCCCATCTTCTTGCTCTCACCAATGGTGATATCGCCGACCTGTGCCCCAACCAGAGCCAACGGCACCTTGTCGCCAAGTTGAATATTTGGGGCACCGCACACGACACCCAACTCACCATGTCCCGTATCAACATGCGTATAGTTTAAATGGTCGGATTTTTCGACTTTTTCCAGGTAGGTGATTTGCGCTGTGATAATCTTATTGCCCCAACTCGCACCAATATAGTCGATGGCATCGACCTCCAGCCCCGCCATTGTTAGTGTGTAGGCTAGCTCCTCTGGCGTTTGTTTTATAGTTACGTACTCTTTGAGCCAGCTCAATGGTACTCGCATAGAAATTCTCCTCTGATATATTCGTCCTATACATATCTTTTTACTAGAATTGGCGCAAGAAGCGCAGATCGTTAGCGGAGAAGAGGCGTATTTCGTTGACACCATATTTGAGCATGGCGATACGCTCAACACCCATGCCAAAAGCGAAGCCACGATATTTGGCGGGGTCATACCCAACCTGACGCAGGACGCGTGGATCGACCATACCAGAGCCGAGAATTTCTAGCCAGCCAGTATATTTGCAGGTGCGACAACCCACGCCATCGCAGAAGGGGCAGTCGATATCGACCTCAGCACTTGGCTCAGTGAATGGGAAGTAGCTGCCACGAAAACGTACCTGTCGCTTCTCGCCGAACATCTCGCGAGCAAAACGTTCCAGGCAACCTTTCAGATCGGACATGGTACAATGTTCATCGACAAGCAAGCCCTCGATCTGGTGGAACATAGCCTCATGTGAGGCATCGACCGCCTCGTAGCGGTAGACTTTGCCGGGGACAAGCACACGTACAGGTGGGCGCATCTGTTCCATTGTGCGAATCTGCATTGGTGATGTTTGTGTTCGTAACAGTAATTCGCCTGGAACGACCCAGAAGGTATCTTGCATGTCACGGGCGGGGTGGTCTGCAGGCAGGTTGAGTGCCTGGAAGTTATAGTAATCAGTCTCGACCTCTGGCCCCTGCACGATTTGGAACCCCATATCCGCAAAGATACGCGACACGTCCCATATAACCTGCGAAAGGGGGTGCATGTGACCAACAGGCAATTCGCGCCCCGGTAGCGTCACATCAATACGTTCCTGCTCAAGTGCTAACATGAGTTCGCGTTGCTTGAGCGATTCGCGTCTAGCAAGTAGTTGCTGTTCTAGCTCGGATTTAACGGCATTGATCTTTTGCCCTACGACGGGTCGCTCTTCTTTTGTTAGTTTCGGCATCACAGCGGAGAGATTTTTGAGTTCGCCCTTGTTACGTCCAAGATAGCGTGTATCCCACTCGTCGAGTGCCGCCGAGGTCTCAATCGACGCCAGTTCCGCGAGTGCGCGTTGGCGGAGTTCGTCGAGTTGTCCCAGCAAGACATCAAGTTGTTCCAACATGTATTCCTCCCAAAAAATCAAAAACCGACGCATCGTCAACAGGGACGAAGTGTCGGTCGAAAACTCCGTGGTACCACCCATATTGAACCTGTCGCACACGATTATACGCTTATGGAGATGTGCGAACAAATTCCGCTTGGTCTGTCCTGTAACGGGGACTGCCGAGGCTATCTACATTCGTATTTCAATGGCCTGCTCTGGGATGAACTTCGGCAAAGGCTCGCGTAAAGAGGCTTGCAGTCGGTGGCCTCTTCTCTCTGTCCGATCTCTCTCCGCGTACTCTTCCCATCATCGCTTTTCGTGCATTCTGCTTCTGGTGTCCAGTATAGCAGAAGTGCTTTACAAAGTCTAGCATGATTTTTTGCATAATGTCATCGCTCATATGTAGGGGAGAAGACTACAAGGAAATAGGTTCCAACACATTCATAACGCCCTCGTGCCAAGACACCATATCGGCGAATATTGAGGAACGGAATCAACGAATGGAAAACGCAATCGATGAGGACGAGAGCGTTATGAATAAAGGCCCCTACAGGGTTCAACACCACACACATTCTAGGCATTGACGAACTGTAGGGGCCTTTATTCATAACGCCCTGTGAGCGATCCAGCATGTTAACAAGAAATTGAAGAACGCCTCCAATGGTCGATAGGGACGAGGTGTTCCTAAGAACCCTATATAATGAATTTGCTGGAATCAATGCCCTTTCGGTCTCCCTGTTTTTCTTATTGCCCTCCCACATCAAATACGTTACAATGGTTCATGGTATAGTCATATTTATTTATAATGATGAGGGTATATTGAAAGTTGAATACGACAGAAGAAACGCTAAAACAATATTTCGGGCATGATGCATTTCTGCCAGGGCAACAGGATATCGTCGAGCATATGTTAGCTGGACGGGATGCCTTGATACTCATGCCAACGGGCGGCGGCAAATCTCTGACCTACCAGCTACCCGCCCTTATGCTGCAAGGAGTCACTATCGTTATCTCTCCCCTTATCGCGCTCATGCAGGATCAGGTTGATCGCTTACAGGCCAATGGTATCGCCGCAACCTTTATCAATAGCACGCTCGGTTCGGTTGAGCGATCACAGCGCGAACGTGCGCTACTCAATGGACAACTCAAGCTGGTTTATGTCGCGCCTGAACGCTTGCTAAGTGCTGACTTCCTGACGCTGCTAGAGCATACACATGAGACCATCGGCATTTCATTGATGGCGGTCGATGAGGCACACTGTGTTAGCGAGTGGGGACACGATTTCCGACCAGAGTATCGACAATTAGGACGCATGCGAGACCACTTTCCGGGTGTGCCAATGCAGGCATTGACGGCAACCGCAACCGAGCGTGTGCGTGAAGATATCCTCACTCAGCTTCGCTTACGCGACCCACACATTCATATCGCAAGCTTCAACCGTCCCAACCTCACCTACGAGGTGCGCCAGAAGAGCAAGGCATCATATGGTGAATTGGTTGAGCTATTGCGAGGGATGCCCGATGCATCTGTAATTATTTATTGCCAGAGTCGCAAAGGTGTTGACGCATTAAGCGAAACGCTACGTCATGATGGCATTAGTGCCTTGCCCTATCACGCAGGCATGAGCAACGATCAACGTGCGGAGAATCAGTCTCGTTTCATTCGTGACGACGTGACGGTGCTGGTCGCTACAATCGCCTTCGGTATGGGCATCGGCAAGCCAGATGTACGCGCCGTCATTCACTACGATCTACCACGTAGTCTTGAGGGGTACTACCAGGAGTCAGGGCGCGCCGGACGCGATGGACAACCAGCGCAATGTATCCTCTATTTCAACTACGGCGACCGCATCAAAGTCGAGTTTATCATTGACCAGAAACAAAGCGAGCAAGAGCAGCTTATCGCACGGCAACAACTGAACCAGGTCATGGCCTATTGTGACAGCCGTGATTGCCGCCGCCACGTTTTACTTGGCTATTTCGGCGAGGATTGGCAGCAGGAGAACTGTGGCAACTGCGATAACTGCCGACGTGCCCTTGAACCAGTGGAGATGGAAGATCGCACTATTGACGCGCAAAAGTTTCTTTCGTGTGTTGGACGTACCGAGCAACGCTTTGGCATGACCCATGTCATCGATGTATTGCGCGGCGCGAATACAAAGAAGATACGCGATTTCAACCATGACCAACTCTCGACCTATGGTATTGGCAAGGATTACAGCATCGAAGAGTGGAAACGGCTCGGCTATGCCCTCATGAAGCAAGGATTTCTGGACATGACTCCCGATGGCTACTCTATTCTCCGTCTAAACACACGCTCACGAGAAATTCTTCGTAAACAGTGTGACTTTGCCATGCCAGTTGAGAAAAAAGAGGAGAAGGTCAAAGCCGAGCAGGAGGTACTCGATCCACAGAGCGCACGCCTGTTTTATCACTTACGCAACCTGCGAAAACATATCGCTGACGAACAAGGTGTGCCTCCATATGTTGTTTTTTCTGATACAGCCTTGCGTGAAATGGCGCAACAACGACCGCAGACACGCGAACATTTCGCAAACATTTCGGGCGTTGGCAGCAGTAAGCTAGAGGCATACTTTACCATCTTTACCGATGAAATCGCTAGCTATTGTGAGCTACATAATGTTCCAATGAAGCTTGCACCTTCCATTGTAAGAAAAAAGAGTATAGCCAACAAGCTTGCTCCTTCTGCCGGACCACATTCTCGAATGCAGACACTAACACTCTATGAACAGGGAAAGAATCTTGAGGAGATCGCCACTGAGCGCGGATTAGCACAAAGTACCATCGCCAATCATCTCGGCGAGTTGATTGAGATGGGCGAAGCCATTGATATTCTGCCATTGATACCAGAGGGACACTATCAGAATATCGTGGACGCAATAGAACAGATCGGCGATGAGGCGTTGCGACCCCTCAAAGACTTTCTAGGCGATGACTACTCGTTCGATGAAATCCGTCTCGTGCGTGCCGTGATGCGAAAAGCTGGATAACACAATTCTTGTTTAAATGGTCGGTTGTAGGGACCGATGTATCACGTCCTCTTGACGACAGACAATGCGAAAGGGGGTTGAAATGCAGGTTGCAGCCTCCTACACAATGATCGCTACAAGGACGTGATACATCGGTCCCTACAACCTGTGTGATAAAGTGTTATTATTCGATCTTCAATAATGACTCTTTAGAGCAGCAATGAAAGGCGACAACATGACTTCCTTACCATCATCAGCAACTCAGCAAAGCACAAGTGACCAATATAAACCGACGAAAGCAGATAAGTTTAGTTTTGGTCTGTGGACCATTGGTAATCGTGGCCGTGATCCCTTCGGCGAGTTTGTACGTCCCGCCCTTGACCCTGTGTATAGTGTGAAGAAGCTAGCGGAACTTGGAGCATGGGGTATCAATTTCCACGATAACGACCTTGTACCATTCGATGCAACGCCAACCGAACGTGACCGTATTGTGCGCGAGTTCAAGCAAGCACTATCCGACAACGATATGGTTGTACCAATGGCGACAACCAATCTCTTCTTCCATCCTATTTTCAAAGATGGTGCCTTCACCTCGGTTGACCCAGCGGTTCGAGCCTTCGCGCTTCAAAAGACGTTGAACGCGATTGACCTGGGAGCCGAGCTTGGGGCCTCGACCTATGTCTTTTGGGGTGGACGCGAGGGTGTCGATGCCGAGGCCAGCAAAGACCCCGTTACCGCACTTAAACGCATGCGTGATGCCATCAACTTTGTGTCGCAATACGTCATTGACAAAGGCTACAAGATGCGCCTCGCCCTTGAGCCAAAGCCGAACGAGCCACGCTCGGATACCTACTTGCCAACGATTGGGCATATGCTCGCCTTCATCTATACACTTGAGCATCCTGAGATGGTCGGAGTCAATCCAGAGGTGGCACACGAAAATATGGCGGGCCTCAACTTCGTGCATGGCGTGGCACAGGCACTCGAAGCAGGGAAATTATTCCATATCGACCTGAACGACCAGAAGGGACCACGCTTCGACCAGGATTTCCGCTTTGGCAGCGAAAACATCAAGAGTGCCTTCTTCCTGGTGAAGCTGCTCGAAGACCAACACTACGACGGGCCACGCCACTACGACGCCCACGCTTATCGTACCGAGGACGAGGCAGGTGTGTGGGATTTCGCACTGGGCTGTATGCGTACCTACAACATGCTCAAAGAGAAGGCGCGGCGTTTCAACACCGACCCCGAAATTCAGGCGGTATTGGCAGAGGTCAACAGAGGCGATCAGAGCTACGGCGGCCTGCTCAACGGCTATAGCACAGAAACGCTCAACAAGCTACGTACCACGACATTCGATGTCGAGAAGCTAGCACAACGTGGCTACGGCTACGAGAAGCTCGACCAATTGACAATTGAGCTTATCCTGGGCGTGCGTTAACGTAGAATGCAGAAAATGAAGGGAGGAGACGGGTTGAAAAGGCTAGCCTTTTCAACCCGTCTCCTCCCTTCATTTTCTGCATTCTCACTACTCTATCGTATGCACTTTTGTCTCGACGAACGAGTACACGTTTTCTACGACTCCTGGTTGTGTCGAGAATCGAAAGCCATCAAAACCAGAGGTGAGCGAGCCATCATGAGCACGTAACATCCAAACTTGCGGCATTGGCTGATCGCTCTGCCAGACTTTCGCGACCAGCGTTGCGCCAACCACACGAAAGCGAAGAGTATAACGCACGCCATCTTGTGCAGTGAAGGGCATCGACGCCATTGTCGTACTTTTACCATTAACATGCTTGAGGAAGTTGAGATGCTGCCCATCAATAAGGGCTTTATACCAGTTTCCATCGTCGGACCAGCGCACTACAGACCCAATGTTGACGTTGGGACCGAAATGGCTAACCGAGCCACTAAACGTAACATCTGAATCATTTCTTTTGGGGCCTAGCAGAGCATTAAAGGTGCCTTTGCCTTGAGACACTTGCCCCGTTTTATTGGTAATAGAGAAGATAGCACCATTCGTTGTGTCACCAATCCATTGCTGACCGTCGGAGGCCGCGCCCCACGACGATTGGTCTGCACGCTGAAACGTGTCTTGTGCGACCACTGCTTCAATGGCAGGAGATGTTGCCGTTGCTGTCGGGCCAGAGGCAACTACAGTAGTGCTACCTTGCGATTTGTTCGCGCCGCTTCCACCTCTATGGGCAAAAACGGTCAGATAGATACCTGTACTGGCTGCAATCAGCACAATCAGCAGCCCGACTAACAGAAGCGTTCTACCACCTGCAAAACCTTTGTGAGGCTCTGCTGCAACACTATTGGGTGCAGAAACAAGTACAGGCGTCTCATCGAACAATTGACGGTGCGGAGTGAATGGCTCGGTTGGATCATGTTGTGTGGCTGCCTTTGTTGGCTCATGTATCGCAGGAAGTGGTGTTAAACGGTCTCCGGGCCTACTGAGAACTGTCCTCGCTTCGATTGCTTGATCGATCTGACCGAGAACAGTTTCCGATGCAACAGGCTGATTGGGCACGCTGAGATACGTATCCACGTCTGAGGACGAGAAGACGGGTAGCAAGGGTGTATTCTGTCTCGCCATAGGTGTCTGGCTAGCTTGCTCTAAAGCATTGGCAAAGGCTCGCACCTGTGCAAAGCGTCGGCTTGGCTCTTTTGCTAATGCGGTCATCACCACCTGCTCAATCGCTGGGGAGAGGTCTACTCCCTTCTCCTTGAAAGAGGGCGGTGGTACAAGGCTATGCTTGACGGCGATTTCGGTAAACGAACCGTTGAAGGGACGATTCCCGGTGAGCCATTCGTAGACCACTACGCCGAGCGAGTATTGATCGCTGGCTGGTACGGGCTGGGCTTTGACCTGTTCGGGTGCCATATAGCTGATCGTACCTGCCATGTCGCGCACATTCTGATAGCGCGAACTCTGCGCTACTGTGCGATACCGAAGTCGCCAAGCAAAATAGTGTCGCTGCCACTGACCAGCATGTTCTCCGGTTTGATATCGCGGTGAATCACACCCTGGCTATGAGCATAATCGAGTGCATCGGCAAGTTGTTTGATGTGAGAGATTACAATGGCAAGCGGTACACGACTCCCTTTGGGATGCAACTGACGCAAGGTGCTGTTGGGAGCGTAGTCCATCACGAGAAATGGCGTCGTGCCCTCTACACCAAATTCGAGGACACGCACAATGTGCGGATGAATCAGATGAGCAATGGTGCGTGCCTCTGTAAGGAAATACTCCAGATCTTCATCGGCTAGCTGGGTATGAAGAACTTTAATAGCGGCCTGCGTTCGCAAATACTGATGCTCTGCAAGATAAACCTCCGCAAAGCCACCTGTGCCAATAAGACGGACTAAACGATAGTTGCCAAGCTTCTGACCTACGCGATCAGCCATATTTGTATCTCCTCAAGTAGACATTCTCTTGCCACTGTTTATTATACCCCTTCTTTTTAACGATGTAAGTGATACACTTAACATAAAACATATGAAATAGACAAGGATACTCATGAAAACGACGCTCAACACAGAACAGCAAACCGCTCCATCATTATTCTCTCTACCCGTATTACTCGCCTTTTTCGGCTTTATGCTTATCGGTATTAGCGGTGGGGCAAGCGGTGTGTTACTACCGAGTCTGGGCAACTACTATCACGTCGATAAATCCGTTATTGGCCTGTTGTTTGTGATGTCATCCGTCGGCTACTTTCTATCAGCATTCGCAAGCGGCATACTGGTGGAGCGTTTGGGGATGCGCGTTTTTTTGCTTTCAGGAGCCAGTTTATTTTTGATTGGTGCTTTTGCCTTTGGTTTGAAACCACCTTTTGTGCTGGTATTGCTGACTGAACTCGCCCTCGGTCTTGGTATAGGCATCATCGAAACAGGCTTGAATATCTATATGTCGGCAATGCCACGTAGTGCTACGCTGCTGAATTACCTCCACGCATTCTATGGAGTGGGCGCGTTGATTGGACCGATTATTGCAAGCACAGTTCTCGTACTAAGTCTTGGTTGGAATAGTATGTATCTCATACTAGGATTTTTGAACCTGCCTTTGTTCATGGGTTTCTGGCTCCTGTTCAAGCGTGTGTCGAACGCTGCTAAAGAGGAGCAAAAGGGAACAGGGAATACACTCGGCACTACGCTCAAGGTAGGTGCGATCTGGTTGGCGGCACTGTTCTTACTCTTTTATGTTGGCGTTGAGGTAAGTTTGGGCAACTGGACCTACACCTACCTACTCGAAGGTCGGCATCAGAACGCCCTCTTGAGCGGATGGATTGTGAGCGGTTACTGGTTCGGTCTAACAATGGGACGATTTGTACTACAAAGCCTCTCGGGACGTTTAGGGTTCAGCAATACCACTCTGGTTTATGCTTGCATGACAAGTATTATCGTCGGCATTGTGTTGATCTGGCTCATTCCACTTGGAATTGTGGCTGCATTTGGCTTCTGTCTCGTAGGATTCAGCCTCGGACCAATTTATCCTCTAATGGTCGCACTCACGCCAAAACTTGTGCCCTCACGCATTGCAGCCAGCGCGATTGGTTTTCTTGTCAGTACAAGCATTATCGGGCTAGCGCTGTTTCCCTGGATCGCAGGCATTCTTTCGCAGCATATCGGTATCTGGTCGCTGCTGCCTTACACGATTGCACTTACACTTGTTATGATCGCGTTATGGTGGATGCTGTTTCGCGGCAAGAGAGAAGGCACCGATGCTACAGATCAAGAGCGGGCAGACCATACATTCCCAATATCAGAGAAAGTTCTCCCCCGTGATGTAAGTCATGTTCAAGCAGATGCCAGATAATCCATTGACGCGAATGCTGTCTGACAATATGTTCTTGACCAGCCTCGTTTGACGAAAACGATCTCTGGAATACTTGCTCAAGGTCATCTGGCGTCCAACGAGCAAGAGCGGTTTGGATCATCTGCCATGTGTCTTCAAGGCCAGTAACAAGTTCGGCGGGAGTGCGTACCACATCCTCTTGTTCGTCCCATATAGCAAGAGGGGCAAGATTTGCGTTTCCTTCACCCAGCCACATCTGGAACCATCCAACGCGCGTCGCTACAATATGTGTGGCAATCATGCCGACAGACCACATATGGGGCGCAGCACGCAACGTAAGTTGTTCTGGTGAAAGCGGCGCAATAGCCGTCACGAGGTGTTGTTGATACACATCCCAGCCTTTGTAAAAGGGAGCAAGTGAGAGAGAGTGTTGAGTCATGAGTGTTTTTCTCCTTGTTATGTTTTCTCTTAGTGTACTACAGAAAGCGGTTAAGTCGTGTCCTAATTAGTGCATATCTCATACCAGAACTCGATGGTCATTAGAAACAACGAGGGAGAACATGACTTCTAAATGGTATAATATATGCATGCCAAATAACTTACTAGACATCCACACCATCTACTACGAACCCACTATACTCGCCTATCCACGAGGGCAAGAGATACTCAATAATTACCCCGACGTAGAGCGCGTTGAAGTGGCTTCACACTGGAATATACCAGAACTACACGGAAACGAAGAACTCGTTGAAGATTGGAACAAGGTCAAACGCAACGTGCTTGTGCTTGGTGTCAAGAAAACGGTCAAGTGTACGCCGTTCTACCGCAGTTGCGATTTTATCGCCCCTTCACACGCAAATGGCTGTGCTATGGCTTGCGTCTATTGTTTTGTCGCTAGACGCAAGGGTTTCGCGAACCCGATCACCACATTCGTTAACATCGAACAAATATGCGCGTCGATAGAGAAGCATGCCAACAAACAAGGGTTCAAGTGGGAGCCATCGCAGGCTGACCCGTCGCTGTGGGTCTATGAGATAGGCACCAATAACGACTGCTCAGTTGACGCGACGAGTAGCAACAATGTAAAAGACCTTGTGGGCCTGTTTCGCGGTCTACCTAACGCGAAAATGACCTTTGCGACAAAGTATGTCAACCGTGAGATGCTCACCTACGACCCACAGGGCAAGGCACGTATTCGCTTTAGCCTCATGCCTCAATCTATTGCCAAGGTGGTTGACGTGCGTACCGCACCGATTGCCGACCGTATTTCCGCAATGAACGATTTCTTTGATGCGGGCTATGAAGTGAACATCAACTTCGGCCCAGTGATCTACTACGACGGCTGGTTAAAAGACTATAAGAAGCTCTTTGAGCAGATAGATGATACGCTTTCGCCACAAGTCAAGGCACAGTTACAGGCCGAAGTGATCTTTCTGACCCACAATGAACAGTTGCACGAAGTCAACCTGCAATGGCACCCCAAAGCGGAAGAACTCTTGTGGCAACCAGACCTGCAAGAGCCGAAGGTATCACAGGCTGGTGGCGACAATCTCCGCTACAAATTGTCGATCAAACGTGGCCTTGTGGATTCGTTCTGTGCGCTCTTGCGAAAAGAACTCCCCTACTGCAAGATTCGCTATGCATTTTAGGATTGTGCAAGCCGGTACTTTCGCAATAAGGACCCGTAAGAAATGTATTCAAGCAGATAGAAGATGTGTCTGAAAAAATGCTTGACAGCATAGGTGATTTTCTGTATACTAGGCACATCGACAAACAAGATTCGAGAAATGATGGAGGGTTCGCATAGTGGCCTAGTGCGGATGTTTGCTAAACATCTGAAAGTGAAAGCTTTCCGAGAGTTCGAATCTCTCACCCTCCGTTTTAGTAGGTATTGTTTCTTGGTAACAACTTACATTGTCAAATGCCTGAGCATATAATTGTTCAGGCATTTTTATTTTCTTCTAATCAGACTCTTCTTCAACAAGTTCGGTAACTTCTACATTCAATGTACGAGCTATTTTTGTGAGTACCTCATATGTAACTTTTCTATATGGGTCATGCCATATTCCACTCATCGTTCTGCTATTTACATCCGCAGCACGTTGTAACTTCGCTTGAGACCATCCTTGTTGCTCTGCTATTTCTCGCAATTTGAGTCGTTGTTTCATATCATAATCCTCTCAGATTTTTGGAGTTAGTCTAACATGACTTGACACATCTGTAAATGCATACTACACCAGTATTATGTAAAAGCTTCTTACGCTGTTACACTGTAAAAGTCTATTGTGTTAGTATAGAAAGGTACTAAACTCGCATGACCACTCAACCAAGACTCAACACAATCGTTCAGATCACCGACCCTGACTTTCGGGCGGGTTTTAAAGAAGCGCAAGACCCATATTATGCTGATTGTCATATAAGTACTGATATGGGACTTGTTGAGACAATACGGGCAATGCTTACAGAAGTTGCAATTGAAAGTGGGCTACCTGAGCAACAACTACGACGCAGTACAGGCTTCATCATTGGAATACTTTGCTTAGAATGAGGAGAGTGAGGAACTCAAGCATTTTCTTATTTGAGTTCCTTAAATCAACTAATGATTCCTGAAGAGCGAAGGAGGTAGATCGTGAAAGACACATCACAGCAAGGATTGATTTCCCACACTGCTGTCTTAAACCGACTGGTACAGCTAGGATATGAAGTATTACTTCCTTGGGCAGATCATTTGGGCTACGACCTAGCATACTATGCAACCGTAGAACATCGGAACTTTGGGTTCTTCATTCACCAGGAAGCACACCTTGTCCGTATTCAGGTAAAAACGGGGCGTCTTACAAAGAGTGGCAGTTGCTTTGAGTTTAATACAGTCTCTGTCACAGCTAACCGAAGAGGGATAAACCTCAAGAAGACATATGTGGGAAAGGCCGAATTCTTTGCTGTATACTTGCCAGATAACGAAAAAGTGTACATGATCTCAGTCGATAAAGCACCTAAAAGCACTGATATGACGCTACGTTTTAAAAGTGCAGGACTTGTGCGAGGCAACCATAAAAATACTCGTATTGTTCCCTATGAAGAGATAAATGATCCTCGCTTCAATTGGGCGGAAGACCATGAGATATAAAAGAAAGAACAGCTTTAACAAAGCATACGAGAACTTGATTTACGGTACTTTTTCCTGATTTTGTTAGCATTCTGGCCCTTGACAAATCTTTCTCGCTCTGCTATTATCCTGTTGTACTCTTAGGGGAGTAGCTCAATGGTAGAGTCCTCGTCTCCAAAGTTAGATTTGCGCCTATGTGTTCTTTTTACTCTTGCTGTAGGAGTACAGCGTCATTGAAACGGATATGGCTAAAGCACAACCTTACCTGACTCCGAAAGGGGATAGGGGACAATAGCATGGTTGGAAAAGTCTGATGAGACTTTTACTTATATCATCAGGCAGCTAGGCCGAATATGGTTAAGGCTGGATTGCTTGAACCTCAATCTTTTTGTGGTACAGGATTGACAATCGTTATTTGGAGGGTTGTCAAACGTTTCTCCTGCCACAGTTTGTTTCTAACAAGTACAAAAGATGAATGAGGAACCTACGTTCGGACCAGAGTAGAAAGAAAACTTAGGGATCGCCTAAACACCGCGAGGTGCATGGTGACGGAGTATCCATAGTACTCAAACGATCAGGGTAATGCCGGATACATGGGGAAGGGATACAGAGAGACCAATTTTTATTGAAGGATTGGCTCTTGGAGAGCCGAATGCATTGAAAGATGCCCGTTCGGTTCGGTGGTAGGTGGTTGGAAACGTGCTTATAGCACGAGCTGATTACAAGCCAGCACGAGTTGTTGAAGGTTCGAATCCTTTCTCCCCTGCTAAAACATGAGTCATCCCGAATTTAACAAAGGGGATGGCAGAAGTGCTGGGGGATGAGTGGTCCACAAGCGACTCACGGCCCAGCGTAACCGATAGAGCGGTGTCTCGGCTTGGCGGCACCGCTTTCCCGTGCGATGACACCAGAAGCGTAGCAGCCACAGTTTGAGCTTTTCGGCAGCGGCATCCAGCAACGTGAGCAAAAAGGCGTAGACCAGGCTGACCATCGAGAGCAAGCGTAAGCGGGTCTCCCACTGCCAGACACGGGGACTCTCCATCGCCAACTCACTTTTGTTGTAGCGGAACTCCCTTTAGATTTGCCAGCGTCGGGCGTCGGCAAAGACGATCTTCCAAGCATCCTCTTCACAGGTCACTGGCTCGTTGCTCAACACATACCAGGGAGGGCGTCCTTTGCCCGGACGCGAAACGACCAACCAGAGCGACTCCTCATAGTCAGGATGAGTGACCGCGATGGCGACCACGCCTCCCTGAAACCATTGCCGCCGCCTTGCATCCCAGACTCGACGCTCGCCCCAGGAGCGTTTGGGACCGCTGATGCGTCCAGGGGCTCGTTTGCGCCCCTGCTCATCACGGAGATGATAGCCTTTGTGCCAGCGCACGAGGAACCGAAGCTGCCGCTGCAAACAGAGGCCGAGCCAGGGACTGCCAGCAACTCCCTGATCAAAGACCGAAATCACGCGCCGTCCCCACTGCTGCTGACACGCATCCAGCAGGTCCACCTCTGTTTGTCGCCCTGAAGTGGCGAACGCCCCTCGCGTTGTCCACCACTTCATCGCCGCCAAGGTGGGACGACCACTTGTCCCCAGCAGCAGCAGCGTGAGCCAATGCATCCCTGGCACACAGATGGGCGGTCCTCCTGGCGGATTGTAGTAGCCGGGCTTGATGCGTTTGAGGCGGCAAGCCTTGCTGGAGCGAACCGCGCATAATCCTTCGAGTTGGATGCTTTCCGGCTTCTCGATCACGCTTTCATCCCACATCAGCAAAGCAGGTTCTTGCGCTTGCTCTCGCTCGGTGAGGCGATCATCCGCTTGTAGCCACACCTCCTGCTCAATCTGCTGGGAGGACCACTTGGGAGAACGCAAGAGGTTGGAGAGCCGTTTCGTTCCTGCTGGCGCGTGGTCGGGCGTGGCTAAATACCCTCCTAACTCTGAGAGCAGTAAGCCGTTAGTACGATGGCGAAATTGCAGCAGCACATGCAACGTGGCAACGAACGTCTGCACTAAGCGCACATCCAGGGTGAGCGTCCGTTTGCTGAGCAATGGGCGCACAAAAGCGCTCAGTGCGTGACTTAGGTGCTCAGCATTTGCTGTCGAAGCTTGCACTCCATCGTCAACTATGGAATACTGTGATGACATGGGAGACCCCTCCTTGCGTGTGACTTGAGTGATTTGTTCTTCCTCAAGTATAACTCAGGAGGGGTCCTATTCACTTGCTCATCCTTCTCAAATGTTAAATTCGGGATGACTCATGTTTCAATTTGTTTGAGGTAACACCTGCAACCTTATACACTATTCTCCTTCGCTTTTTTTCCTACCACGTCGCATCGTCTTACGCCTGTGTATGAAATCATCCAAATCTGTTCTTGATATACGATAACCTCTGCCTGTATCAAAGGCGTCAAGTTCGCCATCTCGTATCCATTGCCTAACCGTTTCAGGATGAACACGTAGTTCTTCGGCAACTTCTTCAACGGTCAACTGTCGCTCTACCATATTCTCACCATCTAAATTTTTTTGTTTATTGTACCATACTTACTAGTTCTAACCTTGACTTAACCGTAATAGAATGTATATAATTGTAAAAGATTGCCAAAGGTAGAAAGACATTAGGCTTTATGAACAAGATTTGTACAGGGTGTAACCAAGAGCGCGACGCTGAACAAGATTTCAGTTGGAAGTACAAAGAGCGCGGAATACGTAATACACGATGTAAGTATTGCCAGTCTATCAACAGCAAGAAACATTATAATCAGAATAAACAATCATATTTTGAACGCACTCGAACCCGTGAAGTTTTGACTACCGAAGATAACCGGAAAAAGTTAATAGAATATTTCTCTTGCCATCCTTGCGTTGATTGTGGTCAAACGGATATCCGTGTTCTCGACTTTGATCATGTTAGAGGAAAGAAATCAAATGATATTTCTAAGATGATGGCTATAGGTTGCTCCTGGTCTACCATTGAAAATGAAATAGCCAAATGTGAAGTGAGATGCGCTAATTGTCATCGCATTAAGACGGGTAAAAGTGGGGGTTCATGGCGTCATCTTTTTAGCCTTCAACACGATAAGGAAATATGATTGTGAAGAAGATTTGTCCTGGTTGCAGTCAAGAACGTGATATCGAAAGAGATTTTGCCTGGAAACATAAGGAGAAAGGTACACGTCAGCGATGGTGTAAATCTTGCCAAGCCGAGGCAAACCGAAAGCATTATCAGGCCAATAAACAAATCTATCTTAAACGTGCGCTTACTCGCAATACAATGGTTAATACTGAAAATAAGCAAAGGCTACATAGTTATTTATCTGCTCATCCCTGTGTCGATTGTGGACAAACAGATATCCGCGTCCTAGAGTTTGACCATGTGAGAGGCAAGTCTGCAAGTATTACAAATTTACTCAAGAACACGGCTCCATGGGAAAGGATAGAGGCTGAGATAGCAAAGTGTGAAGTTCGTTGCGTAAATTGTCATCGTATTAAAACAAGTGAGCGCGGCAACTGGTGGCGTCACCTTCTTTAGACGATATTTTTATTGTATGCTCACTCCAGCGGCAACTCCACAAAAAACGTACTCCCTTTGCCGACTTTTGACTCGCACCAGATGCGACCACCGTGCCGTTCAACGATATCTTTACAGATAGCAAGCCCCAACCCCAGACCAAACTTTGAGGATGCCTGAGCGTCGGGAGTGCGATAGAAGGTGTCAAAAATATGGGGCAGTTGCTGCTCAGAGATGCCTTTGCCGGAATCTTGCACCTCGATGCAGGCATGCGTCTCCTCTTGCTGTACACTAACCTTGATGAGCTTACCCTCTGGCGAGTATTTGATGGCGTTCGTAACAAGGTTCACGATCACCTGCGTTAAGCGTTCACAATCAGCAGACAGATTGATAGTTGGTGATTCAGCACTCAACACAATAGTACGTCCTGTCAGTAATTGCTGATCTTCTATAATGCCGCGACATAGGGAAACAAGTTCGCAGTGGCGTTTATGTAGCTCGACCTTACCCGCCCGAATGCTACTTACATCGAGCAGTTCGTCGATGAGCGAAGTCAGGCGCGTGGTCTGCTCATTGATCTTTTCAAGGGTGGTACTCATACCCTCAATTTCAGGTGTGGAAGTTTTTTGTTTCGCGAGACGACGAATCGCGAGTTGTGCTTGCCCACGAATGCTTGTAATGGGTGTCTTGAGTTCGTGCGAGGCAATCGAGAGAAAGCGATCTTTGAGTTCGTCGGTATCTTTTAGCTGATGATTTACCTCTTTCAACTTCTCGTTCGACGCCTCCAACTCTTCCGCATATGCCTGTAACTCTTGCTCTGCGGCAAGCGATTGGAGCCGCGCACGCTCACGCTGTCCGGTGATAAGAGCAATTACGAGACCCGCGATGACAAATGGCAAGACCTGTGAGATACCATTCCAGTTGTAGAGGTTAAGTTGTCCTACGGGGGATACAAAAAAATAGTTGATAAGAACACTACTTAATACAAGCGAAAAAATAGCTGCACCAACACCCCAGAAGAGAGCGGTCAACAAGACAGAGAGGATGAAGAAAGAATCAGAAAACACCACCACACCCGGCATGTAGCGAAAGAAAAGTGTACCAAGCAAAGCCGCCCCAACGAACAAAATACTCATAAAGTAGCCAACAGGCGCACGACGCCAACGGGGAATAGTCGCGGCATACTGCTTACGCAATGCAACATCTTTATATAAGCGCACGCGGGTAAGGCGTTGCTCTGGTATTTTTGTTGTCTGTGCAGTTCTCATGTATTTCCTACGCTATGTAGTGATGCTCATTTTCTCTTCCCTCGCAAGTGTAGCACACAGGGTTTCTGGGAACAAGAGGAGAAACTATATGTTCGCGTGTTTCTCCTCTTGTTCCCAGAAACGTTATCTCGCCTGAACAAATTGGCTACGCTCCACAGACATAAACGTCTCCTGTGCCGACGCATCGTGCATGGCAATGAGCGGGATTTCGGGGTGACGATGTGCGAAGTGATGCAGGTCGATAAGCGTTTGACACGCCGTTGCATCGTCACTGGTGACGCTATTCCAGATGAACGGGTGCATAGTTGCTGGTCGCTGGTAGTTTTCGGCGACCCACGCAGCATCACCGAGTAAGAAGAGGGGCGAGCCATTGGCGCGACGAATAAGCATACCGGTGTTGCCAGCCGTGTGTCCCGGAAGGGGCAGCAACATAACGGAGCCATCGCCGAAGAGATCTTGACTTGCATGAAAACCATCGTAGTCAGAGCCGTTACAATCGAACAATTCGATGGGATTGTTGCCAAGCAAGGCGCGAGTGAGTCCATGATGCAGGTCGAACAGGCCGTAGCGTGCGGCCTCATACTCGATGCGATTGACACGTAATGGGACACCAGGCAGATCGGGCACACCACTCACATGGTCCCAGTGTAGGTGTGAGAGCAGCACAAAATCCAGGTCGCGCGGCTCCAGAGAGAGGCGTTGCAGATGACTGGCGATTGGCTGTTCCGTCGTGAATTTGCCCAGTGTGTTTTTGAAGCGGAAGGACTGATTTTGAAAATAGCGATCAATCGTGCTAGCGATACCTGTATCATAGAGGAAGGTTGCTTTAGGATGACGTATCAAGACGGCACTATGAGAGATGAGGCGTGGGGCGAGCGAGAACGCACCACGAACGGCAATCCATTCGGGCACAACAACTCTGGCACAGCGTAAAAACGTGATCTCTATGGTAGGCAATGATGATTGGCTCTTCTGAAAGGTATGTTCTTCCGGTACGTACCATGTCGCGAACCGACGTGGTAGCACACTCTTGATAGCTATAGACGCACTTACCGCACCTAGCGAGAGTGCGGCAAACGTCGTAGCATGACGCAATGGGTGTTTCATAAAATGCTTACTCCTCTTCTACAGCAATGAAATCATTCTGTACAAGAGGTAGTGTAAACCAGAATGTTGAGCCAACGCCAGGGGTACTATCGACGCCGATACACCCATGATGCCGCTCAATGATAGTCTGGCTGATGTACAATCCCAGGCCCAGCCCAACGCCAGAGCCGCTCACCACTTTCACCTCTCCTGATTGATAAAAACACTCCCAGATGCGCTCTCGTTCTCCGAGAGAAAGTCCAGGACCCTCATCGCGTACAGAGACGCACACAATATCCTCTCCCGCTGAACCTTTTTCTCTCATTACTTGCACCGCGACAGGTTTATCAGAGGCAGAATATTTCAATGCGTTCGTCATATAGTTTGTTAGCACCTGTGAGATACGATCAGAGTCGGCAATCACCAGGATAGCGTCTTCATCAGGGGGTAATGATAAGGTAATTGTGCGGTTGGGCGTAGTTTTTCTCTGCTCTTGCACCGTTTCAGTAACGGTATCGACAAGATCGCTCGGCCCTTTCCGTAGATGTAATTGCAGTTTCCCTGTTTGAATACGCGAGATATCAATTAAGTCACCGACAAGACGGTTGAGAACGCCAACCTGACGCTCAGCCCGTGAAAGCATCTCTTGAGCAGCGTCAATCTTACTTGTTGCCGATGCAGGGATAGGCTCGGAAGTGGCAGCATGTAAACGACGTTTCGCCAACTGCACGTTCGCTTTAATCGTTGTCAATGGTGTCCTTAATTCATGACTCGCGATACCGAGAAATTCTTCCATTCTACGGTTCGCCTCTTGTAGTGCCACCTCGCGTCCACGTGCCTCTGTCTGCTCGGTAAGAAGACGTTGCCGTTCGATGACTAAAGCAGAGAGTGTTCCAATGGCACTGGCAAGCGCAATTTCGCTCTCAGTATAGACATGCTCTACAGCACCGTAGTCTAGCATGAGAAGGCCAATAATGCGCTCTCCCAAACGCATCGGTGCAACTAATATTGTCTTGCTATCATATGGATTAGGCATGGTATTGAATGGGAGCACCGTCATATCGAGTACAAGCACCTCATCTTGCTGCAAGCGTTCCAACATCTTTGGTGCCAACATCTGAAAAACATTCGTTTGCGGCTCTTGCCACCATGCCTCTTCTTGCTCAGGAGATAAGCCAATAACATTGAGAGGCTGTAACTTCTCTGTCTCTGCTACAACAACGAACAACCCGACACGCTGACAATCAAGAATGTCGCATGTGAGTTCTGCGAGTCGCCGCCCAACAGCATGCATCTCGTCGGCATTATTGCTATGACCGGGAAGTTGAACCAATGTCTGCGCTATTGTGAGCAAACCTTCGAGGGAGGTCTGGGTACGATACTCCAATCGGGATGCCTGTTGCCGACTTGCCTGCTCCTGCTGTGAAATAAAGTCACGTTCCGCTTCGATTCTTTTGCGTTCGCTGATATCAATGACTACCGCCATATAATACAAAGGCACCCCTTGAGCATTGCGGATCAGCGAGATAGAAACATTTGCCCAGGTAAAAGAGCCATCAGGACGCATATAGCGTTTTTCAATGGGGCTTACCTGTGTTTCACTCTTTAAGAGATGTTGGAATACATCTACATTCTTCTCAACATCATCAGGATGTGTGATATCTATCAGTGAATGGTTGAGCAGATATTCTTTTGCATAGCCAGTAATATCACAGTAGCCTTGGTTTACTTGTACCAACTGCCCTTGCAAAGAAGCAAACGCCATACCCACACTTGCTTGCTCGAACATCAAACGAAAGCGTTCTTCGCTCTCGCGTAACTGCATCGCTGCTTCTTCATCCTCTCTACCTGTTTTCTTGCTATGGGAGCTGTTTTTATATGCGCTCTGTCCTTGTTCATAGGTAATATTCTGCGAGAACGCATCTCTATTTTCATTTCGCTTTACATTCATATATTTTCTCCGCGGGGAAGCCGCAAAGCAAAAGCACTCTTTTGTGAGCGCAATGCTTTCAGCTAGTAGGAGGCATAGAATTCTCTTGTAGCACAAATTTTTGTGTTATCACTAATACGAAAGCAAGAGAGAGAAAAGATACAAGAGGTGTCACTTTTTCTAAAAATGGGACGTACTAATGGTGTACTAAAGTAAGCTCAAAAATGTGATTATACAGCATGAAGGAGTTCCACTAATGGCAATGCATAGTCCAAAGGACCTTTTTATACACGAACTCAGCGATATCTTTGACGCGGAACAGAAGTTATCGAAGATGCTTCCTCTCCTGGCTCAGCAGAGCAATCATAAGGAAGTCCAGGACGCCTTTGAGCAGCACGAGCAAGAAACGCTACTGCACATCAGTAACCTGGAACAGTGCTTTCATGCCATCGGCGTCACTCCTGAGACATCTCCATGTCAGGCGGTAGCGGGCATGAAGGCGGAGCATGATAGCTTCATGAAAGAGAAACCCTCGGCAGATATCCTGACTCTGTTCAATCTTGGTGCTGGGGCGAAGAGCGAACATTACGAGATTGCTTCCTACAAAGGACTCATCGAACAGGCTACGCTGCTGGGGCAAATGCAGTGTGTCCAGCTACTCGAACAGAATCTCAAACAGGAAGAGGCGATGGAGCAGAAAATCACGCAACTATCGCACAAGCTCGGCCTGGAGATGGCTTCACACAAAAAATAAATTAAGTGAGACAAAAAACAAAGGGTTCGTTGACCTCGCGAGGTCAACGAACCCTTTGTTTTTTGTCTCACTTGAGAAAGCTTATGCAGCTTGCGCTACTTCTTGTGGGACGATGGCGATGTTGCCATCGCGCACCGTCAATAGGGCAGTAACACCACTTGCGATTTCACCCGCAAGCAGAGCGTCGGCCAGAGCATCATCGACATAGGACTGGATAGCGCGGCGTAGTGGACGCGCACCATACTCCTCGTCGTAACCCTCACGCAACAGCAAGTCGCGTGCCTCGTCGCTTACCTCTAGTCCAATACCTTGCTCGCCCAGACGGTTACGTACCTGATTCAACATGAGATCAACGATACCGTACAGTTCGCTCTTAGCCAGCGAGTGAAAGACCACGATCTGGTCGATACGGTTGATGAACTCTGGACGGAACATCTGCTTGAGACCCTCCATTGCCTTTGAGCGCATTACCTCGTGCTGCTCGTCGCGGCTCTCTTCACTGTTTCTCTTGGTAGAGAAGCCAATGCGTATGGCACGCTTCAAGTCTGCACTACCAGCATTACTGGTCATAATCACCACAGTATTCTTGAAGTCCACCGTGCGGCCCTGGCCGTCTGTCAAGCGCCCATCGTCCATGATCTGCAACAGGGCGTTGAAGACCTGTGGATGTGCCTTCTCGATCTCGTCGAGCAAGATCACGCTATACGGATGACGGCGTACCTGCTCAGTCAACTGACCGCCTTCGTCATAGCCAACGTATCCCGGAGGGCTACCGAAGAGACGTGCAACGGTGTGCGGCTCCATGTACTCTGACATGTCAAGACGGATCAAGTTTTCCTCGCCACCAAAAAGTTCGGCGGTCAATGCCTTCGCCAACTCGGTCTTACCTACACCTGTTGGACCAAGGAACAGGAATGAGCCAATCGGACGTTTGGGGTCCTTCAAGCCAGCACGTGAGCGGCGAATGGCACGTGATACGGCTGTGATTGCCTCGTCCTGACCGATGACACGCTTTCGTAGGTCGTCTTCCAGGTTACGCAGGTTGACCCGTTCGCTTTCGAGCATCTGACTGACAGGAACACCAGTCCAGTTCTCAACCACCTTCGCGATATGCTCCGGTGTCACAATCAAAGCACTCGAACCCTGAGCCTCTGTACGCGCCTTCTCAAGCTTCTCAATAGCGAGTAACTCTTGCTGACGTAGTTTAGCAGCACGCTCATAGTCCTCAGCAACTGCTGCGGCCTCTTTCCTAGCTTGAATATCGGCCAGTTCGCTCTCCAGGTCGGCAACGAGTGTGGGACTGACAATGCCCTCCTCGGTGGCCTCTAAGCGCAGTGATGAGCCGGCTTCATCGAGAACGTCGATGGCTTTGTCCGGTAGGAAACGGTCATTGATGTAACGGTCAGAAAGTTTGACGGCTGCTTCAACGGCCTCGTCTGTGATACCGACACCATGATGGGCCTCGTAGTTGCCACGTACTATTTGTAGCATCTCGATGGCCTCTTCAACGGACGGCTCGTCAACCATAACAGGTTGGAAGCGGCGTTCCAGAGCAGCATCTTTTTCAACGTGCTTGCGATACTCATCAAGGGTGGTCGCACCAATACAACGTAGCTCACCACGAGCCAACGCTGGCTTAATCATATCGCCTGCACCAACTGAACCCTCTGCGGCACCCGCACCAACAACAGTGTGCAACTCGTCGATGAAGAGAATAATCTCAGGAGCGTTACGCAACTCTTCAAGAATTGACTTGATGCGTTGCTCGAACTGTCCTCGGAACATTGCCCCTGCAACCATGCCACCGATATTCAGTGAGATGATACGCTTGCCGCGCAGGTTAGCGGGCACATTGCCCTCCTGGATACGGCGTGCAAGTCCTTCGACAACAGCAGTCTTACCAACACCTGGCTCACCAATCAGAACAGGATTGTTCTTCTGGCGACGACCAAGAACAGTAATCATACGGCGCATTTCACGCTGACGACCAGCGGCAGGGTCAAGTTTACCCTCAGCGGCTTCAGCGGTCAGGTCGCGCCCAAATTCATCGAGTGTAGGAGTTTTACTATTTTTAGCCGTGCGCTCAGCGGTGGCGGTATTGACGCCATTCGCAGAGGCGGCAGATTTGTTGTTATTGGCGGAAAAACCAAAGGGAGCATCGGGCTGACCATCAGGATCGCCCATTTGATTCATAGCACCCATAAGCTCGGTGACGCACTGCTGGCACAAGTAGTGCTGCTCGCGGCGTCCGTTGACGATCTGGTCAACACGTACACTTGCGGGATTCTTTTGACAACGTTCGCATTTCATAGTCTTGAATGCTCCTCAATTTTATACGGCATGGATGTCATACATCCAATTTAGCAAACAAACCAGGTGACTGCTAAAGTATAACACAACAAGTCTCCCGTGTCTAGCACTCTCAACCCGTGATTGCTAATTCACTTACTATAACGTTTGGAGTGGAGAAGTTATTCCGCAATCGGCCTGTCTTTGTAAGGAAGTTGGCACTCTCTTTTGCTTATTGCCAACTGCCATAAATAACAGTGGTACGGAGATAATTATTCCGCTTACTTTCCTCTTCTTTATCGACACCATTAGACAAAGATTGCGTTTTATCTTTCGCGACCGTGTGCGTTATATAGGTAGGAAGGAGAATATGAAACTCAAGCATGGTATTCACCGTGTAACAAGAGTCACTAGTGACAATCGTGTATTGTATGCATTATAGGAAGATAGCATTTATCTTCCATATGAAAGAGAGTTTTGTATGGCAGCTTCACCTCGCACTGGTAATCCAGGCATTCGACAAGGGGTTATTGTCGGCGTCGTACTTGGTATCATCTTTGCTATCGTTGGTTTGATTACCGCCTTTGCCAACTTAGGTCCGGCTGGAACAAGCATAGGGATTATTCTCTTTGTAGTTGGGCTTGCGGCATTTTTCTACGCAGGCTATCGCGCGTCTGCCATAACGGGACGCGTTGGCTCAGGTGCTATCGCAGGACTGATGGCAGGTCTTATCGCTTATCTCATATCAGCTATTGTGACCATCATCCTCACATTTGCGCTGACCGATATGTTTCGTCAACGTGCATTGGATCAGCTCGGTTCTAACCCAAACGCACGCGCACTTGTTACCAATCAGTTTATTATCACAACTGCTCTTGGCGGTGCCATTTTCAGCATTGTATTAGGTATTGCTCTGGGCGCCGCTTTGGGTGCTATCGGCGGTGCTGTTGGCAGAGGCCGCGCACCACAGGCAGCCCCATATCAGGAAAATCTCTATCAAGGTATGCCCCCAACGCAGGGACAATACCGAGATACGCCCCCGATGCAAGACCCATATCAAGGCACACCACCAACCCAAAATCCGCCCCCATCAAATAATTATCCAGAAAACAATCAATAAGGAAGTCAACGGGCGACCCTTGTGGTCGCCCGTTCGTCCCATCAAGCTTATTAAATTCTATCATAAGGCACATACATCCCCACAATGAATGTGGTATAGTCTGAGCAGAAAGTGACTAGCACCAACGAAGGAGCCGCAAGCATGGACTTTGCCTATTCAGAGAAGGTCAACGATTTACGCAAGCGTGTTAGTGCGTTTATGGACGCGTATATTTATCCCAACGAGTCTACGTACAACGAGCAGATTGCCGCCTCTAGCGATCCTCATCATCATGCTGAAATTGTCGATGAGTTGAAGGAAACAGCCAGAGCCACAGGATTGTGGAACCTCTTTTTGCCAGACAAAGAATATGGAGCGGGTCTGACCAACCTGGAATACGCACCGCTCGCGGAGATTATGGGACGTGTAGGCTGGTCCTCTGAGGTATTTAATTGCTCTGCCCCCGACACAGGCAATATGGAGATTCTGGCTCAATTTGGGACGGAAGAGCAGAAGCAACGCTGGCTGTACCCTTTACTCGAAGGCGAGATTCGCTCAGCCTTCGCCATGACGGAACCCGATGTCGCCAGTTCCGATGCCACCAATATCCAGCTTTCGATCACACGCGAGGGCGACGAATACGTTCTCAATGGACGCAAGTGGTGGGCCTCTGGTTCGGCACGCGAACGTTGTAAGGTTTTCATTGTCATGGGCAAGACTGACCCGAACACTCCCGACCGTCACAGGCAGCAAAGCATGGTGCTCGTACCTAAGAACACTCCTGGCGTTACGGTGGTACGCAACCTCACGGTGATGGGCTATGTCGATAACGAAAGCCATTGCGAGGTCACGTTCGACAATGTACGTGTACCTGTGGGCAATATTCTCGGCGAAGAAGGTGGCGGCTTTGCAATTGCACAGGCACGCCTGGGACCGGGACGCATCCACCATTGTATGCGCTCAATTGGTGCTGCTCAATATGCACTAGAACTGATGTGCAAGCGGGCAGCCACACGTGTCGCCTTTGGTAAACCTCTATCGGAGCAGGGTATGGTACAGGATTGGATCGCGCAATCGAAGATCGAGATTGAGCAGACACGTCTCCTGACGCTCAAAGCGGCGTGGTCCATTGACACGCTAGGCAAGAAGGCGGCTCAGGACGAGATCGCGATGATTAAGATTGCCGCTCCTGCTCTGCATACAAACGTTGTTGACCGCGCCATTCAGCTTTTCGGTGGTGCCGGTGTGAGTAGTGACTTCCCGTTGGCCTCGATGTGGGCACATGGCCGTGTCATGCACATTGTCGATGGACCCGACGAGGTACACAAACGCTCTCTGGCACGCTCGGTCGTCAAACAAATAAACGCACAATAAGAGAGTAGCAAGTATGATACGGCAATCCCTGGTTCCGACACGTCGGAACCAGGGATTGCCGTATCATACCAGCGATAAAAGATAGGAGTATAGAGGAAGTACATATGAACACCCACGACCCATTTTTATTGCGGCGCACCAATGCTGCTGAACTGTTTCTCATTCGACATGGCGACGCCATTCCGGGAGCAGAGGAGATTATTCCCAGTGGTGTTTATGACAACCTGCCCTTGAGCAAAACAGGACGAGAACAGACCCAGGCACTCGCCGAGCGACTGAAAGATACTCACTTCGACGCCGCCTATAGTAGCCCATTGCTACGTTGTCAGCAGACCGCCGCACCACTACTCGAATACCTCAAATTGCCGCTTACTATAGTCGAAGGCATCAAAGAGATTCGCCTCGGCAACGTCTTCCCTTTGCCAACGGTCAAAGAGGGCGACGACCTCACGACGCTGAGTAAGGCGTTACAAGAACGTCAGGTCGAGATTGTACGGAAGGTAGCAAGCGAGGGTACCTGGGATGCTGTTCCTGATAGCGAGTCATCACAGGAATTTCGCAAGCGTGTCGTCACAGGTATAGACGCAATCGCAAGCAAGCATATTGGACAACGCGTGCTAGTTTTCGCACACGGTGGCACTATCAATGCCTATGCCGCCGAAGCTATCGGACTTGAGCGTGATTTCTTTTTTCCTTGCGCCAACACTTCGATCACGCTCATGCATACCAATGGCGATCACCGCGTCGTCTTCGTGCTGAACGACGTGGCACATTTGAAGCTACAATAGAACATAAGAGTGATCTCGAAAAATATTGGAGGTTTCCAACCTCCAATATTTTTCGAGATCACTCATGTTTCCCTGTCTTCGCAAAACGTGCTATACTAATGCTATGAAACAATGTCTCTTTGACACAATCTACGCACAACGCACTCCAACCACACCCTACCTGCTTGCCGCCGGGTAGCGACGCCTCTTTATACCCTCTAACTACCTTTTCATTCATCGTTCATGCAATATTTACCCGCTCCGATGTGTTTTACTATATGAGAGTAGATAAAAACCGGGACAGATACACGCTTATTATGCTCATTTCTATACACGTTCTGTCGGGCGGACTTTCGGGAGGAATTACACTACTATGGATTTAATGGATAAACTGGCAAGCCTGGCACAACGTTACGAAGAACTCAACAATCTCATGGCACAGCCAGAGGTGCTGAACGACCTGGAAACGCTGCAACGTTACGGACGTGAACATGCTGATTTAGAGGATGTTGCTAACAAATACGCCGAGCTTCTCAATAAAGATAAGCAGATCGCTGAAATGCAAGAGATGTATAATAGTGAAGATGGCGAAATGCGCGACATGGCGTATGAGGAAATGCAACAACTCAAAGCCCATAAAGAGCAGTTACTTGAAGATGTCAAAGTTATGCTGCTACCCAAAGATATTATGGACGAGAAGAACGCCATCGTGACAATTCAAGGTGGTGCTGGTGGCGATGAGGCAGCATTGTTCGCAGGTGAACTCTTCCGCATGTATACACGTTACGCGGAGACGAAACGTTGGAAAATTGAAATCCTCGACATTAACGACACCGGGCAAGGCGGCATCAAAGATGTTACGTTTGTTGTCAAGGGCAAGGGTGCATATAGTCGTATGAAGTATGAAGGCGGCACGCATCGCGTGCAGCGCGTCCCCGTCACAGAAGCCAACGGACGTATTCATACCTCCACCGCGAAGGTGATTGTGTTGCCGGAGGCCGACGACGTTATCCAGATTGATATCAAAGAGAGCGACTTGCGCGTCGATGTCTATCGCTCAACGGGACATGGCGGTCAGAGTGTGAACACCACCGACTCAGCGGTTCGCTTAACCCACCTGCCAACGGGCCTCGTTGTCACCTGTCAGGATGAGAAATCGCAGTTGAAGAATAAGCTCAAGGCAATGACGGTGTTGAAGGCGCGATTGTGGGACATGGAAGAGGCGAAACGCCAGGAAGAACTCCGCAAGACGCGACAATCACAGGTGCAAACGGGTGATCGTAGCGAGAAGATTCGCACCTACAACTTCCCACAGGATCGCGTGACCGATCACCGCATCGGGCTGTCACGTCACAATCTGCCAGGAGTGATGAACGGTGAGCTTGATGGCTTTATCGACAACCTGATTACCGTCGATCAGGCCGATAAGTTGCAAAACTTGTTTGAAGAGGTCAAGCGATAATCGCAATTAACAGATACATGACAGGGGCAAGCCCTGTCACTACTATACAACGCTCACACCGCTTCTACGTCTATAGTAGTGACAGGGCTTGCCCCTGTCATGCCAACAAGTTGAGGAGCAAAAGAAAACATCATGCCATTTGAGCAGCCACAATCTATACGTACCGTCTTCTTCGACGCAGGCTTCACGCTCCTGCGTCCTCTCCCAACAGAGGCAGAGATATGCCTTGAAGTCTGTCACAATCTCGGTCTGCATGTGCAGTTGGATGCTATGCAACAGCGCATGCAAGAGACCGACGACTATTATTTCAGTCAGGTGCGCCTCAACCGCCATTTGTGGGGCGACGAGCGAGCCATCAACGAAATGTGGATAGGCTACTTCATGAACATACTGCGTCCGCTGATCGAGGAACATGACGAGGTACGGCTCCGTCAACTTGGGAGTGCGATTGCCGACGAGTTCGAGCAACCCAAACGCTGGGAAACCTATCCTGATGTATTGCCAACGCTTGAGGCTCTACTACGTGCTGGCTATACGATGGGTGTCATCTCCGATTGGGGTATTGTGCTTGGCCCCATCCTCCGTCACCTGCACCTGACACAATACTTCGATACGGTAATCATCTCTGCAGCGATACGCCATGCGAAACCAGCACCGCAACTCTACGACATTGCATTACAGCGCACCAACAGCATCGCCGACTACTCTCTGCACATCGGAGACACCTACGTCAACGATGTACTGGGTGCGCGTTCCGTCGGCATGACCCCTGTACTGCTGGACCGCCCGCATCGTATTGAAGAAAGCATGGTTGACTGCCTGCTCGTCCATTCGCTCAATGAGTTGTTGGACTTGCTAGAGGTGCCAAAGATATAAAGCACTTTCGTCAATGCTGAGTTCCAAGAGATATGCCTTCGGCAAAAAAGGCTAGCATTTGGGCGCGGCGTTGAGGATGTTTCTTGAACATTTCTCCTAGTTCAATGACATGGCCCACTGAGTCTTCTTCAGACATAATCAACTTGCCTGTATCTGACCACATCTCAACAATCACCGTTTTATCTTGTACTCGTGTCGTAGTTCCAACGGGATGCTGGTCTTTCACCTGTGAAAAGCGCAATCTCATTGTCTCTTTGAGAAAGTCAAGAGCTTCTTGCGACGGCTCTTGTGAAAATAGTTTGTTCGTTGTCATAGAGTTCTCCTCTTTTCACATAATAAGTCTATGTAGTTAGTAATAATGCGGATAATTGCAAAGGAGAAGTAACTACATTCATGATATGAACAGCACAGCGACACACTTCACCGTTTCCTGAATTTCAACCATGGAGGCAGACGGTTGTCTAACACGGTTTCACGCCAGACTAACTCACCTTTTTGGTTGTACAATTCGGCTTGCATCGGCAATTGTATTGCTTGCTCCTGAGTAGCTGCGAAGAGGACAAGGCCATCTTGTACAGTGTCCTCAAAGACTTGCCCATCCTTACTTATAAGGTGCACTCGCGTCACATTGAACCCGTTATCAATGATTTCACCATGCGCGACAAGCTGATATTGAAGCGCACCATTATCAGTATAATCTGTGTTTGCTCCACCTGATAAGAAGAGCAAAGGATGATCGCGTACTGGTGCGAAATATTTCTCCATATCTTTATGAGCATTGCCCCCTGATGAATAACTCTTGAGCATCCATTCATCATTTTCGCTTTGCTGTAGAATCCAGATCATGAAGTGTTTTTCGCCATCGGTCTCTTCAAAGCTCACATAATGCATTTGCAAGCCAGGAATAGTTTTCTCACGCAGAAATTGGACGGTTTCCATATTGACTTCGCCCAAATGAGAACGTTCGTCATCGCTCAGCTTATCAAGAATAATTTGCTTGACCTCGTTTTCAGCAATTACATGTACTTTGGGTCGTGGTGCAACATATTGAACAGGCTTGCGTGGATATATTTTGTACATTGGGGTTGGCACGTTGGGACTGCTAAAAGTCGAAAATGTATAGCCACTTTGCTTTTGACGCTGCTTGGACCTGTTGGAGGTAAGTCCTGCCGCCGCATCAAGAACACGCTCACGAAATTCTGCCGCATCTGGCTGGTACTCTGTCGAGGTCATAATAACTGATACGGGAGATATCAGGTAGTTGATTGGTTGCGCGTAACTTACAAAATGCATGTTCAACATCGGAATAAGAGAATAGTATGGTTGTAATTCATCATACAGTCTCTTGCCCCCTTTACGCTCTTCTTTTCTCACAGCTCTTGATCGCTTCGCATCCCATTTTCCGCGTTCATTAGCAACAGGTCCAAACTGCTTCCACAATTCGACTAATCGACCCCCTATAGCAGCGCCTCCTTTCCACGCCATAGGAGGATTATGAACTTCGGGTATAAAGAAAGATCGAGGGTCTATTTTTTGTGTATTGAAAGGGTCTTCTGTCACACGTTTCATATTTGCCTGTTGCTGCTCATATTGCAAATTGACAACGCGGATCAGCCACGATTGCCAACTCACAGCGTTAAGCCCAATGGCACGTAGCGAACCGTCACCATTGGGATGCTGATCGAACGGCGTCACCTGTAAACCATCAACCCCCAGGACCCAGATGCAAAAATCAACCATCATATTATAACTATCACTATACGTAAAGGTATTTCGTGAACCAAGCAAGTGCATAGAAGTATCTCCTATAAAAGTAGTAAATCTCGTGTGCTTTTACTCTAACATATGCCTCATGACACTTCTTGCAATAGTTCGCGGAAGTCTGTATAGTAACAGGTATGGAAAGAAACGCTGAGAGCAGTCAACATCTCTTAACACTTGCACATGAGCATGGCTACAACGTGAGCATGCATCAACTTGTACGCTGGCATCGTGCAGGTCTCTTGCCGCGTCCCAAGCAACTGATGTTGGGAAAAGCGCAAGGCTCACAATCGTTGTACCCTCATGGCACAAGTCAGCAGTTCCTTCTGCTCTGCACTTTGCGTACACGAGAACGGCGGCTCTCTCATCTTGCATGGCAACTCTGGTGGGCTGGTTATCCTGTTGCTTTATCTGTAATTAGAAAACATATAGAGCATGCCGCAACACAGCTTTCGCAACTTGTGCAATTTTTTGTTGCGCTAAAAGCTTCGGAACAGATAGACGATGAAGAGCAAGAAGGCAGGGAGACCGCAAGGGTCTCCCCTACATTTTCCCGTGACGATATATGTAGGGGAGACCCTTGCGGTCTCCCTGCCCTTATAGATTTTACCGAGCAGCTTGCGCTTGCTCGTCTGGATTACAAACCATTACGACATGCACGCAAGCGTGTCGGAAAAACCTATTTTCCCACCTTTATACGTCTGCTATTAGACGTGATATCTGGCACATTTGAAGGCTACGATGAGGCTTATGATGACGTGGAGGTGATGACGGAGCTACGCATTCTGGCAAAGGGTATGGGTCTGCACGAATTATTCATTAAAGACGATACAAACCTCGATCATTTTATCCGCAAACGTTTCGTGCCATTCATGCAAAATGTAGGTCTCTGGATAAAAACACTGCCCTGGGAAAAAGCGGTGCGTGTAGCAACAGATTTCGAGTTGATGCAGACACGCGACGATATACGCAATGCGATGCTAAGAACCGAACATCCATTTCCACGTCCGAACTATTTGCTACGCACCTACCCCACACAAAGCATTGCACTACGCGAGATTTTGCAGACTACAACAGTTGACGAGCAAGCAATGTTACTTGCCTTATGGTTAGCAGTTCGCATGTCTACGTCGTCTTACACTTCTCTTATGCAGCAATAATCTCCCGCACAACCTCGATTCCATTCAGGCGCATATGATATAAGAACAGCAAATGCAACACGTCACCACTATGTGGTAGAATGCCGAGTTTTTGCGCTGTTTCGATTGGTGTGTCAAAGGTTTGTACGGCGTTCGCTGGCACAATGACGCGCATTTTTCTATTGTGGGCATTGGCGTAAAGTTTGAGATGCATCGCCATTTCATAGACGCATAGATCGGTGCAGTTACCCACTACGATAGCCACGCTCAGGTCACGGTGAATGTCTTGCCATGCTAATAGTTCTGTGCCGTGAAAAGGGTTGAGCGAATTTTTAGGCACGATGGTAAAGAGATCGGCGAAAGACAGTTGTGCCAATTCGGGAATTGTCTCGGCCTCACTTGTGCCTTCGATACAGTGAGGAGGATAGCTCTCAAACTCAACAGCGTCGGGCGTATGAGCATCCTGAGCAAGAATAAAATCGCGTACACCTGCTGTGTATGCGTGTTCAAACGTTGCAACAACCTCTGGCACGATCCCCTGTATGCGTGGACTGGATAGCGGTCCCTCGGTACAAAAGCCCTTTATCATATCGACGCTGAAGAGCGCGACACGCTCTGCCTCTATATCCTCGTGTAGTTCATTCCAGGAGAGGCTAGGCAACTGCTGCTTCCATGCGGCAAGTGCCTGCAAAAAAGCTGCACCTTGCTCGATAATGGATGAAGATTGTGTTGGCGTTGTCATAATGTTTGTTCCCTCGCTTTTCTGTACTATAACTTCGCCTCGGCCTCTGGATTGAAACGATACAAACGTGCAGGGCGATGCGTACCTTCCATCTTCTTATCGCCTGTATCCTCTAAGATACCTGTCGAGAGGACCTTCTTGCGAAAGTTGCGCTTATCGAGTTTTTTGTGCTGAATAATCTCATAGACGCGTTGTAGCTCGCGCAAAGTAAATTGTTCTGGTAGCAGACTAAACGCAATTGTAGTGTAGTCGAGCTTGCCCCGTAAACGGTTCAGCGTGTAATCGAGAATCTGAGCGTGGTCAAAGGCAAGTTGGGGCAGATTGTAGACGGAGAACCAGCCCACGTCGGCGGCGTCGCTAGCTGCCCGCACCTGTAAACGCTCCGAGTCGAGCAAGGCAAAGTAGACAACCGTGATAACGCGCGTGCGTGGGTCGCGTCCAGGATCACCAAAGGTGTAGAGTTGTTCCAGATAGACATCCTGTAGCCCCGTTTCCTCTTGCAATTCGCGCTTGGCCGCCGTCTCTAGCGACTCGTCCATGTTGACAAAGCCACCAGGAATAGCCCACATGCCCTCATAAGGCCATGAACGCCGCTTCACCAGCAAGACTTGCAGGTCACGCTGGCGCAGACTCATCATCACTACGTCTACCGTCACCGACGGTCGCTCATATTTACTGGCATCGTAGTGGTGCGCTTTAGCCTCGGCAGTCTGCGTGCTGCCATGAGAATTGGTGTGTTGCTGTTTTTCTTCCATAAAAACCCTCCTTAACCTTCGACAAAGCTCTCGATACGGTCTATTGCATCGTATGGTGCTATAATAAGGTTAAAATAATGATGAGTCGCTTGGTTGTGACCTCCATAGGGGCTTTTATTTATAACACCCTCGTCCCCATCGACCATGTTTTCTACCTGTTGATTCCGTCCGTCAATCCTTGCCTACACGGTATATTGGGACGAGGGCGTTATAAATAAAAGCCCCTACAGGAAACATTCCCATATTCAATTGTCAAATTTATTGAGATTCCATCAATTAGTGTACTTACTACACTAATATACCTTATATAGCTACATGTGTCAAGGGCATATGTCAATTATGCATTGTTCCCTTTAGCATCCTATGCTATACTGCACGTACAAACAAGTGTTCGTATTTTTGGGAATCAGGAGAGCGTAGAGACGATGCCGGACGTAGAACTTGAGCATATTGGCCCTTACACTATCAGCAGCACACTTAGCGTGAGTTCTACAAGCAATCTGTATCAGAGTAAATCGGGTCGCAAAGACGTAATCATCAAGCGACTCAACGTTTCCTTGAAGTCACCGGAGGCACGGGAAGCCTTTCTCAAACGGGCTGGACACCTCAAAAAACTAAAGCATCGCAACATCGTGGATACACAGACCTTCGACTTCGACGGCGACTTTGGCTACCTGGTGCTGGAACGCAAGAACGGTGAAACATTGCGTCAGCATTTTGCAACAGGTACACAACGTCTGCCTGCCGAATTACGTCCAATCGTTCTGCCTGTCGCGAGCGCGTTGCATTACGCACACGTTCAAAATACACTACATGGAAACCTACATCCCGGTAACTTGCTGGTTGACGAAAAAAACAACCCGTACATTACGGACTTTTCATTGAGTTCACCTGAAATGACGCTCGATGATGTGGAGTTCGCTTTGCCTTATATGGCTCCCGAACATCTGCAAGGGCTGCCTGTTGCAGCCAGCGACCAATACGCCCTCGCGGTCATGATTTACGAATGGCTCTGTGGACTCCGCCCCTATGAAGCGAGCGAACGCGAACTCTTATTAGAGCAACAAATAAAAACAGCGTTTTCCGCACCAAGCAGCATCAACAGTAACATCTCCCCAATTGTCGAACGCGTCCTGCTACAGGCACTCTCGCTCAAGCCAGAAGAGCGCTTCCCCACGATACAAGATTTCGGCAATGCCTATTTAAGGGCATTGATGGGTGTTGCAATGACGCCTGCACCGGGGATACACTCTGTTCTCGCCGCACAGCACAAAATTGTCACGCCGCTCGTACCAGTCGCGGATGAAGATGCAACGGCTATCGCTGTAGAGTCTGTTGAGCCTGCTGCCCCCATCAAACCGCATAAAGAAGCGAAAGCGGTAGAGGTACGAGCTGCTAAACCTACTTTACCTGAAGAATCGCCCTTTATATTAGAGTTGGAACGGCCTAAACAACGCGCTACTCCTTTAAGCGATTCACGGTTACAATCGCTTGTTTCATCCGACCTCTGTCAAGGTGGCATCCTTTCACAGACACTTCCTGGTTATGAGGAGCGACCCGCGCAAGTTGAGATGGCAATGCTAGTTGCACGTGCATTAAATGAGAACGTACCAGCCCTCATCGAGGCTGGTACTGGTACCGGGAAAAGCTTGTCTTACCTCGTTCCCACTGTGCGCTCTGGCAAGGTCGCGATTATCAGCACAGCGAATAAGGCGTTGCAGGAGCAGCTTTTCTATAAGGATATTCCATTTGTGCAGCAGCATATTAAGCATTTCGAGGCGGCACTGGTGAAGGGCGTCGGCAACTATGTGTGCCTGGACCGCATGGAGAGCGAACGAACTGGCATGCAGTTCTATGCGAAAAATGCGGATTTCAAGCGGCTGGTGGATATCACAAACGATCCTGATGCAAACTTCACAGGCGATTTCGAGACGCTGGGCTTTCAGCTTTCAAGCGATATTCGCAGCAAGGTCGCAACCGACAACGATCAGTGCGCGTGGAGCAAGTGCAATTATTTTTCGGACTGCTATGTGCGCCAGATGCGCGAAAATGCAGCATTGGCTCAAGTAATCGTCGTCAATCATACGTTATTGCTGCTCGACGCCGCTATCGGCGGTTTCCTGCTCCCTGAACGCGATGTGGTCATTCTCGACGAGGCGCACCACTTAGAGGAAGAGGCGACGCGCTCGTTTACCATCACCATTGGCCCAACGCAGATACAAACATTACTCAATCAACGTGTCTTACGCAACCATAGCCAACTCAGCCTACAACATGATGCGATGGAGCAATCGACGCTGGTATGGGCACGCTTGGCACAGGTTGCCGACCCCGGCTTCAAGGGTCGAGCTAACCTCGAAGCACCGTTAGAAGAAGGTCTCAAGCTCTCGACAATCATCTCGGATCTAGCCGACTCGCTCCGCAAGCAACGCCCGAAAGACTTGCCTGATAAAGAGGGACAATTGTACGATAAGTTGCTCAAACGCACACAGAACCTTGCTGAAAACATTCGTATCGTCTTCTCAGTGGCGCAACCCACCAAGTTTGTGTACTACGTCGAGCGTGTGCAAACATCGGGACAGCGCGCTGGCATTCAGCTACAGGTTTCCGCCGCTCCACTCGATGTGACCAACTGGTTGCAAGAAAAACTCTTCAAGAAGAGTAACGTCATCTGCACCTCTGCTACCCTCGCGACTATCGGCCCCAACCCGATGCATCCAGAGGAGAAGGGACCGAACTTTGGCTATTTCCGTCGCCGCGTCGGACTTGAAAGAATCAATGATGAGCCGGACGAGGTGTTAGAGCGCATTTTGCCGCTTACCTTCGACTATGAGAGTAATGCCCTGCTCTACATCCCACGCGACCTGCCCGAACCAACATATGGTGCTGGTTCTGATGATTATATGAAGGCTATCGCACGTGAGATGTACAGGCTGGTCAAGGCATCGCGTGGCCGTGCCTTCCTGCTCTTTTCAAGCAAACGTATGCTGGAACGGGCATATGAGTTGATGTCACCACACCTGCCATACCCGTTGCTCAAGCAAGGCGATATGACACGACTTGAATTGACACGGCGTTTTCGCGAGGAAGAGGATTCCGTTCTCTTCGGCCTCAAGAGTTTCTGGGAGGGTGTCGATATCGCGGGCGACGCCCTATCACTCGTCGTCATCGACAAACTGCCCTTCGACCCACCCGATGATCCTGTACATGAAGCGCGAGTGGCCTTGATGAAAGCTGCGGGCGAAAACTGGTTCGGTACGTATGTCTTGCCACAAGCCGTTTTGCGCCTCAAGCAGGGCATCGGACGACTGCTACGTACTCGCGAAGACCGAGGCGTCATGGCAATACTGGACACACGCCTGTATACCAAGGGCTACGGCAAGATGGTGTTGAATGCGCTCCCACCTGCTCGCAGAACGACAAGTATGCGCGAGGTCGAGCATTTTTTTGACGAGCGAGAAGATTAGCTCGTCTATTGTGAATTCCTCGACGATCAATTATAATAAGCTCAATTCTCGAATCGTCGAGGAATTCATTCCCTTATTTTTCATGACAGGAAACTCGTTTATGGCAAGACAAGCACAAATGGATACGCGCATCGCACGACGGTTGCTACAAAAAAAGAAGCAACTTGATATGTACCGACCATTGCCATCTTTCACTGTCCAACGATTGCATGATGATTTGCGTGTCATGCTCACCTATCATTCCAATGCAATTGAAGGAAATACTCTTTCGCTAGCTGAAACCCAGATGGTGTTGGAATATGGAGTAACTATCAATGGGCATCCCTTGCGAGAGTTTTTGGAGGTAACTAACCACGCTGAAGCGGCAAATCAACCACGTGGAAGGCGAAGAGAAGATCAAGAACGTACTAATACATAATGGGTTTCGCATGTATCCCATGGCAATTTCTGATGCATCAGGAATATCTTCTCTTCACGGCTTTTACGGCAGCTTCAAAACACGTTTGAGCGATGTCTCAAATTCTGTCGAGAGGCAATCCATGATAATTTCGTCGTAGAGTTTGCCGCCCCAACGATTGACCTCACGGCGGCGGCCCACAATTTGAAAGCCTGCCCGCTGATAGGCTTTGACAGCGCGTTCGTTGTAGGCATAGGTCTCAAGTGTGATGTTGTGCAGGCTCAGTACCGAGAAGCCATAATCGAGCATGAGCAACGTTGTCTCAGTACCATAGCCCTTACTCCAACAGTCCTTCTCGCCTATGAGAATGCCAAAATCGGCGGTACCATTGCGATAGTTGATGCGGCGCAACTCTGTCAGCCCAATAGGTCGCAGGGTCTCCTTCTCGTAAATTATGAAATCCACTCTATCACGCGATATCTCACGGCTCCCCTGCTCAAAACGCGACTCGGTTGTCTCCCTCGGTACCGAGCGCAAAGGGTCGCCCGAAAAGAAGGATACTTCAAAATCGTTGTCCCACTTGGAAAGTAGCGGCACCACACCACGATGAAACGGCCCGAGAGCCACTTTTTCGCCAGAAATATTGATGATAAGTTCCTCTTCTGTATGTGCCATTTGGAATTCCCCTCTCCTTATTTCTATATCATAGACAATCAACGCGCTGATTGTCGCACACTACTATAGTAGACGCAATGCTACTTACGTTTTTGTTATTATCGCTCAATATGCCGAGCAATCTTATTCCCGATGCCCAGTAAGTACCAGCAAAAAAGCTCTCTCGGCTAAAATAGCTATTGGTATGGTTATATGTTAATATCCTCATAGGACTTTTAGTATATTAGCAGGGAGAGAAAACATGGCAGCCCATATTTTAGTGGTCAACGACACACAAGATATCTTAGAAATATTCCGTCTTCTACTGGAAGACGAAGGATACAAAGTTACACTATCTTCATTTCCACTGCAAAAAGTTGGTGAGATCATGCATCTGAATCCAGACCTCATCATACTAGATGTTGTCTTTGGTGAAGAAAAATTGGGTTGGCAAATGTTGCAATTGCTGAAAATGCAACCTGCAACCGCAGTGATCCCTGTCATCATCTGTACTGCCTCAGAAAGATCAGTGCGCGAGATGGAGGGGTATCTCGTCTCAAAAGATATACTTGTCGTATACAAACCATTTGAGTTACATGACCTGCTCTCTGCTATCGCACAAGCATTAAAAATGTCGCCACAAAAGTTATCACAGGTCAATAAAGAACTAGAAGCACAAGAAGATGCTTCAAAACCGGAAAAGAAAAAGTAAATCCTCCTGCTGCTAGAAACCAGAGTTTTGTTGTCGCACAGAACAATCAAAACTATAGACAATGAGCGAACATAGGGTATAATAGTAAGGCATTCCGACGCTTCAAAGACAAAATAGCCATTTTATAGTGGTACAGGGGAGATTGTACATGGCAAGTAAGACCAAGATGCGCTGCGCCACCTGCGGCAAGTGGTTTCAGTCGGCAAATGCTAAAGATACCACGTGCCCAGAGTGTACACAAAAAGCCAGAAAAGAAAAACTGGCGGCGAAGGCAGCACCACAAGCACCAGTAAAAGCAACAACGGTACAGCATACACTACCACCATCACCTAAGCCAAAGCAGGCAAAGAGTGGCACCAATCAATGGCTAGATAGCTTGAGTGATGTAAAAGTTGCCGAACCAGATAAGCCTGCACGTCCAAAAATACCTTTTTCCCCGGCACCACGCGATACTCATGGAGAATCGAGAGACGATAACGGTACAGGGAATACGCGCGAGGAGCAGGGACCACCGACAAATTATCGTGAGCGCGAGTTCGGCAATCGGGGTCCTAATAATTACCGCGAAAACAACACTCGCCCCAACAGCCCCTATCGTGTTGGTGGAGGTGCTGGTCTGCCCGATGGCGGTCCACGTCCACGTCAGCCAATGGAAGGTAATCGTGGCCCACGTCCTGACCGACCAGATAGACCACCACGTCCAGCAGGACAAGGTGGCAAGCCACAGGTAAAGACACCTAAGCCGCCGCCAGAGCCAAAACCGAAACGCGAGAAGATAGAACCACCCAAGCCTTTTGAGCCAACAGAGGAGCAAATTGCACAGGTTGAGGCGCGTTACCTGGAACTCGCAACACCCATCGAGTTTGACGGCATTCGTACACAGATCGCGCATGAACTTGAAATTCCCAAAACGGCGGTCAAGCAAATTATTAAAGACTTGCGCGACCGTCTCCATATGCCAAGTTGGTGGGATGCTCAAAGCTATAAGGGCAGCGAAGAGGAACTCGCGAAAATCAAAGTGCTTTACGAGCCGTATCTACCTTTACCAAATATAGGCGTTCACAAGCAGATTGCCGAACAACTCACTTTGAAAGCTGGTGAAGTCTATCAGGCGATTAAAATGATACGTGCACAACTGGGCCTGCCGCAGTATAACGATCCTGAACTGCATGGCATTGTACTGAAATCGAAAAAATCAGTTGCATCAGAGACTCAGACGCCAACTGATGCCGAAGAGAAAACCGAGGCATCTACCGATACAGAGGTCAAGACCGAGATTTCCGCTACCGAGCAAGCAGGCGGTGAGGCACTCGCCACTGTAGAGGAAAAGGGAGAAACCCCGACCAACGCTGAGGCACCTATGACTACAGATACTACATCTGCACCAGTACCAACAGATACACTGAATGGTACAGATACAGGTGCAGTGGTTGACGTTGTACAGGATGAAACAAAATAAGAGGAAGATTCCGTAGGAGTCTGATGATACGGTTTAACTTTTTAATCTGGTAACGGGCGACCATAAGGGTCGCCCCTACTATACACGATGCTGAGTTGCGCCGAGGTGGTATGGTAGGAGCGCCCCTTGTGGTCGCCCGTTGGTTTCTTTCCATTGCCACAGTATTTTCTTTACCAGCATAATCAGGCCACTACAAACAATTCATAAGGGAGCATATTTTTATGGACGAGAATTGCATATTTTGTAAGATAGCGGCAGGTCAAATACCTGCAACGATTGTCTATCAGGATGAGAACGTTGTGGCCTTTCGGGACCTGCACCCACAGGCAAAACACCATATTTTGCTTATTCCCCGTCAACACATCATTTCGATGGCAGAACTCACACAGGAACATGGCCCAGTACTGGCAGATATCTATCTCGCAGCACAAACCATAGCACGTCAGCTAGACATCGACAAAAGCGGTTATCGTATTGTCACCAACGTTGGCCCTGACTCCGGGCAGACCGTCTTCCACCTACACTTTCATCTTCTGGGTGGAGAGCAACTTGGGTTGTTCGGTAAACCTACGACATCAGCACCATTACCTGAATAAGAGGACTTCCCCGTATGCGTATCGCACTCGACTATACAGCCGCTATTCGCCAGGGGGCGGGTATCGGCTCCTATGTACGTAACCTGTTTGCGGCAATGCTTCAACAAGATACCGAGACACGCTACACTCTGCTCAGCAGTGGACGCCCGACCGCGACACATCCCTTTCCTGAAGCGGAGAATGTCGTTGGCCGTAGTGTGCTGATTCCTGATCGCTACCTCAACATTCTGTGGTATCGCTGGCACACTCCACTCTTGCCTGCAACGCTTTTCACGGGACCAATTGATATCTACCATAACCCTGATTTTGCGTTACCACCGCTGAGCAGCAAGGTTCGCAAGGTCGTCACTATTCACGACCTCGCCTTCTTAGAACATCCAGAGTATGCTGTACCCTCACTGGCAGCCTATCTCAACAAAGTTGTGCCAGAAGCTGTTGCCGCCGCCGATGTTGTCGCCACCGTCTCACACGAAGTTGGACGCACACTCGTCAAGCATTTTCAGACACCACAGGAGAAGCTGACGGTTATCCCTAACGGCGTCGGAGCACACTTCCGACGTATTACCGACCCGATTATTCTTGGTGCCACACAACATAAGTTTAACCTGAAAACGCCGTTCGTACTGGCAGTAGGAACGCTTGAGCCGCGCAAAAATCATATCGGCCTCATCAAAGCATTTTACAAAGCACAACAAAAGAAAAATGGTCCAGCAATGCTAGCTATCGCTGGCGGACAAGGGTGGCTATATGAAGAGACAAAGCAGGTCGTGACCGATCTCAAATTGGAAAAGAAGGTACGATTTCTTGGCCGCGTTACCGACCTCGAACTTGTAACGCTATACAGTATGGCTACTCTCTTCGCGTTCCCTTCATTTTTCGAGGGCTTCGGTGTTCCTCCTATAGAGGCGATGGCGTGTGGTACACCTGTGATCACCTCAAATATATCCGCACTGCCGGAAGTTGCTGAAGGTGCCGCTCTCCTCGTCGATCCCTATGACATCGATGCACTTGCAGACGCAATCACGCGCCTGACAGGAGATGAGAACCTGCGCGAAGAGCTACGACAAAAGGGCTACGAGCGCGTCAAGCAGTACACATGGGCTATATCGGCACGAAAGATGCTTAACGTCTATCAAAAACTGTACAATGGAGAGAAAAATTTCAATATTGAGGACGAATAATGTATGAAAATCGGTATCAATGCACTCTTTTTTCAATATCCTGCCACAGGTAGTGGACAATATATGGCTCATCTACTCGCGGCACTTGGACAGACCGATACACAAAATGAATATATTTTATTAGGACCACAACCCGTCGATGGGCAACATCAAACAACATTTCCTTATCAAGTGCAAGCCGTTCCTGGTATCGTGCCAGGGGGCGAGAACGTCCAAAAGGTTATCTGGGAACAGCTAACAGGGCCAGCCGCCGCACGTAAAGCTGGCGTCGATATCTTCCACGTACCCTATTTCGCACCACCATTGTTGCCGCGCACGCCGACGGTTGTCACCATCCATGATGTTATTCCAATGCGCTTACCCGCTTACCAGCCGGATGCAAAGGTCAAGGCATATATGCGCCTCGTTGCCAGCGCAGCCCATAGAGCTACCATGATTATCACCGTTTCGCAGCACGCAAAGCAAGATATGGTTGATGCCTTGAAACTGCCAGCCGAGCGTATTCGCGTCATTTACGAGGCGGCAGGCGAGGAGTATCGTCCCGTGACCGACGCGGAAACTCTGGCAAGAGTACGAACGAAATATGGACTAGGTGAACGCTATGTGTTCTATCTTGGCGGCCTCGATCAGCGCAAAAACGTGCCGCAGTTGGTACGGGCATTCGCACACCTGTACGGTCAACTCGGTGAACCTAAACTACAACTGCTTATCGCAGGCAATCCCGATAAGCAGAAGGGGCCGCTCTTTCCAGACCCACGTCCTGTTGCCGCAGACCTCGGCATGACAGGGCAAATCATTTACCGCTTTATAGACGAAGAGGATAAGCCCGCAATGTATAGCGGTGCCAGCCTGTTTGTTTTTCCTTCATTGTACGAGGGCTTTGGGTTGGACCCGCTTGAGGCCATGAGCTGTGGCGCACCCGTTGTCTGCTCTAACCGCACCTCGCTCCCAGAGGTGGTCGGGAATGCTGCACTTATGGTTGACCCTGACAACACACGTGAGTTAGTCGAGGCGATGCGGCGCGTTTTAACAAGTGAAGACCTACAGGCAAACTTACGGGCGCGTTCGTTGCAGCGTGCCGCGCAGTTCAACTGGCGTAAGACGGCAGGTGAAACAATTGCGGTGTATGAAGAGACGTTCACGCGCGGCACAAATCCGCGCAAGACTGCACCACTAGGAAAGATTTAAGCGAACAATGCGAGTACTGATGATTTCAAAGGCCCTCGTCGCGGGGACCTCACAACGCAAACTTGAAGAGATCGCGAAACTACCCGACGTTGAACTAACGGTGGTGACGCCTGAATATTGGCAGAGCGACGATGGCAGTAAACAGGTGCTTGAGCGACTCTATACTACTGGCTACCGTATGATTGTGACGCCGATGACGCTCAATGGCAACTTCCACCTGCACTACTACCCACAACTGGGAAAGATTATGCGCGAGGTACGGCCAGAGGTGGTCCATATCGACGAGGAGCCATATAACGCGGCAACAGCACAGGCGATGTTCCTATCTCAGCAGCACAAAGCTCGCGCCCTCTTCTTCACATGGCAAAACCTGTATCGCAACTATCCGCCGCCATTTCGCCAGATGGAATTGTATAACTACAAACGCGCCGCCTCTGCGCTTGCAGGCAACCGTGATGCCGAAAATGTGTTACGACGCAAGGGCTACAAGGGTTCTATCCACGTCATTCCACAATTTGGCTTCGATACCGACATCTACAAACGTAGTACACCTCGCACTCCTCGCAAGCCTGATGATCCCTTCACGCTCGGCTTTATTGGCCGTCTCAAAGAGGAAAAGGGCTTGCCGCTCATGGTCGAGGCGTTAACGTACCTACCAGAATACTGTCGCGCCGTTTTTATTGGTAATGGACCAATGAAGAGCGTCCTTGAAGAGCAAGCGACAAAATTAGGACTTACGGAGCGCGTCATCTTCAAGGGTGGTGTCCCAACTTACGAAGTGCCGCGTGAGATGGAACAGCTTGATACATTCGTGCTACCCTCGATCACCATGCCCAACTGGATAGAGCAATTTGGGCGCGTCTTACCCGAAGCCATGTCCTGTGAAACTCCTGTTATCGGCTCAACCAGCGGAGAGATTCCTCATGTCATCGAGGATGCAGGACTCGTCTTCAAAGAGGGCGACGCCAGAGATCTCGCACACTGCATACAAAAACTGCTCGACGATCCCACATTCTATGCAGACCTTGCCAAAAGAGGGCGACAACGTGTACTGGATAACTACACACAGGAGCAGATTGCGAAGCAGACCTATGATGTGTATTTGGAAATGATGGAACGGTCTGCATTCACAAAATAGATATGAAGTAGACTCTACATTTTGATTTCCTTCAGTTCCGTATTCTGTATCACACATAATCTCTTCCTTCTTGACAAAGAAAAAGGGGAGTTGTATTCTGTTCATTTTAAATATATCCGTTCGCGATATATTGTCATTGTAATAGAAGGAAGAGAGACATGACATCGCTCTACTTTATTCGTCATGGCGAGTCTCTGGAAGCAACTCAAAACATAATTGGAGATGTTGGACTTTCACCACTTGGTATTAAGCAGAACGGCTCCGTGACCGTCTTGCTGCTACAGGTGAGATTAATGCGTCTCTTCTCATCTCAAGCACAATGCTTCGTGCAAAAGAAACAGCGGCTATCATTGCTCCTGCCCTACGCGCTCCCCTTCTGCTCGACGAGAATGTTCGAGAATGGCATCCCGGTGAAGCCGAGGGAATGCATCAAGATGAGATTCAGGAAAAGTATGGGAAAGATAACCCCTCTCTTTGGTCGAATCCATTCCAACCACTCGCTCCTGGTGGAGAGAACTGGGGACAATTTGTTCTTCGTGTAGGAACGGCCCTTGATCGTATAACCCGCCAGTATGAAGGGAAAACAGTCGTCATCGTTTGTCATGGAGGAATCATTGAAATTTCGTTTTTGTATTTTTCTGGCATTGCGATGCTCGATCTCCCTCCTGTACATTATTACAATAGTCCTTCCTCAATTACATACTGGCGAAAGGTTCCATTTGATGGCTGGCCCGCAGGATGGGAATGGTTCGTTGTCATATTTACTCTACTCTTTGTACCCGGAAGCATTATCACTTATAAATGGCAAGTAGAGTATCATAACAACAAATCAATACTTGCAATAGGAATATTTGCTCTCCTTGCACTGACCGCTTTGTTCTTAGCAATAGCTCAAGCGCGAGCAATTTTGCCCACAAGAAGTAGTAATGGCACACTATTTTCAACAATCTTTCTACTCACGCTAGCTGTCTGGCAACTAGCATTTTCCTACAAATCGTTGCGGAGTCGTGGTTGGCGCATTTTTAGAGTGTGTTTTGCAGTGTTTGCGGTAGTGTTGGCTATTTCCGTAGTAGTGGGGTACATTTACAATGTATAAGAGATTTTCCTCTCACAAAGAGTGTTTAGAATAAGGAGACTCCATGACGACACCAACAACGGAACTTATTCCGAGAAGAGTGCTTTTCGGCAATCCAGTCAACACCAATCCGCAGATAGCACCGGATGGCAAGCGTCTGGCATATCTCGCGCCCGTGAATGACGTGCTGAACGTCTGGGTCGGCACAGCGGGAGCGAACGATGCTCAAGCTGTGACAAAGGATACCGAGCGCGGCATACGCTCCTACTTCTGGGCAGCGGACAACAGGCATCTTCTCTATATTCAAGATTTCGGCGGCAACGAGAATTTCCGCTTGTATGCGACCGATCTCACGACCAACGAGACGCGCGACCTGACGCCGTTCGAGGATGTGCTGGTCGATGTTATCGAACGTGACAAACATTTTCCCAACGAGCTGATTATCGGATTGAACAAAGATAATCCACAAATTCACGATGCATACCGCCTCAACTTGACGACGGGCGAACTGACGCTTGTCGCGAAAAATCCTGGCAATATTGCGGGCTGGGTTGTCGATGCACAATTTCAGGTACGTGGTGCGTTGGCAACCACAGCCGATGGTGGGAGCGAATTGTTGGTTCGTGACAGCGAACAGAGCGATTGGCGACGACTACTCATATGGGGACCTGACGACCTGCTTTCAAGCGGTCCGCTTGGATTTACACAGAATGGACAAGCACTCTATCTGCTTGACTCACGTAATGTTAACGCAGGGCGGCTCGTCACGCTCGACATTGCCACACAAGCGATCACCGTGCTGGCAGAAGACCCACAATACGACGTGAGCAATGTTATGATGAACCCTGATACGCGAGAGATTCAGGCGGTGGCCTTCAACAAAGATCGTGTCGAGTGGATGATTTTGGATGACTCAATTCGCCTCGATTTCGACCGTATCCGCGAAATTCATCAAGGGGACCTGATGATTACCAGCCGTGACGATGCCGACGAAACGTGGATTGTCGCGTTTACAGTAGACAATGGTCCCGTTCCCTTCTATTCTTATGATAGAAAAGAGCAGAGCGCGAGCTTCTTGTTTGACAACCAGCCAGAGCTAAGCAAATATACGTTGGCTCATATCGAGCCTATCACCACTACCTCAAGAGATGGCTTGACAATACATGGCTATCTTACATTACCAGTAGGAGATGTACAAAAGAATTTGCCGATGGTGCTGAATGTGCATGGTGGTCCGTGGTATCGTGATGCATGGGGCTACAATCCAGAGGCACAATGGTTCGCTAATCGTGGCTATGCCTGCTTACAGGTCAACTATCGTGGCTCTACGGGTTATGGCAAGGAGTTTTTGAACGCTGGCAACAAAGAGTGGGGCGGCAAGATGCACGACGACCTTGTAGACAGTGTACAGTGGGCGGTTCAGCAAGGCATTGCTAACCCTGAGAAGGTGGCAATCTACGGTGGCTCCTATGGTGGCTATGCTGCACTTGTTGGTGCCACCTTCACGCCCGACCTGTTCTGCTGTGCAGTGGATATTGTCGGACCCAGCAACTTGATCACCTTCATTCGTAGCATCCCTCCATATTGGTCTGTCTTCCTGGGGCAGATGCACAGGCAGGTGGGCAACCCGGATACGGAAGAGGAGTTTTTGAAGTCGCGTTCACCTCTCTTCAAAGTAGACCAGATTAAGATACCTATGCTCATCGCGCAGGGTGCAAACGACCCGCGTGTCAAACAACCTGAGTCTGAGCAGATCGTCGCAGCCATGAAAAGCAAAGGTATCAGCTACGAATACATGCTCTTTCCCGATGAAGGGCATGGTTTTGGCAAGCCAGAGAACCGTATCAAATTCTATACGGCTGCAGAGAAATTTCTCGCCACATACCTCGGTGGTCGCTACGAGGAATAGCGAAAAATGATATGATACAAGGGACTGAGGATAGCTTGCGAAAAACTCAGTCCATTTGTTATGTGTTTTCTATGCTCTAAAAATAAGGATTATAGTATGGAACCCGATGGCATGGCTATATTCGCTGGTAGTGGGAGTAGGAAGCTCACGGCTGGCATTTGTAAATACTTGAATGTCCCGCAAGGAAATAACGAAACGCTCCGTTTTTCAGACGGCAATATCTTTGTACGTATAGAAGACAATGTACGAGGGCGACGCGTCTATATTGTCCAATCGACGGTGTTTCCCGCCAATGATAACTTTATGGAATTACTCTTCTGGATCGATGCCTTCAAACGGGCAGGGGCGGCAGAAGTGACGGTACTCATTCCCTACTTCAGTTATGCTAAAGGCGACAAAAAAGACGAGCCGCGCGTCTCTATTCGCGCGCGTGTCTGTGCAGACGCTATTGAAGTAGCAGGAGCGGATCGTGTAGTCACGATGGACCTGCACGCTCCACAAATCCAGGGCTTCTTTCACCGACCAGTTGACAACCTATATGCTTTGCCACTTTTATGTGAGCGCATTCAAGCGTTAAACTTGGATGATCTGGTCATCGTTTCGCCAGATGTCGGCTTCGCAAAACAGGCACGTCGCTTTGCCTCTAGCCTCGGCGTCTCCATCGCTATCGCGGACAAAGAGCGGCTCGCCCATGACGAGAAGGCATCGATTCTACATATCATTGGTGAGGTCAGGGACAAAAACGTTGTACTCGTTGACGACTTTACCATTTCGGGCGGCACGCTGGTCGATGCATCAATCAAACTGCTTGAACGAGGGGCACGCGACGTACACGCCGTTGTGACACATGGTGTTCTTGCGAAAGGGTCTATTGAGCGCATCGACAACAGCCCGCTCAAAAGCCTCATCATGACTGATACGGTCGAAAATCAGCCTGTGACGTTCTCCAAGAAAATTGAGATTGTTCCGGTCGCCTCGCTCTTCGGTGAGGCTATCCGGCGTATTCATAACCGCGAGAGCATCAGCGAAATGTTCGACTAGCATGGAAATATGTTGCTGTGTGGTGGTATGCCACCGTGCATAGCAACACATTTCCATTTTATAAATTGGTCAGGTATGCTGGCAAATCAGCAATAGAGGACAATGTAGCATCGGGATGTATCTTTTGCAGAAGGGGCGAATCAGCTTTGTGTTTGCCTGTGTAGACGAGAACGCCGTGTATACCCGCGTTTTGTGCGCCGCCGATGTCGTTTTCGATATCGTCTCCGACCATCAGCGTTTCGTTAGCGTGTGTACCTGTCGCTAGCAAAGCTTGCTCAAAGAAGGCCCGGTCAGGTTTTCCCAGCACAATAGCCTGTTTTCCTGTCGCAATCTCTAACGCTCGCACATACGGACCACTATCCAACTGTAGGCCATCGGTGGTTCGCCAGTACATATTTGTGTGCATGGCAAGCAAGGCGGCACCATTCAACACAAGACGAAACGCCTGATTCATCGCCTCGTAGGTGAGCAGTTCTTCCGCACCACCAATCACGACGACACCAACTCCATTCTCAGGAGACGCTACCAGTTCGATATCAGCAAAATCGGCGGCAGTATCACCTTTTGTGAGAACCCAGCATCGCTTGGTGGGAAAGTGTTGGCGGATATAGTTCGCGGTTGCTACTGGCGCGGTAAGCAGGCATGCCTCTGGGACGGAAAGCCCAATCTGTTGCAGGTGTTGCGCGAGGGTGGCACGTGCCACCGTTGTTGTATTGGTGACAAAGCAGGTTGGATAGCCATTCTGGTCTAGCCAACGCAACGTTTCAGCCGCACCCTCGATGGGTTGCATACCGACATGTAACACACCGTCGATATCGAGTAGCACACCACGCATGCGATGTCCCCTTCCTCTCAATACGAGACATATGAACGTGTAGGGGCCTTTATTCATAACGCCCTTGTCTCCATTGACCACGTTTTCCATCGTTGATTCTATCTTTCAATCCTTGCTTGATAGTCGATTGGGAAAAGGGCGTTATGAATAATGGCCTCTACGGATATCTTTCGTGAATGTGTTGGAATCAATGCCGTAAGGGTCTCCTTGAACATCATTCATATTTGGAAACAGTATATAACAGATTGCATGTCTTAGCCCTGTCTTTTCCAGGCGACACTTGTTACAGAGTACGATGTATTCACAGTTCTGCAACGTTGATACTTACAAGGACGTACAAGGAGGTAACGAACAGACAATCAGCATGACACAAACTTAGAGATAGTGTATAATGAAGCCGCTAGACAAAGATTCGCGGGAGGAGTTCATTTATGAATGGTGACATGACGGGACGTGTCATCAAGGGTCGCTATAAATTAATTGATGAACGTGGACGGGGCAGTTTTGCCACCGTCTATATTGCGCGGGATTTAGAAGATAACCATATTTATGCCATTAAAATGATGCATGTCGAACTGTCCAACGATGGTGAACTCCTCGCACGTTTTCAGCGTGAAGCCCACATCCTCTTGAACCTGAGCGATCCGCATATCGTGCGGATCGTCGATTACGGCAATGACGATAATATGCATTACATCGTCATGGACTATATCGATGGGCAAAACCTAAAGTACCATATGCTCACAGATGGGCAAATGAATACGTTACATGCATTGAACTATGCTCGCCAGATTGCCGAGGGACTCGATACAGCATACAATCAGGGGGTTGTGCATAGAGATATTAAGCCTCAGAATATTCTTATCAACAGTAAGGATATGGTGAAAATCACAGATTTCGGACTGGCACGGAGTCGGGAAACCGTGACACTTACACAGTCGAATGTATTTATGGGTACCGCTTATTATATTTCACCCGAACAGGCTGAAAGTGGACGCTCAGCAGATACACGCTCTGATCTCTATTCGGTCGCAACGGTCTTGTTTGAGATGTTAGCAGGTGTTCCCCCTTTTCAAGGAGAAACGGCGGTTGATATCGTTATCAAGCACATGAATGATCCAGTGCCATCTATCTGCCGTATACGTCATGATCTGCCTATGGAAATGGACCTGTTCATGAAAAAGGCTCTTGCAAAATCACCGATGGAGCGCTATGCAACTCCACAAGAGTTTGTGGCTGCGCTAGAGCAGATACATGAGCGTGTCCTGGCAATGCCGCCCGACAAGCAACCAACGCGCCCTGCCGGACACGAGCAACCATCGGGTGGCAAAAGCAATGGTGCAGGGAGTGCGCCCAGGTCTGCACCACAAAAAGAGGCTCACATCATTGTTCTTTCAAATGGACAATCGATTCCTCTGAAAGGAGAACTGATGATCGTAGGAAGGCAAGACCCGATTCTTGGTATCTTTCCAGAGATCACGCTGGCAGACAAGACAGTTGGCAGACGACACGCTTACCTGCGTCATCAGCAGGGCGCGTTTACCGTCGAAGATTTGAACGCATTGAATAAGACCCGCTTGAATGGAGTCATCTTGACACCACACGAGGAACGTACACTCAAAGACGGTGATGTCCTTCGCTTTGGCAGTGTCGAGGTGCGTTTTGAAATGCGATAGGTGTGGTGTTTATAAGCACTGGTAGGACAAGCATTGACAGGCTTTCTTTTGTAGGCTCTGACTTGCACTTACATGTTCTGACACGTACTGCGTCGCAGTTGTAGGGGTACCGTGAGTACCCGATTGAGATCGGGTGGTAGAGACCCGTTCTGTGTTGAAGGAAAAGCACAGACGTATGCTCCGCCGCCCCTACGAGCAGAGGGGTAACTATTATGAATGGACAACTTATACTTTTGAGTCTACGCTCTACTATAACCAGCCCAACTGTTATTGCAATCGCAGTTGTGGTTCTGGCGTTGGTGGTTTTAATTGGCGGCTTCTTAGTCTACCGTAGCGGCGGCAAGAAGAGTGGCAAAGCCACGACAGGCGCAGGCAATAGCGACTGGCAGCGACAACAACAGCAAGGTGGGGCGAATAGCTGGAATCCACAGGGCATGAACAATGATGCTCCTGCATGGTCGCAACAGAATCAAGCACAACAAGGCGGTTGGGGTGGGCAAAATAATCCTCAACAACCACAACAACCACAACAGCCTGCATGGGGTTCACAGCAGAACGGACAGATGCAGCAGCAAGGTGCCAGCCCCTGGGGTTCTCAACAGCATGCAACAGGACCTGCCTGGGGAGACGCTCAAGGAGGCATGCCTCAGCAACAGCAGCAGCCTTCCTGGGGAGGGGGAATGCAAAACGGACAACAGGGGGGCAACCAGTGGGCGGCTCCGGCCAATCCCGGCCCACAACCAGCATCGGCCAATCAATGGGAGGCTCAAGGCAATCCAAATAGTATGGGTGGTCGAGCAGCATGGGATGCCAACCCTGCACCTGTGACACAGGAACCCTGGGGTCAGCCCCCAACAGCATCTCCACAGCCTCAGTGGGGTGGACAAGCCAACAATGCAGCCATGCCACAGCAACAACAAGCACAAACAGCATTTGGCGGCGGTTCTGGCCCTTCCTGGAATCAACAGGGTTTTGCTGGCATGGGACAAAACGGTCAAAATGCCCAGAGTGATGGTTGGGGCGCACCACCACCACAACAGCAGTATGCACCGCAAAGTGCAAACAACGCAATGGGCGGCTTCGGTGATGTCATTGGCAGTGTTCCCCAGGCTCCATCGTGGCAGCAACAGCAGCAAGGCGGTTTCAATCAAGGTGGACCGAACATGCAGCCAAATCAGGGTGTCCCGTTTGGGAACATGGATGCCGGCTTCGGAGCAAACGATGGTGACAAAACCATCATGCGTCCTGCTGGGGGAATTGGTCTTGTGCGCGTCGAAGAAGGCAAGGAGCCAGGACGCGAATATAAAATTGTCAAAGAGTCACTCAGTATAGGGCGCAGCCGTGAGAGCGACATCTTTCTGGAAGACCTGGCGGTTTCACGTCTCCATGCCTCCGTCGTCAATCTGGGCAATGGTCAGTATGCCCTCAAGGACGAGGGTAGCGCGAATGGCACAAAGGTCAATGGGCAACTGGTAGGCAAGTTTCAAACGTTCCCTCTTCAAGAGAGTGATCGTATTCAACTTGGTCAAACCGTTCTTGTCTTTGCACGTAGCTAAGAAAAAGTTTGTTCTTTCATGCGATGCAAGCGTAGAGCATCTGTCCTACGTCTTGCATCACATGAAAGAACAAACGGATAGAGAGAGCAAGAGAGAAATTCTGCCCCACAATGCAACAAGACGATTTAATAGGCACAACATTAGGTAACTATCGCATTCTCGCGCCTCTCGGACAGGGAGGCATGGCTCGCGTCTATAGAGCACATCAAGAAAGCCTTGACCGAGAAGTCGCGGTCAAGGTCCTTCCTCCCTGGTATGCGGCGGACCGTAGCTTTGTTGACCGTTTCAATCTTGAAGCGAAACTAGTGGCACGCCTCTCCCATCCTAATATTGTCACTGTCCATGATGCAAGTGAACAGAATGGGCACCTGTATATCGTGATGCAACTTGTCGATGGTGGCACACTCAAACATCGTCTTGACCAACTTCATGCTCAAAGACGCTTCATGAATACAGCAGAGGCACTCCCCATCTTTATACAACTTGCCAGCGCGTTGACTTATGCACACGAACAGGGCGTTGTTCACCGCGACGTAAAACCTGTCAACGTACTCATGGATCGTTCTGGACGGCCCATTCTCTCGGATTTCGGCATTGCAAAGGTTCTCGCAAGCACGAAAGATGCCCTTACCCGCCCTGGAGCAGGAGTCGGGACACCCGAATATATGTCACCGGAACAATGTCTTGGGGGGGCTGTTGATGGACGTGCCGATACCTATGCGCTTGGTGTGATGTTATTTGAGGCATTGACGGGGCGCACGCCTTTTCTTAGCGATAACTATCCCGCCCTCGCCCACAGTCACATTTACGAACCGCCACTCCGACCCAGCAGTTTGAATCCTGCAATTACATCTGCAATGGAACAGATAATTTTGACTGCGCTTATGAAGAATCCAGCACAGCGTTATCAGCAAGCAAGCGATATGGCTGATGCGCTTGAACTTGTACAAATGCAACCGAGGCTGCAAACAGGCCATCATGTGGTAGTACAGCTACAGGGGGGGCCGCTTACGACGCCTTTTGTTGGCTCTATCACACCCCCAGTTGATAGAGGCAATGGCACACCGCCAGTTTATGACTATACAACACGTCAAACGCCTCCGCAAGCAATGGCGTATCAGCAGCAAGTAGAACAATTTGCCTGTCCTCACTGCCATCAATTGAACAAGCCTCAGATGCGTTTTTGTACAAAATGCGGTTATCCAATGAACTCATGTGCAGTATGTGGAGGCCAAAATCCTGCCAATAATCGCTTCTGCACACAGTGTGGACAGCCGCTTTCCAAACAGACAGGCTAGTGCTATAGGTTAGCGCACATATTCATCGGACTGTGCGGCCTTCATACGATCCAACGTCTTCCGTTGATTTTCAATACGTTCTCGCTGACGCAACAAGCGCTGCTCTACTGTTAATGAAAGTAGTAGACGAATACGCTCAACCACTTTACTCGGCTGTGTAGGCTTTGTGACGTACTCAACCGCTCCCTCTTCAAAGCCCCGTATCTGTTCGGCGAAATGAACACGGGCCGTCAGTATAAGCACAGGCAACGTTGGTTGGTTGTAATCTTCATGTATCCAACGTAGCACATCCCATCCCGTTACAGGCTGCATCATCAGGTCCAGAACAACTAAGTGGGGACGATACTCTGAAATAACCTGAATAGCTTCTTGCCCACTCGCCACATCCAATACATCAAAACCCGAATGTCGTAAGAAGAAGCAAAGAACTTGCCGAATATCCGCCTCATCCTCCACAACAAGAATCTTGTGGCTGTTTACAGCATTATTGTGCATATAGAACACCTCGACAACAAAACCACCAACTATAATCCCAATTGAGACAACAACTAGATACCAGAGCGACTACGCCGTTTTAATGGAAAACGCACCTCCGCTACCGTGCATTCGGAGGCAGAAGTATCTTCAGATGTATTTTCTGACGCCGCACAATGTTCACGTCGTAACAGAAAATCGCCATCAAGATCACCAATCATATGTTTGATGAGCGAAAGACCTAACCCGTCAAAACTTCCACTTTCGTTGCCTTCGTCAAGCGATGAATCGAAATGCGGACCACTTCCTGTATCTATAACCTGAACAATTACTACACCATCTTCTTCGCGGCCTTTGATGGTGATAGTCCCCTCTGTTTTATCTGCCATGCCATGTTTGATTGCGTTCGATACCATTTCATTTAGCACGAGTGCAAGAATAGTTACAGCCCGTGAAGGTATAACAATGGGACTTTGTTCGACGGTAAACACAATATGTTTATCGGGAGGTCGTAAATTATCATTGGCAACGCCGACAATCTTGCGTGCAATATCATCAATACGTGCCTCACTGACATCCTCATGCGCCAGTAAGTCGTGTGTTGTCGCCAAGCCTTGCACACGATTCACGCTCTCTGCAAGAGCGTTGCGAACCTCCTCCGACTTTGAGCGTCTACGCTGTAAAGAGAGAATGCCAGCAACCGTTGCAAGGTTATTTTTGACACGGTGATGCAATTCTCGTAGTAAAGCCGATTTTAATTCAAGTCCGCGCCGCGTCTCTTCATATAACCGCGCGTTGTCAATGGCAATAGCGGCTTCATTAGCGAATGTGATGACTAGTTGCATCTGCTCAGGACTCAGCATGTGGCGATGACTACTATAGATACAGATACATCCAAGAATTTTCTGCTTCACCTGTAGTGGCACACAGAGCACAGAATGTATCTCTGCCGAGACAAAAGGGTCGCTATGTAGGATACAGTGTTCATCGGCATGGAAGCAATCGACCGCCATGCTCGGCCTACCTGTCTGCACGGTGCGTCCAGCGCAACATTGACCCAGGTTTATCTGCATACGTCGGGCAAGGGCAGCATTCAAACCATAGTGTGCTAACACATGCAACGTTTGCGTATCGGAGTCAAGAGAGAAGATACAAGAGCGTTCGGCACCAGAGAGATGAACCGCCTGCGTGGTAATGATTTGCAGCACTTCATCCAGGTTAAGTGTCGATGCAATAATCGACGAGACTCGGTGAATGGTTGCCAACTCATGAACCTTGCGTCGTAACTGTTCATCCGTCTGCTCGTACAGGCGCCCATTCTCGATGTTAATAGCAACGATACCCGCAACAACTTCAACAAAGCTCATTTCTTCGCGTGTAAAATCTCGTGCTGCAACTGATTGCACGCTAATGACCCCTATCAGACGCTCGGAATTGCCAAAAAAGATAATGGGAAGAGCCATTAAGCCGTGATAGTTATCGCTATAGGCATTGGACTCGCTTGCAAAATTCGGCGTTGTATGTGCATTATGTTCGAGCAAAGGTCGTCCTTTGTCGGCAACCCACCCACTATAGCCCTCACCGAGACGCAAGGTAAAATGCATGCCGCCAAGTGGTCGTGGACCGTTAGTAGCACGCAAGGTCAAGACACGTTGCAGGTCATCATAAAAGAAGATAGAGCAGAGATCGACATGCAGCTCTTCAGCAACCACTTGTGCCGTCACATCCAACGTCTGGTCCAGGTCCATTGAAGAGTTACTAAAGCCGTTGATGCGCTGAAGAGCGAGAAGACGATGCTCTAATTGCTGAGAGACTGCAGCTCGCTCTAATGAGAAGCGATCAGACACGCTTTGATAGCCACGCGATAACGCAAGTATGGCCTCGGATTGCAAGCGATACAAATGCTTCGTAGCTTCCATGAGGTCTTGCGGTTGCTTATCGAAGATGTGCTGTAACTCTTGGGCAAGTGCATCAACATACTGTTGAAAGGCACGCAAGCGTGTATCTAACTTGCCACCTTGCTCTGCTAGCCAGCGACCAGATTGTTCAAGACGTGTAGCCAATAACGAGTCATCGTGTACATCAGTGCCGACAAGCGCATTGAGGAGGAGGGACGCATCACTTCCCTCTTCTGGCCCATAGTTCGTGTCAGAGGCATGTTGAAGACACACTCTCAGGCGAGCAGTGTGTGGTGACAGCATTTGCTCTACATTGGTACTCTGCGTCACTTCCTACCTTCCTCTTCTGCGCTACAGTATGGTTCCGTTACCACATTCCATTCTTTCCCCGTATTGTAGTAGTGATATGCAATAGTGTCAAGGGATACATATTTATCTCTAGGACTATAGTGCTTTGTGTCTATACTACACAAGCAACAAAAAGCATGGTATAGTAGACCGTATTGATCGACCTCTTCTGCAAAAAGACTTGTTTATAGAGTGATTACAAATATACACAGGAATTTATCATCTGCTTTATAACACCAGGAGGAATTATCTTGCATTGTACAAACTGTGGCACCCTTCTCCCACAAGGGGCAACAAACTGTCCTGTATGTGGTACGCCAGCACCAGCCTCTGCACCACAAAGTGCAGCACCCTATGATCCAACCGTTCAAGCTTCAAATCCTTATGGCATGCCAGCATCAACTGATTATGGTGCAAATCCCTATGGTACTTTACCGCAAGGGGCAACACCATCTAACCCATATCAACAACCAGCACAGGGTGCTTATGGGAGCTACAATCAAGCCGCACAGCCCAACTATGGCTATCCACCACCATCGCAACCAGGGCAACCCAGCTACGGTTATCCACCACCAATACAGGGTCAGCCCTCACAACCCAACTACGGTTATCCACAGGGGCAACCGCAAGGAGGCTATATACCACCCGTTGGACCCGGAGGATATGGGGCGGTGCCAGCGGTCCCACCAAGGAAGCGGAGCCGTGTCGGATTGATTATAGGCATTATTCTTGGTGCCGTCCTACTCATTTGTATTGGTGTAGGTATTCTGGTAGTTGTCGTTGCCAATCAAGCAGGAAAAACGATTACCAGCACCGCTACAAAGGTTGCGGGACAAACGCTTGCCCCATCAGGAAAGAGTATTGTACCTTCGGCAGCCGGAATTTTGAGCAATCCTCAAACAAGCTCTGCTATCAATAGCGATCTTGCGCCAACTCATATAACAGGTACCTTTACGACAAATCAAACAGTCTATGTTACCTTTAATATCAACTCAGGCAATCAAGATGGCTATATTGAGGCGAAATGGTATGCGAATGGACAGTCTCTCGGGAATAAAACGTTCGCGCACACGCACACGCACGATGTTGGTTACTTCTCGAATCCATATACAACAACGACGAGCGATGGAGCGGCTGAACTCTACTGGTGTACACAGGCTGATTGTAGTGATGCTCAGCTTGCTCAGGTGGTTCATTTTACCGTCACGTCTGCTAGCTTTGCTCCAACACGACCAGGAGTTGCGATGATACAAGACGTAGATCGCCGTGTATTCTAATCTACCAAATTCATATGACAATTTTTCGTAGGGACCAGATTAATTGTAAGGAGAGGGCTACACCTCGACCCGAACACTTCGTAGCAATTCAGTCAGCTTTACGCGCTCCTGGGCGTCCAATGGTGATAAAGGCATACGTGGTACACCGCCGTAGCCTGCAACAAGGTTGAGTGCTGCCTTCAATCCTGACACATTATAGAGCGTTGTAACGGCAGCATTTGCAGGTATCAGGCGTGCCTGTAACGCACGAGCTTCATCAAGCCGACCTGTGTTGAAGAGTGTCTGCACAGCACATACCTCTTGCGGAAAGACGTTTGCCAACGCGCTGACAGCACCGACGGCCCCTACCACAAGTGCAGGCAAGAGATATCCAGCACTACCAGCAAAAACACTGAAGACGTGAGATGTAGACGCGACAATCTCCGCCAGCTTTGCCATATTACCTGCGCTATCCTTGATGCCAAGAATATTTGGATGCTCCGCAAGGGTACAAATCGTCGCGGCGTCAAGGTCGATTCCGGCAGTATTTGCTGGCATGTTATAGATCAGAATGGGCAATGGACTATTGTCGGCAACGGTACGATAGTGCGCGATAAGTGCTTGAGTGTTCATACTACCCTTGTAGTAGAATGGGGGTACAACAAGAGCAATATCCGCGCCATGTTGTGCGGCAGAACGACAATTCGCAAGAGTTGTACGAGTCGATTGCTCACCACAACCAACGATAAGTGGCATCCTATCCTGCTCCACAACTTCATGGGCCGCCTGCACCATGCGTATCCGTTCCTCGCTCGTCACATGAACGGCCTCACCATTGCTTCCCAGCAACACATACCCCGCGATACCACTATTCCGCAAACGGTGCATATGATGCTGCAACGTGTGTAGGTCAAGTTCATCACTTTCATCGAAGAAGGTGGGTAGTGGCGGATAAATTCCCGGTACTAAAAGTGGTCCCATAATTATTTTCGTCTCCGTATGCGTAGTATCGAGAACAGTATATCACACGTGATTTCTCGTCTAGTGCAGCATATTGAGAGCGAGTACACCCAGCACGACGATAATACACACGGTGACACCAATCCATAGCAGACGCATCGTCGCATCACGTTTTGCCTGCCGTTGCCGCAGTTCTTCAACACGAACGTTCTCAGCAGGACACCAACGCGCCGTACCACAGTAGGGACAGAGCGGAAACAGTTCATAGGGTGGACAAAGACTCGATTTGTTCGCCGCCTTGTTGCCATAGGTATAAGCGCCAACCTCGTAACGTATCTGCTCGCTCTCGAAGACCGCGCAACAATGGACACAGCGTAGCAGCAGATATTCGGTCCAGTCGCTAGCCTGACACTTGGGACAAAAAAGAGGGAGCATACTTCTCGCGCCACCATTTTTCGCAGCATCGTGCCAATGATGGTGGCAACGATGACAGTAATAGGCATGGTCGGGGGACTCAGGCGCGACACCACGCAATAAGCCTTGTTGTTGCAGCGTATATGCTTCATCAGTCGCAAGGTCGTAGGCAGTGTCAATTAAGTCAACATGAGTCGTTCTCTTGCCTTCAAACACAGGAAAAGCATAGTGACGTTGACGGTCTCGACGCGCTGAAGGCGAGATTTCCGAAGCATGAGAGCGTGAACGCATAGGAGAAGGTCTTGTTGCGCGTGCAGTATCTGTAAAAACATTTTGAGCAGTGGAGGCCACATGGTCGCCGCGCTGCATATCATAGTCACGACGTGTAGCAGGATTATTCAGTACCTGATATGCCTGCAACAACACGCGCATGCGCTCTTGCGCGTCTTCTCCCTTGTATACGTCGGGGTGGTATTGCAACGCAAGCTTTTTGAAGGCCGCCTTAATATCACTGGCGGATGCATTGGCCCCCAGGCCAAGTAATGCATAATAGTCAGTAGTAGCTTCCAAGTATATGTAATCCAAAACTGCTAGCCGCGTGTCTTTGTATGATGTGCATACACACAACACTGGCAATTTTATAGAAAAACAGGTAGTATCTATTTCTTAGACGAATAGAACAGCAAAAGGTTGTAACAATGCAGCACTCACGAGAATATCAGGTACTCTTAGAAGCATGTAAACAGACGGGTTGTGTACTCTGTCGTCTCGCGCACGAAAGCACCTATCACTATCTTGATGCATGGCAGTACGAACTCTTTACAGATGTTGACCTGCAAAAAGAGCTACGCCGTTCGCAAGGCTTTTGTCATACCCATACATGGCAATTAGCACACATGGGCGCATCGCTGCAACTTGCTCAAAACTATCGCGCGGTCCTGTCTGACACGATGGAGCAGTTGCAAGCGGCTGAGGGAAAGGCTGCGTCAGGCGGTATATTGCGACGCTTCTTTGATAATGGACAAGAACTGGGAGAGCCACAAACCGCTTGTCCCGCATGCCTCCAACAGAAGCAGGCCGAGGTACATCTGGTACACACGTTGCGTCATGCCCTGCTCGATCCAGAATTTTACACAGTATTCGCCGACTCATCAGGTCTATGTCTCGCTCATCTGCACCTTGCGAGCGAACTCAAGCTATCGGATACTCCTGGCAACTGGCTCTCTCAATTGCGGAAAGGCCAGATGACCTGTCTACAGCGGCTCGATCAACAACTTGGCGAGCTGATACGCAAGCATGATTATCGTTTCAAAGACGAGGAGCGCGGTGATGAGATGGTTTCGTGGATACGGGCGTCAGGTCTTGTGGCTGGTGAAGAATACAATAGCTTGTTAGAAGAAAGTCCTTTTTTTCAAAAGATGGTACAACAAAAGAAAGTCGAAGCGACCGTGCGCGGCGCACAGCGAATTGTGACTACAGTTGTAGAGACGCGTTTTCCTGGCCTTACAGAACTTGCACAGGAGCGTGTGACTCTTGTCAGGAACGTGGACTCGCTAGATCAGCTTGTGAAACAATTAGTTGTCGCTCCTGATGAAACGGTAGCAAAAGAACTTTTAGACACGTTGGCAGCCTAACCAGACGAACACATGGGAAGAGCAAGACATATCTTACTCTCCCCATGTGTTTATTGTAACGCGCTTACAGGCACAACATCGTGGTCGCCAACGTGTACAAAATCATGCGCCGAAACGCTGGCTCCTCGCGGCTGCACACGCCAAAAGCTATGCTGCACCTGCTCCCATTGATCGAGCAGTGAATGGGCATACTTGCTGCGCGTCCGCTTAGCATGTAAAGCGATGACGATGCGAAGAGCCTTCCGCTCGCCTTCGTCGTCGATGCGTTCAAGATCCACACTATCGTTATTGTAGTTCGCGGGTAGGCCGTTTTCAGGATCAAAGACGTAGGCAACGCCCGACGACATACCCGCACCAAAGTTACGACCAGTCTCACCTAGCACGACCACCATACCACCCGTCATATATTCACAGGCATGGTCGCCCACACCCTCGACAACGGCGAGGGCACCACTGTTACGCACGGCGAAGCGTTCGCCTGCACGCCCGGCGGCGAATAGCTGTCCACCAGTGGCACCATAGAGAACGGTATTGCCAAGAAGAGTGTTTTTGTGCGAATCGAAGAGGGCATCACTTGGAGGCGCAATAGTGATTTGCCCCCCCGTCATACTTTTACCCACATAGTCGTTGGCCTCGCCATTGAGAATAAGCCTCATGCCAGAAACGTTGAACGCGCCAAAGCTTTGCCCCGCCGACCCTTGAAAGGTGCAGGTAATACTTACACCTAGAAGTCCAGTATTGCCATAACGTCGCGCAATTTCGCCCGCAAGACCAGCACCAATAGAGCGGTCTCCATTGTGAATTTCGTGCTGCAAAAGCATACTTTGACGACCAGAAAGTGCCTCTTCCGCTTCGAGCAACAATTGCTCGGCAACAGGGGATTGTGGCAGGGTAGCATGTGTTCCTGCTACCGAATGAACGGGCAATGTTGCAAGTAGTGGTGTCATATCAACTCCGGCATCGGGCGAAGCTTGTAACAGGTCGCTGCACCCAACGAGATCGTCGAGATGAGCGATACCAAGACTTGCCATAATTTCGCGTACCTCTTCGGCTACCAATGTGAGGTAGTTGATGAGATGCTGCGATTGACCAGAAAACTTCGCTCGCAGGTCCTCGCGCTGTGTCGCAATACCTGTTGGACAAGTATTGAGGTGACATTGCCGTGCCATATCGCAGCCGAGCGAGACGAGTGCTGCCGTACCAAAGGCAAACTCTTCGGCACCAAGCAAAGCTCCAACGATCACATCACGTCCAGTCTTGAAACCGCCATCGACACGAACCTTGACGCGCTCGCGCAAGCCGTTACGCACCAGCACCTGCTGCGCCTCCGCCAGTCCACGTTCCCACGGCATACCCGCATGTTTGATAGATTGCAGTGGAGAGGCACCAGTGCCACCATCATGTCCACTAATCAAGACATAATCGGCGTGTGCCTTCGCAACACCCGCTGCAATGGTGCCAACACCAATGCTTGAGACGAGTTTGACACCGACCTTCGCCTGTGGATTGACTTGATGCAAATCATAAATCAATTGCGCGATATCTTCGATACTGTAGATATCGTGATGCGGAGGAGGTGAAATGAGCGCAACCCCTGGTGCAGTGTGTCTGAGTTTGGCGATAAAGGGCGTCACTTTGAACGGCGGCAATTGCCCGCCCTCGCCGGGTTTTGAGCCTTGCGCCATCTTAATTTCGATCTCCTCAGCACGCACTAAGTATTCAGTCGTCACGCCAAAACGTGCCGAAGCGACCTGCTTGATTTTGCTACTTACTGGATAGCCTTCGAGTGTTTCGGAATACCATGCAGGGTCTTCACCACCCTCGCCCGTGTTGTTGCGACCACCGATACTATTCATAGCAGCGGCGATGGTACGATGCGTCTCCGGGCTGAGCGCACCAACGGACATGGCGGAAACCACGAAGCGCGAACGTATCGACTCCATCGACTCGACTTGCTCTAAAGCAATGGGCGTGGTAGGAGCAAACGAGAGTAGATCACGCAAAGTAGTTTTAGGACGATTGTATACAAGGCTTACAAATTGTTGATAATCATCTCTGTTGCCGCTCATAGCCGCTTTTTGGAGGGCACGTACAATAAATGGATTGTATGCATGATATTCCGCGTCGCGACGAAAACGGTAGCGTCCAAGGTCGGTCAGTTTCCGTCGTCGCCCACTCGTATCGGAAGCTTTTTCTTGCACGTCCTGCACATTTTGCATTTGAGCAATAATCTGTGAGGCGACCAGTTCATAGCTAATGTTACCGGGGTGAGCAGCAGAGCCAGTGAAGCACCGCTCGATAAAGTTCGGTTCGAGGCCAACAACCTCGAACAGTCCAGCACCAATAATATTACGGATATTCGAGATACCCATACGTGCCATGACCTTGCGTAGCCCATCTTCAATCACATGGAAGTAACGCTCAACGGCTTCATCCTGCGTAAGCTGCTCCAGTTTACGCTCACCGGCAAGTGCCCGTACACTTGCAAGTGCCAGTGAAGGCGTTACCGCTTCAGCACCATAGCCAAGCAATAGCGCGATCTGGTGAATATCCAGAGCGGTACCAGTCTCACAGACAATGGTAACAACGGCACGCGTGCCACGCCGAATCAAGGCATGATGAATGTTACCCATTGCAATAAGCATGGGTATGGGTGCCTGTGTTACCGATGCAGCATGGTCACTTAGCACAAGCAATGTTCCACCTTGCTCAATAGCTGCAACGGCTTCTTGTTCAAGCCGATTCAGAGCGGCTTCTAATGCAGTCGGGCCAGCATTCACAGCAAAGGTGGTGTGCAGCGTCGTTGTGCTAAAGTGTGGACTACTACGTAACGCTGCAAGTTGCGCCTCCGTCAAAAGCGGCGTGTCGATATGCAACAGACGTGCATGTAAAGGTGTCTCGGTAAGCAAGCTCTGTCGATAGCCGAGATAGGAGCCGAGCGACATCACGATACGTTCGCGTAATGGATCGATTGGTGGATTTGTCACCTGCGCGAAACGTTGGTGAAAGTGGTCGTAGAAAGAGCGTACCTGCTCGGAGAGTGCGGCCAGTGGTGCATCGTCACCCATACTCCACACTGGCTCTTTGTTGTCGGTAAGCATGGGACGCAACACCATCTCAACATCTTCATGAGTATAGCCAAAGAGTTGCTGGCGTGCAAACAGTGTATCGCCGTCTATTCTGCTCTCCTGTGGCAACGATGTGTCATGAGGTAGTGTTGGTAAACGCTGACTCGCTACCCATTGCTGATAAGGTTGCTTTCGTGCTAAGGCAGTTTTGATATCTGTATCATGCAATACAATATGCCGTTCCACGTCAACGGCAATCATCTCTCCTGGTCCCAGTCGGCCCTTCTCGACGATATCGTGTGCATCGAGCGTGACAACACCAGCTTCGGATGCCACAACCAGTAGCCCCTGTGCAGTCAATGTATAACGTGCAGGTCGGAGGCCATTGCGGTCAAGAGCGGCACCGACAACGCAACCATCGCTAAAGACAAGAGCAGCAGGACCATCCCAGGGTTCAATTAAGCCTGCATGATACGCACACCACGAACGCTGAGCTTCATCTAACGTATCATCATACTCCCACGCGGGCGGAACAAGCATTTGCATCGCTTGCAACAGATCGCGGTCAGAGCAGGCGAGCAGCTCTAGCACATTATCGAGTTGAGCCGAATCGCTCACCGTCCCCGGCTGAATGACGGGTAACAAATTCTCGATACGTTCTCCCCATATGGGAGAACTAAGAAAGCCTTCGCTGGCTGCCATCCAGTTGCGATTACCTTGCACCGTGTTGACCTCGCCATTGTGAGCCAGGAGACGCAGCGGCTGAGCAAGCGGCCAGGAAGGGAAGGTGTTGGTGCTATAACGCTGATGGAAAACGGCTATTGCACTGCTATAACGCGGATCAGCCAGGTCCAGATAGAAATGCGCCAATTCTTTAGGTGCAAGCAGACCCTTGTAGATCAACGTGCGATGCGAGAGCGAGACGACATAACAATCGTGAATTTGTGCCGCTCGCAGAGACTTTTCAATCAGGCGACGAGCATAGTACAGTTCGCGCTCGTAGTCTGCCAGCGCGAGATGCTCTGGTCGCGCCACCAAAAGCTGGGCTATCGTTGGAGCCGTTTCACGTGCGCGAGTGCTGAGAACGTCGTAATTGATAGGAGGAGTGCGCCATGTAAGAAGCGGAAAGTGTAGCTCTTGCAGCACCTGCTCAATAATTGCACGACTTTCATGATAGGCAGAGGGGGAATGCTTTTGCGATGGCAGAAAAATCATCCCTACGGCAAGATCTTCCAGATGAGCAAGCGAGATGCGTTGTCTCTGCAATTCTTCATGAAAGAGTGTTGTAGGAATTTGCGTGAGAATACCTGCACCATCGTTTGTTTCGGCGGTGGCGTCCTGTGCACCACGATGTGTGAGACGTGCGAGGGCCTCAAGTGCCAAGTGTACCAGATGATGGCTTGCCTCACCCGACACCTGAGCAATGAAGCCAGTGCCACAAGCATCATGTTCCCAACGGTCTTCATAGAGCGGAAAGGTGGAGTCGGTAAATGAAGAGTGCATATGGTGTCCTCCAAAAAACATACTCGTCTGCTCTCATCCATTAAGCACCGTCGTTGGAGCCGGAGGATTTGATAATTCTGTCCCAAGATCAACGGGTTTGTGCATATGGTACAAATGTGCTGTACCACTTCATGGCTTAAAATCACGGGTATGTAGCGCAGGGAGCGCGTGTAGATGCGGCATTGAGTCCTGGGGAGCGACATAGCTCAAAGTCGAACGGGCGACATTACCTGTGAGAAAGAATATAGCACACTTCATCTTGTGCAAGCAAGCCTTCTTACATGTGTAAATTGTCCACAACTATCAGACGACCTGTGTACTTATTGTCAAGAAGAAAGCAATACAGGCGTTAGTGTACGGCATGATGTGCATATTGTGCGAGGATACCAAGCGCAATTACGAGTAGAGAGAGACAGATAATAATGAGTACCGCCCACTTTGCCTGTTGTACCCAGTTGCTGACATGCGGTGTTTCGGGGGTATAGTGGACCGGCTTCACATCCTGCAAATTTTGCAAATCGTGTAGCATATCGCGTATCTCATGATAGCGCTTATCAGGATCGCGTCGAATAGCCTTCATGACAACGGTCGCCAGGACGGGTTGAATGTTAGGATTGAAGTCCAAGATGGATGGTGGGTCTTGCGACACATGCTGGTTCATGACCGCGAACACATTCTCACCCTCAAAAGGTGTGTGTCCACACAGCATTTCATACAACATCACACCAACGGCATAAATGTCGGAGGCGGCTGTACCACGCTCGCCTTTTAACTGCTCCGGCGACATATAATCGGGAGTGCCAACAGTGCTTGAGAGGCCACGCCATGTTACACGCCGCGCCCCTTCGAGTAGCGCAATACCAAAATCAATAATTTTCACATTCCCGTCTTCCTCGATCATGATATTTTCAGGCTTGATATCACGATGAAAGACACCGTGCTCGTGACAATAGGCGAGTGCATCGCAAATCTGCATCGTGATACGCAGTGCCTCTTCAGGTGGTAATAGTTGAGGGGCATGTTCTTCAAGAACGGCACGCAATGTACAGCCCTGAATATACTCGACAACAAGGTACTCCTGGCTGCGTTTCTCGTCGGTGTTATACAGGTGTTGTACATGAGGATGATTGATACGATTGCCAATTTCGGCCTCGCGCTTATAACGCTCGAAAACAGCGACATTCCCAAGGATATCATCATTGGGAATCTTGAGCACAACCTCTTGCTGGTTGTTGATATCTCGGGCAAGGTAGACGCGATTCATGCCACCATGCCCCAGCATCCGAATAATTTCATAGTGGTCGATATGTGTACCAGTTGTATACGTCATTGCTGTAATTTCGCTTATTCTCTCATGTTTTCACGTTGCATCCATGCATGACCTCAGTATAGCATACAAAAAATAGAACACCAAGTACGTAATTAAACACAACAGCGTTTGATTGTTGTACGTTGCTATGTTAAAGTATAGCAAGGCATCACTATTTTCTGTTGAAGGGATACGCTGTCGTGTCACAAAACGCTCTCACACATGAAGTTGCTCAGGGCGATGAGCATAGTCATGGTGGAACTCTCTTAGGTCCTCTACTTTGCTGGGCGGTGGTTTTCGCGGATATCGGGACGTCGGTCTATTATGTTCCAGGCATTCTCTATGGCAATGTTGGCAACCTTGCAGGCTTCTTTGTATTTCTCACGATGTCTGTCTTCGTACTACTCACGCTCAAGTATGCCGAGGTGACGCATCGCTTCCCGCAAGGCGGCGGCGTGGTAACGGTTGCGGCTACCGCCATCAATAAGTGGGTAGGAGCGTTGGGTGGCATGTTCATTCTCGTTGATTATTTTCTTACAGCAGCTATTAGTTGTCTATCGGGAATGCAATATTTGAGCGTATTACTACCGATTGGCGTCGGTCTCACAGTACCAATCTACGGAGCGATACAGCCTCTCTTAGTTTTTATCACTATTGGTGTCCTTATACTACTGGGTCTATTGAATTGGATAGGCATCAGCGAGAGTGCAAAAGTCAGCCTCGTTGGTGCGATCATCGCTTTTGGCAGCGATATCGCTATTCTCATAACCGTCTTCACGCACATCTCGTTCCCGACCTTCTTAGGTTTGTTCTCACAAATGTTTGCTGACAGTGCGCTCACGCCTCAAAAACTGCTCATCGGATTTGCTGGCTCCTTCCTGGCATTTTCTGGTCTGGAGAGCATTTCCCAGCTCTCACCAGTCATGAGAACACCACGCAAGAAGACTGCAAGTATAGCACTCCTGCTCGTTGTACTGACAATCGGCATCACCAGTCCACTGCTTACGGTACTCTCAACCCTACTACAACCACAAGCAGCGAAGGACCCTATTCGTTCAGCACAAATTATCTCTTTACTCGCTGGTCATTGGGGCAATGGGCTCTTGCAAACGGAGGTTGCTATTAGTGCAAGTGCATTACTAGTCTTTGCCAGCAACACGGCCATCATCGGCTCATATCATGTCTTCATGGCCCTTGCACGTCTTGGCTTCTTCCCCGCTTTCGTGCTAAAACGTAATAAGCTTCGCGGTACACCACACTATTCGATTATGCTGGCGACAGGCATTCCCATTGCAGTGTTACTTCTCGTTTTCGGCAGAATTGATATTCTTGGCGATATGTACGCCTTTGGTCTGCTGGGTGCCTTTACGCTCACCTGCCTCGGCCTGGATATCGTGCGCTTCAAAGACCGTCGTGCGGCACGCCGACAACCGCATCATGAATCGCGCCCAAGCAGTGGTGAGATGAAAAGAACACAAACATTACCGCTAGTGAATCCAATAGACGATAAAGAGGTGCATGACTCTCTCCCTCATCAAACGAGTAGTCATTATGCCAACACAGGCAATGGCATCTATAAAGCTTCGGTACCGCTCTATCTTTCGTTACGTGAACGCCTCCACCGTGTATGGGTATCGCTCGATTTTGCGCTAGGCATTCTCACTACCGCCCTTGTGATGATTGCATGGTCAACAAACCTGATTGTGAAACCACTGGCAACACTCTTCGGCGGCTCTGTCACTATCATTGGTATGGTTATCGCCTACTTCAACTATAAGCGTCAGGAGGCACAAGGTCAGACACCTATTCGCGTTGTTTCGCTCAGCAGTATCGAGCAGTTGTCGAATGCAACGCTTGCGATACTCCTTACAGGCAAGGAAAAACATAATTCGCTTGTCGTTCAGGCTGCAACAAAGCACGGCAATGGAAAACCACTTGCTTTTCTCTATATCGGAGAACCTAAAAACGCACCACCACTACAACCTTTTGAATATTATGAACCGTATCTCTACGACGAGTTCGCTATTCAAACGCTTAGAACAGCAGAGACCATGATGCTTGCTACGAACGCGAACGTGGAGCCACAATTTCTCTACCGACCTGTCCAACAGGTTTCCGAGAAGCAAGAGGCAGATATTGTCACCAGTATCTGGCAAACAATGCATCCTCACGAGTTGCTCATTGCCGCTGACGACGTAGCCATGTTAGAGAACATCAGCCCTAACCGCATCCGTTACGAAACAATATCAGGAGGAAAAGTAGCGCATCTCGTTTCACACTGGTAGGTCGCGTGTGTTGTAGGGGCCATTATTTATAACGCCCTCGTCCTAAGTATCAACAGGGACGAGGGCGTAATGAATTATGGCCCCTACAGATAGGTTGCGTACCAGCTAGACGCGACCGACCTCGACAGAAATGTTATTTTTCTCTTTGTGATCTTCAGGATGCAGAACGCGCACGCCTGTCATCGCTTGCCGTATGTACAGGTAGGCAAAGCCAATGACCAACCATGCAACACTAAAGACACCTGCAATAATAGTATCTATCTGCGTTGCACCACCACTTGCAATGGCATAGTAGAGTACAGCGAAAAGCATTCCGATGTTGAGAACAGCACCCAGGATAGGTGCGATGAGCGTGCCAAAGACATTGCGCCCGACGACACCAGCAAAGGCAACGACACAGATGATACAGGTCATGCCATACAGGACAAAGGTGCCGATGTTCGAGACCAGCGTGATCTGCGTCAAATTATTGACGTTCAGTACGCCATAAGAACCAAGAACAGCGGAGATGACGGTAAGGACGATAACACCGATATGTGGTGTGCGGAAGCGACCATGTAAGAAGCCGAAAATGGCTGGCAGTTCGTCATCTTTACCCATTGCGTAGGTGACACGCACACCTGTATTCAGGCAAGAGAGCGAGGTTCCAACAAGCGCAATTACAACGGTTGCCGCCAGAATCACCGCGAAGGCAATACCATTGCCTCCAAGCATCGCATCGCCGATAATCTTCGCCATATCACCAATTGGCGCACCAGAACTAGCAGCAGCATCAAAGCCAGTCAACAGTGTCTTACCAGAACCTGTGCTATAGCCACTGTTGATGAAGAAGTTGGCGGCAAAGTACTCAAAGAAGTAGAAAATGACTGCCTGAATGATGAGCGATAGTATCACGCCGCGCGGAATGTCACGACCTGGATTTTTCGTCTCAGCCGCCAGTGCTGTTGCCGACTCAAAGCCCACTACCAGCAGAATTGCGATACTCACCTGGAAGATAAGGCCGCTGAAATCGTGAGGAGTGATGACGCTCAAAGCACTTGGATGCAGATAATGCACATTGGGATGCGAAACACGGTAGGCAATCGCAAGAATGGAGAAAATTACGAGGGACAAAATCTGAATGACGTTGATGATGATGTTGGCAACAGTCGCGCCAGACACGCCGATATATGCAATACCACCGACAAGAGCCGCAAAGACGACGCATACGATAACTTCTTGCCAAGGGGCACCAAAATCAGGGTTGAACGTCTGAATGATATACGTAACGACAAGACCCATGAAGGCTACCATGATACCGGGGTAAACCCAATAATAGAGGTGCGAGGCCCAACCAACGATAAACTTTGCAAGACGTGCGAACTTGAAGTGGCGATGCTCCTCTTTGTGCAGAATAGCCGCCTCCGCGAAGAAGTATGAACTACCCGCCCCGGCTTCTGGATAGCGTTGAGCGAGGGCAGCATAAGCGATAGCGGTCAAGAGAGCGATTGCAGTCGCAACGAATACCGCAAACCACATGTTCAATGCAGAACTTGCAGGTGCCTGCAATTGATAGGTGGTCCAGAGGAAGGCACCGGGTGCAATCAACGCCATAGCGTTAATCGTGACACCAGTAAGGCCCAGAGTTGGTACCATTTTGACTTCGGATGGAGATTCAGCAGCCATGTAGTAGTCTCCTTTTTGTGTTTCCCACTATTGTCAACACTTGCGGCGTCATCACCACACAAAAAGCACACATGGCTTATGGTAAGAGGAGGGCATGCATTCGTTGCGTTCCCTATCCTTCTCTGCTATGTAAAGTATAGAAGCTTATAGGCAGTAATTGATATGGCTAAAATAGAAGAAACTTGTGAGCAATAATTTGTGCGATATGCACAAATTATTGCTCACAAGTTGTCCAATAATGCTTCTATTCTTAAAACTTGGCGTAGGGTTATGACTGTATAAGGGCAAAATCATTGTACAAAATAGCTATATTATGTCGCGTTTATACGGAGTTTCGCCGCCGTAGGCGACGGAGAAGGAAGAAACTAGGGGTGCCAAAGGCGGTTGCCCCTTGTATCCCCACCTTATGATACAATCTGCTTAGTAGCACAATGATGTGTCGTTGCTCTTTTGTTTATTTTCGCAAGAAGGGTTCCTTTTTATGGTAGAGACACAGCATCGTGCTGAAAAAGATGCTCCGTTGCGACACGACATTCGCACGTTAGGAGATGCGCTGGGACAGGCAATACGGCGACACGGTGGCGATAGAATGTTCGATACTGTTGAACAACTGCGCTATAACTGCAAACGTCTCCGTGACTATAGTCTGAAATTGCAACAAGATACGCCGAACACTCAATTAGCGGCAGAGATCGTTGCGCTCGATCAGGAAATCACGCGCATAGTGAGTGAATGTAGCCTGGATACCGCCATTGGTGTTATTCGTGCATTTACCGTCTATTTTCACCTGGTTAATACCGCCGAGCAATACCATCGCATCCGTCGTCGCCGTGTCCACGAACTACAAACAACCTCCACGCCACCACGTGGCTCACTTGCAGGCTTGATTGATTTCCTCAAGCAAAACAACCTCGATGAACCAGCCATGCAACAGCTACTCGATCAGCTCTCCATTGAACTCGTCTTTACCGCCCATCCAACAGAAGCAACTCGTCGTAGCTTAATCACCAAATCGCGCCGCATCACTGAATTATTGGAAGAGCGCGACTTTAAGCAAATGACTGCTCGTCAACAGATACAATGGCAACGCGAAATAGAAAACATCGTAACCTTGCTATGGCGCACTGATGCAGTACGACATGTGCGCCCCACTCCCGTTGACGAGATCAAAATGGGCATCTATTATCTGGATGAGGTACTCTATGATGCCCTGCCGGACCTGTATGATGAATTTGAAGACCTGCTCCATGCTCACTATCCCTCGGTATCCGTCCCAACCTTTCTTCGTCTTGGCTCCTGGATTGGTGGCGACCAGGATGGCAACCCTTTCGTCGGACCTGACACTCTGTTGAAAGCACTCACGCTACAGCGTAGCTATATCATCGAGCATTATCGTACCGCTATCAGGAACTTGGCACAAGAATACTCGCAGTCGCTCAATCACTTACAAATTACCGACGAACTCAGAAAATCGCTGGCGCAGGATGCATGTCGTCTTCCTGACTACGAGCGAGACTTTGGGGGGCCAATGGCGTTGGAACCCTATCGTCACAAATTTTCCCTCATGTGGACTCGTTTGGAGGCCACAAAAACGCAAACGCTTCATACTACAACTCCGACTTTTCCTTTCTCAAAATCGCAACAACTGCCACCACAGACACCTTCTGCGGCTTATGAGAATGCCGAAGAGCTACTCGCGGACCTGCGTCTGGTGCAGAGAAGCCTGTTGCACGACTCTGAAGACGACCTTGCACATGGGCAACTCAGGAAACTGATACGACAGGTCGAGGTATTTGGCTTCCACTTTGTCGCCCTCGACACACGTCAACATAGTACGCGCCATGCAGAGGCAATTGCTGAACTGCTACGCGTGACAGGGCTGAGTACAGAAGACTATACGAAGCTCGATGAGCAAGAGCGAATCGAGGTACTTGAGTATCTCTTACGCGACCCACGCTTGCTAACGCATCCTGGTCTATCATTCAGTGACGCGACGAGCCATGTCCTTAACACCTTCTATGCTATTCGCCAGGTGCGCGAAACGTTCGGCGAGAAGTCCATTACCTGTTACATTATTAGCATGGCGAACAGTCTCAGCGACCTGTTAGAGGTACAATGGCTATGCAAAGAAGCTGGCATCGACAACTTACCAATTGTGCCCTTGTTCGAGACGATTGGTGATCTGCGCTCCTGTACACAGATGTTAACCCAGGCATTCGACCATCCCGACTACAAACGCTATCTACAGCAATGTCAGATGCAACAGCAGGTCATGTTGGGCTATTCCGATAGTAGTAAGGACGGTGGTATTCTTACCTCTGGCTGGGAACTATACAAAGCACAGGAGCATCTGGCAGCATTGGGAAGACAGTTCAGTGTGAGTATCACCATGTTTCATGGACGGGGCGGTGCCATCGGGCGTGGTGGCGGACCTATCTATGAAGCTATACTTGGTCAGCCACCACATACCATCAATGGCCGTATTCGCATTACCGAGCAAGGCGAAATGCTCTCATTCAAGTACGGCTTGCATGAAATCGCTATTCGCAATATGGAACTGGTGGTTGCGGGCGTTGTGCAATCGAGTATCCCTGACAACCTGCTTCCTGCTCCACAAACACAAACCGAGACACCAGAAAACTGGCTACATACACTCGATGCTCTATCAGAAAAAGCCTATGCACAGTATCACCACTTTGTCTATGAGAACCCGAACTTCGTGCATTTTTTTGAAAAGGCCACACCTATTCTTGAACTAGGATGGCTCAATATAGGCTCACGACCAGCGCGAAGAACAACAGGCCATAGTGTAGAAGAGTTACGCGCAATCCCCTGGATATTCTCATGGATGCAGAGCCGCTATGTATTGCCAAGTTGGTACGGAGTCGGGACCGCTTTAGAAGCGTATATACAAGAGCAGCCCGATGTGCATATTGCACAATTGCGCCAAATGTATCGCGAATGGCCTTTCCTACGTGCCTTCCTAGACAATATGCAGATGACGCTCTCGAAGGCAGACATGCATATTGCTCACCACTATGCTATGCTTGTTGACGACGTAGCAATACGTCAACAGATGGCCTCAGCAATCCAGGAAGAGTACGAACGCACACAAAACGCCATTTTGCGTATCGTTGGTGGTCATTCTCTACTCGATCACAGCCCCGTCTTGCAAGAGTCTATCCGGCGGCGTAATCCTTACGTTGACCCACTCAGCTATTTTCAGGTTCATCTTCTGAGTCGTTTACGTCAACTCGGGGGTCCGCTCGCTCTTGCACCAGAACAGGAAGAGCAGGCCAGCCCGGAAGAACGAGAGCGTGCCAGATTGACTCATGCAGTTCTGCTCACTATCAACGGCATTGCGGCTGGCGTGCGAAATACTGGGTAGTTCCACTTTACCTCTCCCATGTTTCCCAGTTCACTTGACTGGAGGCCACCATAGCACCAATAACGGTAAAGACAAAAGAGACAAGGATGATAATGCCCGTCGCGAGAAACCATTGATTGTTAGAAATCAATTGTGGAATCCAGGAGTTTTGGAGTGTGTTTGCTACTACAACTAAACAGGCAATAGGGCCAACAATCATACAGATCCATAGCACCCACATGGGAAAAATACGGTGCTGATTGAAGTACGTGCGATTCCGCCTGTAAAGGACAAGCAGGTCGATAAAAAAGAAGATTGTAGAGAGTGCAAGGATCAGCGTTAAAGCGGCTAGCAGCACGTTATAGACATCGGTCGCAAGATCGGCAGGTTTGCCTAAAAAGCCGAAAGCAGGAGTAACCATGAATATGATCACAATAATCACACCTGCGATGATAGACTGAAAAATGATGGCGTTAGCAGGAACGCGGTTCACATTTAAGCGTCCCAGGAAACGCGGCAGTCGCTGATCCACCGCTGCGACGAACAACAGGCGTGCATTCGCGTAGTTATACACAAGGGGAGAGATGAGATAAAAACCCAGGATGCACACCGCCGTAATGCTTCCAACCGTTTTACCCATTACCACGTCGATAACCGTCACAATCTCATAGGGAAGGATAGGTGCCTTCGCAAGGGCTGGTCCGCGCACCACTAGCGGAACAAGTGTACATATAAGATAACTTACTATTACGAGAACTGTTCCCCACAATAAATGGCCTGTAATAACTTTCCGGCTACGAATCTCTCCCGCCATATTCATAGGGATAGTCACCCCCAGGTACAGCAGTGCAATAAGACCGAAAAGCGAGAAGTTTGAGTTATTCACCTGCCAATCAGCGGCATGGTTAAGCGGAGTAGCCGACGCGCGACCACTGAGAACCCACCATACACCTGATACTGCAACAAGGAAAACGACGAAGAGGATACCTCCAATCACGACGTTGACGACGTTTTGCATCACACGCTGGCGCTGCACCGCAAGTACGGTTGTCATGGCAATAACAGCGAGAATAGCCATACCTTGTTGCCAGGGCTGTGTCAGCCAATTATTGTTAAGTCCCTGGAAATACGTGATGAGACCGTCGGCAGCACCGATGATGCCCAGAATATTAGGAACCCAATAGATTGTACCAGCGAAAAATCCCCAGTAGTCACCGAGTGCATGACAAGTCCAGTTGTAGAGCGAACCTTCATGCGGAAAGAGGACTCCTAACTGAGCAGTAGCTACTACACAAGGGAGAAAAAATGTCGCACCACCAATGAGCAAATATGTCAGTGACGCAACGCCACCAAAGCCAGCAGTATTCGCAGCATTACCGATAAAGAAAATAGCCGCGAGATATATTGCGGTCATGTCGAATGTCCCCAAAACAGGAGGCATTGAGTCTGTCACATACTTTTCTGAAGGTAAAGCTTTCGTTCTTGCATGCGTGGTGAAAGATCGTTCTTGTAAAGTCATACTTCCCCCTTTGTGATCACTTCTTGACGAAAAGACACATTTTTGCAATCAATACAGTTCAGCTATTAATCGTAACTAGTTGATATTCTTAAATGTAGTATTTATAAATGTAAGATATTTATTTGTAACAAGCAAGAAATAAAACAGAGATAGGAATTTTGGTTATAATATTTCCAATAAATTTTATAGTTGTATTTAGCAGTAAAAGAGTGTATTATACATCCAGTGGGAACACATACACGTACCAATATATGTACGGAGACCAGTCTTCGTAACTACGAATGTTAGGAGTATCAAACATGTATTTCACCGCGCTATATTCCAGGCTTCTCAAGCAAAAAAATATAGCTATGCTACTAGTTGTTCTAACTATATGCAGTATTATTTCTTTTCTGCTTTTTGCTAATGTTCAGGGTCCTTCTGTGAAGGCTGCCGCGAGTCCTGCATCACCGGCTCAAGGTCGCGTCTTCACATCGTCTACAAAAGTTCCGTTGCTCCAGTTTCCTGAAGGCATAACAAGTTGGCATGGCAAAATTTACGTAGGCGCATATAATGTGGTCACTCCGACCAACTCTCGTATCTTCGTTTACAACGAAAAGGGGACACTCCTTTGTCAACTTGGGGGTCAACCAGGGCAAGAGTTAATCAGCAGCGGCCAATTGCTCGGTCTGACCATCAATCGCGAGACAGGAGATTTATTTGCCAATGCTAACGGTACAGGAAATGTGCTTCGCATTCATAACCCTGGTTGTGAACATGCAACGGTCAGTATCTATGCCACCTATCCTGGCACTGGTGGCGGGCCAGAGGACATGGCCTTCAACAAGCAGGGGACACTGTATGACAGTGACTCAAATCGCGGTCTCGTGTATGCCATTCCCCCCGGTGGTGGTGTAGCTAAACTCGTCATTGGCCCACCAAGCTCTGGCGCACCAATCGACGACAAAGGCTTACTACAAGCACCGATTGCAGGTCTAACACCAAATGGGGTTGTCTTCAGCCTTGATTATCGGACACTCTATATCGCCAACACCTATGCGGATAGTGTGGTTGCATTTGACGTGAATCGTAAGGGGCAGGTCACTGGCAATGCACGCATTTTCGCGCAACATTTGAACCCTGATCTGGAAGAGTATCCAACAGGTTTTGACGCACTCGTCCAACCCAACACGAAAATTGGTCCTTCTGCATCGACACCGCTCAACGGTCCCGATGGTTTAGCTCTCGATAGCAAGGGACGTGTCTGGGTAGCTAGCAACCTGGGCGACAACCTAACCGTCCTTGATCATCAGGGGAATGTTGTGAAAACCTATGGCACATCGGAAGTCACAGCCCACGGCTTACTGAATCAGCCTGCAAGCCTTACCTTCGTCGGCGACTCCGTGTATACCACAAATCTCAGCATTTTCACAGGTCTGGCGGGAAAACCAAAACTGCCATTCACTGTTGTCAGGTTCGATGTGGGGGTTACAGGAGCAGGTGGCAACGGCAACTACTAATCTTTAACAGATTCAAACACAAAACAGGGCGTAAGAAGGCGAGGTCGATGACCTCGCCTTCTTACGCCCTGTTTTCACCTCAAGCCTTAGCCAAACAATGAAGACTTTTTCTTGTTCAGGATAACTTCACGAATGAACAGCGGAATGAGTATCGCGTGCGAACTGAGAGCAATCCCCCAGAGAACTAGTGTCGTAATATTGGCAGGGTGACGATAGATGTGTTTGTTGTTATTGACATGTGAGACAACATTGTCGAGACCAGTAGTCATTGTATCTCCTTCACGTTCGTACTCTACGAACGTATATTTTTATTGAATAGCGTACAGCGAATACACAAACATATGTCCCTATCATCACGTTGCGCTAATGCATGTAGTTTCATTTTTGGTAGCGGCCAAAGGTTGACAACTCGCTATTTTACCTGTTATGCTTACGACATCATAAAAAATGATGAAGTCTGACCCGCGTTGAACGAAAAAAGTATGCGTGTAGCTCCCAACAGCGATCCGAAGATGGTGCAAGTTCGGAACGGGTATGCACACACAGAACGCCTTCGGAAGCGGTTGACCGAAGAAAGCTCTCGTTACTTACGGGTGCAAGTAGGACAGATGGCTGGTTCCCATGCAGCATAGAACCAGAAAAGTGGTCTTCCCGCCCACGCTCCTCTGTTGTAGCAAGGGTGGTTCACAGGCGTTGTGAACGCTCATTTTCTTGAGTGACGAAGACAAGTAGGGTGGCACCACGGGTGTTCAGGGCAAAACAATCATAAGATTGACTCCTGCGCTCTCGTCCCTTCAATGTTCAGGAAGGGTCGGGAGTTTTTTGTTGCCCGCCTCCTTCCCATGTTCATTTCGTTGAAGGAGTTACAACACAATGGCAACCAACACAACAAACAGCACAACCACGTCAGCAACAAGTAGCGCACTCGAAGTTGCACTACACAAAATTCATTCCGTCGATGTTCCGCAAGGCAACACTATCGCAATTGCCTATTCTGGCGGTCTCGACTCTACTCTCTGCGTCAAGCTTTCCGAGGAGAAGTATCACGCGAAGAAGATTTACGCGATCAGCGTAGATGTGGGACAGGGCGAGGAAGAGATTCAGCAGGGTATTCAGCGTGCCGAGCAACTTGGCATCACACCAATTATCCTCGATGCCAAACAAGAGTTTACACAGCATTGGCTCACCAAAGCCATTCAAGCTAACTCGGACTACAACGGCTATCCCGTTTCAACCTCGATGACGCGCCAACTCATCGCGAGCAAGATTGCCATGAAAGCACTCGAACTTGGTTGTGATGCCCTTATGGAAGGTTCCACAGGCAAGGGCAACGACCAGTATCGTATGCACAACGTCTTTAGCCTGTTTGCTCCTGGCATCTCCGTTTTCGTTCCTGTACGCGACTTCGACCTGACGCGCGGCGAAGAGCAATTACTGATGGAACATTTCGGTATACCCGTTGAGGAACTGATCGCGGGTGGAGACGACAAAACGATGTGGTGCCGCTCTATCGCGAGTGGCGGTATTGGACTTGATACTGTACTTCCCGACTCAATATGGATGTGGTTGACGCCACCTACAAAAGCACCGAACACGCCCACAACACTCAAACTAACATGGCATAACGGCCTTCCTGTTGCGCTGGACGGCAAAGAACTCTCGCTCGACTCGATCATCGAGCAACTCAACGTCGTTGGTGGTGCTAACGGGCTTGGCAAAATCGACATCTTCGAGGATGGCATCATGGGTCTCAAGTCGCGCGAAATCTACGAGGCACCTGCCGCCGCCATCCTGCTCAAAGTTCACCGCGATCTCGAAAAGTATTGTCTCACCAAAGAAGAGGTCCAACTGAAGCGACAACTCGACGCGCAATGGTCGCAGATGGTCTATCATGGCGAATGGTTCCACCCGTTGAAAAATGCCATCGATGCCTTCGTCGCCAGTACGCAAAAGGCGGTCAACGGCGAATACGTCATCGAGTTGTACAAAGGCAACATCGACATTGTGTCGCGTGCATCGACCAGTGGCCTGTTCTTCCCCGATGTGCGCTCCATCAATAGTGCCAGTTTCAACCAGAAGGAGTGCGCCCCTGCTGCACATCTACGCGGTCTGCCCTATGAATTGATCGCACGGCGCAATAAAGTGGCTGGCATAGCACAGGAGGAGATGTAGCTCATGACCAAACTGTGGCAAAAGAGCTACCGTTTGAATGAGCAGATCGAGCGTTTCGAGGCGGCCCAGAACAGCATCCTCGACGCCCGTCTTGTGCGTCAGGATGTATGGGGTTCACTCGCACACATCGCTATGCTCACGCACATTAGCATTCTTACGGAAAGCGAACATTCCAAGCTCAAAAAAGCTCTACAGAATATATTGGAGTTAGAGGCTCAGCACGAGTTTATCATCTCTGCCGCGGACGAGGATGTACACACCAGTATCGAAAATTCTCTCGCGACAACAACGGGAGCGGCTGGCAAGAAAATACACATGGCGCGTTCTCGCAACGATCAGGTTCTGGTTGATTTGCGGCTCTATGGCAAAGAGCAACTACATCAGGTTGCACTGAAACTCTGTCAATGTGCGGATGCCTTGCTGACATTCGCGGAACAGCATGTCCAGGTACCGATGCCAGGCTATACACACATGCAACGAGCCATGCTATCATCGGTTGGTCTGTGGGCGGCAAGTTTCGCTGAGGCACTGCTTGACGATGAACAGTTGCTGACGGCGGCCTATAACATCAACAACCAGTCACCGCTGGGTTCGGCGGCTGGCTATGGCGTGCCTATCGCCATTGACCGTCAATATACCTCCGACCTGCTAGGCTTCGCGTATGTGCAGAACAATGTCATTTACGTACAAAACAGTCGTGGTAAGGTCGAGGGAGCAATTGTGCAAGCACTGGCGCAGATTATGCTCGACCTGAGCAAGTTCGCGCAGGACGTATTGTTGTTTTCGACGGTTGAGTATGGCTTCTTCCAGATACCACAGGAACTGTGTACAGGCAGCAGTATCATGCCGCAGAAGCGCAATCTCGGCGTGATGGAACTGGTACGCGCGCGCACACAGACGATGCTTGCGCTACAACAGCAGATACTGAGTATTGTGACAGGTCTACCAACGGGCTACAACATGGACTATCAGGAGACGAAACGTCCGTTTATGGAGGCACTGGACCTTGTGCAAGAGAGCCTGGACATTTGCACACTTGTCATAAGTGGTATTGGCGTGAATACGGAACGCTTGATCGCCGCCTGCACCTTCGAGTTGTTCGCAGCAGATCGTGCCTACAAGCTCGCCATCGACGCCAACATGCCTTTCCGCGATGCCTACAAAATCGTGGGAGCCGAGGTCACGGCACAACTTGATCGGCATAAGGCATTGCCTGTCGAGAGCCTGGAACAACTCAGCGAACGGCTAAAAGCTCGCAGTCACCTTGGCGGAACTGGCAATATCGGCATAGAACAGGCACAACAGCGTGTGCAGCAGGCGCAAGAGCAATGGCAACAACGCGCCACAACCTTTGAGACAACCATAGAACAGCTAGTAGGTATACCTGCTACACAGCTTGCGAAGGAGTAATCATGGCAACAGTTGTACTTGCCTATTCGGGCGGCCTGGACACATCGGTCGCCATCCGCTGGATTAAAGAACAATACGACCTGGATGTGATCGCTCTGACGATTGACATAGGCAACGCACGTGACCTGCCTGCTATTGCGGACCGCGCCCGTCAAATCGGTGCGGTCAAAGCACTGGTTGTCGATGGGCGCGAAGATTTTGTGAAATACTTCGTGTGGCCTGCACTACAGGCCGGAGCCATCTACGAGGGACAATATCCGCTGGCAACCGCGCTGGCACGTCCGCTCATCTCTCGACTACTGGTAGAGGTTGCACACGCCGAGGGTGCAGTCGCGGTCGCACATGGCTGTACAGGCAAAGGCAACGATCAGGTACGCTTCGATGTCTCGATTCAGACGCTCGCACCCGACCTGAAAATCATTGCTCCCGTGCGTGAGTGGAGCATGACACGCGATAATGAAATTGTCTATGCCACCGAACACAACATCCCTATTCAAGTAACAAATGCCAGCCCCTATTCCGTCGATCAAAACTTATGGGGCCGCAGTGTCGAATGTGGCATCCTTGAAGACCCGTGGGCAGAGCCGCCGGAAGAGGTATATGGCTGGACGGTCAATCCTGATAGCGTAGAGTATACAACCCCTACCTATGTCGAGATTACCTTTGAACATGGCATCCCTATCGCGCTGAACGGCGAAGAGATCGACGGAGTAACGTTGATTGAATTGCTGAACAAGACGGCGGGAGAGTACGGCATTGGACGTATCGACCATATCGAGAATCGGCTCGTCGGCATCAAGTCGCGTGAGGTCTACGAAGCACCGGGGGCTATTGTGATACATAGCGCACACCAGGCATTGGAGAGCCTGACCTTGAGCCGTGACCAGCTACGCTTCAAGGAGAGCGTTGTTTCGGAGTATGCACGCCTCATCTACAACGGTCAATGGTATAGTGCACTGCACCAGGACCTCGCGATGTATGTGCAGAGTACACAACGCTTCGTCAGTGGCGTGGTACGTATGAAGCTCTCACGCGGCACCTGCGCCGTCGTCGGGCGCAAATCAGACTCCTCGCTGTACGATCACGGTCTGGCAACCTACGATAGTGGCGACCAGTTCGACCACAACGCCGCACTCGGCTTCATCAAGCTGTGGGGCTTACCGCTCACCACACAGGCACAAGCACAACTACTGCCCTCCATCGGTGTCGAGGGAAACTTGTTGAATGGCGGTGGAAAGATTGTGAAGTCGCTTGAAGGAAAATAAAATTAAAAAGATGGAGCTGGCGGGTCCGCGCTCACGAGCGCGGACCCGCCAGCTCCATCTTTTTAGTCCGCGACATCCTTCTGAAACACTACATGCGTAATCGTGATGCGTACAAGCAACTCGCCTTCAGAAGCGTTACGCTTACCGTAGGCTTCGGCTTTATCCGCGCCCATATATCTTCCGGCAATACTGGTTGCCCAGTGTAACAAAGCCTCGCTATCCTCAACGAACGTCACAGTTCCCTCAAGTACCGCGAACGCATAGGGTGGTCGCTCATCATCCACGCACAGAGAGATACGTGGGTCACGGCGCATATTTTTTGCCTTCACCGTCGAGGCTCCGGTATTGAAATACACATTGTTATCGCTATCGAGGTCGAACCAGATTGGTACAATGTGAGGGCGTCCGTCGGCTCGGACCGTTGCTATCTTACCAGTTCGCGCCGTTTCCAAAAGAAATGCCCGCACTTCTGGGGTTATGCTATCCATGTGTTTTCCTTATTGCTTTTGTTGCTACACAATTTAGCTTACTATTTGTAATTCTACCACTTTAGAAACACATTCAATGGTGCTTACACCATTGGATAAACACGTCTAATCTGCTATCATGAAGGAGACATATAGTTACCTATACGTATGGCTAAAAAGGCAAAAACAAAATGAGCGTATTCGACATCATACAGCGTAGACGGGCTATTGGGAAGATGACCGAGCAAAGCCCGACTCGCGAACAGATAGAGCGACTCTTAGAGGCGGCAACACATGCACCTAATCATCATAAGGCCGAACCCTGGCGTTTTTTTGTGCTGGCAGGTAAGGCACGCAACGAACTGGGCGAGATAATGGCTTCGTCGCTAGCAACACGCTTACAAGAGACGATGGGCGATAAGACACAGGCGATGCTCGACAAGGAGCGCAACAAGCCGTTACGCTCGCCCGTTCTGATCGTCGTCGCATCCGAGTATCCTACACAACCCAATGTCATAGACATTGAAAATGTCGAGGCAACGGCTGCCGCAGTGCAGAATATGCTACTGGCCGGAGAAGAAATGGGGTTAGCATGCATGTGGCGCACAGGTGAGGCGGCGCATGATCCTCGTGTCAAACAGTGGCTGCGTCTCGCGCCAGAGGATCATATTGTGGCAATTGTCTATGTCGGCTATCCTGCCATTCCTCATACAGAACGCGAACAAATTCCCTTCGCAGAAAAAACGACGTGGCTTGGTTGGTAGCAAACATACACATACGCCAAAAACACTACGTGTTTTTGGCGTATGTGTATGTTTGCTAATATTTTATCAGCGCGAAGACATCGTGACCTTTCAGTTGCTCACGACCTTTGAGGAAGGTGAGTTCAACGAGAAAAGCAATACCTGCGATATGTCCACCGAGCTTCTCCACCAGTTCCATCGCTGCTGACACGGTGCCACCCGTTGCCAGCAGGTCGTCAACAATCAGGACACGCTCCCCCGGCTGAATGGCATCTTTGTGAACCTCAACGACATTAGTGCCATACTCAAGAGCATACTCGACACTTACCGTCTCGCTTGGCAGTTTGCCGAACTTGCGGACAGGCACAAAGCCGCAATTAAGCTGATATGCAAGTGGCGCACCAAAAATAAAGCCACGTGACTCGACCCCAACAACAGTTTGAATACCTGCCCCGGCGTAGTGGGCGGCAAGGCGATCTATAGAGGCATGGAACGCAGTGCCATTTTGCAGCAAAGGCGTAATATCTTTGAACAGTACACCCTGCTGTGGGAAGTCCTGTATGTCACGTATGAACGATTCGAGATGTACTTCAGGTGTTGAAGCCATGAGCAGTATTCTCCTCTACATCTATTTAGAGCGATAACACATATATTTTTGTTCCGTTGTGAAGTATACGCCAGCACGTCTACGAGTGCAAGCTATGCTAATAGCAAGGGTACCCTTTTGTAGGGACCATTATTTATAACGCCCTCGTCGCCAATAAACAATGGTGACGACCATTGCGTGACGTAATCAATGGTTGGAAACGTGGTCGATGAGAACGAGGGCGTTATAAATAATGGCCCCTACAGGTGAACATTTCCTTACACGATACTACGCACTCGTTCCCACTGTAGCCGTATCCGCAGGTGGCAGTTGCGCCGTACAATAGGCACAGCGTGTCGCCTTGAGCGGCACCGTACTCAAGCAGAACGGACACTCACGCGTCGTTGGTGTTGCATCTTTGTGCGGTGTGAAACGATCGGTCAATGTGTTCACAGGCTTCACAACAAAAAAATACACAACCGCAGCTACAATTATGAAGCTTATGATAGCACTAAGAAAAATACCTATTTGCATTGGCTTGTGTGTGTAAGCTATAGGTATTGACCATGTGAAAAGATTGCCGCCTGGTGCTGGAATAAGAGGAGTAATAACATTACTTACAAAGCTGGTAACAAGGGCAGTAAAAGCTGTACCAATAACAATACCTATTGCCAAATCGACAACGTTGCCGCGTAGAATAAACTTTCTAAAATCGCCTAATTGATTAAAGCCACTATGTAGTCCACGCCCGCCAAGGTCTCTCACTCGATCCATGAAATAATACCTCCGAATGTATGAATGAAACGTGACCGAGCAATAGAACTCGGTTCATACTTATAGAACGTATGATAGTGGGAAAAGGTCGTAGTACAGGGCATTTTGATGGCAGAAGTATGAAGGGGTAAATCTCCTGTTATGCTACCTACATTTCAATGGAAGAAAACGGGCATGTCTTGCGTTATCGTAGATACCATATTAGACGATTTTGTCGTCTATGCTCATTATGTTTCTTTTACGAAAGGGTACGTATTGCATGAATATTGGGATTATCGGTGCAGGCAATATTGGCGCGAATGCGGCACGCCTCTTCGCTAAAGCGGGTCATTATGTCGCCATTAGCAACTCGCGTGGTCCTGAGTCACTTACTTCGCTGATTGCGACCCTCGGTCCAAATGTGACCGCCTCGACTGTGGATGCTGCCGCGAAGTTCGGCGAAGTCATTCTGCTGGCGACCCCCTGGCGCACACCAGAGGCGTTGCCATCTCCCAAATTGCTAGAGGGCAAGATAGTGATCGACGCAATGAATAACTACACCTCGACGGGCGATGTTCAGGACCTCGGCAGCAGCACATCGAGTGAAGAGATAGCGCAACGTCTCCTCAGCGCACGGCTAGTGAAGGCGTTTAATACACTGTACTTTGAGACATTGCGAACGAGCGGCAAAACAGAGCCAAAGAATCGCCTTGTGCTGTTTGTCGCAGGTGATGATGCAGAAGCCAAAGCAGTTGTGTCGAAACTTATTGAAGAGATTGGTTTCGCTCCGTTCGATACGGGTTCATTACGCGAAGGTGGACGTTTACAACAGCCAGGTTCGCCAATCTATAATAAGCCTCTTACAGTCGAGCAAGCGCAGAAGATTCTAGCTGAGAATAAATTGTAGGGGCCATTATTCATAACGCCCTCGGCCACCATTGAACACGTTTTCCATCCGTTGATTCCGTTCGTCAACGCTTGCAAACATGGTCTGTTGGCACAAGGGCGTTATGAATAATGGCCCCTACATTAGCTTCTTTATGCTGCTATTTTCACTACTGTAACGCCATCGCCGCCCTCTTGTGGCGGGGCTGAGGCATACGATTTCACCAGTGGATGGTGATGCAGTTGCTCACGAATAGCATTTCTTAACGCACCTGTCCCCTTACCATGCACAATGCGTACAGCAGCTAGACCAGCCATCGCTGCATTGTTCAGGTAGCTATCCAGTTCCTCAAGTGCCTGCTCGACACGCCAACCACGCATATCGAGTTGCATATCTACCGCTGGCCTGTCCTCATAGCGCGGAATGTTGATATCGGAAGAGACGACACGCAATGGCCGCTCCGCAGCACTTGTAGCCGCTTGACGCTTGCTCAAGCGCTCGATGTTATCTACATTCACACGAAAACGTAACGCCCCCATCTGGACCTCGGCCTCGCTACGGTCGGCAGAGAGACCAACCAACTCGGCGTTTTGCCCAAAGTTCTGCACATAGACGGTATCACCGATCTGCAAAGGTGCCTCGCCTGTACCAACAGTAGCAGCCTGTTCAGGTGTTACTGCCCGTTTAGCAGGGCGACGTGGCTCCGGTGCGAGTGTGATTTTTTCGTCGAGATTGCGTACCTGTTGCCGCATCTCGCCCAGACGCTCACGTGTGAGATTGACACGGCTCACATCGACCTTAACCTTCGCCAACGATGCCTGCACCTGTTCCAGTTCGCGCCGTGCCTGGATACGGGCTTCGTTGAGAATACGCACGCGGTCCTGTTCGAGCTGATGCCGTTCATCCTCAAGTTGTTTGCGTTGAAACTCGGCCTCGACACGCTCCATGTTCAGCCGGAAACGCTCGTCTTCCGCCGTTTTGCGCTCGCTTTGCAGTCCCTCTAGCAGGTTCTCCATACGCACGCCCTCACTACCAAGAAATTCGCGTCCTTTCTCGATAATGCTATCATCCAGACCAAGGCGATTGGCGATTGCCAGTGCATTACTACGTCCAGGCAAACCAATACTTAGCTTGTAGGTTGGCGAGAGCGTCTCGATATTGAACTCGACCGAGGCATTCACCACGCCTGCTTGCTCATGTGCGAAGGCTTTAAGTTCAGAATAGTGTGTTGTAGCAACAGTGGTCACATGCCGCTCTAACAGAAAGGTCAGAATAGCACGGGCCAACGCTGAACCTTCGCTGGGGTCAGTACCGGCACCAAGCTCGTCAAGCAAAATCATAATCGGTGCTGGACGTTGTGACTTCTTGATAAGCGTATCGGCCATCGCACCACTGATCTCAGGAATGCCACGTTTCTGCTCCTCATCGACACGACGCAGTATCTCGATGATACGGCTCAAGTGCGACGAGAAGGTACTCAGGCTCTGCTCGATACTCTGCTCATCGCCGATGTCGGCGAAGATATCTTCAAAAATGGCTATCTCCGAATCGTCGTCAGCTGGAATGTGCATGCCAGCCTGTGCCATCAGTGTGAGCAGGCCAACAGTTTTGAGCGCAACTGTCTTACCACCAGTATTTGGACCTGTAATGACGACCATGAAAAAGTCGCGTCCCAGGTGAAAATTCGTCGGTACCACTTTGCCCGTCAGGAGTGGATGACGTGCGTTACGCAGGTCGATACGTCCCTGATCGTTCAGTCTCGGCGCATTCGCACGTGTCATATGTGCGTAGCGTGCTTTCGCAAGATGCATGTCAAATTCTGCGATCAGTTCAACGGCAACCTTGAGTGCCTCAGCCTCACGGCCAATTTCGGCGGAGAGGACGCGCAGAATACGCTCGATCTCTTGTCGCTCCTCAATCTGAATCTGGCGCACCTTGTTATTGAGTTCGACAACCACCATCGGCTCCACAAACACGGTAGCACCGCTCGACGACTGGTCATGGACAATACCGCGTACCTGTCCCCGGCTCTCTGAGCGCACAGGTACAACATAGCGATCATTACGCATCGTCACAATTGGCTCTTGTAACGCACCACTAAATTCACCAACAAGAGTACGCAAGCGGTCCTGTAGACGCTGGTTCGCGCCACGCAATTCAAAGCGAATCTTGCGAAGGGCAGGACTGGCGCTATCGAGTATCTCACCCTCTTCGCTCACCGTCTCTTCGATACGACGCACAATCTGTGGCCGCATTGGAATATCGCCACCAAGCATGTGTAACAAAGGGAACGTCTCGGCATCTACACGCTCAAGCAAACGTGCAACGTGCAGTGTGCTACGTACCGTCTCCATGACCTCAACAAGATCTGACGGACCGAGGACACCATCTCGAGCGGCACGAGCGAGCGAAGGGCGAATATCATGCGCTGCACCTACACCAGCATCTGCTGACAGGTCGATCAGGCGGGAAGCCTCGGTTGTATAGGCAAGGCGACGCCGCGCCTCGTCCAGGTCTGGCGTTGGCTCTAGTGCCGCCACCAGCTCTTTACTTGCGGAAAAGGCAGCCTCGCGTGCCACCTTCGCTAATATTTTCGGGTACTCCAGCGTGAGTAAACTCTTCTCATGCATAGTGTGTAAATGAGTCCTCTACATGTAAAAACATGTGTATGCATTCTAAAACAGGAAGATTGTAGAAACTGCCTGTTCAATGTCGTAATATTTATTCTGTCAAAAAGTCACAGCTAAGATATCATATTCGTGTGGAGATAAAAATAGCGCGTGGAAAGTAGATACACCTACTATAACACTACGACGCGCTTTTTTGTTTCCTCACACACATATCATAATTTGAAAATTGTCATCCCCCTGCGTATGTTATAGTGTGGTAAAAAGACAGACACGCAAAAGAAGGGAACAACGTATCATGATTCTCCATGTGGGAGAGCGCGTTTTTTGGGGCGCACCAGAGGTCATCTACCTGGAAGGGACGATTCGCTCATTGGATGAAGAGACGCAGACGGTCGTCGTGCATATTGATCGCGCAACAGAGTATTCCGCACATCTCATCGACACCAATATTCCCTTTGCCGCAGATGGCATTACTCCGCTCAAAACCGATAGCCCACCAGAGACGACGACACAACGTAGCACGGAACGGCATCCACCACGTCTCATGAGCGACGACGAGAAGGTACGTAGTGCCGCCGCCGTTGCCGTGCATCAACAATATGGCTATACGCTACCCAAAGAGCAGGAGGCGTTCTTGATCGAACAGGTTGCACAGGCACTCAATAACGATTCCGCGCTACGTACACAGATCATCGCGTCGATGGACGCCATCCTGCAACGCGAATTTTAGGTAAAGCAATACACACTTCATACGAGCGCCCAAACTCGTTGAGTTTTTTCACAAACTTCTGCACCTCTTCAGCGTATAATATAGCAGAAGAGATACAATATGAACACGTTTGAACAGGAGAAGGGACGCTCATGAACTGTGTACGTTGTCACGCGCCGCTCGGAGCTGGTGCAAGCTTCTGTCGTAACTGCGGCCTACCCGTACCATCTTCGCAACCGCAACAGGGGCAAATTCGCTTATCCCCACCTCCACAACAACCACAAAACTCACCACCAGTAGGACGTTCGTCGGCACCTGCATCGCAATATTATCCACCAAACGTATCACAGGCACAGGGGTCTTTTCCCCCAGCCTATCAGCAACAAAATGGAATACATGCAGGAGCGAATATGCCACCAACCGCAGCCACAACTGCTCCGCGTCGTCGCCGTAGTCGCGGCGGCTGTCTTGCAGGATGCTTGACCACATTGATTATCCTCGTTCTCATTGTAGGCGGTCTGTGGTTTCTTGTTTTGCGTCCCTATGCCCATGATACTGCAATAAGACAAATGGACAACGCTATGGCAGCGGCGGTGAATCAGATTCCAGCCACTCAGACGGCACAGATACCACCAGGGACGACCTTACCAGTACAACAAATTGTATTGAACAATTTGCTTGTGCTAAATATCGCGCCATCTGATCCCGTGCAAAATACCAATATGCAGATTACGTCCACTGGTGTACGCCTAGATTTCAAGCTCTATGGACAACCCTGCACGATTACAGCAGTACCACAGGCGCAGAATGGCAAGTTGGTCGCGACTCATGTCACCGTTGCAGGCATCGTTGGCCTTGTTGTCTCACCCGACGATATCACAACACTGCTCAACAGACACCTCGCGGACGCACAGGCACGCCTCAATCATCCCATCACAGCCGTTCGCCTGATGAATCAAGAGATGGACCTTACGCTGGGGTAGCAACGGCTTTACGGGGTGAACACAGCACAAACACTCCTGGCATGACCAGCAGTAAGAGCAAGTCTGTATTCATTGTTGCATTGACAGGTGGAGTCATGCTCGTCACATGGTTATTAGGACTGATGGGACAGATATCAGTAGAGTTCGTTTTTGGCGGAGCAGGAATGCCATTGAAGGCTGCTGATTCGTTAGGGAGCAGTCCTTCATTATCTTGACCGAAGGGCCAGTAGACAAGTGCAGCACGCCCAATAACGTTTGCACGCGGCACACAGCCCCAATCACGCGAGTCCGAACTTCCATTACGGTTATCCCCTAATACTAAATATGTGTTAGGGGGAATGATACGGTTTGTAAATGAGGCGAAAGGGTTGCCCTGATTGCTTGCCCGTACATAGGGGTCAGGGATGGCAACACCATTCACATACACCGTCGTATCCTTAATTGTGATCACATCTCCTGGCAGACCAATAACACGTTTTACATAGTCCAACGAGGGATTAGGCGGCGCAACAAACACAATCACATCACCGCGAGCGGGTGGGTGGACAAGATAGGTCCATTTATCAACAAGAATAAGCTCTTGATCGTGCAGATTCGGCTCCATACTGTGCCCATCGACATTGAAGTTCTGCACCGCCAGACGGATAATCAGAAACATGAGTACCGTTAAGACAAGTGTCTCAATTACCTCGCGTATCAGTCGATAGCGTTTTTCAAAATCAAGCTCTGGACTCACTACATGTTTTTCCTATCATTCACTTCATTCACTGACGTTTTCGAGCGTTTGCGCCTACTGTAAAAAGAGAATACCACGAACACCCCTGGCATTGCTACTAAAAGCATCTCATTGACATCCATACCATGACTATTGGATGTAGCTGGTTGCACAGTTTGTACCTGTTGCACCTTTGTATAGACGGACGCGACGTTAGGTAACAGACCACTGTTATCTTGTCCAAGCGGCCAGTAGACAAGAGCGGCACGTCCAATAATATTTTTCCTTGGTAAGAAACCCCATGTTCGAGAGTCCGAACTACCCACACGGTTGTCACCCATCACAAAAAAGTCGTTAGGCGGCACAATCATTTTATTAATGGGGTTATCGCCCGGAGTGGCTCCCATGTTTGTCGGTTGCACATAATATTCTTTTAGCGTTACACCATCCACCGTCGGCACGCCATTGTTAATCGTAATCACGTCTCCTGGCAGACCAATAACTCGTTTCACATAATCCTGGCTAGGATCAGGAGGTGCCACAAATACAATGACATCGCCTCGTGCTGGCGCATGGAAAAGGTAGGTCCATTTATCGACGAGAATAAGCTCTTGATTATGTAAATTCGGCTCCATACTGTGCCCATCAACGTTGAAGTTCTGCACAGCCGAATGAATGACCAGAAACATGAGGAGCGTCAATACTGCGGTCTCGATGACTTCGCGAGCCAAACGATAGCGCTTCTCGAAATTAAGCTCTGCATCCATTTGTTTTCCTCGTGCATAGCCTTTTCTCTCTACGAACCAGATATCAAAATAGAACAGTTGCTATGCATCTGGGTGTACAAGAGGGCTATCTCTTTTAGTGTAGTCTGTCCCTACAATTCTCTATCGTCTGCTTCGTGCTTCCTATTTACTTTGTATACGCTATACACCGTCTTGTGTTGCGTCTGTTTTTTGCTCGCTCTGACAATAGGAAATATTACTCATAGCTACGTTGTTTTCTATATAAAGTTAAAATTATGTTCAGTTGAGCATGTCGCATGACAGGGGCAAGCCCTGTCATGCGACATGTATGTTCTGCGACTCTTGAAAAGCTTATTTTTGGGTCCTTTTACCTCTTGACGGTGAACGGTTTATATAGTAGTGTTGTATGGAACGTTTGTTTGTATTTCAACGTTCGGTTAGCACTCTAGCATATTTTCTTCTTCTGTTTTATCAAATTTGCAATCTTTGTGAGTCTCTTTTTCGGACCGCTTATGATACGCGGGCAGAGAGTCGGCACAGAAATGGGGATGGATGGTACATAGTTATGCCTCAAGATAAAATTGTCATTCGTGGTGCCCGTGAGCACAATCTGAAAAATATTAATGTGACCATCCCACGTGATAAACTGGTGGTCATCACAGGTCTCTCCGGCTCCGGCAAGAGTAGCTTGGCCTTCGATACCATCTTCGCAGAGGGCCAGCGTCGCTATGTCGAATCGCTATCGGCCTATGCTCGCCAATTCCTGGACAAAATGGAGAAGCCCGACGTTGACCATATCGACGGTCTCTCGCCCGCTATCTCGATTGACCAGAAGGGTGCAACGCACAATCCCCGTTCAACCGTTGGTACCGTCACCGAAATCTACGACTATCTCCGTCTGCTCTATGCACGTATCGGGCATCAGCATTGTCCACAATGTGGACGCGAGGTCAGCAAACAAACCATTCAGCAGATTGTTGACGCCGTGTTGAGCCTTGCCGATGGTACGCGCATTCTCTTGCTCGCACCTTTGATTCAGGGACGCAAAGGTGAATACAAAAACATCTTTGAAGATATGCGCCGCGCCGGTTATGTACGTATTCGCGTCGATGGTAAAATCTACGATTTGAGCGACGAGATTGACCTGGACAAGCAAAAAAAGCATACAATCGAGGTCGTGGTTGACCGTCTCGTCATTCGCAAAAACAAGCAAATTGATACCGAGAAAGAGGAAGTGCAATTACAGCGCGTTGCCGAGCGACCGGCACTCTACGATGTCAACGCCACCAAGGGACTTCATATCGACGAAGACGGCCTCGAAGAGCCAACGCTGACGACAATCCTGCATGACGACATTGACCCATCGTTGCGGCAACGTGTCGCCGACTCCTTAGAAACAACGCTTAAACTGGGCAATGGTGTGGTGCTGGTCTCTATCGTCGATGGCGAAGAAATACTGTTTTCAGAACGCGCCGCCTGCGTCTACTGCGGTATCAGCCTGCCAGAGATCGCGCCACGTACCTTCAGTTTCAACAGCCCACATGGTGCCTGCCCCACCTGTACAGGACTTGGCATGCAGCAGGAAATTGACCCCGAACTGATTGTAGCTCATCCCGAACTTAGCATCGCCGAGGGTGCTATTGCCCCCTATGCGAAGGTGGTAAACAACAGTCAGTGGCACGGCGCGATTCTTGAAGCAATGGCGGAACACTACCACTTCAATCTGAACACGCCCTGGCGAGACCTGAGTACCGATATTCAAAAAAGAATACTTGATGGTACCGAGGAAGTGTTAAGCATTCGCTACACACCACAACATGGACGGACACGTACCTACACAGTTCATTTCGAGGGCGTGATTGCCAATCTCGACAAAAAATACAAAGAGACAACTAGCGAGAGTGTACGAGAAGAGATCGAGCAATACATGTCTATGCGTATCTGCCCAACCTGTCACGGTGCTCGTCTCAAGCCGGAAACACTGGCCGTCACCGTTGGTGGACGTAACATCGTGCAGGTGACACAACTCTCGATCAACAAAGCACAACTCTTTTTTCAAGAGTTAGAGATTGACAGACAGGAGACTCCCACGCCAACGACGCCGTTACCAATGAACGTTGTGCAGGGCAATGGACATAGTAAAAAGAAGAAAAATCCTAATACGCCTGAGATCAGTTCACATCTAAGTCTGCTTGGCGACCCTTTGGCACGAATTGACAAGGAACCATCGCTGGTATTGGGTACATTGACGGAGCGTGAACGCTTTATCGCGCGTCAAGTTCTCAAAGAGATTCATGCACGTCTACAATTCTTGCTCGATGTCGGACTCGACTACCTGACAATGAACCGCGCCGCGATGAGTCTTTCCGGTGGTGAGGCACAGCGTATTCGACTGGCAACACAGATCGGGTCAGGATTGATGGGTGTTCTCTATATCCTGGATGAGCCAAGTATCGGTCTGCATCAGCGCGATAACGAACGACTTATCAAGACGCTGACACGCCTACGCAATCTCGGCAATACACTGTTGGTGGTCGAGCATGACGAGGATACCATGCGTGCCGCCGACTACATCATTGACATTGGTCCAGGGGCGGGTGAACATGGTGGATATGTAGTTGCCGATGGCACCTACGAAGAGTTGGTCGGCAATACAAATTCGTTGACGGGCGACTATCTCTCGCATCGTAAGCGCATCGAGATACCAGCCGAGCGGCGCAAGGGCAACGGCAAGTCGCTTGTTGTAAAGGGCGCACGCGAGAATAACTTGAAGAACGTAACGGCAGAGATTCCGCTGGGAGAGTTTGTGGCAGTAACGGGTGTTTCGGGTTCCGGTAAGAGTACACTTATCACGGATATCCTGTATCGCAAGTTATCGCACACGTTTTTCCGCGCACATGAGAAACCAGGAGCGCACGACGCCATTGAAGGTATGGAACACCTGGATAAGGTTATCGACATCGATCAATCGCCGATTGGCCGCACACCGCGCTCGAACCCGGCAACCTATACCAATGCCTTTACCGCGATTCGCGAACTCTTCTCTCAGGTTGTAGAGTCACGTATTCGCGGCTATACGTCGGGTCGTTTCTCGTTCAACGTCAAGGGCGGACGCTGTGAAGCCTGTAAGGGTGAGGGCATCGTCAAGATCGAGATGAACTTCTTGCCCGATGTCTATGTACCATGTGAAATTTGTAAGGGCAAACGCTACAACCGTGAAGCCTTAGAGATTCACTATAAAGGCAAGTCGATTGCTGACGTGCTGGACATGACGATTGAAGAGGCAACCACTTTCTTTGCCAATGTACCAAGCATCTACAGCAAGATGAAGACGCTTCATGATGTTGGCCTCGGCTATATGCGCCTCGGTCAACCCGCAACCACACTTTCCGGTGGTGAGGCACAGCGCGTCAAACTGGCAACCGAGCTATCGAAACGTGCGACAGGGCGTACCATCTACATCCTCGATGAGCCAACTACAGGTCTGCACTTTGCCGACGTAGCACGCCTGTTAGAGGTGTTACAGCGCCTTGTGGATGCTGGCAACTCGTTGATTGTCATCGAACACAATCTCGATGTCATCAAGAGTGCCGATTGGTTGATCGACCTCGGCCCCGAAGGTGGTGACGCTGGTGGTTATATCATCGCTCAGGGCACTCCAGAGGACGTGGCGGAAAACGAACAATCCTACACAGGTCACTTTTTGAAGCGCATGTTTATCGAAGAGGCGGCTCATAAAAATATGAGAGAGAAAGAGGTAAGCGGAGTACGCGAAGGCTAGAATGTGTTGATGCCAAGCAAGGGCACCTGCAAGGGGAATGCCCCTCCCATACAAAGTTCCATTGTGAACGGGTTCGTCTATGGGAGGGGCGTTCCCCTTGCGGGCGCCCTAGTTTCTAATTGCGTACTTACCTCTTTCTCTGGCTGGATATCACTGCCACCTGTTTTTGGCGTAGGATCGGGACCATCGAGCTTGATATGTACGCCACGTTGACGCTGCCGATAATCCATCCACACAATCAAACCTGTCATGGTCAGACCTACCAATACAATGCCGATTGGTTTATAAATTCGTGGCAGGTTTAACGCAAGCGTGCCAAAGAGAATGGTCAGGCCGTACATCACATAACAAATCTGCTTAACACTTAACCCTGTTGCCAGGAAGCGATGATGCAGGTGCGTTTTGTCATAATGCAGAGGATGTTGCCCACGCCGAATACGATTGATCGCCACCACCGCAACATCCAGAATGGGAATACCCAGCACCATCAAAGCCAGCGCGACTTTTGCGCCGCCGATAATCGAGAGAACGGCAAGACCCAGACCGAGGAATTGTGAGCCAGTATCGCCCATAAATATCTTCGCAGGATTCCAGTTATGGGGCAAGAAACCGAGCGTTGCCCCCGTGAAGATCGCAGCAAGAATAGCGATGCTCTGCTGCCCCAGCATCCAGCTAATAATCGTGATAAAAATACCTGTAATCGCCACAATACCCGTTGCCAGACCGTCGAGGCCATCAATGAAGTTCACCGTATTCATCATGCCCACCATCCAGAACCACGTAAAGATAACGGCTGGAATTGCTAGCCATGTAATATCTGGACGGTTAATAAAGAGGGTTAATTCGGGGAGGCGATACCAGGGTGTATGCGTGGAAATGACCGATGCTCTAAAAGGATTGCTCAAGCCATAGAGCAACACACCGTTGAAACGACCATTGAACGGTCCAAGAATGATAAGCACAGAGAGCGTCTGCGCGATAAGTTTCGGCAATGGCTTGAGACCCTTTACATCATCGTAGGCATGAACGGCTACGATCAGCAATGAAGCAACTAAGAAAAGACAGTATGTCACAACCTCTTTTTGTTCCAGGCCGTGTGTGGTTATATAAAATAGTGCCGATGTGATCACAAAAGCGAGAAAGATACCAACGCCACCCAGACGCGGCACAGGAATCTTATGGACCCGGCGGTCAGCGGGCATATCAAGCCAACCTGCTTTACGACTTACCGCGATAACACCAAAGGTAAACAAGTATGCAAGCACAAACGCGCACGCACCCCCGATACATAAGACGGCCAGAGGAAAAAGTCCAAAAATAGGTTGCAGTGCTTGTGGAGCGGAAGCAACCGCTGTTATAAAACTACTTATTGTTGCGGATAAAATAATTGATGCCACCATCTGTTTATCTCTTTACATTTTCTTGACGGTATATTTACACTTTATCATATAAACGATTAGAGCATCACTTGTAACATACGATCCCAACTCGCATAATCTTGATGAAATGTTACCGTTGCTTGTGGCAAGAGTGCTGCAAGCAGTGTCATGAGCGGCTCACGTTGGCGGTAGCCAATCTCCAGCAACATCACGCCATGCGGCTTCACCTTTCCAGTTGCGCGGATCTCCTTGAAAAAACGTTGCAGCAGGTCTAGCCCATTTGTGCCACTGAACAACGCAAGGTGGGGTTCATAGTCGATAACGTCGGTCGTCATTACGTCTACTTCATCGGTTCCAACATATGGCAGATTAGCAATAAGTATATCCACGGGTTCCGGTAGAGGTGCTAGCAGGTCGCCATGCAACAAGTGTACACGCGACTCAACAGAGTATCGCTGACAATTTTGTTGTGCGACCGCAAGTGCGTCTTCAGAGATGTCTATGCCATAGAGCAGAGGCAGACGAGCTTCCTCTACCGCAAGAGTAATCGGAATGACTCCACTACCAGTACCGATATCAGCAACCAGTGGTACCTGACTATGTGCAAGCCGCTCACGCACAATACGTAGCGCGTTCTCGACAAGCATCTCCGTTTCAGGGCGTGGAATCAGGACACGCCTGTCCACGATAAAGTCGAGGCCATAAAATTCTTCGTGTCCGAGAATATACGCGATTGGCTCATCTTTTTTACGACGCTCAATAAGTGAGAGAAAGCGTTGCTCTTGCTCCTCAGTCATTTCTCGTTCAGGGTAAGCGTATAAAGTAGCACGGTCGATACCCAGCACATGTTCTAACAATACCTGCGTATCCAGACGAACAGAATCCTGACCCGCCTGTGTCAACAAGCGTTGTCCCTGTAGTAAAGCGTCTCGTAAGGTGGTCATACAACCGTCCTTATACAGATAGACGACATACACACATCTCTTTCTTGTCTGCATTCTATCATGCATATCAGCGATTGCATAGCATATGAGTTGTCAAACAATCTCCCATTTTCAGCGTTTTTTCAGCAAGTTGCCACTCAGTATTCAGCCATCCTTGTTATGCTCTCACCAGAGAGATACAAAGGGCGTCTCCCACAACATGCATATATAGTAGGAGAATACATACACGTATGGCTAAGAGCAGAGGTTGGATCATTCTTGCAGTCCTTGCCGCGATCATTGGACTGATTGGCATTGGCAGTATCGCACTTACGGCGGCCAATGCAGCGGGAGTGTCGGGAACGCCAACTCCGACAACGACAACAACAACGAATCCAGGACAAGGGCCTGGAAAAGGACATGGCAAAGGGCATGGTCCTAAAGCCACCCTATCCGTCACAAACGTAAGTGGACAGAAGATTACGGCAAAACGACAGGATGGTACCACCATCACCATTACAACCACATCTAGCACAATCTATAGACGTGCTGGTCAGTCCGCAAGTGCCAGTGTAGTTACGACTGGCACAACCATCCATGTACGTGGTACAACAAATAGCGATGGCAGTATCACCGCCACACAGATTGATATTGTCCTCCCCAGCTATCACGGTACAGTGACATCCGTTAATGGTAGCAGCTTTACAGTTCAAGATCGTAGTGGTGCATCACGCACGATAAACATCAGTTCTAGCACAACCTTTGTACGAGCCGGACAGACCGTTAGCCTGAGCGCAATTACAAAGGGTGAAAATGTGGGTGCAGAGGGATCGCTGAACAGCGACGGCAGCTTGAATGCCCAGGATGTGCATATCGACCTTCCTCATGTCGGTGGTCAGATCACGAAGATCAGTGGCTCGACCATTACGACACAGGACCGACGTGGTACGCACACAATACAGCTTAGCTCTAGCACCACCTATATCAATGACCAGACACAGCAGAAGATCGCGTTAAGCAGTCTTAAAGTTGGCGACAATATTCATGCTGAGGGTACACTCAATAGCAACGGTAGCGTTTCTGCTCTCGTAGTTCATCTCAGCCCTGCAAAACCTGCAGGAACAAATGGCACACCAACCCCCAAAGGAACACAAACAGCATCGTAACACAGACCTAAACAGTTCCGTAGTATAGGTAACAGAGTGTCCTTTTAGAGAGATATCTGTAGAAGCGAACTTCTACAGATATCTCTCTATGGACGTATTCTAGACATAGGAAATAATTATTGTGGAGATACGAGAAGAGCAAGAGAATAAAAAGCCATGCGTTTTAATCGTGGACGATGAGCAACATATCGTAGATTTTTTGCGTATGGGCTTTGAGTACGAGGGTTTCTTCGTGTCTGTTGCTGCAAATGGTCCCGAAGCATTAAGGGTAGCAATCGCGCAGCAGCCAGACATTATTATTCTTGATCTTATGCTACCGGGAATGGATGGTTTTGAAGTCACACGCAAACTACGCGAAACCAGCGAGGCAGCAATCATAATGCTCACCGCACGCGAAAACGTCGATGATCGTGTAGCGGGCCTTGATCTCGGTGCAGATGACTATGTGACAAAGCCGTTTGCCTTCAAAGAACTCATGGCTCGCACACGTGCAGTGCTACGGCGACACGGCAAAACGGTTGGCGATGTCCTGGCGTTTCATGGTGTAACACTAGATCGCGCCACTCGCGTTGTAACACGCAATGATACACCTATCGAGTTGACGCCCCGTGAGTTCGATCTACTAGAGTTCTTATTGATGAATCCGCGTCGAGTACTCACACGCGACGTTATTCTCGCTCGCGTCTGGGGCTACGATTATGACGGTGATGATAACATCATCGAAGTCTATGTGCGCCACTTACGCGAAAAGCTACACGATAATCCGCCACAACTTCTACAAACAGTACGCGGCGTCGGCTACACATTGCGTGGATAAAATCATGGGCAAAACAAAACAACCCGTTCAAATACATTCTTTGCTAGCCCGTATTCCGTTACGTTGGCGTGTGGCACTTACTTCTTTTGGTTTGCTGGCACTATTGCTTGGAGCGCTGGGCGTACTCGTTTCATCGTTAGCCGAGAACACGCTGCTTACAAATCAAGCCGTCGCATTACGTGATGAAGCACAGCTTGCACTAAATAGTGGCAAAGGGCACAATCTTGTACTTGTCGCCTCTACGGAAACACCGCCATCGGTTGGTGATACCCAACCCAATGTCACTTCTCGCTTCAACGATCTTGTTCAACGCCTCGCTGGTGCGAGTGTACGCGCAACCGTTCTCTCTCCACAAGGGATTGTTCTCGTATCGAGCAACAACCTTCCACAGGTACCTGCGGCAGTAACGGTGAACGCCAATGAAATACAACAGCAACTACATGTGGCGCAACAGGTCGGCACGTATAGTCACATGACCGATGAGCAAGGACAACAACAACTTGTTGTATTCTTTCCACTTGTAAGCAATCAGCAGACAGTTGCACTACTACAACTGAATACGCCTACAGTTGCAATAGATCGCTCCATCGCAACGCTACGCCTCATCCTACTGGCAGGGATTATTGGGGCACTTATTCTCGCCGCCTCATTGACGCTACCGCTTATGAGCGCAGCCCTTCGTCCCCTTGTGACAATGGAGCAAACGAGCCAGCGCATTGCCGAGGGGGATCTCTCACTTCGCCTCGCCGTCCCACCCAGTCAGGATGAAATTGGGCGTCTTGCGCTTGCCTTCAATAGTATGGTTGCACGACTGGAGAAGACCTTTCGGCGGCAGAAACAGTTCGTCGCTGATGTCTCACACGAGTTACGTACACCGCTCACCGCACTGGGAGGTAGCTTAGAAATGCTTTTGCTCGGTGCAGATCGTGGAGACAAAGAGTTATCGCGCCGCCTGATGCGTAGCATGTATGCAGAGGTGGAACGGATGCGTCGGCTTGTAGAGGATTTACTCGTACTCACCCGTCTCGATGAGGGGCATATGACGATGCACATGGAGCAAATTGCAGTACGTCCATTTCTGGAGAAGATATGCGAACTCGTCCAACCTCTTGCTCATGGTCAAACTATTCAATGCAATGTTGCATCGGTTATGCCACTTATGTTAGCCGATATGGATAGGCTACAACAAGTGTTACTTAATCTTGCCGATAATGCGCTCAAGTTTACCGATTCTTCTGGCTCTGTGCAATTCAAAGTGTGGTCAGAAAACAAGAAAGTTATTATTGCGGTACAAGATACTGGCATAGGTATCGACGCTGAGGCACTGCCGCATGTCTTCGACCGTTTCTACCGCGCAGACGCATCCCGTGTACGGTCTCAACAAAAAAGTGGGGGTAGTGGGTTGGGACTTGCGATTGCGAAAGAGATGATAGAGGCGCAAGGTGGACAAATCATGCTAGCAAGTGAGGTTGGTGTGGGTACAACTGTTACTTTGTATCTCTGTGCAATTGAATCATAAAGAGAAGGCGTACACAAAAGCTGCAGCTGCAGCTTTTGTGTACGCCTTCTCTTTATGATTTCATCTTTCTACGGTGTCGGCGTAGCACCAAGATTGATGGTGGTATCATCGAAGCTTTGCAAGTTCACCACTGTACTTGCTGTGGGCAAGTAAGTAACTTTGACGGTATCTCCTGCCTGTACAAGTGGCAACTTCGCTGAGAGCGAGAGGTTGGCGGTAAAGATCACTTTTTGACCCGAGACTTGGAGGTAGTAGATGGTGTTCGTGCCTTGTTGTATCGACGAGATGCGCTGCACCTTGCCTGTCACCGTCTGACTCGTCGTACCACCTCCACTCGGACCCCCACCTCCACCATTTGCTTGCTGTGTAAGCCATTGAGTATAGTCATTGAGTGCAGCTGGCAGGTTCGACTCGAATTGCACGTTATTACCATTCAAGGAGCGTGCATCAACAACACCAACGGCTTGAAAGATGTCGCCACTATCTGTACTCTGCGCGTAGATTGCAACCCATGTGGGTACACCGTGAATTTGATACAACTGCGTACTTGTGACAGCATAGTTGCGGATATTCGCACGTGTCGAGGTAAATGTCGAGTTGACGTTGCCGCCGATACCAATACCCGACAGAGGGTAAAATTCTGCCACGTTCTTATGCGAGTTGAACAAGAAGACGCCTGTACTCGAATTATCGCTGGACGATGAAGAGGTCATTGGCACAAGCCAGACAGGTTGATCGCCTCTATTGTAGAGTAGTTCAGGGCTACCGGATGGTGCCTGCTGTCCCAGGCCGGATGGATTAAACCAGGGGGCACTATGATAAAGTCCCCACCATTGCAAGTATTGTGTCACGGTACCGGAAGGAAACACACGATCAACCCATGCGGGTACCTGCGAAGGTGAGTATTTCTTGATCTCGCCCGTATGCGCGTCCACGATCAGGACTTCGCTCAACACGTCCCCTGTGTAGCCACGCGAAGGTTGCATCAGCGAGATGGTCCAGTAGGGATGCATGTTATCGTCAAGTTCTAACGTGGGATCGACGAGACGACCATAGGTATAGCCGCTCAGGTAGACATGGCGCAATAGGTCTTGATTGAAAATGGCACCAGGAAGGTACGCGATCTTCGCGCTATTTTCCGTGTGTAACTGCGGTACCTGTTGCGGGTCTTCGGCATCCACAACCACAAAGCCAGGTGTCATTGGATTGGAGAGATTGACGAAGATGTTGTTGTACGAAAGCGGTGCCACATAATACAGATGGTGGTTAATGGACTGCAAGGTATAGCTAGCGGGGTCGAGGTTGTAGGCCGAGCCAAGATTTTGCCCGCTAGAACCAAGTACCTGCTGCCCCTTGTAAGACGCAATATTTTGACTGACAAGGATGATATTGTTCTGGTCCGTTGGTGGCAACTGTGGTGATGCCATGACCTTCACATTAGGAATGGCAGCCAGAACCTTTGCATTAACATCAAACCACGTCGTGAAAATAGTAATCAAAATCGAGGCCACAATACCAATCACACCTACAAAGATAAGTCCAAAGATACCAGCGGCGATAGCACCACGCGAGGAACGCGAAGGTATACTTGTCGTCGTTCCTCGCATGGAAGACCGACTCCGCCCTTGACTAATCGCCGCCGCTTCTTCTAGCACGCCCATCGCAGGACGCGCATAGGCGAAAAGATTGGCAATACTGCTAATAGTAAGTGGGCCAAGAATCCATTGCCAGCCGCCAAACGGTCCGGTTAGTGCTGGTTCAGAAAAGTACAAAATGAGCAAACAAAGAATAAAATTTACCGCAAAGTATGACCCAAACCAGGTAGCAAATTTACGACCATTGAACGGCTCACGTCGCCCGAAGGCGAGGCGTCCAATGGTGAGAATGACCATCACGGCGATAGCACCGATGAGTGCAAGTAGGAAGATAACCATAAGATAGGCTCTCCTTATTTTTGTCTTCAGCATGGTCCCCATTGTTTGTAGAGGACACGCTGTATTAAGAATGAGAAAGAAATGAAGCATTTCTATTGTAGTGTTCGCGGAGTAAATTAGCAAATAGCTCCCAAATACAGTACAATCTATATACGTTACAGAGGTTATAACGTTGTTAAGAGGTGTATATCCAATAATGAATATTCTTTTTCTGTTCCAGCTCGTCGTTACCTTCCTCGTTGGTAGCCTCTGGCTAACAGGGGCTACCATCCTTGCCGAAAAATTCGGATCTAAAATCGGTGGTGTGATAGCTGGCATGCCTTCTTCCATCGTGATTGCATTGTTTTTTATTGGATAGACACAAACACCCGTAGCCGCTTCTCAGGCAACGGTCGTTGTTCCCCTTGTCATGGGGTTTGATGGGCTTTTTATCATCACCTATGCGGCTCTCGTCCGACAGAGCTTTCCTCTCGCACTGCTAGCTTCTCTCTTCGTGTGGTTATGCTTCTCGTTTGCACTGGTACTGATTCACTTTAACAACTTTGGTCTTTCTCTTATCGGCTTTCTGGCACTACTCCTTCTTTCTTACATTGTCGTGGAGTATGTCTTACACATCAAATCACTCGCTGGTCGGAACACCGCATTGTCTTTTTCCAACATACTCGTGAGAGGTCTCGTCAGTGGTTTGATTATCGCTCTTGCTGTTGCTTTTGCCAAACTGGGAGGACCATTGGTCGGGGGAGTATTTGCCTCATTTCCAGCAGTGTTTCTTTCAACCATGATCCTCACCTATTTTGCACAAGGTAGGGAATTCTCCGTAAGCGTGATGAAAACCTTGCTACTCAGTGGTACCATCAACGCTACAGTCTGTGCGAGTGCGGTGCGATTTTTGTATCCCCTGTTCGGTCTCATTGGAGGAACAATCAGCTCGTTTCTGCTTTCACTGGTCAGTATGTACGTCGTATTTCTTCTGGTCAAAAAGATTGCTTAAACCAACTCTCACCGTTGTTACTACTTATAGCATCTTAGCATCTTCAACGCGTCTAATTGGGCCAGTGACTAGCCATACAAGCCCAATCGCGAGGAGCGGCAAACCACTGATTGCAACAGGTGCAGGTGTTCCTAGTGCAAGTAAAAGCACACCTGCAAGTCCACTCCCTAGTGGCTCGCCGCTTGAGCCGACGGTACCTGTAAAGGCCCAGACACGCCCCTGTAGTTCGTTCGGCACCGCTCTTTGACGAACGGTTGTCAAATAGATCGCTCCTAGATCGTCGAAGGAACCAAGCAGGAAATATATGCACAATGCGAGCCAGAACGGGGGGATGAGCGCGAGCAGACCGTAACAAAGAGCTTGCACGATTAGTAGTATGCATGTTACCCGTCCAGGATAACGTGGGCGTAACGGACCAAACAGGAGCGATGAAAGTAACACACCAACAGAGTTAACTGACAACAATAAGCCCATGCCAACTGGACCAACCTTTAATGCTCTTTCGCAATAAAAGGGTAGCACAACGAGAAATAGCCCTAGCCCAAAGTTCCAGAAGAACGAGACAGAAGTAAGAGCCAACAAAAGCGGCCTTTGGAAGGTGAAGCGCACGCCTTGTACCATCTCTGCGAAAAATTGTGTAGCATGTTGCGATGTCTTTTGGGTTGTAACGTGAGTGCTGGGGATAGTGAAAAGTAAGAGGCATAAGAATAAGGCAAATACGAAGAACGAGCTACCATCAACCCAGAGCAATGAAATAGGGCCAATAAGTACAACGAGGATACCAGCAAGTGCGGGGCCTACAATAAAGCTGATCTGGCGTTGTGCAACGTCAAAAGAGTTGGCAACATTGAAATCTTTGGGTGATACAAGGTCCGTTACAATAGTAAGGCTCCCCGCCGATGTCACAACAGAGCTAGCACCTAGTAGCGCGATAATAGTATACAGCAATGGCAATGAGAGTAGACCATGACCGTCCAGTAGAGGAATGAGTAGTACCAGCAAGCCACGTAATAGGTTATCGCATAGCATCACCAGTTCGCGCCGAAAATGGTCAAGCAACCAGCCAGCAAGGAAGCCGGAAAATAGGCTCGGCAACTGAAAGATCAGGAAGGTAAGGCCAACCTCTAGCGGGCTATTGCTCCGTCGCAGCACGTACCACGCCAATCCGAACGTCGTGAAGCTATCCCCGAAGCTGGAGATAAGCGAGCCAAGCCAGAACAGCATGTAGGCACGATTGGTTAAAATAGGGCGGTAGTGGTGCATATCTTTTTATAAGCTACCCACAGCTACACATGTGGTTCTTTATTACTGTCCAGCGTCTCTTTGACAGTCGTCCGCCCGTACAGTGTGGAGAGAGGAAACTGGATATTGAGACTAGTCAGTTCTACGATATCGCCAGGACCGTAGACGTGGGCATGATACGCTGACCAACCTTGTGAGGTGCGGCGAAACACTTCTACGGCTTGATATTCAGTCGAGACAAGAACGTACTCTTCTATGGTCGGGCATTGACGATAGAGTGCAAACTTTTTGCCTCGGTCGTAAGCTTCCGTAGACTCTGAGAGGACTTCAACGATCAGACGCGGCGATTGCACAGTATCTTCCTCTCCTTGATCTCGCTCGTCACATGTCACGGAGGCATCAGGAAAGGTATAGCGTGTAGGGGACAAGCGTCCACTCAAATCAGAGTTATAGACGTTGCATGGTTCTTCACCGAGTGCATCTTCGAGAACTCGCACAACATTACTGCCAATACGAGAAGAATTGGCGGTTCCCCCTGACATAAGGTATACTTGTCCGTCAATATACTCGTATTTTGCATCAGGACTGATACGTCCAAGTGTTCGCCACTCGTCAACGGTCATGTAGTGAGGTGATCTTTGAGCTACCATGTCGAACCTCCTAAAAAGGAAAGAACAGAAGCTTTCCCCGCTTAGTATAACATGCTGTGGTCGCCATTCGTACAAAGAATATATGACACAAAGAAACTAGAGCTTTGGCGTCTGCACATTTCTTACGTCGATAATACTATAATATGTCTAAACGAACTGATACATACTCTATTCAAAAAAGATACTATGCAACCGTTTACAAAGCGTCACTATTTGATAGGAGGAACTATGGGCCTTTTCTCACGCCTCGCAACGTTCCTGCATATCCGTGCCAATGCAGCACTCGATAAGGCAGAGGACCCTGGGCAGGTCATGGACTATTCGTATGCTAAGCAGCTTGAGCAGTTACAGCAGTTGCGCCGCTCTATCGCCGACGTGGTGACGAACGAGAAACGCTTAGAGCTACAGGAGACACAGATTCAGCAGCAGTTCGACAAGTTGGGTCAACAGGCAATGCTCGCGTTACAAGCGAATCGCGAAGACCTGGCACGCATGGCTCTACAGCGCAAAGAGACGCTGCAAATCCAGATCGCGAACTATCGACAGCAGATAGAGCAGTTGCGCGGACAGGAGCAGAAACTTATCGACATGGAGCGCACCGTTTCCGCTCGCATCGAAAATTTCCGTACCCAGAAAGAGATGGTTAAGGCACAATATAACGCAGCACAAGCGCAAGTTAAGATTCACGAGGTCGCGACTGGCATCTCCGAGGAGATGACCGAGATGAACGCCGCCATGCAACGCGCCCAGGACAAGGTGCTTACCATGCAGGCACGTGCAAACGCAATGGAAACGCTTATCGAGCAGGGTACGCTGGGCGAACAGGGTTTGCTTGGTAGCTCAGGCGATACGCTTGACCGCGAGTTGCAGAAAATATCGTCCGAGCAGAATGTCGAGGCGCAGTTACAGGCAATGAAGCAGCAGATGCAACTCGGCGGGCCTAATGCTCAACAGGACCGCATTGAAGGCCCAGAAATGTAATAAAAGAGAGTGCGAGATCCAGTCGGGCATGCCCGACTGGATTTCGCACTCTCTTTTATTTCTCAAGAGATGTTTTTGTGTTTCGTTCACCATCATAAGTCATGAGAATACGCTTACCTTCATACACCGTTTCGAGATGCACAGGTCGTCCCCACAGCATATGCACATGTTGCAGCGTCTTTTCGGCGTAGTTCACATCAAGCTCCTGCCCCTCGAACAGGTGCTTGATGTATAGCTCGCGGTTGCCACGATAGTCGCCATTATCGACTACAAGGTAGGGATAGCCAAAGTTTGTCATACTGGCAACGATGCCATCGCGCACTTTTTCCCATTGCTTCTCGGAGATGACCCACTCATCGCCCTCTTTCTTGTACAGGTAGAGGTCGAGGTCTTTGATGAGGTCCTCTGTGAGATAGTTTCGCAAGAACGACACATCGTTGTCGAGTTCGCGCACCTCGAAAATCTTCTGCCGTCCCATGCCTGGTTTGCGTCCGAGCCGCTCCCGCTCCTCCTCTGAAGGATTGTCCCAGCGTTGCTCGATGGCCTCAAACATCTTGTAACCCAGGTAGTAGGGGTTGAGCGAGGTCTTTGATGGTGAAAGCACGCCGGAGTGCAATTGAGCAAACTCCACCGTGTCGGAGTCTGAGATGATGCCTCTATCACCTAATTCGCGCATAATGCGCGAATGCCATATACTAGCCCACCCCTCATTTAGAGTTTTCGTTTGCATCTGTGGTACGAAGTACAGGAACTCGGTACGCACAATTTCGATGATATCGCGCTGCCAGGGTTCCAGGTGTGGGGCGTGACGGGAGAGGAAGAGCAGAATATCCTTCTCTGGCCGCTCTGGAAACTTGGGTGCGCGGCCCATCAGGAACAATCTATCGCGCTCCTCTTCGGCCTTTTTCGCCTTGTTGTCGAGTCCCCAGATATCGTCGTATTCACTTGTCTTCTCAGCCGACTTCTCTTCGTGTTTCACATCGTCGGAGCGCAGGAACAGATTATAGTCGATATGCTCCTGAATCGACAGGGCGGCATCCAGGAAGCGCTCAACCTCAAGCTTGCCGTGATCGAACTCGTATTGCGCGATACGTTCCGCGTGAATGCTCACCTTGTCGATCATACGGCGCGAGGTATGTTGGAAGTAGGCATTGTTCTTAAAGAAGTCAGTATGCCCAAAGACGTGTGCCACCACGAACGTATTTTGCAACAGATTGTTCATGTCCATCAGGAAGGCATAGCTAGGATTGGTGTTGACGACCATCTCATAAATTTTGCTCAACCCGAAGTCATACTGCATCTTCTGCCTGTGGTAGGCTTTGCCATGCGTCCAGTGACTGAAACGGCCTGGAAGACTATAGGAAGCAAACTCGTACATGATCGACGCTGGCACCATCTCGAAATGCGTAGGAAATGGGTCCAGTCCAAACTTGCGTGCCTGCTCCCATGCAATATCTATATTATCGCGTAAACGTTCAAGATCATCGCTACCTTCTATCATCGTCATAAGAGAGTCTCCTATATCTATGAGCATGCAATGACTGCCGCCTACGGCGGCGAGAGGGGAAGGGAAACTGGGGCACAGCCCCAGACCCCAGTCAAGGGGCAGTTGCCCCTTGCATCCCCTCTTTTCATCGTGTATTACAGGGAAACAGGGTCGCGCTGGGCGAAGAACTTACGCAAGGCCGGATAGACTTCTTTTTTGTCAGAGATGGTAACAGCCGTAAACTTTTTGTCGCTAATCTTGTTATAGGCAGACATGAGCGTGCTGGGCGAACGGTAATGCCCCTCGCGAATTTCGCCATAGCCGAAGATGTTGCACATCTCCATGAGTCTACTGACCAGTTGCACACAACGATCATTGTCCCAGGGCAGATTGTCACCGTCGGAAAAGTGGAAAGGGTAGATGTTCCAGTCATCAGGATTGTAGCGTTCTTTGATGATCTCTAGGGCTAGTTCATAAGCCGACGAGACCTGCGTACCACCGCTCTCGCCCTTATAAAAAAACTCTTCCTCTGTGACCTCTTTCGCCTCAGTGTGGTGGCTGATGAAAACGATCTTCACGTTGTTGTACTTCGTGCGTAGAAAGCGTACCATCCAGAAGTAGAAACTACGTGCAATATATTTCTCGAACTCACCCATACTCCCCGATACATCCATCATTGCTATAACGACGGCATTGGATTGATATTTAATCGTGGGGTCCCATACTTTGAAGCGCAGGTCGTCAGACCTGATGTCCTTGAATTTGGCCTCACCTTTGGCAGCATTCCGCTTCATATTTTCCATGATGGTGCGCTTCTTATCGAGATTTGCCATTGGACCTTTTTTACGCACATCGGTAAAACGTACCGATTCGGTTTCGAGTTCTTGCTGGCGTTTCTGTTCCAGGTTAGGTAGACCGAGGTCTTCAAAGATCAGGGCGGCCAGTTCTTCCATCGAGATGTCGGCCTCGTAATAGTCTTCCCCAGCTTCTTTGCCTGCCTCGCCACGCTTACCCTTGCCGGGTTTTGGATCCTGGGCAACAACATCGCCTACTTTGCTTTTGCCGCTACCCTGCCCTCCGTGTTCTTGTTTGCCAAAATCGTAGCGAAAACGGTACTCGTCAAGGGAGCGAATGGGGACGCGCACAGTCTTCTTACCATCGGAGAGGATAATACTTTCCTCGCTGACAATTTCACCCAGGTTCTTTTTAACGGCATCGCGAATCTTCTCTTTGTGGCGTTCCTGGTCAGCCTGCCCCTTACGGTGGAGCGACCAATCATGCTGTGAGATCGACATAGCGTATGCTCCTTCTATGAAAACTTCCTTGACGAAATGTCTCTCAGAAAAAGATGTCCGTAGTAGGAAGATTTCTTAATAGGAAAGGCCATGGCGGGGCTTGTCCCCGCCACTCCCTAGCGGATCGCAATACGTTTTAACGGTTCAAAAGACTGCCCGTATAGCGCAAGAGTTCATTTGCGCTTTCAGGAGTATAGCCATGCTCGGCAACAAGACGGTTGATAACATCATTGATCTTCCGCAACTGCTCCTTGTCGGGTGTACGTGTCGATGTTGTGATTTTAACAACGTCGCGCAGATCGGCAAACAGCTTGCGCTCGATAGCTTCTTTGAGGCGTTCGTGACTCATGTAATCGAAGGTCATGCCTTTACGGGCAAGCGACGAGATACGAATCAGGATTTCCTCGCGGAAGGAACGCTTGGAGTTCTCAGAGACACCGATTTGCTCTTCAATCGAGCGCATCAGATGCTCGTCTGCATCCAATTCCTCATCCGTGATGGGATCGCGCAATTTAGTCTTGTTACAATATGATTCAACATTATCCAGGTAGTTGTTTAGCAGGGTACGCGCCGACTCTTCATAAGAGTAGACAAAGGCACGCTGCACCTCTTTTTGCGCGATCTGATCGTACTCTTTACGCGCCTCACTGATAAACGCAAGGTAGTGTTCGCGCTGCTCACGTGTGATGCTGGTGTGCTGGTCGAGTCCGTCACGTAGCGCACGCAGCGCGTCGATTGGTGTAATGAAGGTCACCCCTTGCTTGATGAGCGCATTGGAGAGACGGTTAATGACATAACGTGGTGAAATGCCATCCATGCCTTCGCGCACCGCCTCATCCTGCAATTCGCGCACATCCTTCTGCTTGAAGTCCTCCATATCCTCGCCATCGTAGAGGCGCAACTTCTTCATCATGCTCATACCCGCCTTCTTAGAGGGTTCAAGGCGCGTAAGAATGGCAAAGATGCTGGCAATACGTAGCGTATAGGGAGCGATATGCACATTTTGTAGAGCACTCTGTTTGAGCAGTTTTTCGTAGATTTTCACCTCATCAGAGACGCGCAGGTTGTATGGCACCTTGACCAGAATAATACGGTCCTGCAATGCCTCCGACTTTTTATTTCCTACAAATGATTGATATTCATGTTCGTTCGTATGACTGGCAACCACCTCGTCGGCATAGATCATGCTAAAACGGCCTGTTTTGATGTTCTGTTCCTGGCTCAACGTGAGCAACACATACAAAAACTTTTCATCGGTTTTGAGCATTTCTACAAATTCCATCAAGCCGCGATTGGCAATGTTCAGCTCACCATCGAAGCGATACGCACGTGGGTCACTCTCAACGCCAACTTCTCCGATGGTCGAGAGGTCTATGCCTCCGACCAACTCACTGATGTCCTGGCTTTTCGGGTCTGACGGCGTGAAGGTACCAACGCCAACGCGGTACTTTTCGCTGAATGTAATACGTTTAACCGGAACTTCTTCGATGCGTCCACGATACTGGCTATCGACCATTAAGCGGCAATGGGGACACAGGTCGCCCTCGACATAGATGCCAAACTCTTTTTCGACATCGGCTCGCAGGTCGTTGGGGATCAAGTGGAGTGGCTCTTCATGCATTGGGCAGTCTTTGATGGCATAGACAGACCCTTCCGGTGTCCGTGTATAGGCTTCGAGTCCACGTTTCATCAGCGCAACGGCGGTAGATTTACCGCCACCAACGGGACCCATCAATAAGAGAATACGTTTACGTACTTCCAGGCGTTGGGCCGCCGAGTGGAAGTAATCGACAATCTGCTGAAGTGGCTTTTCAATACCGAAGATTTCGTGCTCGAAGAACTTATAGTGTGGCTCACCAGTGCGCGTTGTATCGACGCCTGCATCCATAATCATGTCATAGATGCGCTCGTGAGAAAGACTGCCCACCTTTGGATTCTTGCTCGCAATCTCGAAGTATTGCGCGAATGTCCCCTCCCACTGAAGTTCTCGCTCACGATCTCGATACTCTTCTAAACGCTTCACCAAATCCATAAGTTGTCACCCTCTCTTTGTTATATAGAAGACTCTGTAGTGCGGGTTATGTATGATGACGCACCCAAGAGGAATATTGTCCACCTACAGTGCTACCGCCACTACTCGCTGCAACTACGCTACATCTGACAAATGGGAAAATGCACTACATGGTCGAGCAAGGATGCCAGGAATACGAAGATTATAGGCAACTGGAGACATATGTACACTCCTCCATACTCGCTCGCACAAGAAGATACTATGAGACCAAAAAGGCCAGTTTCTAGCTCGCCACCATGCGAGAGAGAACCAGCCCTTTCCTACGTAACAGAGGATATATTGATTAGAATGCAATGTTGCCTTCGTCCAATCAGCCGATTGGAAACGAGGAAATGTTGTAGAGTGATGCATCATTGTGATGCTCCTGCAATGTTTCAATCTATCCTTTCTCATTTCGGGTCAGGTGAGAGACGAAGAATGAAGCAACGGCTCTATGAGCCATCTCCACCCCTCTGAACACTGCCGGTAATCGTTCACATCTCAAGGGTATAGTCTGATTATACCATATTTCTTCGTATGAAACAATTCCATTTGGACAGTTTTGAGGGCTTTTTGGAAGTTCATGAAAGACGTGGTGGAGACAAACGGGCGACCACAAGGGTCGCCCCTACTATATCAGACGTGCGTAACATGAATAAACATATAGTAGGGCGACCCTTGTGGTCGCCCGTTAATGACTAGAGATTTTCTTGATAGTTGCACGAAAATCCTAGCCCAGCCAGTTTGCACGAACCTCGCGTAGCTGTTCGGGGGTCAACATCCTGAAGAGGATGAGCAGGCTTTCAAGGTCATATTCCAAGCCAATCGCGTGCAACTCCTGTCGAATACGACCGAGAGCACTGATCTGCTGCGTCGAAATCATGCCGTAGCTCACAAGGCTCGCGGCAAGCAATTGATCGGGAGTCAAAAGTTTAAACATAAGCAAAATTTCACCAAGCTGATAATTCAAATCCACACCACGTAACATACGCTGAATATTTTGCGCGACCTCTAATCGGCTCTCCGGCACAAGATGCCCTTCGAGCAAGACACTACCCAGTGTACGCATCGTCCGTCCACTTACCGCCTGTGTGGGTGTTGGCGATGGAGGAGGTGATGGCATCATGGGAAGACTCTGCACAATGTCTAGCAGCATGGCGTTGTTGGGTGCTATACCCGTACCAGAATGTCCCTGTAGTATATTCTGCATAGACACGTACTCTTGTTGTAACGGCTCCTGTGTTACATGTTTCTTCTCTACCTCATCACGTTCCTCCTCATCTTCATTACGCTGCCTCTGTATAAGAGTAGCGTCATCAGTGTGTACTACACTCTCTTCTCTGTCACTGGCACCACGTGCCACGGATGTTTGTTGCACAGGTCGTATCTCTTGCGTGGGCGATTGGGTAGAGGCAGAGAAATACTCAGCGGGCGCAGGCTCCTCGACAGGTAAAGGGGTACGCGGCACAGGTTGCACCGAGGGAATCGGCGAAGTTGCCTTTGTAACAACAGACTGTGGTGTTCTCAATGTCGCAATAGATGCCAGGGGCGTCGATTGTGCCACGACAGGTTGATTGTTTTGTGCCTGTCCCGTATAGCCATAAGTGGAGCGTGCATCAGTATCGTTACGCCGTATATTCTCATTTATAGTAGAACTGTTAGCCGTGCGCTCACGTGGCAAGTCTTCAATTGGTGATGCGCGCAGCGATTGAGTATCAATATGCTCAGTAACGCGTGGAGTCTGGACATAACTTACTGCAGCTTGTTCCATCGGTGGTACGGGTGTAGTGGGTGCATAATGGTTTTCAGGTGCCTCACGCGTCTCACGATACGCTGAACTCGTATTATTCATGCCCTCATTCGTATCTCTTGTTGGTGTTCTACGTTCTTGCAAGAGTCGTGATAACTGGTCAAGCCCAGATTCCTGCCCGGTCCTCCCTGAGCCATAGGCAAGCTGTTGTAGTGCAGTTGCATCCGAGCTATAGGATTGGGTTGCCATACTCTCTTGCACATTTTGCATATCTTGTTGCCTGTTTTGTGGTACACGTTGCTGTATTTCATAATTATAGGTGGCTGGTTGTTCCACTTCTTGAGGAGGCGAAAATGTGCGCGTATTCATTGAAGTCTCTTGCGGATTGGTTACACGTTGTGTAGGCGTGGGATACAGTACTGCTCGTATTTTCTCAGAGTAGGATTGCGGATTAAGCGTTGTAGCAGGTGCTATTGTTTGTGTCGATGCAACTGTTTGTGTGACCGCTTGTTGTGTACGAGGCATTTGATAGCTTTGTGCATCAGGAAGAGGACCTGTACGATACGTCGTCCCACTCGCTATATCTGTCTGACGCGAGCGTGTTGGAGGAGCGGCAAAATTAGGTGTAGCCGGAGGTGCCTGTGTCACTCTTGGCAAGCGTGGTTGCGTATTGATTGAACTTACTGAACCAGGGCCAGGAATGCGCTCGCGTACTGCATCGACAAGATTCATCAAACCAAGCATGCCGTCGATTTCTACATCGACCGCCTGTGCTTGTTGACGGTCATCGGCGTCACGTGGACCATAGGCCGCCAGATTCGAGCAGAGATAGGTGAGAACCTGGACACCACGCCCTCTGCGCTGGGTATCCAATGCCACCCAGAACTCGCGACGACCTGCGGCTGCCTGTGCTAGATTGACAAGCAGCATACGCACAGGGAAGCGGGCAATCGTATCGAACACCTCTACTGCGGTACGAGCGGCGTGGCATTCATAGCCCGCAAGCTGAAATTCGCTCGTCAATAACGCGGTCAATTGTTGGTCACGCTCAAAAAAAAGGATGTGTGGTCCGCCAGTACTGATATTCATGCCCTCTTCCCCCCTCTTGCTCCATACATTTCTACCTGTATGGAAAGCAATACATCTCTCTCTAATCGTGCATTATATAGTGTCAGAATTGTTCCTGCTAAAAATCTCATGAGTTCAATACTACCTTTTTTTCCCAGGTACGTCCGGTTGCTTCACGATGTCCATAATGGGGTGAGTATAGCATATCTTTTTGTGAAAGGCATAGAAACCATGACTAATGACGCATAGGCCCTAAAAAGCAAGGCACAAACGCACACTATCTCACCAAGAGGAACGTATGATGCTACCATTTTCTCCCTCTATAAAGGCTTTAAGACACGCCCATAACAACAATAAAACAGCTATTACTTTCGTCATAGTCCTTCGATGCACGCATAGGTCGTTCAGCACTCACAGATAAAGGGAAAGAGTGTTATGCTTGGTACATATCCTCTTGCAACAGAGCAGCTAAACATGTATGATTTTGTTACACATATTGAGTGAGAACCCACCATCTCTATAAAAGAGAAATAGGAGACAGAGGTATGCAGCCCATCAAATTTGAGACAGCAAGAGATGTACCAGAAGATGACGATGCATTTCCGCGCGGCTTTAGCTGGTGGGTACAGGGGTGGCTGGCAATTGCAACTGTTTCTGTCTTCTCAATTGACTACGGCGTTCTTCGCTCCAGGCCATATCTGCTGCATGAGTGGCGTGGTATCACCATTATCATACTCTCGCTTATCATTCTCATAGCCTATGGCTTAGCACTAGGAAAGCAACGAACTGCAACAACCTGGCCTCCTCCTTTGCTTCCCTCGCTAGCCTTCTTTACGGGTATGTATGGCGCAGTAGTCCTGCTTACGTTCATTGATACTACTTTTGCGTGGGATTTCTATGTCGTCCTCGGCATAATTTTCTCTCGCTTTGCAGGTCGCCGTATGCTGATTTTGGTCACTATCCTTATTGTATCTCTTTGTATCTTTGGCAAAACTGTGACGTGGCCGTTCGACATTGGACAGTTGAGTGCAATTATTGGCATCAGCATAAGTTTTTTTGCGCCAGCAATATCCTCTCTGTTCATACAAAAATTGATAGGAGAGCGCTATATGCGTAATCGCCTGTTAGCCGAACTGACACAAGCACATAACCAGTTAGCCGAAGCGCATCAGAGATTGGCAGATACAGCGGCACAAGAGCAAGAACTCGCGGTGTTACGAGAACGGAACCGTTTGGCACGCGAGATGCATGACACACTTGGTCACGCCCTTGTGCTTGTCACGGTCAAGCTTGAGGTGGCCCAAAAGCTGCGCGAGCGTGACCCTGCACGTAGCAATCGCGAGTTAGCGGCAACGCAAACGATTGTACGCGAGAGCATGAACGAACTTCGTGCCTCTATCGCCAATTTGCGCTCGCCAGCACTCGAACACGAGCCAGCGTGTCGCGCCCTTAGTCGGTCAGCACGCGAAATGACCCAGCGCACAGGAATCCATGTAACCTATGACCTGCAACCGGATATCGAGGAGCTGCCAGAACAAATCGAGGAGACGTTGTGGAAAGTGGGACAAGAAGCTATCACCAATATCGAGAAGCATGCGAATGCGAATAACGTTTTGCTCCATGTAAGTCGTTGTGATAGCCATATACTTCTGCGTTTAGAAGATGATGGTATTGGTCTGCCCCACGATTTTTGTCAGCGCAAAGCCAATGGACAGGCAGCCTATACTAGCCCCGAAGGTCATTATGGATTAAGCGGGATGACCGAACGTGTCGAGCGTGTTGGAGGTATACTGCATGTGAAAGCAGGTGCCGAGCGCGGAACAATTGTCGAAGTTGAGTTGCCACTAGTCGAGGCGCCACTGCATAGTATAGGGGCATAATTTGTAGGGGCTATAATTTATTATGTCCTCATCCTACATATGCACGAAAAAGAGGGCGTAATAAATTATGGCCCCTACAGAGGGCATTATTATAAGGAAAGCTTTTTTGCGCGTCTTTCGTGTACCTTCTCTAATACCAAATTGTAGAGAAAGATAAACAATGCTAGCCATATAGCACCATCGAGATAGCCGCCGAGAACATCTGTCACCCAGTGCTCGCCTTCCCAGACACGTGCGAAACCTACGAGCAGGATGTTGAGAATGGCCCACATTTGGAACGGAACCGCAAGCCAACGATAGCGTGATTGACGTACAGGTTGTGTGAAGGTCAGGTACAGCAAGAAGCCATAAAAGACCATCATATGGCAGCTATGACCCGATGGAAAGCTGTTGAAGATGAGTTTGCTATCAACGTGAATCAAATTCGGTTTGGGACGCGGACGCCCAACAACATCTCCGATAAGCGCATCGACCCCATTACCAATGCCAACTGACAAACCTAGAAAGAGGGCTTGCCAGAACCAACGAAAAAGCACGAATAGGATCAGTACGATTGGTACCTCGATAGTATCAGGTCTTGGATCGCTGATGAAGGTGAGAAAGCGAAAAAACGAGTCAACCCATGCGGGAAAAGCTATCGCCTGCACATCTCTACTGAACGCTAGCTCAAATGGTAGCGGCTGACGATGCGTGTGCGCGAAGAAAGAGAGTGCGACCATTGCGACTACAGCAACAACCCAGAGAATGACCTCTACAATCACACGCCGACGACTGTGGGGTGAGCGAGTTATCCCAGGGGATATCTCTGTATCGCGAATGAGACCAGCTTTCAGACTATTAGACATAGTTCATCCTTTTCATGTTATGGAATTTATAATATATGTACCTATACGGGTGAGTAAGGGGAAGAGGATACAATGAGATGTACGAGAAATCCTTTGATGCACAATAAACTCGAACAGGCAGCACAAAGAACACTTGCTAAAATTACAGATACAGGTGAAACGTTGAAGCCATTGAATCTACAGCCAGATCGTGCCGTATTTTTAGCTGAGAGTCCTGGGATAATCCTGAAGGTATATGCAGAAGCGAATAAGCTAAGACACGAATACGAAACGGCACAAAAAGCGCAAGCGCAAGGCGTGCCTGTTCCGACAATTTTGCTGTTTGACGATTCTCAACCCAGTGTGCTTGCAATGAAACAAGTAATCGGCAAGCCTTTGTCTTCCGAAGACACCTTCACTGCAAAAGAAGCAGGAAAGTATATAGAACAGTTTCATACAATCAGCACTTCTCCTCCGTTTTCAGGTGGTCAGACTCAATGGAGCGAATTTATTTCTTGGTGGTCAAATCGTGAAATTGGAAACCTCGAAAAGCTAAACATTTTTGCAGCTAACGAGATTGCTCTATTGAAAAATATGTTTAGTACCATGAAACGAACTCTTGTGGATAGACCAATCAGGTTACTTCACGGAGATTTACAGGCTGAACACATTCTTGTTAACCCTCAAAGTCAAAGAGTGGTCGCCTTTCTCGATTTTGCTGATGCACAACCCGGCGATCCCTTACTGGATATTGCGGTATTGAGTCTCTGGGATGCTCACCTTGCCGACAGGGTACTTGAAGGATATACAAGCAAGCGATCAAGGATAATATTGGAAGGAAACGGACTTGTTGAGTTAGCGTTAAAGGGATACAATACTATGCAGCAGCAATACGTGAGCTTATTATGTAGACAAATTCAAGACATAGGATACGTAAGATTCAACAACAGACGCTGTGACTGGACACGAAAGGGACAATAATGATCGATCATGATAATCTGGAAGAGTTTCGAGACCCACAGACCATAGATTTGCAAGACGAGGGCTATTATGACGATTATCCATTGACCGAACAGTGGGCGCGTTCGCTTGGTGGTCCGCTACTAGATTTGGCGTGTGGAACTGGACGCATGGCACTTCGCATGGCAGAGCTTGGCTATCAGGTCACAGGTGTTGATATCACGCCAGAGATGATCGGATGGGCACGGCAGAAAGCGGCGAAGCAGGGTTTCTCGATTGACTGGATTGTTGCTGATGCACGCACGTTCCATCTCCAGAAGCAGTTCCCTTTCATCTACATGCTAGAAAATGTCTTCCAATTTTTCCTAATGCGAGAGGACCAGGAAGCGATGTTGGCTCGCGTCCGGGAACATTTGCTTCCAGAGGGATGTTTTCTCTTTGAAACACGCAATCCCTCCCCACGTAATCTTCTCGAAGTCCGCCATCCAGAAGGAGCTAAGTACGCGACCCCTGATGGAGGGCATCTCGTGGTTACTGATCAGCAACACTACGATCCCATGACCCAGATTCAGCACTATACCACCCATCACACATTTCTTCAGCCAGAGGGGAAGCCTAGAAAGAAGACGCTGCGCGTAGCCCTGCGCTATGTCTTTCCCCAAGAAATGGAAGCCTTGCTTTACTACAATGGCTTTCAGATTCACACGTGTTATGGCAATTGGCAAGGAGAGCCTCTAACCGCCACGTCTCCTGCGATGATCTATGTCTGCAAGAGGCGTAGTTAACTTGCTGGTTAAAACCAATATATAAGCACTTAGGTTACAGGCAAATACACTATACGATCTTGATATTCACCTTCAAGAGTTGCCTCGGCTATCAAGATAAGTTCTTCAATCGTTTCACCAATACTCATATCGGGATTTAGCGTAATGATCCCTGGTATATGATGCCCTTCCACCATGTGATCCCTGAGATGAATGGGCATAGAATGGCGATTATTCGTGATAAGAACGCGATTATTTTCTTCACACCAATACAAAATTTCTGGATCAAGCGTCCCCCTTGGCGGAAATCCTGGGTCGCCAACGGTATGTACAATAAGCTCTGGATTTCTGAGCAGTAGTTGCCTCTTGTATGATGGATGCATATTCTCATCTATAAGATAGCGAAGGCTCATACAGTACCCTTTGCAGCACGACGCTCGGCTTTAAGTTGACGGATTTTTTGTAGAAAAGGAGAATTCTCTTGAGCCTGAATCCTTCGCATCTCCCTTCCCCATTCGATCCAGTCGGTCAGGTACTTTGTGACGGCCTCTTTGTTGTGCAGGTAGTACAGGATGGTCGCATATACCTGTTCCAGGGTCAGTGAAGTGTAGGTGTTCGCAATGGTCTCAGGAGAAAGTTCTTTGTGGATGTAGTCGTACAGAATGGTCTCGATACCGACGCGTGTTCCCTTGAGCCGAATGTCATCCTCGGCCAGAAAGTTGAAGTAGCCTTCCAGTTGCATAACGTCTCCTCTTCCTCGTAAAGTTTGCTCTTGCATGAAATTTTTCCTGAAAAATGAGAAAACAAACTCTTTACAATATTACCATACTATGCTATCATAGTCTCTGTTCATGGGGATGTAGCTCAGCTGGGAGAGCGCGGCAATCGCACTGCCGAGGTCAGGAGTTCGATCCTCCTCATCTCCACCCATATCGCGCATGCGCGTTGTATCGCATATAAAGTGCCTTGCAAATCGCAAAGGGATATGATATAGTAAATTCTACAAAACATAGTGCGACGAGCAGGAGTAGTAGGTTTCGTTCCTATATAACAACAGAGAGTAGCCGTTCGGTGCAAGGCTACATGTGTAGGGTACGATACTGAACTCGCCTGTGAGCAGCAAGTGTGAATATGTCTGGGGACGATGGTGTAACACCACAACCAGTATAAGCTAGCATCTGTCGGGACGCCCGTTACAGCGTACAATGAGAGCATACCACGCACAAATAGGATTAACCATTTTCATAGGGGCCTGTAGCGCAGTTGGGAGAGCGCATCCATGGCATGGATGAGGTCAGGGGTTCGAGCCCCCTCAGGTCCACCAAGCCATCCTGATGTGTACGGTATGAATCAGGGTGGAACCACGGAATAGCCTTTCGTCCCTATGCGGATGAAAGGCTTTTTTGTTGGCAAATAGGTCTATCTGTTGTGATTATTTTTGTCGTTATATATATTCTATTCAAAGACAGCAACAGAGCGAGGAGATTGTTATGATTACACGTACTAGATACAACCCGAAAGAGATTGAGGGCAAATGGCAGGCGCGATGGGAGGCTGAGCAGATTTATTCCGCGCCCGATAATTCGCCCAAACCTAAGTTTTATAATCTGGTCATGCTGCCCTACCCCTCCGGCGACCTGCACATGGGGCACTGGTATCACTATTCGTCTGCCGATACCTATGGCCGTTTCATGGCGATGCGCGGCTACAACGTGACGCAACCCATCGGCTTCGACGCCTTTGGACTGCCCGCAGAGAACGCCGCCATCAAACGTGGCATCCAGGCTCGTGAGTGGACACTGAGCAACATCGACAATATGCGGAAACAACTGTGTGCAATGGGTGCTAGATGGGACTGGCCGCGCGAAATCGTAAGCTGCCTGCCCGACTATTACAAATGGACACAGTGGCTGTTCCTGCAATTCTATAAGCATGGTCTGGCCTATCGCACAAAGGCACTCGCGAACTGGTGTCCCAATTGTAATACCACGCTGGCGAACGAGCAGGTTCTGCCTAATGGCACCTGCGAACGCTGTGGCACGGTCGTCATTCGCAAAGAGATCGACCAGTGGCTGCTGAAAATCTCTTCCTATGCCGAAGAACTGCTGCAGTTCAAGGATATCGAGTGGCCGGAAAAAACTGTGACCATGCAGCAAAACTGGATTGGCCGTAGCGAAGGTGCGGAAATTCGCTTCATTGCCGAGATCGACGGGCGGCAAGAAACCATTCCAGTCTTCACCACGCGTCCCGATACCATTTATGGCGCGACGTTCTTTGTGCTGGCACCCGAACATCCGTGGGTCAAAAAAATCACGACACCCGATCAGAAGGCCGTCGTGGATGCCTACGTTGAGCAGGCACAACGCATGACCGAGATTGAGCGCATGAGTACAGAGAAGGAGAAGACAGGTGTCTTCACTGGTGGCTATGTCACCAATCCTCTGAATAACGAAAGAATTCCGGTCTGGATCGCTGACTATGTGCTGATGGGCTACGGAGTCGGCGCAATTATGGGCGTACCGGCACACGATCAGCGCGACTTCGAGTTTGCTCGTAAGTTCGGTATTCAGATTCGTGAAGTTATTCGTGCCGTGGGCGAAGAGCCGAGCGATCCTGCGACCTGGACCGAGGCACGCGAAAACTTGGGTATGCTGGTCAACTCTGGCCCCTTCGATGGTACACCGGATACAGAGGCTATTCAGCGCGTTACAAAGTATATCGAGGAGCAAGGTATTGGTAAGCACACGGTGACATACCGTCTGCGTGACTGGCTGATCAGTCGGCAGCGTTACTGGGGTGCGCCAATTCCCATCATCTATTGTCCAACAGATGGCACGGTCCCTGTGCCAGAAGAGCAACTGCCAGTACATCTGCCGGAGCATGTGCAATTCAAATCGACGGGCGAGTCACCACTGCGCTATGAGGAAAATTTCCTGCATACGACCTGTCCTGTTTGTGGTGGACCTGCAACGCGTGAAGTAGATACGATGGATACGTTCATGGACTCGTCGTGGTACTACCTGCGCTACGCCGATCCACACAACAGCGAGCAGGCGTGGAGTCCCGAAGCGATGAAACGCTGGCTGCCAGTTGATCAATACACTGGTGGCATCGAACACGCCATCCTGCATCTGCTGTACTCGCGCTTCTTTACCAAAGCACTGCGCGACATGGGACACCTGACCTTCGATGAACCATTTACGCGCCTGTTCCATCAAGGCATGATTCTGGGGTCTGACGGACAAAAGATGTCGAAATCGCGAGGCAATGTCGAATCACCCGATGCTTATGTCACGAAGTACAGTGCTGATGCGGTACGCTGCTACATGATGTTTATTGGGCCGTTCGATGCAGGTGGCCTGTTCAAAGCCGAGAACCTGGAAGGCGTGTGGCGTTTCCTGAATCGTTTCTGGAACGTGGTTTCGGATGGTTGGGTCGAGGGCAACGTCGATACGAAAGAGACCGCCGCAAGCAGGGCCATCGAGCAACTGCGCCACAAAACCATCAAGCGCGTTACGGAGGATATCGGTCATTTCCGCTTTAACACAGCACTGGCGTCACTGATGGAATGCAACAACGTGCTGATTAAGCAACAGAATGAGCCAGTGGCGCATAGTGCCGCGTATCGCACGATGCTGGGGACGATGATGCAACTGCTGGCACCGATGGCACCGCACATCACCGAGGAACTGTGGCACATCACGGGTCATACCGATAGCATCCATACATCGGATTGGCCTGTGTATGACGAGGCGAAAACAGTGGACGACATGTTCACGCTGGTCGTTCAGGTCAATGGCAAGGTACGCGAGCGTATCGAAGTCGTCGCCAACATCAGCGAGGACGAGGCACGCAAGATCGCATTGACCAACGAGCGCGTCGCATCGTTTATTGGCGATGCAACCGTACAAAAGGTGATCTACATTCCTGGTCGCCTGGTAAACATCGTCGTTCGTGGTTAACAACCAATCCACAAAATTTGCAGTTGGCAGCACAGCACGATGCTGCCAACTGCAAATTTTGTGGATTGGTATCCATTACTTAGAATCCGATGAGAGTTTTGCATATTGTACAGATTACAGTCTTTTTTTTGCAAATTTGGTCGCGATATGTAGAACTACTAACCCAACCTAAACGTATATAGCAACAGATGGTTCATATGTATAACCCCTATAAACTCTGGGAAATCGTTTGTGACTTATTTCACATGTGAACTGTCGTGTAGAACATAGTATTTGCAACCAGTTCCGTTTACACTATGCATGTAGGGAATAAGTAGAGAGACAGAGGAAGGGATGAGCATGCAGGTGGCGTATACATTTTTTGATATTTGAATTTTAGACTAAGCCGAACGTCTTACTAAGAGGGACAGTAGGTGAAATGTTAACGCATATGCGGAACGATGGATGCAGGAAGCGGTGGAACGTCTACCCACAGGGCTAGGCGGAAGGATATAGTAATGAATACACGACCTCTTGAATTAACAACTGATGTTACCATAGATACTTTAACAGAAACAAATGTATTATTGCAGCGCGGCTTTACCGCTGATGAAATCGTTTCATTGCTCTGGCTTCGACAGTGGTATCAAAATGGCGGCAGTGATCGCGTTGAGATTATACGGCGGCTCGAATTCCTCAAATTACTCATACTCAACGGTAAAATAGAAATGTAATATGACAAAAAGAGGGGCTGCTCCACTTCGCGAAGTGGAGCAGCCCCTCTTTTTGTCATACACTATGAAAATTCTTCACGTGCATCTCATATTGCTGTAGAAACCAATATTGTGAAGCCGCCGCCAATTTCGTCTTTAATGGTACGTTGGCTCGCTTCGTAAAGACATTGTAGTTATTGATATGAATACGGTCAAGAATACCTCGATAGAGCGTTCCACTCAGCCGAATCGCTAAACGGCAGTCGGAGCTAAGAAGAGAAATTCCTGGCTGCGAACGCTGATAGAAGTCGTCCGCACGCACCATCTGGAAGCGTACCAGTTCGCAAAAGGCGTCATTTACCACACCCGCCATCAGGTCTTGCTCCGTATAGCCGAAACGCTGCATCTCGTCTTGCGGCAGATAAATACGATTACGTCGTGCATCCTCACCAATATCGCGTAAGATATTGGTCAATTGTAGTGCAACGCCCAAATCAACGGCGTGTTGCAACGCTGACTCATCCTGATAGCCAAAGATGGGACTGGTAAGCAGACCTATCGTACCCGCCACGCGATAACAATATGGGTACAACTCATCGAAACTCTGATAGCGATTGATATTCAGGTCCATCTCCACGCCATCTAAGAGATCAAGTACAGGCGCAAGAGGCACCGGATAGTGTTCAAGCAGATCGCTCCATGCAACTTGCACAGAATTCTTTTCGTCGATAGCACTCCCACGCTCATAGACGCGTTCAAGAGAGGAACGCCAATAGTCTAATTCACGTTTCGGGTTGCTAGAGCCATTGAGATGCCCCACCTGCGGCGTGTCGGGATGCATTTCCTCGTCCACAATGTCGTCAACGATGCGACAAAGAGCGTACACAGCCCAGACTGCTCGTCGCTTGGGTTGCGGCAAAAAGACAGATCCCCAGTAAAATGTCTTCGAGGCTCGTTGCGTCACTCGCCGACAGTAGTCATAGGCTTCCATCACCTGGTCCTGTCGCATATTTTCACGTCTCCTATTCGTCGCATTACAATTGATTGTAAAACAAGGGTATACAAAAGTAGGCACGCGTGCCCTGGATATGTTCGTTTCAGGAAGAGATGTATTCTCCCTCTTCATGGAGACGCACCAGAGAGGAAATACTGGTAATATTTGTTAGAATGCTGACAAAGTTCTATGCCTAAAACCAAATCGAGACTCTATGCGTACATGCTAATGATGAGCATTTGAGATATCTCAGGTACACCAATCTTGCAATCATGTCGAATGTAAATAGAGATTTATTTTATAGAGTAAGGATTTCCATGACCACAAAAAATGCAATAAGCGCAAAAGATGCTTTGAACCCTATAAGAATTATACTTTATCTTGGAAAAGGTGGGGTAGGCAAAACAACTGTTTCAGCCGCAACTGCCGTGCGCTCTGCTGCACTGGGCAAGCGCACACTTGTTGTCAGCACCGACCTGGCTCATAGCCTTGCCGATTGCCTCCAAAAACCGCTCACGTCTGAGCCACAGGAGCTTATACCTAACCTGTGGGCACAAGAGGTCAATGTGTTGGACGAGATGCGCCGGGGGTGGGGCAAGGTACAAGACTCGATGAGCAAAGTGCTACGCAAGCGTGGGATGGATGCAGTGATGGCGGAAGAACTCGCACTTATTCCTGGCATGGACGAAATCTTTAGCCTCATCAACATCTATCGTAACGCACACGAGGGCAACTTCGATGTCGTGATTATCGACGCCGCCCCAACCGGTGAGACGGTACGCCTCCTGAGTATGCCCGACACCTTCCAATGGTACGCCAACCGCTTCACAAATATGCAGAGCGGACCGCTCAACCTTGCACGTCCCTTGCTTAGAGCTATTATGCCCTCAACGGATATCGTTGAGTCCTTACAGGCATTGAGTGAACGAGTCACAGCACTGCGTACTGTGCTAAGCAATCCAGAGTACAGTTCCTATCGTCCGGTCGTCAATCCCGAACGTATGGTGATCAAAGAGGCGTTACGTGCTGAAACCTATCTTGCCCTCTTTGGTTATCCCATCGATGGCGTAGTCTGTAACCGCGTGCTTCAGCCTGGAAACTACCAAGACACCTTCATGCAAGAAATGTATAAGAATCAAGAGAAGTTGCGGCAAAAAATTCATCAGACCTTCGCACCACTGCCCATCTGGGAATCGCCTTATTACTCACGCGAAGTGCTAGGCATTGACGAACTCGGCAAGCTCGGCGAGACCATCTTTGGTACACAGGACCCGACGCAGGTTTTCTATCGTGGCCCCGTACAAGAGGTGACACGTGAAGGCGACATGTATGTGCTACGTCTGCCCCTGCCACACGTTGAAATGAACAAGGTCGTCATGACCAAACGCGGCGACGAAATGATTATCGAGATCGGCAACTTCAAACGCGATATCACGCTCCCTACTGTTCTCGCCAATCAAGAGGCTAGCGTCGCCAAATTCGTCAATAAATCGCTCGAAATCCATTTCAACGCACCTGCGGAAGAGGCGGAGAAATCAGCGTAGAACATTTTTCAGTGACGATTTTCGCGTTACGCAAAAGCACAAGTGCCACTGCGCCCGCAAGAAAATAGAAAACGCCCATCAAAGCAAACATAAGCAAGGGACCAAGTATGGGGGTGAACATGCTAGAAAGAAACATTCCACCTAAGAGGAACAGCATATTTGTTGTTCCATAAGCACCAAAAACACGACCACGATATATATCAGGCACAGTTTGCTGCAACAATGTATATATGCCAACAAAAAAGATGACGACAGGGGCCACCACCAAATAGATAAATTGCCAAGAGAACTCGCACAGTAGGAAAGGTTACGGCTATCAGGTTGAAAACGCCTAGTATCATGCCACTATATGCAATTATACGAGCAGAAGAGGTGAATTTGTGCAAACGAGTATTGAGTAGTGATCCAATTATGCCACCAAGACCTTGTACAGAGAGTATCCAACCAAATGTAACACTATTTCCATGCAACACATCTTTCACAAATGGAATGAAGACCACGCGCCCAAAGCCTTCGCCTATCATAGCTACCGCCCATAACAATGAAGACCGATCTGATAATCGCCTCTTTTCGTACCAGCTTTAACCCTTCTATCCATTCTCTCAGCACGTTTGTTTGTGTGGGTATCTGACTAGTAGAAGATGTTATCGTGCTTCTTTGTTTCTTGATGAAGTCTTGTGCTAGAGGATGTAACCATACTATACCACCAACATATTGACTCATAATGCGATAGCATCGCGTGAATAGGTAGACTTTGCACTATCCCTATCCACAATGAATAATAAGGTGAATACAAACGAAAGAGAACTGCTACTCCTAAGAAAGGATTCTATCCATGCGTATCTTTATCGTTGGTGCCACTGGCGTACTCGGCAAGGCTTTACTCCCACTGTTACAGCAGCAAGGGCATACTGTTCGTTCGCTTGTCCGCTCAGAGGCAAAGGTGCAGGAGTTACAACGTACAGGCATAGATGCAAGACAGGGCGACTTGCTTTCACAGGAGATAGAACCACACTTACTCGACATGTTGGCAGGATGTGACGCTGCTGTCCACATCGCTACTGCCATTCCACAAAACATGTCGGCACCAGGAGCATGGGATAGAAATACCCGTCTGCGTGTCGAAGGTACACAGCGTTTGCTACAGGCTACGCTGGCAACAGGCGTCAAACGCTACATTCAGCAGAGCATCGTGATGGCCTATCCCGACGGCGGCGACGAGTGGATATATGAAAATACACCGCTCGATGCTTCACCTGAGCGTCGTTCTCTTTGTGGTCCCGTTATCGACATGGAAGATTTGGTGCGCGATATTGCACGTGAGCAACTACAATGGTGTATTCTACGAGGTGGCAACTTTGTCGGTTTAGGTACAGCACAGGATCGTGTTATTGCCAGTTTACGTGAGGGAACCAGGACTATTCCCTGTGATGGTACTAGTTTTCTCTCACTCGTCCACGTTGCGGATATGGCATCTGCTATCAGTAATGCATTATTACATGCACCTGCTGGCACCATTTATAACATTGTCGATGAGCCGATTCGTAGTGGTGGTTATCTCAGTCGTCTCGCCAGTCTTGTCGGTGCGCCACAACCAGGGCAAGACTACTCGCAACCATGTCCGCCATCGCAACGTTGTAGCAATCAAGCAGCACGTGCTGTTCTAGGTTGGGCACCAGCACACAGTATCTGGCCTACTCGCTAAATCTTGGGATAATCACATCTGTAGGGGCCATAATTTATTACGCCCTCGGCCCAATTGTCAACGGTAATGAGGCGTAATAAATTATGGCCCCTACAGGGTATTCAACACAATGGTTTCTACCCTTATGTGATATACTGAACGCGTGGTAGACCGTGCAACAAAGATGATTCATGAATAATTCACGCCTACCACATTGAAGCAATGTACGCATCCTCACCTTACGTATCACACTCAAACAATAAAGATACATTTTTCGGATTGTAGGAGAATTTTATGGCGAGTAAGCACTATAATGTCGCGATTATTGGTTCGGGTCCTGGTGGCTATGTCGCCGCCATTCGCGCAGCACAGCTGGGTGCCAGCGTTGCCATCATTGAGAAGCAATATCTTGGCGGCACCTGTCTCAACGTTGGCTGTATCCCCTCGAAGGCTATGTTGCATATCGCGCAGATGATGCACAGCTTAGAGTCGTTGGACGAGCTGGGTATTCACCTGCCACAGCCACCAACATTTGATATGACCAAAGCGGTCGCCTTCAAAGATAAAGTCGTCAAGCGCATGACGAGCGGTGTCGGCGTACTCATGAAGGGCAACAACGTCGATGTCTTCGATGGCACTGGTAGCGTCGATGCATCGCGTAATGTTACGGTTGCGTTGAACGATGGCACGCAGCAGCAATTTAGCGCAGACAAAATCATCCTGGCAACTGGCTCGGTACCCTTTATTCCACAGATGCCCGGTGTCGATGGACGCAATGTCATGAATAGCGACACCTGCTGGAATCTACCCAAGACGCCTGATAGTCTCGTCTGCGTCGGTGGTGGCATCATCGGTATGGAACTGGCATGCATGTTTAACGCGCTGGGCACGAAGGTCACAGTCCTTGAGATGTTACCGAACGTCATGGCTCCCGTCGATGAAGAGGTACGTCGTCTTCTTGTACGAATCCTCACAAAGCGTGGCATCAACATCGTCACCAACGCGAGGGTCGAAGGCATCGAAGACGATGGCGAGCAGAAAAAGGTCATTGCCACCACTGAAAAGGGGCAGCAAACCTTCCCCGCCGAGTACGTCCTGTTAGCAGTGAGCCGCCGTGCCAACCCAACCGGATTGCAACAACTGATGGAGCAGGGGCTGGATAGTGACCGAGGGCGTGTGCGCGTCAATGATAAGATGGAAACCAATCTCCCTGGCATCTACGCTATCGGCGACCTCGTGCATGGTGCAGGTCTGGCTCACGTCGCCTCAATGGAAGGCGAGATCGCAGCCGACAACGCGATGGGTCACGACGCAACAATGGATTATAACGTGGTGCCGAACCCCATCTATACCTTCCCTGAAGTTGCTTTCGTTGGTCTAACAGAGGCACAGGCGAAAGAAAAGGACCCGGAGGTACGTGTCGAGCGTTTCCCTTGGAGTGCAAATGGCAAGGCTGTTGCTATGGACGAGACCGAGGGCTTCACAAAGGTTATCATGGGCAAATATGGCGAGATTCTTGGCGCACATATTATTGGATCCGACGCCACCAATCTTATCTCCGAATTCTCGGTGGCAATGCGTGGTGAACTGACCGCCGATGAAATTATCGAGACGATTCACCCGCACCCGACCTTGAGTGAGGGCATACGCGAGGCTGTGTTCGCGGTCGAAGGTCGTCCGGTACATATTCCACCCAAGCGACAGGTTGCGCGAACGCACTAGTTATAGCGGAAATGTAGGCACAACAAGGGATGTTTCGGCTGTGCCGAAACATCCCTTGTTGTGCCTACAGGTCATTTGTGATGAGGAAATAAATATATGCTTGAAAAACCAGCTATTCCAGAGGACGAGCTTCGAGCCTGTTTACAGAACACCTATGATTTCTCCGTTCTCATGCTAGATTTTCTTCCACTAGGGCTTGATGTTAATGCTGGTGTGTATCGCCTTACAGAGAAACATGGTATATCCTACCTGCTCAAAGCGAAGCGAGGACTCTTTTACGAACCAAGTGGTCTCGTTCCTCGCTATCTCAGAGATCAGGGAATTGTATCGGTAGTTGCTCCCATTCCCACTAAGCAGAACAAGTTGTGGACGCAGATTGGGGAATGGGCGGTAAGTCTCTATCCTTTTATTGATGGAGATACGGGTTGGGACATGACCGATAAAAACTGGCGAGACCTGGGAACAGTGTTCAAGCGAATTCACGAGACTGCTCTCCCTCCTGCAGGTTTTCCATCGCTGAAAAAAGAAACCTTGAATCCAACAGGATACATTGATTGGCTTTCCACGTTTGAAGCACAACACGTATACTCCGAAGGAAACAATGCAACTAAACGCACTCTTCTCTCTTGTTGGAGAACGAATCAGTCCAGAATTCACAAGATAGTACATTTGATTGAAGAACTGGCACATCTTCTACAAGAGCAGACAGAGCCAGAAGTTATCTGTCATGCAGACTTACATCCAGGCAATATCTTACGTGATTCCGCAGACAACATCTTTGTGATTGATTGGGACGATGTGATGCTCGCCTCAAAAGAGCGCGATTTCATTTTTGTTGACGCAACAAAAGCAGAGCAAGAACTATCTCCTTTTTTTCAAGGATACGGAGAGACGAAGATTCATTGGAGTGCCCTCACGTACTACCGCTGTGAACGGGTCGTCCAGGATATGATCGTGTGTACACAAGAGGTATTTTTCCGAGATGACCTGGAGGAAGAAACCAAGATTGTCTCTGCAAGGTTGTTTGAGGATATCTTTACAGAAGGCAATGAAGTTGATGCAGCATTTGCAGTGGCGGCGCATGTTCCATCAAACCTCATTTCTCATGACAGGAATGTATCTTAACTACATACATCCACTTGAAACAACTGAAGCACAACGAAGAGACGAAAAGAGTAACAATAGCGGCCTAGATGTACTTACAAAATCCGTTGACAAACTTTTATCCTACTCAGCGTTTATTCTTACAGAGATACATGGAGATATGCTTTTTTACTGATAGAATACGCTACAAAGAGACAACACAATCGAGAAGGATAACGTGCAGCTATGTACATACAGAAACGTTCGCAACGTCAACCACATACATTTGTGCTAGTCGCGCTTCTGATTGGATTGTTGACTGGGTTGGGCATCTGGGGATACATGTTGTTACCCATGAGTGGATCGGGAACGAACAATGCTGCTAATACCTCTACGAGTTCGAGACCACAAGACGTAACAGCCTCGCAAGACATAGCCCACCGATATATGCAGGCATTTTTCGCTCATCACTATAGTATTATGTGGTCGCTGCTCCATCCGCAGGTACAGGCACTATGGGCTAATCAGCAAGCGTTCGCGGATTACTGGAACGCACGTTTTCAGGAATACAACTTGCACGCCTTTATCATAGGACCGACAAGAATGCTCCCTTCGTGGACAAATCCAGAGACCATGAGTATCTATAATAATGTCGAGCAGATACCTGTTTCTTTGCAACTCGACCTGAAAGTATCGCCGCAAGTTGTAGATGGAGTCCCGCCTGAAAATCTACATCCAAGCCAGCTATTGCAAAATCTGCCATTCATTGTGCAACGTACTAATGCAGGACGCTGGCTTGTTCTCGACGGTGGTCCCGTTGATCTTGAGGCTCCTATCCTACCCCCGACAACGCCTGTCACTACAATGGTCGATGTGCCGATTTTGATGTATCACCACATCTCAGATGTACCAACCTATAACCCACTCGATAGAAGTTTGACAGTGCCAACAACGCTATTCAATCAGCAGCTAGACCATCTAGTCGCGCAAGGCTATCACTCAATTACTTTCAATCAACTCTTCGCTGCACTCTATTACAATGGTCCGCTACCCACAAAGCCGATTATTCTTACCTTCGATGATGGGTATGCTGATGCCTATACGTCGGCCTATCCCGCGCTGGGCAAGCACGGTTTCAGCGGCATGTTCTACATCATCACAGGCAAGGTTGGCTGGCAGGGACAAATGACATGGGCACAAATGAGCGTGATGCTCACGCACGGAATGCAAATGGGTTCGCATACTATTCACCACGTTGATATAGGGCAGGTCTACATCGGCTCATATGAGCAAGCGCAGCAGGAACTACAAGTCTCGCTCTCTACACTGCAGCAGCATCTTGGCGTGATCATCCAACAGTTCTGTTATCCCTCCGGTGAGCCATTTCGACATGGTAGTCTCGCCCTACGTCGCGCGATTGTGCGGCTCCTATCATCCGATGGCTACGTTGGCGCGACAACTGATCCTGGCATGACAGGCATCGAGCAGCAGGGTCAGTATCCCTTTACGCTGTTGCGTCTACGTATAGACGGGCGCGACGGGCTACAAAATTTTATCGACCGCTTGCCATAACACACGGTCAACACATGTAACATCATAATGATTAGGATAACCACAATTTATTCACAACCCGAAATTAAGCGGGATGTTCAACACATTCAGCAAAGCAACCAGCGCGGGCGCAAACAGCAACGCGGGCAACAAATTCGCCACTTTAATACGTTGTAGGTTGAGAATGTTCAGTCCCAGACCAAGCAGAATAACGCCCCCTGCCGCCGAAAGCTCGATCAGGCGTGGTTGCATCGCGAGCGCGAGATGAGGATCAGAAATAAGCAGCGGTCTGATAAGTCCTGCAAGCAGCGATATCGTACTCTGTACAAGCAGCACGGTAGCCGCTGAAAATATCACGCCTCGCCCTAGACTACTGGCAAAGACAATCGCGGAAAAGCCATCGAGAATAGCCTTGATAGCCAGCAAACTGAAGTTGCCTGTGAGACCGTCGTTGATCGATCCTAAAATAGTGAGCGGACCAACGCAAAATTGTAGGCTAGCAATTACGAAGGCGGCGGTAAAGTCTTGCTCGGCATTAGGTCGCTCGACGCGTTTCTTCAACCAGTCGCCGAGGTGTATCAAGCCACCATCTATATTGATGAGTTCGCCGATGATGCCACCAATCACCAATGCTAGCAGTGGAATCAGGGCGTTCGCGGTTTTGAGAGCTGAGGACATACCAATTACCAGTGTCAACAGGCCAATCGAGGCAATCACAATCGCCTTGATGCGTTCTGGCAAACGGTTCCCAATCAACAAGCCGATTACAGAGCCGATGAGTACAGTTGCCGTGTTGATAATCGTGCCTAGTAATGGTATTCGCGGTAGGGCGGCTTGTTGTAGTGCTTGTGTGGCGAGTAGCATGTAGTATTTCCTTTCATTGGTACAAGGGATACAACGTGGCAAGGCATGCCTTGCCACGTTGTATCCCTTGTACCAATTTTAATAATATGACTATGCGCCCGCAACACGTTCTATCTTCGCGCCGAGGCTACTTAGTTTAGTATCGAGACATTCATAGCCGCGCTCGATATGCTCGACGCCGTAGACCTGGGAGGTGCCCTCAGCGCATAGAGCTGCAAGAATATAAGAAAAGCCTGCACGAATGTCGGGTATGACAAGCCGTGTGCCATGCAGAGGTGTGGGGCCACGCACCACGCAACTATGCAGATATTCTTTCTCACGAAAGCGACACGGTACCTCGCCGAGACACTTCGTGTAGAGACCGATATGTGCCCCCATGCCTTGTAGTGCGCTGGTATAGCCAAAACGGTCTTCATAGATGGTCTCATGCACAACCGACATACCATCAGCCTGTGTCAGCAGAATGGTAAATGGCTGTTGCCAATCGGTCATAAAGCCGGGGTGTACGTCCGTTTCCAGGGCGATAGCAGGAGGTGCCTTTTCGCTGCCGATAAAGCGGATACCTTCGTCATCTATCGTGAAGCGCAAGCCCATCTTCGAGAGTGTATTGAGAAACGTGATCAGCGTATCCTGTTGTGCATGACGCAGATAGACATCGCCTTTTGTAAGATATGCAGCGATTGCCAGCGAAACAGCTTCGTTACGATCACTCAGGAGCGTATGACTTGCGCCATGAAGCTTTTGCACACCCTCAACGACGATACGACGGTCAACCCGAATTTCGATGATCGCGCCCATCTTTTGCAGCAACTTAATCAAGTCAATAATTTCCGGTTCCGTTGCCGCGTTCTCGATGATTGTCACGCCTTTTGCCAGTGACGCGGTAATGATAAAATTTTCTGTCGCCATCACGCTTGGAAATGGGAGTTTGATGGTTGCACCATGTAAGCGTTGCGAAGCGGTACAGCGATAAAAGTTATCCTGCTCTTCGACCTCGGCCCCCATCTGTTGCAAGCCTTGAATATGGAAGTCGATTGGGCGTGGCCCAATGCGGTCGCCTCCTGGTCGTGGAATCGTCACCTCGCCACACCGATGCAGTAATGGGCCAATCGCCATCACCGCGATCCGATTGAGACCACCAACCTCTGCCGAGATAGAGGAATCGTGGATATGTGGCGTACTGATTGTCAATGTATGATCGTCCAGGTGCGCCTGGGCACCTAGAGCCTCACACATTTTAACCGTGAGATCGAAGTCACCGAGCAGTGGCACATTGCGTAGCACACATTGGTCTGTAGTTAGCAGGGAAGCAATAATCATCTTGGTGACGGCGTTCTTCGCGCCACTAATTGCTACTTCTCCATGTAGCGGTACTTGACCCGTGATAAGATAGTACGGGGCATGTATATCCATCAAATTTTCCTTATCTTCGTATTTTTTATGGCATTTCCTGGTGCTTTGAACAACCAGCGTAGTGCATGACGACGTGGCGGCGGTGGCAATACAGAGCGTTGTCGCATGGAGGGTTGTTCAGTATCCTGCTCATCGAGTACATCCAGGAAACGATTGACGCTTTGTGCGACACCTTCGACCATAAGATAGCCAGATGGCTTTACCGCGTCACCGACAAGATAGAGACCACACGTCTCCGTTTGCGGCTGTGCGTCTTCGCCCTGTGCGATACGATTCACAGGCCACTCGCCACGATAGGTGCCCATAGTGAGAATGCGACAATGCTTATCAAAGGTCTCGCCAAACATCATACGTAGATCGGCGAGTGCCAATGCTCGTTCCTCTTCGACATTGTTGCTTTGAATAACTTGATGGCTGATGAGCAAATGTTTTCCTGGTGGGGCGAGACGGGGGTCACTATTTGTTGGTTGCACCATGCCTGCGATTCGTTGGGTATCCAGGCAGTACATAATGCCCTTGTGTGGAATGAGCGAGACATCACTTAAAATGTGTATTTTCAGTCCCACCGCTTCATGCAATGCAGGCTCATCGTTCTCATCTCCTACTGAACTCTGAACGGATTGCGGCTTCAATACCTGCGCCTGTGTTACTCTATGGTTATGGAGCAAGCCATCAGTGGCACGCGGCCCAATATCACTCACAATGATAGGTGCTGTATAGATGAACTCCTGGTTACTAGCTTTCTCGCGCACACGCACCCCTGTCACATGCTCATCCTCACGTAAAATCTGTAGTACCTCGCATGAAAGCTGAATGATGCCACCATGTGTAACCACATGCTGCTCTAACTCGCGCGTCAAGTCACCACAGCCCCCACGCACAATCGCGGGCGCACCATAGCGGAACATGTTTTTCGTAATCTCGACAACCTCTGCTGTACTCACTTGATGCAGTTCGAGACTCAAGGCGAAACGTGATACACGCTCGAAAAATGCGACGAGTTGTGGGCTACGGGCTACGTCGATATGCTGGGCAAGCCAGGTACTATAGGGTTGATTGAGCGCGTCGCGAGGAAGTTTGCGTAGAAACATCTGGTAGCCAAGCGAGACCAACAGGGCAAACTGGCGTGGCCCAAGAAATTTGAAGACCCCTAAAATGCCGCGTGCCGTATATTGTTTGCCATGCACATGAAATGAGCCAAAGACATCGGCATCGAAAAAGTGATGTGGTACATGCAGACGTTGCAACATCTGCGAGAGAACCCCGCTACTGCCGAAGGGAACCATATGTACCGCTCCGGTACTCACCTGCACGCCGTGGAATGTCTTTGCCGTGAAGCGTCCGCCACAATGTGGCAGTCGTTCTACCACAAGGACACGCTTTCCGCGTGCGAGCAGTTGTGCCGCGCTAAGTAAGCCACCGAGTCCTGCTCCAATGATAATTGCATCGAAGAATTGCGTGAGTTGAACTGTATCGTTTGCCGCGCTAGGCTGAGTCTCTACCTGATTGTACATGAAATTGTCCAGTATGCTAGTAACTAAGCATGAAGAAACTTACCACATCGACATGTTAGGGCACGCCCTAGCATGTCGATGTGGTAAGTTTCTTCATGCCTTTATCGTTCCTCGCCAATGAGACCACGTAACAGGCTGTTACATTCGTACATGGTGTTAAGAACGTTTTGATGAATTTGAAAAATCTTGTTGAGTTCACGCGCCTTGCGAGCAAGCTTGGTAACATACTCGATGTCGCGTGGATTGTTCATAACATCTTCCATCAGTTGCGATAGGTCAGCCCATGCGAGAGCTTCGCGGCTACGCGCAACGTCGGCGATAGTATTGTCCATACGCTCCATAACACGTCGCACTCCGCCACGAAGCTGATTCGTCGTCTGGGCGATCTCTGCGTCGTGATTATGCATCGCATCCTGCGTACTATGAATCTGCTCTTGCAGAGCCATAACCTGCCCATCAAGCGTGGACATAGCCGCCATCAGCGCAGTCATATCAGGAAGAGAAGGCTGCGCTATGTTGGTAAGCCGACTAAATGTTACATTTGAGTCTCCACCCGTTGTGGTAGTCGGCATTTGGGCTGCAGTAGATACGGCTGGCGTATCTACAAAAGGAGACTGCGTGCTAGCAAGTGATGCCTGTTCTTTTTCGCCATCAGTTGTCTCAGGAGTAGAATATGCATTGGCAACTGCAACGCCTGGCATGGATGCCGGTGTCTCTGGCATTACAGAACCGTTCGGCGATGGTGTCGCGCCCTGTTCTGGCTGGTTCTCTTGGGCCTGTGTTTGCGATGCGTTTTCTACAGGCTGCCCCCCCTGCTGTTGTTGCACAGGTTGAGCGGATTGAGCATCTGCACTTGTGCCATTTTCCATCGAGTGCGTACTAAAATCGTTGCTCGTTGCCGCTGTTTCCATAGGGTCTTCGCGCGTGCGATAGGTCATTTCTGCTGGTGGGTTCACGGAAATGGTTGGCAGGTCTTCTACATCCACAGATGATAGCGAGTTGAAAGTACGGAAAAGCAGTTCATGCTCACCGATACCAATATGATCGCCTTCCTGTAGCACCCTCGGTACCAACTCTTCTATCTGTTGACCATTGACAAAGGTACCATTGGCACTGCGCTCATCGCGCAGTACGTAGTTCCCATTTTCATAATGCACCGTTGCATGACGACGCGATGTCAACTTATCCTTCGAGAGAAGAATATCGCTATTCGGTGCTCGCCCAATGGATATCTCCATCTTGTCGAGCGGATATTCTTGCACGACTGAGCCATCATCGGCGCGTAAGACAAAGCGTGCGGGCTGCTCGATGCGATCCATCGTCAAAGCTTGTGCAGAACGCTGTGTTGGTAGTTCTACGGCAGCAGGTTCCGCAAGAGTCGGCTCATTCGCACTTTGACCAGCAGGCCATGCATCGGCGGTCGCACTTGCCGCTGTCGCGCCATGATCTTGCACCGCATTCCACTCCTCGGGGGACGCCTGGGTGTTATCGCCCACCTCCTGGGCTTGTCCTGAGACGAGACGGTTGCCACAATTCAAGCAAAAATTATCGCCGTCTCGCGTCTCCGCTCCACAATAGGGACACTTATCCATGTGAGTTTTCCTCCAATTCGACGCACGTACCAGGCAATGGACGTGCAAGCGCAAAACTTCAGTTCATTATATCAGAATCAACCGTAAACGGTGAGAAACACGGATATACTATCTCAAAAGAACTATGCAGCGTAACCGATCTCCTGAAAGTACAACGGATACACCTCCACTATAGTACCATAGTCAGGCTAGATAGGAGATTTCTTATGACGCTGGTTCCCAGACGACGTGTGGCTGAAGTCCGTCGAATAATTTTTGTAACGACACGTTTGTTCCGCGTGCCGATAGCACAATGTTCGTTGTTCCACGCGCACCCGTGCAAAGTTGCACCGGAATAGCCGTTGGTCCAGGAGTAGGCGTGCCATTTTTAGCACCTGCCGTGCTACTGGATGGGCTGCACTGGAATGTTGAGCTTTGTGATGCAAGAGGGGCCTCGGACAGGCTGACGGCGTCATGATTGGGCAAGACATAGCCTATTGTGAAGATACTGCCAACGGTAGGGTCATGAATTGTTCCTGATGCACTGATAAGGCACGAACCTTGCGGTAGGGTTTGTGGCAGAAACACACTAAAGCCCAATTGAGGCTCCACTTGTTGCCAATTAGTAATCGTCACAGGAGTTGCCATTGGCGTGCCCGTACCTATTGTAGCAGGAGTGCCAGAGACCGTTGGTGTGCCCGATTTAGTTGACCCTTCATCACGAAAAATGAGTATCTGCTTACCACACCAATGCAGTTTCGCCAGCGCAACTGATGGCACGGATGCGGTTGCCGTGATCGCGGTTGTGGTTGATGCAGGATTCGTTCCGGTATTGATGCCAGAACACCCGGCAAAACAAAGACACGCAAAGAGAAACATAGAGCAAAGAAAAGACATTCGTATAGGAGAACCATACACATAGCGATGATATTGGAAAGAATATCGTTGCTTATCCCATAACAGAGTGAAACCCGAAAACATTGAGAACTCCTTCAGCGACACCAACATAAACTATATATTCGATGAGTATTAGTATTACAAACGTATAGAAGTGCCATATGTTTCGGTCAAAGTATTTCGTCTGAAAATGGTCCCACAAACTCCATAGTAGGAATTTTGTATAGTTGTGCTAATGTGGCGCAACGTTGTCCATAACTTACATACACAACGTTCTCGCAATCGAGCAACCAAAAATGACTCTTTACAGCGTTTTGATTTAATGCTACTATTACAATCCGCCAGCAAAGTATATATTGGGAAGCATTTTTTATATTTTTCGGCCTGGAAGATGCCTATGGTTAGCAACAACTTTTGAAGACCTTTGTCTTTAGATAGGGGTACTTCTTTGTGTATCTTAAAATAGTAGAGCAGCAATAACTATCGTCAAGGGGAGGTGCGCGTGTGAATGCAAAGCAGATTTGGCAAACAGCAATCGAACGCTTGCAGACCAAAGTAACACCCGCCGCGTTTACAACATGGTTTCAAGGCACCTCGGCACACTCTTTTCAAGATGGTGTCTTCATCGTACACGTCCCCACAACCTTTGCCAAAGCACACTTAGAGAACCGCTTCATCGAATCAATTCGCTCTATTCTTACAGAGATTACTGGCGATAAGGTGGATATCCAATTTGTTGTTGCCAAAGATACAACCCACCCCCATCAGTCCGACCAGCAGAGCGACACGCCGATGCGCGGTAGACGCCCTTATAAACCCAGCAAGGGTCGTCCTTCCGTTGAACAACGCGAAAAGCGCATTGCGGATGTCGCTGCTGCCGCTGCGATGAACTCATTAGGAGCCGCTCCTACACCCTATACCAGTGTACGACGCAGTGGCGAGAATGAACCGCTCACCCTCCCGACTGCACAAAGACCAGCACAAGAGATATATCGCGACGCCTATGAGGTCGCACGTGAACAACCGGAGCCAAGTGTCTATATTGGTAGACCCAATGACACACCTACGGTCACACTGTCATTACCTGAAGGATTGCTCAACCCGCGTTACACCTTTGATGCATTCATCGTGGGAAAATCAAATCAACTCGCCTACGCCACCTCAAAAGCCGTTTCGGAAAACCCTGGAAGTGTCTATAATCCGCTCTTTCTGTACGGAGGCGTAGGATTGGGCAAGACACATATGCTGCACGCAGTTGGGCACATGGGGGAGTCGGCCAATTTGAACGTGCTGTACGTGACATCAGAAAAATTTACTAACGAGATTATCAACGCCATTCGCTACCAGAAAACGGAAGAGTTTCGGGCGAAGTACCGTCAGATCGACATTCTCCTGGTTGACGATATCCAGTTTATTGCGGGCAAGGAATCGACGGAGGAGGAGTTTTTCCATACCTTCAACTTTCTGCATAGCGCGAACAAGCAGATTGTCGTCACTAGCGACCGACCACCCAAAGCTATCCATAGCTTACAGGATCGCCTACGCTCACGCTTCGAGTGGGGACTACTAGTGGATGTGCAACCGCCTGAATATGAGCATCGTATGGCTATCCTGCGTTCAAAGAGTGACTCGTTGCACTTTGTCGTACCACCCTCCGTTGTCGAATACGTCGCACGACCTGCTTACAGCAGTGTACGCGAGCTTGAAGGGGCACTAAATCGTGTGATTGCCTTTGCGACATTGCATGATGTGCCGCTCTCGGTGAGTGTGGCAGCAAAGGCACTTGAACACCTTTACCATGAGCCAAAATCTTCTCCAAACGCTTCTAAGTTATCAATTACCGAGGTTTTGGATGGCGTGTGCCGCTACTATAACGTCCCGCGCGAACGGGTCGTTGGCAAACAGCGAGACCGCGAAATCGCATGGCCGCGACAGGTTGCGATGTACTTGATGCGCGAAGAGACGACGGCCTCGCTCTCTCAGATTGGGGCAGAGCTAGGTAAGCGCGACCACACCACCATCATGCATGGCTGGGAAAAGGTTCAGGCCGAGACCGCCAAAAACGACCATATCCGCCACGAAATAGCCGCCGTGTTGAAGTCAATTCAGCAACAATAATATCTTACACGAGCAACTATCAGTATACTTAATTCGTACAATCAATAGGGAAACTATGATGGTTTCCCTATTGATTGTACGAATTGAGGAGCTTTTTTTTCATGTCCATGCAACAACAACCTGCCGATTATGACTTGCTGGCAGTTTTTTCTGATGAAACAACCGCCGAGGCCGCTACGACAAAGCTGCGTAGTGCTGGCTTCAGCGATGAAGAGATATTCCGTGTGACCCCTGGCAGTGGTGGTGAGTTCCGCGAACATGGACCGAACGTCAATCGCCGAGATGTGTTTCTGCAAACACAGCGTAGAGGGCCAAACCCGTTGCTCATTCTCTTCCTGGCAATCGCGCTGGGCATTGTTTTTGGCGGTGGCGTCTTCGTCGTCGCTCTAATTCTCTTTCTCGTCATCCACATTGCGTTCTTCGTCCTACCAATAGATTTCTTAATTGGAGGTATCGGTGCGGTGGTTGGCATTATCGTGGGTGCTGTAACCGGTGCCAGACGCGGCGGACGTACAATAGGCAATATCGGGCAGGATATGTCGAAGGTGAATGCACCCAGTCGTGTTGTACCTGCTCCGCCAACAGGTTCACGGAACGCAGTTGCTGTGCGACTTCCCGACTCCGAAAACATTAGCCGCAAATCGCGTGCGCGTGCCATCCTGATACAAAATGGCGGCAAGATAGATAGAAACGTGGGACGAGCAGAGGAATGAGACGAAAGAGTGAAAGACTAGAAAAATAGGGAACATTTCTGTACAATAGATTAGGCACTATTGTTTGTATTAGGATATGACCTATCTTATGTGGAGATTTGTTCGCTATGTCCAAGTATAGTTCTAACTCACCAGACGTTGGAGTGAAACCCGAAGAGGTCACAAAGAACCTCACACGGCTTCTCCCACCATATAAGGTGATACTCTTCGACGATGATTATAACGAGATGAATTACGTGGTGTTCGCCCTCACTCACGCTGTCACCAATTTGACACCGCAAGAGGCCGAAGATATTATGCTGACCGCGCATCTGCATGGCAATGCGATTGTCGTGGTCTGCCCCAAAGAGGCAGCCGAGTATTACCAGGAACGCCTGCTCAGCTACGGGCTGACCGCAACAATAGAGCCAGAATAGCCCTACAATTATCGAAAATGAAACCGTAATATAATACATACGTATTATATAGTGTACACCTCCTATATAAAAGGGGTGACTTTATGCTATAAAACACTATCTAATAATTTACAGGGTTAACAGACATTTTTGCCATTGACGTTCATATTGTCACAGGTTACAATTCATGCAAGCATGATGCTTTTAGTGGTGTCACGAAAAAGCTACCGTTGTACGTCGTATGACTAAAGGTGTTTGTTGATACTGTTGATCATAACTCCGCAAGGAGGGGAGAAACTCATGGTTCACTTATGGGGTTCCAAAACCAAGGAAGAAGTAGATTTAAGTAAATCGGCTCTGGGAGAAAATGCTGCTGGAGATATCGTCGTCGTCGTCGGCGGCGAAAAGGTTGACATGAATCTGATTCACCTCGGATGTCAGATGGCAAAAGGAGCCAGACGTAAGGTACACCTCGTCTACATCATCGAAGTTCCACGCGCACAACCGCTCAACGCCGTTCTGCCAAAGCAATCCGAACGGGCCGACAAACTGCTCAATAGTGCTATGGCCGTTGCCAGTAAGGTAGGCTGTGAAGCTGTAGCAGAGGTGGTACAGGCACGCGGCGCAGGACCAGCCATCGTCGAAGAGGCACGCGATCATCACTGTTCAGCCATTTTTATTGGCATTGTACGCAACGGGAAAAATACGCAGAACGACCTGGGCAAGACCATTCCCTACGTGCTAACCCACGCCTGCTGCCGCGTCTTACTCGTTCAGGACCCTTGTCCAGAAGATATTATGGAATAATAATTACGAAAAGAGGAAGCCTACGCGCCACATGGCACATAGGCTAGTTCATACAAACATTTCGCTATTCACAGCAAACGTACATCAGGATATATCTCGTATCAGCGTATTAGTCAAATACGGTGAGTTGAACATCGTTTTTTCGCCCGCGTACTTACCAGGGACGGGAAAGAGACGTGCCGAGAGTGGCTTGTGTAGACGCGATGCGAGTGTAGCAACATCCAACAAAAGCCGTGCTATGGACTCGATGGGAGTATCGCCCGCGAGTGGTATGGTATCAAGGCCAGTCCCACATACCGCCGAGTAGAGTAGCAACTGCTGTACATGAAGCAACCCCTCTCCCCAACGTTGCCCCAACACGGTATCCTCCAACACAGGTAACATGATTCCGTTATACCCACATATTGGTAATCCCGTGCTTTTTAGGGCCGCAGTCAGGGCCGCGACGACCGCAAGTGTACCCGATGAGCCAAGAGGGGTTTTACCATACTGCTCGATAGCAGCGGCAATGCTGTCACCGGCAAGCGGCGCGGGCGAAAGATCGATACCACCGAAGGTGATACGCTGTGCGGTCGCTTCGGCTTTTCCAAGCGCGACAATAGGTGCTACCTGTGCCAGGAGAGCCGCTCTCACACGTTCGGTCATCTGGAAAAGAGTCTCTGGAAGTTCTGCCAGCGCATTCTTTATAATCCCTGCTCCCTGTAGACCAAGTGAGAGGCTTGTCGGTCCAGCATGATACGCGGTGGGGAAAAACGGACACCCGGCCTCGACGCACGCGAGCATGGCAAAACGAAAATTGCCAAACCCCTCAGCCGTTTCCTGTGCTAACCGCTGCATTACACGCGCAATTGGCAACGCCGCCTCTTCGCGCAAGCCATGCTCCACGCTCGCCAGCAGCACCGTCATATTGAGTGCTGGAGTATTCGCCAGGATATCAGCCACCTGCTCGATGTACTCTAGCGGCTCTGTAGGACGCGCTGCCTGAACCGTTCCCAACGAGCAAAAGCTGATTTTAGCATCATTAAGCATCTTCTGCAAAGATTGCGTATATGCAAGGCGACGAGCGGCAGGCCAATCTCCAAGATCATCGAATAACGGACGTGTCGAGAGGCGTAACGTTTGCACTTCGTAGCCAGCATCGGCAAAACGCGCATTGGCATCATGCAGTATAGTGCTGGCCTGTGTGATGCTTGCTGCTGAAATAGGATGTGGCTCCGCAAGGCCAAGCGTGATTGTACGTATTGGTGGATTTGTGTTCATAAAATATTTCCTCTTTTCTCCTATTGTGTAAGAAGAAATTCGTAGGTGTCAATGATTGACAGGCCATGTACAGTATCTTACAATCTGTTTGCAAACTCTGAGAGAGTGGGAGACTTTATTTCATGATAGACACAACGGATTCCAGTGCAGACAAGATTGGGCAGATGTTCGGGTCCTATCGGCTTATTCGTCCAATCGGCGTCGGCGGCTTCGCAGAGGTCTATCTGGGCGAACACATTCATCTGTATACGCTGGCTGCAATTAAGATACTGCATACACGTATGACGGTCGAAGAGCAGGAAAGCTTTGTTGCAGAGGCGTTAACCATCGCTCACCTGCGCCATCCCCATATCGTGCGCGTCCTCGAATTTAACTTCCAAGGCAGCACACCTTTTCTCGTGATGGACTACGCCCCCAATGGCTCATTACGCTCTCACTATAAAGGCAGTGTACCACTGACGACGATACTACCGACCATCAAAGCGATTGCCTCGGCCCTTGACTATGCTCATCAACAGAAAATTGTGCATCGCGACATCAAGCCGGATAATATGCTACTTGGTGAGAACAACGAGGTGCTACTGGGCGACTTTGGTATCGCTGTCGCCGCTCACGCGACCAATGCCCAACGCACGCAAGATACAACGGGTACACCCGCGTACATGGCACCGGAACAGTTTCAGGGCAAGCCACGTCCGGCCAGCGACCAGTATGCTCTCGCCGTTACCGTCTATGAGTGGCTCTGCGGTAAGCGTCCCTTCGACGGTGACGCGACGGCACTGGGCTATCAGCATGTACATACACCACCACCATCGCTCTGCACACAACAACCTACCATTCCACCCACCTTAGAGCGTATCGTCTTCAAAGCACTCGCAAAAGACCCACATCAACGCTTCGAGAGCGTTGCAGCTTTTGCCGATGCCCTCGAACAGGTTGCTTATCCGGCACATGAGCAAAGAACCCAGGCGGTGCGGTTCCATGAAGCGACTATGCTGCATACTCATGAGCCACATACTGCATCCCACATACAAAGCGAGCAAGAGTGCTTTTTGTGCCTCTTTGCAAAGGTACGACCGCACGCGGAGATGCAGTGGCCGTGTGTCGAAAAAAAACTGCAAGGGCATCTTATTTCCGCACAGGAGCGCATGGTCAACGACAAGCCTACTCCCTGTATCACCGTTGATCTGGGCACAAAAATCGCGGTGATCGCGCTTGAAGCCGACTACTACCGCGACTTGATTCGCGATATCATCGCACGCGGTAAAACCGTAAGACGTATGCCCATCACACTCTATCATCTGCCCGCACCCACTGACGTAACCGAGTATAAAGGCAAACCTTGCTATCGCTATATCGCCTATCGTAACACGCTTGCTGTACTGGAACCCGACACGCTCCTCAACATTACCGACCTGAGCCAGGCCGACTATTGCAACCGCAAATATTTACTCAATCGGCTCGTCTCTTCGCCACCTTCGTCGGCATCCATTCGCGGTAACATCATTCATACCTGTTTTACAAAGCTGCTCAAGCATGATACTACAGAAGAGAGCAGAGATAAGACATCGTTAGAAATCCTACAGGCTACATGTGGAGAGGCATTGGCACTCAACAGCATGGAGATGGCTCTCGTAGGCATCTCTGCTGATGCTATGCGTATCGAGGTACAGCCCCACCTTGAAAGCCTCGCGGTCTGGTACGATAGCAACCGTATAAACCTGTGGGGCAATAGCGATAGCCATACGGTACGGGCCGAAACCTTTTTGTTAGTGCCAGAAATTGGTCTGCGTGGGCGCCTCGATGTCTACTGGGAACAGGAACTAAATCAATCGTTGCTCGAATTGAAGACAGGAAGTTTGTCTGGTACAAGCCCCAAAAGCGAACACAGACAGCAGGTATACGGTTATCAAGCATTGCTCGCGGTACGCCAGGACTCGAAAATGAATAGGGCGCAGGCACAAATTCTCTATAGCGGCACTCCTGGACAGGCAAGCGGCTTTGTTCTCAAATTGGATGTCAGAATGTTACAGCATATCAATGCTATACGCAACACACTTATCTTGATTCATGCCACAGGCACACCACCTGCACCACCCGCGCCGAGACGTTGTACAAAGTGTTCGCAGCTCAACACTTGCCAACGCGTATCTTCTCTACTCGATTGGCAACCCCCACAACCTATACTCGATACAACGTCAGAACAGGTTGGCATGCCACCGACAGATGTGGAGCAAGCAGCAATAGTACAACGTCCAAGAGGAGATAATTCAGAGGATCGCGCCTTCTTCGCACACTACTATGATTTATTACAACGAGAGGGCAAGGCCGGGGAAGAAGACCTTGCACGGCTCTGGAAGACCTCTTTAGACGAGCGTGTGGCTACGGGAAAAACCATTGTCTGCGGTGAACTACATGTACAGAAACGTGTGAACGATGGCTGGGAGCAAACCTTTGGTTGCGACAATTCATCAGAGCTACGCGAGGGCGACGAAATCCTGTTGAGCCATAATGACCCTATTCAGGGCGAAGTGGTGACAGGTACGATTATGAAGATTAGCACCGATAGCGTTACCGTCTGGACGCGCGAATTGCTGGAAAGTCCACTGACGGCTACCGATAAGCTCGTGATTGATAGCTACGGCAACGATCTTGTGCATGTGCGTACACTGCAAAACTTGTTGCGCTGGCTAGATGTCAAGCCGCAACACCTGCGCGATCTTGTCGCGAGTCGAGTACGCCCTCGCTTTGTTGATAAGTCTGTACCACAGCGCAAAGACTTCAACGCCGAACAAAATCTGGCGGTGGAGCGTGCGGTGCAGATGCAAGACTACCTGCTCATCCAGGGACCGCCAGGGACGGGCAAGACGAGCGTCATTGCCGAAATCGTCAAACGTTTGACGCAACAAGGACAGCGCGTATTGCTAGCTGCCTTCACGAATCAGGCCGTCGATAACATGCTCAGGCGGCTCACTAAAGAAGATTTTCACAACTATGTACGCCTCGGGCATGAACGCAGCGTTCATCAGGAGGTACAGAGGCACCTCTTAAAAGCACTCACAAAACAACACGCAGGAGATGTAGCACAGGAGAATGCTGTACTCGATATCCTCAGCAACGCCTCTGTGGTCGCATCGACAACGGCCACATGGTCATCCGACAAATACACGCCATACCTGCTAGAGACGCAAGAGGCCAGCCCTATGCAGTTCGACGTTGCGATCATCGACGAGGCCAGCCAGCTTACCGTTCCCGCTATCCTGGGAGCGTTGCGCTTCGTCAAACACTTTATCCTCGTCGGCGATGATAAGCAATTGCCACCACTAGTATTGAGCAAAGAGGCTGCAGAACAGGGACTTGCCGACTCGCTCTTCAGCTCGCTCAAAAGATATAATAACGAATACACGGAGAAGCACTCACAAGAGATCGAAGCTTGCGTCTCACTCAAAACGCAGTATCGCATGAACAGGTGGATATCGAACTTCTCCTCGACTCTCTTTTATGAAAAACAACTTGAAGCCCACGAATCGGCAGCTAATCGACGTTTGAGCTTTACAGAAGCTCAACCTGAAAAAGTGCAATGGCAGGAGCCAGCAGCGATTGCACGTACCATCACACCAGAATTTCCACTTGTCTTCCTGGATGTACGCGACGCACACAACAATGGAGGATTGAAAGTCAGCAGTGCCGAAGCTCTAGTGGTACGGAATGTTGTCAGGGGGCTATTACAGCGCGGCATCAAAGAAGCGGAAATTGGTATCATCGCTCCCTATCGCGCACAAGTGGCAACGATACGTCGTACCCTTTTCGACAGTGACGCGGCAAGCGGTTGGAATGGCCTGAGCCTTGATACAGCCCTGAGCGTTGACACGGTTGACCGTTTCCAGGGTGGTGAACGCTCCGTCATCATCATGTCCTTTGCGACGACAAGTGAGCCAGAAATCAACAGCCTACGTCGCGAATTTCTCACGAATGGCAACCGCCTCAACGTGGCATTGACACGCGCCCAGCACAAACTCATCCTGGTCGGGCACGTCTCCGCCCTCGAACGCCTGCCCATCTTCGACCGACTGATCACCTATTGTCGCAGTATGAAAACGGTGATAGCCGTTGGTGAATAACTAATATTGATAATAGAATACGAGAATAAATGGTTACTTCACTGCTGATCCTCAGACTTTTGGTCGTGGGAGCGGAAAATATGGCTCCAACTCACGGTCATACCAGTACATTGGCACTTGCATCGCCAAGCCGATCTGGATGTATAGTTCATATAAGGACACTGCAAACTTCCACTCGTTCTGAACACGACGCGGATCTTCGTCGCTCCACTTCGCATCGATCAGCGTACAGTATCGACCGTCGCTGTTTCGTCGAACCAAGATTGCAAAGGACACTCTCCGCGAATGCTACCAGGAAGCCTTTGGAATCTGCTTCGGCAAATGGTAGTACCGTCTCCGCCCACTCTCGCCAAATATCTCCTGCATCCTCTCCACTTCCCTGCGGATCAAACTCAAAGCGACCAAAGTGTTCCATCACAGGAATGATGTCACTTGGTAGAGCAGGTCGCTTTTGACGCCAACTGAAAATTCCCATGTTTTTGACTCCAGTCCTAACTCATCGTTCTTTTCCAGTTCCAAAACACCAGTTGCACTTGCGAGTTCCATTACATGATGGACACGTTGCCCCTGTGCTAAGCTTGCCCTTGCCATCGCAAGTCTTACACTGATGGCTACCTCGACACAGAGGGCACGGTTTTGATTGCGCCATTTTGATCTCTCCCTTCCACAAAGTACTGGTGGTGCTTTTACATGGTATGTGTGAGCCTACTGTGGCTCACACACTTTTTCCTTCTCTGGATAGCCGCTTCGTACCATACGCGGACACGAGCCATTCCTACACGCGTAAACGACCCAGGTTCCTTGTGGTTCGTATTTCTCGTCTTGTGCATACATCGGTGAGCCACATACAGGACATTTTTTACCTTTTCCCATAGGTCTCCTATCCTCTCATTCTCTATGTGATTTATTTTCTATCCAAGTACATCATCGAGCTTGACATGTGGGGCATACTGAGCCATGAGTTGCAGTGCTTCTCGATAAAGCTGAGATGGAAGTCCTACCCGTTCGCAAGCTGTTGCAATAGTACGGAGCCGATGCGTTACCTCTCGAACTGAGCTATCAATCGGCGCAGCAGGGTGCATTGCAAGACTAGCTCCGAGTGAACGTGTGTAGCCATCCACGATCCATGCATCGTCTGGAGATGGTTGACGGTTACGCATCTGCCCGAAGAGGTAGTTTGTGTGCAATACGTCGATACTCTTCTGGTAAAAGAAGAGTGCAGTACCAAAGTCGCCATAGCCGTAACGTTCCTGTCCGCCTCGACCAATCGTGTCGCAACTCCCATAGTAGTTTTCAACCATCCATCTAAATCTTTCCTCACTACGAGCAAGCCACTCATCGTCTGGAAGGCTATGGTCTATCGAGTCTTCTGGCATTGACTGGACAGTTACAGGTCGTTTGCTCTTCTTGCGATTGAAAAATCTCATGTAAAGTTACCTCTCTTCAGTTAATCTCCCTCATAGAAGCATGGAGTTCTGGACAGCTCAGTGATTGGGCTGACAGCAACCTTTATCCCCATTCCTCTTGTTGCTTCAATCGTGACTGTGGCCTGATCCATCTGGCTTACCTTGACCTCCCCATTACTTAGCGACTTTGGAATCATCAGTGCGAGTCACAATCTTCTCCTTTTGCCCGTCACTGCGCCTTCCATAAGTATCAAGCCACTCGCCATTTCTCGATAGTCTATTGGCACCCGTATTTCTTATATGACTCATGATTGTTCGTCTTCCTGAATGAGTCGTATTTCTCTGTCAACTTAGATATCGGATACGATGATTACGCACTCGCGCATTCACCTTCCACCTCGGAACCCACATTGCGCGGTACCAGATGTAGCCAAGTCCTACACTACAAAGGAGGAGAAAGAGGCCACCCATAATCGAGCCGCTAGTCAGCAATGAGAAGCCCCATAGAAGTGCCAGCAGTGGTGCCCCGTAGAACGCTCCTAAGAGTGAGACCATGAGCAGTGTGCTAACACATCCACCATCGTATCCACCTGCCAGCACGCCTCCAACTAATCCTGCTGCTGGAGGTATATTGAAGGTGTAGGTTTCCATGCTATGTAGATATGCCTCAGTATCGCGGATGACTTGCTTCGTCTCTTGATCCAGATGCTTGATGTTTGCCACACGGCTCAAACAGTTACGCATTTCCTGAATCTCTGCTGAACTGGTCACTGCATATCCATCTGACGACTTGTCCTTTGGCACAGCCTCAGCCATCGCGATTAATGTCTGTGCATAGTAGTAGCATACGGTCTCGTCGTCGGGTAATGTCGAGTAGACATGTTTGATGATTTGCATAGCCTCAGTAGGTTGGTTGGTCTGAAGCCGTACCCCACCAATTGCCAGTTGATAAAGTGATTCAGTTGGCTCTAATTGCGATGCCTGACTGTATGCACTAAGTGCCTCATCCCAGCGACCAAGCTCTTCGTATATGGTGCCCAAGTTGAAATGATACAAGGAGTTTGTTTGAGCCAGATCAATGGCTCGTCGAGCCTCATAGATTGCGTCGTTCAGTTGCTGTAGCCCTGCGTTGGCTCGTGACAGGACGAACCAACTCTCCGCCGAATTGCCCTGGTTTGCAGTCGCCTCATGTGCAGCCTGGGCCGCCGCGTAATAGTTTGCTACAGCGAGGTAATCCTCTGCCTGTTTTATCCAATTGTGGGACGACGTCTCGGTGGGAATAGGACTAGAAGGAGGCTCGATCTGTGCGGATATTGGTTGTCTATTATATGCGGCCCGTCGCTGAACATTCGAGAGGGTGCTGAGTGCTTCTGCCATCAATGCGAGCCGCTTGGTAGCCTCGTCCCTGACACTTCCTTCGGAAGATACGGCGGCTCGCTTCCGCCAAATTCTTACCTCTCGCTTATACGCTGCACGAACATCCGCTACAGAGGCTGTCCGTGAAATACCTAGAATGGCGTAATAGTCTATCATAATGTCCCGTCCTTTTATAAACCATCAGTATGAGCAGGATGGATATCACAGTACCCGTAACGATCAGAGATACCCATCCTGCGTAAACCATTACTTCTTAGACTTGTCTTTCGACGCGCCCTTGATAGCCGTTTTCCCAAGTTCACGGACTATATCCTTCCTGGGATACGTCTCAATTTGGTGAGGTTTGTCTTTAGTCTCTGGTTTCGTTTCTTTGTTCAATGGCATTCAAATCACCTCCTTTCCTGTCATTTTTTATAGTTCATCCTTTAGCCGCAGTTAGAATTAGAGTGAGTACACAAAGCTGCTTCTCAACATCTTTTATAAACTGCGGAAAAAACGGGTACTAGCTATGAAGCTGGGTGGGCTACTCCTCCATTTGCTAAGCTTTATCGCAAAGGTCGCCAAGCTCTACTTGTCCAGTACTGAAGTCTCGATTTGTTTCTAACCTACAGTACTTACCTTGATCAATGCAGAATTGCGCCTGAAACGTGTCAAATACATGCTTAAAAAGAAAGTTACACATCGCGCTAAATAAGAAATATATAAATTTTCCTATTAAATAGAACGCGATTAAGAATGAATAGTAATTAGTTAGAACTATTGATGATAATTCTAGTATCTAAATCACAATTATTCAAGTAGCGGCTATTCTGATGGTATAGACATTGTGCAACTTGTGGTGCTAGAATTGGGAACCGACAAGACAACTTTCAAGGTCAGGAGGAAAAGCATTATGACACAGGATCGTTCATCACGCGAAAACCAGCCTATTACACTACAGCAAAAACGAACCTTAATTGCTGTCTACCAACAGACGGGAAATATGACGAAGGCGATGCGTGAGGCTGGCATTCATAGCCCCAGGACGGCATACCTATGGTGGCACCGTTTTTGCGAAGCCGGAGAAGCTGCACTTCAACCACGCTCACATGCGCGCAATACCCAGAAACGCTTGCCCAACTCCATCATGGAGCAGATTTGCCAGTTACGCTACCAGGAACCTCACTGGGGGCGGCGTCGCATCGCCGACGAACTGACACAGTACTATGGAAAGCAGGTCGTCAGTCCAGCTAGCGTGGAGGCGGTGTTGCGCCGCGAGGGTCTCTGGGAGCATGTCGCTCAGCCTGTGTCATCATCTCAATCAGCCGATATTCCGCTCTGGATGAGTGGAGGAGTCGATTATGATTATCTGCTAGAGACCATGCAAATGGGTATCCGACTCTCTATACAGTCAGAAGCCCGCTCCGCAAGTCGTGTCTTATATCAGCAAGTTTGGAAGCCGCTGGAGACCAATCCCGCACTCTGCAATCGTCTGCTTGCCACTCCCGAGATAGGTAGTTGGCTGTTGAGCAGTCGATTGCATCTCGGACACAGCTTGATGAATAGTGGTCATTGGTCTCAGTCCGCACATTTTTTACGTGAGACGATTGCCTGGATGCAGGAGCAAGAACACTCTCTCGGAACACAGCGGCGTCCGTGGGAGGATGCGCCTAACTTTGTTAGTATACGCCGTGATGATGTGTGGCTAGGATGCTATCAGCATCTGGGGCTTGTACTTGGTAAAGAAGATGTGGAGGCAGGGCTTGCCTATCTTCAAACAGCAGTGAGCAGAATACAACGCTCCCATAAACCGATGGTGCCGCAAGACCAGACTATGATTGGTAGTCTGGAACGTGATCTTGCCAATCTCAAGCTACGATTGCGACACTTCTCGGAAGCGGAGGTACGTCAGCACTTGCTCCATGCACAGCAGAACGCTGAAAAGTTTGGTTCTCCAGGGGTGCAGGCATACACGCGTATTACCTGGGCACGTTTGTATGATCGCCTAGCGAGAGCAACAAGCGAACGGGAGAAAGGAACACGTCACCAGCAACGGGAGTCCATGCAACAATCTGTGGAGCAAGCACTCCAACTGGTGGAGGGAGAGCAGAATGATAGCGATCTCCCAATGCTGCAGACCATGTGCTTTGTGGATACAGCCATGCTCGTCCAGATGCACGGAATGCCAATTGATGGGCGACGGTTACACCGTGCCGCACAGAATTGTCTCACTTATGGATATGGACATCAAGCTGGAAAACTGCTCGATATGCCTGATGTCCATATCTGGTTGTCAGAGGAAGCGCGGCGGAACTTGACTCGCCTCTTGCAAGAGGAAGAAAGCTGAGAACAGTTGTTGTTTCTCAGAGAGGATAAACCCGTTGGTTTAGCTCCTTCTCCCTCTCAAGGAGGGAAGATAACAGAGTATATTCAATTTCTTGCTCTCGGCAGGAATACTACGTCGGTAGAATCAGAACGTCTAAGAGAGGTAACAAAAATACTTATCATAAATATAATATCCCCAGAACCAGAACAAGGCAATAATAACATATTGCAACCCATCAATCGAATATCATATCCTTAAACGTAGACACTCACCCTTTATCGTTTACGGAGAAAGTATTTATGACGCAAAGTAGCATCCTTGTCGTTGGCAGCTTGAACATGGATCAGGTTGTTCGTGTCCCCCGTCTGCCCGCATTTGGCGAAACCTTGCTCGGAGCAGGATCGCTCAAGCTTGTTTCGGGTGGCAAAGGTGCAAATCAGGCGGTGGCGATGGCACGCCTAGGTGCCTCGGTGACAATGGCGGGCCGAGTGGGAACCGATTCCTTTGGCGGCCAACTTATTGAGGCGCTACAGCGCGATGGCGTCGATACACGACTTGTCGCTGTCGATTCACAGGAAGCCAGTGGCGTCGCCTTCATCTTTCTCTCACCCGATGGCGATAACGCGATTGTGGTGGCCTCCGGTGCGAATATGCGTGTTGGACATGATGCCATACAGATGCAGCATATAGACGAAGCGTTGCATGGTACACAGGCACTTGTGTTACAGCTAGAGATTCCTTTGCCAACCGTGAGTAGACTGATAGAGGCTGGACATAAGGCAGGTATTCTTGTTGTACTGAATGTTGCACCCGCACAGCCACTTCCTAAAGAACTGTTAGCACAGGTTTCTGTGCTTATCGTCAATGAGAATGAGGCGAGTTTGTTGAGTGGGCAGCGCGTAGAAAGCCTGGAAGACGCGCAGATCGTGGGTAACGTCCTACATAGTTATGGTATCTCTACTGTTGCGGTGACATTGGGGCCGCGTGGAGCCGTTCTTGTCACCGATGACGCGCAAGGACACACACGTAGTATTCATCAATTACCACCAAAAGTGCAGGTAGTTGATACAACGGCTGCTGGCGACTGTTTCGCGGGTGCGCTCACCGTTGCGCTAACTGAAGGGCAGACATCAGAGGAGGCATTACGCTTTGCCGTGAATGCTAGTGCCTTGAAAACTACAAAATTTGGGGCGCAATCCGGCCTCCCAACACGAAAGGAAGTTCATGCAGCGTATTATTCTTGATACTGACCCTGGCATAGACGATGCCCTGGCACTATTTCTAGCTCTTGCATCACCCGAAGTCACACTCGAAGCGGTAACAACGGTAAGCGGCAATGTGTCCGTCGAGCAGACGACGTACAACGCCCTGAGCTTGCTCACGCTCACAGGACACACCAATATACCCGTTGCCTATGGGAGTTCGCAACCCCTTGTACGCGAGCGTATTGATGCCTCTCACGTTCACGGGCAAAACGGACTGGGCGATGTTCTGCTTCCTGAACCCTCGATAGCACCCGTCGAACAGCAGGCCGTAGACCTGATTATCGAGAAGATCATGAGCAACCCTGGCGAGATTACGCTGGTTCCCATCGGCCCATTGACGAACATCGCCCTCGCAGTACGCCGCGAACCACGTATCGCGCAACAGGTACGCGAAGTGGTTATCATGGGCGGTGCGCTCCGTGTCCCTGGCAATGTCACACCAAGCGCGGAATTCAATATTTTCGCGGACCCTCATGCAGCCCAGATCGTGTTTCATGCAGGTTGGCCTTTACGCCTTGTAAGCCTCGATGTCACCACGCGCGTCTCTCTGCATCGCCATCATGGAACGACATTGGCTGAGCGCGGCGGCAAGGTGACAGCCGTCATCAAAGAGATGCTGAACTACTACTTCGACGTGTTCGGTCCGCTCTATGGTTATACAACATTCCAGATGCACGATCCGCTCTGTCTCGCCGCTGCATTCCAGCCGGACCTCATCACCTGGGAGCCAGCCTTTGTTGATGTCGAACTCGCCGGAACGTTGACGCTCGGTGAGACCGTCGCCTACTTTCAGCGTCCACAAGCACCGCCACCAAATATGCAGGTCTCGACGGGAGTTGATAGTACACGCTTTATCGACATGTTTATGGAGAGCATAGGCAAAGCTTTTTGACAAACAGCAACGTATGGGCTATATTACAGGTAAGCACAATTCTCAATTGTATCGCATAGGCAGAACGATGTATGCATCTGTCCACACGGAGCATACAAAAGGAAATTCCATTATATGGCAACGATAAATGAAGCAGAGGTCATGGATGCCCTGCATGAATGTTATGATCCAGAAATACCCGTCAACATCGTCGATCTTGGCCTTGTTTACGGCATTGACATAGACGAAGAGAAGGAACACGTCCACGTCTCGATGACGCTTACTGCGTTGGGTTGCCCAATGGCTGGCGAGGTCATTTCAGAGGTCGAGATGCGTGTCGGACAGGTGGAAAACGTCAAATCCTGCAAGGTCGAGTTGACCTTTGATCCACCCTGGTCGCCAGACCGCATGACTGAAGACGCCAAGTGGGAACTCGGCATGGTCTAGTCCATCGCATGCCTATAGACAAACGCACATTTGCATCGCTGATGCAAATGTGCGTTTGTCTATTTTCCCCTCTTTCGCTTGCTCCGCTTGCCATGTTATACTAGGATTATAGAGTAAAAGCAGAGGGAAAAAATGGGAGCAAACGGATATTACGGTCAGCAGAGCGGAGACCTTCGCGCCACCTTAGCGATTAGCCCGAACGAAGCTGCCTACGGCACTACACGTATGTTGAATCTACCTGATGGACGCACCATACAGGCGATGGTTCCTCCAAATACACGAACTGGACAAGAGATACGTCTTGAGGGACAGGGGCAAAGCATCACCAGTGGTGGACCGCTCGGCGCACTCATTCTCACTATTGCTATCGCCCAAAGCGAGAATTTCGGTTCGCAGCCTTACCCACTTGGAGGAACCGATACGCCTACTGAATTCATCGTGCCCCCCCCACCACCACCGCCAACACAAACATCCTATCCCGGGATCAATCAAGCAAACAATTTCACAAACTATCCACCACAGGAACAAACACCACCTCCACCTGTATACCCAGCACCATCATACGTAATGCAACCTGCTTCACAGCAAGCAAATACTCCATATTATGGAGCGCAAGAGCGACCACCTGTTGCGCCACTCCAGAAGAGACGGACGTCACGGCGCCCCCTTATAATCACGTTGGCTATCGCAGTATTGGCCGTTCTTGTTATTGTCAGTAGCCTGATCTACTACGGGACGATCTATCAACCACAACAACAGCATGCAGCAGCAACGGCAACGATAGTAGCACAGACAAAGGGAACAAGTGCGGCTGGTACGGCGCAGGTCGTGGCAACCGACAAAACTCAACTGAATGCAACCGCAACGGCAGTAGCGCAACCACGTATTGACTACGCAAGCATCACAGCAAAAACGCCGGACTTGCTCAATGACCCACTTACTAATCCCGATACCTATAACTGGGATACGAATGCGAATTGTTCCTTCAAAGGCGGCAGTTATCATGTTACGGCAGCACAAAACGGTTTCTTCTTCGATTGTGCCGCACGCAACACAAAGTTCTCTCATTTTCTCTTTCAAGTCAAGATGACGTTTCTTAAAGGTGATTACGGTGGCATTCTCTTTCGTGACGACCCCACGAACTCGAAGTTTTATCTACTACGTATCGACCGCGCCACTGGTGGGTATGATCTTTATGTTTATACAGGTAAACAGTCAAGCGACGCAAAGCGATTGCTTAGCTCGACAACCGCAGTCCTCAACACCAATTTGAATCAGACAAACCAGATCGCCGTCCTCGCACGCGGTCAAACCATCAACCTTTACTTCAATTCAACTTATATTGATAGCGTCAATGATGCTACAATCGGAAGTGGCGACATTTCCGTTTTCGCAGAAGATAATGGCAATCCAGCCGAGATATCCTTTCAACAAGCACAAGTATGGAACGCGTAATAGTTTGAAATACTAGAGAAAGTATAAAGAAAATACCCATGAAGCATTGTACAAATTGTGGTCTACAAATAGCGCAAGAGCTTACAACGTGTCCTCGCTGTGGTGCATCTGTGCCCTATAATACGACAAAACCATTGCCTACTAGCTCATCATCTATTGAACCAACATCCGTTGCCCCCGCAACACAAAAGATGCCAGAGAGCGCGGGGCCGCAACTGGATTTTAGTCCACAGCAAAGTAGCTTTTCTGCTCAATCATCATATCAAGAATATCCTGCTCTACCAGCCATACCATCGGAGCCACGAACACAACAAATAGCAGGAATGGGGCTTACACCACCGCCACCAACACCTATACCACCTTACTCTCCACAATCACAACCGCCCCTCTTTCTTACTCCACCACCACCACCGACTCAAAATAGAACTTTTTATGAAAATCCAATGCTGGCAGGACAAGCCCCTCCTTATGGCTCTTCATTTCCGCCACCACAAACACCATTTCCAGCGCAAAGACAGAAGCGGAGCAGCCTCTCACGCGGCCTCATCGCTCTGGTCATTGTGCTAGCTTTACTGCTTATGTCGGGTGGTGTCGGTTTGATCTATTATTCGACGGTGGCACGTCCCGCGCAACTGCACGCACAGGCAACAGCGACCATGCAAACACAGTTGACAGCGAATGCTCATGGCACCGCCATTGCCAACACGCAAGCAACAAGTACAGCAGTCGCCAACGCCAATGCAACGGCAACAGTGCAGACACAGGCAACCGTTCAGGCACAAGCAACGGTCACTGCATTGCAGAATATCTATACACAAGCCACAAAGGGCGTACCTGCAACTACCTCACCGCTCGCTGCCCAGGATAACAACAACTGGGATGTCAACGATGCTGTTGGTGGTGGTGGTTGTGGCTTCAACGCTGGCACCTATCATGCGACGATGCAGTCAAAAAACTTTTACTTTACCTGTTTTGCACAGGCGACAAACTTCAGTAACTTCGCATTCCAGGTGCAGATGACCATCAATCAAGGCGATGCTGGTGGCTTGGTCTTTCGCTCGAATAGCAACCGCGATCTTGCCCAGTTCTACCTTTTCAGTATTGATCAGAAAGGTGGCTATCGACTCGACGTTTCCAAAGATCAAACGCACGGCATGCCAATTGCCGAAGATACCAGTTCGGCCATTAAGACAGGCTTGGGACAACTTAATACGCTGACCGTTATCGCCAAAGGTAGCAGCATCTACTTCTATATCAACAAACAGTATGTAGGAAGTGCCACCGACAACACCTATAGTTCTGGTATGCTCGGCGTCTTTGCCGCCGACGACACATCGAATACTGATGTCTCGTTCAGTAACGCTCAGGTGTGGGCGTTGTAATCAGGCATTGACAAATTTCATAGTGCCTGCTATCCTATCGCTAGCAAAAACAATAGCATCGGCTATGAAACGGGACGAGTAGCTCTTATGCGTGCAACAGAGAACTGCGGGACGGTGCAACGCAGCAAGCAGAGCAGAGAGCGAAATCCACCCAGGAGCCTGCGCGAGAAGCGTCAACGGAGCCTCCGTTATCGGGCAACAAGAAGTTCTCTCTTTCTCTAAAAACAGTGAAATAGAGAGAAAAATCAAGGTGGTACCACGATTCCGCGTATTCAGCGTCATCGTCCTTTTGTGGACATGACGCTTTTTTATTGTGTGCTGTATGTGCTTGGCTGATTTACGAACGGGCGACCACAAGGGATCGCCCCTACGATATACGATGCCGTACCGCGTACAGAGGTATAGTAGGGGCGATCCCTTGTGGTCGCCCGTCAGATTAAGACGTGTTTCATAACATCAATTGAAAAGGAGTTATCTATGCTTGATATGGCGTTTATTCGTAGCAATCCAGAGGCCGTCAAAGAGGCTGCTCGCCTCAAAAATAATCCGCTTGATGTCGATGCCCTGCTGACATTGGACCATCAGGTGTTGACGTTTCAGCACGAGATCGAAGAGATGCGTACACAACAAAACCAGTTATCGAAGCGCGTGCAGGAGGCCGCGAAAGAGAAAAACGTCGAATTGCGTAACGCTCTTATTGCTGAGGGCAAACAGCTTTCGACACAACTCAAAGAGCAGGAGCCACAACTGAATGCGCTGCTAGAAGAGCGGTATAAGCTCCTTTTGACCGTGCCAAACATTCCCGACCCCACATCGCCCATTGGCAAGGACGAGAATGATAACGTTCCTATCAAGCATTGGGGCGAAAAACCGACGTTCGACTTTACACCACTCGATCACTACGACATTATGCAGAAACACAACATGGTGGATATCGAGCGAGCCGTGAAGGTGGCAGGTTCGCGCAGCTATATCTTGAAGGGTGATGCTGCACGCTTGGAACTGGCTTTGATGAACTTCGCGCTCGACCGTATCGCACGTAAAGGCTTTACGCCGCTAATTGTACCAGCGATGGCGCGTGAATTTTGCTTCGTCGGCAATGGACAGTTCCCCAAGGGACGCGATCAGGTTTATGAGATCGAAGGTGAAGATACATTCCTCGTCGGTACTGCTGAGGTTCCAATTACAGGCATGTACAAGGATGAGATTCTCAAGGCTGAGGACTTACCGATTACCTATGTCGCGTTTAGCCCCTGCTTTCGTAAGGAGGCTGGCACATATGGCAAGGACACACGCGGCGTGTTTCGTGTTCACCAGTTTAACAAGGTTGAGCAGTATGTCATCTGCAAGGCCGACCATGAAACATCGGTCACGTGGCATGAGCAACTCTTGCAGAATGCGGAGGAATTGATGCAAGCCCTGGAACTACCCTATCAGGTCGTGAATGTATGTACGGGTGACATGGGCGATGGCAAGGTCGGCATGTACGATATCGAGTGCTGGGTACCAAGCGAGCAACGCTACCGTGAGACGCAGTCGTGTTCGTACTTCCACGACTGGCAGGCGCGGCGCGTCAACGTGCGCTATCGTGACGAAGATGGCAAGGTCAAGTTTGTGTATACGCTCAACAACACAGCTATTGCATCGCCGCGCATCCTGATTCCTCTGTTAGAGACACATCAACAGGCGGACGGTAGCGTGCGTATCCCCGACGGGCTACGCCCGTATATGGGCGGTCAAGAGTATATCGGGCGATAGCGAAGATATTGGAAAGGACATCAATGGAGACGCCAATCAACATCAGCGATTACGAGGCACTGGCACAGACTCGCCTGGACAAGCCAGTGTGGGACTATTACTTTGGTGGCAGTGGCGACGAGCTAACGCTACAGGCGAACCGCGCAGCCTTCGAGCGCATCCGTCTGCGCCCGCGCTTCCTCGTCGATGTCAGCACCATTGATACACGCACCACTGTCCTCGGTATACCAGTAAGTATGCCTATTCTTATTGCGCCGAGTGCCTGTCATTGTATGGCGCATCCACAGGGCGAGCTTGCGACAGCTCGTGGTGCGGGAGCCGTTGATACGCTCATGGTTGCCAGTACGGTTGCAACCCGTAGCCTTGAAGAGATTGCGGAGGCCGCAACTGGACCGCTCTGGTTTCAGTTGTATGTATACCAGGACCGCGACTTCACGGCCTCGCTGGTGAAACGCGCTCAGGCGGCTGGCTATCGTGCGCTGGTCGTCACCGTCGATACGCCGCACATCAGTAAACGTGAGCGCGATATCCGTAACAATTTTATCGTGCCACCACCGCCACTTGTGATAGCGAACTTTAGGCGACAGGATACCGAGAACGCTACCAACCTCCTTACGACGCGTATTAAAAACAGTGCCTCGCTCACATGGGACCTGATTCCGTGGCTACGCTCACTCACCTCGCTACCAATCCTGCTCAAAGGTATTTTGACGGCGGAGGATGCACTACTTGCGGTTGAACACGGTGTCGATGGTATCGTCGTCTCCAATCACGGTGGACGGCAACTCGATGGCGCAATTGCCAGCATCGAGGCATTACCGGAGATCGTCGAGGCTATCGCGGATCGTTGCGAGGTCTATCTCGATGGTGGCGTCCGTCGCGGCGTCGATGTCCTCAAAGCATTGGCATTGGGGGCGCATGCGGTGCTGATCGGGCGTCCCATTCTCTGGGGACTCGCCGTCGATGGGCAAGCGGGTGTAGAACGAGTCCTCAAACTGCTGCATGGTGAATTAGAGATGGCAATGGGCTTGGCGGGTAAGCCGACGCTGGCGAGCATTGATCGTTCGTTGGTGAGACTGTAGGGACCGATGTATCACGTCCTTGTCGGCAATCATAATGCCAGCAGGACGTGATACATCGGTCCCTACAGCTATCGTGATTATTTTCTTCCTTGTTAACTTACCCTCCTAACTCTCTCTAACCAAGCACGCATATCTGGCTCATGCTCCTCGTGGAAGTGAGAGAAGACAAATTCGCCGCTTAATGGCTCTCCTTGCAGCCATTCAAAGCGTTGAGGATCTTGAAGCTCATCATCAGAAAATGCATCAATGACATCCACCAATTGTTGAAAGACTTCACGCGAATCGCTAAGTACATCTGCTAATGGACGATCTCGATTGGATTCGTAAAGCCAGGCATTGATTTCATCATCTTCCTGCAACTCGGAAGGCCAGGGCGGAGGTGTAACGTTTGGTTCGTGATTCAGAGTTGCCTGGAATCGTTTTACCGTCCGGCGTCGCCACTCAGTTAAGTGTGCAACTATATCCTTGATAGACCAGCCACCAGCGACTTCTGGCTGCGTCATATTGGCTTCACCAATATCGTCTAGCAATGCTTGCCAGGAAGCATTTTCATTGTTCAATTCAGCAAGTAGTTGGCTTTTGCTGATAGTGGTTCCCATTCTGCTTTCCTTTCATAGGGCACAGCACCCTCAGATATCGATGCCAGTCAAGCCCTGCATGCCCAGCGTGAAGGAGAGTTCACCTCCATGATGCAGATCGTGCTCTATCACATGCCAGACGACCCAGGAGCGCGACAAGTCAACTTGTTTGCCGTCCCAGTCGTCGGGAAAGGTCTGGTGCATGTCGGCGGGACTCCAACGCGCCAGACAATCCGCCATGAATTGCCAAGTGTAGTCGAGGCCCTGGGCCAGTTCAGCAGCGGTTGGGACTGGTGCTCCCAGTGCCAGCGCAACCTCGTTCCAACCCGCATACACCTTCATCTCCTCGTCACAGTCTTCGCCCAGGAAATCGGTGAACCAGTAGGCACGGCAGCCGATGATGTGCAGGACATTCTCGCCGATGGAGCGCAGGTGAGGTGCGGCGCGCAGGGACAGTTGATCGAGTGACAGTGGCTCAATAGCCTTGATAAGCAGTTCCTGATAGGTACCCCAGCCTTTATAAAAAGGGAGAAGAGGGTTCTGTTGTTCGGTCATAAAGTTTCCTCCTTTGTTCTTCTTTTTTCACAGCTTAGCACAAAAAGCGGTCAGAAGATGTCCTGATAAAGAGAAGTTCTCACTGAACGCTCTTGATTAGAATGTTCGAGCATCACAACAATATAATCTCTCCATGCACCCTATTCGTCTCATCATCAATAGTAAGCATGCCAATACTACACTTTGGCTGCCTTCGCCGATCATTGGCACTGCCGGGGTTGAAAAGCAACTGCCCATTATGTTCTTGATTGTAGGGGATGTGACTATGGCCGAAAACGACTACACGCGCATCAGGAAACTCTTGCAGTGCCACGCGTGCATGCGTTTTTGTGTCACCGAGAATATGTACAATTCCTATACGGCAGTGCCCAACTACAATTTCGCGTTTGAGCGGTAGTTTCAACATTGTCTCTTCCGTCTCGATATTGCCTTGCACGGCCTCGACGGGAGCGATTGTTTCTAGCTCATTGATGACAGATAGCACAGAGAGGTCGCCCGCGTGTATGATGCGCTCAACATCGGCGAAATGTTGCCATACGGCCTCCGGTATACGCTTGAAACGTGGAACATGCGTGTCTGAGATCACGCCGATTCGATGCATCATATGGTCTATTCCTCTCTTTTGCGGTATACTAAGTGGGGCTTTTCTATTCTAAAATTAGCAACATAATCAGGATATCACACTTTATGCGTATTGCGGTTATCTCGGATATTCACGGAAACCTGGTGGCATTGGAGGCGGTATTAGAAGACATTGCTCATCAACCATCACTTGATGCACTTGTTGTCGCAGGCGACCTCTGTTTGAACGGTCCATGCCCACGTCAGGTGCTGGAAACATTATGGGCATTGCATTGTCCAGTCATTCAGGGCAATACAGACGTAGATGTCGCGTCGCAACGTCCCAAGAAAGGGTCCAAGAAGCGGGCTATCGTCGATTGGACTCGTGAGCAAATTGGCGAGAAAGGCATCAACTATCTTGACGCTCTCCCAACGTCGAATCTTGTCATAAACCCAGGAGGTAGTGATCTGCTCGTCGTTCATGCCAACCCATTGAACGAGGAAGACGCCATTTTCCCAACGGCACCCGACAAGGAGTTGGAGCATCTCTTAGGTCATATACCCTCCACCATAGGAGCCATCGCCTTTGGACACCTGCATATCGCCTATAAGCGTTCATGGCAGCACCTGCTTCTACTAGATGCAGGTAGTTGTGGTCTGCCACGCGACGAAGACCACCGCGCATCCTATGGCATCCTGACCTGGAAAAACGGTGAATGGCAAGCGGTTCATCGGCGCGTAGAATACGATGTGCCGAGGGTGGTTGACCAGCTACGTACATGTGGTATGCCAAACGTGGAGAAACGTATCAAGGTGCTATTAGAGTCACGCTATTCATAAACAGAGAGCGCAAATGGACAGGTTCGGCATGCCGAACCTGTCCATTTGCGCTCTCTGTTTATAAAGAATCATGATCTAAGAATTTGACAAGAGACACAATGACATCCAACACCGTGAACACTCGGATTGTCTTGCTCCTCCTGGGTACTACTCAAACATTTATTAGACTCCAATGTTTCTTCACCAAGATAACTGGCGGCATCTCCGATGTCAACCAGTTCTAATAACTCAATAATCGCACGCAATTCGCCAGTCGTTGCCATTGTGCGTTCCCCCAATTCATTTCTTTTATAGTCAGTTCCATTGGCCCACTCCCACCTGAGACATCTAACACCCTCAGTTCTCTCTGTGTTGGATGATTACATTGTTTTCATTATGCAAAGTAATAAGTAGTGCAGTGCTCTGGATTTTCTTTCTGCTATAGATATATACGTCCGATGTGCCAATTTTCATGCTATCGGTTATGCAGTAGTCCGAAAAGGCCATTGGCAATGCCTTGACACATGTTCCAACGAACCTTTATCATGAGAGCAGTCTTAAACAATTGCAGAGGTAGCGAAACAATAGCACTTATGGCAAATAATCTATCATCGACAATCACCGACTATATCGAACGCGCAAAGAAGATACTACAATTCGAGCAGCGCACTAATCATCAAGACCAGGCCATCAAACCAGGAGGGCTTGAGGCGTTTGCGGCACGTTGGGCCGAAGAAACCAGCAATGCCTGTAACAGTGCAGGTGTAGATGTTGCACCTGTTCATCTCTTCATGGAATATTTGACGGGTTATCACAAACAAGACCCGATGCAACGCGCCGTCAGTATACGCTCGGCACTGGCTATTCTTAACGAGCTGGGCACGAACAACGAGAGATCGGGTATACGGCTCGCTACCGAACAGTCAGCACTCTCCCCGTTGGAGCAACAAACGTCTACACCAAAAGTACAGGCGGCATCTATAGAGAAAAAAGCAGTTGCTAAGAGCGAACTTCCTGCACAGCCAATTGTCGCTCAACTTCCTGCACGCGCACCGCAAAAAGCGACCGTGCAGGTACCATCAACCTCGCACTCTATTCGCCTGGAAGCAGGCATGACGCAAGGTCATACGGTCATGACGCTCTTGAGCGCGGATGTCACCGCCGTTCCTGGCGTCGGTCCCTCGGCGGCAACACGCCTTCACGCACTGGGTATTCGTACAGTGCGTGACCTGCTCTTCTATTTTCCACGTGAGCATCGCGACTACAGCAAGTTAGAGAAGATTGCTAACATCCCTTTTGGCGAATTGACGACAACGGTTGGCATGATCTGGGAGGTCGAGAGCAAGCGTTTGAACGGGGGACGGCAGGTGGTGATTGCCACGATCTCGGATGATACGGGCAAGCTACGCGTCTCTTGGTTCAATCAAGGGTATCTACAAAAGCAGTTGCTTGCCGCCAAAGGCTCGTACCTTGTGGTGACAGGCATCAAACAACGCTTCGGCAACAAGGTCGAATTCTCGGTACGCACACATGAGCTACCCGATCAGGGCGACCTGCTTAATACAGGACGCCTCGTCCCCACCTATCCACTGACGGAGGGACTAACCGCGAAGGTGTTGCGACGTTTCACCAAGTGGGTTGTAGACCGTTATGCAGCCATGCTACCCGACTACCTTCCACCAATGATACGTGCGGCAGGACAATTGTTGCCACTTCCTGACGCGATCTCACAGATTCACTATCCCGAAAGCGAGGAGATGCTCGCAGCGTCACGGCGACGGCTTGCCTTCGACGAGCTATTCCTGATTCAACTGGGTATGCAGGAGCGGCGCAGTCGCTGGAAACAACAGGCGGAGCAGGGCAATGCCTTTTCCGTTGACCTGAGCAAAATATTTATCGACACCCCCAACTCCACTCGACAGGCAACGGTGGTAGAGTCGCAACCACTAGGCACAACACTCTGGTCTACAGTGGTGACGGAAGAGCCGTTCGAGGCAACGCTACCCTTTACATTCACGCAGGCACAACATCGCGTCCTCGATGAGATATTCCACGACCTTGAGCGCACACAACCCATGTGTCGTCTCTTGCAAGGTGATGTCGGTGCAGGTAAAACGGCGGTCGCCGCCGCCACTCTCTATATGGCAGCAATCAATGGCTATCAAAGTGCAATTATGGCTCCGACAGAACTACTAGCGGAACAGCATGCGCGTAGCATAAGCATCATGTTAGAGCCATTTGGTATTGAAACTGTCTTGTTGACGGGCAGTTTGAAACAGCGTGAGCGAGCAGCAAATCGTGCCGCTCTTGAAAGCGGCAAGGCCACCGTCGCCATCGGCACACATGCGCTGATTCAAGAGGATGTGGCCTTCTCTAAACTTGGTCTGGTCATCATCGACGAGCAGCACCGCTTCGGTGTCGAGCAGCGCGACGCCTTGCGTCAGAAGGGCTACCATCCACACATGCTGGTGATGACCGCGACACCAATTCCGCGCACGCTGGCCCTGACACTGTATGGTGATCTCGACGTGTCGATCATCGACCAACTACCGCCAGGACGGCAGAAGATTATCACCCGTTGGCGCACAGGAGCGCGCCGTGCAGAGGCCAATACAACTATCGTGCATGAAGTCGAAGAGGGGCGGCAGGCATTCATCATCTGTCCCCTGATTGAGGAATCCGAATCTATCGTAGCTAAAGCAGCGACTAGCGAATACGAACGCTTGAAGCGCGAGGTATTCCCCTACAAACGTCTTGGTCTGTTACATGGTGCGATGAAGGCTGCTGATAAGGACGCGATAATGCGTCAATTTCGCGATCAGGAGCTAGATATCCTGGTGGCGACGTCTGTCATCGAAGTTGGTATCGACATCCCTAACGCGACGGTGATGGTGATTGAAGATGCCGACCGCTTCGGACTCTCACAACTCCATCAGTTTCGTGGACGTGTAGGGCGTGGCAAACATCAGTCCTACTGCTATGTGCTGAGTGCTGATGCCAGCATTAACGCGCAGGAGCGGCTCGACGTCTTTCAGGATACCGACGATGGCTTCAAACTTTCTGAGGAAGACCTGCGTCTACGTGGTCCCGGCGATTTCTTCGGCGTGCGTCAGAGTGGTATGCCAGAACTGCGTATGGCGAACCTGAATGACACGCCGCTGGTGGAACTTGCACGCTCACTTGCTGACAAACTCTGGGAGAGTGACCCCTACCTTCGCAAGCCCGAACACGCGCCACTACGAGAGAGAATGCACCTCTTCTGGCAAAACTTTGTCGGGCACTGATTCTCTATTGCTGAATGCTAATTGATATGGTTTAATGGGGGCAACTTGCAAATTTCGCTCAGGTCAAGCCAATGTATAGTAACTTGTATTCAGACTGCCAACAAACTTCGTTCTCATCTTAGTCATTCTGTAACGAGGCATTCGCCTCTACCCTTCGGGTCAGCAGAATGAGAGGAGTTCGCTTCGCTCAGGCAGTCTGCAAGGAATAGCATGCCAAACGGAGGTCTTGCGTGAACAACGAGGAAAAGCACAACCAGCGTATCGCGGTCTATCCGGGGAGCTTCGACCCTTTAACGATTGGGCATCTGGACATTGCATGCAGAGCCGCGCGTCTCTTCGATACACTCATTGTCGCGGTTTATGCCTTCCCCGCAAAAAATCTGCTTTTCTCAGTCGATGAGCGTATGGCTCTCTGGCAAAAGATTATAGTTAGCGAGGAACTAACCAATGTGCACGTTGCGACATATACAGGGCTAACGGTAGATTTTGCACGCTCCGTCGATGGTGTGGCTATCATCAAAGGGTTACGCTCACCGAACGATTTCGAGGCCGAGTTTCAGCAAGGAATGATGAACCATAAGCTCGTCCCTGAAATTGAAACGGTGTGCCTCTTGACCAACCTAGAACATCTTTTTGTGAGTTCATCGCTTGTCAAAGAAGTTGCTCGTCTGGGCGGTAACGTCACAGACATGTTGCCAACGGCAGCATTGGAAGCCCTGAAAGAAAAATATAGGACAAAGTAAAATGGATATCCTCTATCTTCTGGATCGCCTGGAAAATCTGATCGCGAGCAGTCGTAGAATGCCACTCGTCAATCAGATCATCATTAAAGAGGCCGATATCCTCAGCGTCATTGATGAGATGCGAACCGTGATTCCCGACGAAATCAAGCAGGCACGCCGTATCATGCAGGAGAAGGATCGCATTTTAGCGCAGGCAAACGCCGAAGCAGCGAACATCGTATCGCGTGCGCGTGCGGAGTCCGAACGAGCTATGAACCGCGAAGGACTGTTGCGCTCCGCCGAAGAGCGTTCGCAAGAACTGGTACAACGGGCAGATAAACAGGCACAGGAATTGGTGCAGCAGGCGCAGACGCACACAGAGCATCTAAAAATCGACGCCGATGCATATGTCTCCGAAACCCTGCACAACCTCAAAGAACACTTGATGAGCATTGAGACCGACGTGAGCCGCACGATATTGAGCATCGAGCGTGGCCTGGAAAGTATCGCATTACAAGATGAGGAGCAAGACATCGAAGAGGATGGGGTGGAGCCACAACAAGAGGACGAAGTGTACGAAGAAGAGTACGGCGAGGAAGTGGATACAGAGCCGACGACGGGCACGATACAGCCACGCCGCGCTTCGCTTGCCAATGATACTATTGGTGGACCAATCTTCCCCTAGAAACTAGGCAGCCGCAAGTAGATTTTCATGAACAGTTTTTGCAAAGAGCGATTTTTACGAGATGGGTAGCTCCTTAAATATTCTGCCACTCTTTCGCTGTAACTAAACGCGAGAGATGGTTAACATTTGTTGTTGCAATCACCACTTCATACCCAACACTAGATAGCAGAGATACCTGAGCCGCAAGAATTACATCACCATCCAATGCTTTATTATCTGCTGTTGGCTTTCCTTGCTTTCTTACTTGCGCCCAAAACTCAGCAGCTAAAAGCATCGTTTGTGTTGTGATAGGTACGTAGTCGATGGAAGAACCTCTCAGATTTATTACCAAACCGAAAGCCGATCTTCATCGAGTACTTTTTGTAGAAACGCCAACGTCTCTCGTTGCTCCTGCTCATCGCCTTCGCGCCAAGATTGCAAGAGACGAATAAGTGCCGCTCTTTTTTTGTATCGTCCGAAAGCTGGCTGTCTATGGAATTACCTTGTCGAGGAGTGATGGATGGTTGATCGTTGATACTCAAATGTTCCTCCTGTCTATCTATGTTACTGGTTGGAACAGTCATATACTCATTATACCGTTTTATTGCTCACAATGAAAGTTGTTTGTAGCTTACAAGATACCCACAAAGGGAGACCTCTCAAGGAAGTGGGTCCATCGCAATGAGACGAGGATATTCATCTCGTTCCACTTGACACTCCCTCACACCTTGTCTATAATAGATTGGCACCAGTAGAAGAATCATGCACATTGGCAACGACGTATTTTACCAGCAACTCAATTATTACCGAGCCCGAAAGGATGTGCAGTTTCATGATCTATAATGTGGCGCAACTCATGAAGTCTCCAGTGGGAACTTCATTGACAGCAGATATTGATGAAGAGAATGTCCAGTTTGACGAAGACCTGAAGGTCATTGGCCCAATTACTGGGCATGTGCGTATGCGTCGCGTCAATCAAGGATTACTGGTCGATGGTTTGGTAGACATCACGCTTGAGCTAACATGCACACGCTGCTTGAAACAATTCGAGCAGGTGATGCATTTACCTTTTGAAGAGTTGTTTTATCCAACGATAGACATGGTAACGGGAATCGTGCTTCCACCATCCGAGGAAGAAGATGCGTTCCCTATCGACGACCATCATCTCATCGATTTGACAGAGGCAATACGACAGCGCGTACTGCTCGAACTACCAATGGTAACGCTATGTAAAGAGGATTGCGCGGGTCTCTGCTCACAATGCGGGCAAGACCTCAACCTTGGTCCTTGTGACTGCAAACCAGAGGTTGATGAGCGTTTTAGCATACTTAGCGCGTTACTACCAAAAGACATATAGTTAGTCATAGTACACCGACCACGCGAGTAGGTACACCCGACGTATGTGCGGGACACGATACTGGTGGCAGAGGAGAAAAATCATGGGAGCATTACCAAAACAACGCACGTCACCTGCTCGTCAGGGAGACAGGCGTTCACATCATCACTTAACCACACCACAATTGGTTGCGTGCCCAAATTGCAAGCGTCCACGTTTGTCGCATCACGCATGCCCAAATTGCGGCTTTTACCGTGGGCGCCAGGTGTTTTTGCCACGCGCGAAAAAGTAATGAGGCAAGAGGCGACGCGTTTTTATTCACGCAGGATAGAGGCGTCGCCTCTTTACGAAGAGTAGATATATCATGACGACCAAAGTCGCCTTTCTTTTCCCAGGGCAAGGAAGCCAGACTGTAGGTATGGGTGCCGACCTTTTCGCAACATCTACAGCCGCAAAGCAGGTCTTCGAGACGGTAGACTCAGCACTAGATATGCCACTGAGTACCCTGTGCTTTCAGGGACCCGAAGAGACGCTCCGCGAAACAATCAATGCCCAGCCCGCAATTGTCACCGTGAGCCTTGCTGTGCTTGCCGCATTTCAAGAAGCACTTTCAGCCACCTCCACCTCTTCCTGGTCATCACCTCTTGTCCCCAGTTATATGGCAGGACACAGTGTTGGCGAATATTCGGCTCTCGTTGCAGCCGGTGCGATTAACCTGACGCAGACCGCGCTCCTGGTGCGAGAGAGAGGACGCCTGATGCATCATGAAGGAACTGTTTGCCCTGGTGGAATGGCGGCGGTCATAGGTATGGATGAGGAGAAATTACAGACCGTGTGCCAGGAGGTAACACAGCAACTTCAGCAAGAGCCAGCAACCGGGCAGCCTAAAGGTAATACTTCTCCGTATCCAGGGCTAGGACAAGTTGCCATTGCTAACTATAATGCACCCGGACAGATTGTGATTTCAGGTGAGCAGAAAGCACTCTCAGCCGCTTCCGAGCTAGCCAAAGCACGGGGGGCAAAGCGCGTCATTCCGCTTGCGGTCAGTGGTGCCTTCCACTCACCAGTGATGCGACCTGCCGCGTCAGGACTTGCCAGAGCGGTTGAGACTGCACATATCTCCGCTGCCACCATTCCTGTGATTGGGAATATCGAGGGTACGCCACTACTCGAAGCATCCGCTATTGAACGTGAGTTGACGCAGCAGATATACTCTCCCGTTCAGTGGGTGCGTACTATCGAATATATGGTTGAGGCAGGGGTAGATGTCTTTTTCGAGATTGGTCCCGGCCAGGCGTTGACAGGCATGGTCAAGCGCATTGCTAAAGGCGTGACAACCGTCACGCTAAGTAATAGCGCGGAGATAGAGAAAGCGGCGAACCTGGTACGTGAAATGGCTCTTGTCCATAATGTATAATTTACCGTGTACCCATACTTCTGTAGTGATATAATCGCCGTAGAAGGAGCGTAAGCTATGGCAACCGAGCAGCTAGGATTTGTGCGTATCGCACCACAGGTACTTTCAGCTATTGTGATCAACAGCGCATTGCAGATTTCAGGGGTTACGCGCGTAGCACAGACCAACGACCAATGGTCACACTTTCTACATCGGGAAGTTCCCCGGCAAGGAGTAGCGTTGACCATCAAAGATAATACGGTCTCTGCCGATCTCTATCTTGTTGTTGCCCCAGGCATTAACATCGTCGAGGTTGGGACCGCCGTACAGGAAGAAGTGGCATCGTCACTGGAAGAAATGGTAGGAATGCAGGTGCATGAAGTCAACGTCTATATCCAGGACGTGGCATAGCACACAACCACTCAGTGTGGTATATCTATTAGCAAGTCGCTAGCAACGATGCACAATTCGTATACATTGATCAATCAGAGCGAAAAGTATCTATTCTTTCCTCTGATACAACAGGAACAATTCGAGGATACTATGCCAGGGATACGCAGACAAGCACGAATGATCGCATTGCAAACACTCTATGAGCACGATGTTGCCCAGCACACCCTCGCAGAGGTTTTGCAGCGCCATGTCGAAGAACGTCACCTGCAATCCCAGGTGGTAGAGTACGCCGAGGAATTAGTCCTGGGTGTGAGTGAGCATCTCGCCGACATCGACGCCCACATCCAGAGTGCGGCTCGTGAATGGCCCTTACAACAGATGGCTCGCATCGACAAAAATATCTTGCGACTTGCAATCTACGAGATTCTGTTCAATAATACGGTACCAGCCAAGGCAGCCATCAACGAGGCCGTTGAACTTGCCAAGATATTTGGCAGTGACACGTCTAGCCGCTTTATCAATGGCGTACTCGGCACCATATTTAATCGGGCGCAACAACCGCCCACCCCTATAGCTGAAAGCGAGGTCAATTAATGCCAGCAAATGCGGATATCCAGACACGACTCAAGAAGATAGTCGTTGACCAACTCGGTGTTGACGAGAGTGAGGTCGTTCCTTCGGCCTCATTCGTTGAGGATCTCAATGCAGACTCACTCGATCTGGTCGAACTGATCATGTCTCTCGAAGAAGAGTTCAGTATGCAAATCTCCGACGAGGATGCCGAAAAGATCACAACGGTACAAGAGGCCGAAGATTACATCGAAGAACACGCACACTAATAAAAAAACGGATGTATGATGTAGCGTTCGTCGCGAGAACGCCTACATCATACATCCGTTTTCTCTTTCGTAACTTAGAAAAATTCCGTTGTTTTCTTGTCACAAATTGCTATCCTCGTGCATCTCTATTAGTAAGCGGTGAGGGACGTAAGAAATCTCTCTCCACAAATGCGAACGCGAAAAGAGTATTGTGTGGATACACTCCCTGCGGCACAGGCGGTTGAGGCGCTTGTTCACGAATATCATAAACTGGTCTTCTACACTATCTATGGTCTGACCGGAGATTGGGAAGAGAGCCAGGACCTGACGCAGGACACGTTTCACCAGGCATTGAAAGCTATCGATGCTGCACGCACCGAAAGTGGCATACACTTTCACGCCAAAGCCTGGTTGCTACGTATCGCGCTCAACACTGTGCGTATGCAACGCCGCCGCCGTGCAATCTTCCGCTTCATCCCCTTCTCTCGTATTCATGAGAATGGGACACAAGAGTCGGGGGAGACACAGGAGGAGTCGCTCACAGCACAGGCAGCACCCGTACAACCTGTTGGCTATGGGCAACAAGGCACTGCTGATCCAGCGGAGCTAATTGCTGAGCAAGACGTGGTGCGACGCACAATGGCGAAACTGCCAGAAGCGTTGCGAACGTGTCTCTTGCTCTCGATTATCGGGGGTCTCTCGACAAGCGAGATCGCTAGCTTGCTCGACCTGAAAGAGGCGGCGGTACGTCAGCGTTTAGCTCGCGCCCGTAAGCAATTTCAACAGGAGTACACACGCGAGAGTGGAGAAGAAATTCTCGACACTCGCAAGGCACAAACAAGTCACACATATCATAGAGATAGAGAGCAAACTGAACGCATCGCGAACGAGAATGAGAATCAGCCGCAACGTTTAGCACTTGTTCCGCGCCACTATCTACTTGGAGATGCATAGTATGCACAATGACTCAATTGAAACAGTGCTAGCACGCCACTACGGAAGCGACACTGTTGCCCCTGCTGGCCTTGAGCAACGCCTACGGGCATCTGTTCGTCAGCAAGCAGCAGAGGTAGTACATGAGCAAAAGGTGGTTACACGCTTGCGTACTAATACGGTAAGTCGGCGGCGAGCTGTACAGCTTGTCGCTCTCAGTTCCGTCGGACTCGGCATTGTCAACCTCGGCCTCGAAAGCTTACAAGCTCTCGAAGCCTCCGTGATGGGTCAAGAGGCAACACAAGGTGTCGCGACACCTTAAAGCAGGACTGCAAGGGGCAGTTGCCTCTTGACTAGGGGTCCGGCCCTTCACACGAAGTGGACGAAGACATTATTGTTGAGATGTTTCAAAAGACATCCACTACCGATATATTATCGTAGTAGTGTGTAGAGACTACTAAAGAAACTAGACGTTACGAAAGTTACGAAAGGATACCTATCATGGGCTTAATGGGACATACACCTGAGTTAATCATTCTCTTTGTCGTTGCACTGCTCATCTTTGGACCAAAGAAACTGCCAGAAATGGGTCGCTCAATTGGTAAGACCGTCACAGAGTTCCGTAAAGGCATCAGCGAGATGTCGAAGGAAAAAGAGAAGGAAGAGGAACTCAAAAATCCATCTACTTTGAACTACGAAGCCATCGAGCGCGAAAATGCCATCCACCAGCACGTTGTTAGTGAGACCCCAATCAGTGAGGTAAGCCACCGCGTCGTCAGTGAGACGCCCATTACTGAGGTAAGCCACAACGAAGTTAAGGTTGACTAGTGCTGATTAACTACTATCACTTGCTTGGAGAGTAGAAATGGCAACTGGTAACATAAAAGAACAAGACTCCATGCTCTCATTCGACGGCTACACACCAGAGCCGGAGGATGAGGGCGAAGAGTCTGGCATGAGTCTTATAGAACACCTGGAAGAACTAAGATGGCGCATCTTCAAAACGTTGATCGCCATCGCAGTAGGCTCAATCGTAGCGTTCATCTTTCGAGATAACATCGTCATTTTCCTTAGACAGCCGCTACCTTTGAACCATAACAAACTGTATCTGACAGGTATCACTGAGAGTTTTACCGTCTACTTGACGGTCGCAATCGCAGCCGGATTTGTTGTAGCACTTCCTGTTATTCTCTATCAAACCTGGGCATTTATCTCACCTGGTCTGTATGAGAAAGAGAAGAAATATGCCGTTCCATTCATCTTTATCGGTATCATTCTTTTCCTGGCAGGCATCACGCTTGGATACTTTGTACTACAATATCCAGTAGCGTTTTTGACAACATTTGGTGGCGACAACTTTCAGGAAATTCTTACGGCGGGTAGCTACTTTGGCTTTATTGCGTTCTTCATCCTTGCCTTTGGCGTCATCTTTGAAATGCCACTTGTACTAACATTCCTGGCATACATTGATGTACTTTCGTCAAAGATACTGCAGAAGAAACGTGCAGTCGCGCATGTAAGTATGTGGATAGGGGCAACAATTGTCATGCCAGGAGCGGACCCCTATAGTCCTGTCATCCTGGGTGCGTCGATGTCGATCTTGTACGAACTGACGATCATCTTTATGAAAGTTCTGAAAAAATAACAGTTCAACAAACGAACAAACAGATGGTGTGCTGGGCTAGCCCAGCACACCATCTGTTTGTTCGTTTGTTGAACCTCCTCTAAATCGCAGCCACAACAAAACAATCGCCAGCAGATATAGCACTGCACCACAAACAAAGACAGGGGCATAGCCCACGTGGACGATCAGCAAGCCCCCTAACGGCGTTGTGGCGGCCCAGGAGACCTGCATGGCTGCCTGATAACTACTATTTGCTACACCACGTCTCTGCTCCGGTACAGCCTCCATAGAATAGACCTGGAAGACACCCATAGACATATCCATTGTCCCCTGCCGAAAAAGATAAATGAGCGCGGCAAGCGGCAACACACTGGTAAAACCGATGATAAGCAGGAGCGGAATACTTAGCAAACGCGTAAATACAACGGTATTTATTTTGCCCAGCCGCATCGCAACGAGTGGAGCGGCTAACGTCAACAACGCATTGATGCCATTTGCGCTGCCATCAATCAGGCCGAACAGTGCTGGCGATGCCCCTAGATGTTGCACAAAATACACATTGAAATAAGGGATGAAGAGGCCAGCACCCAACCCAACAAGAATCCACGCTAGCAACAATGCAAAAAAAGGTGTTCTCACCAACGCACGTATGTACGGGCCTGATTTATTCCGCCCTCGCCACCAATGCAAGCCTGATTTATCACGCCCTCCCTCATCACGCGCACGCAAGACATGGGATAGAGGGCGGTCATCACTCAATAAGAAGAGCGGAATTAAGCTTGGCACCGCAATCAAGCCAGCACTTAGCAGGGCGAGTTGATAAGAGCGGACATTGCTTTGCATGGCAAGTAGCCATTGTATTTGTGGTGGCAGAGGAGCCATAAGCCAGGATACAGAGCGTAACTCTTGTGGCAACGCGCCGCCCAACACTTCGCCTAACACCATTGTTCCCAGTTGTACGACAATGTTGAGACTGAACAGGTGTGAGCGTTCTTCCGGCGTGCTGTTGGCGGTAAGATATGGGGCGTTGACGACGAGATAAAAAGCGGTAATAATGCCAGCGATAAAGCCGCTTGCAAGTAGAGGAAATGGTTGACGAAAGAGAATTTGGGCGGCACCCACGACCCCAAATAGCAGGGTTGTGACAATCAGCACAATCTTTCCGCCAATACGGTCGATACACACGCCTGCCGGAAAAATAGCGAGACCAGCTCCAATAGTCCCGGCGAACAAAACGAGGCCAATAAAATCAGTCTTGTAGCCGAGTGAGACGAGATACAAATTATAGAGGACAAGCAAAATACCAGCAGAGACACCGCTCAAAGTATTGCTGATTAAATAAAGTTGGGCGTTTCGTTGGAAACGCCCAAACTCTCGGATATACGCTATGAAGAGAGCCATTATTTTTTCGACGGTACAATTGGAGCCGTTGGTTGCGAGGCATCAGCGATTTGTAGATTAGGCACGACTTGACCCTCTTGCACCTCTTCCACCAGACGCTGATAGCCAGGACTTTTGATGGCAACGCTTGGGTCATAGCCCTGGTTCTTATCATGCTCTTCCAACTCGCGTCGCAACAGTTTGGGGGCGAAGAGAGCTTTTGCCACCGTTTGCACCTGTATCGTGCGTGCCCGAAACTCAATGACAGCATTAGCTACTTTATCAGTCGCCTGCTCAACCTGTCTATCGAGTTTTTGCACTTGAGCAGGACCTTGCGCGACAGTCTCCACAATCCTGTTCTCATTGGTAGGAGGTGGCACACCCTGCGCCATTGCCTCTGATGTCTTGTTCACGCTATCGACGGTAGGGCGCAACATCTGAATAACCTTTACCTTCTCGCGTGTCCAACTGAAGACAACGGCCATCGCGAAATTGAAGGCAACGGCTATAACGATAAACAACACAGCATAGAGACCAATAACGATGGCGGCAATTTGTCCGCCAGTCGCCAGGATCGGATTGTTATCTGCCAATACCATAGGCACCATTAGTTGCCTCCTCTCCTGGTTTAACGCCACCAAGCGCACCAGCCGTTATAGCATCAGGGTTGGCGCGTTCCATAGCCTCGATTGCCTTCAACTGCTCCTTGCGACGCTTGTCGGCACGAGTTCGAGTGTGACCTTTGCCAAAGAAGACGCGCACCATTTCTTGACCTGCGACAACTGCGGCAACAGCACGCACACTCGGCGCAAGTGCAATCTCACCTGTAAGCTGCGCGGCATTGCTGACCGTCTTCACAGTATGACCAGCCGTTTGCGCGGTATCCTTAACAATGCCAACCGTCTCCTGCACCGAGGCCAGCAATGGCTTCACCTCTTCACGCACCGTCGAAATAGTACGAATGAGCGCGACCACCGAAAGTACCTGGAGCAGCGTCCCAACAACCATAAGAGCCGCCAGGAGCATGAGGAAGATGTAGAGGACATCGAGTAGAACATGGAAAATGGCAGCTAGAACGATGATCACAATGAGCACCACTAAGGCTACCACAGCTATAATAGCTGCGTTGCGAATTGCACCCTTCATAAAGTGCCTCCAAATTAATAAATTTTTTCTAAATACAAGAGTTAATGTATTATAACGTATTGCAAAGAACCATGCAAAAAGCTTCTATCTATCAGGTAGACCACACGCGGTTTCCCTCCTCAATAGAACTCTGTACTATTCTAATACGCATGAGCCACTAAAAGTGAGTACATTTGTTAGAAAAATGGGTGTATTTGCTTAGAGAAAGTCAAGGGAATTTTTTAGGCACTCACTTTGTTATCACGACTAGCCAGTTCATCTACTTCAATACCACTACTCAAATCACTGCTCGGCACAATCGTCGTCGTAGCCCTGTAGCACGCACTCACCTATCGCTCATGAGGTCGCTGCCGTCACTACTATCGAGGTCGCCGCGAATCTTACGAAGAGTAAGATATAATGCAACAGTAATATTAAAAATACTATATATCTAAATAGCCGTAATAGGACCTTATATAAAGAGGCCAGGGCACCCGCAAGGGGATGCCCCTCCCATATGACGACGCATTAAAAGCGCATTTGTGTATGGGAGGGGCATCCCCTTGCGAGTGCCCTTGTTGTGGCTAATTTCCATATATTCGACTAGCACAGAAGGACTTATACTCATGGCACTCTTTACTTTTACTATTAGCGCATTCGTAACTTTTTTCACCATCATTGATCCAATTGGTCTGGCACCTGTCTTCGTTGGTCTTACCGGCCACCTCAATGAGACACAGCGGAACGTGATAGTGACGCGAGCAACGCTATTAAGCGCGGCAATTATTGCCTTTTTTGCCCTCGTCGGGCGTCTCTTGCTTGATCGCCTGGGTATCAGCCTCTATGCATTCGATATGGCAGGTGGTATCTTGCTTTTCCTGGTCGCTGTCGATATGCTGTTTGGACGCCAATCGGGGGCACGCGAAACGAAGGCCGAGTCGGACGAAGCTATGACGCGCGAAGATATCAGCGTTTTCCCTCTGGCAATTCCGATTATTGCAGGCCCTGGTACCATCGCAACCACGATTCTGTACGTCGATCTCGCCACACCACGACCCCTGGAACTACTCGCGGTTAGTGCGGCCATTGCCAGTGCGCTCTTCGCAAGTTGGCTTGTGATGCGTGGTAGCTCTCGTATCATCAAGCTCTTTGGTCGTACTGGTATCCTGGTCATTTCGCGTATCCTGGGTATTCTGCTTGCCGCACTCGCTATTCAATTTGTACTGAACGGCCTCATCATGTTCCTGCATACCAGCGGACTTGTAAGGTAATGTTTCAGCACAGAATGACCCCGATAATGCATACGTTATCAGGCTTATTCTGTGTTGGAGCATATTTTCTGCTACTATACAGCCAATCTTGCTACATTCCCCACGCTCGAACGTATAAATACAAAGTGAACTTTTGTGAAGAGGTATAGGTGGAAAACGTCTACGCTGCAAATGAGGTTGCCCTACTGAGGCAACAACGTATACGATTAAGCTATCGGACAGCATTGAACAAGTATAAAGCAACTCATAGACTTAATCGCGTCCCCTGGGTCGTCTGGTTGATTACGCTTGGCACGGTTGCGCTGTGGTGCTTTACAGCCTACCAGACAGCCCTTGCAGGAGGAGCGCATACCCTACAAGAGGTCCTGGCAAATATCACAAGTAATGCGATCAACATTCAACCACAGGACAACGATGCGCTCTCGAACGTGCTGATAACCTACGGGGCAAAAGAGAACACCTTGATTCAGCAGGGGCAATACTGGCGTTTTGTGACACCGATTTTCTTGCATGTCAACTTAATACACGTCGGTCTCAATATGCTCAATTTTGTCGTACTGGGAATTTTTATTGAACGCCTTGTAGGGCATCTACGTTTCCTGCTACTCTATCTTATCACTGGTATCATTAGCGTCATTGCAAGCTTTTACTTTGCACCACAAGAGATCAGTGTAGGAGCGTCAGGGGCAATTTTTGGACTGGTGGGAGCCTATAGTGTATTCGTGTTATACCATCGACAGGCATTTCCAAGAGGTGGGGTACCGGCGTTACTGTGGCTCGTTGTTATTATAGGAGTTAATCTTGGCCTGGGTCTACTTGTGCCAAATGTAGATAATTACGCTCATCTCGGCGGCCTTATCAGTGGTTGCGTATTGGGCTGGGAGTTTATGCCATTCTATGTCGCAGTAAAAGCCGTACAAAAGCCACCCGTACAGCAAAGAGAACACATACATCAACTCGCGTATCCACTGTATCAAGCGCAGACCTTGGAAGATACGCATAGTCTCGCGCGTCGCTGGCCTCTGGCTCTTCTGACCGTTGTTGGTACACTGGCACTGGCTATACTCGCGCTACATCAAACCGGAGGGTGACTCGTGGAAGCACAAACAGATATACAAACATATGTGGATCAAGGAAATTATTCACTTGCACACGGACAGGGACGCGAGGCCGCGATTGCCTATGCACACGCCGCGCAACTAGAACCCGACAATCCAGCGATTCACCTGGGACTCGCCGAGGCAAATCTCGCCCTCGGCAACTACAATGTCGTACAAATGGCGGCCCAGCGTACACAGGAGCTACAGCCAACAGGTGGCGTTGAAAGCATTACCGCGCAGGCACTGCTCGACCTACTGGCACATTCCTACGACAGTGCCTTGCAAAAGGTCGATACAGTTATCGCGCAAAACCCAGGTATAGCCTATCTTCATGCAATGCGTTCGTATCTGCTACGCCTCAACCACCAGGACTACGACGCCAACCTTGCACGTGCACGCTCGGCACGTCTCTCCTACGGTGGTCGCTTCGATGGTGTGTTTCCACCAGCGGAGCCACTGCCCTATCCGACGCCTGCACCATATACAGGTGGCTATAGTGGCACAACGGACGAGGCAGCCACCGAAAGAACGAGTACACAAGAACAACAGCAACGCAACGAGCGCGACGCCGTGCCTACATGGTCGCGTCCGAATGGCATGCAGAGACAGGTGATACGCACGCGCTTTGCGTTGAGCCAATATCCAAGTCTTGTCACCTATATCCTGATCGCCATCAACGTTGCTGTGTTCGCCTACAGCACTCTAAATCCTTCAATAGTTGTTGTGGGAGCGCAAATAAATCCGCTTGTCGCACAGGGAGAATACTGGCGTATCTTCACGGGGATGTTCTTACATGCCAATATTCTCCATATTGGTTTCAACATGCTCTCACTCTTCTTTGTGGGTCGTGCCATCGAAGTGTATTATGGCAAGTGGCGTTATCTCGCCATCTACCTACTCTCTGGTATTGCCGGTGGTATACTCTACTTTTTCACGTCACCAGGAGGCGAAGCGATAGGAGCATCGGGTGCAATCTTTGGCGTTTTCGGAGCGTTGGGTGTTTTCTACTTCGTCAATCGACGTAGCCTCGGTGCCTACGGACGCGGTGCCATCGGCAACTGGCTCTTCTGGATCGGTCTCAACCTCGTCTTCGGCCTGACCGACCCTAATATCGCCCTCTTCGCGCACATTGGGGGACTGATCGTCGGTATGCTAATCGCGTTCGCCCTCGCGCCACGCATAGGAGTTGGTCGCAGAATGTAATAATACTTGTATCAAAAAGTGTCATGACGCATGCGTCATGACACTTTTTGATACACTTTGATACACCCTTCGCTTGTTGTAGAGGAGAGTACACTAGATATAGGAAGTCGAGCTTGCAATCTCGCTGTGGCCCTGGCTGAGTCACACAATGATCCTATCCATGCCCTTTACCCCCCTGCTCGACTTTCCCTCTTTTCCTTCTTTTATGCTGCTACATAATCTCTTGGTGGTGGCAATGGTTCATTATCGGCAAGAGCCGCCATAACCCAGCTTTCAATAGCATCTTCGCCTTGTTTGACAGCTTCCTCATATGTATCTCCATGTGTAACACATCTTGGAAGTTCAGGAACTCTGCCCACGAAGATATTATCTCGGCTATCCCACTGAATAATCATAGAGTAGTGAAATTGATTCATTGAGGAAAAACCTGCTTTTTTGAGTTGAGCTTTAAGTTGTCTAATCTTTGGTGGCATTTCTCTACAAAACTTTCTCTCGCTATGATAACATAAAAGCAATATTTTTCACTTTGGCTACTTAGATGGTACGAAAGATACTACTGTGTTACCACCCATGATGCGAATAAGGGCGAAACCAAACGGTATCATGAACTAAGAGGAAGGACTTCATGAACGAGCGAAATACTAACCAGCAACCCAAGCATATTCCTGACTTTTCAAGTATTGAAGAGGAAGCGGCATTTTGGGATACGCACGATACCACCGACTTTGAAGAGGAATTTCACCCAGTTACAGTTCACTTTGATAAGCAACTTTCTGAGTATCAACTATCAAAGAAGCTTGAAGTGCGTCTTGATGCTGAGACGGACGACAAACTTACAACCATCGCACATGAACAGGAATGAAGAAATCCGCATTAGTACGAGGGGTAGTAAAAAACTATATCTCCGCGCTTTAGACCGAAATGCCTCATAACGGACGGTTTATTTCAGCCACTCATCTTTGAGCAATCCAAAGTAATGTGCGTCCAAAAACTGCTCGCGGAAGAAGAAACGCTGGCGCAAATTTCCCTCATACATGAAGCCAAGCCTGAGTAAGAGACTCTTAGAGGGCGTATTCCTGGGATCAATAGCTGCTTCAATGCGATGCAATCCAAGTTCGCTAAACCCATAGGTCAGGATAGCTGGCATCGCTTCGCCCATAATGCCCTGTCGCCAATAAGCACGATGAAGTTCGTAGCCAGTTTCAGCATAATGAAAGTCGAGATTGAAAGAAAAAAGAGTACATGTACCGATGACGGTATCCTCGCCTTTGAGCGTGATACCCCAGAGTATAGCTCCGCGCCGATCATAGGCATCTTGGATTTGTTGAATCAACGCATGGGTGTCTTCGAGAGACTGGTGAGGCTCCTCTCCATAGAAGTCCATCACCGCCCGATCAGACCGTATCGCAAAGAGTGCTTCTGCATCCGTTGGCTGAATTTGGCGAAGATGCAAGCGGTTTGTGGTCAGAGAGGGAAAGTTGGTGAACGCGGCGTCAAGGCTCATAGCAAGCCTCCTTTTTCTATAAAAATAGATTTCAGCCATTCATCTTTGAGCAGACCAAAGTAATACTCGTCCTCGTATTGACCGCGAAAGAAGTAGCGTTGGCGCAAATTGCCCTCGAACGTGAAGCCAAGTTTGAGCAGTAAATTCTTCGAGCGCGTATTGTCGGGAGCTACATCGGCCTCAATACGATGCAGGTCAAGCTCGGTAAAGCCATAGGTGAGGACAGCCGACATTGCCTCGCTTGTAATGCCCTGTCGCCAGTAGGTAGGGTTGAGTTCGTAACCAGTTTCGGCGTAATGAAAGTCGAAATTGAAAGAAAAGAGGGTACATGTACCGATAACGGTATCTTCTCCTTTGAGCGTAACGCACCAGAATATAGCCTCACGTTGCTCATAAAAGCTCTGTAAGCGTTGTATCATTTTATATGTGTCCGTGAGCAACTGGTGCGGCTCCTGTCCGTAGAACTCCATTACCTTGTGATCGGACCGTATCGCGAACAGTGCCTCTGCATCAGTTGACCGCACTTGGCGTAATTGCAAACGGTTTGTGGTGAGTGTGGGAAAGGTAGTAAATGCAGCATCAATGGTCATAGAGAGTTTCCTTACTTGTATTTGGTCTCCTGTAAATTTGGATATCAACTCATCTTATCACATGATTTGATGAATTTCTGTTACAGAATATATTCTCGCAACTTGTGTTTCTTCACTCTGTACAATTATTTTATTCGGGTACAACTCTGCAATGATTATTAGAAAATCAATAATTTTCATTCATACATTTATACATACCAATTTCCTACTTTACATCAACAAGAAATACAGGTATACTTGTTGATAGGGAAAATTATTTGACATTTTCTAGTCTTGAAAAATAAGAGTAGATTTGAAATCAAAGGTTGTTTATGAATACTCATACGACTTATTGCTCATCATGTGGTGTTGCAAATTCATCCGAGGCAACTTACTGCCTGAGTTGTGGAAAACTTTTGCAGAAAAATGTGCAGGAAGCAACATATACCATTGATGATACAGGTCGCCTTCCTGTACAGCAACATTTGCACGGAAGGTATATGATTGTAGGATTGTTAGGCAAAGGTGGTATGGGAGCTGTATACAAAGCAGAGGATACTCAGTTTGGCAATCGCTTTGTAGCTGTAAAGGAGATGAGTCAGAGCAACTTGACACAACAAGCAGCTATCGAGACGGCAAATCAATTTAAGCAAGAGGCACATTTGCTTGCAAGCCTTAAACATCCAAATTTGCCTAGTATTTATGATTATTTTACCGAAAATGGACGATGGTACTTGGTAATGGATTTTATTGAAGGTATTACGCTTGAGCAGCACATAAACAAGATGCCTTCCAACTTACTTCCGGTGTCAGAAGTCTTGAATATTGGTATCCAGCTTGCTAGAGTACTCAGTTACCTACATACACGTCCAACACCTATTATATTTCGTGATCTCAAGCCACTCAATGTGATGATTACCCCCGACGATAACATCTATTTAATTGACTTTGGCATCGCGCGTCTCTTCAAACAAGGTCAAGCTAAGGATACAGTCGCATATGTCTCGACAGGCTATGCAGCACCAGAACAATTTGGTAATGCCCAGACTACGCCACAATCGGATATCTATAGTCTTGGAGTGATACTCCATTATTTGCTCTCTGGTAGTAACCCACACTCGAACGCATCCATGTTTAACTTTCAGCCCTTGGCGGTGTATAATTCAACACTACCACCTGCATTAACGGGCTTGGTAGCACAAATGCTCACAATCAATCCACTTGCCAGACCTCAAAGCATGACTGTTGTGCGTCAAGAACTGGAGCGTATTCAACAAGCACAACAGCAATTTATAACACCATTACCACCACCACCTATACATTTTTCGTCGTCTGTACCTCCAACACAAGCCGTGCCACAACCCTTATATTTTTCGTCGTCTATGCCTCCAACACAAGCGGTGTCACCACCCGCGTCGCCTGCTGCTTCTAAAAAATTGAACTTGCTGCTTCCACTTAGTATCCTTGGCATAATATTGCTGGTGAGTGTTGTTATGGTGGGCGTGCTGTTATCCAATCGCGCCCCTATTCCTTCCAATAAGAGTTTAGTCACTTCCAATAGTGGTGGAAGTACCTCCTCATCAACCGCAACTAGTGGCACAAGTGCGTTATCAACATCGACAGTTACCCCTGCTACATCAATACCTTATCCATCATATAGTGATGCTAAGACCGACATTATCTATTACTACGAGAACGGAAGCGACTTTCAAGGTAAAAATGTAATACAGAGCTTTGACTCTCTTACATATCAAGCACAAGTTGGTCCTCCAGATCAACCACAATTCGTCGCATGTAGTGAGTACAAGTACGCCTCTTTCTCATCCCCAGACGTTACCGCAGGTACAGCACGTCATACCTTCAACTTTCAATACAGTAACGGAACTTGGAAAGTCGTAGACATGGGTAATTGGAACTCCTGTTAAAATACATCCTATTCTCTAACAATGTACTTATTGAGTAGCGCAAGCGTTGTTGAATGGGCTGTATTGATATGATCAAGCAGTTCTTCTGGCTTCATGATATTTTCTTACATTGAGACAAAAGTAGGGGCTATAATTCATTACGCCCTCGTGCCCATTGACAATTTCTTCATTCATTGGGTACGTCCCTCAATCCTTGCCAACATGGTGTATTGCTCACAGGGCGTAATGATGCTCTTTACAAATTAAATATGGGAACGGGCGACCCTTGTGGTCGCCCGTTGGTTTTTTCGGTTCCCTCTTTATTTGCTTAAACAGCATAATTATGGCCCCTACCTGTTCCTCGCATCCAGCACATACCCAACCACGCTCATCAAAGCGATCAGGTTTTGCACCATCAAATTGACGGGCAGGAAGCCGAAGATGCGTGGCACTCTCATTCCATCGTCATCGACGGCAGTAGTGGGCACGAGGGCGGCAAAGTTGTATGTGCCCCAGTGAATAATGGGGATGAGAGCAGCCACAGCTCTAGTCGTCGCTCGATCCGTTTGAGGACGCTTCCAAATGAGCCAGAGGGCGACCAGTCCCATCGCTGTCGAGGTGAAGACGGACTCGGTTGCATGCAGACGTGCATGTGCGGAGAAACCTGGCCCGAAGTTATGATGCTTGTTCCAATCCGCCAGATACGGCACGATACTCGTTCCCACAGCCCCTACGGACATAAGAATACGACCGAGAATACTAGCCATGAATAATGCTTCCTTTCGTCAAGTGCCTTAAAGGACATAGTTCCGATTGTATCACACATCACTCAGGAAAATTCGCCAGCACAATCTTCCCTATCATCTTGCCACTCTCGACTTTTTTGTGGGCCTCGCGCAGGTTTGCGGCTGTGATTGGCTCAAGCTTTTCGGTAAGCGTGGTTTGTATCTTCCCCTCGTCGATAAGCTGGGCAAGCTCGTTCAGGTGTTTGTGTTGCTCGATCATATCGCTGGTCTGGTAGCTAGGACGCGTGAACATAAATTCCCATGAGAAGGTTGTGCTTTTTGGCTGCAATGCGGTAAGATCGACAGGCTTGTTCATCTCGACAATGGAACAGATTTTGCCCTGCGGCGCGATCACCTCTACCATATCGTTCCAGTGCTTGTCTGTACTGTTCAGACAAAAGATGTAGTCAACATCGTCGAAGCCAAGCTGCTTCAACTGTGGCGTGAAGGCATCATGATGGTTGATGGTGTATTTTGCCCCATGCTCTTTCGCCCACTGCACCGTTTCAGGACGCGATGCCGTGCCAATAACCGTCAAGCCTGCGGAATTAGCGATTTGTGTAGCGATAGAGCCAACTCCACCGGACGCTCCAATAATCAGAATACGCTTCTGGGAATTAACATTGGCATTGTGCGACACGGCGAGACGGTCGAATAGAGCCTCCCATGCCGTAATCCCTGTGAGGGGTAGAGCAGCGGCTTGTGCGAAGTCCAGTGTGATTGGCTTGTGTCCAACGATACGCTCATCGACAAGATGATATTCGCTATCACCCCCTGGACGCGTGATGCTGCCCGCGTAATACACTTCGTCGCCGACTTTGAACAGAGAAGCCTCCGATCCCACCTGTTCAACCACGCCCGCAACGTCCCAGCCGAGGATACGTGGCGTTTTCTCAACCTCATTCTTAGGTGCGCGTCTCTTCACATCGACGGGATTGACAGATATCGCCTTGACATGCACAAGCAGGTCGTGACCGCTCGGCACAGGTTTCTCTATCTCGACATCGACAAGACTCTCTGGATTGTCTATAGGAAGGTAACGGTATAAACCAATTGCTTTCATGAATGTAACTCTCTTTCTGTACTGGAGACAACGCCTTCAAGATATCACAAATATTTTCATGATGCGTTCGACCAATGTTTCCCAGGGACGCGGAGCTAATACTGGCATATTGTAATGCCGTGCCTCTTCGATAAGCCATTGCCCATATAACCATTTCGCTCTCGCCTCGGTATGCAGTTCTACATCTGCATGCTCCGCCACGCCTCGTCCACGCGCTACCATGTTTGTATATAGAATCTGCTCATCAGGCTCTACCAGAAACACCATTCGCGCCTGTCCGCTCATCAAATAACGGTTCATCAATGGACGTGCAGCAAGTGAAGGTAGGATACCATCACCTTCCACAATAATTGGCCCTGCATGATCGCAATGATTCGCTACTACAACCTCGATAGCCTGTGCCATCACCTCACCAACTGCAACAAGACCATCATTTAAACGCTCCGGCGACTGTTGCCAAATGTTAGGCGTGTCCGTGAAGAAATATAAATCTTCGGTTCCCTGCGGTAAAGTAACACTACTCTGTTGTAATGCTAACCGCAGATCATCAACCTCTAGCCAGGGAAAACCTAAGTGCAACCCTATTTGTCGCGCAACGGTTGACTTGCCAGTACTAGACGAACCACCGACAAGCAGCACTGTCCAGTCTACGGGTAATCCATGCTCTGAAATATCTTTTGACATTGTAGTTTTCTCTCCCTTTTAAGCATTGAATATATCCTCAATCCTATAACACAACCTTTCGTAGGCACCAGATTGATCGCGTCCGAGGGCGCAATTTATTGCACGAAATCTCTATGAATCCTGTTTGTAAATGTACCAGAACCTTATCTCGCATGATAAATCACGCGCGGACGCGATCAATCTGGTGCCTACGAAAGGCTGAACAATGCTACAATACCAAAGAAAGCGATAACCACACCTGAACATCTATTTATCCATAGTAACCATGTAGATGTAAACCGCCTTCTTAGGAAACTGATAACACACGTCAATATACACCACCAGAGCGTTGAGCCAACAAACACCCCCAGCACAACAACACTCGCCGAGACATAGCTTCGACTCACGCTCCCAACGCCGATACCCGCGAAGATGGCCGCGAACGAGAGGATGGTGAGCGGATTCGTCAATGTGAGTAGCAAGGTAGAGAGATAGGCAGCGGCAAAGTTGTCCGCTTTCTTCGCCTCTACCACACGTTCAGGTGGTTTGCTCAATAGCGTTTTGAGGCCGAGATAGACGAGAAACAGCCCTCCAAGTAGACGCAACCAGAATTGTTGACTCACAAAGAATTGAGCAATCGCCGTCAAACCAAAGCTCGCGATACAGCCATACAGGGCATCAGCCGTTGCAATACCCAATCCAGAGATAAGTCCGTAGCGTTGCCCTTTGTAGAGTGTACGTTGAATACACAAAATACTCATCGGGCCAACTGCAGCGGCAATAGAGAGACCGATAAATAAACCACGCACGAAAGAACTTCCATCCATAACATACTCTCCTTCAAAGACTTGAATTATCAAGCACAAAAAAAGCCGCCAAACCTTTTATTAGGTCTGGCGACTGCTTATGTCTACTGTTTTACGAACTTACAAGCACGCAAAAGGAACCAGACCTGATATAAGACTGGCTCTGTTGCTGACTCTCTTTATTGAAGAGGTAACATAGTATGTCCATAAAATCTGTCTTTTGGATGGTTCGATGATAATTTGAATGCATGAAATATAACATATACAGCATGACAGGGGCAAGCCCCTTGTGGGCTTCCGTTGTGAGAACATGTATAATACTACTCTTGTTATTTGAGCAGTATTGGGGGATCTGCCCCTGTCATGCCTCTCCCACCGCACACAGTGAAACCGAACTACGCTACATCTCGTTGTATAACTACGTGCTAGTTGTAGCATCATTCATACATGTAATCATCCTTGTAGGGAGACTCTGTGAACAGTAGTAGTCTGTCAAAGCTCATTTGTCACTTTTGTAATGGTCCGTTTAGCAGTGTCCATGCGCTTTCATCGGCTTTAGAAAAGTGACACATCAAGATTGACAGACTAGTAGGGGCCTATTTCGTTTACATTTGAGGGTCCCATGAGTTCGTAGCCTAGAAATTGTTGGAGTGCATCGCGGCACTCACCGTTCCAAAAAGAGGAGCATGGAGCTATGAGTACGACAGCGGGGAGTGTAAAAGCGGTCAAAACGGATATACCTGCACGCATGGACCGTCTACCTTGGAGCCGATGGCATTGGCTTGTCGTTATTTCACTTGGCATCACCTGGATTCTCGATGGACTAGAGGTAACAATTGTTGGCTCTATCGCGGATACTCTCAAGAGTCCTAAGACGCTACACATCACAGACTTTGAGGTCGGTGTGGCAGGCACCGTCTACATCGTCGGTGCTGTCGTTGGTGCGTTGGTCTTTGGGCGCATGACCGACAAGTTTGGTCGCAAACGGCTCTTCATGATTACGCTGGGACTCTACCTTCTCGCGACCATTGCCACGGCGTTTTCCTTCAATTTCTACTGGTTCGTCGCCTGCCGCTTTCTGACAGGTATGGGTATCGGCGGTGAGTATGCCGCGATCAACTCTGCGATTGACGAACTGATTCCAGCACGTGCGCGTGGTTGGACAGATCTGGCAATTAACAGCACATGGTGGCTTGGTACGGCGTTCGGTGCCATCGCGACGGCGTTCCTGCTCAATCCAAAGCTGTTGCCGATAGACCTCGGTTGGCGTCTCGCCTTTGGCATGGGCGCGATCCTCGGTCTGGCAGTCTTGGTAGTACGTCGCTATGTGCCAGAGAGTCCACGCTGGCTGATGATGCACGGACGATTCGATGAAGCCAACGATGTCGTCAATATGATTGAGACCGAGGTCAAGAAGGAAGACTCGATTAAGGACCTGCCAGAGCCAGAGGGCACAATCTCTATTCGCCCACAAGGTTCGGTGAGCTTTGGGCAGATCGCGAAGACAATGTTCCGACAATATCCACAGCGTTCGCTACTGGGCTTCTCGCTCATGGTCGGGCAGGCATTTCTCTACAATGCAGTCTTCTTTACCTACACACTTGTCTTGGCGAACTTCTACAAGGTTCCTGCGGATCAAGCACCGTGGTACATTGTACCATTTGCGATAGGAAATGTGCTTGGGCCACTCACGCTTGGTCGTCTCTTCGATACAGTCGGACGTAAGAAGATGATTAGCTTCACCTACATTCTCTCCGGTGTTTTGCTTATCATCACGGGCTGGATGTTCACGCAGGGCATTCTCAATGCGGTGACGCAGACCATTTGCTGGTCGATCATTTTCTTCTTTGCATCGGCAGGTGCAAGCTCCGCCTACCTGACGGTAAGCGAAATATTCCCGTTAGAGACCCGTGCCCTCGCCATCGCCTTCTTCTACGCGATTGGTACGGGAGTCGGTGGTGCCTCGGCCCCTCTGATATTCGGTGCATTGATTGCGACGAATAAAGTCATCTACGTCTTCTACGGCGACCTGCTCGGTGCGGGCCTGATGATTATCGCGGGTGTCATCGCGATCTTCTTCGCCGCCGATGCCGAAGGGAAGTCATTGGAAAGCATAGCGCAACCGCTCTCGTTCGCCCATGACGAAGAGGGTAGTGTAGCAAGTGCGGATTAACTTATCATAGTGACAAAAAATACTGCACACGCAATTGCGTGTGCAGTATTTTTTGTCACTAAAATTTCCCCCAAAAAAGGCTTGAGCATGACGTAACGTCATCCTTTATACTACGTAAGAGAAAGGAGGAACACCTTGGATCGCAGATTTTATCATACAGGTGAGTTCGCACAAAAGGCATCAGTATCGGTTCGCACTCTACGCTACTATGACAAAGTAGGGCTACTCTCGCCCTCGCAGTATACCCAGAGCGGCTATCGACTCTATAGCGATAATGACCTGTTACGTCTCCAACAAATCCTGGCTCTGAAATTTCTTGGCTTTTCACTGCAAGAGATTCAGCAGTGCTTACAGATTGGACCATCCATCTTGCAAGAGTCGTTGGCACAGCAAAAGTCCATGATGCAGGAGCGTAGGACACAACTCGATACCGCTATTCAGGCAATTGCTGAAGCAGAAGAGTTGTTACAGGCGAACAAGCTAAATTGGGAGTCACTTTTACATGTGATCCAGGTGCTTCAAATGTCACAGACAAACGATTGGCGTGAAAAATACTTCACAGCAGAACAATTACAGCAGATGGAAGACCTGAGTAAAAAACACTATACGGAAGAGCAAAGGCAGCAGATAGCCGAATGGGGCAAAAATTGGGGCGAAGAGGACCAGCGTGCTATCACTCAGCAATGGGATGTAGCCATCGCTGAATTGAAGCGTCTCGTCGCAACAGGACAGGACCCGGCAGGCACAGAAGCACAGGCTCTTGTAACACAGTGGAAGGCTCTTGTTGGCGAGTTTACACATGGCGACTCAGGCATCCAACAAGGACTGAATAGCATGTACCAGGATGTGGGCAACACACCCGCAGAACAAAGACCCTTTCCAATGCCATACACACCAGAGGAGGGAGAGTTCCTGCTAAAGGCAATGAAGGTGGAAAAATAAGCACAAGCAATGTCGCGTGAACACTGCGTGTTCACGCGACATTGCTTGTGCTTATTGTGATATAAGGTCCGCCACGATCTTACCTGACAGCATTACGAGTGGCACACCACCACCAGGATGTGTGCTACCACCTACAAAGTAGAGGTTGCGTATCTTAGATGTGTTGCTGGGACGCGTGAAGGGTGCCATGCGTGCATTCGAGGAGAGGCCATAGATCGAGCCAGCGTTGGCACCATATTTCTCCTGAAAGTCCTCCGGTGTCAGTATCGCCTCGCAGACGATATGTTCGCGTAAGTCTCCCAGGTCAATTTGTTTGTAGCTCGCCAGAATATCGAGAATACGATCTCGGTACGTTAGAGCATCACGTTTCCAATCGCTCTTTGCCGTAAGATAGGGAGCGTTCACCAGTACAAACAGATTTTCATATCCAGGAGGTGCCTGTGTGGAATCGCTACGACTGGTGTCACACACATAAATCGTTGGGTTACGCAAGGGGATATGCCGCTCAAACAGGTCGTCGAACTCCGCTGGATAATCGTCGGAAAAGAAAATGTTATGATGGGCAAGTTGTGGATAGTGTTTATCAAGTCCGAGCAGTATCACAAAACCGGAGCACGATGGCTCTAGCTGTTCCAGGCACTGTACGCGACTCCGTTTGCGTACAGTGGGTGACAGGAGTTCTCTATACGTCGTCACGACATCGCTATTAGCAATCACGATATCACTACGTAGTACACGTCCGTTGGCAAGCACCACGCCGTGTGCCTCGTTTCGCTCCACCAGAATACGACGCACATCGCAATTCGTCTCGATGGTCACATCCAGTTCACGCGCCAGCCGCTCTAACGCCTGTGCAACGGCATAGATACCACCACGCGGATACCAGCCACCATCGGCAAGTTCCACGTAGGGAATGATGCTATACACCGACGCCACCTGATAAGGAGAGGAGCCGTTATAGGTTGCATAACGGCCAAATAATTGGCGCAAATGCTCGTCTTGAAAAAAGCCACGAATGCTACTATCTAATGTCTGTGGCGAAAGCGCAGCAAGTACAGCTTTCAGGCGCGAAAACAGGGTTGTTGTTGCGTGCCCTTGTTCCCCGTTGTCATTGTTGGGATGCCCCCATAACACATAGTGTATGAATGTTCGCAGCACATCCAATGGACTACCCAGACTATGGTACAAAAATGGGTCTGCTGCCGCCTGATAAATATTGCGTGCAGAGTCAAAAAAGCGATAGAATGCCGCGCCATCATGTGAATTGAGATGCGCGAACTCTTCGGCTAATTGTTCATGTTCGCGCCATGCGTTCAGTACAAGACCATCGCGATAAAAATAGCGACATGTGATGTCGAGGGGCACAAGGTCGAGGTAGTCCTTGAGTTCGCGTTGTGCCGAGCGGAAGAGGTCTTCAAGCACATAGGGCATGGTGATGAGCGATGGGCCAGTATCGAAACGAAAGCCATTCATCTCGACACGGTTCATCTTACCACCAACCTGCGCCTGCCGCTCTAGCATTGTGACAGAATGTCCCTGTGCGGCTAAGCGAATGGCGGCAGAGAGGCCGCCGATACCTGCTCCAACAATAATAATTTTTTTTTGTGACACCGTTGTTCGTCCCTCGTTGTTTTCGTTACCCTATGGATGCTATCATAGGTGGTAAATGGGTAGAAAAAGGATAGTTGCACGCTATGATTCCTGCACGTAAATTTCCGCTCGGCGAATATCTCGTCGAAGGTTTGATAGATAATTCGTTCCGCTCACATTTTGACCGCATTCATTATCGTCAACACAGCCCTTATACGGAAGAACAGCGCAAACTGCCAATGATTATCTGTGCCAATCATTCGACGTGGTGGGATGGCTATGTAGCACTACTCGTTGCACGTCAACTCGGCGTTGACCCCTATTTGATGATGGAAGAGGCCCAGTTGCGCCGCTATTTCTTTTTTAGCTGGATTGGGTGCTTCTCGGTTGACCGTCAAAACGCACGCTCCGCCATGAAGTCCATTCAATATGCCGCACGCGTCCTGAAAGAAAAACAGGGCCGCATGGTCTGGCTCTTTCCACAGGGTGAGATTGCGCCCAATGACTACCGCCCACTTGAGTTTTTTACAGGGGCAGCCCATCTCGCTCGCCTGACTACGCCAAGCCTTGTCTATCCCCTCGCCATTCGCATCGACTATCTTGCAGAGCAGAGACCCGATCTATTTATTAGCCTCGGCGAACCAACGTGTATCAACGCAGATATGGCTCGCACTCCGAGTTTCCTCAAGCAATGCACGCACCAACTCGAAACAAGAGTGACAGACGAACTCGACCAGTTACATGCCGACATTATCGCTCGTGACTACTCCTCTTTCACCTTGTTGACGCACGGCAGGCCATCAGCCAACAGAATCTTCGACACGCTGCTGTTCAGAAAACAGATCGGCAGGCAATAGGGATGGCATTACAATTCCTAACCATATTCGCATTATTCATCCTTTGCATCATGTTCATAATTCTCGTTGTCAACCTGTTGACGTTTCCACACCTACGACTTTATAAGAATCGGGAAGAGAAGAGAGATGAGCAATGGGGACACCCCATACCCCGCAAGGGGACGGCTGTCCCCTTGACCCCTGCTTCCACAATAACACCACTGATCTCCATACTGATTCCGGCGCGTGACGAGGAACTTGCTATCGAGCGTTGTGTGCGTTCACTGGTGGCACAAACGTATGAGCGGCTAGAGATACTTGTGCTGGACGATTCTAGCAGCGACGCAACGGCGACAATCGTGCAAAGAATTATCGACGACTTACCACCGCACCAACAAGGGAGATTACAACTCTTACGAGGAGCAGCATTGCCTTCTGGATGGGGTGGTAAAAACTTCGCATGTCATCAGCTTGCACAGTATGCAACGGGCGATTACCTGTTCTTTACAGATGCTGATACCATACATGCTCCAGAGATGGTTACATCCGTTCTCACCATGATGCAGGTGCAAAAGGTTTCTCTGCTCACAGCACAACCAACATACGAACTTGATAGCGTAGGCGAGCAACTTGTCGTACCATTGCTGACCTTCACCATCACGACGTTGTTACCTATCGCCCTCATTCCAACACGACCCGAATCGAGCCTCGCCACAGGCAATGGACAACTTCTATGTTTCGAGCGTATGACATACGAGCGTATCGGTGGACATGAAGCGGTGAAGAATCGCATTTTGGAGGATGTCTTATTAGCGCGTGCAGTAAAGGCCGCTGGCTTTCGCATGCTGTTTGTTGATGCACAGGACGTGGTACGCTGTCGTATGTACCGTTCCTTCAGTGAAGTATGGTCGGGTTTCTCAAAAAACCTTTTTGCCTTCTATAATTATTCGCTGCCCTTCGCGCTTGTTGCATTGCTACTGAACATACTACTTTTTGTAGTACCAGTGTTACTCATGGTCTCTGCACCGCTGCTACATCTTTCTGACACGGTACGTCTCTTAGCAACAATTGCTTACCTGCTACCAGTTCTTATGCGAATCTTGTTGACGCTCCGTTTCACGCATGTACAGCGTGTAGAGATGCTCTTGCTGTGCTTCATCCATCCCGTTTCCATTGCGCTTGAGTGTCTGATTTTGCTCAACTCGATACACTGGCACTATCGCAAACGTGGCACCCTATGGAAGGGACGGGAATATGTGACTTCACGGTAATCAAAGTTCTGTAGGGGCCTTATTCTATAACGCCCTCGTCCCGATACACTATGTGGGCAAGAATTGAGGGACGTATGCAATAGATAGAAAACGTGGTCAATGGTGACGAGGGCGTTATAGAATAAGGCCCCTACGGTTATTCAATTCCTGGAACGTTTATGATGTTGAACCATGTAGGGGCCTTATTCTATAACGCCCTGTGAGCGATCCAGCATGCGAACAGGAATTGAAGAACGTCTCCAACAGTCGGGAAAATGGTCGATAGGGACGAGGGCGTTATAGAATAAGGCCCCTACACGTCCCTCAATGCCTCCCCACACAATCTTAATTATTTTTTCTCACTCGTACACCACAAGGCCCACCAGATGAACATAGCTTGAAAAGGTAGGCGTCCCCACTGATAGAGGCGCGTGTTCATGAAGCCGCCGAGTTGGATATTTTTCACGGCCTGATAGACGTTGGCGGGAAAAACAAGAATGAGCAATGCAACTAGACCCCATGCGGAAGCGCGACGGACCTTTGCATTGGGGACGAAGAGGCCAAGGCCACCTAGAAACTCAAGTACGCCTGTAATATAGAGGGCTTCACGGCGTAATGGCAGAAACGCGGGAATAATCTTTAGCTCGGCTTCGCTAGCAGTAAAATGCATACTAGACGCTAATATAAACACAATACCCATTGTGAAGCGTGCGACAGTTTTCAGCCACGAACGAGATGATGACTTACGTGTTTGCATATATTTTTTTCCTTTTCATAAATAATAGCCCCGACACAATCAGTGCTGCCAGTATACCGAGCAACGTTGCACCATAATAGCCGTGCGTGAGATTGACAAGACCAAACATAAAGAGGCTGGCACCAAAGAGAAGACGTGGCGTTATGGTAATGAGCTTCAATGTTGGTGTAGCAAGTACGGGGAGTATAGGGAGGGGAGCAAGACGAAAAACCACGCTATCGACCAGCAGCAACAACACAAAAGCGACGAAAAACCACGCTGCGAAATTCGCCAACGGCACTCCGTAATAGTTGACATACCCTGGTGCTAACCACTCCCAGTAGTGTTCGATGTGCGCCGCGACAGGCTCAATTTCGAGGTCTAAAAGTGTTGCGAGTGTCGCGCCGAGCAGGGCATTCAACACGCCGATACGTCGCTTATCGACATGTACACAACCATACACGCCAAAAACAATCAAAACCCATGCGAACAGAACCGCCATCGGTACGCCCCCTGGCAAGCGCGGAAAAAGAACATGAGTATAACGATACACGCCAAAAGGAACGCCAGTTCCTACTCCCAGCGTCTCAACGAGATAAGATAGTATAATCACAATCAAGCCTGCAATGAGACCGCGCAACCACGTACAGCGCAAACTTGCCGCAACGATAAGAAGGATGCCTTCGAGAAAAAGTAAGGCACTACCAGCCCAATCGAGCGAGAATGGCGGATGTACATCGAAGGCAACGCCAATGACGGCGAAGGGGTAGGCAAAACAAAGTAGACCGAAGAGCGCAAGAAAGATGCTCTGTCCCCATAAAGTGACATGCTGCTTATCCTTCATTGGATGCTACCCTGGACAACCGCGATAACTTGTGCATAGTTTTTTGTTGCGATGATTGGTGCAACCGCGCCATTTGTAATATCCAGCGCATAAAGGGTGCCATCAGAGTAGAATGTCAGCGTAGTATTATTTACCCACGCACCTAACTCGACAAAGAGATCCGTCGATGTTGCCAGCAATTGCGGCTTGCCAACTTTGAGTTGTGCGCCAGTACCACTCGTTTGGACCATGTATACGGCACTATGCCTATCAAAGGGTGTCTGCGCGTCGCTCGAAAATTCTACATAGATGAGTGTACGGCCATCCTGAGAAAACGTTGGTGTTGTCACCCAATGATAGGCCGCGCTATTGCTCAAATCACGCTGCTCTGGCAAAACTACGTGGAACCCATTCTTTACAAGAGCAGGAGCTACTCCAGTCGTGGAAACACTGATACCTGCCATTGAGAGACTGTTAGCGTAGTCCAACGAGGCTATGTCTATAGGCACACTACCATCGTCTGTAGTAGGTACGATGCCCAGACTTGTCGAATACAGTAGCGTGTTGCCAGAAGGAGAGAGCGCAAGTGGCCCCTGTAGAGTGTCACCTGCAAGCAACATTTGTGGATTTGCTAGCGGCGTCTCAGTCAGATCCAGGCTCCACAGGCCATACTGCACCGCGTGATGATCGCCACGATCATCTGTAAGTAGTAGTGTCGAGTTCGCCTTTGCGCCACTGCCATGCAAGAAAGAGAAGACTCGATAACAGGGGCAATCGGTGGCATCATGTTGATAGATTGGCACTGATTTTTTCAATGGACCGGCATACAATACCGTGTTGCCGATACCATTCGCAGGTTCGGTACTCCACGCAGTTGTCGTACCATCCGCGCTTAAAGCCATAGAAGTAATCACTTGACCAGCAGGTAGTGTCGCGATTTGTTGCGCTGTGCCATCGAAGATATCTGCCAGCCATAAACCATTCCCACTATAGAGGAGTTGACCGGATGGTAGTATACGCGCAGGTACGGCACGGTTATAGCTATAGTCAGGAGTTGTTAACGGTGTGGCAATACCACCAGAAGCTGCCACAAGGGAAATGTTTTTTTGCTGCTCGTATACGACATAATTTCCTGCCGGTAGTGTGAGTTGTGGCGCGCTCGATTTTCCAGGCGGCAGTAAAGGCCCGCTATCTACATTCACGCTTGCGGTCGGACGTGGACGTGTGCTTGCTTTGTGCGTGATTGTTTGTGAAATATTCCACGTTAGTTGACCAGTAAAAAGCAGCAGAAGCATACCAACAAGCACCAGCAAGACCAGTATTCCTTTTTTTGAACTATGCTCTCGTTGCTCTGGTAACGGATGCGAGACTTGCTTAGGAGGTGGTGGGCTACTTACTTGCTGTGTCACAATACATTCGCTTTCTTTTCTGGCTTATGCAGTCTGGTCGCTTGCACGAGCCGACTTTTCCACGTGGCGTTGCACAAACGCGATGGTCTTCGCGAACACCTCTTCGCGGTCATGGTCTTTCATAATCACATGATAGGAACGATGCAACGTGACCAAATGTTTCTCCTTCGAGCCAAGCAGACGATAAATCTGGCGACCATCGCGTGCTGGCACAACGTGGTCGCGCACCGAGATCATCACCAATGCAGGTGCGGTAATCTGTGCTAACTCACCGCGCAATTGTGGCAGGAAGCGTAACATACTCTCGACGGGTGCCATTGGTGTCCAGCGGTAGACATCCCGCGTATAGCGACGCCGCGCCTCCGGATCTCGTATATCCTCACGAAGAGTGGGCAAGAGCGGAGCAACACGTTTGGCGAGTTGAATCATCGGCACCATCCACGGACGCATCGTAATGGGAGCGCACATCGCCACAATGCCCGCAACCTCTTCATGCGCGGCTGCATGCAAACACAACGCACCGCCAAGCGAGTGTCCAACAAGGAAGACAAGATCACAATGCTGTTTGAGCGCGTGTAGTTCAGCACGCACCGCCTCTGCCCATTCGGGCCATCCCAATGGCAACATATCACGCACCTGGCTCCCATGACCGGGTAACAGAATATTTTCTGTCACCATCCCCTGAGCATAAAAGAGATCGCTCAACTCCTGCATATCATGCCGACTGCCATTTAAGCCGTGTACCAGCAGCACCCCAACCTTTGGCTTCTGGCTTGTACGTTGATTTTTCTGTGGTACTGGCTCCGTCTCGCTCATCCTCATAATTCCTTTGTTGCTAACGTGGTCCGCCCTTTGCCCATTCTGTTCTTTACCTATCATACCACGCACACGGAACGGTACCGTATTCCTGTGTATGAGGCTGAACAATGGTAGGGGCCATAATTCATTACACCCTCGTACCCATCGACGCCTTGACCGCACGTAGGAAACGTTGTTCAATCCTTATCGAATGGGTGTGTCGCTGATGGGGCATAATGAATTATGGCCCTTACTAGTCCACCAGCCTTGATTTGAGAGGGACCAGGGCGTCCCCTTGCGGGCACCCTGGTTTTGGGGTCACATGAACATGGGTAGACTACTACAGGTGACATTACCGTATTTGATTGTAAAAAATGATTTTTAGACATGCTCAAATAACTCACAACGCTGCTGACATACTGTTGTCACTTCGCTGTTCTATACTTGTCTCATAGCAATAAAACACTATTGGATGGTTTCAAACAGTCAAGTATGAAGAACAGGAGAACGAACACTATGTTGACAACAGGATTGAACTTTGTGATGTTACACGTTTCTGATGTAAACGCGGCAACAACTTTTTTCACGGAGAAATTTGACCTCGAAGTAGAGACACAGCAGCCAGATTTTGTGCAATTCAAGCAGCCGCAGGGTAACGGAGCTTCACTTGCAATTGGGAAAGCTGAAAATACACCTGATGCTGGTACAGAACTATGGTGGTACGTCGAGAATGCCGACAAAGCCTTTGCAACATTACAGCAAAAAGGTGTCACGATACAGGAGCCGCTTACCACAATGCCCTTTGGTCGCACCTTCTCAGTGCAGGGGCCAGGAGGATATGTGCTATACCTGTTACAATTAGCACAGTAAACGTGTAATATTAAAACTTACAGAAATCCTAACGGGCGACCACAAGGGTCGCCCCTACTATACTCTTTTTGCATCTCTTGCCCTGTCTGTATAGTAGGGGCGACCCTTGTGGTCGCCCCTCCGTTCTATTTGAACGTTTTGGAGTCTCCCTTGCCGATGCCTGGAACGGACAGTTAAATAGCCCTACAGGGCTATGTTACGCTACACCCGTTGTGCCTCGCGAATGAAGCGGTAGGGATAGATATCCTCTATCATGCTTGCTTCTGAAAGCTTCTGCACTCGCTCTGAACTCAGTTCCCAACCAACGGCATTAAGATTATCATTAAGTTGCTCTAGCGAACGTGCGCCAAGAATAGGTGCTGTTATGCCGGGCGTGCGTAACAACCAGTTGAGCGCGATCTGTGCGTATGATTTTCCGGTCTCCTCAGCAATAGAATCCATTATGTCAATTACATGCCAGTTCTGCTCGGTCGCGCGTCGCTGCCAATGTTCCTCCAGACGTTCCGCCGCTTGCGCGATACGTGTTCCTTCCGGCGGTTGCTCTCCTCGCTTGTATTTTCCAGAGAGAAAGCCACCACCAAGCGGACTCCACGGCAGCACGGCAATATTTTCTTCGCGACAGAGCGGAAGTATCTCATAGTCGAGGTGACGCTCAACCAGCGAATATTGGGGTTGCAACGAGACTATACGCTCGAAGCCATGCACACGGCTGACATGCAATGCCTTCATGATTTGCCACGCGGTAAAATTCGAGACCCCGATATAGCGTACCTTCCCCTGATGAACAAGATCAGAGAAGGCAGAAAGCGTCTCTTCAAGTGGGGTGGCGGCATCCCAGCAATGAGCCTGATACAGGTCAATGTAGTCGGTATTCAAACGTCGTAGACTTGCCTCACAGCCCTGAATAATATGTTTGCGCGAAAGCCCTACATCGTTTGACTTATCGCTCATCGGAAAACGTACCTTTGTCGCCAGTACCAGATCGTCACGCATATCATGAATGGCACGTCCCGTAATCTCTTCTGAAACACCTCGTGAGTAGACATCCGCCGTATCAAGAAAATTGCCACCCGCCTCAACAAAACGCTGAATAATCGCCCTGGATTGGTCTTCGTTGGCCTCATTGCCAAAAGTCATGCAGCCCAGACATAATTCGGAAACCATCGTGCCGGTTGCACCCAAACGTCGCATTTGCATAGCTCTGTAGTCCTCTCTTTAGTCATGTTAGTTCTGTACGTTACACACGTTTGAGGATTGTCTTTCGTTCTGAAAAATATAAACTGACACAATAAGACAGGCGAAAGCGTGATATGATATATCCCATGAACGATGTTGAAGGAGGCGACGATGGAACAGCGAACGCTAGGTAAAACAGGATTACAGGTGCCAGTGGTTGGCATGGGCACATGGCGAACATTCGATGTACGAGGCAATGACGCCAAGCGAAATACGCAAAACATTGTAGATACTGCCCTGACTGTGGGCGCGAATTTCCTGGACTCTTCACCTATGTATGGAGCCGCCGAACAGGTGCTGGGCGAGGCACTACAGGGAAGACGCGATCAAGCAATCGTTGCCACCAAGCTGTGGACGCAAACACGTAGCGAGGCACAGGTGCAGGTCAAACATGCGCTCTCGTTTTTCAATAATCTCATCGACCTGTATCAGATACACAATCTCGTGAACTGGCTAGAGCATCTTGCACTACTCGAACGGCTACAAGAAGAGGGCAAGGTACGCGCCATCGGTGCGACCCATTACAGCAGTTCGGCCTTCAAAGAGCTACGACAGGTAATGAAAACGGGGCGTATCACCGCGATCCAGATTCCCTACAATCCGCAACAACGCGAGGTCGAGCGCGATATTCTACCACTCGCAGCCGATCTCGGCCTTGGCGTTGTCGTTATGCGCCCCTTTGCCGAAGGTGGTTTGATGCGCCGTAGTCCCTCACAGGCAGCCCTGGCGCCACTCAAGCCATTTGGCGTGACAACATGGGGGCAGGCACTGCTCAAATGGATACTGAGCGACCCTCGCTGCCATATCGCCATTCCAGCCACCACACGTCCCGAACGTGTCAGCGAGAACACCCTCGCCGGCAATCCACCCTGGTTCGGAGCCGAAGAGCGAGCGTTGGTCGCGAAATTGGCGGGGGCGTAAAATACTCTAATTCACATAATACGAATTGGAGACACATCCCAGAGACATATTCCAACGGGCGACCCTTGGGGTCGCCCGTCCGTTCCCCGTTTCCGCATAGAGAACAGGATCGACATTAAACCCCTCATAATATTTAGAGACGCAACCCCCATATACAACGTATAATAAACAGTGATATGAAGAAGAGAAATAGTATGAATATAAGAAATTGGGTATAGAAAGGAACTGATATGAGTAACATTGGTACATCGGTAGCGAAGATGGCAATGCTTGCAGGCGGTGCCGTACTCGGCGCATTCATTGCGCGTCTGTGTGATGAGTGGATAGTAGCACATTCACGGACACAATCTGACTATGATAAAACGCGCTATGCACAGGGGCTAAGCGCGGTGGCGTTGCCGCCAGTGGCACCACCACAGGCACCTTTTCAAGCACCAAATGTAGATGAGCAACAACAGTACAACGAATACGAGTAGAGGGGTAGATACACTTATGGCAGCTACAATGACAGCAAGCGAACGTGTTCATGCCGCACTGAAAGGCGAACCCGTAGACCGCGTTCCCTTCTGCTTCTGGCATCACTTCAAACCAGAGGGGTCGGGCGAGAAGCAGGCCGCCCTTACGATGGAATTCTTTCGCCAAAAGTTCGACCTTGATATCGTGAAAGTGATGCCCGATCTGCCCTATCCCAGGCCAGAGGAAAAGCTGATCGAGGCAGAACAGGTGCGTATGCTGCCGAAACTTGGCATTGACACGCCTATTTTCGAGCAACAATTAGTGGCTATTCGCACGTTGCGTTCCGAACTTGGCCCCGACTATCCGCTCATCGTGACACACTTCAGCCCGTTGACACAACTCTTTTATATGATGGGCAAGCAGCAAGCCATCGAGGGGCTACGCAAACGCCCCGAACCGATTCTGGAGGGATTGGGCACGATAGCATCGAACCTGAGCCATCTGTTTGCAGCCTCGATTGAAGCAGGTGCGAGTGGCATTTTCTTTTCCTGCATGGGTGCAACGGACACCGACCTGACACGCGAAGAATACCGAGGTTTTGCCTACCCCTACGATTTAGAGGCGTTGGAGGGTGCAAAGAATGGCTGGCTCAACATTGTCCACGTTCATGCCGACCCAGCGCAAGAGGGCGACGAGATTTACTTTGAAGATTTCGTTGACTACCCCGTCTCGGTCTTGAGTTGGAGTGATCGTCTCACAGGTCCCAGCCTGAGCGAGGCCATGACAATGACCAATAAATGTCTCATGGCTGGCCTTGACGAGCGTGGCCCCCTGACACACGGCAGCGAAGTTGAACTCGAAAACGAGATTATGTCTGCCGTCTCACAGACAAAGGGTCGTCGTCTCATCCTTGCCAACGGCTGCTCCATTCCCGACGACACCCCCGAAGAGTGGCTCCATGTCGCGCGGCGGTTGGTTGACAATCTGGAATGATGTAATTCGGTAGGGGCCTTTATTCATAACGCCCTCGTCCCCATTGACCAATTGCCCTCGACAATGGATACGTTCCTCAATGCTTGTGGAATGGGTGTGTTGTTCACAGGGCGTTATAAATAAAGGCCCCTACGGGCTTCAATACCACAAACGTAGCAGGAATTGAACAATGGTAGGGGCCTTTATTCATAACGCCCTCGTCCCCATTGACCATGTTCCCAATCATTGAAGACGTGCCGCAATCCTCGCCGCATTTGTACATGCCAAAGATATTCTCCAGTGTAGCGTATGTTTGTGCGTTCTGCAACATATTTTATTGTCCTCGATCACATCCGTTTATGCTATTATAATGGAGGCCATTTCATCAATGTATCTTTCATGAAGAAAGGACACATCCCCCTATGCAACAGCAGACACAACAAGATATGGACAGCGTTATCGCCAACGAGCTAGAGGAGGGCGAGCGCGTCCTCTGGACGGGCAGACCACACCCCAGCAGTCGTGCGCGTGGCTCAATGACGCGTATATTCGCCATCCTCGCCATCGTCTATGGTGCACTTGGCATCTGCTTTATTGTGATAGGACTTATCGTCACTGTCACCGCCTCTCCCCGAAGTATGCTTGGTCTCTTGCTTGGCTTCTCCATCCCTGGTGGCATCTTTGTCTTGCTCGCTATCATCTTCGGTATCGTAGCCGCGGTGTATCGCCCGAACTTGAAGGGTGCAGTGTATGCAATCACTGAGCAACGCATCATCACGGCAACGACGGGTCGTGCATTGATTGTGTACTCTTATGGCAAAGATGATATTAGCTCGCTTACCCGTATCGAGCAGAAGGATGGCACAGGCGACCTGATCTTCACTGCCAATAGACAAGCCTCCCCGTATGGCATGTATGGTTACAATGCCTATGGTGGTTATGGTGCTGGCAATACAACGGGTTCCAATGCTGGGGCAATCGGCAGGGCGTCGGCAAATGCCGGGAGATTTCTTGGTATCCCCAATGTGCGCGAGGTGGAGCGCATTGTACGTCGCACATTCAAATAGAAATTTTTTCGCCAGAGATAGTATCTCGTGGAATATTACGAGACTTTTCCCTTAGCTCTTACGTATTACATTAGAACATTTGATACTCAGCATCGCATCTGACCCTGTAGACCTACTAAACATGTCGTATAATAAAAGCTACGCGTTTGTGTAGGTAATCTTATCGTTTTGATAAGGGAGTTTTAACGCATGGATAAAATCGAGTTCCGAGAGATCACCAAGAGGTATCCAGGGACAGACAAGCCCGCAGTCGATGGTGTGAGCTTCGGCGTACCAGAGGGCAGTACGTGTATGCTGGTAGGTACATCCGGCTCCGGCAAAACAACGTTGTTACGCATGGTCAACCGCCTGATCGAGCCAACTTCTGGCGAGATTGTGATTGACGACAAGAATGTTTTGACCGAAAACCCTATCGAGTTGCGCCGTCGTATCGGCTATGTCATTCAGCAGGTGGGTCTCTTTCCGCACATGAATATCGCGGAGAACATTCGTGTCACGGCTGAGATCGCGGGTGGCTGGTCAAAAGAACGCTTGAATAGTCGCGTTGACGAGTTGCTCGATCTGGTGGGACTGGCCCCCAGTGAGTATCGCAACCGCTTTCCGCGTCAGTTGTCTGGCGGCCAGCAACAGCGCGTTGGGTTGGCGCGTGCCCTCGCCACTGACCCTGGTATTCTACTGATGGACGAGCCATTCGGGGCACTCGATGCCATTACGCGCGAACGTATGCAGAACGAATTGATACGTATCCAGCGAGATGTTCATAAGACTATCCTCTTCGTCTCGCACGATATAGGCGAGGCATTCAAACTGGGCGACCAGATTGTCGTCATGGATCAGGGCCAAATGCTGCAAATGGGCAAGCCTGTCGATCTGCTGTTGAGTCCCGCCAACGATTTCGTGCGTAAACTTGCAGGATCGGACGACATTCTGCGCCAACTACAATACTTACCAGTTATTGATGCTCTTGACCGTGAGCCAGAGAGCGTATCTTCTGCACATTGGAACGACGTGCCAACATGTCCCGCCGACGCGACCCTGCTTGACGCCATGTTGAAACTCCTCTCGACCAATGCTCCCGCCCTTGCCATCCAAAACTCAGAAGATACCTCGCATCCCCTCGGCTTCGTCACACTCAACAGCATTAACCGTGAAATCACGCACGCCCAACAAGGCAAATCCGAATATAATGCTGTTCCGAGAATCGAAGACACTGTACGCTAGCAAGCGTATAGATGAGGCAGATGTATGCACTATATACTACAACCGTACAACTATGACCTGACCGACCCAGGTAGTATTCCTAATCTGTTCTTGGCACATCTTTATCTGGTTTTGATCACGATGGTCATTTCGCTGCTCATCGCCATTCCAGTTGGGATACTGCTAACACGCTACAGGCGGTTTTACCTGCCCGTTGTCACTGTGTCGGGTCTGCTCTACACGGTGCCGAGCATCGCAGCTTTTGCCTTGCTCATCCCCATAACGGGTCTCTCGCCAGCAACGGCAATCATTCCACTGGTGTTGTACAACCAGCTTGTGCTGATTCGCAACACGACAACAGCGGTACGAGGCGTTGACCCCTTGCTATTGGAAGTGGGACGCGCAATGGGCATGACTTCGTGGGAGCTACTCACACGCGTCACGCTACCACTGGCCTTGCCCGTGATTATCGCAGGTGTGCGTATCGCCACTGTGACAACGGTTGGCATTGTCGCCCTCTCCTCGCTAGTAGGACAGACGAGCCTCGGTAATCTCATCTTCCAGAACATCGCCAGTGGGGACACCGATGCGATTGTGGCTGGTGCGATTCTCACGGCCATCTTTGCCCTCTTAGCCGATATTCTCTTACTGTCCTTGCAGGTCGCCCTCAACCGGGGACGTAGTGCGTTATCGGTCGCTTAGAAGGAGTAGAGCAATGGAAATAATCAACTTTATCCTCAATCCCAAAAGCGACTTTCTTGGGCAAACGGTGGCGTACCTCCAAATCTGCGCCATCTCAATTGTAGGAGCGGTGATCATCGGTATTGCGCTAGGCGCGGCGGTATCGCGCAATTCAATTCTTGCCTTTATCGCTGTAAACCTGAGTGGCCTGATACGTGCTATTCCTGTAATCGCTACCTTGATTATCTTTGTCCCTTTTTTCGGATTTGGACTCAAACCAACCTTAATCGCCCTGATTCTCCTGGGTATTCCACCCGTACTGCTCAACACCTATACAGGTATTCGTGGTGTTGATCCGGCCATGATCGATGCGGCCAAGGGAATGGGTATGACCACATGGCAGATTGCGAGCAAAATACAGGCACCGCTCGTCACGCCTCTGGTCGCGGCTGGTGTTCGCACAACGGCTGTGCAGATCGTGGCGACAGCGACGCTCGCGGCCTTCGTTGGAGCGGGTGGCTATGGCGACTATATCGTCGATGGCATCTCCGTCTTCAATTATCCCGAACTCATCGCGGGTTCGCTCGCGGTGGCGGTGGTTGCAATTATCATCGAGGTGTTTATGGGCTGGCTACAGCGCAGGCTTACCCCTGTTGGTATCAGGACGGAAGACGTGGAGCCGCTCAAAGCATAATATGAAAATTTGTGTTTCGTAAGGACAGGAAGACCTTGCAGTCTTCCTGTCCTTACGAAACACAAATCCTGGATTGTTTTTTCGTTCATACACGTTTAGGAGAAGAAAATGACATTTCTAACGCGCTCATTGCGAACAAAAGCAATGGCACTTTTCGCGCTTATTTCACTGCTGCTGCTAGCAGCCTGCGGCAATGGACCATCAACTGGTGGTGGCACTACCAGTGGTGGTGGTACATCCAAGGTGCCGATAACCGTTGCCAGTAAACTTGACCCTGAAGGACAGTTGCTCGGCGAGATGTACGTTCTATTGCTGCAAAAGGCTGGCTACACGGTCAACTCGAAACTGGCGTTGGGGCAAACGCCAACTCTTGCCGCCGCAATCAAAAGCGGTTCCATCGACATCTATCCTGAATTTACGGCTACTGCGCTCGACCAGATCGGTGCCAAGTCGTCCTTTGACCCACAAAAGGACTATGATACCGTCAAGGCAGGTTATGAGCAGAAGTTCCAAATTACCTGGCTTGACTACTCACCGTTGAACGATGGTTATGGCATCTGTACCTCACAAGCACAGTCGAACAAGCTAGGCATCAAGACGCTCACCGATTTGTCGAGCAAGGTCAAGGATTTGACGCTGGCAACACAAAGCGATGGCATCACCTACATCGATCAACTCAAGACCAAATATGGCTTCGACACAACTAACTTCAAGGCCGTCAAGAAGGTCGATTACTCGCTTGGTTTCGCCGGAGTTAAAAGCGGTGACGCCAACGTTACCGAGTGCTATACAACCGATGGCTCGGTTACAACACAGGGCGACATATTCCTGAGCGACGATAAGCACGGCTTTCCAGAGTTCCATCCCGCACCCATTGTGCGCGACTCAGTGCTGAAAAGCGACGCGAGCATCGCCGATACCTTGAACAAGCTGGCACCCAAGCTGACCACCGATGTCAGTATTCAGTTACAGGGACAGGTCTCGGACATGAAAAAAAGTGGCACCTCTGGCTCACAGGCAGTTAAACAGGTTGCCAAGAAGTTCTTGCAGGACAACGGATTGTTGTAATACAAGATTTACAGCTTTTAGAGCAGGAGACCGCAAGGGTCTCCCCTACACGTATTATCCAAAATGTAGGGGAGACCCTTGCGGTCTCCCTGATTTTCTGCGGTTGTTTGATTGAACATAGTACGTAGGAAGATGTTACATAATGTCAGATGTGACCTCTTGCCTTCGTACTAGTCTGTCAATCATCATGTGTCACTTTTCTAAAGCTGATGAAAGCGCATGTGTGCTGACAAACGGGCCATTCCAAAAGTGACACATGAGCTTTGGCAGACTAGTACTATGTCAAGATAATACTAAGTTGTCCATATCATTCATCTACTTAAAAAGGAAAAAAGATGGTTTCTTTTACACACTCACTTTCCTTCAAGATATGTGCGCTTCTTCTGTTCGTACCACTCTTTATTTTATCTGCCTGTAGCGGTGTGGCAAGCACTGGGGCGGGGTCAAAAGGTACGATTGTTGTCAGTGGAAAACAAGATATCGAGGCGCAAGTACTTAGCGAAATGGATGTCTTGCTCCTGCAAAAAGCTGGTTACACAATTGTCTCAAAACAGGCTTTGGGAGATAGCCCAATTGTCTTTAACGCACTCAAGAGCAATGCCGTTGACCTATACCCTGAATTTACCGTTACTGGTCTGAACATAGTGCACCTCAAATCATCGCATGATCCACAAAAAGATTATCAAACGGTGAAAGATGGCTTTGAGAAACAGTTCAAAATCACCTGGCTGAATCCCTCGCCGTTGAACGACACATACGCCCTTTGTACCTCGAAGGAGATGTCGCAAAAGCTCGGCATTACATCGCTGGCAGACCTCAAGGCGAAAGCCTCAGATTTGACGTTGGCCGCTACCAGCGATGGTATTCCTTATATAGACGATCTGCAAGCAACCTATGGCTTTGGCAGTGGTAGCTTTAAGAGTGTCACAAAAGTTGACTATACACTTGGTTTTCCTGCTGTGAAAACCAATCAAGCGCAGGTGAATGTATGCTACACTACCGATGGTGGCGTGCAACAACAAGGCTTTATCTTCCTCAAGGATGATAAGAATGGCTTCCCAGCCTTCAATCCTGCCCCCATTGTCCGTGATTCCGTGTTGGCTAAATACCCTGGCATTCGTGATGCGCTTAATCCACTCGCACCATACCTGACTACAGATGACAGTATTCAGTGGCGTGCCCAGGTTGCCACCAAGAAAAACGGTGGGATGTCCGCGACCGAGGCGGTCAAAGAGGTTGCACAAAACTTCTTACGCAGCAAACATCTACTGTAAAAAAGAAAGAATGACAAGCAATACCGTACAGGGGACAAGCTTGTTCCCTGTACGGTATTGCTTGTCATTCTTTCTGCTTTGCTACTTGTATTTTCGTGTTTTCTGACATACACTATATGCAAATGAGGAATTTATGAAACGGAGAGAGCAACTATATGGACTGGAATCCTAGTGTCGAGCAGGAACTACAGCGTATCCCCAAAGGATATGCTCAGCACAATCCACAGGAACAGGAATACGGCTATCATGCACAGCAGCCTCAGTCTCGACAGCAACAATATAGCACACTTTATACCAGTAGTCCCGTACCACAGTACGTCCTAAGAGTCTCCTTTGGAGAGCGATTAGGCGCATTTATCAGTTACCTTTTTGTATGGCCTGCGGGCTTTGTCTTTTTCCTCTTTTCTGAGAAACAGAACCGCTTTGTGCGCTTCCACGCGTTGCAATCGCTGCTCTTCTTCGGTGCCTTGAATATCGCGGGTGTTGGAATCTTCAGTTTTGTGAATCTCATCGACAATACAGACGGTTATGTCCCTTTCATTGGCACAGTGATCGCCGTGGCGTGGGTCGTCTTTGCGCTGCTCTTTCTCATGGCTCTCGCAGGCTGGTTCATGGGCATGGTGAATGCATTACGTGGTCGCTACTACAAAATGCCCTTCGTCGGTGATTTCGTCGAACGCTATGTGAATCGGCAGGCTCTGCCGAAATAAAGCGTCTGATGTATCCAATCGTTGGGAAATGGTCGGTGGGGGACGAGGGCGTTATGAATAAAGGCCCCTACAATTGTGCAATTCCTGTTATGTCCCTGATGTTGAACCACGTAGGGGCCTTTATTCATAACGCCCTGTGAGCCACACGCCCATTCCACAGGATCTGAAGAACTCGTCCAATGTCGAGCAAAATGGTCGATGGGGAACGTGGGCATGATACATCAGGCCCGTACACCCATTTTCAACGTTCGGATTGGCCCTTCCCACGCCACAGACGCTGCATCTCCTCGCTCGTTTGCAGCAACATCTCTAACGTTCCCTCGGACTCGACTCTGCCATCTTTCAGCACGATGATAGAGTCGGCGCGTTGTAGCACAGAGCGGCGATGTGAAACGACGAGGCAGGTGCGTTTCTCGGTTGCAAACAGATGTTGCCATAACGCTTGTTCGGTCTCCACATCAAGCGCACTGGAAAGGTCATCGAAGACCAGCAGTTCGGCGTCGCGGACAAGCATACGCGCCGCTGCTGTGCGTTGTACCTGTCCACCGGAGAGCTTGACGCCTCTACTGCCGATGACGGTTTGTAGACCTTGCTCCAGGCTTGCGACATCACGTTCCAGTACAGCCGTTCGTATCGCACTCTGTAGGTCAACGGCTTGTTCCGACAAACCCAGTAGAATGTTCTCTTGCAACGTATCGCTAAACAGGTGCGGCACCTGCGGCGTGTAGGCACTGCGCGGCGGCATAAAAAAGTTCGCAGGGTCCACGACAGGCTCACCATTCCACCAGATTTCACCAGTATCACATGGCAACAATCCTAACAGAACGCGCACCAGCGTTGTCTTGCCCGATGCGATACGTCCCGTAATCACTGTGAGCGAGCCACGCGGAATGTGCAGATTGACGCCCTCGATGCCACGCCCTGTATCAGGATACCGATAAGTAAGACTCTGTGCTTCTACAACCTCAAGTCGTTGCGCCTGCGTTTTGTCAGGGAATTGTAGCTCTGGAAAAGCACCTTTGAGATATAGCGGTTTAGCAGCGACAAGAGTTTGGAGTGGCGCACCCTGTAACAACTTCGCCATGCGTTCAAATGAAACGCCAGTTTGTGCATATTTCGCGAGTGTTGACCCGAAACACGATGTGAACGCGCTTACATTACCGAGATACAAGATAAACAACGCGAGATCGCCAACACTAAGATTTTTTGTGTGCGTACTCAGTGCGGCGAAGATCAAGATAAAGCCCGTTCCCAGTCCAACGGTGTTTTGTAGCACCGAGTCAATGCCATCGGTAAGCACCGTATCACGCAGCATCAGCACACGGCGACGTTCGTTCAGCGTGCGAAAGTGACGCACCACTGATGCCTGTGCCCCGGCCACCTTAATCGCTTGCACAGAGCTAAATATCTCGCCGATACTGCTACTGACACGTCCCGTCGCTTCACGGCTTGTCTCGCGATACTTTGTGAGCCGCCCATGCATACGCTGCACAATAGCAACAATACAGGCGAGCGGCACAAAGACAAAAAGCGTCACGGTAACACTGATATGCAACAAAATGATAATAGCCACAATCGAATAGATGCCTAAACCTGTGGCAGCATAAATCCAGCCGAACATCTGTGAAACGTTCTCCGCATCATCACGAAAGCGATTGATGATCTCACCAGGGGAATCAGATAGGGCCTGAACACCGGGGATTTCAAGGAGACGAGCGAACAGATTACGACGTACAAGGCTTTCAGTGACAAAGAACGAGAACGGGCGTATCACTCCAGCCCCAAGTGCTATAAGATAACGTCCTAATGCCGCTCCGACAAGCAATGCAAGAAAGAGCCAGAGGCCAAAACTCAGGTGCCTACTAGTTGGCAAAATATTGAAAAAGCCTTGCACCGCGAGGCCGAAGACAAGCCGTGCCAGGAAAAATGGTGTTGTGGTTAGCACACACCCAATGAAAAGCCAGGGCCGATAACAGATGATACGCCATAGCAATTGGTAGGTTTTCATACATTGATCTCCTCTACCCCTGTCCGTAATAGGTGTGCGAAATAAGAGTTTACGTCGTTGGCTAGCTCCTCACGGCTGCCGTATTCGAGTATATGCCCGTTTTCTAGTACCAGAATGTCATCGACATGTTGCAGCGTCGAGAGGCGGTGCGCGATAATGACACCTGTGCGACTGGCAAAAAGCTTTCGCGTGGCACGCTCGATAAGATATTCTGTCGCGGGGTCCAGCCTTGATGAAGCTTCGTCAAGAATAACTAATCCAGGATGCGTGAGTAGCACACGCGAAAAGGCGAGCAACTGCGCCTGTCCCGCCGATAAGCCCTCGCCATTCGCGCCGATTTCGGTATCCAGTCCTTGCGGCAACGCAGAATACCACGCGGAAAGTCCTACATCATTGAGTGCATCTATAATATGCTCATCCTGAAAGGACGCATCAAAAAAGGTCAGATTATCGCGTACCGATGCCTGGAAAAGCTGCACATCCTGCGTCACCATACCAATACGTTGCTCCAACTGCTGTAATGAGGTTGTACGAATTGGCACACTCCCGATACGAATTTCGCCCACCTGGAGGTCATACAAACGAAATAGTAGGCGTGCAATCGTTGTTTTGCCACTGCCTGTATGTCCCACAATCCCTAGCAACTTGCCAGCTTGCACACGAAAGTTCAATGCGTGCAGGATTGGTTCATCTATGTTGTAACCAAATGTCACATCACAGCATTCGACGGAGAGCGCACCCTGTGGAAGGAGTGTTTGTACTATACCATCAACGATTGTTGGTTGTGCATGGAGCAGTTCTTCGATACGCTGCATGCACGCCTCGGCCTGTTGCAGGTCTTGTAGCTGTTGCTGCATCTGGTCCAATGGGTCAGCCAGCTTGTCGGTATAATTGAACATGATGTACACAGTGCCAACCGTAGCTGCACCGATACTCCACAGGTACGCCCCTAGAGCTAACACTAATGCGCTCCCAACAATAAAGAGGAACAGGAGGGTCGATCCCGTAAAGTAAGTGATAAACTCGGCCTTACTATTTGCACGTTGCCACCGTCGCACCAAACGATAGAAGCGTAGCACAATCGCCTCCGTCGCACCATTAGCGCGAATATCTTCTGTGCCCACTAAATGTTCGCCAAGAAAACGGGAGAAGTCGGCACTTACCTGTCGCAACACCTTCCACAGTGGCGTCGCACAGCGTCCCATGAGTGCAAGAAAGGCAAAGACAAGTGCAGAGAAAGCTGTCATTACTGTGCCGACGAGCCAACTAATCTGAAAAAAGAGTATCAACACACCTACAACCATCAGAGCATTGCCGAGCAGGTTGATAACAAACTTCGAGAAAAAGTTCGACAGCGCGTCAACATCTCCGTCGATACGCTCGATGAGTTCACCAGATGGATGCTCTTTATGAAACGCCATATCGAGGGCGAGGCAATGCGTCACCAGATCGGTTCGTAACTGGTTCGTCGCTGTCCACGCCACGTTTTCGCTCAAGTAAATCGCGGCCACTGAGACAATCTGGCTAAGGATTGTGACAACGATAAAAAAGATAGCAGCGTAGATAAGGGATAATGAAGGGCCACCGCCCAGAGCGGTATCAATAAAATAACGTACTATTTGAGGATTGAGGAGTTGCAAGCCTACATCAATCAGCAGTAACAGAGCCATGAGCGTTGTTCTGCCCCATTGTGGTTTCAGGTAGGTTACAAGCAAAGACAGGTAGCGTCTTAGTGGAAGGCGCATTGGTGGAAACTCCTTACGTGCGTAATACAATCATGCATCGTATGCGTAACACAGCCATGCATTCGCATTCACAACGGGCGACCACAAGGGTCGCCCCTACTATATACGATGTCGTCTTATTCGTCGCGTAGGTATAGTAGGGGCGACCCTTGTGGTCGCCCGTTCCAACAACAATCATCGTCGCCCGTTCCAACAACAAACGTTTTGCCAAAGAAGGATACCCCAAGAACGCCAAAAAAACATCGGCCTTCTGGACGATGTGTAGTCGTTGACAAATGCTGTACAATAGGGGTGTAAGAGATAAACAAAAGACGTGTACACTCGCGCTGCGAGTGTACACGTCTTTTGTTTTTTATTTCTCTTCCAACGCCTGCTTACCAATTGCTGCGATGGCGGCATCATCTATGGGGGGATGCTGTAGACCTGCTCGCACGTCACGGTAGTAGCGTTGCAGCGGCATGGTCATGGAGAGGCTGGCGGCACCGACGAGGCGCATGGCGATATCAACGATCTCGATGGCATGATTGCTCACAAGGTATTTCGCGGCGGCGAACTGGCTCGCGGGTATGCTATCCGGGTTCTCGCTGAACTGAGCGGCGATACCATAGAACACAGCGCGGCTCTGCAACAGTGCTAGCTCCATACGTGCCACCTTGTCTTGAATGTGTGGTACGCTGGCAATCGGCTTGTCGAGCGAGCTTGGCTTACGCTTGCGAGCAAAGGCGATGGCTTCGTTGCGAGCCGCCGTTGCGATACCGAGATAGACGGCGGTCGTCGGGAAATTCCAGGCGGCAAGCCGCGATTGGTTCGCAGGATTCGTCGGCACCTGCTGCTCAACGAATGCATCGGCTCCCACATGTACATGTTCCAGAATCAGATCGTTGCTACCGCTGCCGCGCATCCCCAGCGAGTTCCATGTCTCCTTCACCTCGACGCCTCTGGCGGTACGTGGCACAAGGAACGAGCCACGATCCGCGTCAAGCGCAGGTAGGTTCGTGTTGTCCTCGATGCTACAGGTCACGATGAAGAACGAAAGAATGGGGCTACCCGTCGTAAATGATTTGCGGCCCGTAATAATCCATGAACCATCTTCCTGTCGCTGCGCGGTGGTGGTAGGTCTGCCACCACGACTGGGACTACCCGTTGCAGGTTCACTGGCGGCGGTATTGATGACGGCTCCATCCTCGACAACGGCACGGCAGAGACGCGCGAAAAACTCGTTGGGACCCGTCACGTTTTCAGCCAATTTTCCGACGTTCGCAAGGTGCATACTCATCACCAGTGCCGTTGCGCCATCACCTTGCGCCAACTGCTGCTGGGCCAGCACCACTTCGAGCATGTCGGCCCCCCAGCCACCAAAGTCACGCGGAACGGTGAGTGTCAAATACCCTGAATCGCGCAGGTCTTTATAGTTCTCGACAGGAAATCTGCCCACCCAATCATTCTCATTAGCACGCTTGGCAAAGATCGTAGCTAGCTCGCTTGCGATGCCAACAAGCTTTTTTTGATGGTCGGTTATGGGATATGCGGGAAAAACCATAAATTGTGTGTTCCTTTTGTGTTTTGTTACGTCAATAATAATCCCAACGGGAATAATAATATCAACGGGCGACCACAAGGGTCGCCCCTACCATACACAATTATAGTATCACGCATGTTAGATATAGTAGGGGCGACCCTTGTGGTCGCCCGTTGGTTTTTCACATCTCGCCATTCCATTCTCACATCTCCCCGTTGGTTTTTCACGTTCCACCCATCCACCCATCACAATTTATTCCCCTCAACCAGTTGTGCCGCGTACAGAATCAGCGTGTGTACACGCTCACCAAAGACGGCGAAACGTGCATCTTGCGTCTGGCCGCGTTTCCAACGTGCATAAATCTGTTGCAGAATGACGGCGAGCTTGAAGTACGCGAAGGCCATGTAGAACTGCATCGAGGAGATATCGCGTCCACTCTTTTGCGCGTATGCCTCGATAAACTGTTCGCGTGTCAGGAAGCCCGGCGAGATGGTCACGGTTGGCAAGACCGCCCGCATCTCCTCTGGATCGTTCGGTTGTATCCAGTAGCAGAGCGATACAGCGAGGTCGAAGAGCGGGTCGCCAATCGTCGCCATCTCCCAATCCAACACAGCCGTCGCCTGCGTCACATCTTCGAGACTGAACAGCATGTTGTTCAGTTTGAAATCGTTGTGAATGAGTGTCGGCGCAGGACTCTGCGGCGTGTGTTCTACCAGCCAGCGTGTGAGCAGCTCAACCTGGGCTATCTCGTCCGTCTGTGCGCGGAAATAGCGTTCAATCCAGCCCTTCACCTGTCGCTCCAGAAAGCCTTCGGGATGCCCCAACACGCCAAGACCAGCCGCTTGCCAGTCGATAGCGTGAATATGCACCAGCGTATCGACTGTTGTCAGGGAGATGCCGCGCCCAATCGCAGTGTTCGGTTCTACCCCTGGCGGAAATGTGTCATTCAGCACAACACCACGTTTGCGCTCCATCACATAGAATGGCACGCCCATGATGCTGAGATCGTTACAGAAGACATAGGGTTGAGGGGCCAATGGAAAAACAGGATGCACTCTTTGTAACAGACCTGACTCACGCTCCATATCGTGCGCTTTAGGTGGCACGGGACCAAAGGGTGGGCGACGCAGCACGCCCTCCCATGTCCCGATAGTGAGCAGATACGTGAGATTCGAGGCACCCGACGGAAACTGCCGCACCTGCAATGATCCTGCGCCCAATCCTTCGATATGCTCACGCAGGTAACGCTCTATCTTTTCCAGGTCGAAGCTTTCACCTGAACGAACGGCTATCGTCTCTTCAACGTGCATAACGGCTACCTCCCTTCCTACTGCAAAATGTTTTTCTCTCTGGCGAAGTCGATGAAGTATTGGATAGACTGCGAGTTCGCCAGCGCATCCACGCTGATCGCCTTCTCCACTGGCATCCCTAGCAACAGCTTTTTCACTGGCACCTCAAGCTTTTTGCCGCTCAGGGTGCGTGGCACCTCGCTAATCTCCAGTATCTCGTCAGGAGCATGGTGCGGCGACACATTGCGTCGTAACTGCTCTTTGATGCGTACTTTCAAGGCATCATCCAACGTCGCCCCTTCGCGCATGACCACGAAGAGCGGCATGTAATACTTGCCCCCTGGCAGTTCGACACCGATAATCAGGCTATCGAGTATTTCCGGGAAGCTCTCGACGACACGATACATCTCGCTCGTACCCATTCTAATGCCCATGCGATTGATCGTGGAGTCGGAGCGACCATAAATCACCGCACTGCCTGTAGGTGTAATACGAATCCAGTCGCCATGTCGCCATATGCCAGGGTATGTCTCGAAGTAGCTATCGAGATAACGTGTATTATCAGGGTCATTCCAGAAGAACAGCGGCATGGAGGGCATCGGCTCCGTAATCACCAGTTCGCCCACCTCGTCAATGAGGGCGTTGCCTTGTTCATCGAAGGACTCGACTTTCGCGCCGAGGTCGCGGCATTGTATCTCACCCTCATACACAGGTAGCAATACAGAACCGCCGACAAAGCCAGAGCAGACATCGGTACCCCCACTCATCGAGGCCAGCCAGACATCCGACTTCACATTCTCATAAATCCACTTGAAGCCTTCGGGCGGCAATGGCGAGCCGGTGGAACCGATCTGGTGAATCGAACTCAAGTCATACGTCTTACCAGGGGTAATGCCAGCCTTCATACATGACGTAATATAGCCCGCGCTAGTGCCGAAGAGCGTCATTCTCGTATCTTCTGCGAACTTCCAGAGTGTACCCATGTCGGGATAGCCGGGACTACCATCGTACATCAGAATCGTTGTACCGCTCAGCAGACCGCCGATTAGCAGATTCCACATCATCCAACCAGTAGTAGTGAACCAGAAAAACCTGTCGCCCTCTTTAAGATCAAGCTCTAGTGAGACATTTTTCAGGTGTTCCAGCAGAATACCACCATGCCCCTGCACAATCGCTTTCGGCAAGCCCGTCGTACCGGACGAGTAAAGGACCCAGAGTGCATGATCGAAGGGCACTTGCTCGAAGGTCAGTTGGGAGGGATGTGCGAGTATTTCACTCCATGCAAGCGTGTTTGCCAGTGAAATTGGTTCTGCCTCACCTAGCAGATAGGGGAACAGCACCGTCTTTTGCACCGTTGGTAAGGCAGCTTGTATGTCTGCTACAATTGCACGTCGATCAAAAGTTTTACCCCCATATTGATAGCCATCGACGACAAAAAGTACCTTTGGCTCGATTTGTTGGAAGCGATCAATGACGCTATTCACACCGAAATCGGGCGCACAACTGGACCAGATGGCACCGATACTGGCACAGGCGAGAAAGGCCATCAACGTCTCCGGTATATTCGGCATGTAGGCCACCACTCTATCGCCGCGCTCTACACCCAGCGAGCGTAACGCGTGGGCAATAGCACCCACTTTATACGTAAGCTCGTCCCATGAGACTTCTCTCAAGGTATCACGCTCGGAACGAAAGAGAATGGCAGGCCGTGTAGCGGAGGCGTTTCTGAATACATGTTCGGCGTAATTCAGTTCCGCTCCAGGAAACCACACTGCACCGGGCATCTTGCGCTCCACCAACACCGACGTATACGGCTTCGATGCAATGACAGAAAAATAATCCCATAGCGAGGCCCAGAAACCTTCGAGATAGTCAACTGACCACTGCCATAGAGCATTGCGTGTCTCGAAATGCAGCCCTCTGTGTTCTGCTAGCCAATGCATATACTTCGTCACATTGGCCTGTTGTCGCATAGTTTCCGACGGTTCCCATAGTGGTGTACGATCTTCACTTAGAGTTGTCATACGGTGCCTCCTTCATAGACATGTAAAAATTCTTTCTCGTTTATTATATCCGCTTCCAGTGTTTTTTTCAGGATATCTTCAGCAGAATATGATAGAATATCAAATATGATACAGAGAGAGTGGGAAAGTAATCACAGCTATTTTCCGCTATACCTTGCCTGTGGTCAGAAATTGTAACATCTCTCCAAGAAACCTTCTAAACATCTTGCCTTCTCCGATAAAACGTACTACACTATGTTTCTACAAATTGATTGCTTACTTATAAAAATCGTATATAGCTACACGGAGGGGATTGTGTCGGGACATGATATTATTTGTATAGGCACCTCAGCAGGAGGCGCCGAGACGTTAGTAAAACTTGTACATGATTTGCCAGGCGACATAGCGGCGGCATTTTTCATAGTAATGCATGTTCCACCACAAAGCCAAAGTATGCTGCCCGAAATACTTAGCCGTTCTGGAAGTCTTCCTGCGACACATCCAGCAGATTATACAAAGATTGAACACGGGCACATCTACGTTGCGCCACCCGATCATCATATGATGCTTGAACAGGGATATATACGCATCATACGGGGACCAAAAGAAAACCGTCATCGTCCCGCTGTTGATCCGCTTTTCCGTTCAGCAGCCAGTATCTAGGATCCTAGAGTCGTTGGTGTAGTGCTTACGGGCGCACTCGATGATGGCACAGCGGGTCTGTTAGCGATCAAACGTTGTGATGGCATAGCGGTTGTGCAAGATCCAGCCGACGCACGCTATCCAGATATGCCACAGAGCGCGATAGCTCTCGTTGCGGTAGATTATATATTGCCACTCGCGGCTATTGCTCACGAGATTGTCGATCTCGTCAAAACGGAGGTTGATGAGACAATGGAACATCCCGTACCCGAAGATATACAAAATGAATTGGCTCAGACAAAAATGGTGCTACCGCGCGAGAAGGATGATGTGCGTGTTGGCACACCCTCACAGTATTCGTGTCCCGAATGCGGCGGTGTGTTATGGGAAATACACGATGGCAAGCTGCTACGTTTTCGCTGCCGTGTCGGTCATGCATTTTCAGTGGACAGTATGATGGCCGAGCAATCCGACGCGATTGAGGAGGCGATGTGGACAGCATTGAAGGTGCTGGAAGAACAAGCCAGCATTTCACGCAAAATGGCTGAACAAGCACGGCGAAATGGTCGCCAATGGATGGCACAACGTTTTGAAGAGCGACAAAAAGAAGCAGAAAAACGGGTTGATTTGTTAGTAACGGCCTTAAAGAAGAGCGAAACAGCGATTCCAACCATAGAGGAAGACGACATCCAGGAAGAGAAGAGTGCGAGCTAGTGATGAGCATAACAAGAGCAAACGCGATCTACGATGAACGAATAGCAGAGTAACGGTAAGGCTCTGCTATACTCATTTAGGTAAGAGAAGGTGTCCAGTTTTATGACCAGCACAGAAGACAAACAATTGTCCAATGATTATCTTGTAGTTATCGGTGCATCAGCAGGGGGTGTCGAGGCACTGTCAACTCTCGTCAGTACATTACCCTTAGATTTCCCAGCACCGATTGTACTGGCACAGCACCTTGATCCAAATCGACAAAGTACCCTTGACCATATCTTGCGGCGCCGCACTTCCCTTCCGATTACTGTAGTCACAGCAAGCAATAAACTTGAGGCGGGGAACATTTACGTTGTGCCCTCCAATCACTATGTTCTGGTCAAAGATCATCAGGTCGAGGTACGGTTAGACCATGCCAGCCGACCACTACCGTCTATTAATGCCTTGCTTTCTAGTGCGGCAGCACTATATGGAGATCGTTTAATCGCAGTAATTCTCACTGGCTCAGGTTCTGATGGTGCAGCAGGCGCGGTCGATGTCAAGGAGGCTGGTGGCACAATTATTGTGCAGGACCCACAGACCGCACGCTATCCGTCGATGCCAATGGCACTACCGCCGACTATTGTGGACTTTGAGGTTGAAATCGAGAAGATTGGACCGCTTCTTCACAACCTTCTGCGAGGAATCACCATAGTACAGTCAGAAGAACGCACAGAGGATACCCTACGCGATATTCTTGAGCTAGTCAATCATCAGGCCAGTGTTGATTTTCGCCAATACAAAATCTCAACCATTTTGCGTCGTATTGGCCGTCGTATGGTGGTTACGCATATGCACAAGATACAAGAATATGTGGAATACCTGCGGAGTTATCCAGAGGAAATAGGTGAGTTGGTCAAGGCGTTTCTTATCAACGTGACACAGTTCTTCCGCGACCCCGAGTCCTTCGCCTACATCAAAGATGAAATTCTACCTAAGCTGATAGCAAAGGCTCGCGCACGCGACAAAGTGTTACGTATCTGGACGGCAGGCTGTGCGACAGGAGAAGAACCATATTCACTAGCAATGCTCCTCAGCGATATGCTAGGATCAGAACTTCCCGGATGGAGTATTAAAATCTTCGCGACCGATCTAGATGATGCCTCAATCACCTTTGCACGACATGGTGTCTATTCTGAAAGTCTTCTTAAAGGTGTGCCAAATAGCTATCGTGAGCGGTTCTTTGAGCGTGTGGATTCAGGCTATCGTATCGTGAAAGCACTGCGTCAAATGGTTATCTTTGGACAACAGGATTTGAGCCGTAGTGCCCCTTTTCCACGCATTGATCTCGTATTATGTCGCAATGTACTGATTTATTTTGCGCCGGAATTGCAGAATTATGTGCTGAACCAATTTGCTTTCTCGCTCTCGCCCGATGGCTACCTCTTTCTTGGTAAGGCTGAAACGGTGCGGCCTTCTCAATCTTACCTGGAACTTGTCAGCAAACAGTGGAAGGTGTATCGTTGTATGGGCAATGTCTTGCCCTCGATACGACGACAGCACATGCCGAAACTCAAGACAACATACGTGAAGGGGCATATTACAAATTCCTCAAATAATAGTATGAGTGTACCTTATGAGCAAGAGCCACTACAAGTAAATTCTGAACTTGTACAGTTCAAACGTTTCAATGAGCTAATGCTGCGCTTTCTTCCAATTGGCGTGGTTGTGATTGACCGTCACTACCGCGTATTGACGACAAATGGGTCAGCACGCCGCTTATTGGGACTGCGAGATGTGGCTATAGAGCAAGATTTCTTACATACGGTGCGTGGTATCCCCTACACAAGCACGCGTGATGCTATTGATGCTGTCTTCCGCGAACGTAACGCCATGACTCTTCCTGAAGTAGAGCTAGAAGGTGCTTCGAGCGGGAATGGTCGCTTCCTTAGTATCTCGATAGCTCCGATGCAGCTAGAAGCCGACAGATCGGACCTGGCCGTGATCAGTGTCAGCGATGTGACCGAACAGGTACAGATTCGGCGCCAGCTAGAAGCAGTACAGAGCGAACAAACACAGCTCATGAGCGAACTGGGTACCGCGAATAAACGTCTGAGCAATGTGAATAAAGAACTGATGGATGCCAACGAAGAGCTACAGGTTGCCAACGAAGAACTGATGTTGACGCACGAAGAGCTACAGGCAACCATCGAAGAGTTCGAGACAACCAACGAAGAATTGCAAGCCACCAACGAGGAATTAGAGACCAATAATGAAGAACTGCAAGCCACCAACGAGGAATTAGAGACGACCAACGATGAGTTACGAGCGCGTACAAACGAACTGCAAGAGATGACAACTACCCTTGATAGTGAACGTGTGCGGCTTGCAGAGATTGTTGAACTCGCCCCCTTTTATATCTTAATGTTGCGTGGCCCCAATTTGATTGTGGAGGCGTACAATCCCAACTATGCACGTGTCCTCGAAGGCCGTGCGGCACAGGGGCATCCCCTAGATGAAGTTTCCGAGTTGTTCTGGGATAGCCAACTCGGCATGACACTGGTGCGACAAGCTCACGAAGTCTTTCGACAGGACGAGATGAGTACTATACCACGCACTCTTACATCACCCCCAGAGCCACAAATAGATACAGAAGAAAGTTACTTTGCCTACACACTCACACCTTCACATGACGCATATGGACAAGTTAGTGGCGTGATTATCTATGCCCTGGACGAAACAGAACAACGCACGCGTGAGATACGCGAAGAATGGACACAACTCAAACTCATTTTTGACAACACCCCCTCAGCATTGCTCGCACTCTATGACGCGACCGATACTCGTTTGCTGATGGCAAGCCCGAATTATCTTCCCACGCTCAGTTGCCTGAATGGAACACAGCCCAACAATGGTATAGGCAGCAAGTGGCTCGACACAACTATTGTGACGCCATCTGAGCAAGCAAACGCGCTCTGGCGTGTGGTCCAGGAGGGCCGCTCCTCAATGCGTCTTCCAGAGGTGCCATATACTTTCGCGCAAAATGGTCAAGAAACCTTCTGGGATTATAGTTTGACACCGATTATAGATACAGAAAAAAGTAACTCGATACGTTTTATGCTTGTCTCAATGATAGATGTCACAGAGCAGGTGCGGGCGCGTCGAGAACTGGAGCGGCTCGACAACATCAAGGATGATTTCATGTCGCTTACCACGCATGAGCTACGCACGCCACTTACCGCCATCCTGGGCAACGCGCAAGTCTTGCAACGCGGAATTAAACGCCTGGCAACACGAGTGAATGATAAAGATAGTCAGCGCGAGCAACTCGAACAATGGGTGAACACACTCGACAAGATTGTCAATCAAACCAATAGAATGAATATGATGCTTGGGGAGATGACGGATGTCACTCGTCTCAGTGGCAAGGTGTTCGAGCTACACAGTAGCGAAAATGTCGATATTTTTGAGATTATACAACGCGTTATCGAACAACACACAATGGTCGATGGTGGCAAACACCAAATTACTCTTAACGTAAATAACAAAGCCTTTGTTGGTAGTATAGATGCGGCCCGTATCGAGCAGGTGCTGAATAATTTGATTAGTAACGCTCTCAAGTACAGTCCAGCAGGAAAGCCTGTCACAATCTCCATTAGTTACGTGAAAGATACACCTGACACCGTAGTTATCGCGGTACGAGACGAAGGCTATGGCATTAGCGAGGAAGAGCAACAGCACATTTTTGATCGCTTCTATCGTGCAAGCAGCCGTGAGAAGGCTGATGGCCTTGGACTTGGACTCTATATCGCCTATCAAATCGTCGTACAACACGGCGGTCGTATGTGGCTAGACAGCAAACCAGGGGAGGGTAGCACATTTTACTTCACGTTGCCACTTTCGCAGCAAGCAACCGAGGAATAAAGAAATCTGTAGGAGCGTAATGCATTCTAGCTCCTACAGACGTAAAAATCCGATCCATCTTCTTTTGCATCCTTGCATTTTTCATATAGTGAGCGTTCCTCAATCCTGCAGGCGTTCACGCTTCTGACGCCACTCATCGTAGTCTACAAAGAGACCATCATCAACGACATAGAACATAGGCAACGTTGTTGCGTTATCGCTTGCCCGCTCCTTCACTTTGAGCCGATAAATTGCAAGATCGCAACCACGCGTTCCTGTATAACCAATACGCCTTGCGATGCCACAAATATCTTCCGGTTCGCTTTCCTTTGCGATCAATACACGCCCCATTGTGTGTCGCGCTGTAATTTGCGAGATAGAGACAAAAGGTACATAAGTCGCCCGTATTTCATTGCTTTCCCACTTATCCACTGTATCCCCTTTCATTACTCGAATGAATTCCAAAGAATTCTTTGTATTTTTTTGGCATAGACATAGTATGTAACATTTTTATAACAATTACAAGGTGGAAACGTATGATATCTGTAATGCATCTTTAAGAAAATGTAAAAGTGCCTGGTTTGTTTTTTCTTCTGTCTCTGGTCTTAGCAGTTTGCGCTCTTCCAACATTTCTATACAGCGCAGGTAGGTACGATAGAGGTAGCTGATATCGCGTTCCTTTGTAAGGAATACTTGACCATACGTGCTTAGGGCAGCTTGAAAGCTCTGTTCAGCTCGCTCATAACAGGCTTCGGCATAGGCTCCTTCTGTTGCAGTATGACCTACCATCTCCGCAACTTCGCCTGCTGCAAACAGCACTACAGAGCGCGATGCATCATGCCACAGTGGAGTTTCTGCATGTAAAGCGGCTTCAGGTATATGTGGCAGTGATGGTACTTGTGCAGAAAATGTACGATACTTGGTTACAGCCACATTATGCACCAGTTTCCACGGAAATGCTTGCTCCACAAACGTATCCAACACCTGTTGACAGAGATGGGCGGCAATCGAACATTCGCGTGTTGCGGTTTCAGTATACACAGCTAAGCGAGTGATGGTAGCACGTTGAACAGTTACACGGATGAGATATGCCAGGGCGGTATAGAGGAGTACCTCTACTTCAGTTGTGGGACATACAGTGTCGGATTCCCAGGCCAGGAGGATTTGGCGACATTGCTCTTCTGCCTCGTCAAGCAGTGTGGCGCAGTTGATAGTTGACATTTTGCCCGTCACGCGTGCCTTTTCCTCGGCCACTTGTCGTCTGCGCGTACTGAGGTCGAGTAACACCATTGCTTGTGAGAGACGCGCTTCTGCCTCGCCAAGACGATCACTGCTCACCTGATATAGAGTTCGACTTTGCACATAGTAGCTCACAGCACGCTGAAATTCACGCTCGATTTCCTCTATCGCATCTTTAGTGGTCGGTGCAATTGCAGTATTGTGGTATACATCAGCATAGATGCAGTAACCCAATTTGAGGTAAAGCTGAGCAGCCGTTTTTATGTCATGCGTAGAGCGCAGCAGTTTACGAGCCCGCTCAAAGTGTTCACGCGCCTGACGATGGGCACCTACGGCATAATAGTCATTGCCACAATTGAACTCAATCCTCAGAAGCAAAGCTGAAGTTTTCTTCGCTGGGTCGTTCTCTGTTTCTTCCTGCAACTCCTGTACATCATGTAAAGCACGCTTATGATAATCTAGCGCGGTATAATAGGCTTGCTCATAATAGTAGTTTGTCCCTAGCGCATCAAGGATAGCGGGGCGATACCTGTAAGGGGCAAGGGGTAAAGCGCGTTCTAATGACTGTAGCGCGACTGCAAAATTCTGCTTCTGTTGTGCGATCAGCCCAATCAGAAAGGCATAGCGTCCTTGCACGTCATTTGCAAAATCTGCAATGACGTCAGGATTCAAAGACAAAAAATCGTGCAGAAAAGGCAGGGTATAAAGTTCAGCACCTTCTAACAAATTGTCGAGAAGTGGCAAGACTTTTTCCTGTACTGCTTGCTCGTTATGTATGTATACCTGTGAATCAGTTGACACTGGTGTAGTATATTTAGCGATCTCGTTTTGCAAAAACTGCTTTTCAAAGTAATCAATTGGTTGGCCTAGTTGCCCTGCGAAGAAGCGCAAAGCTTCATAAGAAGGGGAAATTTTATTACGTTCTACCGCACTTACATACGACTTAGAGAAATGTTCGTCGCCCAATTCGGACTGCGTAAGACTCTGCTGGCGACGCATTTGCCGAATATTTTCGCCTACAGACATTCGTATAATTTCTTGCATATTTTATGTCCTCTCTGTTCCCCTCGCACCTCTTCCCCATCTCCCTTTTATGTGTGTAAGACAATGTGTATCATAATATATGTCACATATTATAAGACTTATCAAACGATAAATCAACAAAAGTATCGGGAATACGTGTATATTTCCTGAATTTTCCCTAAATTTTACGGCACGAAGGAATAATACTAGGTTTACGGCGCGTTGTCACTGATAAAGACCAACTAAGGGGGGCAGAGAGACTGCCCCTTTACAATACAGAGGAGCATCTTCCACATGTCAACCATTCCATTGTTTGAACCACTTTCACTCCGAGGTATTACGCTGCGCAACCGTATCATGGTTTCCCCCATGTGCCAATATTCATCTACCGATGGCTTTGCCACTGATTGGCACCTTGTCCACCTCGGCAGCCGTGCCGTTGGCGGTGCCGCCCTCGTCATGACCGAGGCAGCGGCAGTCGATGCGCGAGGCCGTATCTCACCACAAGACCTGGGCGTCTACCGTGACGAGCATATTTCGATGCTGGCACGTATTACGGCTTTCATTAAAGAACAGGGAGCGGTTCCAGCCATCCAACTCGCGCATGCGGGAAGAAAAGCCAGCACCTATCGTCCGTGGAGTGGTAGTGGCGAGGTTTCGCTGGAAGATGGACGTTGGGAGACGGTTGCGCCTAGCCATGAACGTTTTTCTGATCGCTATCCATTACCACAGGAACTGACCAAACAAGGGATTGCCGAAATCATCCAGAGTTTTCGCATTGCGGCAGAACGCTCACTGAAAGCAGGCTTTCAAGTTATCGAATTGCATGCAGCACACGGCTATCTTTTCCATGAATTTCTCTCGCCGCTCTCCAATCATCGCACCGATGAATACGGTGGCGATCTGCGTAACCGTATGCGTTTCTTGCTAGAGACGACAGACGCAGTACGCGCTGTATGGCCCGATGAGCTACCGCTCTTTGTACGCATCTCGGCAACCGATTGGACCGAGGGTGGGTTGACTATCGGCGATAGCGTCGAAATTGCCCAGACGTTGAAGGGGCACGGCGTTGACCTGATCGACGTGTCGTCAGGTGGCAACGTATCCACGGCTAAGGTGCCTGTTGCAAAAAATTATCAGGTTCCCTTCGCGGCGCAAATTCGTCGCGAGAGTGGCGTGCCTGCAGCCGCTGTTGGTCTCATCACCGGGCCAGAGCAGGCGAACGAGATTCTGCAAAACGGTGAGGCGGATATGATCGCACTGGCACGCGAGCTTTTGCGCGACCCCTACTGGCCTCTGCATGCCGCACGCGTGCTAGGATACGATATTCCGTGGGCACCGCAATACGTTCGCGCAAAGCTCTAAGCAGGTTTTTTGCATCATCTTCTCAGATGCCCTACAATAGAGAGAGAAAACATTATCGTAGGATTTGATTATACTGTTTAACAAAATAATTCGTTAGTCGTAGCGTGTGTATGGTAGGGGCGACCACAAGAGTCGCCCCTACCATACATATCACAATGCCACATAAGCTATATAGTAGGGGCGACTCTTGTGGTCGCCCGTTGTTTGATAATTTGTTAAACAGGCTGATCTCTATACATATCATATGAACGATAGATATTATTATGAGTACATTGCTGAATACACATATCGCACAGCCACACGCATTTCTTGATCAGTATACAGCCGCCCTATACACGACCTTGCAAGATGCGGTAACACGCGCCACACAACTCAAACAAGATGTGATCGCCAGTTTTACGCTGCCTGTTCAATACTACGATGCGCTACAGGCGTTCGCGGGCGCGCGACAGACAGGTTTGGGCGAGGTCTTTTTTTGGGAGCAGCCTTCTGAGCAGAACGCGCTTGTAGGGGTGGGTAGCGCGACAACGATTGCAACGAGCGGCTCCACCCGCGCTACCGATGCGGCGATACAATGGCGTGCATTGCTGCAAGATGCAGTGATTTCCTATCCTGAAGAGGTAGAGCATATAGACACAGCCTATGGACACGGACCGCTGTTCTTTGGTGGCTTCGCATTCGATCCAGAACATCTCCATACACAACTATGGGCAGATTTTCCCGCTACCTTGCTCGTCTTGCCACGCTTCCTGCTGCTGTATAGCGCAGGGCAAATGGCACTCACAATCAATGTATTACTTCATGCTCATGATGATAGTGAGGTGTGTTGCCAGCAGCTTATCACCGATGCAGCATCACTGCTTACCGCCATCGAAAATTCTACGTATGCCGATAACACGGAAGCGCAGGCCAATGAACAGATGACAGATCACCTCGTAATGCAAGATACATTGCCTGCGTCAGCATGGATGCAGAAAGTGGCAGAGGTTGTCAGCGAAATTCGGAGAGGTGCCTTCGAGAAGGTTGTTTTGGCGCGTAGTGTCCAGGTCACATCGAAGACGGATACAAGCTTCGCGGTCAATTCTGTTTTGAGCAGATTACGTGTAAGTTATCCTGGCACATATATATTCGCAATACAACGTGGCGAACATTTCTTTGTCGGTGCAACGCCCGAACGTCTTGTGCAGGCACAAAATGGGCAGATACACACGATGGCACTCGCTGGCTCTGCGCCACGCGGTACAACTCCAGAGGAAGACGAACATCTAGGCATAGCACTCTTGCAGAGCGAGAAAAATTCTCTCGAACATGCGATTGTGGTTGCGCGCGTGCGTGAGGCGTTGCTAGCACACTGTAGCGATGTTCACGTCTCCACATCGCCACGCCTGCTCAAGCTAAAGAATGTACAGCACTTAGAGACACCCATTGTCGGTGAACTGCTACCAGGACGCTGTATTCTTGATGTGATGGCAGACCTACACCCAACACCTGCCGTTGGAGGCTTTCCACGCGAGGAGGCACTGGCCGCCATCCGCCGCATCGAGCAACTGAATCGTGGCTGGTACGCGGGTCCGCTGGGTTGGATTGGTACAGGCGGTCATGGCGAATTTGCCGTCGCGCTGCGTTCTGGCTTAATCGCTGACCACGAGGCTATCCTTTTCGCTGGTTGTGGCATTGTCGGCGACTCCGACCCGCAGAGCGAATACAACGAATCGTGCTTGAAGCTCCAGGTGATGCTCCGAGGACTAGGGGAGCAGAATTGAGATAATGATGGCAGAACTATCACAGCTCCTCAAAAACGCGGCCAACCCAACATATGCTTACGTTTGTGCCTTTGTCGATGAACTACAACGCGCAGGTATACAGCATGTCGTCGTTTGCCCTGGTTCGCGCTCAACACCGCTTGCGTTCGCCTTCGCAGCACAACCTGATATACACATATGGATGCACGTTGACGAACGTTCTGCCGCATTCTTCGCACTTGGTATCGCGAAACGTTCCGGTCAACCCGTCGCGTTACTCTGTACCTCTGGCACTGCTGCCGCGAATTTTTTCCCTGCCATCGCTGAGGCGAAACTTACGCACGTTCCTTTGCTCGTACTTACCTCGGACCGACCGCACGAACTACGCGAGAACGGCGCACCACAGGCAATTGACCAGACACGTCTGTATGGCTCACACGTCAAATGGTCCGTCGATGTCGCGCTACCCGAAGCTACAAATGCCGCCCTACGTTACATTCGTACAACCGCCGCTAGAGCAACAGCACTGGTAACTGCGCTACCAGCAGGCCCCGTACATCTGAACTTCCCACTACGGGAGCCACTAACACCTGGTCCAATCACGGGGCAGCCGCTGCCACCGTTAGCGCAACGTGATATTACAACATGGTTTGGACGACCAGATAACGCACCCTATATCACAGTACATGACAGCGACAGGCGCGAACCTGATGGAGAAGCCATTGCACATCTGCTCGGACTCATCGACACAACCAAGCGCGGACTTCTCATTGTTGGTCCACAGGAGGCTGCTGAGCTACCAGAGCTTGTTGTACAACTAGCACGTCTTCTGGGCTACCCCATACTTGCGGATCCACTTTCACAGATGCGAAGTGGCAAACACGACCAGAGCCATATCCTGACCAGTTATGATGCGTTTCTACGGATTGATGCGTTTACGGAGCAGATGCAACCGGAGATTGTACTACGCTTCGGGGCAATGCCAACCGCGAAACCAGTACTGACCTATCTCAAACGCTATTCCACCTGTCCGCTCGTCGTCATTGATGGCAACGAAGATTGGCAAGAGCCAACACAACTGGCAAGCGATCTCATACATACTGACCCTGTTGCCCTATGTAAGGCACTTGTTAATGCATTATCCGTAGAAGCACAGGGCAAGGGCGCCCACTGCCTTCATCATTCCCCGAGGCCGCATTCGGGGAATGATGAAGGCAGTGGGCGCCCTGGTTCCCTTGCGAACGCTCATGATTGGTTATCGACGTGGCAGCAGGCGGATAGCTATACAAAGCAAGCATTGCAAGCGACAATGCAAGATTTTTCAGCACCGTTTGAAGGCCGCGTCTTTACCGAGCTAAACCAGCTCCTACCAGAAGGTGCGCTACTCTATACAGGGAACAGTATGCCCGTTCGTGACCTGGATACCTTTTTCTGGGGGAGAGAGCATACTGTCCATATTATGGGTAATAGAGGCGCGAACGGTATTGATGGCATTGTCTCTAGCGCACTGGGGGCAAGTGCAGTCACGAATGGTCCAAATGTCCTGGTTATCGGTGACCTCTCTTTTTTCCATGATATGAACGGGTTACTGGCTGCGAAGTTGCACAAACTCAATTTAACGATTGTGGTTATCAATAACGATGGCGGTGGCATCTTCTCATTTCTGCCACAGGCCGACTACCCGGAACACTTTGAGCAACTTTTCGGCACACCAATCGGCCTGGATTATAGCTATGCAGCACAGATGTATGGTGGGCACTATCAGCGTGTTGCTGATTGGGAATCGTTCCGTGTGGCAGTACAACGCGGCATGTATGACGGTGGGTTACACATCGTCGAGGTCACTACAGAACGTGACAGCAATGTACACATGCACCGCGAATTGTGGCAAAGTGTGGCGCAGGCATTGAAACCAATAATCGAGTAATATATAAACGAAGCTAATAATGATACGTATAGCCAACGGGCGACCACAAGGGATCGCCCCTACTATACCTGTTAGCGTGATGTAACATTAGATATAGTAAGGGCGATCCCTTGTGGTCGCCCGTTGGGAAATGGCATATGGCAACACGCATATCCGTCAATGGCGTCTCCATCAACGTTGAGGAACGCGGTACAATAGAACAACCGACGCTTGTGCTATTACATGGCTTTACAGGAAGTGCTGCCAGTTGGGGTCAGCACCTGGATGTGTTCGCGCACTATGGTTTTCGCGTGCTTGCGTTGGATGTGCTCGGTCATGGACAATCGGACGCGCCACAAGACGCACAACGTTATACCATAGAACAGTGTCAGGTGGATATTCTGGCAGTCCTGGTAGAGCGCGGTGTATGCGAAGGGAAAGCTATTCTGCTTGGCTACTCGATGGGTGGGCGTATCGCACTCTATACGGCGTTTTCAGGCTTTTTTCGCGCTCTTGTTCTTGAAAGTGCCTCTCCTGGGTTGGTTGACCCAATAGCAAGAGCGCAACGCGTAAAGAGTGATGAGCAACTCGCGACAAGAATTGAGCGGAATGGTATAGAAGCTTTTGTCAATTATTGGGAACATCTACCACTCTTTGCGAGCCAGCAACGTCTTCCGCTTGAGCAGAGGCAGGCACTTCACGGACAACGCATGCAGAATAGAGCCATTGGTCTCGCCAATAGCCTGCGTGGTGTTGGCACGGGCACACAACCAGCCCTACAAGAGCGACTAAAGACGCTAACTATCCCTGTCTTGCTGATTACGGGTATACTGGATAGCAAGTTCTGCACAATTGCACAACACATGGCACAGTCGCTGCCCAATGCGCGGCTACACATTGTTCCTGACGCCGGGCACACAGTTCACCTGGAACAGCCGGAGCTATTTGATCGGCTTGTTCACGATTTTTGTTTATCTATATAGAGGAGTATCTTCATGTCTATAGAATGGAATACCGTTAAAACGTATACCGACATCTTGTTTGAGAAGGGCGAGGGCATCGGAAAAATCACCATCAATCGACCGGAAGTGCGTAACGCATTTCGACCAGAGACGTTGACCGAACTCATCGAGGCGTTCAACATCTGCCGTGAAGACCCAGAAATCGGCGTAGTCATCTTCACAGGAGCAGGCGATAAAGCGTTTTGTTCTGGTGGTGATCAGCGTGTGCGTGGTAATGGTGGCTATGTTGGCAGCGATGGCGTGCCGCGTTTGAACGCACTCGATTTGCAAAAGGTTATCAAGTATCTGCCAAAGCCTGTCATCGCAATGGTCGCAGGATATGCTATCGGCGGTGGTCACGTTCTACACTTGTTGTGTGATCTGACGGTTGCCGCAGACAATGCACGTTTCGGACAGACAGGGCCGCGCGTGGGTAGCTTTGATGCAGGTTGGGGTGCAACCTACATGGCACGTGTCGTTGGACACAAGAAGGCACGTGAAATCTGGTATCTCTGTCGCCAGTATGACGCACAGGAGGCACTCGACATGGGACTCGTCAATACTGTTGTACCACTGGATCGTCTGGAAGAAGAGACGGTACAATGGGCAAAAGAGATTCTGGAGAAGAGTCCAATCGCGTTGCGCTTCCTCAAAGCCGCCTTCAATGCTGATACTGACGGTCTCGCTGGTATTCAGGAGTTAGCCGGTGATGCCACCATGCTGTACTATATGACAGAAGAGGGACAGGAAGGAAAGAACGCCTTCCTGGAGAAACGCAAACCCGATTTCTCGCGTTTTCCACGTTTACCATAAGAACAAACCGTACTTTGTGTAAGAGATGGGCATGATGAAAATTACCGACATACACTGGAAAAGCTACCGCGTACCATTTGCAAGTAACTTCACCACTGCTCATGGCGAAATGGCGATACGTGAAGGCGCAATCGTGATTATTACAGCGTATGATGGCACGCGCGGTATCGGGGAGATAGCTCCACTGCCTGAGTTTGGCGGCGATACCCTTATCAATGCCTGTCAATCTTTCTCACGAGAGACAACAGGCTTACGCACCAGGACACTTGAGACTGCATGGGAAAAGCTACCGTTATTGTCGCCAGCAGCGGCCTGTGGGTTGGAGTTCGCACTTCTCGATTTACAGGGTAAACGTGATGAGTGTGCTGTGAATGTATTGCTGTCACAGGAAACACCACGCACGACTGTTCCAGTGAATGCAGTTATCAGTACACAAGCTGTGGAAGATGTCTTCATATCCGCGTTAGTGGCAAAGCAACACGGCTTTCTGTGCGTCAAGCTGAAAGTCGGCAGTGTGGAGCTTGAACAAGAGATCGAGCGTATTGCCGCCGTGCGCGAAGCCATCGGACCACATATCCACCTGCGCTTGGACGCAAACGAGGCATGGACGATTGAAGAGGCGAACGCAATCCTTACACGCTGTGTGCCTTACAAAATCCAGTACGTCGAGCAACCTTTACAGCGCGATGATTTACTGGGGATGCAGCAACTTAGGCGTACACTTTCAATACCGATAGCTGCAGACGAAGCAGTACACGACGTAGAGAGCGCACGGCGTATTCTGCGCTATGGTGCTGCCGATGTGTTAGTTATCAAACCACAGCTTGCAGGTGGCCTACGTGCCAGCCAAGAAATTATCAGTGAGGCCACACAGCGCGGTATCCAATGTGTTCTCACCACTTCGATTGAGTCTGGTATCAGTCTCGCGGCAGCTTTGCATCTCGCGGCGGCCTCACCGGAGGTGACGCTGGAATGCGGTTTTGCCACCCAACATTTATTGGAGGATGATTTTATTCTCGAAGAGTTATCAATCCAGGCGGGTTTAATGATTGTGCCCACCACCCCCGGTCTTGGCGTCACATTGGACGACGAAGCACTGGATATGTACAGTCCGCAATCCTATCAATTCGGACCATCGAGTCCTGACGAGGCGTAAACGCTATGCATACATCTGATACACTCCTTCCCGACTGGTTGACCCGTTGCGCTCAGAGTCGGCCTACGCATCTCGCGGTCCAGTATGGAGCGACACAATGGAACTTCGCGCAACTTGACTCTGAAGCTTCGCGCCTTGCACGCCAGTTCGCCAGTATCGGTGTCCATGAAGGTTGTCGAGTAGCATTGCTTGCATTTAATAGTCTGCACTTCGTCACCTGCGTTCACGCCCTCACGCGTCTGGGTGCCATTCTCGTTCCGTTAAACATACGCCTGACCGTAGACGAGTTACGCTGGCAACTACAAGACGCACGCGCTACACTGCTCGTCCACGATGCAGAACATGCCACGATTGCTACCCAGGTTGTGGAGCATGTGTCACAAATACCGAGGGCCACATTTACACCGATTGAAGGCGACAAAGACGTGCTTGTATTAAGCAATCTCCCAGAAACACAGGTTGCTTTACGCGCATTGATTGATCTGCAAGCAACACAGGCTATAATGTACACCTCTGGTACAACAGGCAACCCGAAAGGCGCAATTATTACTTATGGTATGCAGGAGTGGAATGCCATTGGTTCGGCCCTCAACCTCGGCCATCAGCCCGATGATTGCTGGCTCGCCTGCATGCCACTGTTCCATATCGGGGGCCTCTCTATTCTGATGCGTAGCGTAATCTACCAGATCAGCGTTGTTGTGCAACAAAAGTTCGATTCCACAGCGGTTAATCAAGCCATTCTTGAGCAGCACGTTACCATTATCTCTGTCGTTGCCGTGATGTTGCAACGTATGCTTACGACATTGGAGATGCAGAAAGCGGTCTATCCATCGACGTTGCGCTGCGTCTTGCTCGGTGGTGGTCCTGCACCACAACCATTATTAGAGGCATGTGCTGCACGAAATATTCCAGTTGCACAGACATATGGCATGACCGAAACATGTTCGCAGGCCGTAACACTAGCACCAGCCGATGCGCTACGCAAACTTGGTTCAGCTGGACGCCCATTATCTTCGGTGCAGTTACGCATCATGCATGACGAAGAGGAGGCGAAAGTGAGAGAGGCAGGCGAGATACAACTGAAAGGCCCAACAATCACCCCTGGTTATGCCGACCGACCCGAAGCGACCGCCAAAGCTTTTCACGATGGCTGGCTAGCAACGGGCGATATTGGCTACCTCGACGAAGAGGGCTATCTGTATATGCTTGACCGTCGCTCCGACCTGATTATCTCCGGCGGCGAAAACGTCTATCCCGCCGAAATTGAAGCCATACTCCTCTCGCATCCCGCAGTAGCCGAAGCTGGCGTTTGCGGTCAACCCGACGCGCAGTGGGGACAGGTGCCGATTGCGTTTGTCCATTTGAAGGACGGAAAATCAGTTACTACAGAAGACTTGATGCAGTACGCGGCACAACGTCTGGCACGCTATAAGCAGCCACGGACCATATATAGTGTGCCTGAACTGCCACGCAACTCCTCTGGCAAGCTGTTACGTCGCAAGTTGTTGGGACTGTTGCCGTTATAGAGATAGTTTTTTAGAAATTAGTGATACATGAGAAGCATAATTTTATGTATCACATCACCAACGTTAAAGTCCTTGTCATCGGAGTTATATCGAATGAACCTGCATCCGAGGGCGTCTTCAATATATTTTTGTCGCTGATATTCCTCTTTTGGACTATAATTTGCATGTCCATATTCATCGCATTCAACAGCAATGCAAAACTCCGAAAAATAGAGGTCAATAAAGCTCTTGACTTTGCTCTAAGGACACAATTGTTCATTGGGTAATGACTTGGAGTCAAACATTATTGTGTTGACGACAATGTGGAAGTTTAGCAATGTGTTGAAAAAGCAGCTCATCTCTGGCAGAATAATTTTGTATATGTTATATTTGAGCTAGATGTCCTTGTGGGTACACAAATGTGTTTGACGGACTAGCAAAGGAGTTTCTCCCGATGACAAATCCTCAAGTTGCCTCTACTCAAGTACAATGGCGTCCTCCGGTCGGAGCTATTTATATCTTCGATCCCTCGCCTTTGAACTGGCTTTTTATCACATGGAATACGATGGAAGAACCCATCCGCGTAGACCAGGATGGACGTACTGTTCCTGCTCTGGCGACTAATGCACAGTGGCTCGACGAACGTACACTCGAACTTGCGTTGCGGACAGGTGTGCGCTTTCAAGATGGTGAACCCTTTACCGCCTACAGCATCAAACAGAATTTTGATGAGATGCAGCGTTGGCTTGCACCACATCCCCCCCGGTAGTTGGCTTAACTTCCCAAAGGAGTCGGTCTGCGAAGTAGTAAATGACTTCACTGTTCGCTTCCATTTTCCCGGTCCAGACGGTCTGGCTCTCGAAAAAATGCGCGGCTTCCACATTGCCAGTTCCGCCTTCTGGCGTGACCAAGGTTTTGGCTATGCTAAACTTGGCAGTGGCGAAGGCCATTGGTGAGCAATTGATGCACCAGGCCCGTGGGGTACTGGACCATTTACCCTCGTCGAGGGCTATTCATCCATTAACCAACGCGTTGTAGCTATACGAACAACTCCATTTGCCAGTGTAGGATTGATCGAGAGTGAAGATCGCTCTCCTCGTCTCGTCATGGAAGCTAACCGCAGTCACTGGAATATCGAGCGCGGTCCACGTCTGGAACGCGTGACCTATCGCAACGATCTCTCTCCTGCTGAAGCATTAGAACTTTGCATTTCCACCGAAGGAGAAATGGATATTGTCAGCGAAGTCTCGCCTGCCGATGCTGAACGTATTCTTGCCTCTGAACATGCAAAGCTTGTCGCATGTGATGCTAATCGTGTGCTAGTAGGAGTTATTAACCGCTTTCCCTTAGATATTCCGCTGCATGATATACGGATACGCAAGGCATTGAATCTTGCAATTGACAAGCAGAAAATTATTGCTCAAGGTTTCGCTGGCTATGCCAATCCGCTCTGTGCATTGACCCCATCCTGGTGTACAGGCTTCCCTGCCGACATGAAAGGGTACGAACATGACGCGGAACAAGCCAGGAAATTGCTAACTGAGGTCGGCTGGCCTGATGGGAGGAAGCTACGTATTGCTACTCCTGCTCCTTTTGAAGGTCTGGGTCAATTGATGGCTTCTGATATAGAGGAGGCATTAGGCATCGGGGTTGAAGTTATCGCAGTCCCACCAGAGCAGATGTTAGCAGGTTCACGCTTGTTGATAGAGAAAAAACTTACTCCACCCTGGGATATTCTGTTAACAGGGTGGTTCGACCTGAGTTCCGATTCTCCTCCCGCAGCGGTACATCGAGAGTTCTTCGGCTCTGACGGCGCTTTTAGAACTGGACCAGAAATTCCCGAATTCAACAGACTCTTTACAGAAATGGCAACACAGATTGATGGCCCTAAGCTCATTAAAGCTTCCGAGGAGATCGACCGTTACGTTTTCAACGAAGCTTTAGCTCTATTCTTGTGTGCGCCACAGGCACTTTATGCAGTAAACAAACACGTCAACTTTGGACCATATCGAACGACACTCGAATTGGCTGAAACAGAAGTTGACGAGCAGCATTGGTCTCGAAAGGGTACAAAGGCAGGGGCAGCGGCCACTCAGCAAAATCAGTCTCGGATGCAAAAGGGAACAGGAAGTTTTGCTAGTGGCTCTTCAGGAAACGCCTGTTAGACTGATGAAAAATAGGACACCGATTGCCTGGGCAATCGGTGTCCTATTTTTCAAAAGATGTATGCTCTTGAGAGGCTTTTGATAGTGTCAATTACATGTACATTACCGTGACGAGAACGCCTGCACACCCGTAATTTCGCGCCCGACGATGAGCGATTGAATGGTGTCCGTTCCCTCGTAAGTAAAGACTGCTTCGATGTCGGCGTGGTGACGTGCGATATTGTATTCCAATAGAATACCGTTGCCACCAAGCATCTCGCGGGCATCTGCGACAACCTCACGGGCAAGGCGAGCATTGTTCATTTTTGCCATAGATGCCATCGCTGCGGTCATCTTGCCCTCATTCTGAAGTTGGGCCAGACGCAGGCAGAGCAGTTGCATTGTTGTGACATTGGCGAGCATGCTTGCCAGCTTAATTTGAATAGCCTGGAAACTGGCGAGAGGCTTGCCAAACTGGATGCGCTGCTGGGTATAGTCGCGTGCGATCTCGTAAGCGGCAACGGCATGTCCGATAGCCTCCCACGCAACGCCGGAACGCGTCGCGGTCAACACACTTGACGTATCTTTGAAGCTATGCGAATGTTCCAGGCGGTTAGAGGCGGGAACATGCATGTCGGTCATTTTGATATCCGCCTGCCATACTGCACGTTTGGCAACCTTGCCTTTAATGACCGTTGCCTCGAAGCCGGGTGTTCCCTTCTCAACCAGGAAACCACCAACCTTGCCAGCATCGTCACGCGCCCAGATAATGACTACATCGGCGAACGAGGCGTTACCAATCCAACGCTTCGAGCCATTGATGATATACTCATCACCAACGCGGTGCGCCGATGTTTCCAGTGCGACTGCATCGGAGCCGTGATCCGGCTCTGTTAGACCAAAGGCACCAATCTTTTCCATACGTGCCATCGCGGGGAGCCAGCGTTGCTTCTGCTCCTCGGAGCCAAGCATGGCGATAGAAGACATGGCGAGACCCGAATGTACACCGAAGAATGTACAGATACTGGCATCACCACGCGCGAGTTCTAACGCAATCAAGCCGGATGCCACATTACTCATGCCAGGGCAACCGTAGCCCTGAATCGAGCCACCTGCGATATCCAGAGCTGCTAATTTGGGGATTAGCTCAAAGGGAAACTCAGCACGCTCCCAGTAATCGTTGATAACAGGAATGACCTCACGATCACAGAAGTCGCGTACCTTGTCACGAATTCTACGCTCCTCTTCGGTGAGTAGCTCATCCATCAAATAAAAATCCACGCCTTGCGACGACTTGATCTCGGTTGCCATGTTCTCAATCCTTCCACCACGTAGAGCGGTGATCTAGCTGCAAAGAACGCACAACACCTACTATCCTCGTAGGCTATGCGAACATCATTATCTATAGTATTTTAACGTACATATAGGTGTGATGCAAGATGAATAAAGCAAAAACAAGCTGTATCCTGTGGATACAGCTTGTTTTTGCTTTATTGTTTGAAATTCTCAACTATCGACTCATCGCGTACTATTGCCTCATCGGGATTGAGGCCAGCAGAGCGGCGTGCCCGTCTTTGGCGTAGCAAGTCCCAACACTGATCGAGACTCACTTCAAGTGCCTGCATGCGGGCGTGTTCATCACTACTGAGGCCGCCCTCTTCCTCGCCTCGTTGCGTTAAATGATGTTCTTCGTTCACAAGACTCTCGATGCGTTGCAATAATTCTGTATCATCCATAACTCTTCTCCTCGTTACTCTCTACGTAGTAGATACGCTCAAACATATACTTCCTCTATTTTATCACGCTCAAGTATCATTAAACATAACTGGTAGTGTTCTGACAAAACAAACAAATGGCAGGAAAGTGAACCGTTCTTTCGTGAGAAACGTAAATTGCTATTGATGCATCTTTGATGTAGAAGTAGTAATGTTGGAGAGAGTTTGTAGAATTATTATGCAAAAATTTGTATTTTCACCTGCCGCTGTATTTGTAAGAACAATTTTGATCGCGGACGATAGTGCATTTATCAGGCGCGTCCTCGAAGAAATGATGCACGATGATACATTGTATCAACTCATTGTTGCCAAGAATGGTGCCGAAGCATTAGAGATTGCAAGCATTATTAAGCCTCACCTTTTCCTCTTTGACTATCAAATGTCCGACATGAATGGATTACAATTGTATGACATGTTGCATGCAAGAAAAGGGCTAAGAAATATTCCCGCGATTCTCATGAGTACAGAACTCCCTAGAGTAGAGATCGAGAGACGCAACATTCTCGGCGTAGAGAAGCCATTTCATCCCAATGTATTGCTTCGCATGGTTGAAGGAGTCATACAAAGCACGCAAATTGAACCTTCCAGCAATTCTCACGGGACCACCAATGCTATTCTTTCTCTCGCATTATAGCGTCTATGCCTACAAGCATATTGCGATATCTTCAAAGAAGCGATATGATGCACGCATAGCATGAGGAAATACCCTACTAACAAGGATACTATCTATGACACCAGAACGTGAGCGGCTCAAGCAGTCGCAGGAGCGTAGTATTTACTGGAAACGCTGGGGAACATATATCAGCGAACGCGCATGGGGAACTGTTCGTGAGGATTATAGCCCTGATGGAAGCGCTTGGAAGTATCTACCACACGATCAGGCTCGCTCGAAAGCGTATCGCTGGGGAGAAGACGGGCTGGCAGGAGTGTGTGATCGCCATCAGCAAATTTGCCTGGCAGTCGCGCTCTGGAATGGTCATGATTCCATTTTGAAAGAGCGGCTATTTGGCTTGACAGGACCACAGGGCAATCATGGCGAGGATGTCAAGGAATATTACTATTATCTCGATAACACACCAACTCATACCTATATGAAATATCTCTACAAATATCCACAGGTGGCATATCCCTATGAACAGCTCGTGGAAGAGAATGGAAAACGCGGACGGCAGGAGCCAGAGTACGAACTGATCGATACAGGTATTTTTGACGACAATCGTTATTTCGATGTCTTCGTCGAATACGCAAAAGTTGGTCCCGAAGATATACAGATGCGTATCAGCGTTGGAAATCGCGGACCGGAGACCGCAACGCTTGATCTGCTACCCACGCTCTGGTTTCGCAACGTCTGGTCATGGCAAGCAAACACACCGCGTCCATCACTAAGTCATTATCAGTATACCTCTTTCCCAACTGTTGCAATAGTCAAGGCTGTGAATGAACACTACGGGACACGCTGGCTCTATGCTGATGGTGCGCCGACGCTGCTCTTTACGGAAAACGAAACCAATACCGAACGGCTCTACAATACGCCGAATGCAAGCCAGTACGTGAAAGATAGTATCGACAACTATATCGTCCATGGCAAACATGACGCCGTTAATCCTACTGAAACGGGCACGAAGGTTGCCATACACTATCATCTCACGCTGACCGCTGGCGAAACCCAAACGGTGCAGTTACGCTTTAGTGACGGAAGTCCCGATGCCATACTGCCATTTGATCAGGCATTCTCTGACCTTTTCAGCCAGCGCATCCAGGAAGCCAATGACTTTTACGCAGAGATACTACCCCCAAATCAAACGGAAGATGCCATACGAATCCAGCGTCAGGCGTTCGCAGGCATGTTATGGACCAAGCAATTTTACTATTATGATGTCAAGACATGGCTTAGTGGTGATCCCGCCGAACCACCACCTCCAGTTGAACGGTTATCTGGCCGCAATCATGAATGGACGCACTTGTTCAATGAAGATATAATCTCGATGCCTGACAAATGGGAGTACCCTTGGTATGCGGCGTGGGACCTTGCATTTCACTGTGTCGCGTTCGCACAGATCGACCCCGACTTTGCGAAAGACCAATTAATTTTGCTCTTGCGCGAATGGTATATGCATCCGAATGGACAAATTCCCGCCTACGAGTGGGAATTCAGCGATGTGAACCCACCTGTGCATGCATGGGCAGCCTATCAGGTGTACAAGCTCGAAAAAGAGCGTACTGGCACGGGAGATCGTGCGTTCTTGGAGCGTATCTTCCAGAAACTCTTGCTCAACTTTACATGGTGGGTCAATCGGAAGGACTATGAGGGACAGAACGTTTTTCAAGGTGGCTTCCTCGGTCTGGATAATATCGGAGTGTTTGACCGAAACCTTCAACTTCCCGACGGTGATTTTCTTGAGCAATCCGATGGCACAAGCTGGATGGGCATGTATTGCTTGAACATGCTCACCATCGCCTTAGAACTGGCACAGGACAACCTTGACTACAGCGATATTGCCAGTAAATTCTTCGAGCATTTTGTCTACATTGCTCATGCGATGAACGATATGGGAACCGATGGCCTCGAATTATGGGACGAGCAAGACGGCTTTTACTATGACGTGCTCCATCGTCGTGACGGCACACATATTCCCTTGCAAGTCCGCTCGATGGTAGGCTTAATTCCACTCTTCGCCATTTCTATCCTCGACTCAACATTGATAGATCGCTTACCAAGCTTTAAGCGACGTATGGAGTGGTTTATCAACAATTGGGAGCATACAGGCAACCATATCGAAACAACGGGAGGGCAGGGACAGGGAGAAAACATGCTGCTGGCAATCGTGAATCGCAAGAAATTGCCACGCATCTTATCAACCATGCTTGACGAAGGGGAGTTTCTCTCGCAGTATGGCTTACGTGCCCTCTCGCGCTACCACGAAGATCACCCATACATGCTGAAGTTAGATGGCACAACGTACAGCGTCGATTATGAACCAGCGGAGTCAACAACAGGACTTTTTGGTGGTAACTCGAATTGGCGTGGTCCCATCTGGTTTCCAGTTAACTACCTGATTATTCAATCGCTGCAAACGTTTTATGACTTCTATGGTGACAGCTTTACAGTAGAATTTCCGACTGGCTCCGGTAAACAACTTACATTACAACAAATCTCTACGGAACTTTCCCATCGTCTGGCTCACATCTTTCTACGTGATGAGCAAGGGCGTAGAGCGGTATATGGTGGTGTCGAGAAGTTTCAACAAGACCCATACTGGCGTGATCTCTTGTTGTTCTATGAATATTTTCATGGCGACAATGGTGCAGGCATTGGGGCCAGCCATCAAACAGGCTGGACGGGACTCATTGCCAATCTATTGCAGAGATAGGGGTCTGACGTATCATGCCCTTGTCCCTACTGACAATTGGGATGAGGGTGTTATGAATAAAAGCTCCTACAAATATTTACACCTTTCCAAAATTGCACAGAAAAACGCTTGACATCGTTTGACATGTGCGGTATATTATCCAAGCCGCTAAAACAAGACAATCACACGGTCATATATTGATGAATGTGTGCGCCTGTCTTTCGGCAATCGCCACGTTAATGTGGCTCCTCAAAGAGACCTTTCTTCCGAGAGCAACTTCCCGCAGTGCGGTTCTCTATGGTCTTGTATACCGTAGAGCTTCGCGCTTCTGCCTGTTGCATACAGCGAAAAGCAAGAAGATGGGAACGTTTGGAGAGCAAGTCCTTTTCGTCCGAAAAGTGCTTGACAAACCACGAACGCTATGCGATACTACATCTACAGTCATGCAACGAGCAGCTCGCACGTGGTGACTGAAAACACCAGTACCTTGACAATTGAAGAGTGGAAAGCAGAACAGAACACACAGGTAAGTACACAAACATAAGCGAGTGTAACATAGATGAGTTCACACAGTTTCTGTCAATCGAGGCATCGGCCATCAACCCTGATGGACTGATGCACATATGAGTTTCCGCGAACAGCCAAATGCAACAGTAACAACGACAGCAGTTTGGCCTGGATCGCAACTCAGCACAGCATATGCACATTTCGATGCTTTTGAAGCATTGCGATAGACATCATGAATGGCGAGTTTGATCCTGGCTCAGGATAAACGCTGGCGGCGTGCCTAACACATGCAAGTCGAACGTCCTCTGGCAACAGAGGGAGTGGCGGACGGGTGAGTAACACGTGGGTACCTACCTTG